>Ga0164290_1000270_pt1 | contig 188837 bp, 149 predicted proteins | sample Micstemetagenome_FD_108782 | JGI IMG/M metagenome (GOLD analysis project Ga0164290, IMG submission 108782) | Contaminated culture microbial community from soil near Moab, Utah, USA - Microcoleus steenstrupii SON62 (Illumina Assembly) | ecosystem: Environmental > Terrestrial > Soil > Soil crust...
CACATTTCGGCGCGCCACCAGGATCTCTTCTGGCGCATCGCGCGGCAACGAGTGGCGACGGCGAAGCGCAGTGCGAATATGTGTTCGATATATCGGCTTGGTAGGTGTATTTCTCGTCGCCTTTGTGCGCTTCATCTACCGCAATGGACGCGACGCGATGCCTCGCGTCTCAGCGGAAGATATGTCCGGCCGATTTGCGTGTCCATACGCTGCTCGGAGCGTGCCGGCGTTTCTCGTCCCATCCGGTACAGCGGCATTGGGGGACGGGGCACGCACGCCCAACGTCTGCGTTTACGCGCGCCGCTGGCGGCGTTGTGGAGCGAGACAAGGGCGGGCAAGGGAAGAGGCTCAAAAACACGCCCAGGTCAACGGCCGCGCCAGCGGCGTCGCGTGCAACGCATTGTTGGGCGGGCCCGGCGCGGCGCTGACGCTGAGATATATGGTTAGGGTCGCCCGCCGAGCGTTTCTCGTATTTGCCGCATCGCTCGCCGCGTCCGAGCAACGCGGTGCTCGCGCATTCAACGGCGGCGCGTACACGCCTCGGCGCGCCTCTTGCGCTCGCCCGAGCGCAACGAGGGCGCGACGCAGCAGCAATGGACATATGGTTCGGATCTATCGGCGCTCGTTCGGTGCTCATTCGCTTCTCGGCGCGCCTCCGGCATCTCTCCTGCCGCAACGCCTGGCAGCGAGATTCGTCGGCGGAGCGCAGTGGGGATATATCTCGCGATATGGCGCTGGTACGAGCATTTCTCGGCGGTGTCATACGCATCACTTGCCGCATCGCGTGCCTCGCGTCTCAGTGGAAGATATGTCCGGCCGATATGCGTGTCCCTACGCTGCTCGGAGCGAGCCGGCGTTTCTCGTCGCATCCGGTACAGCGACATTCGCGGAAGGGGCACGCACGCCCAACGCTCCGCGTCAGCCGCGCCGCTGGCAGCACTGTGGAGCGAGACGAGTGATGACACGAGAAGTCTGCGAAAGTCGCGCCCAGGTCACGGGCCGCGCCAGCGGCGTCGTGCTGCACGCGGTTGTTCGGCCTCTGGGCTGAGGAAACGGTCATTTATGGCTTCTATATGCTGGATATAGAAGCAGTAGACCCGTTATTGTCACACTTCTGCACCTACACGTGCATTAGGGACGACGAAGTTTCCGTAATGCTCGGACCTCAATTTGTCGAATGCGCTCACGTGAAACCCCAAATTCGTGGCTGACTTCTTCTAAGGAACGGGTCTTACCATCTAAGAGCCCGTATCGGAGTTCTAACACGCGCCGTTCACGCTCGGAAAGCCGACTGAGTACTGCGCGTATCGGCGCTAGAGCGTGGTTGTACTGTGCCCGTTGCCCCAGCAGATGCGCGATCTCGTGTAGATAGTCAGGAAGTTTTTTGAGGAATGGGGCGATGGACTCATGGTGATGACATATGATGAGAATAGCCGTTGGCAAAACGTGCCACCAGACAGGACCATCTGGTGGTGTGCGATCTGGCTGCAACTCAAGCAGACGGACCACCGCACGTCCTATCTCGTGCGCCTCAGCACGCGTTCCGTGTCCAACGTGTGCAAGCAACTCGTGTGTTGGTGAGATCAGGATGATCGCAGTGCTACGAGTTACTTGTGCAAGGTGCTGGAGGCAAGCGGTAAGTTCGGGGTAATCAGGTGGAGTCATGGTCACCTCATAGAATCACCGTGATGTTGTTGTCATGATAAGAACTAACAAAGCTGTTGTCCAACGCTCCGCCTCAGCAGTGCTACTGGCAACGTTGTGAAGCAAGACGAGTGATGGCACGAAAAGGCTGCCAAAGTCGTGCCCGATTTTGGTTAATGAGATAAATTCTCCGATGACACACGAAGAGGCCGAACGCTCCGCTTCACCTGCGCCGCTGGCAGCACTGTGGAGCGAGACGAGTGGCGGCACGGGAACGCTGCCAAGATCGCGCCCAGGTCACAGGCCGCGCCAGCGGCGTCAGCGTGCAAGCGGTTGTTCGGCTGCGCCCGGCTTTAAGGGCTGGCAGTCTCTGGGCGATTACCTATCCCTTTCATCTATTCTGATTTGTTGTGTCAACTATTTCGCTGCTTTACCTCCTTACACAGTCAACAAAACACGGTTATTTTCGATACAGTGATGCTCTCCTTTTATTTCGCCTTATATATCGGGGTCAACCTGCGTCCATTCCTGGCGTATGACGCTCATTGCGCGCGAGTCGGCGACATATCGTTCGATGTATCCACACACGGCACATACGTAATACACGCACTCCGCGTGCTCTCCCCTGAACATGCTTTGATAAATGGGGATGCCGTTTGTTCCGTATGTATTTATTCTCATTGAAGCAGGCAAGTCTCGATTTGTGTATACTTCTGTTTCGTTACAATCTGGACAGATACCGCGACGCAGTGATGGTTTTCTTGGTGATTGCGGAGACAAGCGTTGTGTTGGCCCCGTGACGGCTACTTCTTGTAATTCGCCGCAGGTAGGGCAAAACCGTGCATCTGTTGGTAGGGCTGCTCGGCACGCGATACACCTCACGTCTCTCCTCCTTTGATACTATTACACGCACAAAAGTATACGATACCCTTGGTTTTTTGTTTCCTTAATTCAGCAACATGAAGTGCTTTTATCGAGCAATCCGGTTGGAGGAAGAAAGCAGCCGAACGCTCCGCGTCAGCCGCGCCGCTGGCAGCGTTGTGGAGCGAGACGAGTGGTGGCACGAGAAAGCCTTCAAAGTCGCGCCCAGGTCAGGGGCCGTGCCAGCGGCGTCGTGCTGCACGCGGTTGTTCGGCTGCAAGTCCGGTTATTCGAGGAAATAGGTAGCTTTCCACGTCAGCATCTCTATTTCTACTAATTCTTGGATAATTTGTTCTTCAGTCATTCCTGCATCCCGCATTTCTGTAATTGGTCTACCGGCATAGAACGGCCATCCTCGCGCTCCGATAATTGCTTGATATGGTGTTTCCGGCGTATGTGAAATATGATAACCGGCCGTACTACATCCTGCATTGAAGCCGTCAAGAAAGTTAACAGCAGCTTCTGCGTTGGGGTATACATGCATAAACGGCCTTTTCTGAACATGCGCTAATGTCGCAAGGATATTATCAAGTATCTCTGTACTATTCGCATAATCGACCCATTGCCAAAGTATTGGATGGAACCGCATGTTCTCTCGCTGCTTATAGCGCTTTATTGATGTAAGTGCATGTTGTATTGCTTGTGCAAAACGTTCTTCTCTTGTCGTTGTGATTTTATAATTGCACCTTCCTCCTCGATCTGCAAATCGATATTCCGCGTTCTTGATGTGCCAATGAAAATAGCCGTCGCTTTCTCCGTCTATAACGAAACAGATGCCATCAAGTTGCTGTATTTCTTGTTTCGTCGTGACACTTTGGATAAGAATAGTTGCGGTGCGAATATTCGTGTTCTGGTTCATCGTAGAAGGCTCCCGTGCTGTCTTTATCTGTAGTATAGCGTATTCATCTCCTCTTACGATTCGTGCTCACGGTATGAGGTAAGCTTTCTCGCAGCCCCTTGCAGCCGAACTAATTTTTGAGTAGACCGACCTCGCCCACTAGAAGTTTGGCGGGCTGTTTGGAAGGCGCATCTGAGGATATATGCGAGCGCGCTGCTGTGCATCTGGCGGTGGAGGCCTGAGCGCTGCCACGGGCTCGTTTGCATCTGTCGGTAGAAGGCTCGTTGCATCTGCCGGTAGAGACCCGAGCGCTAGGACTGGGGGGGCCGCGAGTGGGAGGACGTGCGTACTTGCTGCACACCCAACCAGTCAACGTCGGTCGCTGGGCTCGACGATGCGCTCCTGCAGGCCGAGGCGTGCAGCGGCGCCGTAGCTCAGGCGCCACAGCTTACGGCGTGCGAGCCACACCCCGCCCGCCTTCCGCACTGACACCCCGAGCTCAACTTCGCCCCACTCCACACGCACTAGCACTGGCAGGCCCGCTGGCGGCTCCCACGGTCCCTCGCTGACGATCAGCTCGATCGTCTTGTAGCGCCGTCTCACCCGCACGTCGTAGCGGTAGCGCACGCAGACGAGCCGGTCGCCGTGCTCGGCGACGAGCCGCCGCGTGCCGCGCTGCCCCGGCCGGAGATTGAGTCGTATCCGCATCGCCGCCTCCTCCCCCACGAACCGCCCCCGCCCCTCTTATATACCGCACGGCTCGCACCAAAGACGCGCGGCGTACCCTTGGGACCAGGGGCGCCGTTCCCTCCTGTCAGCCTTCCTCTATAGTGGCAAGGCGCGCGGCGTACCCTTCGGGCCGGTATCGCGGTTACCTTTTTGCAAGGACTTCCGTCGCCTGTAGGAGGGGAGCCGCAATGTCACAGCTGCTGGACGATCTCCGCGCCGCTCTGAGGGCGCGCCACTATGCGTACCGAACCGAGCAAAGCTATGTCGATTGGGTCGTGCGCTTTATCCGCTTCCACGGCACGCGCCACCCCCGCGAGCTCGGCGCCGCCGAGGTCACCGCGTTTCTCACCGACCTTGCGGTGGAGGGCCAGGTGGCGGCGTCCACACAGAATCAAGCCCGGTCGGCGCTGCTGTTCCTATACCGCGAAGTGCTGGGCATGGCGACCGAAGGGTTTGACGTCGTGGTCGCCGCCAGCAAGCCGCGCCGCCTTCCAACCGTGCTGACCCGCGCGGAGGTCGACGCGGTGCTCGCCGGCCTCGACGGCGTTCACCTGGTGATGGCCCAGCTGCTCTACGGCAGCGGCCTCCGCCTTATGGAGTGCCTGCGCCTGCGCGTGAAGGATCTCGACCTCGCCCAGCACCAGATCGCTGTGCACGACGGCAAGGGCGCCAAGGATCGGGTTACGATGCTGCCACAGGTGCTGGTGGCGCCGTTGGAGCGGCAGCTCCAGGCGGTGCGCCAGCTCCACCAGGCGGATCTCAAGGCGGGTTACGGTTCTGCGCCGCTACCCTACGCCCTCGCCGAGAAGTATCCGAGCGCGCCCAAGGCCTGGGGCTGGCAGTTCGTCTTCCCGGCCCCCCAGCGCAGCGCCGACCCGCGCTCTGGAACGGTCGCGCGGCATCATCTGAGCCCAAGCTCGCTCCAGAAGGCGGTTCGCCGGGCTGTGCTCGCGGCGGGGATCGCGAAGCCGGCCGGCTGCCACACGTTCCGCCATAGCTTCGCCACCCACCTCCTGGAGGATGGCTACGATATTCGGACAGTGCAGGAGCTGCTGGGCCATGCGGATGTGCAGACGACGATGATCTACACCCACGTGCTCAACCGCGGCGGCCGCGGGGTGCGCAGCCCCCTCGACCGATGACGGCCCGCCGGTGGCCGAGCGACTTCCACGGCGGCTTCCGCGCGGGCAGAAGCCTTTTGTCGCCCGCGAGCTCGCCCGCACCCCGGCTACTGCATATGGGAGCCGCCGTCGATGCTGATCGTCTGCCCGGTGACCCAGCCTGCCAGCTCGGACACAAAGAACAGTACCCCGTTGGCGATGTCCTCGGCACCGCCCAGGCGGCGCAGCGCGATCTGGTCGAGCAGGGCCTGCTGGCCACCCTCGCCCATCGCCTCCCACTGGCGCTCGGTGGTCGGGTTAGAGCGCACAAAGCCGGGGGCGATTGTGTTCACCGTGATCCCCCACTGGCCGAGCTCGCGGGCCATCTGGCGGGTAAGCCCGATCTGGCCCGCCTTGGCGCTCGCGTAGGCCTGGATCCCGGTCAGGCTGTAGGTCCGCCCCGCCCCGGATGAGATGTTGACGATCCGGCCCGCCCGGCGCGCCTTCATGGCGGGGGCGACGGCCCGGGTGCAATAAAAGGTGGCGTACAAGTTGGTCCGCACCACAACGTTCCAGTCCGCATCGCTCACGGCCTCGACCGGCTGATGGACCTGGCCGCACACGCCGCCGGCGTTGTTCACCAGGATGTCGACCCGGCCCTCGGCGGCGAGCATGCGGCCCACCAGGGTGTCGACCGCCTCCGAGTCGGTGATGTCGCACGGGGCCGCGACGCAGCGCACGCCGGCCGCTCCCGCGAGGGCGGCCGTTTCCGCAAGCTCGTCGGTGAGCCGGTCGGTTGCCCACACCGCCGCGCCCGCCCGCCCGAGCGCGAGCGTGATGGCCCGGCCGAAGCCGTGGGCCGCGCCCGTCACCAGCGCGACCTGGCCGCGCAGCGAGATCTGCATCTGCTTCCCCTTTCCTGCTGACGGCCGCCCCGGGGGCGCGCCGGCCTGGCCTCAGGCCCACCCCTCGGCGATGACGGCGCGGGTCTCGGACACGGCCACCTCCCAGATAGCGGCCATCTCCGCGTCGCTGCGCTGGTACAGGCCGGCGTAGTTGCCGTCGCCCAGGCTCGCCCGCACGGCGACGGGCCCGCGCTGGCGCGGCGCGGCCACGTCCACGGGCGGCTTCTGGCTTTCGGGCTGGTCCACCCCGGGCAGCCTGGTCCAGGGGAAGTTCTCCATCCAGGAGGCGTGGGAGGCGACGGGGTCGGTGGCCTGAACCTGCGCCCAGACCTGGGGGGCGTTCCACCAGTTGTGCCACTTCACCTGCAGGTCGCCGTGGTCGGCCAGGTACTCGTCCACCAGCGCCTGGGCCGGGGTGTTGCCGCCGTGCCCGTTGACCACGACGATGCGCCGGAAGCCCTGTCCGCGCAGCCCGTCGAGGATGTCGCGGACGAGGCGCAGGTAGGTTTCGACACGGAGGCTGATCGTGCCGGGGTAGGCGCGGAAGTAGGGGGTGAGGCCGTAGGCGACTGCCGGGAAAACCGGCACGCCGAGGGGCGCGGCCGCCTCCGTGGCGACCCGCTCGGCCAGAATGCTATCGGTGCTCAGGCTGAGGAAGGCGTGCTGCTCGGTGCTGCCGAGGGGCAGGACGGCCCGGTCGTCGCGGCCCAGGTAGTCCTCCACCTGATGCCAGTGCATGGCGCTGATCTGCATGATGGTTCCCTCGGGTAAGGCGTGCCGCTCGCCCGTGAGTATACACCAGACCGCCGCAGGCGGTTCTGCGGGTCGCACTCGGCCCTGGGCGCGCGGAGCCGCTCGCGGTTGCCGCCACAGGCAGCTCGCGAGGCGGTGGCGGGGGGCACGGAGCACGGCGACAGATATATGGCCGTTGGGGAGGCGACTGGGGGCCGATCCGGGTGGTTGTCATATCTCCACGGCCCGCCGGGGGCGGAGCGCGCCGGCGGTGCCCGCCTGGTGCTACAGTACAAGGAAGACACCTCGCCCTCACCAGCGCCGCATCCGTCTGGACCGCGGCACCGCGAAGGCCATACATGCCCAAAGGCGTGCACCGGTATGGATGATGCCCACGTATCGCAGGCGTTGAGCGACCCCGTCCGCCTGCGCGCCCTCCGCGCGCTCGATCTCCTCGACCGGCCGCGGGACCCCCGGCTGGACCGGCTCGCCGAGCGCGCCGCCCGGCTGCTGCACGTTCCCGTGAGCCTGGTTTCGCTCGTCGACATCGACCGGCAGTTCTTCGCCGGCGGCCGCGGCCTCGCCGAGCCGTGGGCCAGCGCCCAGCAGACCTCGCTGTCCTACTCGTTCTGCCAGTATGTCGTCGTCGACCGCGCGCCGGTAGTGGTCAGCGATGCGCGGGAGCACCCGCGGTTCGCCCACAACCTGGCGATCGGGGAGCTGGGCGTCGTAGCCTACCTGGGCGTCCCGCTCATCGGCCCCGACGGCTCCGTGCTGGGGGCGCTCTGCGCGTTCGACCACGGGCCGCACCTGTGGCAGCCGGATGAGGTGACGCTGCTGGAGGAGCTGGCCGACGGCGTAATGACCGAGCTGTCCCTTGTCCAGGCCCACCGGGCGCAGCGCGCGGCGGCCGTGCAGCAGTTGCGGGCCGAGGCGCGCCTGGCGTCGCTAGTCGACCAGGTGCCTGAGGCGATCTGGGCGGTCGACCGAGCCGGCCAGCTCACCACCTGCAATCGCCCCGCGGCGGCCCTGCTCGCCCACCTCGCCGGCCAGCACCGCGGCTGGGCGCGCCGGTCGCCACCCTTTGCCCGCCTGAGCAGTACGCCGGGTGGGCGGCCTGCTACGACCGGGCGCTGGCCGGCGAGGCGTGTGCGCTGGAGGAGGTGGTGGTGCTCGACGGGGTGCCGCGCTGGTTCGAGCTCGCCTTCAGCCCCATCCGCGCCGGCGACGCGGTCGATGGAGTCGCGGTGGTCGGGCACGACGTTTCCGCGCGCCACGCCGAGGCCGACACCCTGCGGCGGCTCGCGGACGAGAACGCGCGCCTCTACGCCGCCGAGCAGGGAGCCAGGCTCGCCGCCGAGCGGGCCGCCGAGCGGGCGGCCCGGCGCTCAGCGCTCACCGCCGCCCTTGCCCTGGCCCGGACTACGGGCGAGGTGGCGGAGCTGGCCGTGTCGCAGGGCGCCGCGGCCCTCGGGGCGTACGCGGGGGTGTTCATGCTTCAGGGCGAGCGGGCGGAGGGCCTGCGCACCGCGGCCTCCGTCGGCTACCCGGCGGACGTCGTCGATGTCTGGCCGGCCATCCCCGTCGACGCCCCGCTGCCCCTCGCCGCGGCCGCGCGCACCGGCCGCCCGGTCTGGCTGCCCGACCGGGCGGCGATCGCGGCCCAGTTCCCCGCCCTCCCGCTTGCGCTCACCTCGGCCACCCAGGCCCAGGCCGCTATCCCGCTGGTGATCGGCGGCGCGGTTGTGGCCGTGATCGGGCTGAGCTTCGCGGCGCCCCGAGCCTTCGACGCCGACGACCAGGATCTGATCCTGGCGATCGCCGCCCAGTGCGCCCAGGCCCTTGATCGGGCCCGCCTGTTCGAGTCGCTCCAGCACGAGCTGCTGGAGCGTCAGCGGGCCGAGGCGACGCTGCGCCTGCGCGACCGGGCGATCGCGGCTTCGCGCAACGGCATCCTGATCACCGACGCGCGCGCGGCGGACAACCCGATCATCTACTGCAACCCCGCCTTCACCATGCTCACCGGCTACCCGGCCGCGGAGGTGCTCGGGCGCAACTGCCGCCTGCTCCAGGGGCCGGACACCGACCCGGCGGCGGTCGCCGCGATGCGCGACGCCCTTCTCGCCGGCGAGCCGTGTCAGGTCACCATCCGCAACTACCGGCGCGACGGCGCCGCCTTCTGGAACGATCTAGCGATCGCGCCCGTTTGGAGCGACGACGGCCAGATCTCCCACTTCGTCGGCATCCAGACCGACGCGACCGCCCGGGTCGAGTCGATGGAAGCGCTACGGGCGAGCGAGGAGCGCTTCGCCCGGGCCTTCGCGGCGAGCCCGGTCGCGCTCAGCGTCGCCACCCTTGCCGAGGGGCGCATCCTGGAGGCCAACGACGGCTTCGCTGAGCTGTGCGGCTACAGCCACGATGAGCTGGTGGGTAGCTCCGTCTACGACCTGGCGATCTGGTGCGACCCCGACGACCGGGGCCGGCTTGTGCGCGACCTCGAGCACCACGCGACCGTACGCGATGTCGAGGTGCGCTTTCATGCCAGGGACGGGGTCACCCGGATTGGGCTGGTCGCCGCCACCACGATCACGCTGCGCGGCGAGCGCTGTCTGCTGACACAGGTGCAGGATATCAGCGCGTGGAAGGCGGCCGAGCTGGCCTTGCGGGCGAGCGAGGCCCGCTTCCGATCGCTCGCCCAAAGCGCGCCTGACTGCATCTATGTGGTGGACCTGGCGAGCCACGACCTGGTCTACTGCAACCGGGAGGTTTTTCTCGGCTACCCCTTGGCCGTGCTGCGGCTGCCGGGCCAGCTGTTCGCCGCCGTCCACGACGACGACCGCGCCGCCCTCGCGAGCCACTGGAACGAGCTGACCGGCGCGCCCGATGACCGGACCCAGGTGATCGAGTACCGGATGCGGCGCGCGGACGGCGAGTGGGAGTGGCTCCAGAACCGCGGCAGAGTGCTCGACCGCGACAACGCCGGCGGGCCGGCGCAGCTCATGGTTAGCATCAGCGTCGTCACCGCGCGTAAGCAGGCCGAGGAGCAGCGCCGGGCCCTGGACCGGGCCATGCTGGAAACCCAGAAGCTGGAAAGCCTCGGGGTGCTGGCCGGCGGCATCGCCCACGACTTCAACAACATGCTCGTGGCCATGCTGGGCAACGCCGAGCTGGCCCTGATCGACCTCCCGGAGGGCCACCCGGCCGCCCCGAGCGTGCTCCAGATCCAGGTCGCCGCGCGCCGCGCCGCGGAGCTCACCGGCCAGCTCCTGGCCTACTCCGGCCGCGGCCGATTCGTGATCGGCCCGCTCGACTTCGGGCAGTTGGTGCAGGAGATGGCCTCGCTGCTGCGGGCCTCCATCCCGCGCACCGTCGCGCTCGACTACCTGCTCAGCCCTGGACTCCCCCTCGTCGAAGGCGACGCGACGCAGCTGCGCCAGGTGGTGATGAACCTGGTGATCAACGCGGCCGAGTCGATCGACGCGGCGGACGGCGCCGTGCGCGTGCGGGTGCAGGCGCGGGCCGTGGACGCGGCCGAGCTCGGGAGCTGCGTGGTCGGCGCGGACGAGGCGCCCGGGACCTACCTCGCCCTGGAAGTGACGGACACCGGGTGCGGCATGGACGCGGCGACGTTGAGCCGGGTCTTCGAGCCCTTCTTCACCACCAAGTTCGCCGGCCGTGGGCTGGGGATGGCCGCGGTCCAGGGCATCGTCCGCGCCCACCGCGGCGCCATCCAGATCGCCAGCTTGGAGCGGCGCGGCACCACCATCACGGTGCTGCTCCCGCTGGCCGCCCCGCAGGCAGAGTTGCCGCCCTCGGCCCCTCCGCGGCGGGAGATGGTCGCCGAAGACACCTGCCGGATGATCCTGGTGATCGACGACGAGCCGGAGGTGCGCGAGGTGGCCGGGCGTATGCTCAAGCGTATCGGCTACCAGGTCGTCACCGCCGCCGACGGCGAGGCGGGCCTGGCCGCGCTCGACGCCGCCCCTGGCCTGGCCGGCGTGCTGCTCGACATGACGATGCCGGGCCTCAGCGGCGAGGAAACCTTTCAGCGGCTGCGGCGGCTCCGGCCGGAGCTGCCGATCGTCGTGGTCAGCGGCTACAGCGCCCAGGAGGTGCAACGCCGCCTGAGCGCGGCGGGCGCCGTCGACGTGCTTCAAAAACCTTTCACGCCCGCGATGCTCCGCGAGGCGCTGGGCAATGTGCTGCCGAGCCTCGGTTGTCAAAGCGGCACGGCATCAGTATAATGCCGGTGCCGCTGGGGGAAAGGCCCCCGGCGCACAGGGAGCGTATGCGAATCCTCGTCACGGGCGGCGCCGGCTTTATCGGCTGCAACCTGGCGGCCCGGCTGCTTGCGGCCGGGCACCGCGTCGTAATCTACGATAACCTTTCCCGCCCGCGCACCTCGCACAACCTGGCCTGGCTCCAGGGGATCGCCGTGCGGGCGCCGGGCCAGCTCAGCTTTATCCAGGCCGACGTGCGCGACGCGGCCGCGACCGCCGCGGCCGCCGTCGACGTCGACGCGATCTTCCACCTCGCCAGCCAGGTCGCCGTCACCACCTCGGTGAAAAACCCGCGCGAGGATTTCGAGATCAACGCCCTCGGCACCTTCAACGTGCTCGAGGCGGCCCGCCTCGCCCCCGGCCGCCCGGCCGTGCTCTACGCCTCGACCAACAAGGTCTACGGGGGCATGGAGGATGTGGCGATCGTCGAGGAGGCCACCCGCTACCGCTACCGCGACCTGCCGGAGGGGATCGGCGAGGAGCGCGCCCTCGACTTCCACTCGCCGTACGGCTGCAGCAAGGGCGCGGGCGACCAGTACGTGCGCGACTACCAGCGGATCTACGGCCTGCGCACTGTTGTGCTGCGCCAGTCCGCGATCTATGGCCCGCGCCAGTTCGGCGTGGAGGACCAGGGCTGGGCCGCGCACTTTGTGATCGCCGCCCAGACCGGCCGCCCGATCGCGATCTACGGCGACGGCAAGCAGGTCCGCGATATGCTCTACATCGACGACCTGGTCGACCTGTATCTGCTGGCGCTGGCCAACATCGAGCGCGTCGCCGGCCAGATCTTCAACGTCGGCGGCGGCCCTGACAACGTGCTCTCGATCTGGGCCGAGTTCCAGCCCATGCTGAGCAGGTTCGCCGGCCGGCCGGTCGCGGCCGCCACCTTTGGCGACTGGCGCCCCGGGGACCAGGCGGTCTGTATCCTCGACATCGGGAAAGTCGGCCGGGAGCTCGGCTGGCGCCCGAAGGTCGGCGTCGAGGAGGGCATGCGCCGACTCTGGGACTGGGTCGCGGAGAACATCGAGCTGTTCAAGTGACGATGCACCGTGGGCCACGCGGGGGCCGCCTCCACGGCGCCGCCAAGTGGTGCGCGGTGCTGTTTGCATTCGTATGCGTATCCTGTGCACCCTGACCTATTACCGCCCGTACACTAGCGGCCTGACGATCTATGTGCAGCGGCTGGCGACGGCCCTTGCCCGCCGCGGCCACACCGTCACCGTACTCACCTCGCAGTACGACCCGAGCCTGCCGCGCACCGAGCTGATGGACGGCGTGCGCGTGGTGCGCGCCCCCGTGGCCGCGCGCGTGAGCAAGGGCGTGATCATGCCGACCTTCGGGTGGCTCGCGACGGCGCTTTCGCTGCGCCACGACGCGATGAGCCTCCATCTGCCCCAGTTCGACGCGCCCGGCCTGGCCCTGCGCGGCCGCGCGCTGCGCCAGCCCGTGGTGCTCACATACCACTCGGACCTGACCCTGCCGCCCGGCCTGCTCAACCGCGTCGCCAACCGGGTGGTCGACACGGCGAACGTCGCCGCCGGCGGCCTGGCCACGCGCATTGTCGCCTACACCCAGGACTTCGCCGACCACTCGCCCTTTCTGCGCCGCTTCCGCGAGAAGATCACGGTGATCCCGCCGCCCGTCGAGGTGGCCGAGGTGCCCGCGCAGGACGTGGCGGCCTTCCGCGAGCGCTACAACCTGCGCGGGCCGGTGATCGGGATGGCCGCCCGCCTCGCCGCCGAGAAGGGCGTCGAGGTGCTGCTCGAAGCCCTGCCCGCCGTGCTGGCCCGGCACCCCACCGCGCGGGTGCTCTTCGCCGGCCCCCACGAGTACGTGCTCGGCGAAGAGGCCTACGCCCGGCGCCTGGCCCCGCTCTTCGAGCGTTTCGCCGCCCACTGGACGTTTGTCGGCACCCTTGGCCCGCGCGAGATGGCGGCCTTCTTCCCCAACCTCGACGTGCTGGTGGTGCCGTCGCTCAACTCCACCGAAACCTTCGGGCTCGTCCAGGTCGAGGCCATGCTCTGCGGCACGCCCTCGATCGCGAGCGCCCTGCCCGGCGTGCGCCAGCCTGTGCTCCAGACGGGCATGGGCGAGGTGGTGCCGATCGGCGACGGCGCGGCCCTCGCCGCGGCCCTGCTGAAGGTGATCGCGGGCCGCGAGCGCTACATCCGCCCGCGGGCCGCGATCGCGGCGAAGTTCTCCACCGAGAAGACCGCGGCCATGTATGAAGATCTGTTTCGCGAGTTAGGCGCCTGATATGACCACTGATTTTCTGCGCCCGCACCTGTACACCCTGCCCATCCACCGCGCGATGTTGCGCGCCGTCGAGGCCCGCCTGTTCGCCGAGCTCGCCCCCGACCTGCCCGAGCCGATCGTCGACATCGGCTCCGGGGACGGCACCTTTGTGCAGATCGCCTTCCCCGGCAAGCGGGTCTTCGGGATCGACCCGATCGCCAGCGACACCCACGAGGCCCGGCGGCGCGGCGTCTACGCCGGCCTGAGCGTGGCCAATGGCGCGGCGCTACCCTTCCCCGACGACCACTTCGCCAGCGCGATCTCCAACTGTGTGCTGGAGCACGTCGTCCCGTTGGACGACACGCTGCGCGAGACGGCGCGCGTGCTGCGGCCGGGCGGCCAGTTCGTGGCCTCGGTGGTCGGCAACCGCTTCCCGCAGGACTTGCTGGGCACCACGGTGCTGAACGCCCTCGGGCTCGACGGCTCGCGCTACGGGCGCTGGTTCAACAAGCTCAGTGTGCACCACAACACGCTCAGCCCCGCAGGGTGGACTGAGCGGTTCGAGCGCGCCGGGATGGAGGTGGTCTCCTACCGGCCCTACTTCAGCAGCGCGGCGCTCAAGCTGTTCGACTTCAGCCACTACTACGGCGCCCCCAGCCTGATCACGCGCAGGCTGACCGGCCGCTGGCTCCTGTACCCGCCGCTCACCCCGAACCTGCTCTGGGAGCCGATCCTGCGCCGGATCTACGAGGCCCCGCCCGAGGCCGACGCGCCCTACTACTTCTTTATCTGCCGCAAGCCGCTCTAACAGCCTGTTAATTGCCCGCGGCCTCCTGGCAGGGTATACTTTTACCTAGGAGGTACCGCATGTCTGAGCCGACCACGACCGGCGACGTGGCCGCCCTGATCCAGGAAGCAAACGCGGCCCTGATCGCCGGCGACACATTCCACGCCCGCCAGCGCTTCCGCCAGGCCCTCGACGTCGACCCCGAGAGCGCCGACGCCTGGGTCGGCATGGCCGCCGCCGTCCGCCCCTACCGCGAGAAGCGCGAGCACCTGCGCCGCGCCCTGGAGCTCCAGCCGGACCACCCCGGCGCGGGCGCAGCCATCGGCGAGGTCGAGGCGCGCATCGCCGCGGGCGAGCTGCTGGCGCCCGCTACCCCGCGTGAGGCCCGCCAGGCCGCCGCCCGGGCCGAGGTGGCCGCCGCGCCGGCCTTCCCGGAGGAGGTGGCTGCGGCGCCCGAGGCCCCGGCTACCCTGTTCTGCTACAACCACCCGAACCGGGAGACGGGGCTGCGCTGCACCAACTGCGAGCGCCCGATCTGCGCGGACTGTGTGCGCCCTGCCCCGGTGGGCCAGCTGTGCCCCGAGTGCGCCAAGGCCCGCCGCCCGACCAACTACCAGGTGAACTGGGCGACGCTGGCGGTTGCCGGGGCGATCACGCTGGTGTACAGCGTGGTGGTCAGCTACCTCGCGCTGCAGATCCTGGGGTCGGTCGGCTTCTTCTCGTTTATCATCGCGTTTCTGCTCGGCCCGCTGGCAGGGAACCTGCTAGCACGCCTGCTGGAGCGGGCCACGCGCAACAAGCGCGGGCGCGAGCTGCAGGTCACGGTCAGCGTCTGCTATACGCTCGGGGCGCTGCCGCTGCTCGCCATCTTGCTGCTCGTTTCCGCCGGCTTCCCCCTCCTTCTGCTCGGCCTGTTTACCGTGCTGGCGATCACGTCGGCGATGGCCGCGCTGCGCTAGGCGCGCGGCCGGGTACGGTTCCGTAAGACGGGTATGTTAGGATACTGCCCATCTTCGCTGAGAGGGAGCGCCGCGACGGTCGCGGCGCCTAGCACACAAGGGGTCCGATAATGACGCAGGACACGCGCGGTATGACGCTCGCCAAGCGCGGTGACAAGAACCCGCTCGACGCGGTCGAGCAGCGCCTGCGCGACCAGATCTTCGGCCAGGAGCGGGCGATCGAGAGCATTATCCGCGTGCTCAACCGGGCGCGCTTCGGCTTTTCCGCCGGCAACCCGCGCCGCCCGCGGGCCACCCTGCTGTTCCTCGGACCCACAGGCGTTGGCAAGACGGCCTCGGCCCGGGCGCTGGCCCAGCTGCTGCGCCCCGACGGCGAGGCCTTTCTCAAGGTCGACTGCTCGCTCTTCAGCCAGGGCCACGAGGTCAGCGCCCTGGTCGGCGCCCCGCCCTCCTACGTCGGCCGCGACCAGAAGCCCCTGCTCAACCCCGACATCATCGAGCAGGAGAACAGCGTGGTGCTGTTCGACGAGATCGAGAAGGGCCAGCCCGAGCTGTGGAACCTGCTGCTCCAGATCATGGAGGACGGCGAGATCCTGCTGCTCAACGGCGGCCGGCGGGTCAGCTTCCAGAGCAGCATCGTGATCTTCACCACCAACGTCGGCGCCAAGGAGATGGTCGACTTCCTCGATCGGCGCACGATCGGCTTCCGCACCCCCCACGGCGACGTCGAGTCGACCGGCCAGCAGATCTACCAGATCGGCTTCGAGGCGCTGCAGCGGGTCTTCCAGCCCGAGTGGATCAACCGCCTGGACGAGATCATCGCCTTCCGCCCGCTGTCCAGCGACGTGCTGCGCCACGTGCTCGACCGCATGGTCGCGGAGAGCAACGAGCAGTATCTGCGCCAGGGCGTGCAGGTCGAGCTGGCCCCGGAGGCCCGCGAGTACCTGCTGACCAAGGGCTTCGACTCGCGCTTCGGCGCCCGCCCGCTGCGCCAGCAGCTGCTCAAGCACCTCGACGCCCCCCTGGCCGACCTGATCTCGTCGGGCGGCATCCCCTCCGGCAGCCGGGTGCTCGTTTCCTACACCGGCGTCGACCGCCACGGCGAGGCGCTCGACTTCTACTTCGAGGACGCCCCCGAGCTGCTGCGGCAGGCCGAGGAGCTGCGGGCCCAGGAGGTCGGCCGCACCAGCATCGGGCAGAGCGACGGCCCCCAGCCGCCGAGCGTCAGCCTGAGCAGCGAGCGCGCCAACACGGCCGAGGGCGGCACCACCACCTACGGCGCCCGCGGCCCCCGCATCACCCCCCGCCGCGGCGTCGACCAGAAGAAGCGGTAAGGCTATTATCGCAGAGGCCGCAAAGCATTTGCTTTTCCGCGTATAGAACGCCGGACCGCTCCGATCGAGCCGTAGCTCAGTCGGAGCGGTTCTGCGTTGTCGCGGGGGCATTTCAAGCCCTCCGCGGTGAGCTTACACCGAGACCACTTGCGCGCCGGTGTCGCCGGGCTGGGCGGGGGCCTGGCCATCGGGCTGGGCCGGGCGCTCGCGGCGGACGACCGACAGGTCGGGCTCGGCGCCAGCGGCCAGGGGGCGCTTGAAGATGAAGTAGCTGCGGCCGGGCATCGTGTGCTGCACGCTCGTCAGCTCCCAGCCGTCGGCGCCCATCTGGTTCAGGAAGCGCCGCCCGAAGGCGCTGTTGCGCTCCCCCTCCTCGGGCCGGGTTTCCTGGCCCTCCACCGAGACGCGCTCCCAGTTCTCGACAAAGGCGACCTTGTACTCCCAGGTGTTCATGTGATCCTCGCTCTCCGGGCGGGCCGCCGCGGCAACCGGCCGCCGCGCCCATCTGCTGTCGCTGTCCGTTCCCTGCGTTCCCCACGAGTCTAGCATGTGCGCGGGCGGGAATCAATTACACAATTACAGGTAATTTGGCTAGGTTTTGGCTAGGCTTCCCCAGGTGAGCGAATAAAATAAGTTTTCGCTTGTTTTATTGACAATATTTGCAACTGCTGGTAGACTACATAGTAGTTCGGAGGATTGCTACTATGTCGGTCATCGGGTACGCCGCCGAAAGCGCGGCCGGGCAAATCTTACAGTTTTTGCAACGCCAGGGCGAGGGCACGGTCAAGGAGCTGGCCGAGCTGCTTGGTATTAGCGGCACGGCCGCGCGCGAGCACCTGGTGCATCTGCAGGCGGAGGGGCTGGTGCAGGCGCGGGCCGAGCGCCACGGCCCCGGGCGGCCGCGGCTGGTCTACGCGCTGAGCGAAAAGGCGCGAGCGCGCTTCCCCCAGCAGACGGACCGGCTGGTGACGACGCTGCTGCGCGAGCTGATCGCCCGCGAGGGCCCGGACAAGCTGGGCCAGCTGCTCGACGCCGTCAGCCAGCGCCTCGCGGGCGAGTACGCCGACCGCATGGCCGGCACCGACACAGCGGTCCGTCTGGGCGAGCTGCGGCGGCTGCTGGAGCAGCGGGGCGTGCCGGCCGAGGTGGCCGCCACCGGCGACGGGATCAGCCTGTTCGCCTGCCCGTACTACGAGGTGGCGGCGAGCCACCCCGAGGTCTGCTCGATGGAGCAGCGCATGATCGAGTATGTGCTGGGCGAAAAGCTGACGCTCGAAGCGAGCATCCGCGCCGGCGGGCACAACTGCCGCTTCGTGCTGCGCCCCAACGACATCGCGCTCACGCCCGCGCAGCCCACCGACACATAAGCCGTTTTTCTGTTCCCGATACATGAGGAGTACATGAGCAACGATCTGGTGATCACGGACCTGCAGGCGCGCATCGGCGACAAGGAGATCCTGCGCGGCGTCAACCTGACTGTCCGCGGCGGCACGGTCCACGCGATCATGGGCCCGAACGGCAGCGGCAAGAGCACCCTGGCCAACATCATCGCCGGCCACCCCGGCTACGAGGTCACGGCCGGCGAGGTCTGGTACAGGGACCAGAACATCCTCGAGCTCGACCCCGACGAGCGCAGCAAGCTCGGCCTGTTCCTGGCCTTCCAGTACCCGGTCGCCGTGCCCGGCGTGTCGGTCGCCAACTTCCTGCGCGCCGCGATCAACGCCCACCGCGCCGAGGAGGGCAAGGACCCTAAGACCACCGCGATCCCCGTCGCCGAGTTCCGCAAGCAGCTGCGCGAGGGCATGAAGGCCCTTGAGATGGACGAGGGCTTCGCCCGGCGCTACCTGAACGAGGGCTTCTCCGGCGGCGAGAAGAAGCGGCTCGAGATCCTCCAGATGACCCTGCTCAAGCCCAGCATGGCCGTGATGGACGAGACCGACTCCGGCCTCGACATCGACGCCCTGCGGATCGTGGCCGAGGGCGTGAACCGCCTGTCCGGCCCCGAGATGGGCGCCCTGGTGATCACGCACTACCAGCGGCTGCTCAACTACATCAAGCCCCAGTTCGTGTCCGTGATGATGGACGGCCGGATCGTCCGCGACGGCGGCCCCGAGCTGGCCCTCGAGCTGGAGGAGAAGGGCTACGACTGGCTGCGCGAGGAGCTGGCGGGGGCCGCGTAACTATGACCAACACCATTCTGACCCTGAAAGACCTGACCGCCGCCACGATCGCCGAGCAGGCCCGCGCCGCCGGCGAGCCGGAGTGGCTGGTCGAGCGGCGCGTGGCCGCTTGGGAGTTCTTCGCCCAGGCCGCCCCACCAGAGTGGCGCCGCACCGACCTGAGCGGCCTCTCGGCCGAGGGGCTGGCCGTCAGCGTGGGCGCCCAGAGCACCGCCATCCAGTGGGACGAGGCCCTGGCCGGCTCCGGCGTGGTCTTCTCCCCGCTGGCCGCCGCGCTGCACAGCCACGGCGCCCTGATCGAGCAGCTGCTCGACACGGCCGTGCCCGCGATGGAGCACAAGTTCAGCGCCCTGCGCGCCGCCCTGTGGCAGGATGGGGCCTTCCTGTACGTGCCCAAGAACGTCGCGGTGGACGTGCCGCTGCGCGTGATCTACACCCTTGCCGAGGGCGTGCACGCGGTCTTCCCGCGCACCCTGGTCGTCTTGGAGCAGGGCGCCAGCGTGACCCTGATCGAGGAGTTCACCTCGCGCGACCAGAGCGAGCCCGCGCTGGCGGCCCCCGTCACCGAGCTGTTCGCGGGGCCTGGCAGTAGCCTGCGCTTCGTCAGCGCCCAGCACTGGGGCGAGGGCGTGTACCACATCGGCGGGCAGAAGCTGGTGCTCGACCGCGACGCCAGCGCGGAGTGGACGTCGATCGCACTCGGCGGCAAGGTGCAGCACATCGAGGCCGAGACGCGGCTCCAGGGCAACGGCTCGCGGGTGAACTGGCTCGGCGTCACCTTCGCCGCCGGCACCCAGCGGCTGCTGACCGGGCCGTGGCTGCGCCACGTCGGCCACAACGCCGAAAGCTTCATGCAGTTCAAGACGGTGGTCAACGACACCGGCTACTCCGTCTTCGACGGCATGATCAAGATCGAGCACGAGTCGGCGGCCACCAGCACCCGCCTGGAGGAGCACGCGCTGCACCTCAGCCCGAACGCGCGCAATGACTCGATCCCCGGCCTCAAGATCGACACCAACAGCGTGCTCAAGGGCGGCCACGCCTCCACCAGCGGCGACGTGGACGACGAGCAGCTGTTCTACATGCAGGCCCGCGGCATCAGCAAGGACGAGGCCAAGCGCATGATCGTCATGGGCTTCTTCGAGCCGGCCCTCGACACGGTCCCGGTCGAGGAGCTGCGCGAGGAGCTGACGGCGCTGATCGCGAGCAAGATCTAAGGATCGCACATGCGGCGGGGCCAGGCCCCCGCCGCCGCACCCGTATGGCGACACTATCCCAGTTCGATGTGCTGGCCCTGCGGCGCGAGTTCCCCATCCTGCAGCAGGAGGTGAACGGCAAGCCGCTGGCCTTTCTCGACAGCGCCGCCTCGTCGCAGAAGCCGCGCGAGGTGATCGACTGCCTGGAGGACTATTACCGGCGCATCAACGCCAACGTCCACCGCGGCGTCTACCGGCTCAGCGAGGAGGCCACCTTCGCCTACGAGCGGGCCCGCGGCAAGGTGGCGCGCTTTATCGGCGCGGCCAGCCCGCGCGAGCTGATCTTTACCCGCAACACCACCGAGGCGATCAACCTGGTCGCCCAGGCCTGGGGCGGCGCGAACCTGCGCGCGGGCGACCGCATCCTGCTGTCGGTGATGGAGCACCACTCCAACATCGTGCCCTGGCAGCTGATCGCCCAACGCACGGGCGCCAGGCTCGACTACCTGGGCGTCGACGGGGAGGGCCGCCTGCGCCTGGAGGAGCTTGACGCCAAGCTAACCGAGCGGACCAAGATCGTCGCCCTGACCCAGCAATCGAACGTGCTCGGCACGATCAATCCGATCGGGGAGATCGGCCGCCGGGCCCACGCTGCCGGCGCGCTGCTGCTGGTGGATGGGGCGCAGAGCGTGCCCCACATGCCGGTGGACGTGTCCGCGCTCGGCTGCGACTTCCTGGCCTTCAGCGGGCACAAGATGTGCGGGCCCACGGGGATCGGGGCGCTGTGGGGCCGGCGCGAGCTGCTGGAGGCGATGCCGCCCTTTCTGGGCGGCGGCTCGATGATCAAGGTCGTCGAGCTGGAGCAAAGCAGCTACGCCGACGTGCCCGCCCGCTTCGAGGCCGGCACGCCCGCCATCGGCGAGGCGATCGCCCTCGGCGCCGCCTGCGACTTCCTGGCGAACGTCGGGATGGACGCGATCCACCAGCACGAGGTCGAGCTGCTCGGCTACGCGCTCCAGCGGCTGGGCCAGGTCGAGGGGCTGGCCCTCGTCGGGCCGAAGGACGCGGCGGAGCGCGGCACGGCGGTGGCCTTCACGCTTGAGGGGGTCCACCCGCACGACGTGGCGGCCATCCTCGACGGCGAGAACGTCGCGGTGCGGGCCGGCCACCACTGCACGCAGCCGCTGCACCGCCACTACGACCTGCCGGCCACGGTGCGGGCCAGCTTCTACCTGTACAACACCCGCGAGGAGGTCGACCGGCTGGCGGCGGGGTTGGAGAAGGCGCGGAGGATGTTCGCATGAGCGACGACATGTACCGCGAGCAGATCCTCGAGCACTCGAAGCACCCCCACAACTACGGCACGCTCGAGGGCGCCGACATCTCCCACGAGGAGCACAACCCGCTCTGCGGCGACCGGGTGCGGATCGACCTCAGGGTGGCGGACGGGGTGATCGCCGACGTGGCCTTCTCCGGCCGCGGCTGCGCGATCAGCCAGGCCTCGGCCTCGCTGCTCACCGACGAGCTCAAGGGCAAGACGGTCGAGGAGGCCAAGGCGATCGGCAAGGATGAGCTGCTTGAGCTGATCGGCATTCCCCTGGCCAAAAACCCGGTGCGCCTGAAGTGCGCGCTGCTTTCGCTCAAAACGCTCAAGGCCGGCCTGTACGGCGTTGGGCATCTTCACGACGACGATCTGTAGGGGTGTAGCGGATGGGCGCGCCCCGCGCGCCCCACAGAGATTACGGAGGCATACACGTGGTCGCAGAGGCAACCAATCTGCAGTTTGACTACTCCAAGTACGGGTTCCGCAACGAGGAGAACTACCTGTTCAAGGCGCCCAAGGGCCTGAACGAGAAGGTGGTGCGCGAGCTGTCTGGCATGAAGGGCGAGCCGGAGTGGATGCTCAAGCGCCGGCTCAAGGCGCTGGAGATCTTCAACAAGAAGCCGGTGCCCCTGGCTGGCATGTGGGCCAACCCCGAGCTGGCCGGGCTCAACCACGACGACATCCACTACTTCGTGCGGGCCGGCGAGCGCCCGCAGACCGACTGGGACGCGGTGCCGCAGGAGATCAAGGACACCTTTGAGAAGCTGGGCATCCCCGAGGCCGAGCGCAAGTTCCTGGCCGGCGTGGGCGCGCAGTACGAGTCCGAGGTGGTCTACCACTCGCTGCGCGAGGAGTGGTCCAAGCTCGGCGTGATCTTCCTCGACACTGACACGGCGCTCAGGGAGTACCCGGAGATCTTCAAGCAGTACTTCGGCACGATCATCCCCTCGGCCGACAACAAGTACGCCGCGCTCAACACGGCGGTCTGGTCGGGCGGCTCGTTCGTCTATGTGCCCAAGGGCGTGAAGGTCGACATCCCGCTCCAGGCCTACTTCCGGATCAACGCCGAGAACATGGGCCAGTTCGAGCGGACGCTGATCATCGTCGAGGAGGGGGCCGAGGCCCACTATATCGAGGGCTGCACCGCCCCGGTCTACTCGACCAACTCGCTGCACTCGGCGGTGGTCGAGGTGGTCGTGCAGAAGGGCGCCAAGTTCCGCTACACGACGATCCAGAACTGGGCCAACAACATCTTCAACCTGGTCACCAAGCGGGCGATCGCCCAGGAGGAGGCCAGCATGGAGTGGGTCGACGGCAACATCGGCTCGAAGCTGACGATGAAGTATCCGTCGGTCTACCTGATGGGCCGCAAGGCCCGCGGCGAGGTGCTGTCAGTGGCCTACGCCGGCAAGGGCCAACACCAGGACGCGGGGGCCAAGATGGTCCACGCCGCCCCTGAGACGACGAGCCGGATCACCAACAAGTCGGTGAGCAAGGACGGCGGCAAGACGACGTACCGCGGGCTGGCCAAGGTGGCCCCGGGCGCCTACGGCTCGAAGATCAACGTCAACTGCGACGCCCTGATCCTCGACGACCGCTCGGCCTCGGACACCATCCCGTTCATCGAGATCGAGGAGGACCGCTGCACCCTGGCCCACGAGGCCACCGTCGGCCGGATCGGCGAGGAGCAGCTGTTCTACCTGATGAGCCGCGGCCTCCCCGAGGCCGACGCGATGTCGATGATCGTGCTCGGCTTCATGGAGCCGTTCACCCGCGAGCTGCCGATGGAGTACGCCGTCGAGCTCAACCGCCTGATCCAGATGGAGATGGAGGGCTCGGTCGGGTAGGTGGGCTGAAGGCTGTGGGCTGTAAGGCGTGGGGGCATCCCTACAGCCTACAGCCCATTGCCAAATCCCCGCGAGCGCAGAGAATTCATAACTCGTTACCATATCTATGCCAGCTATTCAGATCGGCACCCTCGCCGATGTGCCCGAGGGAACGGGCAAGACGTTCGCGGTGGCGGGGCGGCGCGTGGCGGTGTTCCGCGCCGAGGGCGAGATCTACGCGATCGACGACATCTGCTCGCACGGCCACGCCTCGCTCGGGGCCGGCGAGTTCGACCCCGACGAGCTGTGCGTCGAGTGCCCGCTCCACGGCTCGCTGTTCGACGTGCGCACAGGCTTCCCGCGCACCTTCCCCGCCTTCGAGCCCGTGGCCGCCTACAGGGCCTTCGCCGATGGCGATGCGCTCTTTGTTGAGTTTGACGATTAAGAACTTGACTAGGACCGGCGACGGGGGTACAATCGGGCGGAGGCCACGAGCGAAAGGAGCGCAGCGATGAGCGAGTACGCCCACCCGGAGGTGCTGGTCGATACAGCGTGGGTCGAGGAGCACCGCAACGACCCGAACGTCCGCATTGTCGAGAGCAACGAGGACATCTTGCTCTACGACACCGGCCACATCCCCGGCGCGGTTAAGCTCGACTGGGTGACCGACCTGAACGACCCGGTGGTGCGCGATTACCTCGACGCCGACCGCTTCGCCGAGCTCCTGGCGAGCAAGGGCATCTCAAACGATACCACGGTGGTCTTCTACGGCGACAAGAACAACTGGTGGGCCACCTACGCCTTCTGGGTCTTCAAGCTGTTCGGCCACGAGGACGCCCGCATTCTCAACGGCGGCCGGGCCAAGTGGATCGCCGAGAGCCGCGAGCTGACCCGCGAGGTGCCGCAGTACCCGGGCGGCAGCTACCAGGCCCCCCAGCGGGACGACAACAGCATCCGCGCCTTCCGCGACCAGGTGCTCCAGCACATCAAGCAGAGCGGCACTGCCCTGGTCGACGTACGCAGCCCCCAGGAGTTCTCCGGCGAGCGCACGCATATGCCGGAGTACCCGCAGGAGGGCACGCTGCGCGGCGGCCACATCCCGACTGCGGTCAGCATCCCCTGGGCCAAGGCCGTGCGTGAGGACAGCACCTTCAAGAGCGCTGACGAGCTGCGCGAGCTGTACGAGGGCCAGGGCATCACCCCCGACAAGGATGTGATCGCCTACTGCCGGATCGGCGAGCGCTCCAGCCACACCTGGTTCGTGCTCACCTACCTGCTCGGCTACCCCAAGGTGCGCAACTACGACGGCTCCTGGACCGAGTGGGGCAACAGCGTCGGCGTGCCGATCGAGAAGGGCGCGTAGGCCACCCGTGGACCGCCAGGCGATCATCGACCGGCTGCTCGACCACTACGAGCGCCCGCGCCACCACGGCCCCCTCGCCGGGGCCGACGTGGTGCTGCCGGGGGGCATCCCCGATTGCGGCGATGTCGTGACGATCTACCTGAAGGTCGACGCCGTGGGGGAGCGGGTGGCCGGATTGCAGTTCGAGGGCCGCGGCTGCACCATCAGCCAGGCCGCGGCGTCGCTGCTCGCCGAGCGGCTCCAGGGCGCGCTTCTCGCCGAGGTCGCCGCGCTCGACGAGGGCGCCGTGCTCGACATGCTTGGGCGCGAGGTGGCCCGCGCCCGCCCGCGCTGCGCCACCCTGGCCTTGCATACGATCCAGGCCGCCGTGCTCAAGCTGCGCGCGCAGCCGCCCGCGGAAGGGCCCGGCGGCGAAGCGTAGGGGCAGCACCCCCGCCCCGGGCCCCGCTATCCGCGCCGCCGCGCGCTATAATCACCATATGGCCACACCGCTCGACCTGATCGGGAACACGCCGCTGCTGCGCCTCGCCCGCTTCGCCCCCGACCTGCCGGCCGGCGTGGAGCTGTACGCCAAGGCCGAGTGGTACAACCTCGGCGGCTCGGTCAAGGACCGGCCGGCCCTGGCGATGATCCGCGACGGCGAGGCCCGCGGCCTGCTCCGCCCCAACATGCGCATCGCCGATGCCACCAGCGGCAACACGGGCATCGCCTACGCCACCATCGGGGCCGCCCTCGGCTACGGCGTAACACTGGCCCTGCCCGCCAACGCCAGCCCCGAGCGCCGACGCACGCTCCAGGCCCTCGGCGCCGAGCTGATCCTGACCGACCCGGCCGAGGGCATGGACCTGGCGATCGACACGATCCGGGCCCTCGTCGCCGCCAACCCCGAGCGCTACTTCTACCCCGACCAGTACAGCAACCCGGCCAACCCCCGCGCCCACTATGAGACGACGGCCCCTGAGATCTGGCGGCAGACCGGCGGCCGGGTGACACACTTCGTGGCCGCCCTCGGCACCAGCGGCACCTTCGGCGGCGCCGTCCGGCGCCTGCGCGAGCTGCGGCCCGGCCTTCAGGCGATCGCCGTCCAGCCCGACGGGCCGTACCACGCGCTCGAGGGCGTCAAGCACATGGAGACGGCCCGGCGCGTGCCGTCGATCTACGACCCGGCCCAGGCCGACGCCGTGCTCGAGGTCGGCAGCGAGGAGGCCTTCGCCGCCGCCCGGCGCCTCGCCCGCGCCGAGGGCCTGCTGGTCGGCATCTCCGCCGGGGCCAACGTCGCCGCCGCTGTCCGGGTCGCCCGCGACCTGACCGAGGGCGTGGTGGTCACCATCCTTTGCGACAGCGCCGCCCGCTACCTCAGCGAGCGCTTCTGGGAGGAGCCGGACCTCGTCGGGGGGGCCGGGATTTAACCGCAACGGCGCACAGGCGCGGAGGGAGCGCGATGCTCAAACTGAGCGCGGAGGCGGCGGCAACGATCGCCGGGCACGCGGAGGGAACCTACCCCGACGAGTGCGTCGGGCTGCTGCTCGGCAGCATGGAGGACGGGCGCAAGACGGCGGTGGCGGCCTTCCCGGTCGAGAACCGCTGGAGCGGCCAGGTCAGCCTGGCCGAGAGCGACAACCCGGACTCCCGGCGCGACCGCTTCTACCTCGACGCGCGCGACTACCTGCGGGCCGACCGGGCCGCACGCGAGCGCGGCCTGGAGATCGTCGGGTGCTACCACTCCCACCCTGACCACCCGGCCATCCCCTCCGAGCGCGACCGGGTGGGGGCCCAGGGCGTCGGCGGCGGGCCGAGCTTCGCCTTTGTCATCCAGAGCGTGCGCGCCGGCCGCGCCGCCGAGATCGCCTCCTGGCTCTTGCTGGGCGAGGGGGCGCGCTTCGAACAAGAAGAGCTCGAAACAGAGTAGGAGCGAGTATGGCTGTGACGATCACCATCCCCACCGCGCTGCGCCAGTACGCCGGCGACCAGTCGAGCGTGCAGCTTGAGGCCGACAGCGTCGGCGGGCTGCTGCGCGGCCTCGTCGAGGCCCACCCCGCCCTCGGCCGGCACCTGTTCAGCGAAGGGGGCAAGCTGCGCAACTTCGTCAACATCTACGTCGGCGACGAGGACATCCGCTACCTCGAGGGCGAGGAGACTCCGCTCAAAAACGGCGACGTGGTCTCGATCATCCCCGCCATCGCGGGCGGGCGGTAGAACGCGGCCAGGGCGCACCAGCGGCGCAGGGTCCGTGGAAGATCTGGCGTTTCCGCCGCCGCGCCCCGCTACCTGCCGCCCCCGGCGGCTTGTTGGAGAAGATCGATGACAGATGCAAGCCTTTCCAACGACGAGATCGCGCGCTACAGCCGCCACCTGATCATGCCCGAGGTGGGCATGGCCGGGCAGCGCCGGCTCAAGCAGGGCAGCGTGCTGCTGATCGGCACCGGCGGCCTCGGCTCGCCGCTGGCGCTGTACCTGGCCGCGGCCGGCGTCGGCCATATCGGCCTGGTCGACTTCGACGTGGTCGACTCGAGCAACCTGCAGCGCCAGATCGTCCACGGCAGCTCGACCGTCGGCGTCGCCAAGACCGAGTCGGCCAAGGGGCGGCTGCTCGACCTCAACCCGTTTATCGAGGTTTCGACCTTTGAAACCCAGATCACGAGCGAGAACGCGCTGGACCTGATGCGCCCCTTCGACGTGATCGTGGACGGCACCGACAACTTCCCGACCCGCTACCTGACGAACGACGCCAGCGTGATGCTGGGCAAGCCCAACGTGTACGGCAGCATCTTTCGCTTCGAGGGGCAGGCCACCGTCTTCTACCCGAAGGAGGGCGGCCCCTGCTACCGCTGCCTGTACCCCGAGCCGCCGCCCCCCGGGCTGGTGCCGAGCTGCGCGGAGGGCGGGGTGCTGGGCGTGCTCCCGGGCGTGATCGGGGCCATCCAGGCCACGGAGGCGATCAAGCTACTCACCGGCGTCGGCGAAACGCTGGCCGGCCGGCTGATGCTGTACGACGCGCTGGCGATGCGTTTCCGTGAGCTGAAGCTGCGCCGCAACCCCGAGTGCCCGGTCTGCGGCGAGCACCCGACGGTGACTGAGCTGATCGACTACGAGCAGTTCTGCGGCATTGTGCCGGAGGTGAAGAGCGTGAGCAACCAGTTCGAGATTACCCCGGCCGAGCTGGCCGAGTGGCTCCAGCGCGACGAACGCCCCTACCTGCTGGACGTGCGCAACCCCTACGAGGTCGCCATCGCCAGCATCCCCGGCACCGACAAGGTCATCCCCGTCGACCAGCTTCCGGAGCGGCTCGGCGAGCTGGACAGCTCGCGCGAGATGGTGGTCTACTGCCGCAGCGGCGCCCGCAGCGGCCGCGCCGTCGATCTGCTCAAGGGCGCCGGCTTCCGCAAGATCAAGAACCTGTCCGGCGGCATCCTGCGCTGGGCCGACGACGTCGATCCGTCTGTGGCGAAATACTGATCTTCGGCCGGGCGAAACGCAGCGGCGCGAAAGCGCAAAGCATTTGGAAGGGCCCTCCTGTCACGCGCCGTGCCGCGTCGATCCACGCAAGGCTGTGGCTCGACGCGGCACGGCGTTGAGGGAGGTCGCTTCAGGCTTTCTGCGCCCTCTGCGCCTTTGTGGAACCCTCGCTATTGTGTGAGCAGCACCGCGAGGAGCTGGGCGCAGACGATCTTGGCGATGGTAGCCAGGGGGTAGACGGTGGTGTAGCCGACGTTGGGCAGGTCGTTGCCGGCCTGCTCGTTGGCGAAGCCGAGCACGGCGGGCTGGGTGCCGAGGCCGGCAAGCATGCCGCTGAGCAGGCTGAGCGGGATCTTGAAGACGAGGTGCCCGACGGCCATCGTGGTCAGGGCGGCGGTCGTGGTGATCGCCAGGCCGGCCAGAAAGATCTCCAGGCCGCCGCCCTGGGCCAGTGTGGTGACGAAGCTGAAGCCGGCACGGGAGCCAACCGCGGCCAGGAAGATCGTCAGCCCGACCTGGCGCAGGGTCAGGTTGGCGCTGTAGGGCAGGGTCCAGACGATCGGGCCGGTGCGGCCGCGCCAGCCGAGGATGAGGGCCACGATCAGCGGGCCGCCGGCGAAGCCGAGGGTGAAGCTGCCGCCGCCGGGCAGGGGCAGCGGGATGGTGCCGAGCAGCAGGCCGAGGGCGATGCCGAGGCCGAGCGAGACGACGTCGACCTCGGACAGCGAGCGGTAGGAGTCGCCGAACAGGTCGCTGACCGCCTCCATGTTGTCGCGGCGGGTGATCACGCGCACCCGGTCGCCCAGCTCCAGCACCGTGTCGCCGTCGGGGAGCAGGTCGGCGTCGCCGCGGCGCACGCGAGTGATCACGGCGCCGAAGCGGGCCGGCAGGTCGAGGTCGCGCAGGCGCCGGCCGACCACCTTGGGGTTGGACACGAAGACGCGGCGATAGTCGAGGGTCTGCCGGTCCATGTCGAGGGGCACGGCGGCGGGCTCGCCGAGGGCGGAGCCGGCCCGCTCGACCTCCTCGGCGGTGCCGACGACGGTGACGAGGTCGCCCACGGCGAGGCGCGAGTCGCTGGTGGCCAGGCCGATGTGGCCGTCGTGCTGGAGCCGGCCGAAGACGACGTCCCAGCGGTTGTCGGCGATCAGCTCGGCCACGCTCCGGCCGGCGAGGGCCGGGCTGGTGACGCGGACGGTGCGGTTGGTCAGCCGCTCGCCGCCGGCGGCGATGTCGCGCAGCTGGCGGGCCTCGGCGGCGTAGTCGACGCGCCAGATCCGCTGGGCGATATAGATCGCGGCGATGGCGCCGAGGACGCCCATCGGGTAGGCCACCGAGTAGCCGACGACGGGCTGGGCCAGCACGGCCTCGTCGGCGCCGGTGCTGCGGAGCTGCTGGATCACGGCGGCGAGGGCGGGGGTGTTGGTCAGGCTGCCGGCGAACAGGCCGGCGGCGAGCGGGCCGTTCAGGCCGAGCAGGGCGTGGAAGGCCGTGGCCATGCCGGCGGCGAGCAGGACGACGGCGAGGATGAGCAGGTTGTCGCGCAGGCCCTTGCGGCGCAGCGAGGCGAAGAAGCTCGCGCCGCTGCTCAGGCCGATTGTGTAGACAAAGATCACCAGGCCGAGCAGGTACAGGATCTCGGGCAGCTTCAGGCGCTCGTCGAGCGCGCCGAAGAACAGGCCGACGAACAGGACGGCGGCCACGCCCAGGCTGACGCCGCCGACGCGCACGCGGCCGATCACATAGCCGATGGCCGAGACGACGAACAGCAGCAGGAGCGGGTTTTCAGCAAGCAGGTCGATCATTATATACTCCCATTGCGCCGGGGCCGGACGCCCTCGCGCGCCGGGGGTATGGTATCATGGCATGGCGAGAGCGATGGTTAAGGAAGAGGGAAACAATGATCACTGAAGAGATGGTCCGCGCTGCCCTGAAGAATGTTGTCGACCCTGAGATTGGCCTCGATATCGTCAACCTCGGCCTGGTCTACCGCGTCGACGTGCTCGACGAGGGCCGCACCGTCGACGTCGATATGACCCTGACCACCCCGGCCTGCCCGGCCGGCCCCCAGATCATCAACCAGGCCCGCAGCGAGATCGAGGCCCTCAAGGATGTCTACAAGGACCTGCAAGACGTCAAGATCAACCTCGTCTGGACGCCCTTCTGGAACCCCTCGCTCATGAGCGAGGACGCCCGCGAGGAGCTCGGCTTCTTCTGATCCGCCCGGCCGATCAGGCCTGTGTTGGAGCCACGATGCCCACCCTGATCGCCCGCGACCCCGCGCCCGACCTGATCCTGCTCAACGGCCGCGTCCGCACCCTCTGGCCCGAGCTGCCCGCGTGCGCGGCCGTCGCCTGCAAGGACGGTCGCGTGGTCGCCCTCGGCGACGACGACGCGCTGCGCGCCCTGGCCGGCCCCGCCACGGAGCTGCTCGACCTGGACGGCCGCACGGCTATCCCCGGCTTCAACGACGCCCACAACCACATGCTCGAGCTCGGCCTCAAGCTGGGCCGCCTCGCCGTCGAGGACTGCCGCTCGATCGCCGAGCTCGTCGAGCGGGTGCGGGAGGCGGCTGAGCGCACCCCGCCCGGCGCGTGGATCGTCGGCGAGGGCTGGAATGAGTCGCTCTTCGCCGAGGGCCGGCTGCCCCACCGCCGCGACCTCGACGCGGCCACGACGCGCCACCCCGTCCTGCTCAAGCGCTTCTTCAACATGGACGTGGTCAACAGCCGCGCCCTCGAGCTGGCCGGCGTCGGCCCCCACACCGCCGACCCGCAGGGCGGCCGGGTGGAGCGCGACGTCGATGGCGAGCCCTCCGGCATCCTGCGCGCCTCGGCCAAGCTGCTCTGCCGGCGCCTGCTCCCTCAGCCGACGGAGGAGGAGTTGACGGCGGCCATCGCGGCGGCCGGGCGGGCCTACCTGGCCGTCGGCATCACCAGCGTGCTGGAGCCCGGCCTGACCCCGCGCGACATCCGGGCGTACCAGCGCGCACGGGCCGAGGGGCGGCTGCTGGTGCGCGCCAACCTGATGCCCTCCTGGCACGGCTTTCTGGACGGCGAGGACCCGGCCGAGCTCGACGCGAGGGCGGCGGCCCTCGGCGCCGTCAGCGGCCTCGGCGACGAGTGGCTGCGCCTCGGCGGCCTGAAGATGGCGATTGACGGCGGCACCACCTCGCGCACCGCCTGGATGTTCCAGCCCTTCCTCGGGGAAGCGAAGGTCCACGACTACAACCGGCTCGACCCGGAGGATCTGCGGGCCTTTTTCGCCCGTGCCCACGCTCTCGGCTGGGACGTCGGCATCCACGCGATCGGCGACCGCGCTCACCACGAGGCGGCGGCCGCCTTTGCCGATGTGCTCGGTGCCGCCCCGCCCCGCGATCACCGCCACAACCTCATCCACGGCTACTTCGCCAGCGAGCAAAGCCTCGCGCAGATGGCCCGCCACGGCCTCGCCGTCGTCATCCAGCCCACCTTTATCTTCTACGAGGGCGACGACCTGTTCCGCGACGTCGGCCCCGAGCTCGCCCACCGCTACAAGCCCGCCCGCACCTACCTCGACCGCGGCATCCGCGTGGTCGCCACCAGCGACATCCCCAGCACTGTCCACTACAACCCCTTCATCGGGCTGTACAGCCTCGTCACCCGGCGCACCTGGCAGGGCACTCCGATTGCGCCGCAGGAGGCGATCTCGCGCGAGGAGGCGCTCCACGCCTACACCGTCGCCGGGGCCTGGCTCACGCGCGAGGAGCAGGTCAAGGGGCCGCTCGCGCCCGGCTTGCTCGCTGATATCGCCGTGCTCGACCGCGACTACTTCGCCTGCCCCGAGGAGGAGATCACGGCGATCAAGGTCGACATAACGGTCGTGGGCGGGAAGGTGGCCCACCGGCGGGAGGGGTAGGTGGCCCGCCCGGGCTACAGGTCGAGCACCAGGCTGACGGGGCAGTGGTCGGAGCCCTCGATCTCGGGGTGGGTGTCGGCGACGACGAGCCGTCCGGCCAGGTCCTGCGAGACGAGGATGTAGTCGAGGCGCCACCCGACGTTGCGCTCGCGGGTGTTGGCGCCGCTGCGCTGGCTCCACCACGAGTATTTGGCCTCCTCCGGCCGCAGGTGGCGGAAGCTGTCCACCAGGCCCGCGGCGAAGAAGCGGCCGAGGGCCGCGCGCTCCTCCGGCAGAAAGCCCGAGGTGCGCCGGTTCTCGCGCGGCCGGGCCAGGTCGATCTCGGCGAAGGCGGTGTTGACGTCGCCCGCCACCACCACGCTGCGGCCGGCGGCCATCTCGGCGGCGGCCAGGGCCAGGAAGCGCTCGTAGAAGGCCAGCTTGTGGGCGACCCACTCGGGGCCACGGTTGCCGCTCGGGAAGTAGATGTTGAACAGCGTAAAGCCCGGGAACGCGCTGATCAGCGCGCGCCCCTCCCGGTCGAAGCGCGCCTCCCCCACCCCGCGGCGCACCGCGAGGGGCCGCTCCCGCGAAAAGGTCGCCACCCCGCTGTAGCCCGGGATCTCCGCTGCACACCATTCGGCGTGGTAGCCCGCGGGGCTGCGCAGCCCGTCGCCCAGCTGCTCGGGCCGGCACTTCGTTTCCTGCACGCACACGATGTCGGCGCCGGACCCGGCGAGCCAGGGCAGAAAGCCCTTGCGCTCTGCGGCGCGGATGCCGTTCACATTCCACGAGATGATTCGCGTTGGCACGCCCGTCCCACTCCTGGTGCTAAAAGGCTATGGCCCTCGCCCCCATGATAGCCGCTGGCGGCGCGGATACGACGGGGCCCGGGCGAACTGCCCGGGCCCCGCGCTTCCGCCTCGCCGGTGGGGCCCTTAGCGCACCCCGAACTCCTCCTCGATCGTCTGGCCGGTCGCCGGCACGGTGATCGTGATCCGGTAGGTGCCGGTCGGATCGGGGAGCGAGCTCGTCCCCAGATTATAGATGTACTGGTTGTTGGCGGCGTCGAAGCGCAGCACGCCCGTGGTGTCGGCAGCGCTGGAGGACGGGGGCGTGTTGACCGGGCCCGGGGCGTTGCCGGAGATCAGGGTCAGCCCGATCGTCGGCGCGAGGTTCGCCGGGAAGCGGCCGTCACAGTCCGCGAGCTGCACCTTGACGGGGACGGTCCGCCCGTAGCGGAAGACGCTCGTCCCGTCCTGGCTGAGCGGCGGGAGCAGGCCGCCGCCGACCACGGTGTAGTTCACCGCTGTGGCAGCCCCTGCCTCGCCAGTGCCGCCGTCGTCGTCCGTCACGGCGACGGTGGCGGTGTAGCGGCCGGCCCGCGCGTAGGTGTAGGTCGCGCTGAAGGCGCCGTTCGCCACGGCCACCGGCCGTGGGGCCGAGCCGTCGCCCCAGTCGATCAAAGCGGTAAAGGTGTCGGCGAGGCCAGGGTCGGCCACCGTCCCGCTAATGGTGGAGGCGGCGCTGCAGGCCACGCTCGGGGCGGCGAAGCTCGCGCTGACCGTCGGGGCGACGTTGGTCACGCTCACGGTGGTCGTGGCGGTGGCGCTCAGGCCGAGACGGTCGGTGACCCGGACCCCGACCGTCACGCCGGTCGGGCCGTCGAGATTGGCGGCGGAGAAGGTCGGGCGATCGCTGGTGGCGTCGTCGAACTGGCCGTCGCCGTCGAAGTCCCAGGCGAACTGCAGACTTTCGCCATAGGTCGCGTCGGTCGCATCGGCGGCGAGAGTGGTGCTGCCGCCCTCGGCCACGGTGTAGGGGCCGCCGGCGTTGATGGTGGGCGGGGCGTTCAGCGCCAGCCCGACGAGCACCGGGTCGTGGTCGGAGGTGCGGAAGGGGCTGGTGGAGTCGGTTACATCCACGCCGCGCCGCTCGTTGTCCGGCTCGCCCGCCGTCTGAACCGCGTCGTTATAGTCGAAGATGTCGGGCTCGTCGGCGTTGATGTGCCAGTCGGTAACGCCCGTCACCTGAGCGGCCAGCGGGCGGTTAGCCAGGGCGTGGTCGAGGTAGCCGGCCTGGCCGTCGAAGACGTAGGAGTAGGCGAAGGGGCCGAGCCGGTCGCGGACGAGGTTGATGAAGTCGTCGGCGGTGTCGGCCTGGCCGTCGCTGCCTCGCTCGATGGCGACGATCGGGTCCTCGAAGGCGTAGGAGTTCAGGTCGCCGATGATCAGGAAGTCGGGGTCGCCGCTGCCGGTCGGGTCGGTCGCCAGCCAGTCGACCAGAGCCTCGGCGGAAAGCGTGCGCGTCAGGTTGCAGTTGCCCTGGATCGGGTCGTCGTCGTTGGCGCCGCAGCCCGAGCCCTTGGACTTGAGGTGGTTAACCACGACGGTGAAGCGCGCGGCGGTGGCCCGCTCCTCGAAGGTCTGGGCCAGGGCAGGGCGGTTGCGGTCGACGGTGGCGTTGCGCGGGTTGACAAAGGCCTGGCTGTCGAGCACGGCATAGGGGCCGGCCGGGGTGACGCTGGCGGTCTTGTAGATCAGGCCGACCCTGATCGCGTCGGTGCCGACCACGCCGGTGTCGACGTAGGCGAAGGTGCCGGCGCCGAGGGCGGCGTTGAGGCCGTCGACAATGTCGGCGAGGGGCTCCTTGCCGGGAGTGTTCTCCAGCTCGATCAGGCCGAAGACGTCGGCGTCGATGGCCTTGAGCGCCTCCAGCAGCTTGCTGCGCTGGCGCTCCAGCTCGATCTGGCTGTCGGCGCCGCGGCAGTCCTGGTTGCCCAGGGGGCCGCAGGGGCCGGTGTTATTGCTGCTCGTCGTGTCGATGGAGAGGAAGTAGTTGAGGACGTTGTAGCTGGCGACGGTGAGGCGGCCACCGACATCGGCGGGGGCGGCGGGGCGCGGGTTGCGCTGGGTGAAGGTGCCGTAGGCCGTCGGCTGGATGCGGTAAACGCCGAAGGTTTCCTCGATCACGCCGGTGGTGCCGGCCACCCGGTCGCCGCCGCGGAAGCTGTTGGCCTGGCTGAAGGGCTGGCCGCTGGGGTGGGTCAGCGAGCTGGGCGCGGCGGCCGAGATCCCGTCGTCGAGCGTGATCCGGCGCAGGGCGTAGGCGTCGGTCAGGGCGGTGGCAGCGGGGCCGGGCGCGACGATGCTGGTCGGGTTGTAGAAGCGGCCGGTGTCGCCGAGCCGGGCGAGGTCGTCGGCGTAGCCGAGCACGATCTCGCCGAAGCGGTCGTAGTTGAAGTACTCGGCGATGAACAGCTCCTGCGGGAAGCGCACCAGCATGCTCTCATAGCGCTCGAGGTCGGCAGCGCTGGCGAGGGGGAAGGTCACGTCGACGGGGGCGATCGGGGCGGACGGGCCGCAGCTCGTGACGACGACGGGGTTGGCGGTGTTGCCGGAGATCTGGGTCTGGAACGAGGCGCCGCTGTTCGTGTTGCGCTCGCCGACGGTGCCGCGCACACTCACGAGGTCGCCCGCGCTCAGGCCGGCCGCGGCTGCGGCGAAGCCGCCGCCGAGAAAGACGGCGATGCCCTCGGAGCTGTTCGGGTTAGCGTCCTGGTCGGCCGGCTCCTCCTGGACGTTGATCGTGCTCAGGCCGGGGAAGATGCCGGTGACGACGCCCTGGACGGTGACGACCTGCCCATTGATCGGGGTGGTCGCGCCCGAGCCCTGGACCTCGCTGATCAGGCGGGTCGGCGCGAGGCAGGCGGGCGGGCCGCTCTCGACGGCGATCGTCGCGGTGTCGCTGTTGGCGAAGCCGGCGGCGTTGCTGACGCGGACCCAGTAGCTGGTGGTTTCGGTCAGCGCGGGGGTCGTGTAGCTTGGAGCGTTCGTGCCGACGGGGGTGGAGGTGTCGCCGGCGGCGCCCCGGTACCACTGGTAGCTGAGGGGCGCGGTGCCCGCGGCCGTCACGCTCAGGGTAACGGACTGGTTGGCGGCGATTGTCTGGCTTTGCGGCTGTGTGGCGATGCTGGGGGCAGCGCCGCCGCTGTTGCGTGGCGCGGGGGCGCCGGCGGTGAAGTCGGCGGCGTTGTTGTTGGTGTCGGTCGCGCCGTTGTTGGTGCGAAGCGCGGCGGTGGTGTTGGTGAGTGTGGCGGTGGGGCCGCTGCCCTCGAAGCAGGTAGCGTTCGACCCGTAGCCCACAAAGTCGACGATCGCCCCGCCCACCGGGCAGGCGCCGCTCAGCGCCGTCGTGCTGGCGACCAGGGCGACCTTGCCCGCCGTGCTTCCCATGTTGATCGAGCCTGTGGCGTTGGGCGTGGGCAGGGGGGCGCCGCACGGCGTGCCGTCCGTGCAGCTCGTGCCGGCGCTCTGCTGGATCAGGTAGTACGCGCCTGGCGCGATGGTGCCGCTGAGGTTTGTCACCTGCCAGGTGGCGCCGCTCGACCCGGCGTACTGCACCGACCAGCCGGCCAGGCTCACGGCCGCGCCGCTGCGGTTATACAGCTCGATGAAGTCGTTGGTGTAGGGCGCGCCGGTGTTGCCGCCGCTGCCGAAGATCTGGCTGATCACCACGCCGCCCCCGGAGGGAGGCATCGGGGTAGGGGGTTCCTCGCCCGTCGACGGGATAAGCGAAAAGTCGTCGACGGCCAGGCCGTCGTCCGAGTTGGTCGCGTTGAAATCGCTCCAGCGGACCCAGAAGGTGGTCCCAGGGGCGACGCTCAGGCCACCGACCGTGCCGCTTACTGCGGCGCGGTTGGCGCTAGCGTTCCCGTCGAGCGCGCCCACGGCGCCGGACGTGGTCGGCGCGACGAAGTCGAGCGCATTGACATCGACCCAGGTGCCGGTGGTCAGGCTGGTGGCGTTGGTGCTGTACTGGAAGTCGAGGCGATCCTCGCGGCTTGCCGTGCCCAAGCGCCACTGCTCGCCGACGTAGCCGATGTCGAGGGCGCTGATCGTGGCGCCGGTGTTGTTGGCGAAGGCAGCGCCGATCGTGGGGACGAGCGAGCCGCTGAGCAATCCGCCGAAGGCGCGCTCGCCGCTCCCGCTTGTGCCGAAGCTGTAGGTATCCCCGGTGGTCGACGAGCCGGTGCCGGCGGTGTAGGTCGTATTGGCGTTCGTGCCGCTCTCGACAAAGGCCCAGCCGTTGGGCGTTGTGTTCGACGTGGCGGAGCTGGCGAGCGAGTCGAAGCTTTCCGTGTACGCGACGCCGGCCTGGGTTAGCGCCACAGTTCCGGCCGCCAGGGCCGGCATTGCCCCTGGCGCGAGCGCGGCGAGGGCGATCGAGAGGGTGATCGTCAGTGCGAGCAGGGCGCGTAGCGGGGAATGGGCCAGGGCTGGGCGGGGGCGGTTCATACGCTGGAGCTTCCCTTCTCTACAACCTGTCAAACCCACGGGATTGTAACGCCTACTGGTTAACCGCCAGTGGCGTGCTTGTTAAGGATGGGTAAAGAACCTTGCCTCGGGTTGCCTCAGTATAAACGATCCCGGTGCCTCTGCCGAACGGGCGCCGGATGATACGCGCCTTACAGCCCGTAGCGCTGCATCAGCGGGATGATCGCCCGCACCGATAGCCACCCCAGCAGCCGCCAGGGCAGCCGCCGTCCGGGCGGGAGGTGGCGGTGGAAGACCAGGCTGTACTCGATCTGCGGCTCGGCGCCGCGCAGCCGCTTGAAGCCGGCCGCGCCGGAGCTCAGGTGAAGCACGCGCCCGCGCGCCGCCGCCTGCTCCAGCAGCTCCAGCATCAGCAGCCGGTACAGGCCCGCCGCGTCGTCCCGCGAGCGGTCGTAGCCCACCAGCGGCGCGGTCAGCACCCCGTGCTGCTCGATGGTGCCGAGCACGCCGTCGATCTGTCCGCCGAGGGCCAGCGCGCCGATGGAAAGCCAGCCCTCGGCCAGAGCCCGCTCCACGAAGTGCGCGGTCAGCTGGGGGTTGTGGACGGAGTATTTGTGCAGGTACAGGTCGTCGTACAGCTCGCGCAGCCGCCCGGCGCTGGCGGGCGAAAGCGCCGCGGCCGGGAGCCAGCGGTACGGGCTGCGCCGGCGGAGCCGCCGGTCGTTGCCGTAGTTGTTGCGCCGCCGGAACGCGCCGTCCCGCGGGTCGAGCAGGTAGACCTGGCGGCTGAAGACGCGCTGGAAACCCAGCCGCTCCAGGCGGGCGATCAGGGCGCCGTTCAGCCCCGGGTTGAGCGAGCGGAAGACGATCGCATGCCCCGGGAAGGCCGCGAGCAGCCCATCGCGGATGGCCCTCAGCGCCCCGCCCCCTAGCTCGGGGTACAGGTTGGTCGACAGGAGCCAGTTGTTGACATACACGACCCGCTCGGCGTCCGACCAGCGCATGAGCGGGCGCAGCGACTCGATCAGCGGCGGCAGAAGCGCGCGCAATGCCGGCTGGCCCGCCAGCTCCAGCTCGACCTCGCGGCGCGCATAGTCGACATAATGAGTGGTGGGCGAGCAGACATAGGCGTTGGGGCGGGCGGGCGGCGCGTCGACGATCGTCAGGGGGAGAACGGCGCCGGCCACGGCGAGGGCCCGCACTTCGGCCTCGACATTGGCGACAAAGGGGCGCGGGCCCTCGCGCACGAGCGCGCTGAGCATCGCCCGGGCCGGCGACGGAGGATCGGGCCAGGGCAGGGCGTCAATGGTCGCCCGGGAGAAGATTCGCATCGCCGTTCCACTCGATGTCGTCGGTGGTCGCCGCGAGCGGGCCGATGCCCTTGCGGCGGCCGATGGCGAGAAAGCGCAGGGCCTGGGGCAGCTGGGCCAGGGCCGGCAGCGGGTCGTCGGCGCTGAAGATTACGTCGCCGGCGCGCAGCTCGACAAACAGGGCGCGCCGGCTCGCCGCGCGCGACGGCCGGCGCAGGGCCCGGGCCACGGCCAGGGGCAGCACGGCGAGCGACAGTTGCCGGCGCACCCCCGCCGGCTCGACCCATGTCGGCTGGATCGGATCGAGCAGCCCGCCCACCAGCCGATCCGGGCGGATCAAGTGGGCGCCGCTCGTCGCCCGCGGGTTGCACTCCAACAGGACGAGCCGGCCCGCCGGCCCGCGGATGAAGTCGAGCGAGAGCTGGCCGGTGTAGCCGGACCCCGCCAGCGCGCGGACGATCTCCAAGCTTTCCCCGCCGTCGACCGAGACAAAGGCGGCGCCCGAGCCACCGCCCACCGTGAAGGGCGTAGCGTAGGCGCAGTGGGCGGCGACGTGGCCGGCGTGAAGCAGGCTGTAGCTACAAACGGCCTCGCCCGGCACAAACTCCTGGATCAGCCAGGGCTGGGCGGCGCTCGGACGGCAGGCGGCGAGGGGGCGCCGGCCGGCCTGCGGCCCGCAGTTGGTGATGACACTGGTGGCAAAGCGCGAGAAGGCCGGCTTGAGCAGGAAGCGCGGGAAGCGCGGCAGGGCCTCGTGCAGATCGGCCGGGGAGCGCAGCAGCTCGGTGCGCGGCGTGGCGAGGCCGAGCGCCGTCGCGCGCTCATGGAAGGCGCCCTTGTGGTGCCAGCGGGCTAGCTCGTCAAGGGGCTCGCAGAACAGCCGGGCCCGCGCGGCGAGCCGGGCGTGGCCCATGCCCAGGTAGAACACCTCCTCGCACGTCGGCACGACCAGCTCGATCGCCAGCGCCTCCAGTGCCGTCGCCATCGCGTCCAGAAAGGTGCCCGGGCAGTAGCGCGGCGGGGGAAGGCGCAATCGCCCGGCCGCGTACCGCGAGCTGCCGGCCAGCGTCCCCCCGATGCTGTCGGCGGCATACACTGTGTGGCCGGCCCGCCCCAGGGCTCGCGCCAGCTCCAGGGCCACAGGCGCCCGCGCCCCCGTGATCAGAATCCGCATACCCTACCTCGCCCTGCCCGTCCTTGCGACGGCAAGATTTCCAGCATCGGTTAACCAGATAACCGCTCTGCGCAGCCGCGCGAAGCCGGCTACGGCGACGGGGGCACCCACACCCGGCCGCCCACTGGCGGCGGCGCGAAGGGCTCGTAGCGGCCCGCGCGCCAGACGAACCATTCCCGCGCCGGGTCCTCCAGCGGCGTCGCGAAGCGGAAGGCGGCTGCGGCCGGGCGCCCGTCGGCGGTCAGCCCGGCCACGGTTACGGTGACATGGGCGAGGCGCACCTCCTCGCCGAGCCCGAGCGGGTGCCAGGGGGCGCGGAAGACGCTGTCGAAGCCGAGCAGGTAGCCCTCGACCGGCCGGGCCACCAGAGTCGCGGCGTCGGGCCGCTCGATCCAGACGCCGCGGAGTCCCGGGGCCAGCAACACAGCGCGTGAAGGCGCAGGCAGCCCTTGCGCGGCGCGGACCGGGAAGATCGCGTTGAGCGAAAAGACGCTCGGCGCGGCCACCGCCACCAGCGCGCGCCCGGCCACCCCCGCATCCCGCGGCAGCGTGGCCAGGGCGCCCTCCACGCTGCCGAGCAGCGCCGGGCTGTAGGCGGTGAGCGGCAGGAGCAGCGGCGCCAGCCCCAGGTGCAGGCCGAGCAGACCACTCCCGGCCGCGCGGCGCCCCCGCCCGAGCCCGGCCGCGGGCGCACAGATGAAGCGGGCCAGCAGCCCCATCCCGCCCAGGCCGACGAAGAAAAGCAGCCGGTTGGCGGGCAGCGCGGCGGCCGGCGGGAGCAAGGCGAGCAGCATACCCGTCGCCCAGAAGCGCGCCGCCCGGTCGGTGCGGAGCAGCGGCGCGAAAACCAAGGCGAGCGCGGTGGCGAGGGCCAGGGCGGCGAGCCAGAGCAGCGCGGCGGCGGGCGGCGGCAGAAACGGGGCCACCTCGGCGGGCAGGGGGCTCCACTGGCCGAGCAGCAGCAGCGGCACGCGGGCGAGGACGGCCGCGGCGTACCGCGCCGGCTCGGCGAGCGGGTCGACATACGCCGTGCCCCAGGCGCCATAGCCCAGGCCGCGGTGGATGAGCCGCCACGCGGCCGTCAGCGCGACGGCGGGCAGGAGGCTCAGCGCGCGCGCCCGCGGCGCGTCCCGGTCGAGCCAGAGGGCGTAGGCGGCCAGGTAGGCCAGGGCGCCTACGGCCGCCTCGGCGGCGAGCAGGCCGCAGCCAAGCCAGAAGAGCGACCAGGCCAGGGCCCGCCGCCCCCCGCCCTCGCGCCAGCGCATGTGGGCGCCTATCGCCAGCACCCCGAACAAGGCGGCGCACAGGGCGTTGCGGTTCGCCAGCCAGGCCGCCGCGAAGCCGCGGGCGTCGTCCAGGGCGTAGAGCGCGGCCGCGAGCCCCGCGGCGGCGGGCGGGCCGGGCAGCCGCCGGTAGAGCAGGGCCGCGGCCGCCGCGAGGGCGGCGAGCCAGGCCAGGCTGTGCAGGTGCATCAGGGCGGGGCGCCCCGGCCAAAGCTGGTAGTCGGCCCAGTGGGTCAGCCCGCTGAGCGGCCGCCAGAAGGCGGTGCGCGCCTCCGGCAGCGTCCACCATGGCAGCTCGCCGCGCTCGACCCTGGCCCAGGTGCGGGCCGGGTCGCCGTCCAGAAAGGTGAACAGCTCCATCGCCGCCGGCGCGATGCCGGCCAGGCCGGGGCGCGCGGTCAGCAGGGCGCGCTGGCCGTAGTCGTCGAACTGCCACCCCGTCCAGAGGGCCGGCAGGGCGAGCAGGGCGGCCAGGCCGGCGAGCAGGGCTGGGAGGTCGCGGCGGGCGAGCAGGCGCTGGAGGGCGGGCGGCATAAGCAAGGTTGCGGGCCCTGGTCGGCGGCGGGCGGCGGGGCGCCTACCGCCGCGGCGGGAGCGGGAGCAGGGCGCGGGTTCCGCCATCGACACGGGGGTGGATGAGCTGCACGGCGATCTCCTCGGCGGCGGCGAGGCACCACAGCCCGGCCGCCAGGGCGAACAGGGGCGGGCTGTAGGCGCCGGCCCAGAAGGTGTGGAGCACAAAGGCGGCTTGGGCCAGCCCGGCGGCGCGCCCCGAGTACAGGTGCAACGCGCTCACCCGGCCGAAGCGCAGCAGCCCGGCGAGCCACGAGCCGGCGGCGAGCAGCAGTGCGGCCAGGCAGACAGCCGGGTGCTCGGCCAGGATCGCGGGGTGGAGCAGCAGCAGCCAGGCGAGCACCGAGAGCGTCAGCACCTTGTCGGCCAGCGAGTCGAGCCGCGCGCCGCCGCCGCTGCCCGGGCCGAGCCAGCGCGCCGCCGGCCCATCAGCGACGTCGGTCAGCACGGCGAGGGCGATCCCGATGGCGAGCGCCCGCTCCATCCCGGCCAGGGCCAGGCCCCAGAGCGGCGCGACCAGCAGCAGCCGCAGGCCGATCAGCAGGGCGGGCAGGCGGCGCAACGCCTGCCTCACAGCAGCATCTCCACGCGGCGCTCGAAGGGCTCGGCGGGGCCGCCGCGCAGGAGGCGCAGGATGTGTGGGCGCATCACGTCGAGCTCGGTCGAGGCATAGCGCTCGCCGCCGAAGCGGCGAATGTTTTCCCGCTGCAGCGTGAGGATGCGCCGGTCCTGGCGCACGACGAGGCCGAGCAGGCCGGACAAGGGCGCGGCCACCAGCCACGGCGGCAGCGGTGCGCTGCTCCCGGTGGCGCGGGCAAAGACGCGGAGGGCGCTCGGCTCCTCCGGCGTGAAGTGGAGCGCGATCAGCAGGCGGGTTCGGCCTGCGGCGCGGTACTCCAGCTCCACTGTGGCGGGGAGGATGAAGCGGCCGAGCGAGCTGTCGACGCCGCCGCCGAACAGCCGCGACACCAGTCCGGATTGCTGCCCCTCGCCCAGGTACTCGGCCTCGACTCGGTCGGCGCCGCCGCGCACCACCGCCGTCACCCGCCGGCGCGCCCGCTCGGCCCGGACGACCCCCGCGTGGACGAAGTGGGTGTGGGTGGCGTCCAGAAAGTTTTCCAGGCCGTCCACCAGGGCGGCCGCTAGGGTGAACTCGCGCAGCGCCGTCATCTCGCCCGGCACGGGCGGCGCCGCCGGCGGCGGCTCGCCCTCGCCCTCCAGGGTGGCCCAGACGAGCCCGTCTCGCTCGACGGCCCGAAAGGCGTTCGCGGTGCGGGTGCGGTGGGCCGCCGGGCCGCACAGCCCCGGCACCCCCCGGCACTCGCCCGCGGCGTCGAAGCGCCAGCCGTGGTAAGGGCAGACGACCAGCCCGTCCTGGACGAAGCCAGCCGAGAGCGGCGCGTTGCGGTGCGGGCAGCGGTCGGCCAGCGCGCCGACGCCCCCGCCGGCAGCGCGGAACAACACCAGCGGCTGCCCGAGCAGGCTGCGGCCGAGGGGCCGGCGACGCAGTTCGGCCGAGCGGCAGACGGGGAACCAGTAGCGGCGCAGCGTGTCGAGATCGATCATGGGTGTGGCGCGTGGCGGGCGGTGAGCGGCGGATCCTGCGTGCGGGCAGACGTGCGCGCGGGCCCGTGCCCAGCCGGGCGGCTTACCTCGCCAGCACGGCCCGGGCCGCGGCGGCGCGGGCGGAAGGGCTGGCAGCCCGGCGATTCTACCACACGGCAAGGCTTCTGGCGCCGGCGCCCCTCACTCGTCGCCCCCTGGCGGGAGCACCCACAGCCGCTCGGGGGGCAGGGCGAGATCGATCTCGTCGCCGGGGCGGCGGGGGCTGGCCGTGTCGGCGAGAGCCTGGAGCTCGACCGGGCCGACGCGGATCTGGTAGCGCATCTGCGTGCCGAGGTAGCGCGCACTGATCACAGTGCCGCGCACGCCGTTGGTCCCGCCCTGGCCGATCGCGATCGCCTCGGGGCGGATGGTGAGCGTGCCTGGGCCGGGGGCGGCCACGGCGCCGAGCTGGAGCGGGCCGAGCGGGCAGAGAAAGCGCCCGCCCTCAGCCCGGCCGGGGATGAAGTTCTGGCCGCCGAAGAAGCGGGCCACCGCGGCGCTGGCCGGGCGCTCGAACAGCGCGCGCGGCGCGTCGTACTGAAGGCGCCGGCCCGCGCTCAGCACAGCGATCCGGTCGGCCAGGAGCACGGCCTCCTCCTGGTCGTGGGTGACCAGGACGGTGGTGACGCCGAGCTGGCGCTGGAGCCGGCCTACCAGCTCGCGCATCTCCGCGCGCAGGGCGGCGTCGAGCTGGCTGAATGGCTCGTCGAGCAGCAGCACGCGCGGGGCGACGGCCAGGGCCCGGGCGAGGGCCACCCGCTGCTCCTGGCCGCCGGACAGCCGCCCCGGCCGCCGGTCGGCCATGTCCGGGAGCTGCACGAGCTCCAGCAGCTCGGCCACGCGCCGCCGGACGGCGGCCGGCCGCTCGCCGCGCACCCGCAGCCCGAAGCCCACATTCTCGCCGACGCTCATGTGCGGCAGCAGCAGCGGCTTCTGGAAGACCAGCGCGACGCCGCGCCGCTCCGGCGGGGTGGCCACCACCGAGCGGCCGTCGAAGCGCACGTCGCCGCCGCTTGGCGCGAGCAGGCCGGCGATCAAGCGCAGCGTCGTGCTCTTGCCGCAGCCCGACGGCCCGAGCAGCGCCACCAGCTCGCCCGCCGCCGCGTCGAGGGAAAGGCCGCACAGCGCCGGCGCGGCGGCCTCGGGGTAGCGCTTCGCCAGGTCGACAAGCTCCAGCCTGGTCATAGCTGGCCCACCCCGCCGCCCACCGGGCGGGCGCCGAGGAAGCGCGCCGTCAGGGCCAGCAGCAGCGTGGCCGGGGTGATAAAAACGAGGCTGAGGGCGGCGGCGATGGCGCTGTCGCCGCTGCGGGCGAAGGCGAACAGCAGCATGGGCAACGTCACCAGCCGGCCGCCGCCGATGATCAGCGTCAGCACGTACTGGCTCCATGAGATCAGAAAGGCGAACAACGCGCCGACGGCGAGGCCGGGCGCGATCGCCGGCAGCGTCACGAGGCGCCAGGTCTGGAGCGGGCTCGCGCCGAGGGTGCGGGCCAGCTCCTCGGCCTGGGTGTCGAAGTTGGCGAACACCCCCGCCATCACCAGGGCCATGTAGGGCGTGGTCGGCACGAGGTGGACGAGCAGCACGCCCAGGAAGCTGTCGGCCAGGCCGTAGCGGATGAAGACGATCTGGATGCCGAGCGTCACGGCGAAGCTCGGCACCAGCACTGGGGCCAGGATGAGAAACTCGACCAGCCGCTTGCCGCGGAAGCGGTGCAGCCCGAGGGCCCGGCCGGCCGGGGTGCCGATCAGCACGGCCGCGGCGGTGACGGCGCCGGCGAGCAAGGTGCTGGTGATCAGCGCCGGCACGACCTGCGACTCGGGGGCGGCCAGGTAGCGCCAGGCCCTGAGGCTCCAGCGCTCGGGCAGCAGGTTTGGAAAGGTCCAGCGAAAGGCGAACGACCAGATCACGAGCGGGGCGAAGGGCAGCAGCACGCCGGCCGCCATCGCGCCCAGCAGGAGCCGGCGCAGCAGGCCGGCCAGCCCGTCGCCCGCTCGCGGCGCCGGCGGCTTGTCACTCGTCACGTGGCACCTGTCGTCGCACATCAGCCGCGCTCGTGGCGCAGGTAGCGGCGGCTGAGCTGCATATAGGCGAACACCATGACCCCCACGAGGAGGGCGATCAGGACGCACAACGCCATCGCCTCGTCCCGCGCGGCGAGGTCGACATCGGCGTAGCTGCGGTAGGCGAGCACGGGCAAGGCCTGGGGGAAGCTCGCGCCGAGCAGCAGCGGCACCTCGAAGGCGCCGAACGAAAAGGCAAAGGCGATCACCGAGGCGGCGAGCACCCCCGGCATCATCAGGGGGAGCAGCACCAGGCGGAAGCGCTGCCAGCGGCTCGCGCCCAGCGAGCGGGCCAGCTCCTCGTACTCGGGGCCGATCGCCTGGAGCACGGCCAGCACCGTCACGCCGATGAACGCCGTCTCCTTCCAGACGTACTCGGCGATGATCGCGACGCCCCAGCGGTCAAAGACCAGGGCCGGGAATTGGGCCGGCTCGGCGATCAGGCCGAGGGCCGCGGCGGCGCGGGCGAGCAGGCCGCTCTGAGCCAGCAGGTCGGCCATGGCCACGGCGCCGACGAGGTGCGGGATGGGCAGGTTGAGCTGGAACAGCAGGCTCATCAGCCGCCGGCCCCGTCGGCTGGCCCTGATGGCGAGCGCGAACGTGACCGCCAGCGCGGTCGCCAGCATGGTCGAGGTCGCGGCGATATGCAGGGTGAGCAGCAGCGAGGCGGCGAAGGCGCGCCGGCCGAGCACGGCGGCGTAGGCGTCGAAGCTGAGCTCGGTCCGGCCAATCAGGGGCAGGTAGCCCAGCGACTGGGCCAGCGCGAAGGCCAGCCCACCGCCGAACAGCAGCAGCACCACCGCCAGGGCCGGGGCGAGCATCAGCCAGATCTTGTGCGGGGGGGCCACGGGCCGCTACCGCTCCAGCACATTCGCGCGCCAGTCGTCCTCGATCCGGGTCAGCCAGGAGGACTGGAGCTCGGACAGCTGGCGGTCGGCGAGGACGTCGGCGGGGAGAACCGACTCGGGGCGGGGCAGGGCGTAGAACCGGTCGACCCACTCCTTTGGCAGCTTGGCGTAATCCAGGGGCGTGCTCCAGCCGACCACCTCGGGCTTGGCGGCCTCGTACTGGGCCTCCGGCGACAGGAGAAAGTTAGCGGCGACCATCGCGGCGGCCTTGTTCGGCGAGTTGTAGGGGATGGCCACGTAGTTGGTGTTGCCGATCGTGCCCGTGTCGAAGACCCAGGTGCGCGTCGTCTCGGGGAAGACGCCCTTGGCGACCTCGTTGGCGGCGTGGGTCGGGCTGTAGTTCATGGAAACCCAGACTTCGCCCTGGGCGAACAGGTCGTAGAGCGCGGTGCTGCTTTCGGGGAAGGTTTCGCCGTTGCGCCACAGGCAGGGGCGGACCTCGTTCAGCATCCGCCAGGTCTGCTCGGCGACGGGCGCGTAGGCCGCCTCGTCGAAGGGGCCGAGCAGGCGGGTGTAGTCGCCGGCGGCGGCGTAGAAGACATGGCGCACAAAGACGCTGCCCGTGAAGTCGGGGGGGGCGGGGTAGGTGAAGCGGCCGGGGTTCTCGCAGGCCCAGGCCAGCAGCGCCTCGACCGTCTGCGGCGGGTCGGGGAGCTTGGCGCTGTCGTACTCCATGACGAACTGGGCCGAGCCCCACGGCGACTCGTCATACTCGACGGGGAAGCCAAAGTCGTTGGCGACGGCGGGGCTTTCCCAGTCGACATACTGGCTGCTCGGCAGCAGATCGGCCCAATTGCGGAAGGCGCCGCCGTTCTCCTTGAGCGTGCGAAAGTTCTCGCCGTTGATCCACATCAGGTCGACCGAGCCGCCGGTATCCTTGCCGGCCTGCTTCTCGGCGAGGACTTTGTTCACGGTTTCGGCGATGTCGTCGACGGGGATCTGCTTGAGCGTGATCCCGTAGCGCTCCTGAAGCGTGCGGGCCACGTAGCCGTTCACATAAGCGTTGATTGAATCCGAGCCGCCCCACATGAACCAGTTGACTGTCTGGCCGCGGGCGGCCTGGGCGATCTGGTCGAAGCTGAGCGAGCGGAAGGTATTCTCGAAGGGCTGGGCGGGGGCGGTGTTGCTAGGGGCTTGGGCGCCGCAGGCGGCGAGTAGCAGGGCGACGAGCACGAGGAGAAGGGCGGGGCGAGTTCTCACGGGCGCTCCTTTCACACGCGATGGGGCAGATCAAGTATAGCATGGGATTTTGCGCAACAAGGGCCAGCCTCGGATGCTCGCTCCGGCCGACGAAAAAGCGGCGAAGGGCTCGCGGGGAGCCCCTCGCCGCCTAACGCAAAGGGGAAGCGCTACACCGCGCTGCGGAACTCGGTGCCGCAGATATCGCACCAGCCGATGGCGACGCCGGCCTCGACCAGCGTCAGGCCGATCTCGACCACGGCCGCGTCCTGGGGGGCGCCGTTGGCCACCATCTCGGCGCAGAAGTGGCGCACGGCGCGCTGCCCGGCCGGCAGCACGACGGGGCGGGCGATGGCGTCAGCCTCCTCGTCATAGTCGGCGAGGGCGCACAGCACCAGGCTGGAGCCGGCGCAGTCGAGGCAGCGCACCACCCGGCGTTCGCCGCGGGCGATCACATACAGCGCCACCTCGTCGGCCCCGCGCTCGCAGTACGAGCACAGGTGCAAAATATGCCAACCCATGGCGGGTTTCTCCTGGACATAGACACGCCCGCCGCGACGGAGTGGCGGGCGCCCCCGTTCGGGGTCAACCGAACAATTGTACTCGATTTTGCGGGGGTGCGTGGGGCCTAGTTGGCCTGGTAGGCCTGGCTGATGCTGGCCAGGAGGTGCTGCTCGGTTTCGCGGGCGACGGCGAGCTCGTCGGCGCTGAGCTGAAGCCGGCGCACCTCCTCGAAGAACCAGCGCACCATGGCGCTCTGGTGCTCCAGCGTCACGCCCTTGCGCGGCAGCACGCCGTGGGCCCAGCGCAGCTCCTCGTCGGCCAGGGCGGGCAGGTCGAACAGCAGCACCGAGCGCACCAGCTCGTTCAGGCGCTCGACGGCGACCTGGGACAGCCGGGCCGCGGGGGAGTAACTTTCTTCCAGGCGCAGCGTGCGCGTCAGCTCCGGGAAGGCGCGGAGCAGGCGCGCGGCGACGGAGCCGCATACGCCATGGCGCTGCCGGTTGAGCTGATCGGCCAGTCTAGTTGCGGCGGCGGTGTCCATCGCGCGTTCCTCCGGGGTTGTGGCTTGCCGGCGTGTGGCGGCGCGGCAGCCTGTCGCCCGTCATACGTCCGCTCGGTGGTGTGACATAACACCTGGCGCGCATTATAGCATGGCATCTCGCGCCCGCCAGGGCCGCACAGCCGTCGCACGCGCATTCGCCACGCGATGCACGAAACTGCCGGCGGCCCCTGGCCGGCGCCCGTCACCGGCCGCCCAGGCCCGGTAGGTAGAGCTGGTCGACGGTCGGCCACGTCAGCTCGCGGAAGGCCCGGTAGGCCGGCCGCCACTCGCCGGGCTCGCCGCTCGGGTCGTAGCAGGCGCCGCCCTCGCAGGAAGGGCTGATCGTGAACGGGATGCGGACGATGCCCCAGCGGTTCGGCGCGCTCACGTCGCCCGGAAAGTCCTCGTACTTGAACCAGAAGATGGTGTGGACGTCGTCGCGGTCGGCGAGCTGGCGGAACACGCCGGCGAGGAAGATCGCCTGGCCGCGCTCGTTCTGCCGCCCGTAGGCCGCGTTGTAGCCGATCTCGGTGATCCAGAAGGGCAGCCCGCCGACGCCAAGCCCACGCAGGGCCGTTCTTACCTCGTCGAGCCGCTCATCGATCTTGGCCAGGTCGGCGGTGATCTCGGCCAGGGTGCTGCGCCGGACGATTTCGAGCGGGTAGGGGTGGTAGCCGACCCCGTCGACGGGGTAGCGGTTGCAGCCCGAGGTGGCCTTGAACTCCTGGAAGGGCGCGCGTGGGTCGGGGGCGCCGCCGCGGGCAGGGAAGCCGAAGTACTGGCGCAGGTACTCGACGTCGGATGGCGTGAAGCGGTCGCCCGTGCCGCGCGGGTGGAGCCCGCCGATCAGGATGGGCAGGCTGGAGCGCAGGCGGCAGGGTACCCCCACCACGGGCGTGTCGAGCTTGAACAGGCGGTAGAACTTGGTGTGCAGGCGCGCGGCGAGCGGGGCCGGCACTGAGTCGCCGCTGGGCGGCATGCGGTTCTGCTCGTTGAGCAGCTCGAGGGCCGCGAGGCCGCTGCCGGCGCCGTAGCGCTGGCTGATCGCCAGGGCGCGGCTGAGCCAGGTCTGCATGTAGGGGTTGACGCCGGCGCCGTAGATCGAGTCGGGCACCAGGGTGCTGGTGATGATCCCGGTGTTCGGGTCGAGCGGGTCGGTCTCGTTGACCAGGCCGAAGCCGAGCAGGCCGAGCACCTTGAGGTTGTTGGCCGGAGCGACCTGGGTGAGAAAGTAGTCGTAGCAGGCGAAGGTTTCGGCGAGGCCGCCCCTGCGCCCGTCGACGAAGAACTCCAGGCGCACCCAGCGCACCCCGGCCTCGGCGAGAACCTGGCCCATGCGCTGCTGGGCCGCGCGGTTGGGCTCGCGCGGGCCGCCCGGCACCTGCGGGTTGCACTCATACCAGGGGTCGCGCACGACGATCCCGCGCAGCTCCTCGTCGATAGGGCGAGGCGGGACTGTGGGCGTGGGCGACGGGGTAACCGTAGCCGTGGCGGTGGCCGTAGCCGTGGCGGTGGCGGTGGCGGTGGCGGTGGCGGTGTTGGTAATCGTGGCGGGCGACGTGTCGGTGGCGGTGACGGTTGCTGTTTCAGTCAGCGTGCCCGTCGGCGTTGCGGTGCCCGCGGTCCTGCTGGGCGTGGGTGTGTCGGTCCGGCCGCCGGTGGCGGTGGGCGAGGGCGTGGCCTCGTCGGTCGCGGTGAGGCTGGGGGCCTCGGCCGGCTGGGCGTGGCCTGGGGCGGCCGGGGCCGCGCCCGGGGCGACGGCGAGGGCGATCAGGATCAGCGCGAGCAGCGCGGGGAAACGAAGGTGTGACATAAGGGTATCATCCTAACAGGAACAGCCCACCCGGATCAACGGAAGTTTTGCGCCGCTTCTCGCAGCGCGGGGAGCAGTCTTGATGGGGACGCGGCCGGCTTGCCGCCGGGCCGCCGAGGTGCTAGGATAGCTGGCGCAGTGCGCCACAGGCCCGGCGACGGGCCAGGAGGAGGACGGTATGAGCGACCTGAAGGCCCGGTTCGAGGCGGCGGCGCAGGAGGTGCAGCAGCTGCCGAAGCGCCCCGAGAACGATGTACTGCTCAAGCTGTACGCCCTGTACAAGCAGGCCACCGAAGGCGACGTGACGGGCGGCAAGCCCGGCCTGTTCCCGGTGGACGCCCGGCTGAAGTACGACGCCCGCTCCCGGATCAAGGGCACGAGCAGCGAGGCGGCCATGCAGCAGTATATCGAGCTTGTCGAGCAGCTGAAGGCCGCGGCGGGGTAGGCGGGCAAAATCCGGCGCGCGGCGCGTTCGTAGGGACACATGGCGCGCCGCGCTGCCGCGACAAGGAGCCCCCACACATGGCGACGATCATCTCCGTCCACTCGTTTCGCGGGGGCACGGGCAAATCCAACACCACCGCGAACCTCGCCGCCCTGCTCGCCGCCCAGGGCTACCGCGTCGGCGTGGTCGACACCGACATCCAGTCGCCGGGCATCCATGTGATCTTCGGCCTCGGCGAGGACGACATCGGCTACGCGCTCAACGACTACCTGCGCGGCGAGTGCGAGATCGAGGACGCTGCCTACGATGTGAGCGCCATCCTGCCCCGGTCCGCCGCCGGCGCGCTCCTGCTCATCCCTTCCAGCATCAAGCCCGGCGAGATCGCCCGCGTGCTCCGCGAGGGCTACGACCCCGGTCTGCTCAACGATGGCCTCCAGCGCGCCGTCGAAACCCTGCGGCTCGACGTCCTGCTGATCGACACCCACCCCGGCCTGAACGAGGAGACGCTGCTCTCGATCGCCGTCTCCGACGCCCTGCTCGTGATCATGCGCCCCGACCAGCAGGACTATCAGGGCACGGGCGTCACCGTCGAGGTGGCCCGCAAACTCGAGGTGCCACGCCTGCTGCTGCTTGTCAACAAGGCGCCTCCAGGGTACGAGCCGGACGAGCTGCGCCGCCGGGTTACGGCGGCGTACGGCTGTGAGGTCGCCGCCGTGATCGGCCACTCCGACGACCTGATGGCCCTCGCCAGCGCGGCCGTCTTCTCGCTGCGCTACCCCGACCACCCCGTTTCCCACGCCTACCGCCAGGTCGCCGCCCGCCTGCTCGCCTGAAGCGCGGCGCGCACCCACGTCCGCGCCGCCCCGCCGACCCCGCACCGCGGGTTGGCTTGGCGGTGGACGCGGCGCGCCGGCGAGCGTACAATTCCCCTATACGAGCCGACGTCGTGAGAGGAACGCCAGACCATGCAGACGATGCGGGCAGTGATGCTCACCCGGAAGGGCGGGCCCGAGGCGCTGGAAGCGGTGGAGCTGCCCCTGCCGGAGCCCGGGCCGGGCGAGGTGCGCGTCCGCGTGCGGGCGACGGGCGTGGGCGCCACCGACATCACGATGCGCCGAAGCACGTACCCGTACGCCCCGCCCATCCCCTTTGTGCCGGGGTACGAATCGGTCGGGATCGTGGACGCGGTCGGCCCGGGCGTGGCCGATCTGCGCGCGGGCGACCGGGTATGTGCGCTGCTGGTGTATGGCGGCTACGCGACCCACGTGGTGCGCGGCGCGGAGCACTGGGTCAAGGTGCCCGACACCCTCGACGACGTGCAGGTGGTCGCCCTGATCCTCAACTATGTCACGGCCTACCAGATGATCCACCGCGTGGCCCGGCTCGCGCCGGGGCAGGCCGCCCTGGTCAACGCCGCCAACGGCGGGGTGGGCCAGGCCCTGCTCGACCTGCTGCGCGCCCACGGCGTCGCTGCGATCGGCGCGGCCGGCGCCTCGCGCCACGCGATCGTGCGCTCCTACGGCGCCAGCCCCATCGAGGGGCGGTCGGCGCGGATCGACGATGGGGTGCGGCCGATCCGCCCCGGCGGGGTCGACGCCGCGTTTGACGGCGTCGGCGGGGCCCACACCGGCCAGTGCGTGGCCGCCACCCGTCGCGGCGGCGCCGTGGTGTGGTACGGCTTTGTCGGCGCCCAGGGGCCGGCGGACCTGGCCCGCTCCGCGCTTGCCCTGTTCGTCGGCGCGCCGCTGCGCGGCCGGCGCCCCGCGTTTTACGGCATCACCCAGCAGTACCGCAAGTCGCCCCAGCCCTTCCGCGAGGATCTGCCGAAGCTGTTCGAGCTACTCGCCGCCGGAACGATCCAGCCGCGCGTCGCCCAGACGCTCCCCTTGCTGGAGGCGCGCGCGGCGAACGAGCGGCTGGAGGCGGGCGGGATCGAGGGCAAGATCGTGCTCGTCGCGCCGGATCTCGCCTAGCCGGCGTTCCAGTCCGCGCTCATCGTGCCGAGGATCTTCCACTCGTGGCCCTCCAGGCCGACCACGAAGTAGCGAATCTCGTTGAAGCCGCGGTAGTCCAGCACCGCCGGGATGACGTACTGCCCGTCGCGCTCGGGCGTCTGCGCCGGCGCGGAGATGCTGTAGTTCACCAGCTCGACCGGGTGCAGGCCGAGGAGCTGGTCGAGGGGGCGGCCGGCGTCGGCCTGGGCGCGGAGCTCGTGCCCGAGGTAGGGGCGGACGTCCTGGCCGCCCATCCACCCGCTGAGTAGCCCCGCCACGGCCGTCGTGCCGGGGTCGGGGTCCTGCGGGCGGGGGGCGCCGCCGCGGCCCGGCGTGAGCTCAAGCTGCGCGGCCATCTGGTACAGGCCCTCGCGCAGGTCCGTCGGGCCGTCGGGCTTGAAACCGTAGATCAGGCCGTAGGTGATTGGCGCGCCGGCCGAGGCGTCGACCTGATACACGGCGGTGCCCGTCGAGCCCTTGGCCGTGGTGAAGGTGACGCCGGCCTGCCACGGGAAGTCGGTTTGGGCCAGCGGCGCGATCTGCGCCGGCCGCTGAGTGTAGATCTGCGCCAGCGCCTCGGCAGCCCGTGCCTGCATGGCGGCGATGCCGGCCGCGCCGCTCCGGCTGTCCACGCCGACGAAGTGGCCCCGGTCCTGGCTGATGAAGATCACCAGCCCCGAGCCCATGTCCAGCGGGGTGTAAACGTTGGTCGGGTAGGCGATGCGCCACGTGCCGTCCGGGGCGCTGTAGTCGCCCCATCGCCACTGTCCCATCGGGGGGACGGGGGCGGCGGTCGGCTGGGCTGGGGCGGCGGTTGGCTGGGCCGGGGCCGTCGTCGGCTGGGCGGGGGCGGCAGTCGGCTGGGCCGGGGCCGTCGTCGGCTGGGCCGGGGCGGCAGTCGGCTGGGCGGGGGCGGCGGTTGGGGCCGGCGTGGCAACGGGAAGGCCGCACGCGGCGAGGCCGAAGGTCAACAGGGCGGCGCTGAAGGCGCGCCTGGTCATCGTCCGGTTGGAAAGCTTCATTGGGTTGCGCTCCCTTCTATCGTACTGCGTCACGCGGTGCTTGCCGGCTGCGCCGGCGTGCTTCCGCGCCGTCTGCTTCGATAACGCCGGACGCCCGCTCCCCGTTCCCGCCCCCGCGCGGAATCGGTCGCTAGTCGGAGGGCGCGGCAACGGCGCGACGGGCGATGCGGCACAAAGGTTGTTATAACGGCGCCGGGCGGCCTCGCGATTCTGCGCGCCTTTCTGGCCGTGCTTCCCTTCGGGTATAATTTGGAACCGGTTCCGCTTCGATGGCGAGGGCATATGGGCGAGACAGAGTGGGTGCGCGACCAGGCCACGCGCTCGCTGGGGCGGCTGCTGCCGCGCCTGCGGCTGGAGCTGGCCGACGTGGTCAAGGATGACCCGCGCGGGTGGCAAACCTTTGAGCGCCGGCTCGGCGCGGAGTGGGAGCGGCTGTTCGGCCTGCTGCTGCGCCTCTACGGCCAGCATTACGACTTCTTCTTCCACCTGGAGCAGATTGTCGCCGCGGCGGCCCGCTCCTGGGCCATGCGCCCCGCGGCCATGCGCCAGCTCGACGAGCGGCGCGAGGCCAACCCGTTCTGGTACCAGTCCCAGCAGATGGTTGGCGCCGTCTGCTACGTCGACCTGTTCGCGGGCACCCTGCGCGGCCTGCGCGAACACATCCCCTACCTGAAGCAGCTCGGCGTCACCTACCTGCACCTCATGCCGCTGTTCCGCGCCCCCGAGGGCAACAACGACGGCGGCTACGCCGTGAGCGATTACCGCAACGTCGACCCGCGCCTCGGCACGATGGAGGAGCTGTCCGACCTCGCCGGGCTGCTGCGCGAGCAGGGGATCAGCCTGGTGGTGGACTTTGTCTTCAACCACACCTCCGACGAGCACGAGTGGGCGCTCAAGGCCCGCGCCGGCGACCCGGAGTACACCGAGTTCTACTTCATCTTCCCCGACCGCACGGTCCCCGACCAGTACGACCGCACCCTGCGCGAGATCTTCCCCACCGTGCGCCGCGGCAGCTTCACCTGGGACGAGAGGATGCGCCGCTGGGTCTGGACGACCTTCAACAGCTTTCAGTGGGACCTGAACTACGCCAACCCCGCCGTGTTCCGCGCCATGGCCGAGGAGCTGCTGTTCCTGGCCAACGCCGGGGTCGAGGTGCTGCGCCTCGACGCGGTGGCCTTTATCTGGAAGCGGCTCGGCACCGACTCGGAAAACCAGCCCGAGGCCCACCTGATCATCCAGGCCTACAACGCGCTGTGCCGGATCGCCGCGCCGGCCCTGCTCTTCAAGTCCGAGGCGATCGTCCACCCCGACGAGGTGGTGCGGTACATCGGCCTTGGCGAGGCCCAGCTGTCCTACAACCCGCTGCTGATGGCGCTGTGCTGGGAGGCCCTGGCCACCCGCGAGGTGCGGCTGCTCGCCCACTCTCTGGCCACGCGCTTCCGGATCGCCCCCGGCTGCACCTGGGTGAACTACCTGCGCAGCCACGACGACATCGGCTGGACCTTCGACGACGAGGACGCCCGGCGGGTCGGGATCGACCCGTGGGGCCACCGCCGCTTCCTCAACGCCTTCTACACGGGCGACTTCCCCGGATCGTTCGCCCGCGGCGTGCCCTTTCAGTTCAACCCCACCACCGGCGACGCCCGGGTTAGCGGCACCCTGGCCTCGCTCGCCGGCCTGGAGCAGGCCGTCCTGGACCGCGACAGCCACATGGTCGACCTGGCCATCCGCCGCATCCTGATGCTGCATAGCATCATCCTCAGCGCCGGCGGCATCCCGCTGATCTACATCGGCGACGAGGTAGGCACGCGCAACGACTACAGCTACATCCGCGACCCGGCCAAGGCCGACGACAGCCGCTGGGTCCACCGGGTGGCCTCCGACTGGACCCACGCCGGGCGCTGGAACGACATGGCCAGCCCCGAGGGCTATATCTACAACGAGCTGCTCCGGCTGCTGGCCCTGCGCCGCGACCAGCCCGCCCTCGCCGGCGGCGACCTGGAGGTGATCGACACCGGCAACCCGCACCTGCTCGGCTACATTCGCCAGCACGCCGGGCGGCGCCTGCTGATCATCGCCAGCTTCAGCGAGCAGCCGCAAACGCTCGCCGCCAACAGGCTGCGCCTGTACGGCCTCGGCTACCGCTTCGTCGACCTGAACATGGGCGCCTCCGTCTCCGCCGCCGAGCCGCTCCAGCTCGCCCCCTACCAGTTCCTCTGGCTGGAGGCGCACGGGGCGTAGGGGGGAGGTGCGCCTGGCGCGCGGGGACACGGGGAGCGGCCAAACTGTCCCCGTATCCCCTTGCCCTCCCTATGGCCGGTAGTAGGCCCGTGTTATACTTGCCGCTGACGACGCGCGGCGCGGCCGCGCCCTGGTGTGGAGGCGCAGTGGTATGTGGGGAGCGTTGGGGCGCTGGATGGCGCGGGTGCCCTACCCCGACGAGCTGGAGCGCCGCCAGGCGTCGCTGCTACAAACGATGGCGCTGACCGTGCTGGTCGCGGTGCTCATCTGCCTGCCGATCCCCTTTTTCGCCCCGCTGCGCCTCGCCGGGCAGCTGACAATCGCGGCGCTGCTCGGCGGGGTGGCCCTCGCCGCGGTGCTGTCCCTGTGGATGGTGCGGCGCGGCCAGGCCCAGGACGCGGTGCTGCTGCTGTCCGGCGCCCTTGCCGTGCTGCTGTGCGCCATGCTCTACGGCAACACGCTGGCCGGCGGCGCCGTCACGATGTTCGCCCTGGCCCTGCCGATCGCGATCAGCGGGCTGCTAGGCGGTCGGCGCGGGCTGCTGCTCATCGTCGCGATCTGCGTGGCCGGCGTGGCCGCGGCCATGGCCCTGGAGCGGGCCGGCGCCCCCGGCTCGGGCTTCGCCGCGCCGAGCGGCGACATCACCTTCGGCACGATCAGCAGCTTCACCGTGATCGCCGCCGTGCTGGCCCTGTGCATCGAGAGCCTGCGGGCCCTGGTGGTCGACGCGCTCCATGCCCGCCGCAGCCGCGAGCGCGAGCTGGAGGCGCTGTCGCGCCGGCTGGAGGCCGCCGTCCGCGAGCGCACCGCCGACCTGGAGATGGCTTTGGCCGACCTGGAGCGGCGCGCCGCCGAGCAGCAGCGCCTGATCGGCGAGAACGCGCGCCAGCAGGAGCTCATCCGCGACCTGAGCGTGCCCATCTTGCCGCTTGGCGGCCGGATGGCCGTGCTGCCCCTGGTGGGCACGCTCGACGCCGAGCGGATCGGCCTGCTCCAGTCCCAGGCCCTCGGCGCGATCGAGCGGCTGCGGGCCCGGCACCTCTTGCTCGACATCACGGGTGTGCCCATCGTCGACAGCTTTGTGGCCCAGGGCCTTGTGCGGACGCTCGATGCCGCGCGCCTGCTCGGCGCCGAGGTGGTGCTCGTCGGGGTGCGCCCCGAGGTGGCCCAGTCGATCGTCGGCCTCGGGCTCGACCTCCAGGCCCTGCGCAGCTTCGCCGACCTCCAGACGGCCATCGCCGCGATCGGGCGGAGGGGCGAGGCTCGCGCGTAGCAATGTGGAGATCCGCGAAGTAGCACGTGAACCCGCGGCGCCCGGCGCGCGGCGATGACGGAGCCTGCCCATGCCCACCGGCGACGACCTCGATTCGCTTTCCCCCGCCGACCTGACCCAGCTGGTGCGCGAGCTGCGGGCCACCAACGAGCAGCTGCGCAGCGTCGGAGCCCAGCCGCCCGCCGCCGTCCAGCTCCTCCTCGACGACCAGCTGCGCCGCACGTCGCTCCTGACCCAGCTCGCGATCGAGTTTCGCGAAATGGGCGACCAGGCTATGATCATCGAGCAGACCCTGCGCGCGATCGCCACCCACCTGGCCCTGGCCGCCTCCAGCATCGTGCTCGTGGGCCCCGGCAACTCCCCCGAGCTGGCCTTCAGCGCCGCCGATGGCATCGTCGCCCCGATGGAGCCAGAGCAGGCGCGCGACCTGATCGAGCGCGGCCTGGCGGGCTGGGTGGTGCGCCACGGCCGCAGCGTGGCCTTGTCCGACGTGGCCCGCGACCGGCGCTGGCTGGAGTTCAGCGAGCGCCAGCGCAGCGGCAGCGTGATCGTCATCCCGATCCGCCAGTCGGGCTCGCCCCTCGGGGTGCTGACGGTGCAGCGGTCGCTCCCCCACGCCTTCACCAGCCACGACCTGATCCTGCTGGAGGGCGTGGCCGCCCAGCTCGGTGTGGCCCTCAGCGCCTCGCGCCACCAGCTCGGCGAGCGCCGCCGCCGCGACCAGGCCCTGGCCCTGCTCGCGATGAGCCAGTTCCTCAGCGCCGAGCACAGCCCGGCCGAGCTCGCGGGCATGATCCAGGAGAAAAGCGCCGCGGTGTTTGGCGCCCGCTACGGCCTGCTGTTTCTGAGCGAGGGCGACAGCGCCCCGCTTCACCCCGTGCTCCCCGCGGGCCCCGCCCCCGACGCCGAGCTACTCCACCACTGCGGGGGCGCCGCCCGGCTGGCCCGCGAAGGGCAGCGGGCTGTCACCACCGCGCCCGGGCCGGGCCTGACCTGCGTCGCCATGCCGCTCGTCCACCACGGCGTCGCCCTCGGCGCCTACGCCCAGGTCCACGAGGGCGCCGGCGGCTTCCCGGCCAACATCTGGTCGCTGCTAACTGTCTTCACCCACGTGGTGGCGGCGGCCTGCGCCACCCAGCGGCTGGTGGGCCGGCTGACGGAGCAGGCGCGGCTGCTGGAGGAGCTGGTGGGCGAGCGGACGCGCCAGCTCCAGCGCTCGCGCGATGTGCTGCGCGTGGTCTTCGACAGCCTGCCGGACGGCATCCTGCTCCTCGACGCGTCCGAGCGGCTGCTTGCCGCGAACACGATCTTCTGCCGCGAGATCGCCGCTCGCCACCCGCGCGAGCTGGTCGGGCAAAGCTACGCGGCCGTCTGGCAGGCCCTTGAACGGCGCGGCGGCCTCAAGGTCGAGCTGCGGCCCGGCGGGGGCCACCACGGCCTGACGGTGCGCATGAGCGGGCCGGGCGGGGAGCGGCGCTTCCACGTCGAGCGGACGGGCGTGGCCGGGGAGGGCGGGGCCGCCGAACAGTCGCTGGAGTTCTGGCGCGAGGTGCGCGGCTGAAAGCCCGACCCCATCCTGGGCGGCCGGTTTGTGGTATGCTAGAGCGTATGCCGAAGCTGTATACCACCCCCAGCGGGCTGCGCGTCCTCGTCGAGGAGCTGCCCCATACCTACTCGGTGGCCGTCGGCGCCTTTCTTGGCGCGGGCGCCCGCCACGAGCCCGACCCCCACGCCGGAGCGGCCCATTTCATCGAGCACATGCTGTTCAAGGGCACCGCGGCCTACCCGACGGCCAAGCAGATCTCGCAGGCCGTCGAGGGCGTGGGCGGCTACCTGAACGCTTCCACCTCCTACGAGTCCACGGTCTACTACGCCAAAGTGGCGACGATCCACTTCGACCGGGCCCTCGATGTGCTCGCCGAGATGATCCAGCGCCCCCTCTTCGACCCGCGCGAGCTGGAGAAGGAGCGCCGCGTGATCATCGAGGAGATCCGCGGCCTCCAGGACTCGCCGAGCGACTGGGTCCACGAGCTGCTCCAGGAAACGATGTGGGGCGACGGCGCCCTCGGCCGCGACATCGCCGGCAGCGCGGAAACGGTCGGCGGCCTCGGCCGGGATGAGCTGAGCGGCTTCTTCCAGCGCCACTACAACCGGGCCAACACCGTGATCTCGGTGGCCGGCAACGTGCGCGGTGAGGAGGTGGCCGCCGCCGCCGCCGCCGCCTTCGCCGACCTGCCGGCGGGGAAGCCCACTGCCACGCCGCCGCCGCCGCGCCCGCGCCCAGGGCCGCGCGTCACTCTGCACCAGCGCGAGACGGAGCAGGGCAACTTTTGCCTCGGCATGCCCGGCCTCGCCTACGGCGACCCGGACCGCCGGGCGCTCCAGGTGGTCGACTCGATCCTCGGCGGCGGCATGGCCTCGCGGCTGTTCCAGGTGCTGCGCGAGGAGCACGGCCTGGCCTACAGCGTCGGCTCCTACCACTCCGAGCTGTCCGACGCCGGCATGTGGGTGATCTACGGCAGCGTCGAGCCCGAGGCCCTGCGCGACGCCGTCACCCTCGCCCGCGATGTCCTGCGCGACCTCGCCGCCAACGGCCCCTCCCCCGACGAGCTGGCGATGATCAAGGAGCAGGTCAAGGGCGGCGTGATGCTGTCGCTCGAAGATACGTGGTCGCTCGCCTCGCGCAACGGCACCCACCAGCTGCGCTACGGCCACGTCGTGCCCGTCGAGCAGGTCATCTCCGAGGTCGAGGCGGTGTCGGTCGAGGATGTGCTGCGCGTCGCCCGCCGGCTCATCCGCGCCGAGTCGACCCACCTCGCCGTCGTCGGCCCCTACGCCGAGGACGACCAGCGCGACCTTGAGGCGTTGATCGCGGGCTAACCGCCCCGGGGGCGAGGCCGGGCAGACTGGAAGGCGCGCAGGCGCGTGCAGTTCCGAGGGGGGGCGCCCCTGCCCGCGCCGCCAGCGTCCCCGGACGCATGCATACGAGGAGGACACGATGGCCGAGATCGCCATCGTCGGCGCCGGCATGGCGGGCCTCGCCGCGGGGCGGGCCCTGGCCGCCGCCGGGCACGCGGTGCGGGTGTACGAGAAAAGCCGCGGGGTGGGCGGCCGGCTGGCCACCCGGCGCGTCGACGGCTTCAGCTTCGACCACGGCGCGCAGTACTTTCGCGCCCCGACCGCCGAGCTTGCCGCGCTCGCCGCCGCCTCGGGCGCGGTCGACATCGGCCGGCCGGTCTGGGTGTTCGACAGCGCCTCGCGCGTCGCCGAGGGCGACCCGGCCCAGAACGCCGAGCCGAAGTGGACCTGGGCGGCCGGCGCCACCGCCCTCGCCCACCACCTGGCCGACGGCCTGCCGATCGCCTTCGAGACGCTGGTCGCCAGCTTCGACACCACGCCCGACCCGGGCGCGCCCTTCGGCCGGCGCTACACCCTGCGCGACGGCTCGAACGCCGCGCTTGGCGCCGCCGACGCCATCCTGCTCACGCCCCCTGCCCCGCAGACGGCCGCCCTGGTCGCCGCCGGCGTGCTGGAGACCGAGCGGCGCGAGCTGCTGCTGGAAGCCCTGGGCCAGATCCGCTACCGGCGCAGCATCGCCCTCACCTTCGCCTACGACCGCCGCCCCGACGTCCCCTGGTACGCCCTGGTCAACGCCGACCGGGGCCACGCGATCAGCTGGCTCGCCTGCGAGCACGACAAGCCCGGCCGCGCCCCCGAGGGCGCCGGCCTGCTGATCGCCCAGATGGCGGATAGCTGGAGCGCCACTCACTGGGAGGAGCTGGCCAAGGGCCACTTCGCCTGGGCCGACGCGCCCCCCGAGCCGGCCGTCGCCGCGGCCGCGCTGGTCGCCGCCCTGGTCGGCCAGGAGCTCGGCCCGCCGCGCTGGGTCAACCTCCAGCGCTGGCGCTGGGCCCTGCCCGACAACGCCATCGACGTCGCCGGGCTCAACGCCCTGCGCGACGGGCTGTACCTCGCCGGCGATATGGCCGCCGGGCAAGGCCGGCTCCACCTCGCCATCCAGGCCGGCTGGCGTGCCGCCGAGCGGATCGCCGCCGACATCGCCGCGCCTGCCGAGGGCTGACTGCGGAGGCCGCTATGGGCATCGTCATCGCCGCCACCCGCCCCGAGCACATCCCGCAGCTGGTGGAGCACCAGCGCCGCTGCTTCCCAACCATCTGCCCCGACGACTGGATGGACGCGGCGATGTTCGCGGCGCAGATCGCGGTCTTTCCCGAGGGGCAGCACGTCGCCCTCGACGGCGAGCGGGTGGTCGGGCAGAGCAGCACCTTTCGGGCCCGGGGCGAGCTGGTTCTGGCCCCCCACACCTACCGCGGGATCACGCACCACAACACCTTCGCCGGGCACGACCCGGCCGGCGAGTGGCTGTACGGCGCCGACATGAGCGTCCATCCCGACTACCGGGGCCGGCGCATCGCCACGCTGCTCTACGACGCGCGCAAGGCCCTGGTACGGCGGCTCGGCCTGCGCGGGATCGTGGCGGGGGGCGCCCTGCCCAGCTATCACGCGGTGCGGGGGGCGCTGTCCGTCGCGGATTATATTGCCGAGGTGGTGGCGGGCCGGCGCGTCGACGCCACGCTCACGCCGCAGCTGCGGAACGGTTTTGTGGTACGCGGCGTGCTACCGGGGTACGTCGACGGGGGTGAGCTGATGAACGACGACGCCACCCTGATTGTCTGGGAGGACGCCCCCGCGCCTGACGGCCGTTGACGGCGCCGGCGGCACCGTATGCACACGCTCCACATCTGCCAGCACGGCGTCTTCTGCGCCGTCGACGACCTGGACGCGATCAGCGACTACCTCCAGCAGCCGGAAACAACGGTCTGGCTGGATATTGAGGCGCCCGACGAGGCCGAGGTGGCCGTTCTGCGCGACGAGTTCGGCTTTCACCCGCTCGCGATCGAGGACGCCGTGCGTGACCACGAGCGGCCCAAGGTCGACGCCTACCCGCACTACTACCTGATCGTCTTCTACGCCGCCAGCTACAAGCCCGACCGCGAGGCCGGCGACCCGCAGATCGACCTGCGCCAGCTCAACCTGTTCGTCGGCAAGAATTTTATCGTCTCCATCCACAGCCGCCCCATCCCCCAGGTGGCCCAGACGATCGCGCGCTGGCACCTCCCCGACACGCCCCTCGGCCACACCGTCAGCGGCGTGCTCCACGACCTGCTCGACGCGATCGTGGACGACTACTTCACCCTGATGGACCAGGTGGTCGACTGGGTCGAGGAGCTGGAGGACACGATCTTCAGCCGCTTCCGCGAGGGGGCCATCCAGGAGATCTTCAGCCTGAAAAAGGACCTGCTCCTGCTGCGGCGCGTCGTCGCCCCCGAGCGCGACGTGCTGAATGTGCTGCTGCGCCAGGAGCTGCCGATCTTCCGCCCGGCCGACCTCGTCTACCTCCAGGACGTGTACGACCACCTGGTGCGCGTGACCGACTCGGTCGACACCTACCGCGACCTGCTGTCGAGCGCCCTGGACAGCTTCCTGTCGCTCCAGTCGAACCAGCTGAACCAGCTGGTCAAACTGCTCACGCTGACCTCGATCATCCTGATGTCGGCCTCGCTGATCGCGGGCATCTACGGCATGAACTTCGCAAACATGCCCGAGCTGGACTGGCGCTACGGCTACCCGTTCGCCCTCGGCCTGATGGTGATGATCGGCGGCGGCCTGGCCCTGTACTTCCGCGCGCAGAAGTGGTGGTAGACTGCGGAAGACAGAAGACAGAAGGCAGAAGGAGTATGACGTGGCCTACGGAGTGAAGCTCGACCCGCGCCCGCTGAGCGGCGACATCGGGGTGCGCGAGCTGGTGGACAGCTACCTGTACGCCTACAACGCGGCCCGCCTGCGCGAGGCCTGCCAGCTCTTCGCGCGGCGGATCGCCCAGCCCGGCGTGACTGTCGGCCTGACCCTGTCGGGCGCGCTGACCCCGACCGGCCTGGGCACGGCCGCAATCGTGCCGCTGATCCGCGCCGGCCTGGTGGACTGGATCGTGAGCACCGGCGCCAACCTGTACCACGACATGCACCGCTCGCTCGGCTTCGAGCTGTTCGGCTCGACGCCCTTCACCAACGACATCGAGCTGCGCGAGAACAAGATCATCCGAATCTACGACATCCTGTTCCACCAGGACGTGCTGCTGGAAAGCGACGCCTTTGTGCGCGAGTGCCTGCGCGGCGAGGAGTTCCAGACGACGATGGGCACCGCCGAGCTGCACTACAAGCTCGGCAAGTACACCAAGGCCCGCGAGGAGGCTATCGGCGGCGGCTACGTCAGCGTGCTGACGGCGGCCCACGAGGCCGCGGTGCCGATCTACACCTCCAGCCCGGGCGACAGCACCCTCGGCATGAACGTCGCGGCCCTGGCCCTGGAGGGCAACAAGTGCCGCTTCGACGTCGAGCGCGACGTGAACGAGACCACGGCGATCGTCTATGACGCCAAGCGCAGCGGCCAGCAGAGCGCGGTGGTGATCGTGGGCGGCGGCTCGCCAAAGAACTTCATCCTCCAGACCGAGCCACAGATCCAGGAGGTGCTCGGCCTCGACGAGAAGGGCCACGACTACTTCATCCAGTTCACCGCCGCCCGCCCCGACACCGGCGGCCTGTCCGGCGCCACCCCCTCAGAGGCGATGACCTGGGGCAAGGTCGACCCGGAGCAGCTCCCCGACACCGTGGTCTGCTACCTCGATAGCACCGTGGCCCTGCCCATCCTGACGGCCTATGCCCTGGCGTCCGTCGAGCCGCGCCCGCTCAAGCGGCTGTACGACCGTCGCGACGACCTGCTCCAGCGCCTCGCCGACGACTACCGGGCCGGCGGCCACGCCCCGCGCAGCGCCGACGACGTCCCCAGCCCCGGAGGCACCGCGATCGGCCGCTCGACGCCCGAGGCCGGGACCCACGGCTAGCACCGGACGACGAGCGCGAGCCGCCGGGGTGCCAGGGCGCCGAGTGGCGCGAAGCCGTGGTGCCGCGGCGACCTTGCCGCTCGGGGGGAAGCGGATGAGCCTTGAGCTGCGGATCGACGGCCGGCCCCTGGAGGGCGAGGCGGCGCTGGAGGAGGGGCAGGCGGCCGAGCTGAGCGCCCTGCCGCCGCCGGGGGCGCGCCTGGAGCTGGAACTGGCGGGCGCCGCGCTGGAGCCGTTCCTGCGCCCGGGCGACCCGGCCTGGCGCTGGCGCTGGGTAGCCCCCGGCGCGGCCGGAGCCTTCCCGCTGCGGCTCGCCGCCGCCTGGCCGGACGGCGGGACGGCCGAGATGCGCGGGGCACTGCGGGTGCTGCCGCGCAAGCTCGACCTGGACCGCTACCACGCGCTGCTCGACGACCTCCAGCAGGCCGGCCGCGGCCTGGCCCTGGCCCTCGGCGGGGGGCAGGAGCCCGCCGGCCTGCCCCCCGAGCCGGCGGCCGGCCCCCTGCTGCCCGTCGAGGCCCTTGCCAGCCTGTTCGGCCCCGAGCTCGACCGGCTCGCCGCCGCCGTGGAGCGCCTGGCCCGCCGCCCCCCCGACCGCCTGCGCCCCGAGCTGGCCCCCGTTGAGCCGGGGCGCGCCCGCGACCCGGCCGCCCTCGACCGGGCCCCGCCGCCCGCCATCCCCCCCGCCGGGGAGTCACCGCGCGACCTGCTCGCGGCCATGCCAACCATCCCCGAGCGCCGCCCCGCCCCGATCTACGACTCGTACGAGCACCGCCTGCTGCGCCGGCTCCTCGACGCCCTGTGGTCGCGCCTGGCCCGGCTCATGGCCGCGCCGGGGCTGCCTCCGGCCGCCGTGGCCCAGGCCGAGGCGGCGCGGGAGCGGCTGCGCACGCTGCGGGCCCTGCCGTTCCTCGCCGGGGTGCCGCCCCTGGCCGAGTTTCGCGGCCCGACCCCGCGCCTCCAGCGCGATCCGGAGCTGCGCGAGGTGTACCGCTTCTGGCAGCGCCTGCGCCGCCGCCCCTTGCTCGCCTGGGAGGCGGCCACCATGGAGCTGCCGGTGGGCGAGCTCCCGCGCCTCTACGAGCGCTGGTGCGCCGCCCGCACGGCCCTGGCGCTGCTCCAGCTGCCGGGCTGGTCCGTCGCGGCCGAGGCGGTGCTGCGGCCGGACGAGGCGGGCGAAGCCACGGAGCTCGGCCTCCCCGAGGGGCGGCCGCTGCTGGAGCTGGCCCGGCCCGACGGCGCGCGGCTCGCCCTGCGCTACCAGGCCCGCTACGTGTCGCTGGCGCGCGCCCGCGCCGCCCCCCTCGCCTCCCTCGACCGCCACGCCCGCGTGCCCGACCTGGCGATCGAGCTCCGCGCCGCCGGCGCGCCCCCGCGGGTGGCCGTGCTCGACGCCAAGTACCGCCTCGACGCCACGGGCGGCGTGCCCGCCGACGCCCTGGCCGACGCCTACAGCTACCTCGGCGGCATCGGCACCGCGGACGGCGCCAGGGCGACGATCGCCGCCGCCCTGCTCTTCCCCGGCCGCGGCGGCGCCGAGATCTACCCCAGCGGCGTCGCCGCCCTCCCCCTGCTCCCCGGCGCCGAGGCGGCCCTGCGCGCCTGGCTCGACGGGCTCTTCGGCGGCGAGTGAGCCCGCGCGGAGGACAACGCTGTCGCTACGGCAGCCGCGGCAGCCCGAGGGTGGGCGTCGGGCCGGGGGTGGGGAGCATGGTGTTGCGGGCGGGGGCGGGGCTCGCGACGCCCATGGCCAGGGCCCCGGCGAGGGCGAGGGCGGCCAGGGCGGCGAGGCCCACGGCCAGCCAGGGCCAGGCCGAGTGGGGGCGGCCGGCCGGCGCGGGCTGCCGCGCGGTGAAGTGGGCCGCCAGGGCAGGGGCGGCCGGCCGCGCGAGGGGCGGCGCGGCGGCGGGCGAGGGTGTGGGCCGCTGGCGGACCTTCGCGGCGATCTCGCGCAGGGCCGCGACGCGCCGGGTCGCCGGGGGGTGGCTGGGCTGCTCCTGCCAGGGGATGATGACGTCGTTCAGGACCTCATTCTCGAAGAACGTGATCAGGTCGTTGGCGTAGCCGAGCCGGCCGGCGTAGGCGTCGGCGGCGTACTCGCGCTCGACGAAGTAGGAGCGCCAGAGCGAGCCGAGCAAATTTGGCCCAACGCCGCCGACGGCGAAAATGATCGCCATCCGGACCAGGCTGACGCTGTTGCGAAAGAGAAAGGCGGCGGCCGAGTCCAGGCGGACGCGGAACAGCGCGAACAGCACCAGCAGCAGGGCGATCAGGACGCTGGCGACGCCGTAGGCCACCCAGCGCAGCACCAGGAGCAGCGCCCAGGCCAGCAGGTAGCCGCCCGGCACCGTGAGCGCCCGGATCGCCAGGAGCAGCCGGCCGTCGCTGCTGTTGAAGTGGCCCAGCTCATGGGCCAGCACGCCCGGCAGGTAGGGGCTGTCGTACAGCTCGCGGTACACATACAGCGTGCGCCCCGAGATCGCCGCGTTCAGCCCCTCCTCGGGGATGGTGAAGGCCCGCCGTGGCAGCGGCAGCCCCGCGGCTCGCGGCACCGCGAGGGCCGCGTCGAGGCGGGCCTGCTCGCCCGCGCTCAGCGGCCGGGCGCCCAGGCTGCGCCGGACCAGCACGTGGCCGCTCGGCACGCCCGCCAGGACGAGCAGGGAGTACAGGATCGGCCCGCCGGCGGCCAGCCCGCCAATCGCCGCCCCCGCCTCGGGCCCCAGCAGGAGCCCGGCCAGCCAGCTCACCAGGGCGTAGCGCACGATGACGCTGATCGTTTCCAGCAGCAGGGTGAAGCCGTACAGGATGATGCCGCCCACGGTCCGCCTCCTCGCGTCCCATTCATTCCGACAACCAAGCGATCCGGTGGCCCCCTATTCCGCGGCCCAGCGCAGCCCGGTGACCCCGCCGCCGGTCTGGGGCAGGTCGAGCGGCGCCCCGTTCAGCGGCAGCCAGCGCAGCAGCCGGCCCTGCTCCGGCGATTCGAGGACGACCACGGCGCCCGTAGCATCGGGGGCCCAGAGGGCCAGGGACAGCGCGTCGGTGAAGGGCTGGCCCAAGTCGACGCCGGCGGCGCCGGGGCGGCCGAGCTCGGCGGGCGCGTACGACGGCTCGCCACTCTGGTCGGCCGGGAGCCGGACGTGGAAGAAGCGCACGCCGCCCCGGGGGACCGCGACCGGCGCGCGGGCGAGCTGGTCGGGGCCGCCTAGCTGCTCCGCTGCCCCGCCCGCCGCCGGGGCGCGCCAGATCGTCGGGCCGCCGCCGGGCTGGTTTGACGGCGGGCCGGCGAGAAAGAGCACACCCCCGTCGTCGGCCCAGTCCGCCTCACCACAGTAGGTCTGCGCGCCCTCGGGCAGCGTCACCAGCGCAGGCGCGCCGCCGGCGACGGGGAGCGTGGCGATCGCACAGTCCTCGTAGAAGAGCGAGTCGGCTTCGAGCAGCAGGGTGGCGCCGTCGGGCGAGAAGGCGACGGGGCTGTAGCCGAACAGGTCGCGCGACGGGGTGACCGGGTCGTCCACCGGGTCGTCGGCGACGATAAGCGCGAGCTCGCCGCCGGCCGCGGGCAGACGGTACAGCCCGCCGGGGATGTCGGGCGGGTCGTTGTTGTTGAGCAGGCGCAGGTAGATCGCGGCGCCGTCCGGCGACCACAGGAGGTCGCTGAGCTCGTGGCCCGGCACGCTGTACAGCACCTCCGGCTCGCCGCCGCGGCCGTCGGCCACCGACAGCCGGTCGGCGTCCACGTCGCCGACGACATACGCGATCCGGCCGCCGGGGCCGGCGTCGAACTCGTTGACCGGCGGGTAGCCCTCGACGTCGATCCGCTCGCGCGTGACCTGGGCGCGGGTTACGCCGTCGCGCTCGATGCGCGCGATCTGCCCCTGGTCGAGCACATACAGCGGGGCCGGCAGGACCGCCTGCCTGGTGATCGTGCCGGATGGGCCGGCGGCCGTGGGGGCGGCCGTCGCGGCGGGCGCGCTGGCCGCCGGGGAGGGGCTGGCCGGGCTGGCGGGCGCCTGCGAGGGGGCGGCGCAGGCCGCGAGCAGGGCGGCGGCAAGCAAGAGAAAGCCGATTGGCTGAAGGCGCATGGGTTGTACCGTTGGCAAGGGATAGGCGGCCAGTGGCGGGCGGGCGCCGCCACGAGGGATTATAGCAAACCCGGCCCGGTGGCGGGGCCGCGCCGAGGTAAGCGCGCGCAATGACGGGCGAGCGCGGGCGCCGGATGGCCGCCTACCCCTCGGCGTCCTCGGCGCCGCCGCGGCGGAGCGAGCGGGCGGGCTGGCGCGCCGGGCGGATGAACAGCAGGTAGTTGGCGAGGGCGGCGCAGGTGTAGCAGACGGCGGTGGCGATGAAGAGCGGGCCGAAGCCGTAGCTCGCGCGCACCTCGGCGCTGATGTTGGGGCCGACGATATAGCCGAGCGAGAAGGCGCCGTTGATCAGGCCGATCACCATCGGCCGGCTCGGCTCGGGCGTGTGCTCCATGGCGTGGGCGTCGTAGAGCGGCGAGGCCATGTTCATGAGGGTGCCGCGGACCACGGCCACGGCGACCGCCGCCCAGAGCACGGGCGCCGCGCCGAGCAGCAGCAGGCAGGGGATGGCGAGGGCCTGGGTCAGCACCACGCTGCCCATCTTGCCGAGGCGGGCGGAAAGCAGCGGCGTAAGGAGGGTGGCGGCGCCTGTGGCGATGCTGATCGCGGCGAAGATCACGCCGAGCTCCTCGTCGCGGGCGGCGAAGCGCTGGCGGAAGTAGATGTTCAGGAACGGGATGAGCAGCGCCGCCCCGCAGGAGATCAGCAGCGGGGAGACGGTGTAGCGCAGCGCGGCGAGCAGCCGGCCCGCGGCCGCCGGCAGATCCTCCGCGCCGGGCGCCAGCACCCTGATCGCGCGGTTGGTGATCCCGTGCGGGCCACCCTTGGACGCCCGAGCAGTGGCGGCGGCCGGTCGCTCGCGGGCGACGAGCAGCAGCGGCACCACCGCGAGCGCTACGCACGTCGCCGCGGCGGCGAAGGCGATCCGGTAAGCGTCGGCGCTCTGCGCCGACAGGCCGAGCAGCGCGGCGCCAAGCCCGGGGATGAAGCCCGCCACAAGCGAGCCCAGGCCCGACAGCCCGACATTGATCCCGGCGCTGAGCGAGAACAGCGCGTCGCGCTCGCCGGCGCCGCTGTGGCGCATCATGAACGGCGCGGCCGAAACCTGGAACAGCACCGCGCCGGGGCCGCTCAGCGCGCTGCCGACCAGCAGGGGCAGCGGCTCGGGCCAGATGGCGACGATGCCGAGCGAGCCGACCTGGAGCGCGGCCGCGGCCACCAGGCCCGCGCGCGGCCCGATCACGCTGACCAGCCACCAGAGCGGGAGGCTGCTCAGCCCCGCCACCAGCACCGCTAGGCTGTTGAGCAGCCCGATCAGCCGCATCTGCCCCACCACCGGCACGGCGACCTGGAGCAGGTCGTACCCCAGCCGCTCCAGCAGCAGGTTGTAGTACAGCGCCGACAGGGCCAGCCCGAAGGTCAGCAGGGCGGCGTGGAGCAGGTACAGCCGCGCCGCCCTGGTTAGATTGCGTAGCGCGAGCCTAATAGCGGTCCTCCGGCGCAAAGCGCCCCGACGAAAAGCTCCCGTGGAGCCCGTGGGGCAGGTGGTGGTCGAGGTGCAGCGTGGCGACCGGCCCAGCCGCCAGGTCGCGGGCGTCGAGGATGGCCAGGTCGGTCCCGTGGCGCGCGCCGTCGTAGACGAGCGCGAGCAGCCAGCCGTCGTCCTCGCCGGGCCCGGTGTTGCCGATCGGGTCGCCGACGTCCGGCGTGGTCAGGTGGGCCACCGCCGCGGAGCGCGGGCGCGGCACGAAGACCGGCTCGCCGGCGAAGCAGCGCGGCCCCGGGCTCCACACCTCGCTCGCCCCGCTCGCCACATCGACCTTCCAGAGCGTCTGGAGGATGCCGGGCCCCTCCGGCGCGTCGGCGGCCGCCGTATAGACATACCGGTAGTCGCGCCCAACCCGGCCGGGGTGGAGCACGGGGAACTCGCAGCAGCGGGCGCCCAGCTCGCGCCGCTCGGTCGCGCCCGTGCGCAGGTCCACGCTGGTGCGGGCCAGCACGCCGTAGGGCAGCTGGGCGAAGTCGAGCGCGCGGAAGTCGCCGGCCGGGCTGAAGCTTTCAAAGCGATCGTACCACACCGAGTCGATATGCAGGGTGTCGCCCTCCTCGCAGGCGTTGGCGTGGTGCCAGACGAAGCCGGGCGGGGCCTGGAAGGTGCGCGGCTCGCCGAGCGAGGGGTGGCGCGGCACGACGAGCACGCTGGTGGCCTGCCCGGGCAGCGAGCGCAGGCCCTGGGCCGCGCTCTGGCGGCCGAACAGGTAGGGGAGCGGGTCGTAGCGGAGGGGGTTCTGGAAGAAGACGCAGTAGTTCGGCGTGATCGCCATGTCGTGGAGAAAGGCGAAGCCGTCGATCTCCAGCTCCTGCGTGCGCCGGGCGAGGCCGTCCGGCCCGATCTCGTAGATCTTGAGGACGCTGGTGCCGTCGAAGCGCGGCTTGACGCCGAACGTGACCAGGCAGGGCGCGCCGCCGTCCCAGTGGCAGAACGGGTCGATGTGCGGGTGGGCGGCGAAGGGCTCGCCGTCGCGCAGCAGCCCGCCCAGCCGGTCGACCCCGTAGGTGTCCAGGGTTCGCGGGTCGAGCCGGTGGGGCTCGGCGGCCTCCCACAGGGCCAGCAGCCGGTTCGCCCAGTGGACGACGTTGGTGTTGGCGACGTTCTTCAGCCGCAGGTCGAGCGCGTTGGCCAGCCAGCCGCCGGGTCGCTGCGTGCCGAAGACGCCGCGGAACAGCAGGCGCCCGGCGCGCCGCTCGGCCAGGTAGCCGGCCGTGCGCACGAAGCGGCTGCGGTAAAAGCAGCGGCCGTCGACAAAGCTGAAGGCAGCCACCAGGCCGTCGCCGTCGAAGGGGTGGTGGAGGCGCCGGCCGCCCACATCGAGCAGGCCGGGGCCGTTGCGGAACAGGGTCCCGCTCAGCTCGGGCGGGATCGCGCCACTCACGGCGCTGACCCAGCCGGCGTGCTCCTCCGGCTGCGATTCATAGCCGCGGGCCCAGTCGGCCCGCAGCTGCTCCTGATCGACCAGCGTTTCGGCCAATGCCATCTGCCCTCCTCCTGCGCGATCGCGTCCCCTTTGTATCATGCCTCAGATCCGCCGCCACGGGGGGCGCACGCCCGTGGCGTGCAACTTCCGCGCCGGGCCGCTTCAACGCTGCTCACAGGGGCCATCGGGCCGGCGCGCGAGCGCGGCAGGCGGTATACTGAGGGCGGTGCCGCTGTCATGCCGGAGGGCGACCATGCTCGACCAGATCGACCTCGACCGCAGGCTGAGCAAGGAGGACTACCGCGCGGAGCTGCCCGACCTGCAGCTCCGCCTCTACGACATGGAGCAGGCGGCGATGGAAAGCCGGCGCCCGGTCCTGATCGTGTTCGAGGGCTGGGCCGGCACGGCCAAGGTCCGCACGATCAGCGCGATCACCCGCCGGCTGGACCCGCGGGGCGTGCGCGTCCACCCGATCACGCCGCCGCGCACCAGCGAGCTGCAATACCCGTGGCTGTACCGCTTTTGGCTCAAGCTCCCCAGCTACGGCCAGGTGGCGATCTTCGACCGCTCCTGGTACCGCGAGATCCTGACCCTGCGCACCGCCGGCTCGGACCCGGCCCTGTGGCGGTCGCGCTACGACGACACCGCGAGCTTCGAGCAGATGCTCGCCGCCGACGGCACCATCCTGCTCAAGTTCTGGCTTCACATCTCACGCAAGGAGCAGGCCCGCCGCTTCGAGCGGCTCCTGGCCGACAAGCTGACCGCCTTCCAGGTGACGGACGAGGACCGCTGGCAGCACGCCCACTACCAGCGCGTGGCCGGCGCCGTCGAGGACATGCTGGCCCGCACCGACAGCGGCTTCGCGCCCTGGCACGTCATCCCGGCCACCGACAAGTACTACACCCGCGTCGCCGTGCTGCGCACCATCCTGGCCACCCTGGAGGCGCACCTCGGCCGGCCCGCCGTCACCCTTGGCGAGGCCGCGCGCTCGACAAGCATGGACGACAGCGGCAGCGCCTTCCGCCGCCACGCCGACGCCCTGGGCGCCGACGGCTCCGGCTCCCCCGCCCCCCAGCCGAAGGCCGCGCCCGCCCAGGGCCTCCCCGTGCCCGGCGTGCTCGGCCGGGTCGACCTGTCGCAGCGGCTAGACGAGCGAACGTACGACCAGGAGAAGAAGCGGCTCCAGGCCCAGCTCTACCTGCTCGGCCTGCAGGTCTACCACCAGCGGCGGCCGGTGGTGCTCCTGTTCGAGGGGTGGGACGCGGCGGGCAAGGGCGGGGCCATCCAGCGGCTCACGGCGGAGCTGGACCCGCGTGCCTACACGGTCCACGCGATCGCGGCGCCGGCCGGCGACGACAAGGCCCGCCACTACCTGTACCGCTTCTGGCGCCGGCTGCCGCCGCGCGGCGCGATCGCGATCTTCGACCGCTCATGGTACGGCCGCGTGCTGGTCGAGCGGGTCGAGGGCTTCGCCCGCCCGGACGAGTGGGCCAGGGCCTACGCCGAGATCAACGAGTTCGAGCGCCAGCTCGTCGACTTCGGCACGATCATCTGCAAGTTCTGGATGCACCTCAGCCCCGAGGAGCAGCTGCGCCGCTTCGAGGAGCGCCAGAACGTCCCCTACAAGAGCTGGAAGCTGACGGACGAGGACTGGCGCAACCGCGACAAGTGGCCGGCCTACGAGGAGGCCGCCGACGAGATGCTGCTGCGCACCTCGACCCCGGCCGCCCCATGGACCGTGGTCGAGTCCGAGGACAAGCGCTTCGCCCGCGTCAAGGTGCTGCGCACCGTCGTCGAGCGGCTGGAGGCCGAGCTGGGCAAGGTCGACCTATAGGCGCAGGACGGGCCGGGTCAGGCAGGTGGCGCCGCCCTCGGCCTTGAGCGAGATCTCGCGCCCGACATAGGTGCGGACCTCGCAGCCGGCCGCCTCCAGGGCGGCCCGGGTGACGGGGTTGCCCTCCAGCATCAAGCACTCGCCGGGGCTAAGGGCCAGGACGTTGGTGCCCATCGTGTGCAGGAACTCGGCCTCGGGCACGTCGAGCAGGCGCACGCCGCGCCGCTCCAGCTCCTGGAGGAAGGGCACGCTGAGCAGCGGCCGGTAGACGACCGCCAGGTCGTCGGCGACGAGCGAGATCAGCGACATGAGGTGCAGGCAGGCCTCGGGGCCCTGGAAGAAGGGCAGCTCGACGGGCAGCACCGTCACGCCGAGCGGGGCGAGCAGCGCCGCGAGCTGGCGCAGGCCCTCGGGGTTGGTGCGGAAGCCGAGCCCGGCGGCGAGTGTGCGCTCGTCGAGCCAGAGCAGGTCGCCCCCCTCGGCCAGGGCCGCGCCCTCCAGGCGCCCGAGCACGGGCACGCCGGCGCGGGCCAGGTCGGCCTCGATCGCGCGCTCCTCGCCGCGGCGCAGCGGCTTGCCCATCGCCAGGATCAGGGCGCCGGCGTCGGTGACGAGGGCTGGGTCGTGGACGAAGATGCTGTCGGCGCGATCGGGCTGGGGCTCGGCGGCGTAGATCACCTCGCAGCCGTGCTCGCGCAGCGCGGCCACAAAGGCGTCGTGCTCGGCCTCGGCCGCCGGGAGGTCGGGGCGGGCGGCGTAGTGCCAGGCCTCGGGGTCGGCCGTGCCGAAGGCCGCGTCGGGGCGGCGGACGAGCACGCGGCGCAAGGGGGCGACCATGCTCTGGGCGCCGTAGGTTTTGGCGGTCATCGGTTACTCCTCGTAGCCGCAGAAGCGCAGCGCGGTGAGGGCCAGGGCGCGGGCGGCCACCATCAGGTCGGCGACGGGGACGTACTCGTCGGGGCGGTGGCTTTTGCGCACGTCGCCGGGGCCAAAGAGCACCGTCGGGATGCCGCCCACGTTCACCAGGAGCCGCATGTCGGCGCCGTAGGTCATGCCTTCAAGGGGGGCGGCGGAGCCCGTCACGTCGGCGTAGCTCGCGGCGGCCGCCCGGACGACCGGGTGGTCCTGCGGGGTCGAGGCCGGGTCGAAGGTGCCGCCCCACCACTCCAGCAGGGGCGGGTGCTTGCGGAGCCAGGGGTCGGCGGCCGCGGCGGCGGCCACAGCGGCCTCAAGCTCGGCGCGGGCAGCCATCGGCTCCTCGCTGATGCCGATGCCGTAGCGCCCCTCGGCCACCAGGCTTTCGGCCTCGGACGAGGCCCAGGTGCCGGCGCGCACCGTGCCGATGCAGATCGGGTAGGGCGAGCGGTAGCGGCTGAACAGCGGGTGGCGCAGCCGCTCGTTGCGGGCCCGCTCCAGCTCCAGGATGGCCTGGTGCAGCGGGGCGAACTTCTCGATCGCGCTGACGCCCTCTTCGCGCACGCAGCCGTGGGCCGAGAGGCCATAGACCGTCAGGCGGAAGTTGTGGGCGCCGGCCTGGGCGGGCGCCACCCGCAGCTCGGTCGGCTCGGGCACCAGGGCGGCGTCGGCCACGTGGCCGCGCAGGATGGCGGCGAGCGTGCCGATCCCGCCGTCCTCCTCGCCGACCACGCTTTGCACCAGCAGCCGGCCCTTCAGGCGCACCCCGGCGTCGCGGATCGCCTTCGCCGCGAAGATCGCGCAGGTCAGCCCGCCCTTCATGTCGAGGGCGCCGCGGCCATACACGCGGCCGTCGGCCACGGTGGCGGCGAAGGGCGGGTGCGTCCAGTTCGTCAGGTCGCCCGCGGGCACCACGTCGACGTGGCCGTTGAACAGCAGGCTCGGCCCGCCCCCGTCGCCCCCCATGCGGCCGACCACGCCGAGGGCCCGCTCGCGCGGCACCTCCCAGCTACAGGCCGGGTGGGCGTAGAGCGCGGGGAGGTCGATCTCCCACTGGTCGACGTCGAGGCCGCAGCGGCGCATGATCGCCGCCGAAACCTCCTGGACGATGCATTCCTCGGGCGTGCCGTCGAGGCTGGGGACGGCGACCAGCTCGGCGAGGGCGGCCAGCAGGCCGGGCTCGTCGAGGGCGTCAAGCACGCGCTGCTCGGTGGGGTGCAACATGGCGTTCCGCAGGCTACAATAGGGGGCGTTCAGGAGGGACCATTGTAGCACGGCCGCCTGAAACCCTCGCAGCCGCCCTGCGTACCATCCACTGAAGCCCCGCGTTTGAGCACGAGCGACTGCCATGACCAGCGCCCCCGCCACCTGCCCCGCCTGCCGCTCCGCCGTCGCCCCCGGCGATACCGCCTTCCTGCGCTGCGGCCGGCTCCTGGCCGGCCCGTCGCGGGCGCCCGCTGTCTCACAGGCCGCCCCTGCCCCCGTCAGCTTCGCCCCCGGGCAGCAGCTCGCCGGCGGCCGCTTCACGGCAGTACCAGGGCCGCGGCGAGCCGCGCAGCGACGTGTACGCTCTAGCGGCGACGCTCTACCACCTCGCCACGGACGACGATCCGGGCGCCCAGCCCTTCGCCTTTCCCCGGCTGGCCGCCCTCGGCCCGCTCGGCGTGGCCCTGCGCCCTGCCCTCGACTGCGATCCGCGCCGCCGCCCCGGCGCCGCCGAGCTGCGCCAGCGCCTCGAAGCCGTGATCGCCGGCCTGCCCTTCCCGCAGGCCGTCCCCGCGCCGCAACTCGTCCCAGCCGCACCTGTCGCTCCGGCGGCGCCCGCGTCCGGCTTTCGGCCGCCGCTGCGGGCCATCGACGGGGCGGAGCTGCGCGACGACCGCGAGCTGGCCGCCTGGTGCGAGCGCAACTGGGACGCGGCATGCGACTGGCTGTACTCCAACCTGCCCCGCCGTGTGGCCGACGCATGGGGCGACGCCGGCCTCGCCCGCCAGCTCGACGCCATTCCCGGCAAGTACGGCCGGCGCGACGCGGGGCTCGCCGCGGCGCTCGCCCTGCTCGATCCGCGTGGCTATGGCGCCAGCCCGCCCCGCCTGAGCGCCGACCGCCACCAGATCGACTTCGGCGTGGTCAACGGGCGCGAGCGGAGCTGGCTGATCGTCGCCAATGGCATCCCCACGCCGCTCTACGCCTCGGCCGACTCGACGACGCTCTGGATCGTCGCGATGGTTGTGCTGTCGGCGCTCGTCGTCGGCGGGCTGCTGGTGTTTGCCAATCTGTAGCTGCCGCACCCCTTGACAAATCGAGAACCAGATGTAATACTGTGAATATAGTTCACTAAATTGACGAGGGCTCTCTAATGGTCGGGCGCAACGAACAGCAGGGGCCGTCGCGGCGGGAGCGAATGCGCGAGGCGACGCGCGACGAGATCAAGACGCTAGCCCACCGGCAGATGGCGGAGGACGGCACCGCGGCCCTCGCCCTGAACGGGATCGCCCGGGCGATGGGGATGGTGCCCTCGGCGCTCTACCGCTACTACCCGGACCGGGACGCGCTGATCACCGCCCTGATTGTGGACGCCTTCGAGAGCATGGCGGTCACGCTGCGGGAGGCTGCGGTCGGCGCGAGCTTCGGCGAGCGGCTGCTGGCGGCGGCGCGGGCCTACCGGCGCTGGTCGCTCGACAACCCGATCGACTTCCAGCTGATCTTCGGCAACCCGATCCCGGGCTACCACGCCCCGCCCGGGCAGACGGGCCCGGCCATGCAGCGGGTCTTCTCCGTCTTTCTGGACGTGATCGCCGAGGCCCACGCCGCCGGCGCGCTGCGCCCCGTCCCCGCCTTCCGGCCGGCCGCCCTCGCCCCCTGCGCCCCCGACGACAGCTTCAGCCACTACGCCCCGCCCGTGATGTACAGCGGCCTGGCCGGCTGGGCCACCATGCACGGCGTCGTGGCGCTGGAGGTGTTCGGCCACCTCAGCCACTCCCTCGCGGACCCGTCGGCCTTCTACGACGGCCAGGTCGGCGCCTACATCGCCACGATCGGCCTCGCCCCCGACACCGGCTAATCCCACACCCTCGCCCCGACAAGCCTACCGCGGAGGCGCAGAGGACGCAGAACGTTTTTTTGTCGCCGGCCTTAACCAAGTGCCGCTCTGACCGAGGCGGCGGCGTGCGTTGCGCTGTGCCCGAAATCCGGCCCTCGGCGCGAGCTGCGCCGTTGCGGCTACACAAGGAGCCTCCTATGTCGCGCTCGAACACCGGCGCCATCTGGGCGCTGCTGCTGATCACATTTGTCGGGTCGCTCGGGTTCACGATCACGCTGCCGCTGATGCCCTACTACGCGGCCGAGTTCGGGGCCGACCCGCTGACGGTCGGGCTGCTCAGCGCCGCCTACGCCGTCTGCGCGCTGGTGGCCGGCCCGATCCTCGGGCGCCTGAGCGACCGGCAGGGGCGGCGGCCGTGGCTCCTGTTCAGCCAGGCCGGCACGCTGGCCGGCTTCGCGCTGACGGCGGTCGGCGGCTCGTTGTGGATGCTGTTCCTGGGGCGCGTGATCGACGGCATTTCCGGCGGCAACCAGGTGATCGCGCAGGCCTACGTCGGCGACGTGACCCGGCCCGAGGAGCGCACACGGGTGTACGGGCTGATGGGCGCGGCCTTCGGGCTCGGCGCGATCGTCGGGCCGGTGCTCGGCGGCGGGCTGAGCCGGCTCGGCTACGGCGTGCCGTTCTGGGTGGCCGCGGGCATCTCGGCCGTAACCATCGTCGTCACCTTCCTGTTCCTCCCCGAGTCGCGGCGGGCTGGCCCGACCACGGGCGAGGCGGGCGGCCTGCGCGCGCTGCTTGGCGAAAACCGGCTGCGGCCGCTGCTCGGGCTGTACGCGGTGATGGCGGTCGTCTTCGGCCTGTTCGTGGCCAGCATCGGGCTGTTTATGCAGCTCCAGCTCGGCGCGGACCCCTTCACGGCCGGCCTGATGGTCGCCTACTACGGCGTGGTCAGCGTGGCGCTCCAGGTCGGGCTAGTGGGCCGGGCGGCGCGGCGGCTTGGGGAGCGGCGCATGGTCGTGGTCGCGCTGGGTACGCTCGCGGCGGCCTTTGTGGCCCTGGCCCTCGCCACCAGCCTGCCGGCCAGCCTGATCGGCGTGACGCTGCTGGTGCTGGGGATGGCCCTGCTGCGCCCCGCGGCCACCAGCCTCGTCTCGCAGGCCGCCGGCCCCGAGCGGCAGGGCGCGGTGATGGGCGCGACAATGTCGATCCAGAGTCTCGCGGACATCGCGGCCCCCCTCGCCGGCGGGGCGCTGATCGCGGCCGGCGCCCCCGGCGCGCCCTTTGTCGCCGCCGCCCTGATCGCCCTCGCCGGCCTGGCCCTGTTTCTCCGCTTCCGGCCGGCACCGTCGCCGGCCGCCGCCGCCGCCTGACGGCCAGTTCGCCCTCCCTGTCGCCGCGCTGGCGGGCCGGAACGGCTACGACTCGCGGTACAACTTTGGTATACCGACTGCGGCCGGCCGCCGGGGTATGCTTGCTCTACGTCCGCACAACGATAAAGGAGCCCTCGGAATGATCGCTCAGAAACCCGCCGCCCGCCTTCGCCCGTCACCCCTGCCGGCCCTGCTGCGCCAGGCGTGGTCGATCAACCCGACCCTGACGGTGTTCGTGATCGCCAGCGCGGCGCTGCTGCTCGCCGGCGTGGTCGGGATGGTTGTCGACCCGCGGGTGGTGCTCGGCATGCCCAACTGGGCCAAGAGCACCAAGTTCGGCATCTCGCTGTTCCTCTACGGCGCCTCGCTGCTGTGGCTCCTGCCCATGGCGACGCGGCGGCCGCGGCTGGCCCAGTTCGTTGGGCACGCCACCGGGGCCATCCTGACCCTAGAGATCGTCCTTCTGGCCCTGCAGGCCGTGCGTGGCGTGCCGATGCACTTCAACGTTGCCACACCCTTTGACGCCGCCCTGTGGCAGCTGATGTCGGTGTCGATCATGCTGTTCTGGTTGGTGACACTGGTCGGGGTGGTGCTGCTGCTGTTCCAGCCGATGGCGAGCCCGGTGCTGGCCTGGTCGGTGCGGCTCGGCATGGTTGTCACCCTGGTCGGGCTGACGCAGGGCTTTCTCATGCCCACGCCGAATGCAACCCAGCGGGCGATGCTCGACGCCGGCCAGCGGCTCGACCTCGTCGGCGCCCACACCGTCGGCGCGATCGACGGCGGCCCCGGCCTGCCCTTGCTCGGTTGGAGCACAAAGCACGGCGACCTGCGGATCGGCCACTTCGTCGGCATCCACGGCGTCCAGGCCATCCCGCTACTCGGCGTTCTGCTGGTACGCCTCCGCGCCCCCTGGCTGCGCGCGGGGCACCGGCTAGCCCTTGTCGCGCTCGGCGCCGCCGGCCACCTCGGCCTCGTGGTTCTGGTGACGTGGCAGGCCCTGCGCGACCAGCCGCTGCTCGCCCCTGACGCGCTAACCCTTGCCGCGCTCGGCGGGCTCGTGGCAGGGGCCGCCGCCCTGGCCGGGCTGGTGCTGGCGCACGCGCGCCTGACTGCGGGGCGGGTGGCTGTAGTTGTTCAAGCGTAGGGTTTGACGGAGCGGCCGGCGGGGGCCTGGTCGAGCGGCCTGGCCCCACGCCGGAAAGGAAGGAAAGTGGTATGAGCGCCGAGCAGATCTTTTCGGCCAGCGGCATGCTGGTGATGCCGTTCTGGCTCCTGATGATCGTCCTGCCCACATGGCGCTGGACGCGTCGGATCGTCGGGTCGCCCCTGATCAGCCTGCCCGCCGCGCTGCTCTACGCCTGGCTGGTGCTGCCGCAGGCGGGCGCGATCTTCGCCGCGGTCAGCAGCCCGGAGCTCGGGCCGATCGCCGCCCTGCTCGGCAGCCCGGCCGGGGCCACGATCGCCTGGGCCCACTTCCTCGCCTTCGACCTGTTCGTCGGCCGCTGGGCCTACCTCGACAGCCAGGCCCGCGGCGTGAGCCCCTGGCTGATGGCGCCGATCCTTTTCTGCATCCTGATGCTCGGGCCGCTCGGCTTCACGCTCTACCTCGGCCTGCGCGCCCTGTTCGTGCGCCAGACGCCTGAGGCGGTTGGTGCCCCGGCCTGAGGCGCCATCGGGGCGGGATTGTACAACCGCGGCTCAGGGACGCGATGAGTCACAGCGGGCGCTCTCGGCTCAGGCCGCCCGCGCGGCGACCCGTTCGACGGTGTGAAGCAGATCCTGGAGCTCGAAGGGCTTCTCGACCACCGCCTCGGCCATCGCCGAGACCGGCCGCTCGACGGGGACCTGGGCCGTGATCACCACCACCGGCAGCCGCCGCGTCTCGGGGCGGCTGCGCAGCCCATGCAGCAGGCTTTGTCCGCTCGCGCCGGGCAGGTTCAGGTCGAGGGCGATCATGTCCGGCGGCTCGGCCGCGATCGCGTCGGCGGCCGCCTCGGCGCTACGGGCGTGGCGCACCTCGTACCCGCTCATCTCGAACACCTCGATCAGCAGCCGCGCGATCCACGGGTCGTCCTCCACCAGCAGCACTGTCACGCTATATGGCATCGTCCGCTCCTTTCGCGGCGTTGTTGCGCTTGTTCTGCTGGTGGGAGTGCAACTGTCATTCCACTACCGCCCCTCGTCGGCGTCCCGACGCGGAAACTGACAGATTTATTATTTACGATGATCGGTAGTGGGCCGTGCGGCCTAACGTCAGCACCAGCCCGACGATCACCAGGGCCACGGTGTACGGCACGCGCAGGCGCCGCACGCCGATCGCCACCAGTGACACGATCAGCAGCAGCTCGATCACCAGCGTCGCGGTCTCAAGAAACACATCCATCGCAACCCCCAGCAACGGCGCGGCGCCGGGCGGGCCCTCGCTGCGCAGGCCAGCAACCCCGGTTCCAGCGGCGTCGCTCTGGCACGTGTCGTGCAGGACACGCGCACGAGACGCGCGGGCGCCATCCGTCGTCGCCGCTCCGGAGAGCGGGGCGCCGGCCCCGCGACCAGCGATGGGAGCGCGCGATGGAGATCGACGCCTGGTACGACCTGGCTCGCCGGGACCGGCGGCGGGCCCTGCGCTTTCTGCTCCTGCACGACACGGTGGGCCTCGGCCGCCTGGCCGCGGCCTGCGCCGACCACCTGGCCTGCCGCTACGGCGTCCCGCTGCGCCGCTGCGATGTCCTGGCGACCTGGCGGCGGGTTGGGCTGCTCGACGAGCGCCAGGCCAGGGCGGCCGCCGGCGAGGGCGCCCCCAGGCGCTGACTGCCGCCCGCGGCTTTCCTGTGTTCGGGTATACTGCGGCTGCACCAGGCCGCGCCCGTTGAACAGGAGCTCCCCATGTCAGGCGCCACCCCCGCGGACGGCGGCGACACCTCCGCCATCGGCCCGCAGATCTATGAGTCCAGCATCGCCGCCCTGCAGGCGGGCCTCGCCGCTGGCGAGCTGTCGGCGCTCGGCCTGGCCGAGGCCTGCCTCGCGCGCATCGCCGCGCTCGACCAGGCCGGCCCGGCGCTCCGCTCCGTGATCGAGATCAACCCGGACGCGCGCGATCTGGCGCAGGCCCTCGACGCCGAGCTCCGGGCCGGCCGCCCGCGCGGCCCGCTCCACGGCATCCCCGTCCTGCTGAAGGACAACATCGACACGGCCGACCGCATGCACACCACGGCCGGCTCCCTGGCCCTCGTCGCCTCGCGCCCCGCCGAGGACGCCACGGTGGCGGCCCGCCTGCGCGCCGCCGGGGCCCTGATCCTGGGCAAGACCAACCTGAGCGAGTGGGCCAACTTCCGCTCGACCCGCTCCTCCAGCGGCTGGAGCGCCCGTGGCGGCCAGACCCGCAACCCCTACGTGCTCGACCGCAACCCCTGCGGCTCCAGCTCAGGCTCGGCCGCCGCCGTCGCGGCGAGTCTGTGCGCCGCGGCCATCGGCACGGAGACGGACGGCTCGATCGTCTGCCCCTCCGCCCTGTGCGGCGTGGTGGGGATCAAGCCCACCGTCGGCCTGACCAGCCGCGCCGGCGTGATCCCGATCTCGCCGACCCAGGACAGCGTTGGCCCCCACGCCCGCAGCGTGGCCGACGCCGCCCTTGTTCTCGGCGCGATCGCCGGACCTGACCCGCGCGACCCGGCCACCGCCGCCGCGCGGCCCCACCCTGACTACACCGCGTTTCTGGACCGCGACGGCCTGCGCGGCGCCCGCGTCGGCGTCCTGCGCGACCCCAACACCGTGGGCTATAACCAGCACGCCGACGCCGTCTTCGCGGCGGCCCTGGCGGTGCTCGCCGGCCTCGGCGCCGAGCTGGTCGACCCGATCCAGATCGCCCAGGGTGAAAGCTACCGCGACGGCGACGAGTTCGAGGTGCTGCTCCATGAGTTCAAGCAGGCGATCGCCGCCTACCTCGCCACCCGCGCGCCCCACCCCGACCACCCGGGCGCCCCGATCCCCCGCACCCTGGACGACCTGATCGCCTTCAACAGCGCCCACCGCGACGACGAGCTGCGCTACTTCGGCCAGGAGCTGTTCGAGCTGGCCGTCGCCAAGACCGGACTCGACAGCGACGAGTACCAGGAGGCCCTGGCCCGCAGCCGCGACGGGACGCGGGCGCTGGTCGACGCCGCCTTCGCCGAGCACCGCCTCGACGCGATCGTGGCCTTGTCCATGCAGCCCGCCTGGACGACCGACCTGCTGAACGGCGACCGCTACGCCGGCGGCAGCTCGGCCCTGGCCGCCCGCGCTGGCTACCCCCTGCTGACCGTGCCCGCCGGGGCGGCCTTCGGCCTGCCGGTCGGAATCTCCTTCATGGGTGGCGCCTACAGCGAGCCCGCCCTGATCCGCATGGCCTTCGCCTTCGAGCAGGGCACCGTTGCCCGCCGCCCGCCGCGCTTTCTCGCGTCGCTTGGGCTGTGAGGCGAGCGCGGGACGGCGGCCCGCCTGCGGGGAAGGCCGCCGGCACATTTCCTGCATCGATAGGGCGCTAGCCGGCGCCGCCCTGCGCCGGACAGAACGGAGGGGGCTCCGTTGATGGACGACTCCACGCTCCAGCCGAGCGAGACGCCATTTGAGCGCGTGTGGAACGGAGTGTACAATCAGGTGACGGCCCTGGCCTACCGGCTGCGGCCCGAGCACCCGCTCGACGGGCTGACCCATATCACGATCGCCGCCCAGGCCACCCGGCACCACTTTTCCAGCGCGGAGCCGCTGGACATCGTCGTGTGGAACACGTTCAAGGGCAAGCGCGGCGAGTACTACCAGCTGCTGGCCGAGCAAAGCCGCGACGCCGAGCTGATCCTGCTCCAGGAGTTCCGCCACGACCCTGTGCTCGAGGCCGCGCACAATGAGATCTTCCGCGGGCGCGACGCCGACATGGCCGTGAGCTTCTACACGCGGCCCGACCACGGCGCACCCACCGGGGTCTGCACAGTCTCGGCGGCGCGGGCGCTGCGCACGCGCTTTCTTCTGTCACGCTACTTCGAGCCGGTCACGCGCACGCCGAAGATGGCGATGTGCAGCTACTACGCCTTTGATCGCCCCGACTGCCCGCCCGACGAGGCGCTGCTCGTGCTGAACAGCCACGGGATCAACTTCCGGCTGCGCCGCCCCTTCCGCGACCAGATGCTCCAGTTCGAGGAGCAGCTTTGCGAGCACCGCGGCCCGATCATTCTCGTGGGCGACTTCAACACATGGGAGCGCGGGCGGGTCCGCATCCTCGACGCCGTGGCCGCCAAGGTTGGCCTCGAGCATGTACGCTTCCCACGCGGGATCAAGACGGTGCGGGGCCACGAGCTCGACCGGGTGTACGTGCGCGGCGGCGCCGTTTCGGGGCAGCGGGTGGTTTGGAACCGCAACGCCTCCGACCACAGCATGTTGCGCTTCCAGTTCACCCTTCGCGGTTAGCGCCGGCCGCCTCACCGCTGGGCCGCGCTCACTCGTCGGCCGAGCTGCGCTCCTCCGACCCTGCGCCGGCGAGGCGCGCGACCACGTCGCGCAGCTCGGCCACCTCGATCGGCTTCGGGACATACTGCTGAAACCCCGCCGCCAGCACGCGCAGCTGGTCCTCCACCCGCACATACGCCGTCAGCGCCGCCGCCGGGATGGCACCGCCCTCCGCCGGCGGCAGGGCGCGCACATGGCGGATCAGCCAGTAGCCGTCCGCCCCCGGCATTGCGATGTCGGACACAAGCACGTCGGGGCGCCACTCGCGCAGCGCCGCCAGGGCTTCGTGAGCGTTGTTGGCGCGCCGCACCACTGCCCCGTAGGATGACAGGCTTTCGTCGAGCAGATCCAGGATGTCGGGCTGGTCGTCGACGAGCAGCACGCGCAGGCCGCGCAGCTCGGCCGGGCCCTCCTCACCCTGGGGCGGCGCCTGCGGCGGGGCCGGCCGGTTCGCGTCGGCCAGGGGGAGCCGGACGGTAAAGGTCGAGCCCGCGCCGAGGCCGGGGCTGGCCGCCTCGACCGTGCCGCCGTGGAGCTCGACGAGGTGGCGCACGATCGACAGCCCGAGCCCGAGGCCGCCGTGGATGCGGTGGCTGGAGCCGTCGGCCTGGCGGAAGCGGTCGAAGACGAACGGGAGGAAGTCCGTGCCGATGCCCCTGCCGGTGTCGCTGACGGTCAGGCGCGCGTCGGGGCCGTCACGGTCGAGGCGCACCCGGATCACCCCGCCGGGCGGGGTGAACTTGGCGGCGTTGGCCAGCAAATTCCAGATCACCTGCTGGAGCCGGTTCTGGTCGCCCACGATCGTCTTCGCAGCCGGGTCGAGGGCGATCTCCAGGCGCAGGCGCTTCGCGTCGACCGCGGGGCGTACGGTGTCGAGGGCGGCGTAGATCACCGCGATCAGGTCGGCCCGCTGTGGGTCGAGGCGCAGCTTGCCGCTGACGATCCGCGACACGTCGAGCAGATCGTCGATGATCTGGGCCTGCACACGGGCGCTCTGGACCATCTTCTCCAGGGTGCGGGCAACATACGCCTCGTCGTGCTTGCGGCGCTGGAGCAGCGCGGCGTAGCCGAGAAAGGCCGTGAGCGGGGTGCGTAGCTCGTGCGACACCGTGGCTAGAAACTCGTCCTTCAGCCGGTTGGCCTCCTCGGCCTGGCCGCGCAGCTCCTGCTCGCGCCGGAGCAGCTGCTCGCGCTCGCGCTCGCCGCGCCGGCGCTCGGTGATGTCGGCGAAGGCGACGACAGCTGCGGTCAGGGCGCCCGACCGGTCGCGGATGGGGGCACTGGACACAAACAGCGTGCCTATCGTGCCGTCGCCGCGCCGGATGTCGATCTCCTCGCCCTCGATCACCATGCCCGTGCGCAGGGTCCGCGCGAGCGGCCACTCCTCCGGCGCGAGCTGGCGGCCGTCGGCGGCGAAGCCGACGTAGCCGATGTACTCGTCCACGTCGCGCGCGGGGATGAATTCGTGCCGCCAGATCTGCGCGACCTGCCGGTTGGCCCGGATCAGCTCGCCGGTCGGCGCGCGGGCCACGATGATCGCCACCGGGGTGTACTCCAGCACCGCCTCGAGCTGGGCCGTCGTCTCCGCGAGGCGGTGACGGGCGTGGCGCTCGGCGGCGAACAGCCGGCTGCGCTCGATCGCCTGGGCCGCCTGGTCGGCGAGGGCGAGCAGAAAGCGTTGTTCGCCGTCGTCGAAGGCGTTGCTCTGGGCAAAGGTGAAGTTGAGCACGCCGAGCACCCGGTCTTTGAAGACCACGGGCAGGCTCACCGCCGCCTCTGTGTCGAGCCGGGCGATATGGTCGGCCAAGTGGGGGTAGCGGGCGATGTAGTCGGCGCGCGAGCGGAGCCACACGGGCTGGGCCTCGCGCGCGGCCTCGGCCGTGGGGAAAGGGGCCGAGCGCGGGAAGCTGCGGTACAGGTCGACCAGCGCGGGCTCGAACCCGGTCGAGCCGGCGAGCTGGAGCTGCTCCCCGGCGAGCAGGTACAGGCTCCCGGAGCTGGCCACGAGGGCGAGCTCGTCGGGCGCCCCCATCACCCCCATGCCCTTGTGCAGCACGGCCTCGTACACCTCGGCGGGCGTCGAGGCTGCGCCCAGGGCGGCGGAAAGGGCCTGGAGCCGATGGCTGCGTTCCTCGGCCTTCTTGCGCTCGGTGATGTCGAGCACCGAGCCGATATAGCCCAGATAGGTACCGTCCGAGTCGAAGCGCGGCACCGCCGAGTCGAGGGCCCAGCGGTACACGCCGTCGGCGCGCCGTAGCCGGTACTCGACGCTGAAGCGCCCGCGTCCGGCGTTGGCGGCCACGAACGTGTCCCGCGCTACGGCCCGGTCGTCGGGGTGAACGGCGTCGACCCACCCGATGCCGAGCCCCATCTCCGGTGCCTGCCCGGTGAAGGCGTACCAGCTCTTGCTCAGGTACGTGCAGCTCCCGCCCGGGTCAGTCACCCAGATCATGACTGGGGCGTTGTCGGCCATGTGGCGGAAGCGCTCCTCGCTCTCACTCAGCCGTTCCCCCGCGCCGTTGTCTTCTGCGGGCGCCCCCAGCGGCCGCGCCACCACGTCCACCCCGCTGATATAGCCCCCCCGGCTGCGCAGCGGGTACAGGCTGAGCGCGCACGGCGGGGCGCCCGTGCCGTCGCCGCCCGTCGGCACGACGAGCTCGGCGGCGGACCCGGCGGCGAGCGCGGCCTGCAGCGCCGGCGCCAGCAGCCGCGCCCACAGCGGCAGGGCTTCGGCCAGCGGTCGCCCGGGCGCAACATCGGCAGCGGCGCCGGCGAGCACGGCCATGGCGGCGTCGAGGTGCACCACGCGCAGCTCGCGGTCGACAAAGGCCTGGCCCGCTACGGCGGGCCGCTCCGGCTGCGGCGTCGGGGAGGGGAGGGCCACACATGCTCCTGGGATACGGCGGTCGGCGCGAGGGGCGGTGAGCGGGGTTGTGAGGGCCCGGCGATCAGGACGGGGGCCAACGCGCATGGCGGCGTGCGATGCGCACAAGGGCGCGGCTCATTGTAGCATGGCTGGCCGGGGCCCTTCCGCAAATGCGCGCCCGACGCCGCGGGGCTGCACCCGGCCGTGATCTGTGCTATCCTTGCATCGCGCGAGCCGGATGCGCCTTTGTGTATGGGCGTCGAAAAGGGTTGCCGCTGTGTCTGTTCCCCAGCCGACGAGCGTGTTCCGACCGCTTCTGATCGCGGCGGCGGTGGTGCTGATCCTCGGCGCGATCCGGATCGCATCGCCCGTGCTCAACCCCCTGCTGATCGCCCTGGTGATCACGCTGCTGTGCAACCCGATCTACCTCTGGCTCCAGCGGCGTGCCATCCCCTCCTGGCTCGCCCTGCTGCTGATGCTGGCGCTTTTTCTGGTCGGGGCGGGCGGCCTGGTCACCTTTATCGGCGTCTCGCTGGGCCGCCTCACCTCGCAGCTGGCCACCTACCAGTCGCTGCTGAACGAGCAGGAGTTGGCCCTGCGCCGCTGGCTCGCCAGCTACGGGCTTGCGGCGGCGGACCTGCAGTTCTTCGGGCTGCTGAACAGCGTCTCGCTCACCCGCATCCTGGGCGTCATCCTGTCGGGGATCGGCAACGTGGTGGGCAACGCGCTGCTGGTGATCGTGCTGGCGCTGTTCTTCCTCGTCGAGCTGCGCGACCTGGGGCGCCGGCTGCGCGAAGGGCTCGGCGCCCAAAGCCCGCTGCTGGCCCGCCTGACCACCTTCGGCGCCAGCGTCGTCGGCTACTTCGGCGTCCGCACCTACATCAACCTGGTGGTCGCGATCGGCTCAACCGTGGGGATGGTGCTGCTCCAGGTGCCCTTCGCCGCGCTCTGGGGCCTGCTGGTCTTCGTGCTCAGCTACATCCCCTATATCGGCATCCCGATCGCGGCGCTCCCCCCCGTGCTGCTGACCCTGGCCGAGCACGGGATCTGGCGCGCCCTGGCCGTCATCGCCGTAGTGAGCGTGATCAACCTGGGCTTCGAGAACCTCGTCGCGCCCTCGCTGATCGGGCGCCGGCTCAGCCTGTCGCCCGCGGCGGTCTTTGTCAGCTTCTTCTTCTGGACGTGGCTGCTCGGCCCGCCGGGCACCTTTCTGTCGATGCCGATCACCGTGCTGGTGCTGGCCTGGCTCGAAAGCTACGACGAGACGCGCTGGCTGGCCCGCCTGATGGGCCCCCCCGGGCCGCCGGCGGGGGGGGCGGTCCCGCCGCCCGAGCAGCCCGACGCGGCCCGCCAGAAGCTCGACCAGCCGGGCTGATCTCCGTGCCGGCGCGTCCGAAGGCCAGGGCGCCCGCCGCTGGTGACGGCCTGCTAGCGCCCGGCCCGCGGCCTGGGCGCGCGCTCCTATTGCCGCGCGGGCCCCAACGCGGTATCATGCATGAGCAGCCTCGCCCGCCGCGATAAAGATCCTGGTATGAACACCTATTTGCCCCTGCGGCCGGCCGGGCGCCCGGCGCGCCTCGCGGGCGCGCTCGCCCTGCTGTTCGCCGCCCTGCTTCTGCTCGCCGCGCCGCCCGTCGCGGCCCAGCCCGCTGGCCCCGTCTACCGCGTCGACGTCGACGGCGTCCTCAGCCGCTTCGCGGCCGACCATGTGCGCCGTGCCCTGCGCGAGGCCGAGGCGGCCGGGGCCACGGCCCTGGTGGTGCGGATCGGCGGGAGCGGCGCCGTGCTCGCCGAGGCCCGCGCCCTCGCCACCGAGCTGGCGGCCGCCGAGGTGCCCGTGGTCGTCTACGTCGGGCCGCCGGGGACGCGGGCGGGCGCCGCCGGGAGCTGGCTGCTCAGCGCGGCCCACGTCGCCGCGATGGCCCCTGACACCTCGTTCGGGGCGCCCGCGCCGCTCGTGGCCCCCTCGGCAGGCCTCAGCGACACCACCGGCGAGCTGCTGCTCGCCGAGGCCGAGCGCCAGCTCGGCGACTGGAACCGCGAGCGCGGCCGCAGCGACGCGTGGGTGCCCGGCGCCGTCCGCTCAGGCGCGATCCTGACCAACGAGCAGGCCGCCGCCCTCGACCCGCCGGCGGTGCAGGTGGTCGCCCGCGACGAGCCGGAGCTCGTCACGCTGCTGGAGGGGCGCTCGGTGACCCTGGCCGGCGGCGAGCAGCGCAGCCTGTCGACCCTCGGCCGCCGCGCCGAGCTGGTGGCGCCGACGCTGCTGGAGGCGGGGCTGCTGCTCCTCGCCAGCCCGACCGTGGCCTTTCTGCTGCTGGTGATGGCCGGCGTCGCGATCTACGCCGAGCTGCTCAGCCCCGGCGCGGGTGTGCTGGCCGGCATGGGCGTGGTGCTGCTGCTCGGCAGCCTGGTGGGCCTGGCCGCGCTGCCGGTGCGCTGGGTCAGCGTGGCCGGCCTGATCGTCGCCTTCGCGCTGTTGGCGGCCGACCTGTACACGCCCTCCCACGGCGCCCTCACCGTCGTCGGTCTGGTGCTGCTGGTGGTCAGCGCGATGACGTTGTTCGACCCGTTGCAGGCGCCCGGCGTGGCCGTGGGCCTGTGGGCGGTGGTGCTGGTCGCCCTGGCCGTGGGCGGCTTCGCGGGGATGGGGATCTGGCTGGCGGTGCGCGCGCGGGCCCAGCCGGTGGCCACGGGCCAGGAGGGGCTGGTGGGCCGCCTGGCCGAGGTGCGCCGCCGCCTCGACCCGGAGGGCATGGTCTTCGTCGAGGGCGCGCTCTGGCGGGCCGTCAGCGAGGAGGGCGAGATCGAGCCAGGCGAGTGGGTCCGCGTCACCGCCGTCTACAACCTGCGCCTGACTGTCCGCCGCGTCGACGCCGAGGCCGGCGCCACGTAGGGCGGCCGCGGGTTCGTGGTATATGTCCCGGAGCGTAAAGAGGTAAGGAGCGAAATCATGGGTGGTTTAGCATTGGTGGCCTGTGTTGCGGTGCTTGCGTTTGTCGCCCTGATGGTGCTGCTGTCGGCGATCAAGATCGTGCCCGAGTACGAGCGCGGCGTGATCTTCCGCCTGGGGCGCCTCATGGGCGCGCGCGGGCCGGGCCTGTTTCTGGTGGTCCCCGTGTTCGAGCGGATGGTGCGGGTCGACACCCGCGTGATCACGATGGACGTGCCCGTGCAGGAGGTGATCACGCTCGACAACGTGACGATCAAGGTGAACGCGGTGCTGTACTTCCAGGTGATCAACCCGAACTGGGCGGTCACCAAGGTGATGGACTACATCCGGGCGACGATGCAGATCGCTCAGACCACGCTGCGCAGCGTGGTTGGCCAGGTCGAGCTGGACGAGCTGCTGGCCAAGCGCGAGGTGATCAACCAGAAGCTCCAGCAGATTATCGACGAGCAGACCGAGCCGTGGGGCATCAAGGTGACGATCGTGGAGGTGAAGGACGTCGAGCTGCCGCAGAACATGCAGCGCGCGATGGCCAAGCAGGCCGAGGCCGAGCGCGAGAAGCGGGCCAAGCTGATCCACGCCGAGGGCGAGCTCCAGGCCTCGCGGGCCCTTGCCCAGGCGGCCGACATCATCGCCCGCGAGCCGGTCACGCTCCAGCTGCGCTACCTCCAGACTCTGACCGAGATCGCGGTGGAGAAGAACAGCACGATCATCTTCCCCCTGCCGATCGAGACGATCAAGCCCTTCCTCGACGCCGCCAGCCGCGGCGTCAGCGGCAACGGCCACGTGCCCGAGCCGTCCCCCGAGCGGCGCGTCCCGCCGGGGCCGCCGACCCAGCGCCTCGACTAGCCCGCGCAGCGCAAAACGGGCCTGGAACAGTTTTGTTCCGGGCCCGACTCTTGCAACCCCGCCGGCCCTAGGAGCCGTTGACCTCACGGGCGCTGCCGGAGGGCAGCAGCCGGCGGACCACCTCCACCAGCTCGTCCATGAAGAACGGCTTGGTGATATAGGCCTCGACGCCGAGGGTGCGCGCCTCTCGGCGGACGTCGGCCGAGTCGTAGGCGGTGACGAGGATCGTGGGGGCGCGGGAGCCGAGATCCCTGATCTGGCGAACCAGGGCCAGGCCCGTCATCCCGCGCAGGTTATAGTCGGTCAGCAGAAGGTCGAAGGGCTGCGCGCGCCACAGCTCCAGCCCTTCTTCGGCGCTGAGCACGCTCTTGAATTCATAGGGCAGGTTGAGCTCCGGCAGGGCGAGCTCGATGATCCGGCCAATGTGGTTGTCATCCTCGACGAGGAGGATTCGGAGGGGTGTCTCCCGGTCGTGCTCAGCTGCCATAAAGCTCTCCGCGCAGGCGCCGCCGTTGACCGCCTGACCTGAGGCTGGGAGGAGGGTGGAGAGCAGGTCAGCCGCGTGGCTGGTTGATGGTCCCCCGTCGGTCCGGAGGAGATCGGACAGCTAGTGTACCACACGACTAAAATAGTACGCAAGTAAAACTTTCGTTAGGAACACGCGCGGCGAAGCGCTTTGACAGGCCAAAATGCCGAATCTATAATGAAACGGAGTGTGCTACAAAGCTGTCATATCTGGAGGGACCGCTTCATATGCGCGAGCGTTTGTCGCCCCGCCCCCTGCCCATCGTCGGGCGCCGTTCGCCCTTGCAGCTTGCCGTGCTGGCGCTGTTTGGGATCTACCTGTTTCTGTACCCCGGCTCGATCACCCTGGTCGCCCTCGACCGGGTGCCGGTCTGGGGAACCTGGATGGGCGGGGCGCTGCTGATCCTCCAGGGCGCGCTCATGGGGCTCTGGCTGACGACAGCCTACGGCCGCAGTGGCGCGATCGCCAGCCTGCTGATCCTGTTTCTGTCCTGGCTGGTCGAGCACGTCGGCGCGACCACCGGCTTCCCCTTCGGCGCCTACACCTACACCGACGTGCTGCAGCCCCAGATCTTCGGCGTCGTCCCCCTGGCCATCCCCTTCGCCTGGCTGCTGATCGTCACCGCCGCCGTCGGCACCAGCGAGCGCGTTCTGGAGAAGGAGCCCCGCTCCCCCCGCTCCGACCTGCGGATCAGCCCGACCAAGCTGCTCACCGCCGCCTCATTCGCGCTATTGCTTGACGTAACAATCGAGCCCTTCGCAGTCAACATCAACCGCTACTGGGTTTGGAGCGACGCCGCGGCCAGCGACTACTACGGCATCCCGATCTCGAACTTCGTGGCATGGTGGTTCACCAGCCTGCTGCTGGTGGCGGTGCTGCTGTGGCAGCGCCAGGCCGCGGCCCTGCGCCGCCCGGCCCACCGGCCCAGCTTTCTCCCCTGGCTCCCCCTCACGCTCTACCTGGCCAACCTGACGATGTTCGTCGTGGTGAACCTGGCCCGCGGCCAGGCGATGGCTGCCCTCGTCGGCGGCTTGATCATGCTGTTCCTCGCCTGCGACTGGCTCCTGCCCCACGTCGCCCGCCTGCTGCGCCGGGCCGAGGGTGAGAGCGGCGCATAGCGACGGCGGCGCTACTGCCCCCGAAACATCGCCCGCACCACGTCCCAGCGCTTGTCGATGCCGAGGCGGCCGTGGAGCAGGGGGCCGAAGCGGTCCATGCGCTGGCCGACCACGTCGTCGCGCAGGGCGTCCACGGCCGCGGTCAGCCGGGCGGTGATGTCGGCGAGGGTGGCGGCGTGGTCCTCCGGGTCGGCCGGGCGGTGGGCAGGCCCGAGGCGGATGAAGGCGTGGGGCCACTGCTGGCCGAGGAACTCGAAGCGCAGGGCCACCGGGCACAGCGTCACCGGGCCGGCCAGGGCCACGATCCGGGCGATCCCCGGATAGGTGAGGAGGGGCCGCCGGTCGTTCGGCACGATCCGCCCCTGCGGAAAGATGAAGATGGCGCGGTCCGGCCGCTCGCGCAGCAGCCGGGCGGCGTACCGCTGCGACCGCTGCGACTCCTCCGGGTCGTGGCGGTTGACGCTGAACGCCCCCGACCAGGTGAAGAAGCGGTAGGCCCGCAGCTGGCGCTCCTCCATGAGCAGGTGGGCGTCGTAGCGGCCGCGCAGCACCATCCGGTGGATGAGGTACATCATGTAGCCGTCCCACCAGGAGCTGTGGTTCAGGTACAGGATGAGCGGCCCCGTCCGCGCCGGCTCGGGCAGCGGCCCGTCGACCTGGAGCCAGACCCGGTCGAAGACGCGGCGCACCGCCCGGCGGGCCAGCAGCCGGTAGATCAGCTCATCGCCGAGCCAGTGCTTTGCCGCCGGGATGGCGGGGGTGTCGTCCCGCGGGCTCATGCGGGGGCGCATACGGGCGGGACACTACGGCGCCACGCTTCGCGCTGCCCGGGGCTCTTTGGGGCGGCCACGCCCTGGCGGCGGGCGGTGCGCTGGCGAACCGGCAGTTTGCGGCTCATGGGGCCTCGTCGTGGGGGAGGGCGTGGGGGCGGAGGGCGCGCGCGCGGGCGTAGGCGGCGCGGGCCAGCTCGGCCGCGCGGGGTATGGCGGCGTCGGCGGCGGCGTCGGCGGGGAGCTGAAGGGCGCCGGCCAGGGCGGCGCCGGCGAAGCCCGCGGCGAGGGCGGCGGGGTCAGCCGCGCCGAGAGTGACGACGACGAGCAGCCGCTCGGCGGGGGGCAGCGGGGCGACGGCCAAGGCGCGGGCGAGGGCCTGGAGCCGGGGCGGCGGCCGGTCGCCGGGCGTGGGGGTGACGACGAGCAGGAGCTCGGCGTCGGCGACGTCGGCCAGCAGCGGCCCGGCCAGCGGGTCGTCGAGGCTGGGGGCGCCCTCGCTGATCAGCACCTCGCCGAGGTAGGCGGCGCGCTTGACGGGCGGCAGCGCGGCGAGCATCGCGTCGAGGATGGCCGGCGCCGCGCCGCTATCGCTGGCGCTCCCGCAGATCCCGAGCGTGAACAGGTAGCCGTCGTGCATGGCGGTCCAGAAGGCGCAGCGCATGCCGTGCGCCCGGGCGTTGCTGCCCGTCGCACCCTGCGCTGCGCGTGCTCACGCGAACATCGAGGGGTAGGCCTGCTCGGTGAGCAGGGCGCGGAAGCGCTCGCGCCCGTCGCCCGAGGCGAGCCAGCGGCCGAGCAGGTCGCGGCCGACGTAGTAGGTGAAGGTGTAGGTGCGCCAGAGCGGGGTGCTGATAAAGCGCAGGCTTTGGCGGGCCTCGCGCTCGCTGCGCAGGCCGTAGCGCATGATGTAGGCGACGACCTCCTCCGGGTCGGCGCCGCGCTCGTGGAGCATGATCGCGGCGTTGCCGCTGAGGGCGCGCAGGCTCCACTGGGCGGCCTCGACCCGCCGCTCGCGCTCCGGGTCGCCGGCGATGTCGCCGATCGGGTACAGGTGGGCGGCGGCCCACTCGTGGGCGTCATCGCCGAAGATCTGGTCGGCGGCGAGGGTCGCGATCCCCTCGCTGATCACACACTCGGGGGTGTTGATCAGCTGGATCGCCTGCTCGCCCCAGCCGCGATCGCGGAACAGGCGCGCCTCCTTCAGGGCGTGCTCGGCGTGGTGGCCGGGGTAGGCCTCGTGGCAAACGAGGTCGAGCAGGCTGTTGGCGCGGATCGGCAGGTCGGTGTTGATCTCGACGAGCGAGCGCCCGCCCCCCAGGTACCAGTTGTAGCCGGCCCAGGGCTTGTCGGAGACGAGGCTGAACTCGATCGACTCGTCCTCCGGCAGCTCGACGAGGGCGGCGGTGCGCCGCCGGGCCTCAGCGGCGATCGTGGCGATCATCTCTCGCGCGGCCTCGTGCGAGACGGTGAAGCGCTCGCGCCACTGGGCCATCCGCTCGGGGAGCGGGCCGGCGCCGGGGAGCAGCTCGGCGAGCTCGGCGTTCGCCGCCTCGAACACCGACTCGGGCGTGAAGACCGGGTCGATGTCGAAGCAGGCCCGCACCTCGTCGGCGTAGGACAGCTCCTCGCCGGCGAGCTTGCGCGCCGTGGCCTGCATCCCGCGCAGCTGCACGTCGAGGTAGCCCCGGCGCGACTCGGGGTAGTCGCTCGCGGCGACGGTGTTCCGCAGGGCGGCGATCTCGTCGGCGATCATGGCCGGGGGCCGGGCCTCGGGGCGCTCCTTCAGCTCGGGTGGGCCGAAGTAGGCGTCCACAAAGCCCTCGACGTGGCGCTCGATGTCGAAGGCCAGCTCGATGTAGCGGCGGGAGATCTCGTCGGTGCTCATAGCCCTCGGGGCGAATACCGCCAGGACAGCCGGGCGCCAGGGGCGGAACGGCGTTGCCGGCGGCCCTGTGGCGCCGGCCCTGGTCTGCCGTGGCGTCGCCCAATCCTGGTGGTGGTCGCGCTTAATCCGCGGATGCGACGGCCGCGAGGTGCGGCTCGAAAAAGGCCTCGATTCGGCCGCGGGCCTCGGCCACGCTCGGCGAGGTGTGGACGGCGACGCGGAGCTGGTTCGCCGCGGGCAGGCCGACCTGGAACTGGCCGATCAGCTGCTTGGTCTTGTTCAGGGCCAGGCGCTCGTTCATCTCCTGCTCGCACATGGCGATGTAGCGCAGCAGGAAGTCGAGCTTGTCGGCGGGGGCGGGCTCGAAGACCGGCTCGCCGCGGCGAAGCTGGGCCGTCTGGAGAAAGATCCAGGGGTTCTCCATCGCGCCGCGGCCGATCATGACGCCGTCGGCGCCGCTCGCGGCCAGCTGCTCCAAGGCCCCGGCGGCGTCCTTCACGTCGCCGCTGCCGATCACGGGGATGCTGACCGCCCGCTTCACGGCGGCCACGCGCGACCAGTCGGCCGAGCCGCGGTAGGCCTGCTCGCGGGTGCGCGGGTGCAGGGCGAGGGCGGCGATCCCCGCGTCCTCGGCGATCTTCGCTGTGTCCAGAAAGTTCAGGCTCGTCTCGTCCCACCCGGCGCGGAACTTCAGGGTGACGGGGATCTGCACCGCGGCCTTCACCGCCTTGAGCAGCCGGCCCATCTTCGGCAAATCGCGCAGGAGGGCCGAGCCGTGGCCGCCGCCCGTCACCTTTGGCGAGGGGCAGCCGCAGTTGATGTCAAGGACGTCCGCGCCGAGCTGCTCCACGGTGCGGGCCGCCGAAGCGATCAAGTCCGGGTCGTTGCCGCTGAGCTGCATTGTCAGCGGGCGCTCCTCCGGCAGAAAGTCCAGCAGGTGGTGGCGAGCGCGCGCCTTCGGGCTCACGCTCGCCGCGTTGGTCATCTCGGTGCTGACGAGCCCGCAGCCACTCAGGCGCAGGATCATGCGCCGGAAGATGCTGTCGGTCACCCCCGCCATCGGCGCCAGGATGATGTTTGGCGCCACCCGAATATGCTCTACATAATAGTGATCTGGCAGCTGCTCATAGCTCATACCGGTATTATAGCACGATGGGATGGGCGCGGGCGGCCCCCCCCTCGCCGCCTACGCCGGCACCACCGCACGCCGCGCTGAACCACTCGCCGCCCCCGCCCTAGACGAGCCTGCTTTCCACCCACAGCCCCTGGAGGTGGCGCAGGGTGACGATCTCGCCGAGGTGGTAGCTGTTGTGGGCGAACATCCCCTGGATGATCGCCCATGCGGGCCCCCAGCCGGCCAGGTCGGCGGCGAGGGCCTCGGGGCTGAGCTCGGCTACGGCGGCGGCGAAGGCGGCGTTAGCGGCGAGCGCGCGCTGGCGGGCCGCCTCCCAGGCCGCCTCGTCGGCCGGGTCGCCCGCCGGCGGCCAGCCCTGCCAGTCGCTCGCGCCTAGAACGTGCGGCTCGACCTGCTCGCCGCGGATCATGCGCAGCGGGACCTCGTTCCAAAACCACAGGTGGTTCACCACCGCCCAGATGCTGTTCAGCCGCTCGCCGGGCACGGCGGCGGCCTGGGCGGCGCTGATCCCCGCCGTCGCCGGGCCGAAAGGAGCGAACGCCGCCGGGTTCGGGCTGTTGAACGCCTCGGTCAACCCCTGGCTCAGGTGCTTGGCTTCGGACACATGACCCTCCTTGTCCCTCGAACCTTTGTACGGCTCCAGTGTACGTGGGAAAGCGGGCAGCGTCTGCCCCTATTGCTCGATCTGCCGCCCGCCTTCCAGCCCTAGCCGGATGGTCAGGTCGGGCGCCGGTAGCACCGGCGGTGCCCGGGCGGCCGAGGGGATGCTATCCTGCGGCTAGAGACGCGATGATACCAAAGGAGCCCGCCATGAGCGAGACGATGGCGACCGACCTGCTGAGGGTGCTTTCCGGCCAGATGGCCGACGCGGTGGAGCGCGCCGCGTCCGCGATGGTTCAGGTGCGCGGGCGCCCCCGCCAGCCGGCGAGCGGCGTGGTCGTCGGCGCCGACACAGTGCTGACGGCCGACCACGTGCTGGAGCGCGATGACGACCTCGCGGTCGAGGCCCCCGACGGCCGGGCCCTGCCCGCCCAGCTCGCCGGCCGCGACCCGGCGAGCGACCTGGCCCTGCTGCGCGTGCCCGGCCTCGGCCTGGCCCCGATCGCCTTCGCCGACGCCCCGGCCCGCGTGGGCCAGCTCATCCTCGCCGTCGGCCGGCCGCTCAGCGGCGGCCCGATGGCCAGCCTCGGCATCGTCAGCGCCGTGGGCGGCCCCCTGCGCTCGCGCCGCGGCGCCATGTTGGAGCAGTTCATCCAGACCGACGCCACGCCCTACCCCGGCTTCTCGGGCGGCCCCCTGGTCGACCCGACGGGCGCTGCCGTCGGCGTGCTCACCACCGGCCTCGCCGGCGGCGCGGCCCTCGGCGTCCCCGCCGCGCTCGCCCGCCGGGTCGCCGAGACGCTGGCCTCGGCCGGCTTCATCCGCCGCGGCTTTCTCGGCATCAGTAGCCAACCCGTCCAGCTCCCCGAGGGGCAGCGCGCCGGCCTGGCCCAGGAGACGGGCCTGCTCGTGGTGCGGGTCGAGCCGGGCAGCCCGGCCTCAGCCGGCGGCCTGCTCCTCGGCGACGTCCTTGTAAGCTTTGACGGCCAAACCCTCGCCGACACCGACGATCTCCAGGCCATGCTCGGCGGCGAGCGCGTGGGCCGCGCCGTCCCGGCCCAGGTCCTCCGCGGCGGCGCCCTGGTCGACCTGCAGGTGACCGTCGGCGAGCGGCGGTAGCGCGCCCACGATGAGAGAGGCTACAATGACAGCAGTTGAAACAGCGCCGGCGGGCCCGGCGGCGGCCTTGATCGGAGCGGCGGCGGGGGCGATCGCCACGGCGGCGCGGGCCTTCGTCGTCCAGGTGCGCGGCCGCGGGCGGGGCCACGGCGCGGGGATCGTCTGGGGCGCCGGCGAGACGGTGCTGACCAACCACCACGTGGTCGCGGGCGCGTCCGGCGGTCTTGAGGTGGTCACGCTCGACGGTCGGCCCTTCCCGGCCCGCCTGATCGCCGGCAGCCCCCGGCTCGACCTGGCCCTGCTCGCCCTCGATGGCGCGCGCCTCCCCCCCGCCCCCGTCGGCGACTCGGCGGGGCTGCGGGTCGGCGAGCTGGTCTTCGCGATCGGCGACCCGTGGGGGCAGCGGGGTGTGGTGACGGCGGGGATCATCAGCGGGCTGGGCGAGATCCCGACCCTGCGCGGCGAGCAGGCCGCCAGCTACATCCGCTCGGACGTCCGGCTGGCCCCCGGGAACTCCGGCGGCCCGCTGCTCAACGCCAGCGGCGAGGTGGTCGGGATCAACTCGATGATCTTCGGCGGCGATCTGTCGATCGCCATCCCGGCCCACGTCGCCGCGGCCTGGGCCGCGCGCCTCCCCGGCCGGCCGGTCGTGCTCGGCCTGGGCGTCCAGCGGGCCGAGCTGCCCGCCGGCCTCGGCGCGCCGGGCCAGCGCCACGGGCTCCTGGTGGCCGCGGTGGCCCCGGGCGGGCCGGCGGCGCGGGCCGGGTTCCTCGTCGGCGACCTGTTGCTCGCCCTGGCCGGCGAGCCGCTCCCCACAAGCGACGCCCTGATCGACGCCCTTGCTCGCCACGCCCCCGGCGACACCGTCCGCCTCGACCTGGCCCGTGGTGGGAAGCCCCTGACCGTCGATGTCGAGCTGGCGGCCGACGCGTGAGCTGACGGGCCGGCTGCGGCGATGGCTCAACAGGCGGTAGCCTACCGGGCCAGGTTCGCCGCCGGGACATAAACTGGCGTCTCAGGGTCGCGGCGGCGGGTCTCCTCGTATCGACCCGCCGCGATAGTGTGCGGCGCGCGCCGGGCGCCACGGCGCGCTCACACCCTGCGTGTCACGAGGGCGCCCGGGGGCTCCGGCGCGCGACAGATTGTGGAAGGTGTATGACCAGAGTCTTTATCGTCGCCGCGACGCCCGCACTGCGAGCGGGTCTGCGGGCGCTGCTGGCAAGCGCAGAGATGGAGGTAGTGGGCGAGGCGCCGGCCGCAGTGGTCGCCCCCGCCGCCGACGTTGTGCTCGCCGCAGGCGACGAGGCCGCCCCTGCCGCCCGCGCCCTCGCCCGCGCCGAGGGGGCGGCGCTCGTGGCCCTCAGCGACGACGCCGGCCTGGCGAGCCTGCTCGCGGGGCTGCCCCTGCGCGGCTGGGCGATTGTCATGGCCGACGCAAGTGCCGAGGAGCTTGCCGCCGCCGTGGCCGCCGCCGCCCAGGGCCTCGCCGCCCTGCCCCGCGCGTGGGCCGGCCGGCTCGGCGCGGCGCGCGCCCCGGGGCCAGCGGAGCCTGGCGCCGACCCGCTCACCGCGCGCGAGCTGGAGGTGCTGGCGCTGCTGAGCCAGGGCTTGCCGAACAAGCAGATCGCCGGCCGGCTCCAGATCAGCGAGCACACCGTCAAGTTCCACATCGCCTCGATCTTCGGCAAGCTCGGCGCCGCCTCCCGCACCGAGGCCGTCAGCATCGGCGCCCGCCAGGGGCTGATCACGCTGTAGCCTGGCCTCCATACACGGCGAGGCCAAGCTGGCGGGCGCGGCGCTCCACGGCGGCGGCGAGGGCGAGGGCAGCCGGGCCGAGCGTTGTTTTCGCTCGTTGGACGAGGGCGCTCTCGCGGGCGAGGGGCGGCAGGCCGGCCACGGGGACGGCGCGCAGGAGCCCGGCGGCGAGCAGGTCGCTCACCTGCATGGCGGGGAAGAAGCCGGCGCCGACTCCGCCGAGCACCATGTGGCGGCCCGTGTCCATCGGCACGTCGACGGTTGGACGTGATAGCTGCGCGATCCGGGTCACCGGCGGCGGCAGGCTCAGCCACCAGCGCAGCAGCAGAAACGGTCGCGCCAGCGCCGCTACCTCGGCCTCGCCCTGCGCCTCGCCGGCCGCCAGTGGGTGGCGCGGCGCGGCCACCAAGTCGACCCGCTCGCGCAGCTGGAGCAGCACCTTCAGGTCAGCCGCGATCGAGTCGGCGCAGGGCCAGACGACGATCGCCAGGCCGACGACGCCGTCGAGCAGCAGCTCGACGAGCTGCTCGTGGCGGCCGGCCCGCACCAGGATCTCCACCTCTGGCTCGGCCCGCTGGAACTCGGCCACGACCGGCCCCAAAAATGCCCCCGACAGCGACTCCAGCGCCCCGATCGCGACCCGCCCGCGCCGCCCGGCCTGGGCCTGGCGCGCCGCGTCCACTCCCGCTTCCAGCACTTCCAGCGCGCGCCGGGCGAAGGGCAGAAAGCTCGCCCCCAGGTCGGTCAGCGTTGCGCCGCGGGCCCCGCGCACAAACAGCGGCCCGCCCACCGCCCGCTCCAGCGCCTGGACCCGCGCGCTGATCGTCGGCTGGGCGATCCCCAGCACCCAGGCCGCCCGGCTGAAGCTCCCCTCGCGCACGACCCGCTCGAACGCCAGCAGCTGCTCGGTGTCCATCGCCGCACCTATCGGAAAAGCCGATAGCTCCTATGCCATCTATCGCGTTGTAGTATAGCGCGGCTGCTGCTATGCTTGCCCCAGGATTGCGGCGAGGGCTTCGGGGCCGGACAGCATCGCGGAGCCGCCAGAGACGCCGAGGTTGGGCGGGCCGGAGCGCGGCCGTCCGCCCGCTGCGCCTTTGCGGTAGATCGACGCCTGTGGAGGAGCGCAGGATGGATGTGACGTTGCTAGCGCAGGGTCATGCCGGTGCTACGCGGCGCAACTACTGGACGGTCTGGGCGGCGACGGTGATCTTTTTTGGCGGCTTCTACGCGCTGCTGACGCCGCTGCCGCGCTACCTGATCGCTATCGGCCTGCCGGACTGGCAGGTTGGCCTGGTTCTCGGAGCCTTCGGAGTCGCCTCGCTGCTCGGCCGGCCCCTGGCAGGCCAGGCGACGGACCGCTACGGGGCCAGGCCGGTGATGCTCGCCGGCGCGGCCTCGCTGCTGGCCGGCGCGCTGGGCGTGGCGGCGACGGGCAACGTGGTGCTGCTGTTCGGCCTGCGGCTGCTCCAGGCGGCCGGCTACGTCGCCTTCACCACGGCGGGCACGGGCATGGTTGTCGAGCTGGCGGCGCCGGAGGAGCGCGGCCGGCGCCTGGCGATCTTCGGTGCCGCCGCGAATGTGGCGATCGTGCTCGCGCCCGCAGCGGCGAGCGCCCTGCTCGCGGTCGCGCCGCTCGGGGCGGGGTTTCTGCTGGCCGGCGGCCTGGCCCTCGCCGCCGGGCTCCTCGCCTGGCGCCTGCCCGCCAGCGCGCCCGCCTCTGGGGCGCCCGCGTCGCGGCCATGGTCCTACCCGCGCCGGCTGTGGGCGCCGATGCTGGGTGCCGCGCTGTTCGGCGCGGGCTTCGCCGCCTTTTTTCAGTTCCTGCCCGTCCTCGCCGAGCGCCGCGGCACGGTGGATGCGGCGTGGCTGTACCCGCTCTATGGGGTCGGCCTCATCCTGACCCGCTTCGGCGCGGGCCGGCTGGTGGACCGGCTGGGCGTCGGCGCGGTGCTCGCCCTGTCCGCGCTGCTGATGGCGAGCGGGCTGGGCCTGTTCGCCTTCGCGGCCGCGCCCCCCCTGCTCGGCCTGGCGACCCTCCTGGTCGCGGCCTCGGGCCTGTTCCACCCGGCCCTGATCGCCCACCACGCGGCCCTGCTGCCAGGCGAGCCGGGGCGGGCCAGCGCCGCGTTCTATGTCGGCTTCGACCTCGGGATCGGGCTCGGCAGCTGGGCGCTCGGCCTGGCGCTCCAGCTCGCGGGGCTCCCCGGCCTGTACCTGGCGGCGTCCCTCGCCGTCGTCGGCGTCCTCCCGCTCCTGCCCGCCATCGCACGCCGGGCGAGGCCCGCCGTCCCCGCAGGGGCGGCACCGGATGGGCAACCTTGATCGCCGCAACAGCGCAAACGAACAGCACGATGACCATCACCATCAGGCCCGCCACCCGCGCCGACCTGCCCGCCATTCTGGCAATCTACAACGACGCCGTGCTGCACAGCACGGCCTCCTACGACCTGGAGCCGAGCACGCTGGAGCAGCGGGCGGCGTGGTTCGAGGCCCGCGTCAGCAAGGGCTTTCCGGTGCTTGTCGCCGAGGTCGATGGCCTTGTCGCCGCCTTCGGGGCCTACGGCCCCTTCCGCGACAAGCCCGGCTACCGCTACACCGTTGAGCACACCATCTATGTCGAGGCCGGGCGGCGCGGCCAGGGGATCGGGCGAGCCCTGCTCGCGGCCCTGATCGCGCGGGCGCGCGCCACCGGGCTGCACGCGATGGTCGGCGGGATCGACTCGGAGAACGCCGGCAGCCTGCGCTTCCACCTCGCCCTCGGCTTTGTCGAGGTGGCCCGCTTCCGCGAGGTCGGCCACAAGTTCGGCCGCTGGCTCGACATTATCTTCGTGGAGCTCATCCTCGACCGGTGAGGCGCGCGCCGCGGCGCCGGCCTGCGAGCCACAACCCGGCGGCGCAGAAGGGCGATCTCCGGATCGCGTACCTTCTGCGCCGCCGTTGTCGTCCCGGGGGGCGACGCCGGGCGGCGCCGCCCGCAGCCTCCGCCCTACGAGGTCGGGCCGCTAACGGGCTCGCCGTAGGGCCACAGGCTCTCGGGGACGCCCATGTTGCGCAGGTCGTCTTGGGGGAAGGCGCTGCCGGCGGTGAGGAAGCGCCAGGTGTTCTGCTCGCGCTTGAAGAACATCGAGACGCCATCGAGGTTCTCGCTCACGCCGGGGGCGAGGGACAGCCGGGCGTAGTCGCCGGCGATGCGCGGGATGGTGACGTAGGCGTTTATGCCGTTGCCGCGCGGGTCCTGGAGCTGCTTCAGGGCGAGGTCGATGATTGCCGCTGCGTCGCCGCCCGGCGTTTCGGTGGCGGGGACGGTGCGCCAGCGGCCGTTGCTGCTGACGAGGTCGATGGTCAGGCCCGTCTGGCCGAAGGGCTGCGCGAAGACGGTGGCGCGGTCGCCCGCGACCGAGACGACACCGACGGCGAGCTTGCCGCGCTGGCCCTGGGCCCGGACAGCGGCGTAGGCGGTGTCGAGGATGGCCTGCTGCGTGTAGCCCTCGACGTCGCCGGGCGTGAGCGGGACGAGGTCGCGGTCGCCCTCGGCCGCGAACACGTCGCGGCCGAGGAGGCCGAGCAGCACCTCGTAAGGTGTGCCGGCGTTCTCGGGGTGCAGCTCCATGCGCCGGCGCTCGAAGTACTGGACGGTGTACGTCCGGCCCTCGATCGTCTCTTGGCGCTGCGCCGTTATGGGGAAGCCGAAGCGCTCCAGCCCGCCGTTCTGCTGCCAGAAGCGCAGGAACGCGCCGCAGGCGTTCAGCTTCGTTTCGGCGAAGTAGCGGCAGCCGGGGGCCGGCGCGTTGTCGGCCGGGAGGGTCATCCAGTTGATGCCCTGCAGATCGAGGGAGCGGGCGCCGAGGCGGCCGGCGAGCACGCCCTTGCCTTCGTTGGCGTGGTCCTCCAGCCGGTCGCGCTCGAACCATTGCACCGGGCCGACCCAGCTGTTCTCGATCGCCTGGCGGCGCTCGGGGCTGATTGGGTAGCCGAAGACCGCCAGGCCACCGTTGCGCTCCCAGTAGGCGCGGATGTTCCCGCTGATACAGTACCCAGTCTCGGGGAAGCAGCGCTCCCCGCTCTGGGCGCTGGCGCCCCCTGGCTGGAGCGCGATCAGGGCGAGGGCCGCAAACATCGCGCCGGCGAGGAGCAGCCGGTTGAGCGATCGGGTGTATTGGGAGGTCATGTGGGTCTCCATAGTCCGCAGGCCATCCGGCCGCGGGCGTGCGCTGCACATGGGTGAGGACGCCGCGGGCGGTCAAGTGGTTCCGCCCGTCGCGCGCCATCCCGACGAACCGAGGGTGTAGTATAGTGCCGTGCGAGGCGTCGCATAGAAGAGGTTTGCCGTGCACCTACTTCCCCTTTCGGCGGGCTGGGAGCTGCGCCAGCGCGACCCGGCCCGCTCGCTCGACGAGGAGCTGGCCGCCACGGACGGGTGGGCCCCGGCCGTCGTGCCCGGCGGCGTCCACGAGGCGCTGCTGGTTGCGGGGCGCATCCCCGACCCCTTTGTCGGGCGCAACGAGCTGGATATCCAGTGGGTCGGCGCGGTCGACTGGCTGTTTCGCTGCCGCTTCACCCTCGCCGCCGAGCAGGCCGCCGGGCCCGCCACGCTCTGCCTGGACGGGCTCGACACCGTCGCCACCGTCTGGCTCAACGGCGCCGAGCTCCTACGCAGCGACAATATGTTCGTGCCCCGCCGCGCGCCCGTCGCCGGGCTGCTCCGCCCGGGGGAGAACACTCTGGCGATCGGCTTCGCCTCCGCGCTGCGCCACGGCAAAGCCCTGGAGGCGGCCCACGGGGCGCGGGCCGTGTGGAACGGCGAGCCGAGCCGGGTGTATGTGCGCAAGGCCCAGTACCACTAGGGCTGGGACTGGGGGCCGACCCTGCTCGACGCCGGCCCCTGGCGCCCCGTGCGCCTGGAGCTCGGCGCCGCCCGGATCGCCGAGCTCCACTGCCCGGCCGAGCTCAGCCCCGACCTTGCCGCCGCCACGCTCCCTGTGTTTGTCCGGATCGAGGCGAGCGATGACGCGCCGGCCGGGCGACGGTGACGCTGCGGCTGCTCGACCCCACCGGGGCCACGGTCGGCGAGGCCAGCGTGCCCGCCGCGCCCAAGCTCGCCCACACCTACACCAACTGCGTGGACTTCGTGTGCCTGGTGGTGTTCGGGCCGCCGGGGTCAGTCGCCGGGGATGAGCTGGGCGTAGAGCTGTCGCTGGCGCGCCATCGCCTCCTGGTAGATCGCGTGGCGGGCGGGGTCGGGTGCGAGGGTGGGGCCGTCGGCGGCGGGGAGTGCGTCGAGGGCGGGAACGGCGCCCAGGGCGCGCAGGGCGAGGATAGCCGCGCCGCGGCTGGTGGCCTCGGGCTCGGCGGAGGCGACCACCGGCCGGCCGATCGCATCGGCGCAGATCTGCATCCAGGCGGGCGAGCTGAGCAAGGCCCCGCCACTGGCGATCAGGCGATGATCCGTGTCCTGCTCGCCCCGCAGGGCGCGCTCGATCAGGGCGAAGCGCAAGGCCACCGCCTCAAGGCTGGCGCGCAGGATCGCGATCGGCGTTGTCGCCGTGCTCAGCCCGTGGATGGTGGCGCGGACGTTGCCGGCCCAGCCCGGGCTGCGCTCGCCGGCCAGGAAGGGCAGCACCGTGAGGCCGTGGCCGTCCGGCGCCTGAGCGGCGATGGCGGCCTCGATGGCGGCCGGGTCCCCCAGGTTCAGCGTGTCGCGGAGCCAGGCGTAGACGTTGCCGCCCTCGCTGGTCGCGCCGCCGACCAGGGCGTGGTCACGGTCCACGCGGTAGCACCACAGCCCGTGCGGCACCCGGGCCACCTCGGCCTGGGCTACGCGCAGAGCGCCGGTGGTGCCCACGGTCAGGGCCACGCGCTTGTGGCCGATGCAGCCGCTGCCGAGGTTGGCCGCCGCGCCGTCGCCGACGGCCGGAAACCACGGCGCGTCCCGCAGCGCCGGCCAGCGCGCGGCGAAGGGCGGCGCCAGGCCGCGCCGCGGCTCGTCACAGTCGACCAGGGGGGCGAGCAGGCCTGGATCGGCGCGGAGCGTGCGGAGCAGCTCCGCGTCCCAAATGCCCAGGCGCCGGTCGAGCAGCCCCGTCCACGAGGCCGCCGAAAGGCTGACCCGCCGGACGCCGAGGAGGCGCAGCTCCAGGTACTCGCCGAGCGTGACCCACGCGGCGGCGGCGCGCCATAGATCGGGCAGGGCCCGGCGCGCCCAGGCCAGGCGGGCCGGCCAGTAGCTCGCGCGCAGGAGGCAGCCGGTGCGCTCGTGGACGGCGGCCTCGTCGAGCGCGCCGCGCAGGCCGGCGGCGTCGGCGTCGGCACGCGTGTCGGCGTAGGTGATCAGCGGCGTGAGGGGGCGGCCGCCCCGGTCGAGGGCCAGGGTGCTGGTCGCGAGGGTGGCCACAGCCACGGCGCCGATCCGCCCCGCGAGCGGGCCGGCCTGGGCCAAGGCCTGGTCGACGCAGCGGGCGGCGTGCTCCACCAGCGCGTCCGGGTCTAGCTCGGCCGCGCCCGCGGGGCCGGCCAGCAGCTCGTAGCGCTCCTGGGCGCCCACGCCGGCGACGGGATGGGCGCGCCCGTCGAAGAGGGCGGCCCGCGCCGACGAGGAGCCGATATCGATCGTCAGGACGAGGGGCGACACCGCCTCGGCGGGGGCGACAACGGGCGCGGCGCTCACGGCTCTGGCCGGAACAGCAGCTCGCCCGCGTACGGCACCAGCAGGAGGCCCTCCTCCTCGCGGCCGGCCCACGCCTCGGGGTCGATGGTCCGGTGGTCGGCGTAGCCGAGGTTGACCCGCCGGCAGCGCTCCTCGGGGATGCCGGTGGCCAGGGTGACCTGGATGCGCGGCGTCTCCACGCCGCTCGCCGCGTCGTAGGAGCCGGCGCCCTTGACGTGGGTGCTATGGGCGAGCACGCCGCCGGGGATGTGCTTGAACCGCTCCCACTGCTTGGTGAAGTAGTCGCGAACGTGGAAGCCGATCTGGTCGAGCAGCGCTCCGTGGGTGTACGACAGCTCGGTGATGTGCGGCGCGTAGATGATCACCTCGCCGCCGTCCTCGACGATCGGCTCGGTCTTGTACATCGCCTTGGCCGCCGTCCACAGGTCGTCGTAGATCGGCGCGGGCAGGGAAAGGACCCGCCGGAAGCGCCGCGGCCGCCGGGCGATGTTGAGCTGGGCCGACAGGTCGGCGGCCGCGCTCCACGCCGCCTCGTGGGGGCCGACATAGAGGCCGTGGAGCGTGGCCCCCCGCAGCGCCATCGCGACGCACAGGATCGGGCGGTCCACAAACTGGGCGGCGCGGTGGATCACCCGGCGCACAGGGGTGTCCTTCACGCCGATCGTCGCCACGTTGGTCACGAGGGCGCCGAGCCAGTGAGTGAAGTTGATGATCTCCGCCCCGGCGATGCCGGGGAACAGGTACTTCGCGCCCCCCGAGAAGCCGGCCACCTCGTGGGGGAACACCGGCCCGCAGATGATCAGCTGGTCGTAGTCGAAGATCATGCGGTTGAGCCGGATCGGCACGTCGGCGGCGAGCAGCCCGCCCGCGAGCGCCGACGCTTCGGCCGCGCCGATCGTGCCCACCGTCGCCAGTGCGTCGGGCTGGTCCCAGCGGTGGTTATGGATGGCGACGTTCGGGTAGCGCGCGGCGAGCTCGGCCGTGCTCACACCGACCAGCCGCTCCACCGCGGCCTCGACCATCGGCTGATGGGTGCCCAGGGCGATCAGGTAGTCCAGCCGGGCCGTGCGGGCGCCGAGCCGCTCGTACAGGAGGCGGAACAGCAGCGGGATCGGCGCCGTCCGCGTGCCGTCGGGGATGATCACCAGCACCCGCCGTCCGTCGAGTGGCAGCGGGTCGAGCGCGCGGGCCAGCACCGCCCGCGCGTCCTCCGCGCCCAGAACCTTTGTCGTCGAGCCCTGCCCCGTCACCATCGCCGCCCCCTTCATCGCCAGCGCGCCGCTCTGCCCGCGCTGGCTGCCGCAAGGATGTATCGGGTCGACCGGCCATGCGAGCGCTCGCCGCGACCGGCCGCCACAAGTATACCGCAGCCGGCGATAGCGCCCCCGCTGGGTCCGCGTCAACGGACCGGACACCGGAGCCGCGCTGTCTAGCGCAGCATCAGCAGGGCGGCGCCCGCCGTCAGGCCGAGGGCGAGCAGCTCGAAGGTGCGCTGGTTGAGCCGCTCGACGATCGGGCGGCCGACATAGGCCCCGGCCATACTGAACAGGCCGAGGGCGAGGGAAACGCCAAGCGTCGACGGGTTGATCAGCCCGAGCGAGGCGCTGAACGGCACTTTGAACAAATTGAGCAAGAAAAAGTACCAGGCCGCCGTGCCGACAAAGACGATCTTTGGCAGCCGCATTGCCAGCAGGTAGATCACCATGACCGGGCCGGCCGCGTTGGCGACCATGGTCGTGAAGCCGGCCGTGATCCCCGTGAGCGGGGCGAAGAGGGGGTGCGCCGGGCGGGCGTTCTCGCCTGCGGGGGTGGGGCGGCGCGAGCGCAGGAGCTGGAACGCGGCCAGGGCGAGCAGGATGGCGCCGATCAGCCGGCGCATCTGCCCCTCGTTCACACGCCCGAGCGCGAGGTAGCCGAGCACGATGCCGGCGGCGGCCCAGGGGAACAGGCGCCACAGGTGGGGCCAGCTGGCGTCGCGGCGGTAGGCGGCGACGGCGACGACGTCGGCGCAGATCAGGATGACGAGCACCATGCCGACCGACTCGCGGGCGGGGAAGGCCAGCGCGAAGATCGCGACGTTGAGGATGCCGAGGCCGGGGATGCCCGTTTTCGACAGGCCGACGAGTACGGCGCCGAGCGCGCCGAGCGCCCACTGCCAGGGTTCGAGGTGCATGGGGCGGACGGACTTTCTGCTCTGCTCAGGGGGGCGGGCCGGGCGGCCGCCTGGCGCCCATGGCGCGCCTGAGTATACCACCGCTCGCAGGGGGCGGCGTGTGACGGGCAAACTCTGTTTATAATGGGGTCACCCGCCCGTCGCCCTCAGCCATTGCACAGGGGAGCACCTATGAAGACCAGCTTGCAGATCGCCAGCGAGGCCCAGCTCGCGCCCATCAGCGCCGTGGCCGAGCGGGCCGGCATCCCCGAGCGCTTTGTCGAGCTCCACGGCCGCTACAAGGCCAAGATCGACCTCGACGTGCTCGCCGAGCTCCGCGACCGCCCCCTCGGCAAGTACATCCTCGTCACCGCGATCTCGCCCACCCCCCTCGGCGAGGGCAAGACGACCACGACGATCGGCCTGGGCATGGCCCTCAACCGGATCGGCAGGAACGCCGCGATCGCCATCCGCCAAAGCTCGCTCGGCCCGGCCTTCGGGATCAAGGGCGGCGGCGCCGGCGGCGGCTACAGCCAGGTGGTGCCGCTGGAGGAAAGCATCATCCACCTCAACGGCGACATCCACGCCATCCAGCAGGCCCACAACCAGATCGCCGCCCTGGTGGACAACAGCCTGTTCCACGGCAACCCGCTCGACATCGACCCGGCCCGGATTGTGATCCGGCGCGTCCTCGACGTCAACGACCGCTTTCTGCGCCACGTCACCGTCGGCCAGGGCGGCCCAAAGGATGGCCTCCCGCGCGACACCGGCTTCGACATCACCGTGGCCAGCGAGCTGATGGCCATCCTCGCCCTCGCCAGCGGGGCGAACAGCCGCGAGGCGATCATCAGCCTACGCGCACGCATCGGCCAGATGGTGGTCGCCTTCACTCGCGACGGCCGCCCCGTCACCGCCGACGACGTGCGCGCCGCCGGTGCCGCGACGGTGCTGATGCGCGAAACGCTCAAGCCCAACCTGATGCAGACGATCGAGAACACACCCGCCTTCATCCACGCGGGGCCCTTCGCCAACATCGCCCAGGGCAACTCGTCCATCCTGGCTGACCAGATCGGGCTGCGCACCGCCGAGTACGTGGTCACCGAGGCCGGCTTCGGCATGGACATGGGCGGCGAAAAGTTCTTCGACATCAAGTGCCGCGCCTCGGGCCTGTGGCCCTCCGCGGCCGTGGTGGTGGCGACGATCCGGGCCCTCAAGAGCCACACCGGCAAGTACAAGATCGTCGCCGGCAGGCCCCTGCCGCCCGCCCTGCTCGCGGAAAACCCCGACGACGTGTACGCCGGCGGGGCGAACCTGCGCGCCCAGATCGCCAACGCCCGCCGCTTCGGCGTGCCCGTGGTGGTCGCCCTCAACGCCTACCCCGGCGACACCCCGGCCGAGGTCGAGGCCGTGCGCCAGGTGGCCGCCGAGGCGGGGGCCGCGGGCGTCGCGGTGAGCCGGGTCTTCGCCGAGGGCGGCGCCGGCGGTGAGGAGCTGGCCCGCATGGTCGTGGCCGCCGCCGAGGCCGCCCGGCCCGAGCCGCGCTTCCTGTACCCGCTCGACGTGCCGATCAAGCAGAAGATCCACGCCCTGGCCACCCAGATCTACGGCGCCGCCGACGTGAGCTACACCGCGCTCGCCGACGAGCAGATCGCCGGCTTCGAGGCCAACGGCTTCGGCGGCCTGCCGATCTGCATGGCCAAGACGCAGTACAGCCTGAGCCACGACCCGGCGCTCAAGGGCGCGCCGACCGGCTACACCTTTCACATCCGCGAAGTGCGGGCCAGCGTCGGCGCGGGCTTTATCTACCCGCTGGCCGGCGAGATGGTGACGATGCCCGGCCTCAGCGCCGCCCCCGCCGCCCACGCCATCGACATCGACGCCGACGGCAACACGGTCGGGCTGTTCTAAACTCGGCTAAGCATGGCCTCCGGCTCGCGCGAGCGCCAAAGACGAGTTTGCTCGGGCAGGCGCGGCAGGTTGGAGACGATCAGCTCACTCGCGCGGACGAGCTTGCCCCGCGCCGTGGCCGAGTACAGCAGATCCACATGCCGCGGCCCGGCCCCGCCCTCGCCGTACTTCGCCACGATCGGGGGGGCCGCGTCGTAGCTGAGGATATAGTTGGCCGGCAGGGCGCTGAGGGCGTCGTACAGCCGGTCGTGGTCCTGCGCGGCGAAATAGTAGCGGTACAGCCGGTCGGCCTTCGCGTAGAACGGGGGGTCGAGGTAGCAGAACAGCCCGTCGCGGCCGTGGCCGAGCTGCTGGGCCAGGGCGAGCGTGTCGGACCACTCGCCCTCGTGGATGAAGGCCACCCGGTCGGCGAAGGCCGCGATCTGGCGGATGCGCTTCGCCAGCCGCTCGACGGGGAAGCGGCAGCCGATCGCGTAGTCCGAGGCCTGCTGGCGCCCGCCGATCGGCCCCGCCGTCGCGCTCATGATCCCCGAGAAGCTGGTGCGGTTCAGAAACAAACACTTGACCGCCCAGCCCATCCGGCTGGTCGGGCGGGTGGCGCGGAAGCGCTCCCAGAGCGCAAGCGAGGGCTCCAGCCGGCGCAGCTTCGCGATCAGCCGCTCGGGCTCGTGGAACACGGCCCACCAGAACCCGGCCACCATCGGATCCTTCTCGCCGAGGGCCACCCGCTCCACCAGGCCGTCGTGGAGCAGCTGGATCGCGACGCTCGCCCCGCCCGCGAACGGCTCGACGTACAGCTTCGGCCGCAGCCCGTTCAGCCGCAGGGCCTCCGCGACGTACCCGGCCAGCCGGCGCTTGCCGCCGGGGTAGCGCAGCGGGGACAGCAGGACGGGCGGGCGTCGCTCCCGCCGCTTCCGCCCACCCGCGGGGCCGCCTGTCACAGCGGAAACTCCTTCCACTGCACCTGGAACGTGACTGCCGTGCCGTCGCCCGCAGCCCAGGCCAGCTCGCGCCGGCCGCTGTCGCAGTAACGGCGGAACTCCTTCAGCATCATCGCGTCGAGCAGCACGTCGTGGTCGGGCGGCACGAGGTCGAGCACGGTGTCCGCGCACAGCACGATCAGCTTGTGGCGGGCCCGGGTGGCGGCGACGTTGAAGCGGTTGCTGCTGAGCAGAAAGCCGGCCTCGCCCTCGGCGTACTCGCCGTCGGCCACCCCGTATGACATCACCACCACGTCGCGCTCCTGCCCCTGAAGCTTATCCACTGTGTCGACCAGCGGCATGGGCCGGGCCTCGCTGCCGAAGCCGTAGCCGCGCAGGAGCTGGCGGATGGCGCTGTTCTGGGCCCGGTGTGGGGCGAGCACGGCCGCGCCCTCGCCCGCGAAGGCCTGCGGCGTGTAGACCGCGCCGGTCCGCGAGTCGATCAGGATGTCGCGCAGGCGGCTGAGCAGCCGGGCCGCCAGCTCGGCCTCCAGCGGGTTGCGGGCGGTGAAGCTGCGCGGCGGGCGGTAGCGCACCAGCACCACCGGCCGGTCGGGGTGGAGCAGGAGCTCCAGCAGATCGTCGGTGGCCCGGGCGAGCGGCACGGCCGAGGCGATCCGGATGTCGGGCCGGGTCGAGAAGAAGCGCCCGCGGTACAGCACCTCGCGCGGGTAGGCCGTCAGCGGCTCGTTCATGCGGAAGTTGTCTTCGAGCTGGAACAGGATGCGCGCCTCCAGGTCGGGGCGGGTGGCGCGCTGGGCCTCGATCCGCTCGCGCACAAAGGCGAAGACCGAGCTGAGCAGGTGGGCCTGGGCCTCGGGGTAGGCCCCCTTGATGATCGGCGGGAGCTGCTGGTCGTCGCCGGCCAGGATGAGGTTAGCGCCGGCCCGGCTCGCGGCGAAGGCGATCAGGGCATCGGGCAGCTTCATCTGCGAGGCCTCGTCCACCAGCACGACGTCGAACCAGGGCTGCACCACGTCCCCCGCCCCGCTTGTCGCCCGGTGGACCGCCCACACCGTTCCCCCGAGCACCAGGCAGGGGGCGGCCACCTCCATCGTCGCGGCCAGCCCCTCGGGCTCGACCGGGGCGACTCCGGCGGGGGTGGACCCATCCGGCCCGGCCGCCGCGTTGCGCTGGAGCTTCCCGACCTGGAGCGCATCGGGGCCGAGGTTGTAGCGCGCCGCCAGCTCGGCCACTTTGGTGAGCACGTTGTTGATCGCGTGGTGGGTGAAGGCGGTGACGAGCACGCGCACGGGCCGCCCGAGCCGGCGGGCCGCGAGCGTGTAGCCGATCAGCATGTGGGCGATGGTGTGGGTTTTGCCCGTGCCCGGCGGCCCCCAGACAAGGGTCAGCGGCTCGCGCATGACACCGCGCCAGGCCCGCCACTGCCCCGCGTTGAGCAGCCGGTCCGGGTCGGCGCCAGCGGCGGCCAGGCAGGCGCGGACGTCGGCCTCCAGGGCGGGGACGTCGGGGACGAAGGGCGTCCAGCCGTCGATTGTGGCCCCGGCGAGCAGCGGGGCGAGGTGCTCCGCGCCGCCACTGTGCGCCGCCAGGCGGCCGAGCACGTCGAACACCTTGCCCGAGTTGTAGTCGACGAACAGCCGGTCGAGCACATAGGTCCGGCCGGGGTCGAAGCGCTTCATGAAGGCGGCGGGCTTGTCGGGCAGGAGGCGGACGCGGGGCGGCGAGCTGTGGAGGTCGTACTCCTTGAGCGTCACCTTGTATGGGTCGAAGCGCCAGCGCCCGGTGCTGCTGAACAGGTCGCCGTCGATCTCGGACAGGAGCACGGCCGGGTCGTCGGCCGGGGTGAGCACCAGGTTGAAGTCGTCGGGCTCGAACTTGGCGTCGGCGGCCGACGGGTCGAAGCGGAACCACAGGCTGCCGTCGGCCTCGGGCGCGCTCGCCTCGGCGCGCAGGCCGTGGATGCACACGAAGCTCGCCACGCGGTCGGCCGCGGGGAGGGCGTGGGTGCGCTTGGTGTCGAGCTCGGCGAACGAGGCCTCCAGGGTGGTGAAGACGCGCAGGGCTTCGAGCGTCGCGTCGGGCAGGCGCTCGCCGTTCGCACCCAGCTGGAACGGCTCTTTGCGCAGCAGCAGGCGATCGCCCATATCGGCCTTGAGCCGGCGGACGATGGAGTCGGTGGCGCGCAGCTTCGCCAGCACCGCGCCCCGGATCTCGGCCAGGATCTCGGCCGGGGCGAGGGTGCGCTCGGCGCCGCGCTGCTGGTAGGTGAAGCGGGTGCCGTTCCACACATCGTGGATGCGCTCGAAGGCGACCTGGTTGGACAACTCCCAGCTGAATCCGTAGGGCGTGCGGAAGCGGTAGGGGCTGCGCTCGGGCCCGTACAGCTCGGAGACGGAGCGCAGGTCGTAGGCGTATGGCACGGGCAGGGCCACCAGGGTGCGCAGCATCGGCACGAGCACCGTGGCGGGCATGGTGCGGAAGGTTTCGGTGTCGGGCAGCACGGACTCGGGCGGAAACAGGCGCACCAGATTGCCTAGCTCGACCAGCAGCTCCGGCGGGCCGGGGTCGAGCAGGTGGCGCTCGACCAGGCCCTTGAGGGTCTGGACGTCGAGGGTGTCGTAGATGTAGAAGTGGAGCCGCTGCTGGGCCCGCCGCTGCTCCCACGCCGCGCTCGCCCGCGCCTCCTTCACGGCTCGCTCGGCCGCCTTGACGGCGTCGGCCAGGCCGTTGCGCCGCTCCCGCAAAGCCGCCGCCTCGGCGTTGCGCTTGCGCAGGCCCTCGGCGTTGGCCGCCTTGAATGCTTCCAGGGCGGCCTGGGCCGCGGCCACGTCCGCCTCGGCGGCGCGCACGGCGGGGATGTCGTCGAGCGGGGCGGCGCGCACGGCGGCGTTGGCGGCGTGGACGCCTTCGAGGAAGCGGTTGAGCGTTTGGAGGAACGGGAGCAGCAGGGTGGAAACCTCGTCGCCCTTCGTTTCGGCGACGAAGACGTGCTCCTGGGTGAGGGGCTGGTTGTTGGCCTTGTCCCACGCGAAGATCTTGATCCCGAGGGCGAAGCAGGTGCCGGTGACGGCGTCCTGCTCGGCCGACAGCACGACGCGCACGTCTTCGTGCTGAGGCATCTGAAAGGTGCGCTGCTCCAGGGGTCGTGGTGCGCCGTCGGTGAGGGCCCGCGCGGCGGCGAGGTAGCGGTCCAGGTGCGTCCCCAGATCGTGGCTGAGGCCGCGCAGCTGCGCGATCCGCGCCGCGTCGGCGGCCGGGTCGAGCGCGGCGAGGTCGGGGTGGGCGCGCAGGCCGGCCGCGAGCAGGTGTCGCTTCGAATCGGAGGAGATGTAGGGGATGCGCGACAGGTCGAAGGCGGCGTCGGCCCGGGCGCGGCACTCCGCCATGTACTCGCAGAGCATGCAGCCCTCGTGGACGTGGAAGTGGGCCTCGGCGGCGGGCGTCGCCAGCAGCTCCGGCAGCTGGTTGCGCAGGAAGTCGGCCAGGGCCATGCGGTAGGGGGCGAGCTTGAAGGGGGTGCGCTCGGCGCGCGCGGCCACAACTGCGTCCTCGGCGTCGGCCGCCAGGTTGGCCACGCCCAGCTCGGCGAGCGCGGACTCGAGCAGCATGTCGTAGTAGGCGACCTGGACGAAGTGCTCGTGGCGGGCGACCTGGCTGCCCTTGAAGTCCCAGATCCGCAGCCGTGGCCCGGGGTTGTCGGGGGCGGGGGGGACGAGCTCGACCAGGTCGGGGCGGGCCGGCCCGAGCTCGATTGCTGCCGGGTCCAGCCCGAAGCGGGCCAGAAAGCGGGCGGCGAGCCCCGGCAGCGCATCAGGGTCGATCGCCACCTGGGCGATGAAGCGCGGCGCCTCCGGCTGGCGGAACAGCGCGACCGCCTCGGCGAGAGGGGTGGGCCGGACTTGCCGGCGGCCGCGGCTTTCTTCGAGGCCGGCGTGGTGGAGCAGCGGCGCGCCGGCCGGCGGGCGCTCGGCGGCGAGCTCGGCCTGGAGCAGGGCGAGCTGCTCGACCTCGAAGTGGTCGCCGGCCTCCATCAGGAGGGCGATGCCTGGCCGGGTGTGGGCGCGGATGGCGCGCGGCACGTTCCAGCCGATGCCGGGCCGCCCGCGCTCGCGGGCGGGAACCGCGTCCCAGCGGAAGCGCCGGGCGCAGCGGTGCTTGAAGTGCGCCTTGAGGGCCGACGCGGTCAGGTGGAAGCGGGCGCTCGCCGGTGTTGTCGCCATAGGGTGGGCTGGCCAGTGGTGGAGAGTTCCTGGCCACGAACTATAGCATGCCTGGCGAACAACGGCGATTGTTGACCGGCCCCCGCGGGCCTACGGCTCCCTGCGGTAGCTCCCGACGTGGTCGAGCAGTACGTCGATGTCGATCGGCTTGGCGATGGTGGGGACGCCGGGCGGGAGGTTGCCCTGCTGGGCGCCCCGGTCGGCCGAGAAAACGATCAGGGGGATGGCGCTGAGGGCGGCGTCGGCCTGCTGGACGGCGAGAAAGGCCCAGCCGTCCATCACCGGCATGGCCAGGTCGAGCAGGATCAGATCGGGCGCGAGGGCGTTGGCGCGCAGGAGGTCGAGCGCCTCCTGGCCGTGGCGGGCCAGGGCGACGGCGTAGCCCTCGTCGGCCAGGCACTCGTTGAGCATATCGCGGATGCTGGCGTCGTCCTCGACAATGAGCACCTGCATCATAAGCTCCTTCCAACATGGCCGCTGTCGCCGGCGGGCGCCGCGGCGGCGGCGGCCGGCTCGCCGTCGCGCGGCAGGCTGATCGTAAAGGTGCTGCCGCGGCCTTCGGCGCTCTCGACGGCAACCGTGCCGCCGTGCAGGCCGACGATCTCCTTGACCACGTACAGGCCGATGCCCATCCCCGAGATGTGGCGCGTGTCGGCCTCGGCCACGCGGAAAAAGCGCTGGAACAGCTGGGAGATGGCCGCGGGCGGGATGCCGATCCCTTCGTCGCGCACGGTGAGGCGCACATGGGCGCCAGCGTCGGCCAACCCGATCTGGATGGAGCCCCCGTCGGGGCTATACTTCACGGCGTTGCTGATCAGGTTCTGGACCACCTGCTCCAGCCGCAGCTCGTCGCCCTCGATCAGCACCGGCGCGTCGGCGCCGGAAAGGGCGAGCGTGTGCTGCTCCAGGGTCGGCCGGACGGCCTCGACCATGCGCTGGAGCAGCCCGCTCAGGTCGAGCGGGCGCCGCTCGATGCTGAGCCGCCCCGTCTCGATCCGGCTGACGTCGAGCAGGGCGTCGATCAGCCGGTTGAGCCGCAAGGCCTGCTCGGTGGTCTGGCGGAGCAGCCGCTGGTCGCGCTCGCCGAGGCTGGACTCGCGCACCACGCGCCGCAGCAGCGTTTGCCCGTAGCCGAGCAGGGCGGTCAGGGGCGTCTTCAGCTCGTGGGCGGCGACGGACAGAAACTGGTCGCGGACGTGGACGGCGTCCTGGGCGGCGGCGTAGAGCCGGGCGTTTTCAAGGGCCACCGAGGCGATCTGGCACAGCTGCACCAGCACCGCCTCGTCGGTGGCGGAAAAGTCGCCGCCCGCTTTGTCGGAAACCTGGACGACGCCGAGGGTGTGGCCGGAGGGGGTGGTCAGCGGCGCGGCGAGCAGGCCGCGGGGGAGCGAGCGGCCGTTCGCGGCGCGGCCCGGCGCGCCCCACGCGGGGTGGGCCGCCAGCTCGGCCTGCGTCAGCCGGAGGGGCTGGTTGGTCGCGCCCACAAGGGCGAGGATCGTGGCGGGGTCGGCCGGCGCGGCGCGGCCGTCGGGGGCGGCGTCCTGGTCGGAGCGCGACATGGCGATGAGCGGGCGCGACGGCTCGGCGTCGACGGTGAGAACGGTGACAGCCAGGTGCGCGCCGAGCACCACACGCGCGTGCTCGGTGATTTGCTGAAGCACCTCGGCCACCGTGCTGGCGGCGTGGATGGCGACCGAGGAACGGTTCAGGGCCACCAGCTGCTCGGCATAGGCGCGCCGGGCCTGCTCGGCGCGCAGCTTCTCGCTAGCCAGCCAGACGCGCTCGGCGACGGTTTCGAGCAGGGCCACCTCGCGCTCCTGCCAGGCCCGGGGCACGTCGTCGCTGATCCAGAGCGTCCCGTTCCAGTGGCCGTCGCGCATGAGCGGCACGGCGAGATACGCCCGCTCGCCCGCCGGCTCGTAGGTGGCGGCGTAGGTCGCGGCGGTGCGCGGGTCGATCTGGGCGTCGTGGTTGATGATGGTGGCGCCGCGCTCCATCTCGGCGCGGGCGAGGGGGCTGTACGAGGAAACGTGATACTCGTGGGGGACGGAGGGGGCGCCACGGCAGCACTCCGCGAGGACGCGGGCCTGGTCGGCGGCGACGTCGATGTCGACGATCAGGCAACGGCGCACCTGCATGTAGTCCGCGATCAGCTCGGCGGCGCGGGCCAGGATCTCGGCCCGGTCGCTGGCGCGGCGCACGCTTTCGGCGACGTCGGCGAGGAGGCGGGCGTCCCGCTCGCGCAGCTCCTGGTCGTGGGTGTCGGTCAGGGTGCAGATCCACTCGCGGATGGCGCCGGCCGCATCGCGCAGGGGCGCTGCCCTGGCCACGAAGTGGCGGAACTCCCGGCCCGGCGCGTACCAGACCCGCCCCCTGGCCTCGTAGACCGAGCCGGCCGCCACGGCGCGCCGCCAGCGGGCCTGCATCTCCTCCCGGTCGTCGGGGTGGAGCGCGTCGAGCCAGCCCCAGCCCTGGGAGGCCTCCCAAGCCTGGCCGGTGAAGGCCGACCACTCGGGCTGCGGCGACACGAATGCGCCGCTCGCGTCGGCCCGCCAGATCACGGAGGTCAGCAGGTGGGTGAGGGCGCGGTAGCGCTCCTCGCTCTGGCGCAGCGCCTCCTGGGCGCCGGCGTGTTCCTGCCGCGGCTCGTCTATCACGCTCGCTCCGCCTTTCCGCCCGCCGCGCGCCCGCCGCCGGGGCCGGCGGCCCAACCGGAGATGTTTCGCACTTCAGGGTTCCGAACGCAAGGATAGCCGACTAGAACTGCAAGAAGCGTGCCAGATACGATCCCCGCGCGCCCGACGGGCTCGCGCGCCGCTCCTCCCATATTATAGAGTGCGGCGTCGCCGGCTCGCCGGACAAGGGGCGCCTGCGTGGCGCGAGGGCGGCCGGAAGCGCGCCCTCAAAAGGCGTAGCGGATGGCGCAGCCGGGGACGGTTGCCTCCAGCAGCTCGCAGAGCTGGCGGACGGCGGGCTGCTTGATCCGGAGGCGGTAGCGCAGAACGCGGTCGCCGCTGATCTGGGCCGTCTTCTCCTCCTGCCACTCGGGCCGCCAGAGCAGCTCCTCGGCCTGGGGGTGCCAGCGCATGTTCACGTCGTGGAGCTGGGCGTCGTGGGTGAGAAAGATCACCTCGGCGCTGAGCTGGGCCCGCGCGGCCGGGCCGATTCCGTCGGCGAGCTGGGCGAACAGCTCGGCGTAGTCGTCGAGCCAGCCGTCGTAGAGGATGACGGGGGCGATGCTGACGTTCACCTCGTAGCCGGCGCGAAGAAAGTCGTCGATCGCGACGATCCGCGCGGCGACGGGCGAGGTGCGGACGTCGAGGGTGCGCGAGATCCGCTGCGGCATGAGGCTGAAGCGCAGCCGCGTCTTGCCCTGCGGGTCGTAGTCGAGCATGGCCCGGTTGACGAACTTGGTGGCGAAGGTGGCCTTGGCGTTGGGCAGGTCGCGGAACAGGGCCACCAGATCGCGCACATTGTCGCTGATCAGGGCGTCGACCGAGATGTCGCTGTTGGTGCCGAGCTCGTAGACCCAAAGGCGCGGGTCGGCCGCGGTGGGCTCCAGCTTCCACCCCTGCTTGCCGGCGTGGCGCCCGATCGCGGCCACGATCGCCTCGATGTTGACAAAGGCGGTGATCGGGTTGGCGAAGCCCTTGCGCCGGCCGACGTAGCAGTAGGGGCAGGCCAGAGCGCAGCCAGACGCGCTCGACGGGGCGATGAAGTCGGCGCTGCGCTGGTTGGGGCGGATCTGCAGCCCCTTCTTCACGCCGAGCACCAGGGTGGCCCGCTTGACCCGCACCCACTCCTCGGCCAGGTCGGCGTTGCGGTGCAGGTCGGGGATGTTCCAGTGGGAAGCCACCTCTACGCGCGCGGCCTCGGGGAAGCGGTCGAGGATCGCGCGGCCGCGGGCGTACTCGGCCACCGCTGGCTCGTGGTAGATGGTGTCGATTTTCAGCAGCCGGTCGGCCGCAGTGGCATGGGTGGTCATTGTCACGCTATCAGTGTACCACGCCGGGTCGGGCCGGGGGGCCGCCGCCGGCGGTGTCTCATCGAGGCCTCATCCCTGTTCTGGGCAGGCCAGACGGGGTGTATGATTAGGGCGGCGCGTGGCGCCGGCGAGGCCCGGCGATGCGCCAGCACCTTGTAGCAAGGCCGTATAGCTGGAGGTCTCGATGGCAACCCTGGCCGCGCCCCACGCCCCGCCCGTCGCCGATCGCACCCCCTTCCACCTGACCGACGCGCAGATCCGCTTTTTCGACGAGAACGGCTACCTCGTCCTGCGCGACTGGATCCCCGCGGAGCTGCTCGACCGGCTGCGCGCGGCCGGCGACGCCTGGATCGCCGACGGGCTGCGCCGCCCGCCGGAGCTGGCCGGCGACGACTATAACTTCGCCCAGCGCCCCGGGGGGCCGGCCCTGTTCCGGGTCAACTACCTGCACAACAAAGGCCAGGCCGCCTCGCTGGAGCTGCTCGGCAGCCCTCAGGTGCTGGCCGTGGCCGAAAGCCTGTGCGGGCCGAACTTCGTGCCCACCTATGAGTCGATGGTGTTCAAGCAGGAGGGCGACGGGGAGCGCATCCCCTGGCACCAGGACGCGGTGGCGCCCACGCAGCAGTTTCGGATCTTCAACTTCGACCTGTACCTCGACCCGTCGCTCGCCGGCGCCGGCGCGCTGCGCGTGATCCCGGGCACCCATCTCCAGCGCCAGGACATCTGCGCCATGACCGACGCCTACGGCTGGGAGCACCCGGATGCGATCGAGGTCGAGATGCAGCCGGGCGACGTACTCCTGCACCACGTGATGGTCGTCCACGGCTCGCCGCAGGTGGTCGGGCGGGCGCTGCGGCGCACAATCTACTACGAGTTCCGGCCGGCCGAGGAGATCCTGGCCGACGGGCCCTGGGACGGGGCGTGGATCGAGCGGCGCATGCGGCTCGTCCCCCTCGGCCTGGCCGCCCACGCCCGCGCCTTCCCGGACGCCCCGCCCTTCCGCTGGCGCGTCGACGCGGCCTTCCGCCCGGCGCCTCTCGGCTCCGACGAGGCCGAGCTGAAGGTGGCTCACGAGGTGCACATGTCCGGCTCGTACTGCAGTGCCGGCGACGCGGGGCCCAAGGCGAGCCGGTAGCGGCCGCAGCCCGCCACGGCAGAAGCTCTCATCGCGGCAGCCCGGATGGCGGCCGCGATGAGAGCTTCGCGCGTTTCTGGTGCCGGCGAGGGCGTCAGCCCATCAGGAGAAAGGCCTCGTTGAGGATAAGGCCGACCGCGGCGACGACAACGCAGGTGATCAGCAGGGCGGCCACGATTGCGACATTCTCGGACAGGTTGCCCAGGGGGCTGGTGCTGGGCTTGGCGGCCTTCTCGACGGCGGCGACGCGCTGCTCTGGGGCGAGCGGCTTCGGGCTGGACATACCGACTCCTGCGTGCTCAATCTGCTATACCTGGTGGCAAGTGTAGCAGCGGACGCATTAGGAGATTGTTTGGATCAGCCGCGGGCCGTTCGGATTGTGTAAAGCCAGCCAGAGGATCGGCCGCCGGCGCTCGGGCCGGGCTCTGCGCCCGGCTCATCGGCGGGCGTCGTGGTCGGCGTGCTAGTAGGCTCGTCTGTCGGCGTAACCGTCGGCGTGCTGGTCGGCTCGTCGGCCGGCGTGGCCGTGGGTGTGCCCGTTTCTGTGGCGGTCGGGGTGTGCGTCCGCGTCACGCTGGGCGTGCTGGTCGGCTCCTGTGTCGGAGTGGCCGAAGGTGTGGGCGTTTCCGTGGCGGTCGGGGTGTGCGTCCGCGTCGTCGTGGTCGTGGGCGACGAGGTCGGCGGCATGACGACGGCGGGCGCGGCCGCGGCAAGCACCTCGATCGCGTTCACCGTGGCCTTGTAGGTCGCGGCGCTGAAGGCGATGTTGAGCTGGCCATCGCTCACCGTGACGGTGTACTCCTTGACGACGGCCACCATCGGGCCGACATCTGCGAAGATGTCGTAGTTTGCAAGCTCGACCGGCCCGCCCTCGAGGTTGGCGCTGAAGACGCGCTTGCCGGCGCCGCCGGCCCCGCCGCCGGGGGCGCCCCAGTACGTTTCGGCGAAGTGGAGTCGTACCCGGTAGCTCCCGTTCGCGGGCACGGGGATGGCATAGCTAAAGGTGGCGAGGTTGTTCCTGGTGCTCCGTTCCGTCAGGTAGAGCCCGTCCGCCGTTGTCGCGCCGATCTCCGTGATCTGGCGGTTTGTGTAGCTTTTGCCGCCGTTGAAGTATTGGTCGGCGGCCCAGCTTTGCCCGTCGAGCGTCGTCGCCGCCCCGCCCGCGTTCAGCCGCACGACAACGCCCCCGGCCGGCGCGGTCCCTGTCGCCGTAGCGGTGGCGGTGGGGCTGGGCGTCCGGGTGGCGGTCGGAGCGATGGTCGGCGTGTTGGTCGCGGTGGGTGTGTTGGTATCCGTGGGCGTGGCGGTGCGGGTGGGGGTCGGGGGAGGGAGGGTGTCGGGGGCGGCCCAGGCGATGGCGGCATCGAACAGGCTCCAGCCGGCGGCGTTGGCGTAGCTGGGGGCGTTCTGGCGGAAGAAGAAGCCGACGCGGCGGGCGGGGGCGGCCATCCCGGCCATCGTCGCGCCGTTCTCGTAGGCGAAGATGGTGGCCTGGGCGCTGTTGCCGGGCACGGTCGCCACCACCACGGCGTCGCCGGTGGGCGCGCCGTAGGAGATCCAGTTGGCCAGGGTGAGCACGGTGGGCGTGCCGCTGAGGCCGGCGGCCAGTGGGTGGGCCGCGTTGACGATCGTTACCTTGGTCTGGGCGGTGGCGTAGCCGCCGTTGGCGACAGTCATGCCCAGCTCGTCGAACAGCTCCTCGCGCAGGTTGATTAGGGGCACGGCGACGTTGCGCAGCTTGGTGCCGACCTGACTGGCCGTGACCGAGGCGGTGATGAGGACGACCTGCTTGCCGGCGGCGTCGGCGCTGGTCAGGTTGGCGCTTGTCTGCACAGTGACGGTGAAGCCGAGGCTTTGCAGGCGCGCCACCAGCGCCTGGTCCCCCGCGTTCGTCTCCACCCCCACCACCAGCGCCGCCTTCTCCGCCGGCACAGGCGTGGCGATCGGCGTGTTCTCCGATTTCGGGGTCGTTGTCATGTGAGGGGTGGCCGAAGGGGGGAGCGGGGTGCTGGTGGGCGTCGTCGCCTCAGGATCGCCGGCCGGGAGATTGAAGACTTCGAGGGCGGCGGACTGGGAGAATCCGGCCTTAGTGCCGCCGCCGGCCACGTACACCCGGCCGCCGATCAGCAGCGGGAAGATGCCGTGGCGCGCGGTGGGCATCGTCGCCAGCTCGCTCCAGGTATTGGTGCGGGGCCGGTACACGTCCACCCGGTTGTACACCTTGTCGACCGTCGCCCCCGGCCCGCTGGCCGTCTCCCCCCCGAAGATGTAGAAGGCGCCGCCGGCGTAGACCGCTTTGCCCATGCCGCCCCGCCCGATCGGCAGGGGCGCCAGGCTGGCCCCGCTCGCGCTCGATTGCCAGGTGTTCGTCGCCGGGTCATACACCTGCACCGTATCAAAGCCGTTCGCCACCGTGTTGTTGTCGCCGCTGCCCGGCCCGCGCCCGCCGAACACCCACAACCTGCGCCCGTCGGTGGTCGCGGCGGCGTGGTTGCGCCCCTGCGGCATCGGCGCCAGCGCTCGCCAACTGTTCGTCGCCGGGTCGTAGACCGCGGCCTGGGTGGTGGTGGTGTTGCCGATGATGCCGCCGGCGACGTACACTTTGCCGTCGATCACGGCCGAGGCGCTGGAGCCTGCGGCGAAGGGCATGTCGGCCCCCAGGCTCCAGCTGTTGGCGGCCGGGTTGAAGATCTGCACCTTGCCGGAGGAGCTGCTGCCGAGGCCGCCGAACAGATACAGCCTGCCGCCGACCACCTCGGCCGCGTGGTGGTTGCCGGGGAAGGGACGCTGGGCCAGGCCGCTGCTCCAGGTGGTGGCTCCGAGGTCATAGGCGAGAGTGGCGTTGTTGCCCTCGCCGACTACGTACAGCTTGTTGCCAATGATCCCGCTGGCTACTTCGCCGAGGGCGAGCGGCATGGCCGCCTGCGTTTCCCAGCGGTCGGGGAGGGTCGCGCCCCACATGGTGCTCGTCGGGCTGCCGGTGCCGCCGCCGGCCACGAGCAGCCGGTCGTTGATAAAGCCAGCAACGGGCGACTTACGGCCGCCGAGGAGGGGCGCCATGCGCAGCCAAACGTCCGTCGCCGGGTCGTAGGCGTAGACGTCGGTCGAGGCCTTGCCCGCGGCCCCATCGTTGGTCGAGCCGCCGAGGACGAGAATCCGGCCGTCCACGACAAGGACGGACGCCTCGATATGGCTCCGGCCGACGGGGAGATCGGCGGCGCGGCTCCAGCTTTTGCTCGCGGGGTTGAAGACGTCGACGCGGCTCTGGGCGGTGGTGCCCTCGTTGTGGCCGAACTGGCCGCCGATGACATAAATCTGGCCGCCGAGCACGACGCTGCCCAGGTGGTTGCGGCCCAGGGGCAGGGCCGGGCCGCGCGTCCAGCCGGTGCCGCCGTCAAGGTCCAGCATGAAGTGATCGGTCTGGTCGGCGTCGTTGGTGCCGCTCGTGCGCAGGGCGCCGCCGAAGAAGTGGATGGTGCGTCCGACGATCGCCGCTGCCCCCGCGCCGCGCGGCTCGGGCAAGGGCGGCCCCTCGCTCCAGGTGTTGGTGCGGGTGTTGAAGATCAGCACCCGGCTGGTCGAAGGGCCAGGGTTGTTGCCGACGTACCCACCGATCAGATAGATCGTTTCGCCGTCGCGGACGGAGGCCGCGTGGGTGATCGCCTGGGGCATGTCGGCGAGGCGGCTCCAGCTGTTGGTGGCCGGGTCGTACACGTCGGAGCGCGTGGTGGCGCGGTAGGAGGTGTCGTAGAAGCCGCCCAGCACATACAGCTTGCCGTTGACCGGGCCGCCCTGGGCCTCGGTGCGCACCAGGGGGAGCGCCGCAAGGGTGGACCAGCCGAACACCCCGGTGTAGGCGTAGGTGATGGCGGCGGGCTGGCCCGCCAGGCCCGCCAGGAGGGCGAGGGTGATCCAGCGCAGGCGGATATCACGGCGGCGTGCGGGCTCAGAACGGCGCATATAGTCCCCTTCGCCGGGCTGTACGTGGGCGGGTCGAAAGCGGGCGCACAGCGTGTGCTGATATGTATGGTGATTCGCATCGTGCGAAAGGTAACCTTTGCTCGGGGTTAACTATAACATGGCCAAATTCCGGACCATATCACAATAAAATGTCGATTTTTTTATCGGCACATCGCTTGCTGTCATCTGCCGATTAGAACTAGATGGTGATCGCAGTAGTGTGAGGATACAATGACGGAGATCACGCAGATTGGCGCGTGGCCGGAGGCGGGCGGCACGCGCTTTCGAGTCTGGGCGCCGGCGACGTCGCAGGTCGAGGTGGTGCTGTTCGAGGCGGACGGGCGGCCGGGCGCGGCCCACCCCCTCGCCGCCGAGGGGGGCGGCTACTTCAGCGGCTATATCGCCGAGGTTGCTCCGGGGGCCCGCTACATGTACCGGCTCGGCGGCGGCGACCCCCGGCCGGACCCGGCCTCGCGCTTCCAGCCCGACGGCGTCCACAGCCCTTCGCAGGTGATCGACCCTGGGGCCTTCCGCTGGGGCGACGCCGACTGGCGCGGCGTGCCCCTCGACGACCTGGTGATCTACGAGCTCCACGTGGGCACGGCGACGCCCGAGGGCACCTACGCGGCCCTGGCCGACCGGCTCGACGCGATCCGCGAGCTTGGCGTGACGGCGATCGAGCTTATGCCCCTGGCCGACTTTCCCGGCCAGCGCAACTGGGGCTACGACGGCGTGGCGCTGTTCGCCCCTACCCGGGCCTACGGCACGCCCGACGACCTGCGCCGGCTAGTGGACGCGGCCCACGCCCGTGGCCTGGGCGTCATCCTCGACGTGGTGTATAACCACCTCGGCCCCGACGGCAACTACCTGCGCGAGTTCAGCCCCGGCTACTTCACCGATCGGCACCACACGCCCTGGGGCGACGCGATCAACGTCGACGGGCCCGACAGCCAGCCCGTGCGCGACTTCTTCATCGCCAACGCCCTGCGCTGGGCCCACGAGTTCCATATCGACGGCCTGCGCCTCGACGCCACCCACGCCATCATCGACGACAGCCCGACCCACCTGATCGCCGAGATGGCGGCGACGGTGCGCGCGAGCCTGCCTCCCGGCCGCCACTTCCTGTTTGTCGCGGAGAACGAGCACAACGACCCGAACATTGTGCGACAGGGGGGGTGGAGCCTCGACGGCGTCTGGGCCGACGACTTCCACCACCAGGTGCGCGTCGCGCTCACCGGGGAGCGGGACGGCTACTACGCCGACTACACCGGCACCGCCGACGACCTCGCGGCGACCATCCAGCAGGGCTGGTTCTACCGGGGCCAGGAGACGCCGCGGGGCAAGGCGCGCGGCGCTCCCGCCGACGACGTCGACCCGGCCCATTTCGTCTACTGCATCCAGAACCACGACCAGGTGGGCAACCGGGCCCTCGGCGAGCGGCTCAACCACGACGTCGGCCTCGACGCCTACCGCGCCGCCTCGGCGCTGCTCCTGCTCGCGCCCCACACCCCCCTGATCTGGATGGGCCAGGAGTGGGCCGCCTCGTCGCCCTTCCTCTTCTTCACCGACCATAACCCCGAGCTGGGCAAGCTGGTGACGGAGGGGCGGCGCAAGGAGTTTGCCGGCTTCAGCGCCTTTAGCGGCGAGACAGTGCCCGACCCGCAGGCCGCCGACACCTTTGAGCGCTCCAGGCTGCGCTGGGAGGAGCGCGACGAGGAGCCCCACCGCGGGGTGCTGGCGCTCTACCATGACCTGCTGGCCCTGCGGCGCGGCCACCCCGCCACCAGCGAGGGCGGCCGCGACAGCTTCGCCATCGCCCCCGCCGGCGAGCGCGCGCTTGCCTTGCGCCGCGGCCACGGCGCCGAGCAGCTGCTCCTCGTCGTCAACCTCGGCGGGCCCGCCACGGTCGCCCTCGCGGATCTCCCCGGCATCGCGGTCGACGAGCCCGGCGCGCTCGCGCCCCTGCTCGACAGCGAGGACCCGCGCTACGGCGGGCGCGGCGCTGTGGCCGTCGAGGGCGGACGGCTGGCGTTCGGTGGCGCCGGCGCGGTGGTGCTGGCCCGACGCGGGGAGTAGCAAGCGACGGCCGGGCATGCATGAAGTGGTGAAGCACGCACGGGGGCGGCGATTGTGGCCGCCCTCCATTCGGGTGTTGTCGCCTCGTGGGCGGGCCGTGCATCAAAAGAGCACAGATATGATGGGCAAAGGGTGCACAAGGCGCGCGAATTGTTGGTATACTTGCAACAAGGCTGCGCAACCGAAACCTGCCCCACCGAGGAGCCCTTCGTGCTGACGTCGATGACGGCCGAAGTCTTCGTCCGCTACCTTTCCTGGGCGATCTTCGTCCTGATCTTCGCCGTGACCACAGGCCAGGCCATCCGGCGCCCGAGCCGCGCGAAGGTCGACCCGGCCCTGCTCTTCGGCGCCTCGGTGCTGGTGATCTTCGTCAACGTCGCGCAGGAGGTCGACCTGCTGCCGCGCATCCCGGCCCTCACGGCCGTGACGTCGACCGCGCTGATCTGCCTGCCCTACCTGCTGTTCCGCCTGATCGACGACGTCGTGGGGGTGCCGATCGGCCTGCACCGGGCGGTCGCCGCCGCGATCGCCGCCAGTGTGGCGGTGGTCTGGATCCAGCCCATCGGGCGGCCGGCCTGGGTCGACGGGCTGCTGCTCCTGTTGCTGGTCGCGGTGCTCGCTTATGTAGTCGTGGTGGGGGCCCTGGCCGCGCGGCGCGCGCGCGGGGTGACGCAGCGGCGCCTCGGCGCGGTGATGCTCGGCTCGGCCTTTCTGGTGGTCAACTTTGTGTCCGGCAACCTGCCGCGCTGGCTTCCCGTCGCCCGCGAGGATGCTCGGGCCCTGGCCGACCTGTCGGGCCTGGCGATCGCGGTCAGTTACTACGTCGGCTTCGCGCCGCCGCGCTGGCTGCGCCGCACCTGGCAGGAGCCGGAGCTGCGGGCCTTTCTTCAGCGCGCCGCGCAGTTGCCGCGCCTCCCCCAGACGACCGCGATCGTCGAGGCCCTGGAGCACGGGGCCGCGGCCTCCCTTGGCGCCCCCCTGGCCCGGATCGGGTTGTGGAACGAGGACCTGCAGGCGCTGCGCTTCGCCATCCCCGAGGGCCCGCTCGACGTGCCCCTGTCCAGCGAGCTGCCCGCCGCCGCGACCTTTCGCACCGGCCAGGCGCTCTTCTCGACCGATACGCGCTACGAGCGGCTGTTCGCGCGTCAGCAGAGCCCGAGCCAGGAGGCCCGCGCCGTGCTTGCCGCCCCCATCACGGCGGGCGAGCGCCGGCTCGGCGTGCTGACCGTTTCCGCCGCCCGTGCGCCCATCTTCGCCGAGGACGACCTGGCCCTCGTCCAGCTCCTCGCCGATCAGGCCGCTGTCATCCTCGAAAGCCGCTATTTGATCGACGAGGCGACTCGCGTGCGCGCCCGCGAAGAGGCCGCGCGCCTCAAGGAGGACTTTCTTTCCGCCGCCGCCCACGACCTCAAGACACCCCTGACCACGATCGTCGCCCAGGCCCAGCTGATCGACCGGCGCCTGGCCCGCTCCCCCGAGCGGCCGATCGACCGGGCGAGCATCCAGCGCATCGTCAGCGAAAGCGAGCGGCTGCGGGCCATGGTCCGCGACCTGCTCGACGCCGCCAGGGCCGAGCAGGGCCAGCTCGTCGGCCGGCGCGAGCCGATGGACGTGGCCGCCGCTGTCGCGGACGTTGCCCGGCGCCACGACAGCGCGACCCACCCCTTCACCGTTTCCGCCGAAGGCCCGATCGTCGGGATCTACGACCCGGTCCGCATCACTCAGCTGATCGAGAACCTGGCCGAGAACGCGGTCAAGTATAGCCCCGACGGCGGCCCCATCGCGCTCGATGTCTGGCAGGACGCGGCCTCCATCCACATCCGCGTCGCCGACCGGGGCATCGGCATCCCCGCCGACGACCTGCCGCACCTGTTCGACCGCTTCCACCGCGGCGCCAACGTCGACGATCGGCGCTTCCCCGGCATGGGCCTCGGGCTCTACATCTGCCACGCGATCGTCAGCCAGCACGCCGGCCGGATCACGGTCGAGAGCCGGCCCGGCACCGGCACCAGTTTCCACATCACCCTCCCCGGCCCGCCCCTTGCTATCGCCGCTCACCAGGAGACCGAGTCCGCCGCGTAGGCGAGGCGCTCCGGCATGAGGGAAGCCCACCTGCCGCCGCGCGCCCACCCTACCCTCCTCTCATGAGGGTTCCATGCACCTATTCCTTGGCCAGCTCCAGTTCGATAACCGCTTTGTCGCTGAGCTCCCCGGCGACCCCGAGGAGGGCCCGCGCCGCCGCCAGGTCTTCGGCGCGTGCTGGTCGCGCGTGGTGCCGACCCCAGTGGCCGCGCCCCGGCTGCTCGCCCATTCGCCCGAGGTCGCGGCGATGATTGACATAACAGAAGAGGAGGTGGCAACGCCGGCCTTCGCCGAGCTGTTCGGCGGAAACCAGCTGCTCCCGGGGATGGCGCCCTACGCGGCGTGCTATGGCGGGCACCAGTTCGGCCACTGGGCCGGCCAGCTCGGCGACGGGCGGGCGATCACGTTGGGGGAAACGGTCAACCGCCGCGGCGAGCGCTGGGAGCTGCAGCTGAAGGGCGCCGGGCCGACGCCATACGCGCGGCGGGCCGACGGGCGGGCGGTGCTGCGCTCGTCGGTCCGCGAGTTTCTGTGCAGCGAGGCGATGCACCACCTCGGCGTGCCGACGACGCGGGCCCTCAGCCTGGTGGCCACTGGCGAGCCGGTGATCCGCGATATGTTCTACGACGGTCACCCGCGCCCGGAGCCGGGCGCCGTGGTCTGCCGGGTCGCGCCTTCGTTCATCCGCTTCGGCAACTTCGAGATCTTCGCCGCCCGCGACGACCAGGCCACCCTCGCGGCTCTGGTCGACTTCACGATCCGCCGCGACTACCCGGAGATCGGGGGCGAGGGCGAGGAGCGGCTGTCGCGCTGGTTCCACGAGGTCTGCGCGCGGACGGCGCGCATGGTCGCCCACTGGATGCGGGTCGGCTTTGTGCACGGGGTGATGAACACCGACAACATGTCGATCCTCGGGCTGACGATTGACTACGGCCCCTACGGCTGGGTTGACAACTTCGACCCGGGCTGGACGCCGAACACCACCGACGCCGAGGGTCGGCGCTACCGCTTCGGCCACCAGCCGCCGATCGCGCAGTGGAACCTGTCGTGCCTGGCCGGCGCGCTTCGCGGCCTGTTCGCCACGACGGAGCCGCTCGAGTCCGGCCTCGGCCACTTCGCTGACGTGTACACCGCCGAGTCCCGCGCGATGACCGCCGCCAAGCTCGGCCTCGCCGACCTGCGCGATGCCGATCTGGACCTCGTCGCCGCGCTCTACGGGCTGATGCAGGAGGCCGAGATCGACATGACGATCTGGTTCCGCGCCCTCGCCAACCTCGACCTGGCCGCGCCGAGCCTGGACCCGCTCCGGGAGGCGTTCTACGACGAGGATCTGCGCGCGCGCCACGCGCCCGCCCTCCAGGCCTGGCTGGAGCGCTACGCCGCCCGCCTGCGCGACGACGACACCGCCCCGGCCGAGCGCCGCGCGCGCATGAACGCCGTCAACCCGCGCTATGTGCTGCGCAACTACATGGCCCAGGAGGCGATCGACCTCGCCGAGCAGGGCGACCCGTCGCGCATCCACACCCTGCTCGACCTGCTGCGGCGTCCCTACGACGACCAGCCCGAGCGGGCCCACTTCGCCGCCCGCCGCCCCGACTGGGCCCGCGAGCGCGCCGGCTGCTCGATGCTTTCGTGCAGCTCGTAGCCGTACGAGGGTCTTTTCATCATCGGTACGCCCAAATCGCCGCGCCCTCAGCGGCCCTGCGGTGCAGTGCGGAGCCGCCGGATCTCCTGGCGGGCGGCCTCGGCCTCCTCCTCCTGGCCGAGTGCGGTGGCGTAGTCGGCCAGGTCGGCGAGCAGGCGCAGCTCCAGGGCCCTGGCCTGGGCCCGGCCGCAGATCGCGAGGGCGTGCCAGGCCCGGCGCTGAGCCTCGGCGTAGTCGCCGCGTTGTGCGCTGAGGGAGGCCAGCTCGCGCAGGGCCAACGCCTGCCCCCCGTGGTCGCCCACGGCCTGGCAGGTGGCGAGGGCCGTGTCCAGCTCGGCCCGGGCGGCCTCTTCCCGCCCGAGCCGGCGCAGCGCCCCCGCTGCCCGCGCCCGCGCTTCAGCCTCGCCACACCAGTCGCCGCCCGCCTTGGCAAGCGCCCGGGCGCGTTGGAAGAGCGCGAGCGCCGCCCCCCGGCGCCCGTCGGCCAGGGCGGCCTCGCCCAGCTCGCCCAGGCAGCGCGCGGCCAGGGCCGCCGCCTCGACCGGCACCCCCGCCACCTCCACGCCCGCCGCCGGCTCCTTCCCGGCGTCACAAAGGGCCAGGGCCCGGCGCTGCAACGCGCGCCCCGCCTCGGGCTCGCCCAGCGCGCTGCGGGCGGCGCCCCACGCGTTCAGCCAGGCCGCCCGTAGCAACCGCGCGCCGGGAAGCCGCTCGCGGGAGGTCCGACGCAGTAGCCGCTCCGTCGCGGGTGCCAGCCCCAGAACGGCGCCAGGCTGGGCGACGGCGACGAAAAAGCGGGCCCGGAGGACGGCGGCGAGCGCGGCGGGGCCGAGCAGGGCGTCGGCGGGGCTGAGCACGTCGAGGGCCGCCAGATCGTCGGCGTGGGCACTGAAGGTGCCGACACGGTCATTGATCGCCAGCCGCAGGAGCAGCAGTGCGCGCCGCTCGTCCTGACTGGCCCTGAGCACTAGGGCTTGATCGACATAACGTAAAGCGGCGGCGTGGGCTGCGGCGCGGAAGGCCTGGGCGGCGGCCTGGCGGCAGTGGGCGACCGCCTCGGCCCAGCGCTCGCTGCGCCGGAGGTGGTCGATCAGCACATCGTAGATAGCCAGAGACGCACCGCCGGCCGCGACCTCGGCCGCGTACTCGGCGGCATACCAGTCGGCGGCGGCGGCGTGGATAGCCCGGCGCTGGCCGAAGAGCAGGCTGCCGTAGGCCACCTCGTGGGTGACGCCGTGCTTGAAGCGGTAGACCCGCTCCGGGTCGTCAAGCTCCAGGTCGACGATCTGGAGCCGCGCGAGGGTGGCCAGCTGGCGGCGGAGCGTGGCCTCGTCGACCCCGGCAGGGTGGACCGCGGCGAGCAGGCGCAGGGGAAAGCTTCGCCCGATCACCGCGGCGACCTTCAGAGTCAGCCGGGCCGGCTCGTCCAGCCGGTCGACGCGGGCCTGGATGATCCCCTGCGTCGCAGCCGAGAGCTGCGTGGCGGCGCGACGCTGGCTGAGGCGGGCGCTGTCGTCCTCGACCTCGATCAGGCCTTGCTGGCGCATGGCCCGCAGATACTCGCGGATGAACAAGGGTTGGCCCGCGCTGTGGCGCTGGATGTGCTGGGCCAGGGCCGGCTGGAGGTGCCGCACGCCAAGCAGGGTGCGGGTGAGGGCCAGGCCCTCGGCGTCGCTCAAGGGCGCGAGCGTAAGGCGGACGGCGCCGGGTTGCGCGGCCAGGGCGGCGAGCCCGTCCGGGCGGCCACCCTCGACCGGGCGGGTCGTGCAGACGAGCAGCAGCGGTGCTTTCGCCGCGTGGGCGGCCCCGAGCAGCTCGACCACAAGCTGCAGGGCCGGCGGCTCGGCCCAGTGGGCGTCCTCCAGGGCGATGAGCAGGGGCCCGGCCGCGAGGGTGCGGCGCAGCAAAGCCAGCGCGAGGGCCAGGGCCGGGGCCAGGCTGGCCGGGTCGGGGCGGCGCTGGGTGTGGCCGAAGCCGACCCGCAGGAGCTGGGCGAGTGGCGCGGTGCCGGCGCGGGCCTCCGGCAGGCCACGGGCGGCGCGGGCCAGGCGGGCGCGCTGCTCCCGGGGCGGCGCTCCTTCGTCGATCGCGCACAGGTCGAGCAGAACTGTGCGCCACGCCCCGAGGGGCTCGCCAGCCGCGCCGCTCAGCCACTCGCCGGCGAGCACGCGCAGGCCGCGCTCCGCCCAGCGCCCCACCAAGGCGTGCACTAGGCTGCTCTTGCCGATCCCGGACTCGCCCACGACCACGGCGAGCCGCGGGCGCCCGCCGATCGCGGCGGCGGCCAGCTCTTCAAGCGCCCGCCGCTCCAGCGCGCGGCCGACAAGTGCGGGCCCGTTCTGGAGAAAACGCCGCGGCACTCCCCTGCCTGCCAGGCCGTCGCGCGCGGCCACCTCGCTCACCGGAACGCCCTCGGCGTGGCCCTTGGTGGCGATCAAGGCCGGCGGGCTGGTTCGGTAGCGCCCGGCGATCTCCTCGCGCACCCGGCCAGTGACAAGGATCTGACCCGGGGCGGCGCGCTCCATCAGGTGGGCGGCGAGGTTCATATCGTCGCCCTGGGCCGTGTAAACCCGACGCTGGGCGTTGCCGACGGGCCCGACGAAGAGCAGGCCGAGGGTCACCCCGGCCTTGGCGATCAGGCCGCGGTCGCGCAGCTCCAGGCAGCACCCGACGGCCCGGTTCGGGTCGTCGCCGCGGGCCACCGGCGCCCCAAACAGCAGCACGAAGACAGCGCCCTTGTCGCCGACCTCGACCTCGTTCAGCCAGCCGCCCCAGCGCGTCACCACGGCCTGGACCTGGGCGACCAGGCGGTGGAGCTGTTCGGGCCGGCGCGGGAGGGTGAAGGCGCAGAAGGCCGGCACGCAGCGCCGGTACTCCGGGACGAGGGCGTTGAGGCGTAGCCGCTCCACAAAGGCCGGCGGCAGGAACTCCTCGTAGTCCAGGGGCGGACCGGCGGCGCGCGGGGCGGGAGGGCGGGGCGGTGCGGTGTCGGCGGCGGGGGCGAGGACGCTGACGCTGTCGGTCGCCGCCGTGCGCTCGGCGGCGGAGGCGCTGGCGAGGGCCGGCCCGAACACCACCAGATGCAGGCCCTGGCTGGGCAGGCCGGCGATGGCCGCGTACACCGGCCCCGCGCTCACCCCGATCCGCAGGCCGGGGCGAAACGGCCCCTCCGGCGTGGCGATCGGGGGGAGGGCCTCCAGGGCGGCCAGCATCGCGGCGCCGCAGCGCCGGCCGAGGGCTGGTTCGGCCGTGTCGGGCCACCAGGCCGTCAGGGCGTCGCCGGCGATCGCCGCCACATCGCCGCCAAAGGCGAACACCGTCGCGATCAGGGCGTCGAAGGGGCGGCTCAGGGCGTCGTGGAGGCGCTCGGCGCCGTCGGGGAGCGGGGCAAAGGCCGCGGCCAGCCGGGTGAAGCCGCTCAGGTCGGCGTAGAGCACCGTGGCCGCGCCGCTGTGGAGGTGGCCGGGGCGCAGCAGCCGCGCCGCGATCCGCGCGTGGAGCCAGCCGGACAGGTAGGGTCGGAGCAAGTCGCCGGCGGCGTGGATCATCGGGCCTCCCAGGTCGGCCAACGGTGCGGGGGTTTATTCTACCGCAGCGCGCAAGGCGGCGGGCCGCGCCTGCCCCTGTGGTATACTACGTGCAGCGGCGCCTGGGCACGGCGCCGCGTCTTGTCACATCGTCGCACCGCCCTGTCCCCGGTTCTCCATCCTGGCGCCACGGCCTCCCCGGCGCGATGCCGCGGAGCGTGCCCTGGCCGCATGAACCCACTGGCCCGCCTGGGCCCCAAGCAAAGGTTGTTGTTGTGAGCGCAGAACGATTGCAGAAAGTCCTCGCCAGCGCCGGGATCGCCTCCCGCCGCGATTGCGAGGAGCTGATCGCCGCCGGCCGCGTGACGGTGAACGGCCGTGTCGTCCAGGAGCCGGGCGCCCGGGTCGACCTGGAGCAGGACACCGTGCTCGTCGACGGCCGGCCCGTGCAGATGCCCGCCGAGCGCACCTACATTATGCTGCATAAGCCGGCCGGCTTTGTCTCGACCGTCGACGACCCCCACGGCCGCCCGACCGTGCTAGAGCTGGTGGACGTCCCGTCCCGGATCTTCCCCGTCGGCCGCCTCGACGTCGACAGCGAGGGCCTGCTCCTGCTCACCGACGACGGCGAGCTGACCCACCACCTCACCCACCCGCGCTATGAGGTCGAGAAGGAGTACCGCGCCCTGCTCGACCGCCCGCTCGACGCCGAGGCCCTGCGCCAGTGGCGCGCCGGCGTGATGCTGAACGGCGAGATGACCGCCCCGGCCTGGGTTGACCTGATCGAGCAGACCGACGAGGGCGCCTGGACGCGCGTGGTGCTGCGCGAGGGCCGCAAGCGCCAGATCCGCGAGGTCGCTCGCCTGCTCGGCTACGAAGTCCTGCGGCTCATCCGCATCCGCGAGGGCGAGCTGACCCTCGGCGATCTGCCGCTGCGCTCCTGGCGCAAGCTCGAGGAGGCCGAGGTCGCGACGCTGCGCGCCCACATCCCCGAGCGCAGCGACCAGCCCCCCGCCGATACGCCCCCCCGCCGCCCCAACCGCGTCGCCGATCGCGGCCCTCGCCGCCCGGGCGACCAGCCCCGCGCCGACTACGGCAACCGCGCCGACCGCCCCCAGCGCGGCGGCTACGGCGATCGACCCCAGCGCGAAGGGTACGGCAACCGCGACGACCGCCCTCAGCGCGGCGGCTACGGCGACCGCCCCCGCGGTGGCTACGGCGACCGCCCTCAGCGCGGCGGCTACGGCGACCGGCCGCGCCCCGACGACTATGGCAATCGCACCGACCGCCCCCAGCGCGGCGGCTACGGCGACCGGCCGCGCCCCGACGACTATGGCAATCGCGCCGACCGCCCCCAGCGCGGCGGCTACGGCGACCGGCCGCGGGCCGGCTACGGCGATCGGCCGCAGCGCGAAGGGTATGGCAACCGCGACGACCGCCCCCAGCGTGGCGGCTACGGCGACCGGCCGCAGCGCGAAGGGTTCGGCAACCGGCCCGACCGGCCGCAGCGCGAAGGGTATGGCAACCGCGACGACCGCCCCCGCGGCGGTTATGGCGACCGCCCCCAGCGCGGTGGCTACGGCGACCGGCCGCGCCCCGACGACTACGGCAATCGCACCGACCGCCCCCAGCGTGGCGGCTATGGCGACCGGCCGCGCCCCGACGACTACGGCAATCGCACCGACCGCCCCCAGCGCGGCGGCTACAGCGACCGGCCGCAGCGCGAAGGGTACGGCAACCGCGACGACCGACCCCAGCGTGGCGGCTACGGCGACCGGCCGCAGCGCGAAGGGTATGGCAACCGCGACGACCGCCCCCAGCGTGGCGGCTACGGCGACCGGCCGCAGCGCGAAGGGTACGGCAACCGTGACGACCGCCCCCAGCGTGGCGGCTACGGCGACCGGCCGCAGCGCGAAGGGTATGGCAACCGCGATGACCGCCCCCGCGGCGGCTACGGCGATCGGCCGCAGCGCGAAGGGTACGGCAACCGTGACGACCGCCCCCAGCGTGGCGGCTATGGCGACCGGCCGCAGCGCGAAGGGTATGGCAACCGCGACGACCGCCCCCGCGGCGGCTACGGCGATCGGCCGCAGCGCGAAGGGTACGGCAACCGCGACGACCGCCCCCGCGGCGGCTACGGCGACCGGCCGCAGCGCGAAGGGTACGGCAACCGCGACGACCGCCCCCAGCGTGGCGGCTATGGCGACCGCCCCCAGCGCGAGGATGGAGGCGCGCGCGAGGAGCGACCGGCACCTCCGCCGCGCGAGAGTGCCCCGCGAGGGGGCGACGCCGACCGGCCGCCCCGCGGCGACAACGCCCCTGACCGTGGTGGCGACGGTGGCGCGGCTCGTAGTGGTTTTCGCGCCCGCGCTGGCAGCCGGCCGCGCTTTTCCATCCCCCCGCGCCGCGAGGGCACGGAGGGGGAGGGCGAGGGCTAACTGCCTCGGCGGTGGTTCGGCAGGGCGGCAGAGCATGTGCGTTGCCGCCCTGCCGCCCTGCCGTGTCCCTGGCTCGCCTTGCGGCACGTGAGTTGCTGTCACCGCTTCGGCATCTACCCATGGACGAACCCCGCTGCCTGCTGGCGTCCGGCCGCGCCACGACCCCACGGTGCTGGAGTGTTTTGGCGTGAACAAACTTGACAGCTACCGGCTCCGTGGTATAAAGGATACGGCCCTGACCTATTGTGACAGATTGCACAGTTCGCCCGTTTAGTCAAAGGAAGGTCCTCGATGAAGAGCCTGCGGATGCTCATGTTCGCCGTCCTGCTTGGGGTTTCGCTGATCCTGACCGCCTGTGGCGGCGGCGGCGGCAACACCTCCAGCGGCGGCAACACCTCCGGCAGCGGCGGCGGTTCGAACGCGACTACGATCGACATTGGCTCGGCGGGCGAAAACCTCGCCTTCGACAAGGAAACCCTGACCGTCCCGGCCGGCGCGCAGGTGACCCTCAACTTCAAGAACAACTCGTCGGCCCAGCAGCACAACTGGGTGCTGGTGAACGGCGGCGACGATGTGGCATCCAACGTGGCCCAGAACGGCCTGACCGCTGGCCCCGAGGCCAACTACCTGCCCGCCGACAAGGCCAACGTCGTCGCGAGCACCCCGCTTGCCAACGGCGGCGAGACGCAGTCGGTCAACTTCACCGCCCCGGCCGCCGGCACCTACGAGTACATCTGCACCGTCCCCGGCCACTACCCGCTGATGCGCGGCAGCCTCACCGTCCAGTAGGCCCCGCCAGCGGGTTACCACGGAGGCCGCAGAAGTTCAGCGCTCGCCTTCGCGAAAACGCCGTACCGCTCCGATCAGGCCAAGTGGCTTGTCGGAGCGGTACGGCGTTCTGCTGCGCCCGCGGGCACCCTCGCCGTGCGGCGGCGCCTTCGCGGCGGTCCCGCTAATCCCTCGCCACAGGGTCGGGCCGGTACTGGGCCGACTGGTGGCGGAAGTAGGTCTCGTACAACTCCGCGTAGTGGCCGCCCGCCCGCAGCAGCTCCTCGTGGCGGCCCGACTCGCGGATGCGCCCGCCCTCCAGCACGATGATCCGGTCGGCCGCGCGCACTGTGCTCAGGCGGTGGGCGATCACCACACTTGTCCGCCCACCCATTACCGTCGCCAGCCCCTGCTGGACCTGGGCCTCGGTGATCGGGTCGATGCTCGCCGTTGCCTCGTCAAGCAGCAGGATGGCCGGGTTGTGGAACAGCACCCGGGCCAGGGCGACGAGCTGCCGCTGCCCGAGCGACAGCCGCGAGCCGCGCTCGCCGACCTCGCTCCGCAGCCCGGCCGGCAGGTCGTCGACCCAGCTCCCGTCGCCGAGCGAGCGGGCCGCGGCCTCGACCTCGGCGTCGCTCGCCTCGGGGCGGCCGTAGCGGATGTTGTCGGCCACGGTGCCCGCGAACAGAAACGGCTGCTGCGGCACCAGCCCGAGCCGGCGCCGGTAGTCGCCGAGGTCGAGCCGCCGGATGTCCCGCCCGTCGACCAGCAGCCGCCCGCCCTGGAACTCATAGGCCCGCGCGATCAGCTTGACCAGGCTCGACTTGCCCGCGCCGGTGTGCCCGACGATCGCCAGGCTTTGCCCGGGCGGGATGTCGAGCGAGAAGTCGCGCAGCACCGCCGGCGGCGCGGAGCCGTCCTCCGGAGCGGTGGCCGGCCCGTCGTAGCTGAAGGTCACGTGCTCGAAGCTGATCGCACCGTGCAGCTCGCCCACCGGCTCGTCGCCATGCTGGCGCAGCCGCGGCTCGGCGTCGATCAGGGCGAAGACCCGCTCGCTCGCGGCCAGGCCCTGCTGGAACTGGCTCCAGAACGAGGCGATGCTGGTCAGCGGGTAGAAGAAGATCGTCAGGCCCTGGATGAACAGGTACCAGCTCCCGGTGGACACCTCGCCGCCGAGCACGTAGCGCCCGCCCATATAGACCACCAGCGCCGTCCCTGCGCCCGAGATCGTGTTCAGCAGCGGGAAGATGCTGCCGAAGACCAGGCCGCGCCGGATTTGCACCCGGTAGGCCAGATCGTTCGTGCCCCGGAAGTCGCTGAAGATCGTGCTCTCCTGGCGGAAGTTCTTCGCCACCGCGATCCCGCTCAGCGTCTCCTGGATGATCGCGTTGACCTCGCCGGTGGCCCGCTGCGCCTGGCGCATGGCCCAGCGGGCCAGCTTGCGGAAGCCCACGGCCACGCCAATCACCACCGGCCCGATCGCCAGGACGATCAGCGCCAGCCGCCACTCGATCGCGAACAGGGCCACCATGATCACCAGCACCAGGGTGAGCTGGCTCAGCAGCTCGACGGTCAGCGTGACCACGGTGGCGAAGTCCTGAGTGTCGGTGGTGATCCGGCTGACGATCCGGCCGCTGCTGTACTGGTCGAAGAAGGCCCGGTCGTGGCGCAGCACCGACCGGAACGCGTCCTCGCGCAGGCGCAGCACCACGTCGCCCACGGCCCGCGCCGCGAGCCGCAGGCGCACGAAGTTGAACACCCAGGCGAGGGCGCCCAGCGTTGCCACCAGTCCGGCCAGGCCGAGCAGCAGCGCGGTGCTGGGGCTGGCGCCCAGGGTGTCGATCCCTCGCGAGATGATAAAGGGGATGGCGGTGCTCAGGCCCGAGATCAGCACCACCATCGCCGCCACCACGCCAACGGTGCGCAGGTGGGGGCGGAAGTAGCTGGCGATCCGGCGGATCAGTTCGCGGTCGCTGTAGCTGCGGTCGTAGGCCTCGCCGATCAGGCCGCCCATGATTCCCATGCGTTACTCTCCAAAGATCTGGCGGTAGAGCGGGCTGGAGGCGAGCAGCTCTTCGTGGCTGCCGGCGGCGCTCAGGGCGCCCCCGCGCAGCAGCAGGACTTGGTCGGCGCGGCGGATCTGCGACAGCCGGTGGGTGATCAGGATGGTGGTGCGGCCGCGCATCACCAGGCCCATCGCCCGCTGGATGCGGTCCTCCGTAGCGCTGTCGAGGGCCGAGGTGCTGTCGTCGATGATCAGGATGCGCGGGTCGCTCAGGAAAGCCCGCGCGATCGCGAGCCGCTGGCGCTGGCCGCCCGACAGGGTCACGCCGCGCTCGCCGATCACCGTGTCATAGCCCTCGGGCAGCGCGCTGATGAACTCGTGGGCCTCGGCCATGCGCGCGGCCCGCTCGACCTCGGCCCGGGACGCCGCCCCGCGGGCCCCGAAGGCGATGTTGTCGGCGATGCTGCGCGAGAACAGGAAGATGTCCTGCTCGATCGTGGCGATCTGCGAGCGCAGCGAGTCGAGGTCCCAGTCGCGCACGTCCACGCCGTCTACCAGCACCCGCCCGGTTGTCGCGTCGAAGGTGCGGTTGACGAGGCGGGCCAGCGTCGTCTTTCCCGCCCCCGTCTGCCCGATCAGGGCCACCGTCTGCCCGGCCGGCACGTTGAAGCTGATGTCGCGCAGAGCCAGTGTGAGGGCGGGGCGGCCGTCGGCCGCGGGGAGGGTTGGCGGGTGGGCGTTGTCCTCATACCCAAAGCTGACCCCCTCGAACCGGATCTCGCCGTGGATCGGCGCCCGGCGGCCGCCGGCGTTCTGGTCGAGGTCGCCGGTAGCGTCGATCAGCTCGATGATCCGCTCGGCGCCGGCCAGCCCGAGCTGCACCTGCGACATGGTCATTGTCGAGATCTGGGTGGGGAACTGGAGGGTGTAGAACAGGGTCATGAAGCTGATCACCTCGCCCACCGAGATGGCGCCGCGGGTGAACAGCAGCAGGGCGTGGCCGAGGCCGAGCCCGAGGCAGATCCCGTAGAACAGCAGCGGCAGGTAGCGGGCCTGAACCTCGCCCTCGCGCACGAAGACGTCACGGTAGGCCCCGGCGTCGGCGGAGAAGCGCGCCGCCGCGGCCGGCTCCTGGGCGAAGCTGTGGACGACTTCGATCCCCGAGATCGCCTCGGCGAGCCCGCCGTTGAGCCTGCCAAAGGTCGAGCGCTGGGCGTCAGCCAGGGGGCGCAGGCGGGCGCCGTAGCCGCGCAGGCTGAAGGCGAAGCCAGCCAGGTAGATCAGCGGGATCAGCAGCAGCTCCAGCCGCAGCAGGGCGATCGTCACGATCGGCACCACCAGCGTCACGATCGACTCGATGATCAGCCCGGCGTTGGGCGCGATCATCAGGTTGAGCTGCTGGACGTCGTTGGTGGCCCGGGCCATCAGCTCGCCCACCTGGCGGCGGCTGTGGAAGCTCTGGCTTTTGCCGAGCAGGCTGAGGTACAGCTCCTCGCGGGCGTCGCGCTCGACCCGCTGGGCTAGAAAGCGCAGCGACCAGCTGTTGCCGACGTCGCACAGGCCGTAGATGACCCAGACGCCGAGCACGCCGAGGGCCGCGGCGGTCAGGGCGGCCGCGCCGCCGCCGCTCACGGCGTCGAAGGCCCGCCCGATAAAGACGGCGGCGGCGCTCTGGGTGACGGCCATGCCGATCACGGTGGTGAGAAAGATGGCCGGGAGGGCGGGGTAGCGCAGCACATGGGCGAGCACCCAGCGTGCCGGCGAGCGGCGGTCGTACTCGGGGGCGTCGGCGACACTGAACTCCTGGATGGCGGACACGGCAGCTCCATCTGCGGGCGGCGAGCACACCATCTCACCATAGCCCTACATGGAGCGGCCCGTCAAGAGACGTTTGGCGGAGAGCGGGGCCAGCGGAGCAGGGAGCGCCGCGGCCCCAGGCCTCTACTCGACGATCGCCTGGTAGGCCAGGGCCTGGAGGTACTTCTCGGGCTGCTCGAAGCTCATCATGAACTGCGACATGAGGATGCCGATCAGCTGCTCCTGCGGGTCGACCCAGTAATACGTCTTGGCGGCGCCGGACCAGCCGAACTCGCCGGCGGAGCCGATGATGCCGGCCGCCGCCGGGTCGAGCAGCACGCGCGAGCCGAGCCCGAAGCCGAGTCCGGGGTAGGGGATGCCGAAAACCTCGTAGGGGAGCAGCGCGGCGGGGGTGTGGTTAGCGTGCATAAACTGCACCGTCTTGCGCCCGAGCACGCGCGCCCCGTCGAGCTGGCCGCCGTTGAGCAGCATCTGGGCGAAGCGCATATAGTCGCCGGCCGTGGAGAACAGGCCGTGGCCGCCGCGGGCGAAGCGGGCGCTGGTTGAGGGGTTGGTCGCCTCGACGTCGATCCGGCCGTTGCGCCCCTCCTGCCAGGCCGCGACGAACTGGCTGAAGGTGTGGGTGGCGACGTCGGGGTGGCCGTACATCGCCGACAGGCGGCCGCGCTCCCCATCGGGCACGGAGAAGCCGGTGTCGACCATGCCGAGCGGCCCAAAGATCCGCTCCTCCAGAACGTCGCGCAGGGGCTGGTCGGACAGCACCTCGATCAGGTGGGCGATCACGTCGATCGCGATGCTGTAGTGCCAGCGCGTGCCGGGCTGGTAGGCCAGGGGCAGCCGGGCCAGCTCGGCGATCATCTGCTCGAGCGACTGCTCGGCGTCGCCCATCAGGTTGGCCTCGCGGTAGAGCGCGCTCGCCGGCGAGTCCTCCAGAAAGCTGTAGGTGAGGCCGGCGGTGTGCCGGAACAGGTCGGCCACCAGCATGGGCCGGGCCGGGTTGACTTCGTGGGTCGTCCCGCCGCCGTCGGCGCTCAGCACGCGGGCCCGGGCGAAGGCGGGGAGGTATTTGGCCACCGGGTCGGTCAGCAGGAAGCGCCCCTCCTCGTACAGGGTCATTGCGGCGGCGCAGACGATCGGCTTGGTCATCGAGTAGATGCGGAAGATCGTGTCGGGCCCGAGCGGCGTCTGGGCCTCGCGGTCCTGCCAGCCGATCTGATCGAAGTGGACGACGTGGCCGCGGCGGGCCAGCATCACACTGATGCCCGCGAAGCCGTGCTGGTCGACGAAGCGCTGCATGGCCGGGCGGATGCGCTCCAGCCGCCCGGCGCTCATGCCCACTGTCTCGGGAGCCTCGATGCTCACGGTCACCCTGGGCCTCCTCGGCTATGAAGGGCCGCCGCACGGCGGCGCGTTGCGGATGCGGGAACCGTACTGCGCAGGCCCCGATTTGTCAACCGGCGCGTGGGGCTACAGGGCCGCGCCGCAGTACTTACAGTGGCGGGCGTCGGAGTCGTGGCCCTCGCGGCCGCAGTTCGGGCAGGCCTGGGCGCTCACGGTGGGTGCGCCGGAGCGCGACAGCTCGATCGTGACGATGCCGGTCGGCACGGCGATCACCCCGTAGCCGAGCAGCATGACCACCATCGACAGGGCCTTGCCGAGGGGCGTTTGGGGCGAGATGTCGCCGTAGCCCACGGTGGTCAGGGTGACGACGGCCCAGTACATACTGGTGGGGATGTCGGTGTAGCCGTGCTCGGGCCCCTCGACCACATACATCAGCGCGGCGACCACCGTGACCAGCGTGACCACGGCGAGCAGAAAGACGCTGATCTTGCGCCGCGAGGCGAGCAGCGCCCGGCTCAACGTCTGCCCCTCCGTCAGGTACTCGGCCAGCTTGAGGATGCGGAACACGCGCAGCAGCCGCAACACGCGCACCACCAGCAGGTATTGCAGGCCGGGGAACATCAGGCTGATATAGGTCGGCACGATCGCGATCAGGTCGACCACGCCGAAAAAGCTGCCGGCGTAGCTCCATGGCCGGCGCACGGCGATGAGGCGCAGCGCGTACTCCAGGGTGAACAGCACCGTCAGGCCCCACTCCACGATGACGAACAAGGGCCCGTAGGCGGCCCGGATCGAGGCCACGCTGTCGAGCGTCACGACGATCACGCTGACCAGGATGCTGATCAGCAGGAGCACGTCGAAGGCCTTGCCGGCGGGGGTGTCGGACTCGAAGATAATCTCGTGGAGCTGGCGGCGCCAGTGCTCGCGCGGGTACTGGGAAGCCTGTCTCGTCATCGGCCGGGTTCCTCGCTGCTTGCGGGCGACGGCGCCGCGCCTTGACAATTGTACCCCCATTCGGTACTGTCTCCGATCGCAGTCCGTCCATACAGCAAGGGAGGCGCCTGGTGGCTGTGGAGGTCATCCTTTTGATCGTCGGCGTGCTGGTGGGCATGAGCGTGGTCGCCACCCGCACCTCGAGCCGCTTCGGCGTGCCAGCCCTGCTGCTATTCATGGCGATCGGGATGCTCGCCGGCTCGGACGGGCCGGGCGGGATCGCCTTCGCCGACTATGGCCTGGCTCAGGCCGTCGGCGTGGTCGCCCTGGTCTTCATCCTGTTCTCCGGCGGCCTCGACACCGACTGGCCGGCCATCCGCCCGGTGCTCAGCCAGGGGCTGCTGCTGGCCAATGTGGGGGTGCTGCTGAGCAGCGCCCTGCTCGGCGGCTTCGCCATGCTCGTGCTCGGCTTCGACCTCCTGACCGGGCTGCTGCTCGGCGCGATCGTGTCATCGACCGACGCGGCCGCCGTCTTCTCGGTGATGCGCGAGCGGGGCGTGAACCTGAAAAACCGCCTGGAGCCGCTGATCGAGCTCGAGTCCGGCTCGAACGACCCGATCGCCGTGTTCCTCACCGCCGGCCTGGTCGGCCTGATCACGACGCCGGGCGCGTCGCTGCTCGGGCTCATCCCCAGCTTCGTGCTCCAGATGGCCCTCGGCGGCCTGGGCGGCTTTCTGTTCGGCCTGCTGATCGTCTTCGCGGTGAACCGGGTGCGCCTCCAGCAGGAGGGGCTGTACGTCGTCTTCACGCTCGCGCTCACGCTGCTGACCTACGCAGCCACCACCCTGGTTGGGGGCAATGGCTTTCTCGCGGTCTACCTGGCCGGGATCATCGTCGGCAACCGCAACGTCGTGCACAAGGGCAGCATCCTGCGCTTCCACGACGGCGTGGCCTGGCTGATGCAGATCGCCATGTTTCTCACGCTGGGGCTGCTGGTCTTCCCCTCGCAGCTCCCCCCCGTGGCCCCGGCGGGCCTGCTGCTCGCCATGTTCCTCGCCTTCGTGGCCCGCCCGCTGAGCGTGGTGGCCGTGCTGGTCTGGTTCCGCCGCCCGCTGCGCGACATGCTGATGGTTTCCTGGGCCGGGCTGCGCGGGGCCGTGCCGATCGTGCTCGCCACCTTTCCACTGATCGCCGGGGTGCAGGGGGCGACCACGATCTTCAACCTGATCTTCTTCATCGTGCTCGTCTCGGTGCTGCTCCAGGGCGTCTCGATCAGCGCCGTGGCCCACTGGCTCGGAGTGAACGCCGAGCGGCGCCAGGAGCCGCCGGGCCACGTGTTCGTGCCGGAGGTGCGGCTGAGCAGCCGTATGCTGGAGGCCGTGATCCCCCACGGCTCGCCTCTGGCCGGCAAGGCCCTGATCGATCTCGGCCTGCCGCGCGGGGTGCTGGTGGTGCAGCTCCAGCGCGGTGACGCCCCGATCATCCCCGGCGGCAACACCGTGCTCCAGCCCGACGACCACCTGATCGTCCTCGTCACCCCCGAGGCCCTCCCCGCCGTCGAGGCCCTCACCGAGCAGGCCGGCGTCCAGCTCGTCAGCTCTCTGGCCACGCGCGGGAGGTAGCGCGCTTCGCGCGCACGACAAGGGAGCGCGCGAAGCGCGCTCCCCTTGTCCTCGTGTCCCCTCTTCCCTAACCTAGGCCTGCGCTACTTCCGGACGATGGGTAGGAAGAGGACCGAGCGCAGGTCGGTGAAGACGGCCGTGGTGCGGGGGGGGATGGTGAAGCGGCCGACGGCGGCGTTGTAGGTGGCCCCGCGCACCGCCGCGTCGAAGGAGCGGCGCTGCTCGGGGTGGAGCTGGAGCCGCACGTTCTGCAGCTCGGCGGCGGTAAAGGACACCGACGTCTTGTTGGCGTTGATCAGCACCACCACCTGCTCGGCCCGCGCGTCGATGTCGGTGGCGCCGGTGTCCTGGATGCGCATCACAATCAGGCCCGGGGTCTGGTTCGGGCCGGTGTTCAGGAAGCTGACCATGCTGTTGATCTGCGCGGCGGTGCGCAGCCGGAACAGCGGCGAGCTCTTGCGGATGCGCAGCATCTCGCGGAAGTGCGCGTAGGCGCTGACCATGTTCGCCCGGGTGGGCTTGATGGTCGGGTCGCCGAGCACCGGCCGCAAGACGTCCCAGTTGTCGTTGTTCTCGCCCTGAGGCGGCAGGCCCGAGCCCCAGGCGTTCTCATTCAGGGTCCAGTCGATCCGGTTGAACCAGTCGCCGGAGTTGTACGAGTTGCGGTCGCCCGACTTCGAGCGCAGGAAGTCCTGGCCGGCCTGGAAGAAGGGGATGCCCTGGCCGAGCATCACGATGCTGATGCCCAGGTTCTGCATCCTGACCCGGTCGGTGATCGTCGCCGTCGGCGCCGCCTTGAGCTGGATAGCGTCGAACAGCGTCTCGTTGTCGTGGGCCTCGATGTAGGTGATCACCTCCTGCGGGTCGGCGGTGTAGCCGGCGGGCGAGCCGTTGTAGTCGACATCGTTGCCGCGCACCACCTGCCCGGCGCTGTTGGTGAGCGTGAAGCTCGCCAGGTTGCCGGCCATCCCGACCTTGATCTGGTCGGTGGCCCGCAGCAGCGCCGCCCGCTGGTCGGCCGGGCTGCCCTGGTCGGTGCCGTTCGGGTCGGTGAAGAGGCCGTTGATAAAGCCCTGCTTCTTCGCGCCCACGCCCGCGTCGAAGGGCCCGCCGCCGCGCACCGCATCGCGCAAGCGGTCGGAGAAGGTGCCGATGCCGGTGCCGGCCATGTTGCGCTGGGTCGCGTTGACCCCGCGCTGGCCGTTCGCCACCTCGCCGAAGTTCCAGCCCTCGCCGTACAGGTAGATCTTGCGGCCGTCCACGCCGTCCCGCTCCAGGGTCAGCGCGTCGAGGGCGGCCCGCAGCTTGACCATGTTCGCCTTCATGTGGTGGCCCATGAGGTCGAAGCGGAAGCCGTCGACCTTGTACTCCTTGGCCCACTGGACCACGGAGTCGATCATGAGCTTCTCCATCATGGCGTGCTCGGTCGCGGTGTTCTCGCAGCAGGTGCTGCGCTCCACCTGGCCCTCGAACCCGGAGGCGACGCTGAGCCGGTGGTAGTAGCCCGGCACCACCTTGTCCAGCACCGACTTCTCGCTCTGGCCGCTGGCGGCGGTGTGGTTGTACACCACGTCCATCACCACGCGCAGCCCGACCGTGTTCAGCGCCTGGACCATGTCGCGGAACTCGACGATCCGGGTCGTGCCGTTCGGGTTGGTGCTATAGCTGCCCTCGGGCACGTTGTAGTGGTACGGGTCGTAGCCCCAGTTGAAGCCGTCCCGGTCGCGCAGGGGCTCGATGATCGCCTGCTGCTGCTCGCTGTTCGGTGGCAGGGCCCGCAGCTCGTTGAAGCGGGTGATCACCTCGGTGCGCCGCCCCGGCACCTCCTCGATCGTGGCGATGTCGAAGACCGGCAGCAGGTGCACGTGGGTCAGTCCGTCGCGGGACAGCTCGCGCAGGTGGCCCATGCCGTTGCTGCCGAGCTGCGTGAAGGCCTTGAACGTCCCGCGCTGGGCCGCGGGCACGCTCTGGTCGGTGATGCTGAAGTCGCGCACGTGGAGCTCATAAAGGACGATGTCCTCGAAGGCGTCCAGCCGCGGCTTCATCATCCGGTCCCAGCCCGCCGGCTTGAGCGCCGCGCTCGCCAGGTTGGCGAACTGGCTGCGCTGGCTGTTCGTGCTCAGGCTCACCGAGTACGGGTCGGTGACCCGGTTCGTCTCGACCCGCCCGGTCGTCGGCGCGTAGACCTGGACCTGGAACAGGTAGAACTGGCCGTCGCGGTTCGCGTCCACCGCCGTGCTCCACACGCCCGTCGTCGCGTTGAGCGTCATCTGGACGGTGGTGGTGGCGGTGGAGGTCGCGTCGGGGAAGACGAGCAGCTTGACGTCCTGGGCCGTGGGCGCCCACAGCCGCACCGTCATGGACTGGCCTGGCGCGCCGGGGTAGCTCACGCCGAGGCGCTGGCTGGACGCGGCGGCGGCGTACAGGTCGTCGAGCACGCCGGGGATCTGCAGGCCGGTGGCCTCGACCACGCCCTGCTCGGCGGTGCGGGCCGACACGAACAGCTGGCCCTTCAGCAGCTCCTTGACGTTCACCCCCGTCGGCACGCGCAGGGCGGTGTAGTCGGCCAGATGCGGGAACTTCGCCTTGAGCTCGTCGCTCAGGCCGCCCGGCACCAGGCTGAGATCGACGGACTGGCCGCCCTGGACGTCGCCGTCCGCAAAGGTCATGCCGGCGTTGCGGCTGGAGTGGAGCCGGTACGTCACCTGGGGGTTGGCCACGATGTCCCAGGCGATCGTGTCGGCGCTGACCCAGTGGGCGCGCAGCTTGTCGAGCCGGTTGCCGCCGCCGAGGGTGCAGCCGGGCTGGGTGGGCAGGATGTACGGGTAGTCGCCGGCCATGCCGTTGATGACCCAGATCTCATGGCCGGTCCGGTCGAGGTTCAGGAACTGGTCGGTCTCGCGGTCCTTGGTGTTGCCGCGGTGGAGGATGTAGGCCCAGTTCTGAGCGTCGTCGGCGAGCCGGACGCGGAAGGTCGGGCCGAAGCGGTCGGGGCCGGGGCCGATCACCGGCTTGAAGGGCTGCTCCCAGGCGGGGTTGGGCGTGGCCGTGCCGGCCCAGGTGTGCAGGCCCCAGAAGTCGTTGAAGTTGGAGCTGCTGTAGTTGCCGTAGTCGCCGTCGGGGCGGTGGTAGTGCAGCGTGACGACGCCCTCGGCCTCGCTGCGCGAGCGGTACACCCGCTCGTCGCCCTGCTTGATCCAGATGTTCGGCGTCTCGGCCGGGATGATGAAGCGGTCGCCGCCGGGTTCGCGGGTGGCCGGCACCTCGTCGCCGCTGGGCTGGTGGATGATAAAGCCCATGCGCTTCGTCGCGTCGCTGACGGGGACGCGGATGGCCAGGCCGAAGGTGTCGGTGAAGCCGTAGGTCGGCTGCCCGAGCGCGCCGGGGATCGGCGTGGCCCAGCCCGGGTCGGTCACGCCATCGCCGAAGACGTGGGCGCCCCAGTAGTTGGGCTGGCCGATGTTGTAGTCGCCGGCCGGGCGCTGGTAGTGGATCGTCACATAGCCCTGGGCCGCGGCCTGCGAGGTGTAGACGGTTGCGTCGCCGCCCTTGAGCCAGATCTCGGGGTTCTCGGCCGGAACAAAGCTTCGGTCGCCGCCCGGGTCGCGGGTGTCGGGCACGCTGTCGCCGCCGGGCTTATGGACGATGAAGTTGACTGGCTTGCTCTGGTCCTTCAGGCGCACCCAGGCGAAAACGCCGTAGTCGTCGCGGCCGTCGAAGGGCTTGGGCGCGTTCCAGTCGGTGGCCTCGCCATCGGCGATCGCGTCGCCCCACAGGTGCAGGCCCCAGTCGTCGTAGTTGCCGTCCTCGCGGTAGTAATGGATCACCGCGTAGGCGTAGCTCACGGTGCAGGCCTCGGGGGCGGCGATCGACACGCTGGTGGTGGCGGAGTAGAAGTTGCCGGCCGCCCCGAGGACGTCGGTGGAGACGGCCTTGAAGCGCAGGGTGGTGCCGGCGGGCACCTCGCTGGCGTTATAGAAGACGCGGTAGGGCGCGTTGGTGTCGGTGCCGATCGGCTGGAAGGGGCCGTCGCCCATGCTGACGGCGAACGTGACCTCGGCCATCGCGTTGCCGCTGACGCTGGCCGCCACCTCGATCAGGCCGGGGGCGACGGTGCTGCCGTCGGCCGGGGCGCTGATCGTCACGATCGGGCCGAGGGTGCCGCTGCCGGCGGGCGTGTTCGCCGCCTGCTGGCGGTAGACCACCATGCCCAGGGCCGGGACGGTCAGGCTGATCTGGCCGGTGCCGTTGGCCGTCACGTTGCCAGTGGCGCCGTAGATCCCGGCGAAGGCGGCGCCGGACGGCGCGAAGGTTTGCAGGCTGACGGTGCGGGCGGCGTTGCCGTTGTTCACGGCCACGACGTACTCGCGCTTCTCGCCGCGGTCGATGCGCGAGAAGGCGTAGACGCTGCCGTCGGACAGCCGCTCGATCTGGGCCCCGGTCTGGAGGGCGGGGTGCTCCTGGCGCAGGGCGGCCAGGGCGGCGATCCCCTCGTAGAGCGGGTGGTTGGGGTCGAAGTTATCGTCGGCGGTGGTGCGGCTGGTGCCGATCAGGTCGTCGTCGTTGTAGCCCGGCACCTGGCTGGGGAACATATCCTGGCGGGCGTCCTTGTCGCCGCCGTCGCCGGTGAAGCCCTGCTCATCGCCGTAGTAGATCACCGGCACGCCGCGGGCGGTGAACATCAGGCCGTAGCCGAGCAGCATGCGGCTGACGCGCTGGGCGTCGGCGGTGTCGCCGGCCGCGGGCTCGCGCATGGCGGCGCCGAAGCGGCCGATGTCATGGTTGCCGAGGAAGGTCGGCAGGTTGTAGGCGTTGCCGCTGGGGGTGGTGTAGTAGTCGTCGGCGGCGAACAGGCCGCTCAGGCGGCCGGCGTCCTGGCGGCCGAGCGCGAAGTCCTGGGCGGCGTAGTTAAAGCCGAAGTCGAGGACGGCGGGGAAGCGGGCCTCGCGGGTGAAGCGGCTGAGGTAGGCCGGGTCGCCGTTAAGCACCTCGCCGTAGATATAGAAGTTCGGCTTGCCCTTGGTGGCGGCGAAGCGCCGGATCTCGGGCACGAAGTACTGCCAGAACTCGTCGTTGACGTGCTTGGCGGTGTCGACGCGGTAGCCGTCGATGCCGAACTCCTGGATCCAGTACTTGTAGATGTTGGTCAGGCCGGTGACGACCTCGGGCTTCTCGGTGAACAGGTCGTCGAGGCCGGCGATGTCGCCGTACAGCTCGGCCTCCGAGCCGTCGTAGGCGGCGTCGCCGCGGTTGTGGTAGTTGGTCGGGTCGTCCAGCCAGTTCGGGAACTTGATCCCGGCCTCGGCGGGGTCGCGCACGACGGGGCGGCGCGGGAAGCTGTAGCGGTCGAGCTCGGGGAAGTCCGGGTCGTTGATGTAGTCGCGGTCGTCGAACAGGTTGCCGCCGGCGTCGCGGTAGCGCGCGTCGCCGGTGCGGGGCACGTAGCCGCGGTTGCCGCCCTCGTAGTCCAGCACATCGGCGGTGTGGTTGGCGACAATGTCGAAGATCACATTGATCCCGGCCGCGTGGGCGGCCGCGATCAGGTCCTTCATCTCCTGGTTGGTGCCGAGGTGCGGGTCGACCTGGGTGAAGTCGGTGATCCAGTAGCCGTGGTAGGAGGAGGAGGAGCCCGCGAGGGTGCCGTCGCCCTGGACCGGCTTGTTCTTGAAGGGCGGCGTCATCCAGATCGCGGTCACGCCGAGCTGCTGGAGGTAGGGCAGCTTGTCCTTCAGGCCCTTAAGGTCGCCGCCGTGGTGGTAGGCCTTGTCGTCGGGCTTGTAGCCGTTGGCGAGCGGGCCGCCGGCGATGCCGCCGGTGTTGTTCGCGTTGTCGCCGTTGGCGAAGCGGTCGGTCATCAGGAAGTAGATGATCTCATCCTGGTTGGCCGGGTCGCTCGCCGGGGCGCGGATGAGCGCCGCGTCGGCGGGGGGCGGCGCCGGCGGTTCGGCGACCGCGACGGTGGGGAGGTTGCCGGTGGTGTTGAAGCTGAAGGTCACCGCCACGCCGGCGGCGGGGACGGTGAAGGGGACGTTATTGCCGCCGCCGTTCGCGCCGTAGTTCGGGTTGTCCCAGCTTTCGTTGGTGGCGACCTTGAACTCGTAGCTGCCGGCGGGGATGGTGCTGGTGCTGAAGGTGTAGACCCCGTCGCCGTCGACGTCGCTCATGAGCGTGCGCAGGCAGTCGGCGGCCCAGTCGCCGGCGCAGCCGAGCTCGCCATTGAAGCTGCCCGGCACGGTGTAGATCGTCTGGTTGACGTTGTCGGCGACGAAGTGGGTCTTGTGGTCGTAGACGAAGCGGACGGTGCGCGGGGCCGCCAGGGTCAGCCCGGTGTTGTCGTTGACGGTCGGGCGGCCGGCGTAGCTTTCGTCCCAAGCGCCGTTGAGGGCGACCTTGTACTCGTAGCCGCCGGTCGGGATGGGGCCGAGAGTGGCGGCCCAGACCCCGTTGCCCTGGTCGGCCAGGTCGGTCGGGCCGGGCGGGTTCGGCGTGGCGGGCGTGGCTCCGGGGTTGCTGTTGCAGCCCGGCTCCCAGTCGCCGCCGGCGCTGCTGCTGCGCGAGGTGCAGCCGAGCTCGCTGTTGAAGCTGCCCGGCACCGTGACGCGAGTGGGGGTTCCGGTGTGGTTCGCCAGGGCCCGGGGCGGCGCGGCCCCCGGCGTGGCGAGCAGACCGGCGAGGATCGCGACCGCGCACAGCAGGTGCAGGGCGCTCCAGGTCGACCGACCGTTCATCCGTCGCTCCTTCGCTAAACAAGAACCTTCAGCGGTTCCCGGGGGCGCACATTGCCCGGCCCGGGCGGGAATGCGGTGCCGTCGCGGACGCAAGCCCTCAGCCTAACTTACTGGTGGGAGGTATGCTCGGCTCAGGCGCGCGGTGCGGAGACTCGGAGGGGACGCCGGAAGGCGGTGCGCTTCCTTGCGCCACACCCATTGTGTTCACGATTACGGATAGTTGCGTGTGGAATTATATGCGGTAGTGCTACCGGCTGTCAAGTTGCGCAGGGGGCCGGTGGGGGATTAGCGGCGGGGGCGGCGGCGCCGGTTGCCGAGGCCGCGGCGGACCATGATCGACCAGCCGGTGTCGGTGTCGATCGGCCGCGCCAGCTGCTTGTCGCTGAGGCGGTTGGCCTGGTCGTCGTTGAGCGAGGCGATCTCGCGCTCGCGCTCCTCGTCCTCGGGGGAAAGGCGGGTGTGGTCGGCCCAGAGCCGCCAGATCAGGACGATGATGGCGGCGAGGACAATGGCGGTGAGGGCGAACATAACGTACAGCATCAGCGCTGGCCCTCCTGACGCAGCTTGAAGAAGATCCCCGTGGCCTCGGTGCGGTTGCCGACGTTCAGCTTCTGGTAGATGTTCTGGAGGTGGAACTTGACGGTGTTGTCGCTCACGCTGAGCCGCTGCGCGATCTGGGTGTTGGTCAACCCCTGGGCCACCAGTCCGAGCACCTCGGCCTCGCGCTCCGACAGCTCGCTCGTGGCCGGGCCGGGGCGCTGGCGGTGGCTGCGCAGCCAGCGGCGCGCCGCCTGCGGGAAGACCAGCTGGCCCTGGTAGACCTGGCGGATGCAGGCGATCGTCTGCTGGGGCGGCTCGGTCTTCAGGGCGAAGCCGTCCGCCTCGGCCTCCAGGGCCGACTGCATCGAGTCGCCGTCGTAGAAGGCCGACAGCACCAGCACCTTTGTCGCGAGCCCTTCGGCGCGGATGCGCGCCAGGCAGGCCAGCCCGCCCAGATTGGGCATCTGCAGGTCGAGCACGAGCACGTCGGGCTGAAGGGCCCGCGTCGCGGCCAGGGCCTGCTCGCCGTCGGCGGCGATGCCGACCACGCGCATGTCCTCCTCGCCCTCGATCAGCGAGCGCAGCCCCTCAAGCACCAGGGCGTGGTCATCGGCGAGCAGCACGGTTATCATCGGCGGTTGGGGGCAAAGGTTGCATGATCACCTGGGCGGGGGGGCGTGCCGGGCGCCCGCGGCCTAGAACGGCACCTCGACGCAGACCGTGGCGCCCGCGCCGGGGGCGCTGCGGATGCTGAAGGTGCCGCCGAGCAGGCCGACGCGCTCGCGCATGCCTTCGAGGCCGAAATGCTGGCCGGCGGGCCCGCGCAGCACCGCGGCGACGTCGAAGCCGCGGCCCTGGTCGGCGACGGTCATGCGGACGCAAGGGCCGGCCCGCTCGAGGGCAACGGTGTGGCTGGTGGCCCCGCCGTGGCGGACGGCGTTGGACAAAGCTTCCTGCAGAATCCGGTACAGCCCTATTTTAACGGGGAGCGGGACGGACGGCAACTCGCCTTCGATCGCCAGGCTGACCTGGTTGCCGGTCAGCTCCTCGTGCTGGATCAGCAGCCCCTCGATCACGGCCACCAGGTCGCGCCGCTCGAACTCGGGCGGGCGAAAGGCGCCCATAAAGGTCCGCACCTCGCCGAGGGCGTGCTCCAGCAGGCCGATGCTGCGCCGGATCCGCTCGACCTCCTCGCCCGCCGCGCCGTCGCGCCCGAGCCGGCGCTGGACGACGTACAGCTGCGAGAGCGCGGCGAAGATGTTCTGCACCGGCCCGTCGTGGATGTCCAGGATGATCCGCCCGATCTCGTGCTCGGCGATCGCCAGAAACCGCCCGGGCAACGCCCCCGGCTCGTATCCGCCGTCCATAGACCCCGCCGCCTTTCACTGTTTGTTCTTAGTATATAACAGTGTTGTCTGCGGCGACAGATCCCAGAAAGTGCCGCGGAGGCCAGAAGGGCCTCCGCGGTGAACCTCCTACCGGCGCTCGACCCCGAGCAGCCCGAGCAGGACTTCGTAGGGGGTGCCAGCGTTCTCGGGGTGGTGCTCGAAGCGGGCGCGCTCGAACCACTGGGCGGTGTAGGTGTTGCCCTGGATCCGCTCGGGCTGGGGCTCGCTGAGGGGCAGGCCGAAGAGGGCCAGATTCTCGGCGAGGCTGTAGCCGCGGCGGCCATCGAACTCCAGGCCCTTGCTGCGGAAGTAGCTCAGGAAGGGCTCGCACAGCGAGTGCCCCGTTTCCTGGAAGAACAGACAGCCGTTCGGCGCCGACGAGACCCGCGGGAACTGCTGCCAGTCGCGGCCCTGGCGATCCAGAATCTCGGCGCCGAGGCGGCCGAGCAGCACGTCGTAGGGGCGAGCGTTCTCGGGGTGGAGCTCAAGCCGGTTGCGCTCGAACTCCTGGGCCTGAAAGACTCGGCCCTCGATCGTCACGCCCCCCTGCGGCCCGATCGGGTAGCCGAAGACGGGCAGGCCGCCGTTCTCGCGCCAGAACTGGAGGATGCGCCCGCAAACCTGGAAGCCCGTCTCGGGAAAGGTCTGGCACTCGCCCGAGCCAGGCTGGGCGGGGGGCGGGGGCTGGCGGCCGACCTCGGCCCGGAAGCGGTCGCTCAGCTCCTTTGTCAGGCGCAGGTACAGGTCGCCGTAGCGCTCGCTCGGCTCGATGTGGCTGCCCTCGAAAAACTCGTTGAAACTGGTGAGCACCACGGCCTGGGCGTTGCGGTCGATCGCGGTCTGCCAGGTGCCCTGGTAGTAGCGGCCCTCCTCGCGGTCGCGGGCGTGGCCGCCGCGGAACTTCAGGTCGTCGTAGCCGGGCATCACCGTGGCGACGAAAGGCCGGCTCTGGCCGGTGCGGCGGTTGTACTCGTCGAGGCGGCGGCCGTAGGAGCGCATGGCGACGCCCGGGGCCGATTCCCAGGTGATGTCGAAGTAGTAGAGCGCGTCGTAGACGTCGAGGAAGCTGAAGTTGTCGGTGCCGCCGAACCAGAACTGCTCGCGGTTTGGGTCGGCGCGCTGGCGCAGCTCCTGCCAGGTGCCGAGGCCGCCGAGCGAGGGCGGGTTGAACCAGAAGACAACCGGCTTGCCCTGGAAGCGCAGGTAGTTCGGCTGGCCGAAGAAGTCGCGCTTGAGCGCGTCCAGGGCGCGGGCCAGGCCGTCGACGCTTTTGAGCGGGCCCCACGCCGACTGGTCCGGGATGATCGCGACCTGAAGGTCGCGGTTGTTCTCGCGGGCCAGCTCCATCAGGCGGCGGCAGCGGGCGTTGAGCCGCTCCTCGTCGGGGCCGTACCATGTGCAGATGAGGGCGTCGATCCCGGCGTCGTCGGCCTGCTGGACGTGGCGCCTGATCGTGGCGTCGTCGCCGCCGGAGTAGCGCGGAGCGGGCAGGTCGCTCATCCGGTCGTAGCTCCAGTCGGACGGCTCCCACCAGGGGTAGTAGAAGGCCATGATCGGCCGGTCGGAGACGGCGTGGGCCGGCCCGGGCGCGCCCACGCCCGGCAACAGGGCCAGGAGAGCCAGCAGCGGCACCAGGCGGCGAAGCAGGTGGCGGTGGGGCATGCAATCCTCGTCGTACAATGCGGCGGGCCAAGCGTGATGGCGCGAGGAGCGGCGCCCGGCGGGCCGGGGCGGCATGGAGGCGGCAGGCGTGGCCAGGCCTGGCGGGTGTGCCGGTGGCCCTTATTGTACCGAACCGGCGGCAACGGCGGGGTAGCCCATTGGTCCCGGGCGCCGCTGGCTCTTCGCGGGCGGCCTCGCTGGCGGCGGGAGCTGTTCCGGCATATACTCATAACGCAGTGTGTGCGGCCGAGGGAGATGGGGGCGATGCGGTGAGCGCGAGCGAGCTGCTGTTTACGGTAAACACGGCGATCTACCTGGCCTTGTTCGCCCGGGTGCTGCTGCAGGCGGCGCGGCGGCCGACCCGGGTCAGCGTCGATATCGCGCTGCTGTTCAGCGTCCCGGCGTTTCTGGCAGCGCTCGGGAGCCTGACCAGGCTCGGGCTCGTGCCCCAGCCGCTGCTCTCGCCCGGGCTGGCCACCGGCTGCCTGCTGCTGATCGCGCTGCTGCTGTTCCGCCTGGTCGACGACTTCGTGATCGTCAAGGCCTGGGTCCGCCGCGCCATCTCGGCCGCCAACCTGGCGCTCGCCCTGGCGGTGGTACTCACGCCCGCGCCGCAGCCGGCGTGGCTGTTCCCCGTCGTCTTCGCGGTTGTGGTGGTGATGCTGTTGTATGGCGGGGCGGCCTGCCTGCTGGGGGCGCGCAAGGCGAACGGGATCACCCGCCGGCGCCTCCAGACGGTGGCGGCCGGCTCGCTGCTGTTCGCGCTGGCCTTTTTTATCTCCCTGCCCCTGTTGTTCGTGCCCGCGCTGGCGACGGTGCTGATGATCATCTCCAATACCTGTGGGGTGGCGGCCGGGGTGGCCTACTTCGTCGGCTTCGCGCCGCCGCGCCTGCTGCGCCGGGCCTGGCAGGAGCCGGAGCTACGGGCCTTTCTCGGGCGGGCCGCGCGCCTGCCGCGCCTGCCCGACACGGCGGCGATCGTGGCCGAGCTGGAGCGCGGGGCGGCCCTGGCCCTCGGCACGCCGGCGGCGGCGATCGGCCTGTTCGACCCCGATAGCGGCGGCCTGCGTTTCGCCGCCCCCGCCCCCCTGGAGCTGGACCCCGACGCCCCCGGCCCGGTCGGCGCCGCATGGAGCGCCCAAACCGCCCGGCTCGCCACCGGCGGGCTCGACACCGACCCGGCTCTCCTGGCCCTGGCCGGCCGCCCCACGCCGGCCGCGGCCCTGGCCGCGCCGATCACCGCCGGCGAGCGGCGGCTCGGCGTGCTCGTCACCTGGGCGCCGCGGGCGCCCTTGTTCGCCGACGACGACCTGGCCCTGCTCGCGCTGCTGGCCGATCAGGCCGCCGTCATTCTGGAAAGCCGGGCCCTGATCGACGACGCCGCCCGCGTCCGCGCCCGCGAGGAGGCGGCCCGCCTCAAGGACGACTTCCTGTCCGCGGCGGCCCACGACCTCAAGACCCCGCTGACCACCCTGATCGCGCGGGCCCAGCTCCTGGAGCGGCGCGCGCTGCGCAACCCGCAGGCCCCGGCCGACCTGGCCAGCATCCAGACGCTGGTGCGCGAGGGGCAGCGGCTCCAGCGACTCGTGGTCGAGCTACTCGACGCGGCCCGGGCCGAGCGCGGCCGCCTGCTCGGCCCGCGCGCTCCGGCCGACCTCGCGGCGATCGCCGCCGTTGTCTGTGAGCGCCACACCAGCGCCGCCCACCCGTGCCTCCTCGACGGGCCGGCGCCCCTGGTCGTGGAGGTGGACGCCGCCCGGATCGAGCAGCTGCTGGAGAACCTGGTGGAGAACGCCGTGAAGTACAGCCCCGACGGCGGCACGGTGACGGTGACGCTGCGCCACGACGGCGACTGGGCCGGGTTGAGCGTGCGCGACGAGGGCGTGGGCATCCCCGAGGCCGACCTGCCCTTTGTGTTCGACCGCTTCTTCCGCGGCTCGAACAGCGACGACCGGCGCTTCCCGGGGATGGGGCTGGGCCTGTTCATCTGCCGGGGCATCGCCGAGGCCCACGGCGGCATGATCGCGGTGCGCAGCCGGCGCGGCGCGGGCACCACCTTCGAGGTAAGCCTGCCACTCGTCGCCGCCGAGGCGACGGTGGGCCGGGGGTAACCGCGGAAGCGCCGAGCGCTGAAGGCTGATGCGGCGGGCCCAACGCGGCGGGGTAGCGAACATAACGCCTTTTGCGCACTGGCCCGCCGGCTGGTATACTTGCATCAGCACGTTCGCGGCACGCGCCGGCCAGGCCGGCCTGAATAGGGCATCATGACGGACCAGCACTTAATTCGCAACTTTTCGATCATCGCCCACATCGATCACGGCAAGACGACCTTGTCGGATCGCTTGCTGGAGATGACAAAAACAATCTCCGAGCGCGAGCGCCGCGAGCAGCTGCTCGATGGGATGGACCTTGAGCGCGAAAAAGGCATCACGATCAAAGCCAAGAACGTGCGCCTGGCCTATACCGCCCAGGACGGCGTGACGTATCAGCTGAACCTGATCGACACCCCCGGCCACGTCGACTTCGCGTATGAGGTGAACCGGGCCCTCGCGGCGTGCGAGGGGGCGCTGCTGGTGGTGGATGCGGCGCAGGGCGTGGAAGCGCAGACCCTCGCCAACACCTATGTCGCCCTCGAAAACGATCTCACCATCATCCCGGTGATCAACAAGATCGACCTGCCCGGCGCCCACCCCGAGGAGGTGGCCCAGGAGGTGGAGACAGTGGTGGGCATCCCGGCCGAGGAGGCGATCATGGCCTCGGCGAAGGAGGGCATCGGGGTGCCGGAGATCCTCGAGGCGATCGTGCAGCGGGTGCCCCCGCCCCAGGGCGACCGGGCGGCGCCGGCGCGGGCCCTGATCTTCGACTCGCACTACGACCCGTACAAGGGCGTGATCGCCTATGTGCGCGTGATCGACGGCCGCTTCACCAGCCGCGACACAGTGCTGTTCATCGGCACGGGCGCCAAGGCCGAGACGCTGGAGCTCGGCGTGTTTCGCCCGGCGATGGTGGCGCTGCAGGAGCTGGCGGCGGGCGAGGTGGGCTACATCGCCACGGGCCTGAAAAGCGTCGAGGAGTGCCAGGTCGGCGACACGGTGACGCTGGCCGAGGCGCCGGCCCACGAGCCGCTGCCGGGCTACCGGCCGGCCAAGCCGATGGTCTTCGCCGGGCTGTACCCGGTGGACAGCAACCAGTACACCGAGTTGCGCGAGGCGCTGGAGAAGCTGAAGCTGAACGACGCGGCGCTGTCGTTCCAGCCGGAAAGCTCGGCGGCCCTGGGCTTCGGCTTCCGCTGCGGCTTTCTCGGGCTGCTGCACATGGAGATCGTGCGCGAGCGGCTGGAGCGCGAGTACAACCTCGACCTGCTGATCACCGCGCCGAGCGTGGAGTACCAGGTGTTGCGCAGCGACGGCGAGATCATCACCGTCGCCAACCCGTCGGAGATGCCCGAGGTGTCGAAGATCGGCGCGATCGAGGAGCCGGTGGTGCAGATCAGCGTGATCACGCCGACGCGCTACATCGGCCAGATCATGGAGCTGGTGACGACGCGGCGCGGCACCTTCGAGGCCATGGAATACCTGGACCCGACGCGCGTTTTGCTCAAGTACAAGATGCCGCTGGCCGAGATCGTGATCGACTTCTACGACCAGCTCAAGTCGCGCACCCAGGGCTACGCCTCGCTCGACTACGCCCTGGCCGGCTACCAGGAGGCGGAGCTGGTCAAGCTGGACCTGCTGGTCAACACCGCGCCGGTCGACGCGCTGTCGCTGATCGTCCACCGCGACTTCGCCTACCAGCGCGGGCGGGACCTGGTGGAGCGCCTGCGCACACTGATCCCCCGGCAGATGTTCGAGGTGCCTATCCAGGCCGCGATTGGGGCGAAGGTCATCGCCCGTGAAACGGTGCGGGCCATGCGCAAGGACGTGCTTTCTAAGTGCTACGGCGGCGACATCACCCGCAAGCGCAAGCTGCTGGAGAAGCAGAAGGAGGGCAAGAAGCGCATGAAGATGGTCGGCAACGTCGAGATCCCCCAGGAGGCCTTCATGGCCATCCTGTCGCTGAACGAGGAGCCCGCCGAGCGGGATCGGTGATTATGCGCCGGATAGTGTTTCTCGTTGCCCTGCTGCTCCTCCTCGGCGCTTGCCAGAGCACCGACAACGGGCAGGCGCTGGTCGCCCCGCCGGGCGGTCCGGTCGCGTTTCGGATTGGCGGGAACCCGGTGACGGTGGCCGACGTGCAGCGCCGGCTGGAGCGGGACATCGGCGCGGCGGTGGCCGACCTGGTGGCGCAAGGGCAGACGCGCGAGCAGATCGAGCAGCTCGCCAATGAGAACAACGTTAGGGCCACGATCTTCGACCGCATGATCCAGGACGAGCTGCTGCTCTTGGAGGCGCGGCGGAGTGGGGTGGGCGTGCGCCCGGCCGAGGTCGACGCCGCGGCCCTGGCTCAGGCGCCGGGCGAGCCGGGCCTGGCGACGCCCGGCCTGACGGAGACGCGGCTCGACGCGGCGCGCAGCCAGGTCGTCTACCAGATGATCGCCCGCAACACCCGCACCGCTATGTTTCACGCCCGACACATTCTGGTGGCCGACCAGGCCGCCGCCGACGAGGTGCTGGCCGAGCTGCGCGCGGGGGCGGACTTCGCCGCGCTGGCCCGCGAGCGCTCGCAGGACCAGTCGTCGGCGGCGGAGGGGGGCGACCTGGGGTGGCAGCCGCGGGGCAACCTCGTCGCCGAGTTCGAGGAGGCGGCCTTCAGCGCGCCGCTGAACACCCCGACGGCGGTCAGCTCGCAGTTCGGCGTCCATGTGATCGAGGTGCTGGGCCGCGAGGAGGACCGCCCCTTCGACAGCTTCGAGCAGCTCCAGCGCAGCCGCAGCGCCCAGCAGTTCTACGAGGCGACCTTTCTCCCCTGGTACAACCAGCTTGTCGCCGACGCGCAGGCCAGCGGCGAGCTCGAGCTGGCCCCCGGCTTCGACCCGAACAGTGTGCCGCTGCCCTTCCCAGACCAGTGATGCGTCGTGCCGCGAACGGCAGGGCGGGCGCCGCGGCGTGAGCCGCGGGAGATGGCTCGTTCGGGCGCGGTGCGGGGCGCGTGCTGATTCAACGCCGTGATGCTTTCCCCTGGCCGTCTCCTCGACATCGCCGCCGCCGACCTCGGCGCCGACCTACTGGGCGGCGTGCAGCTGCACGAAGCCGGCCGGCTGCTGGCGCGCGCCGCGTGGCCGGAGGGCATGCCGCGCCCTGGCGCGGCGGGGGTGCCGTCATGGCGCGAGCGCCAGGGGCTTGGCCCATATGTGCCGCCGGCGGCGCCATTCCCGCTGCTGCCCACGGCGCCCGCCCTGGTCTACGCCGCCGGCGCGCCCGACCTTGCCCCCCTCGCCGCCCTGCTCGCGGAGCGCTACCCGGCCCAGCACCCACTGGCGCTGCTCGTGCTTGGCGAGAATGGCGCTATCCGCGCAAGGGAGGCGGTGGCGCTTGCCGCCGCACCCGGTGTAGGCGTGGCGCCCGGTGCCTGGTGGATGGTTTATGTGCACGCCCTACCCGTCGCCGCCGACCGGAGGGGCCTGGATGGGCTGCGCTGGGTGGTGGCGCGGCTGCTCGGGCCGGAGGGGTGCCCGTGGGACGTGGCGCAGACGCACCGCTCGCTACGGCCGGCCCTGCTCGAAGAGGTCTACGAGGTGCTGGAAGCCCTGGACGCGGGGGACATGGCGGGGCTGAGCGAGGAGCTGGGCGACCTGCTGATCGCGATCCTGGCCCACAGCGAGATGGCCCGCCAAGGCGGCGCGTTCAGCCTGGAGGATGTGCTGGACCAGGTGACGGCGAAGCTGATCGGGCGGCACCCGCACGTCTTTGGAAACCTGGCGGTGAGCGGGGAGGGCGAGGTCCTGGGCAACTGGGAGCGGATCAAGGCCGCCGAGCTGGCCGCAAAGGGGCGGGCCCGGGCGAGCGCCCTTGACGGCGTCCCGGCGGGGCTGCCGGCCCTCGCGGCGGCGCAGAAGGTGGGGAAGAAGGCCGCCCGCGCCGGCTTTAACTGGGGGGAGCTGGGCGGGGTGTGGGCAAAGGTCGAGGAGGAGCTGGCGGAGCTGCGGGCCGCGGCGAGCCCCGCCGAGCGGGCCGAGGAGCTGGGCGATGTGCTGTTCGTCCTCACCCGCCTGGCCGACTGGCTCGACCTCGACGCCGAGACCGCCCTGCGCGAGGCGGTGCACAAGTTCAGGGGGCGGTTCGCGGCCATGGAGCGGCTGCTCGCCGCGCGCGGGCAGGCGCTGGGGGAGCTGGGGCTGGACAACCTGCTCGCCGTCTGGCGGGAGGCGAAGGCGAAGGGGTAGCCGCGGTGCCGGGGCCGCCGATCGACATCTATCTCGACGACGTCGTGCAGATGCGCAAGCCGCACCCCTGCGGGGGCGACACCTGGCGCGTGGTGCGGGTCGGCGCGGAGATCGGTATCCGCTGCCACACCTGCCAGCGCAAGGTGCTGCTACCCCGCGCCGAGTTCGAGCGCCGGGTCAAGCGCTTCATCGCCCGCGGCCCCGACGCGCCGCCCGCCGACGGGTAGCCCAGCCGCGCGCGGCACTTGCGCCAAATTTGACAGCCCAAAGCGGGCTATGCTATACTTTCATACGTTGCGTGGTGCCTGTAGCTCAATGGTTAGAGCGCCTGACTGTGACTCAGGAGGCTGTGGGTTCGAGACCCATCAGGCACCCTCAGCATTAGGACGCCCCGGAAAGCCGCTAGACGGCCTTCGGGGCGCCCGTTTTTTATGCCCGGTACAAACCTCCCGTACAACCTTTCAGGCCCCGCCGAAGAGCTGTGACACGCCCGGGAGGGGGAAGGGGAGGGGCCTTCCAAAAAGGGGGCGGGCGAATCACCGTGACGTCCCCTGTCAGCCTCGCGAATGGGAGAGCACAGAAAAGAAAAAACTGGCCCGCCGATGATGTCAGCGGGCCGAACCTGTTCGACTGCTACGTCTCTGGCTGTGCGCCCGGGTCAATGTTGCTCGGCAACTTCCCTGTACGCTGGTACTCAACAAACTCCCCGTAGCTGTCGGTCAGGCGCGGCTCCTCCCAATACGCGGGAATCAGCGCTTTGTGGAAGTCAGCGAATGACCGGGCCTCTACTGAGTCGTCCAAGATCAGGTAGGCGTGCAGCGCAGTGCAGATCGCGTTGCGAATGATCGGGTTCAGCTCGGCCATCTGCGCGTCGGACAGATGCTCGACGTGGAAGTTCTCCATCTCGCTGCGAACCACCATTGCAACGTACGCGGCCAGCTCCTTCGTCCCGTCAGAAACTACGAGCGGATCGACTGACTTCTCTTTGACGGCCTCCTCAGCGGCCCCTACGCCTTCATACGACACGAGGCTATCCATCACGAGGAACGAGAGTGGCGCGAGCGGGTCGTGCTCGTAGCCTTCGGGCACGAGAATCCTCCAAACGTGGGCGATCTCAGCCATCAGGGCCTCGCACGCGCCTTCCAGCTCGGCCTCGCTGCTTAAATCGTCCTCGTCAATGACAGCGCTCGTGGCGATGAAAAGTTCAACGCCGTAATCGCTGGCGTTATCAAGGGAGACAAAGCAGTTCGTGCGGAACTGGTCGGCGGGGCTGAAATCCTCTTGTGCTACGCTGGGCGGTGGACTTTCAGCCAGCATGTCCAGAAGATACTCGTACGCCTCATTCATGCATTGGATTGCAGCCTCCACAGGAAGCTTTGCCGGGTAGGGCAGGTGGTACGTGATCTCGACCTCAACCGCCGGGTCATCGAGTCTTCCTTCCTGCTCCCGTGGGCCAATAACGTCGATGTTGGTGACGAGCGCGCTAGGAAAGCGCAGCGGGAGTACCTCGTCTCTGTGGGCTTCTACCTTGACGCGGTCGGAACGCACGAAGCGTATTTCGCCTGCTGGCTCATTCTCCGGTCGATATGGAAGCTTCCGATCTTGAATGACCGTGAAGCCCTCCGAGGTAATGGCTCGAGTGAGCGCCTTTATAACATCGGCGTGAGTGAGCATACTCTTCTCCTGCTCCGTGTGACAGCGTTACAACTCGGTCGTCCGAGAGCTTGAGTGATGCATCCGACAAGTTGCGTACATTCGGCTCGCCTCAACCTGTTTGTGAGTAAGAAGGCCAGTCCTCTTGGCCGTTCCCGTAGCACTCCTTACTGGATGCACATTCAGCCAGCAGCGTAATGTCTCGCTACTGATTCCCCTTCGCCCGCGCCCGCTCGTAGTGGCGCTGCTCTGCGCCAAGGACCGGGGCCTTCCCTGCGCGCATCGCGGGAATGAGAGCGACTCAGATATACTCCGGCAAGTCGTCGATGTCGCAGAAGACCATCGACTCCTCCGCACAGCCCTGCTCGATCATGACCTCCCGCACCACCTGGTAATGGAACCCCGCCTCGTGCTCAGGGTACGTGGTCTTGATCGCGGGGATGAACCCGAAGGCAGGCTTGCCGTTTTCAGGGCCGTGCTGCGCGATGACCATAACCCCCGTATACCGATTCTCGGGCTGCTGCATAGTGTCCTCCTCTGCAAAGCGTGCATGTGCAACCGCACATGCGTGCTACTACAGTAGCATACACTATGGACGTTTCACCACGACGCTTGTTGCCCTATAACAATGGCCAATATCCCCACGGCTACAGTGCCTGCGCCGCTTCTGAGCCATCCTGGGACGGCTCAGGAGCATTGTGGTGGGGCAATGATGGAGCTGCAACTACTACCCTCACATTTCCATCGCCTTCCGCTCCACCGGCGTCGGTACGGCCATAAGCTCCGGGATATTCTGCAGCAAGGTGATCACTCGCCCCTCATCGAACCGACCGGGCCTCATCCCTTCCAGCCACAACTCCTCGTTTACAAGCGGCTCGTGGCGCCCAGGATGGCGCCCTCCGCGTTCAGCACATCCGCGATCACGATGTCTAACCACTAGCTGTATCTGGTCCATACGCCGGCCTACGCCCCCGACGCCAATCGTGCTGAGTGGTTGTGGCGGCTCGGCCGTGAGGCGGTGCCCCATACAGATCCTGGCGGTGCGTAGCCGAATCAGGCCGACGAAAGACGCTCCAACAGACGCTCCGACAGACGCGGGTATGCTAGGCTGCCCGCACTGAAGCGGGGACAATAGCAAGACAGCAACCTGGCGCCGGAAATGGACGGCCGTCCTATGGGAACGACACGGGCAGAGTAGCTTGCAGGTAGCGCTGCCGCTCGTCTGGCCCCTGCGACGCTGGCTCGATCAATGCCAGAGCGCGAGCCGCTAGCCCTAATACTAGCGGTAGCCCGGCTTACGAGCGTAGTCCTGCTACGTGGCTAACGCGCTTACAACATTACCGACACCGAGATCAACTTGGACGTAGAAAAAGCGGCTGGCCACGATGAAGACACGCCCTATCCCCAGAGTCATCGCTGTCGTCCTGCTACTCCTAGCCCTCGCCGGGACAGCCAGCGCCGACACTGGCTTGCTCAGGTTGCATAGCGCGTTCACGGACGGCGGGGGGGCCTTGAGCGCGGGCGACTACAGCCTCGTCGGGGCGATCGGGCAGCCAGCGGCGGGCACGCTGCAGGCGGGCGAGCTCCGGCTGACGAGCGGGGTGATCACCGCTGGCGCCGCGCCGGAGGAGACGTACGAGTACCTGTATCTGCCGCTGGTGCGGAGGTAGCGACGGAAACCGAGGTAGTGGCAGGCGGAAGATAGCTAAGGAGAGGCAGTATGGCAATCACACCAACCTACCCGGGCGTCTACGTCCAGGATGTCCCCAGTGGCGTGCGGACGATCTCGGGCGTCGCCACCTCTATCACGGCGTTTATCGGCCGGGCGCTGCGCGGCCCCGTGGACACCCCGGTGATGGTGAACAGCTTCGCCGATTTCGAGCGTACCTTCGGCGGCCTCTGGGTCGATGGCCCGATGAGCTACGCCGTGCGCGACTTTTTCCTTAACGGCGGCGGCCAGGCGATCGTGGTGCGGCTGTATAAAGCGGCCGGCGGGCCGGACAACGAGCACTCCGGTACAGCAAAGCTGAAGCTCGACGAGCTCGAGCTGCTCGCTGCAAGCCCCGGAGCATGGGGTAACCGATTGCAAGTGCGGATCGACAAGGAAGGCATCACCGAGGATGTCGCCAAGCGCTACAACCTAAGCGTGGCCGACCTATTCAATCTGCGGATCGATCTCGATGGCCAGGTTGAGCAGTTCCCAAACCTCTCGCTTATCGACGGCCCGCGCCAGATCGATCGGGTGCTGGCCCAGCAGTCCCAATTCGTGCGAGTAGCCGATAAGCTACCGAAGAAACTACCTGATCTGAAGCCTACCGCAGACCCCAAATTGGGTGAGTCGACGACACTGATGAGCGTAGGCACGGCGGCCGGCGGCGACGAAAGCAAGCCGCTCACCACAAAAGCCGACTTCACCGGCGTCCTGGCAGACAAAAAGGGAATGTACGCCCTCGAGAACGCCGACCTCTTCAATATGCTTTGTATCCCCCCGGATACCCGGGCCGGCACGGTCCCGAATGAGGTGTACAGCGAGGCGCTGGCGTACTCCACCCGGCGCAACGCCATGCTGATTGTCGACCCGCCCGCCAATTGGAACCCGCTTTCCAACCCGCCAACAACCAATGCGATCGCGCTCAACGGGACTGACGCCCGCAACGCGGCCCTGTTCTACCCGCGCATCCGGCAGTCCGACCCGCTGCGCGAGGGCCAGGTCGACACCTTTGTGCCCTGCGGCGCGGTGGCCGGCGTGATCGCCCGCACCGATGCCCAGCGTGGGGTTTGGAAGGCGCCAGCGGGCATAGATGCCGCGCTCAATGGCGTGATCGGCCTGGATGTCCCGCTAAACGACGCCAATAACGGGCGGCTCAATCCCCTGGGAATCAACTGCCTGCGCAGCTTCCCCGCCTTCGGCCCGGTGATCTGGGGCGCGCGCACCATGCGCGGCAGCGATCAGCTCGCCGATGAGTACAAGTACCTGCCGGTGCGCCGGCTGGCCCTCTACCTGCGCGAGAGCCTGTACCGCGGGCTGCAGTGGGTGGTCTTCGAGCCCAACGACGAGCCGCTCTGGTCGCAGATCCGGCTCAACGTCGGGGCGTTTATGCAAAATCTCTTCCGCCAGGGGGCCTTCCAGGGCCGTACCCCGCGCGACGCTTACTTCGTCAAGTGCGACAAGGACACCACCACCCAGAACGACATCAACCTCGGCGTGGTCAACGTCGTCGTGGGCTTCGCGCCGCTCAAGCCCGCCGAGTTTGTGATTGTCAGCCTCCAGCAGATCGCCGGCCAGATCGCAGTCTAGCGCCGATACAGCGTGCACAAACCCACACCGTCCGCCACGGCGACGCGCACTCCAAACAGCCCGCCTGATCCTGCACAAGGGAGAACGAGATGGCCCAGTTCAGCGTCAACGCGCAGCGCTTCGACCCCTACCAGAACTTTAAATTCCGCGTAAAGTGGGACGGGCGCTACGTCGCCGGGATCAGCAAGGTTGGCGCTTTGAAGCGCACCACGGACGTGACCGAGCACCGCGAGGGCGGCGACCCGAGCTCGGTGCGGAAGACTCCCGGGCAGACCAAGTACGACGCGATCACCCTGGAGCGCGGGGTGACCCACGACACCGAGTTCGAGCGCTGGGCGAACAAGATCTGGAACTACGGCTCCGGCCTGGGCGCCGAAACTTCGCTGAAGGACTTCCGCAAAGATATCATTATCGAGGTCTACAACGAGGCCGGACAGCTCGCGATCGCCTACAAGATCTACCGTTGCTGGGTTTCTGAGTATCAGGCGCTCCCCGAGCTGGACGCGAATGGCAAGGCGATCGCGATCCAAACGATCAAGCTGGAGAACGAGGGCTGGGAGCGCGACTATGCGGTGGGCGAGCCGAGCGAGCCGAGTTTCAGCGAGCCGGAGTCGTAAGAGATGCTCCAGATGCCGACCGCATTCGAGCTGCTAGGGGTGTGGGAGCGCGAGCGGCACAGCCCGCCGCTTCACCGGTCCCTGGCGCTCCTCGCGGCCACCTGCCCCGAGGCGTATCCCGAGCAGCTGGCGGCCCTCAGCATCGGCGCCCGCGACGGGCTGCTGCTCACCCTGCGCGAGCAGCTCTTCGGCCCGCGCCTGCGCTGCGTGGCGTCCTGCCCGCGCTGCGCCGACCAGTTGGAGTTCGCCTTCGATGCCACGGATATCAGGGCCGACCTTGCTCCGGACACGCCCTTGGCGCTCGAGGCGGACGGCTACGCGCTGCGCTTCCGGCTGCCGTCCAGCCTGGACCTCGCCGCTGTGGCCGGCGAGCCCAGCGCCCGAGCGCGCCTGATCGAGCGCTGTCTGCTGGGAGCCGAGCGCGGCGGGGCCGCCGTAACCGTCGCCGATCTGCCGGCCGAGATCACGGCGGAGGTGGCCGCCGCGATGGGGCGGGCCGACCCGCAGGCCGACGTGCAGCTCGCGATGAGCTGCCCCGCCTGCGGCGAGCACTGGCCGGCCCGCTTCGACATTGCATCCTATCTGTGGGAGGAGCTAGAGGGCTGGGCCCGCCGCACGCTGATCGAGGTGCACATCCTGGCCGCGGCCTACCACTGGCGTGAGCAAGAGATCCTCGCCCTCAGCCCTTGGCGGCGCACGTACTATCTGGAGCTGGTGCAGGCATGAGCGATTTCCTTGCAAACCTCCTAACCACGGCCAGCGGCGATGCCCAGCTCGCGGTGCGCCCCAGGGCCGTGGCGCGGTTTGAGGCGCGGCTCCCAGTCGCTCCGGAGCCACCTCTGGAGGTGGTTGCAGCGGAACTGCCCGCCGATCCTGCCCTCCCGCCGGCGCGCGGGGCTCCAGTGCGAGGGCCGCTGCCCGCGGCTATCGCCCCGCCCGCGCCAGAGCCCGCAGCGCCTCGATTGTCCCATCGGCCAGCACCTTGGGCCGCCGGCGTGGATGGGCCGCCCGCAACGCCGCGGGAGCGCCAGCTAGAACAGCCCGCCCCTCAGCAGGAGTTGCCGTCGGCTGGTGCACTTCAATCGCCGGAGCCCGCGGCAGTGCTCACGCCGTGGAATCAGCCGACGCCGGCCAGACCGGCGGCGCCGCTCGCACCGCCTGAGGCCCTTGCCGAGGCACCCTTGGCGGCCTCACCCGACCGGCCGCTGGCGATGGAAAGTGGGAGCCTGCAACCCTCACAGCGCCAGCCTCTCGGGGACAGCCAGCTATCGCACCGGAGGATACGGCCAGCGGTGGAGCCAACCGTCGTACCGCCGGCAGAAGCGCATCGGGCCGGATTGCCCGGGGCCGACACGCCGGGCCTGGCAGCACTGCGCCGGCCAGCGGTCGCGCTGCTTGGCGCACCTCCCGTGATTGCCCCGCAGCAGCCCCCAACAGTCGCTCTGCCGCCCGCCGCGCCCCCTATGAAGGGGGAGTCGAACTCCGCCCAGCGCCGAGCAGTGGCGCTCGACCCAGGGCAGGCCAGGACACACACGGCGTTGGCGGCACCGCCGGAGCCCGGGGCGCATGACGCTGCCCCTCCCCCCGTGCCGGCCGACGCCGTCGCAATCCGCCCTGCCGATATCGTCACCGGCCTAGTCGCCTCGCCGCAGCCCGCCCCGGCGCCGCCCGAGCCGACCATCCGGGTGACGATCGGGCGGGTGGAGGTGCGGGCCGCGGCGCCGGCAGCGCCGACAAGGCTCCCCGGGCCATCCGGCCCGCGGCTGAGCCTCGACGCCTACCTGCGCTCGCGGCGCGGAGGTGGCCGATGAGCACGCCGCTCGCCATCGCCGCCGTCACCGCGGTGCTGCGAGGCCTGCTGTACGAGGGGCTCGCCGCGGCCGAGGGGGTGGGCGGCTTAAGCGGGCTCGACGTGACCGCCGTCGCCCCGCTGAAGGACGGGGGGGGCAACACCCCCCGGCTGAACCTGTTCCTCTACGCCGTCAGCCCCAACGCCGCGCGACGCAACGCCGATCTGCCCGCCCGCGACGGGCGCGGCGCCAGGCTGACGAACGCGCCGCTCGCCCTTGACCTGCACTACCTCCTGACCGCCTACGGCGCCGGGAATTTCCAGGGCGAGGCGATGCTGGGTCTGGCAATGCATGTGCTCCACGAGACGCCGATGCTCACCGCGGACCTGATTAGCCGCGTGCTGAACAGCGGCGAGGCCGACGCCGGCGAGACCGGGGTCAGCGTCTCGATCGAGGATCTGCGCGGCCAGCTCGGGGAGATTCGCATCACGCCGGAGCCGCTGGGGCTGGAGGAGATCTCGAAGCTGTGGTCGGCCTTCCAGGCGCCCTACCGCCCCTGCGCGGCCTATACCGCCTCGGCGGTGCTGATCGAGGGGGGGCGCCCAGCCCGGGCGCCGCTGCCGGTGCTGGGCATCGGCCGGGGCAACACGGGCGTTGTCGTCGAGGCGGGCGCCGGCCTCCCGCTGCTTTCGGCGATTGAGTTGCCGCGCCGCCAGCCCGCGGCCCAGCTCGGCGACACCCTGACGTTGCGCGGCCGCAACCTGGCGGGCGACGCTCCCACGATTCTGCTCCAGGGGCGCTGGCCTGACTCGCTCATCGAGCTCTCGCCGGAGGTGGCAACGGCGGATCGAGTCGAGGTCACCCTTCCCAAGGCGGAGGCGGCCGACAAAAACTGGGCGCCTGGCCACTACACCGTCGCCCTGCGCCTGCGCCGCGGCAGCAGCCTGATCAACACCAACGCGCTTTCCCTGGCCCTGGCCCCGCGCCTCAGAATCGACGTGGCGATCAAGCTGGAGCTTTACGCCGATCCGATCAAGATATTCTACGAGCCCCTCGCCCGGCCGGAGCAGCATGTCTCGCTGCTCGTAGGGGACCGGGAGATCCTGCCCGAGCCGGACGACGAGCACGTGGCGGATGCGACCTTCAAGCTCCCGAAAGGAATCGCGCCGGGCCACTACACATTGCGCCTCCGCGTGGACGGTGTGGACAGCCTCCCGTTCGACCCTCAGAAGCCCAGCCGCACGTTTGACCCGAAGCAGATGATCGACATCCCGCCGGACGAGGACATGGGCGAGAAAGGGACGCGCCGATGACCGCCGAGACGGCCCAGCGCTGGGCGGAGCTAAATCAGCGCCACCTCGACGAGGCCCTCGGCGCGGTGCGGGAGCTCCTGGAGCACCACATCGCCCACGGGCGGGGCGAGGGGCCGGCGGCGCGCCCGCGAATCACCCTGGCCCAGCGGGCCGAAGGTGCGCCGCAGCCGGCCCTCGAACAGCTCTGCGCCGCCTTCGCGCTTTCCGCGTTCGAGCGCGACCTCCTGCTGCTCTGCGCGGGGGCCGAGCTCGACGGCGCCTTCCCGGCGCTGCTCGCCGAGGCCCACGGCGATCCGGGGCGGCCCCACCCGACCTTCGGCCTGGCCCTCGCCGCCCTGCCCGAAGCCCACTGGGGCGCGCTTACGCCCGGCGCGGCGTTGCGCCGCTGGCGGCTGGTGGAGGTCGGGCCGGGCAACAGCCTGGTCGGCAGCCCGCTGCGGATCGACGAGCGCGTGCTGCACTTTCTTTGCGGCGCACGCCAGCTCGACGAGCGGCTCGCGGCCCTGGTCGAGCCCCTGCCGGCCGAGGAGGAGCTACCCCCGTCCCACGGGCTGGCGGCCCGCCAGGTTGCGGCGGCCTGGGCGGCGGCCGGCGAGGCCCGGCTGCCGGTGGCGCAGCTCGGCGGGGGCGACCGCGACGACCGGCGGGCCATCGCGGCCCACGCCTGCGCGCTGCTGGGGCTGGAGGCCTACGCCCTGCCAGCCCGCTCGCTGCCCGTCGCCCCGGCGGAGCTCGACCAGCTGGCGCGGCTGTGGGAGCGCGAGGCGGCCCTGGGCGGCTGCGCGCTGCTGCTGGAGTGCGACGAGCTCGACGGCGCCGATGGGCCCAGGGAGCACGCCGTGGAGCTGCTGGCCGCCCGCCTGGGCGCGCCGCTGGTGATCGCCGGGGGCGAGCGGCGGCGGGTGGCTGGGCGGCCTACGCTGGCCGTGGATGTGCCGCGCCCCAGCCCCGCCGAGCAGCGGTCGCTGTGGCAGGCCGCCCTCGGGCCGGCGGCGGATCGGGAAGCCGAGGCGGTGGGCCGGCTTGTCGGACACTTCCGGCTGGGCCCGGCCCAGATCCGGGCGGCGGCGGCGGCCGTGGAGCTTTCGGGAGCAGAGCCCGGTGAGGGCGAGGGGGCGGACGTGGACGAGCGGTTGTGGGAGGCGTGCCGGTCCCAGGCCCGGCCACGGCTGAGCGGGCTAGCCCAGCGGATCGAGCCGGCGGCGGGCTGGGACGATCTGGTGCTGCCGGAGGCGCAGCGGGCCGCGCTGCGGACGATCGCCACCCACATGCGGCAGCGGGGCCGGGTCTACGAGGAGTGGGGCTTCGGGGGCGATGGGCAGCGCGGCCTGGGGGTGAGCGCCTTGTTCGCGGGGGCGAGCGGCACCGGCAAGACGCTGGCCGCCGAGGTGCTGGCGGGCGAGCTGCGGCTCGACCTGTACAAGATCGACCTGAGCCAGGTGGTGAGCAAGTACATCGGCGAGACGGAGAAGAACCTCGGCCGGGTCTTCGACGCGGCCGAAGCGGGCGGCGCAATCCTGCTCTTCGACGAGGCCGACGCGCTGTTCGGCAAGCGCTCCGAGGTGAAGGACAGCCACGACCGCTACGCGAACATCGAGGTGAGCTACCTGCTCCAGCGCATGGAGCAGTACCGCGGCCTGGCCATTCTGACCACCAACCTCAAGGAGGCGCTGGACCAGGCGTTTCTGCGTCGCATCCGCTTCGTCGTCCAGTTCCCCTTCCCCGACGCCACACAGCGGGCCGCGATCTGGCGGCGGGCCTTCCCGGCCGGCGCGCCCACCGAGGGGCTCGACGCGGGGCGGCTGGCCCGGCTGAGCGTGGCGGGCGGCAACATCCGCAACATCGCGCTCGGCGCGGCCTTCCTGGCCGCCGAGGCCGGCGAGCCGGTGCGCATGGCTCACCTGCTGGAGGCGGCCCGCGGCGAGTGCGCCAAGCTGGAGCGGCCGCTGGCCCCGGCGGAGGTGGCGGGGTGGGTGTGAACGTCGAACTGCACATCGAGGAGCTGCTGCTCCACGGATTCCCGCCGGCCCAGCGCGCACAGATCGCCGCCGCCGTGCAGCGCGAACTGGCCCGGCTGATCGCCGAGGCCGGCGCGCCGGCGGCGTGGGCGTCCGGCGCGCAGGTGAACCGTGTGGATGGGGGCAGTATCGCGGCGGCGCCGGGCGCCGCGCCCGAGGCAGTGGGGGCGCAGGTGGCACGGGCTATCTACGGAGAGGGGACGTCATGAGTTACCGCTCTCGGAATCATCTCAGGGCAAGCCGCGAGGCCGACATGTCATCTTCGCTGGAGCGTCGACCATTTGCGCAGTCAGCGCTCGATCATCATGACGCGGTCGGCAGTACGAATGTCGCAAAAATTGCTCCCTCGCGCGCTCTGCAAAGTGGCGTGCCGCTCACTAGAGCACTCAAGGCGAAGATGGAGGTTGCGTTTGATGCTGATTTTTCCCGCGTTCGGTTCCATTTTGGCGGGGAACCCCGCCGGCTAGGTGCCTCGGCCTTCGCTCAGGGCCCAAACATCTACTTCGACAGCAACGCATTTCTTCCGCAGACGCTACAGGGCCAGAAATTGATCGCTCACGAGCTGGTGCATGTCGAGCAGCAGCGTAGAGGGGCAGTACAGAGCCGAGTGCCTATTAACCACGACTCCAGCCTGGAACGGGAGGCCGAGCGGCTGGGTTCGTGCGTGGCCCGGAACGAGCGTGTGCAGGTACGTGGCGTGGCGAGGCCGGGTCATCTCCAGATGGGTCGTAAGGGGGTGGAAGCAGGTATTGCCAAGGATCGCAAGCGCAAGGCATGGAAGAAGACACGCAAGTGGCCTGAAAAGCAACTCAAGGGTCGCATCCTTGAACGCACAGACAAGTACACATTCCGCCAAAGCGATCACGGCTATATTGACATGAACAAAGTACGCGCCAATTTTCCAGCTGTTGATGGAATCGCAAATGGTCAGTTTCGTCAGGTTAAATCCTTTATGAGCGAGATAGACCCCAAAACTAAAACAATGAAGGGTGCCATTAATAGAATCGTTGCAGAAGCCGAAATGTTAGAGGATAAGTCGACTATAGCAGCAAAATGGCTGCTGAAAAATAATGCGTCGCTGCTTCGAGAAATTCTACTGATTGACGAAGGAGAAAGTGGAACGAAAGGCCTAACAGACCCCAGTTTCACCGATAAGCTTACTAAGCGGCAACTTAGGCGACACATGAATGTGTTGCCGGAAGAATTCCGTACTGCGGCAGAAGAACAGATTCAAAATCTGGACGAGGACGAGGATTTCGAGCCCGACGAGGATTTGATCGCCTCACTTATACTGGAAAACATCGTTCTCGTAGTGCCGGACGATCTAGTTGAATCGGTTAAAGCTAAGCTCAAGGAAGTCGGCGGCATGGTCGCTAAAATTCCGGTCACTGGAGGTGGAGCTACAACTCAAACAATCAAGAAGCAGATGAAAAAGATTGGTTACGAGCCAAGTCGTACCAAAGTAGACGAAGACGAAGACGAATATACTGAGTAAGAGGCAATATGCGCAGTAGTTTTTCGTCGCAGCAGCGCGAAGCACAGGATGTTCAGCTCAGCCAAGCGCCGCGTAACCTTCGCGGCCGGCCTTTTGCCGCTGGTCAGCCGAAGTTGCGCCTCGGCCCGGCAAACGACCGCTACGAGCAGGAGGCCGACCGGGTGGCGGCGCAGGTCGTCCGTGGGACGAGTGCGCCCGACGTAGAGGCCCAGGAGCGCGCGCCACAGATCCAGCGCTTCGCCACGGCGCCCACGGCTGGCATCGCAGTGCCACCGCAGGTCGAGGCCGGGATCGCTGCGGCGCGTGGCGGCGGGCACCGGCTGCCCGCGGGCGTTCGCTCGCAGATGGAGCGGGCGATGGGCGCCGACTTCGGGGGTGTGCGCCTTCACAGCGATAACCGCGCCGATGCGCTGAACCAGGCCGTGCATGCCCGTGCCTTCACTACGGGGCGCGATATCTTCTTCCGTCAGGGCGAGTACCAGCCAGGGAGTGAGGTTGGGCGGGGGTTGCTGGCGCACGAGTTGGCGCACGTGGTGCAGCAGAGAGTCAGATATGAAGTGGTGCAACGAGCAAAGCTAATCGACCACGACGAAAATGAAGAGATTAAACTTCCTGTAAACACCTCTATCCCAAATCTTATGGACGATGATAGCAGTTTATTAAGTTTCAACCAGAAACGCCAACTTTCACATACGCAGTGGGGTACTAAAATAAACATAAGAGCCGAACCACAAGAGAATCGAAAAATATCAGGCCCACCAGTAAATAGGCTACGTCGCTCAAGACCAGACAAATCAGCACTAGTAGGAACTAGTCTTCCTGATGACTGGAGTATCGACATTAAACAATTACAGAAGCCCGGCGATTTACTGTCATACGAGATCACGGTCGATGGAAGTAATGCATACGGCACGTACTATGTACATGTCCACTTAAACGATCTTACTCATCGCAACGCGGCTCATGTTAAAGATGTCGATAATGACAGCCCGGATATGGTCACACTTCCCCATAATAGCGAACTCACAAGCTTCATCATTCGGAAATTTAATGGATTTCATCGCAAAAATTAAAATCCAGTCATATCCAAATACATAGGGAAATAACAGTCTTGACCACCTTCCCCCGCTCCCCGCGCCTCCTGAAGGGCGCCCTGGTCACCGCCGAGCTCGGCGGGCTGCCCGAGGTGATCGTCTTTCAGTACAACCCGGCCACGCTCACCCGCACGCTGGAGCCGCAGATGATGGGCGCCGAGGGCGGGGCCGCCGCCGAGGCCATGCGTATCAAGGGCGCCCCGAACGAGACGATCACGGTCGAGGTTGAGGTCGACGCGGCCGATCAGCTCGAGCGCGGGGCGCTCGGCGCGGTGACCTCGGGGGTGTACCCGCAGCTCGCCGCCCTGGAGACGCTGATCTACCCGCCGAGCGGGCTGGTGATCGCCAACGCCGCCCTGCTCGCCGCCGGCGCGATTGAGATCGCCCCGCCTATGGCCCCGCTCACCCTGTTCATCTGGGGGCCGCGCCGCGTGCTGCCCGTGCGGGTCAGCAGCCTCAGCGTCACCGAGGAAAGCTTCGACCCCAGCCTTAGCCCGACCCGGGCCAAGGTCACCCTGGGCCTGCGGGTGCTCAGCTACAACGACCTGCCCCTGACCCACCCGGGCTACCACCTGTTCCTCGCCCACCAGGTGGTCAAGGAGGCTATGGCCGCGGCCGCCAGCAGCAGCAGCCTCGCCGCGGTCGTCGGCGGCAATGTGCGCCTGCCGATCTGAGCGCAGCAGCGCGGTGAGTGCAGATGGTTGCGCCAGGCGGCTCATGCCGCAAGCTGGCACGGCGCGAAGCCGGCGTACGCAGGCCGTGAAGGCGGCCACACTGGGGACACCGCCCACGCCCTGGATCTGAGAGGAGCACGCGATGTTCGAGCCCGGCAGCCGCTACCACCCGCTCGAGACGGCCATCCTCACGCTCCCCGACGGGCGCCAGGTGGCCTACAAGCGCCGCCGCTTCCTGCCCCAGGGCGCGGCCCTGCCCCTGCTCGCCGAGCTCGCCGTCGCCGCGGGCGACCGGCTCGACCTGATCGCCCACCGCACCATCGGTGACCCCGAGCAGTTCTGGCGCGTCTGCGACGCCAACGACGCCATGCGCCCCGTTGACCTGCTCGCCGAGCCCGGCCGCCGCATCCGTGTGCCCATCCCCCAGTTCGAGGCCGGCCCGCCGCTGCCCGAGTGGTCCAGCGGCCTCGGCGGGGAGGGCGGGCGATGAGGCTCGGCGTCAATCTCGCGCTCCTGATCGGCCCCACCGTGGCCGTCCCCGCGCCGCTACCGCTCACCGAGGCGCTGCAGCGGGTGGAGGTCACCCACGATGACGCCGGCCGCTCGGGGTTTCAGATCACCTTCGCCGCCGGCCGCGGGGGGCGCGCCGGCCTGCTCGACTACCCGCTGCTCAACCTGCCCATCCTGCGGCCCTTCAACCGCGTGATCCTGGTCGTCACCATGCGCGCCTTCCCCCGCGTCCTGATGGACGGCATCATCACCCACCGCCAGCTCGACCCGGGCAGCCAGCCGGGCCAGGCCACCCTCACCATCACCGGGGAGGACGTGAGCGTGATGCTCGACCTCGAGGAGAAGGAGGCCGAGCACCCCGCCCAGAACGAGCCGGTGATCGTCGCCAAGATCGTCGCCACCTACGCCCGCTACGGCCTCGTCCCCCAGATCATTCCGCCGCCCTCGGTTGAGGTGCCGCTGCCGATCGAGCGCACCCCCGTGCAGACGGGCAGCGACCTGACTTACCTCGAGGAGATGGCCGCCCGCTACGGCTATGTCTTCTTCGTTGAGCCCGGCCCCGCCCCCTTCACCAATGTCGCCTACTGGGGCCCGCCCCGGCGGCTCGGCCTGCCCCAGCCCGCCCTCTCGGTCAACATGGGCTCGGCCACCAACGTCGGCTCGCTCAGCTTTCAGCACAACACGCTGGAGGCCAGCCTCGTCGACGGCGAGGTGCAGGACCGCCGCACCAACCAGGCGATGCCGGTGAAGACGATGGCCGCCACCCGCCCGCCGCTGGCCAGCCAGCCCGACTGGCTCGTTCACCACATGAGCCTGCGCCGCAAGCGGCTCAAGAGCGCCGGCCTCAGCGTCACCGAGGCCTACGCCCAGGCCCAGGGCATGACCGACGCAGCCAGCGACACGCTCACCGCCGAGGGCGAGCTCGACGCCCTGCGCTACGGCGATCTGCTCAAGGCCCGCGGCCTCGTCGGCGTGCGCGGCGCCGGCTACAGCTACGATGGCATGTACTACGTCAGGCGGGTCACCCACACGATCAGCCGCGAAAGCTACAGCCAGCGCTTCACCCTTTCCCGCGAGGGCCTCGGCGCCCTGACCCCGGTGGTGCGCCCATGAGCCAGTTTTTCGGCAAGTACCGCGGCAAGGTCGTCAACAACCTCGACCCGCTCCAGCAGGGCCGCGTCCAGGTCAGCTGCCCGGCCGTCCTCGGCGACGGCCGTATGAGCTGGGCCCTGCCCAGCGTGCCCTACGCCGGCCCCCGCGTCGGCCTCTTCGCCGTCCCGCCCGTCGGCGCGAACGTCTGGGTCGAGTTCGAGGGCGGCAACCCCGACTACCCGATCCTCGGCGGCTGCTTCTGGGGCACGGGCCAGGCCCCCGCCACCCCCGCCATCGCCGAGATGAAGGTTTTCAAGACTGACAGCATCACGCTCACTCTGAACGACACGCCGGGCGCCGGCGGCCTCACCATCCAGGTCGACCCGCCCGTGGCGCCGGTGCCGGTCAAGCTTGTCGTCAACAACCAGGGCGTCGCCGTCGAGCTGCCCCCTGGTGCGATCAAGCTGACCCCGTCTGGCATCGAGCTGACGATCGGCGCCGCGAGCGTCAAGCTGACGGCGGCGAGCGTAAACATCAACAACGGCGCCCTGGAGGTGATCTGATGCCTGGCTACCTGCTCACGGCCGGCTCGGTGGTGCTCTGCGCCCACGGCGGCACGGCCCAGGCCACGGCGCCCAACCCGCGGGTAAAGCTGATGGGCCAGCCCGTCGTCACGCAGGCGGCGCCCCACGCCATCGGCGGCTGCCCCTATGTGGAGGGGACGACACCGAAGCCCTGCGCCACCGCCCAGTGGGTGAGCGGCGCCGCGCGGGTCAAGGTGATGGGCCAGCCGGTGCTGCTCCAGGACAGCCAGGCCACCTGCCCGCCCAACGCCACCCCCGCGACAATCGCCGTGGTGCAGGCCCGCGTGAAAGGGATGTAGCCGTGCAAATCGCTTTCCCCTACCAGATCGATGGCCGCGGGCGCACCGCCGACCCCGGCGAGGAGCCGCACATCCGCGAGCTGGTCGAGCAGCTGTTATTCACCGCGCCGGGCGAGCGGCTCAACCGCCCCGACTTCGGCACCGGCCTGATGCAGCTCGTCTTCGCGCCCGCCAGCGACGAGCTCGCCACCGCGGTGCAGTTCATGGTCCAGGGCGCGCTCCAGCAATGGCTGGGCGACCTGATCCAGGTCGAGGCGGTGCAGGTGGACAGCGAGGACGCGACGCTCCGGGTGGCCGTGCAGTACGTTGTGCGGCGCACCCAGGAGCGCCAGGTGGCCCGGTTCGAGCGCTGAGCCCCGTAGACGAAGGTCGACGCTATGCAGCCGCTCCCACAGATCGACGAGCTGTTCCGCCGCGAGCGCCGAGCGGCCATCGCCGCGCACCCGACGCAGATCGGCCTGGACTATATTGTGGCGGAACGCCGTGACGACAACGCCAGCTCGTCCTGGCGCCTCTGGCTGCACTTCATCCCGCCTGGCGGGGGAAAGGTGAAGGAGGCGACCCTCACAGCGGGCAACATCCGCATCCTCACCGCCGCCGGCGCGCCCGCACCCCACGTCCGGGTCGACGCGCTGCAGGAGGAGAGGGAGGGCTACCGCCTGGATCTGAAGATCGACACCCAAGGCGGAAAGGCCGTCCAGGGCGCCGCCCTCCTGCTGGAGCTGGTGGGCGTGCCGGGGCTCGACCCCTTCTTCACCCGGGCCCCCTTCTCGCTGCTGCCCGACGGTACGGCCGACCTCGATCCGCGCCCGGCGCCGCTGCCGCCCGCCGAGCCGCCCCCCGATCTGGCGATCGACTACCTGGCCCGCGACTACGCCAGCTTCCGCCGCCTGCTGCTCGACCGCCTCGCCCTGCTGATGCCGGGCTGGGCCGAGCGCCGCGCCGCCGACTTGGGCGTCGCGCTCGTGGAGCTGATGGCCGGCGCCGCCGATCAGCTCAGCTACTACCAGGACGCTGTCGCCACCGAGGCCTACCTCGACACCGCCCGCCTGCGCACCTCCGTGCGCCGCCACGCCCGCCTGATCGACTACCCCATGCACGAGGGCTGCAACGCCCGGGCCTGGGTGCAGATCCAGGTCTCGGGGGAGCTCGTGCTGCCGCGCGGCGCCCGCCTGCTCACCCGCGCCGGCACCGGGCCGCTGCTGGCTGAGGCCGACCTGCCCCGCGCCCTTTCCGCCGGCGGACAGCTTTTCGAGACGATGCACCCGGCCAGGCTGCACCCCGCACACAATGAGCTGCACTTCTACACTTGGGGCGCCCGCCAGTGGACGATCCCTCAGGGTGCCACCCGAGCGACGCTCCGGCGCCCAGGCGCAGGTGACGGCGCGCAGGAGATGATCGGGCTTCAGCCCGGCGATGTGCTGGTCTTCGTGCAGCGGCTTGACCCGGCCACCGGCCGCGGAGGCGACCCGGCCGTACGCCAGGCCGTGCGCCTGACCGCCGTGGACGCCACGGCGCTCGACCCGCTCACGGGCGAGCGGATCGTCGAGGTCGAGTGGGCGGCGGCCGACGCCCTGCGGTTCCCGCTGCCCGTCGCCGGGCTCCGCGGGGCCGGCATGGTGGAGCATATCAGTGTAGCCCTCGGGAATATCGTGCTGGCCGACCACGGTCACACTGTCACCGAGGATCTGCCCGCCGTGCCGCAGGGGCGGCGCTACGCGCCCCGTCTCCAGCGCCGGGGCCTCACCTTCGCCGCTCCGCTCGAGCGCCAGACTTCCTCCGGCCTGGCTGCCCAGGTTGTGGGAGCGCCACGGGCCGCCACGCCCGCAATTACCATCCGCGAGCTCGGGGCCGGGGGCGCCAGCCCGCTCTGGACGCCCCGGCGCGACCTGCTGAACAGCGACCGCTTCGCCCGCGAGTTCGTCGTCGAGATGGAGAGCGACGGCCGGGCGGCGCTCCGCTTCGGCGACGGAGTGCGGGGCCGCCGGCCGACCGCCGGTGTGCCGCTGACCGCGACCTACCGTGTTGGCGGCGGCACGGCGGGCAGTGTCGGCCGCGACACAATCGTCCACCTCGTCGGCGACTGGCCGGGGGTGCTGCGCGTCCACAACCCGCTGCCCGCCGAGGGCGGGGTGGCTCCCGAGCCGGTCGAGCAGGTGCGGCTCGCCGCGCCGGCGGCCTTCCACAGCCAGGAGCGCTGCGTCACCGCCGACGACTACGCCGCCGCCGCCCGCCGCCATCCGGCCGTGCAGCAGGCCGCCGCCCTGCTCCGCTGGACCGGCAGCTGGTATACGGCCTTTGTTGCCGTGGCCCGGCGCGACGGCCAGCCGGTCGACGACCACTTTCGGGCCGAGCTGCGGGCCTTTCTAGAGCGCTTCCGCCCCGCCGGCTACGATATCGCGGTCCGCCCGCCGCGCTATGTCGCCCTCGCGATCGTGCTGCCCGTGGCCGCCGCGCCCGACGCCTTCGCCAGCACCGTCCGCCAGACGCTCCGCGAAACGTTCAGCGCCGCCGATATGCCCGGGGGCCGGCGCGGCTTCTTCCACCCTGACAACTTCGCCTTCGGCCAGCCAGTCTACCTCAGCCAGCTGATCGCCGCGGCCATGGCCGCGCCCGGCGTAGCCCAGATTGACGCACGGCCGAGGGCGGGGGCTGCCTTTCAGCGTTGGGGCCGGCCGCCGCGCGCCGAGCTCGACGACGGCCTGATCCCGATCGGCTCCCTGGAGATCGCCCGGCTGGACAACGACAGCGCGGTGCCGCAGAACGGCACGATCAGCTTTATAGTGACGGGGGGGCGCTGATGAGCCAGCCTGACCAAAGCCGCCCGCCCGCCACCACGGCCAACCGCCCCGGCCAGCCGGCCATCGCCTACCGCTCTGGCACCCACGCGGCCTTTCTCCAGCGCATGCTCGCCCAGCTCCAGGCCGCGCCGGCCCTCGCCGCCCTGACCACCCGTGATCGCGACGACCCGACGATCGCCCTGCTTGACGCCTGGGCCGTGGCCGCGGACGTGATAACCTTCTACCAGGAGCGGATCGCCAACGAGGGCTTCCTGCGCACCGCCACCGAGCGCCGCTCCGCCCTCGAGCTCGCCCGCTTCGTCGGCCACGAGCTCGGTCCCGGACTCGCCGCCAGCGTCTACCTGGCCTTCACGGTCGAGGACGCGCCCGGCGCGCCCGCCGAGGTGCTGGTGCCGCGGGCCACCCGCGTGCAAAGCATCCCCCGCCCCGGCCAGCTCCCCCAAACCTTCGAGACTGCCGCGCCGCTGCAGGCCCGCGCGGCGGCTAACGCCATGCGGCTGCGCCTGCGCGAGCCCCAAACGATCGGCCCGGACTCGGCCATGATCGCCGGCCTTAGCGCCGGCCTCCAGCCCGGCGACAGCTTGCTGATCGACGGCGGGCCCGGCAAGCGCCGGCTCGTCACGGTCACGACGGTCACGCCCGAGCCCCTGGCCGGCCACACCCGCGTCGCCTGGACGCCCGTGCTCGGCTCCAATGACCACAGCGCTGTGGCGCCGCAGGCCGGGCTGTACGTCTTCCGCCAGCGGGCGGCCCTCTTCGGCCAGTCCGCCCCCGACCTGCGGCTGCTCTCCGACCAGGCCGTGGCCCAGTACTTCAAGCCGTATGTCGGGCCGCCAAACCTGGCCGGCGAGGCGCAGCAAAAGCGCCAGGAGCACGAGGGCTGGCCCGGCTCGCTCGCCGTGGACAACAAGACCGCCCGCCTCGACGCGCACTATCCCCAGATCCGCCCGGGTGGGTGGGCCGCCTTTCTGGCAAGCGGGAAAGACGGTGTGATCACCCTGCTCCTCCGCACGATCAGGGGCGTCACTCAGTCGGCCGAGCCCGATTTCTTTCTGAATGCGCAGACTACAGTGCTGGTCTTTGACGAGGCGCTCGGCGAGGCGCTGCCCATCCGCGACACTCTTGTCCTGCTCCAGAGTGAGGAGCTGGAGCTGGCGGAGCAGCCGTTCGCCGCCGAGCTCCCCGCGAAGACCGCCGAGCGAACACAGCTGGCGATGGCGGGGCCGGCCGTCGACCTTACCCCCGGGCAGCCGCTTGTGGTCAGCGGCGAGCTCGTGGGCGGGGGTGGGGCGACGGGCAGCGAGATCGTCTTTCTGGACAGCTTCAGTCCAGAGGAGGGGCAGCATCGCCTGAAGCTCGCGCAGCCGGGGCTCCAGGGCCGCTACCTCCGGGCAACGCTTACGGTCAACGGGAACATAGGGCTCGCCACCCACGGCGAGACGGTGGCCGGCGAGGTGCTCGGCAGCGGCGACGGCGGCCAGGCCAACCAGCGCTTCAAGCTGCGCCGCGGGCCGCTCACCCACCTCCCGGCGCCCACGTCCGAGGGCGCGGTCAGCACGCTCGTCGTGCGGGTGGACGGGGTGCGCTGGCGCGAGGTGCCGGCCCTCAACGGCCTCGCCCCCCACGATCAGGTCTACACCCTGCGCCGCGATGTGAGCGGCGACACCTACGTCATCTTCGGGGATGGGCTGAACGGGGCGCGGCTGCCCAGCGGCCAGGAGAACGTCGTCGCCACCTACCGGGTCGGGCTCGGCCCCGCCGGCAACGTAGACGCCGGCGCCCTGACCCTCCTCCAGACCCGCCCGATGGGCATCCGCGCCGTCACCAACCCGCTCCCCGCCACGGGGGGTGTCGCGCCCGAGAGCCTCGCCGACGCCCGGGAGCGCGTGCCCCGCGGCGTCCTGACCCTCGGCCGGATCGTCTCAGCCCGCGACTACGAGGACTTCGCCCGCGGCTTCGCCGGCGTGGGCCAGGCCCGGGCGACGATGCTCTGGACCGGGCAGACACGGCTCATCCACATCACCGTCGCGGACGCGCAGGGGCAGGCGGTGCCAGACGGCTCGGCGCTCTATCTGGCGCTGGAGCAGGCGATCAAGGGCCTCGGCAACCCGCTGCAGCGCTTCCAGATCGACACCTTCACCGCCGTCCCCTTCAATGTAGAGGCCCGCCTCTGGGTCGACCCGCGCTATGACGCGGAGGCGGTGGCCGCCGCGGCCCAGGCTGTCCTGAGTGATGCCTTCGCCGGCCGCCGGCGTGACTTCGGCCAGGGGGTGACCGCCTCCGAGGTGATCGTCGTGCTCCAGGGAGTGCCCGGCGTTGTCGCCGTCGACCTCGATAAGCTGCAATCGCCGCCCCCCCGCGATGACGACGGGGGAGGCGACCTCATCGCCCAGAGCGCCCGCTGGGACGCGACAAACCGCACGCTGCTCCGCGCCGAGCGGCTAGAGATCGCCGCGATACATTTGATCACTTCAAAGGTGCGCCCATGACACACGCCGACCAGGCCCCCCTCTACAGCCTCCTCCCGGCGATCTATCGGCTCCGCGACGAGGAGCGCGGGCGCCCGCTGCGCGCCCTTGTGGCTCTGATGGAGGGCCAGCTGGCCGACCTCGAGGCCGACATCGCCGGGCTGTACGACAACTGGTTCATCGAAACCTGCGACGAGTGGGTCGTGGCCTATATCGGCGACCTGCTCGGGGTGCGGGGCCTGAGCGACGAGCAGCACCTCGCCCACAGCCAGCGGGCCAGGGTGGCGAACACAATCAGCTACCGCCGGCGCAAGGGTGTCGCCGCCGTGCTTGAGCGGGTCGTGCAGGACGGCACCGGCTGGCCCGCCCGGGCCGTCGAGTTCTTCGAGCTCGTCGGCGCCACCCAGCACATCCAGCATCTGCGCCCTGCTCGCGGGGGCAGCGCCGACGTGCGCGACCTGGCCGCCCTCGAGCGCATGGGCGGCGCCTTCGACCGCATGCCCCGCCGCCCGGACGTGCGCCGGGTGGCGGTGAACCGCGGCCGCCACAATGTGACCAGCGTCGGGATCTACCTTTGGCGCCTCCAGAGCTACCCGCTGCGCGCGGCCGCCGCCCCCGTCGAGGGGCGGCCCGGCTGCTACACCTTCCACCCCTTTGGCCTCGATATGCCGCTCTTCGTCCGGCCGCAGAGCCGCGGCGACGAGATCCGCCCCGCCGAGGAGCTCAACCTGCCCATGCCGATCGGCGTCGGCGCCCTCGCCGCCGACCTCGATGCCTACCGGCGGCGCTACGCCGGCGTGCCGGCGGCGATCCAGCCCGACGAGAGCGACTACTACGGGCCCGAGCGCAGCCTGATGGTTGTGCGCAATGGACAGCCTGTCAAGCCGGGGCAGCTCGTCAGCATGAGCCTTGAGCCGTGGCGGCAGCCAGGGGACGCGACGCAGATAGCCATCGACCCGACTCTCGGCCGGATTGCCCTCGGCTCCTCCCCCGTGGACGGCGGGCCGCCAGACTCCATCGATGTCGCGTACAGCTACGGCTTCAGCGCCGACCTCGGCGGCGGCCCCTACGACCGGCGCGAGAGCCTGACCGAGCCATCGCCCGAGCTGTGGGTTTGCATTGTCGCCCGGCACCTGCCCGAGCCGGAGGCCGGCGCTCCTCGGGTGTATACGAGCCTCGCCGCCGCCGTGCAGGCGTGGCAGGAGCAGGACTTCCCCGGGCTCATCCAGATCGCCGACAGCGAGTGCTACGACCTACCCGCCGGCGCGGCGATCGAGCTGGCCAGGGGCGGCGCTTTGGTCATCCAGGCCCTCGACGGCGTGTACCCCAGCGTCAGGCAGACAGGCGTTCGCATCATCGTGCGGTCGCCGTCCAGGGGTGGCGGCCTGACCCTCAACGGCCTGCGTTTGAATGGCGCGATCGTCATTGCCGCAGGTAGCGGGCCCTTGCAGTTGCGGCTGCTGCACTGCGTGGCGCCGGGGGGCATCGCCGCCGACAAGGGCACACAGGGGCTTCAGGCCACGGTCGAGCGCAGCATCGTCGGCGCGCTACGCCTGCCAGCCGACGGGGCCACGCTCACCGTCCGCGACAGTATCATCGACAGTGGCTCGCCCGGCCCAGCCATCACTGGTGCGCTCGCGAACACCTTCGGCCCCAGGGCCACTCTGGAGCGGGCCACCATCTTCGGCCCGGTCCGCCTCCAAGAGCTGCCGATGGCCTCGGAGGTGATCTTCACCGGCCCGCTCACCGTCCAGCAGCGGCAGACCGGCGGCGTGCGTTTTTCCTATGTGCCTGACGGCTCGCGAACCCCGCCGCGCTACCGCTGCCAGCCCGACATGGCGCTGGCCGGCAGGCCCGACGATGAGCGGGAGCGGCGCAGACTCGCCCCGATCTTCACCTCGACCCGCTACGGCGCCCCCGGCTACGGGCAACTGGCCCTGGGCTGTGCTCCGCAGATCCGCGCCGGGGCCGAGGACGGCTCCGAAATGGGCGCGTACCACATGCTCCACCAGCCCCAGCGCGCGGTCAGCCTGCTGGCCGCCCTCGACGAATATCTGCCCGCCGGCCTGGAGGCGGGGCTCTTCTACGTCACGTAGAGCCCCTCACACCGTTACAGCGCTTTATGGGTGCAGTGCACCCTTACACGGGAGAACTTCATGAAAGGTGACTTTTCGCGGCTCACCTTCCGGCGCCGCAAGCGCTTCAGCGGAGTGCGCATGCAGCAGGGCCGCGTGCAGCTCGACGCCGACTGGAACGAGCAGGTCGATATCACCGAGCATGTGCTTTCCAGCGAGATCCTCGACCTCGTGGGCCACAGCGGCGGGCCCGAGAACGGCGCGGCCTTCCGGATCCTGACCGACAAGGCCGCGGCGGCCACAGCGGAGCTGGGCGACCTCGCCGACGGCGACTTCGTGATCGGCCCGGGCCGCTACTACGTGGCCGGGCTGCTGCTTGAAAACCACAGCCACGTCACCTATCTCACCCAGCCCGACTACCCCGGCGCCCCGCGCCCGCCCCTCGACAATCAGAGTCAGGTCTACCTCGCCTACCTCGACGTCTGGCAGCGCCACATCACCGGCCTGGAGGACCCGGAGATCGGCGAGCCGGCGCTGGGCGGCGCCGACACCGCGACCAGGACGAAACACGTTTGGCAGTTCAAGCTCCGCCAGCTCGAAGCCTGGGAGGCCGGGGACACGGGGCAGATAGGGCGGCTACGGGCCGCCTACCGCGCCAGCGACCGCTTCGATTGGGAGCCGCCGATCAGCGACGGGACGATGGCGGCGCGGGTGGCGAGCGGCGCCAACCTGGAGAACCAGCTTTACCGAGTCGAGATCCATAATGGTGGACCGGCCGCGGAGGCAACCTTCAAGTGGTCCCGCGACAACGGCGCGGTCGCCGCCCGGGTCGTGGAGCTTTCCTCGCAGGGCGGTCGGGCCACCCTGACCTTAGCGAGCGCGGGCCGCGACCCGCTGGTGGGCTTCGCCGTCGGCGAATGGGTCGAACTGACCGACGAGGGCCGGACGTTGCGCGGCGAGCCGGGGCTGCTCGGCCAGATCGAGGCGGTCGGCGGCGCCGGGCTGACTGTCAACTGGGCTGGCAACGCCGCGGTGAACGGCGAGCCGTCAGCTGTCAAGGATTACCTCCAGGGCCTCAGCAGGACGCTCAGCGAGCAACGGCGGAAGAACGAGGCAGGCATCGTCGTGCGCCGCTGGGACTCGGCCGGCGCGGCCAGGCTTGGCGCCAACCGGTCGCACTCGCTGGAGGACAACATCCAGGTCGAGTTTAGCGGGCGGAGCTACAAGAGCGGCGACTACTGGCTGATCGCGGCCCGCAACCTCACCGGCGACATCGACTGGCCGGCCGGCAAGGACGGCGCGCCGGAGCATCTGGCGCCCCACGGCGTGCGCCACCACTACTGTAGCCTGGCCCTGCTGCGGCCCGCCGCCGACGGTAAGAGCTGGGAGCTCCTCGACGACCTGCGGACCCGCTTTAAGTCGCTCGCCGCCGACCTCGTCAGCAAGGGCGGCGACACCATCGACGGCGCCGTCACTATCAACAAGGGCAAGGACGAGACCGCGCTGACCGTGAACGGCCCCGCGGTGCTCAACGCGGGCCTGACCTTGCGGCCGACGCTGGTCGCTAGAGGCAATGTGAACTTGGAGCAAGGAAGCAATGCGAACGCGCCGGTGCCCCGTGCAAACTTCTACAAACAGTTTACGGGCCAGCTCGATCAGGCGATCCTGCTCGCACGTGTTGGTAATTTGATAGTAAATGGAACATCTACCACGCCCCCCCCCGCCCCCCCCGTTGGCTGGGTCGAAGGCCGGGTCACGGATAAGGACGGCCCATATCGCACCATCATCTTTTTGAACATCTCGGGAAGGATCAGCTTCACGGTGTCTTTTGATATTTACGCCATCTTTCTCAACCTAGACGGTGCCTAGGTTGAAGCGTATGTTCGCCATAATGCAGCAGAGTGAAAGGAGCTCACGCCGTGACGAATGTTATCACCACAATCGTCAATGCAGGTGGACTGGAGTTTCAGCCGACCCCAAGGGATGCCGGCCCTACCGACCCAACTAGGCCGTACTTTCACCATAAAGATGCAGGTCAACTAACATTGCAGGGGGCTGATCTTACGCTGGCGCGGGGTCTCACCGTCGGGCAGGGGCTCAAGATCACCGGTTTTTCGAAGGACGCCCTTGGCGACAAGGCCTCCAATGAGCTTGTGCCGACCGCTCTCTCGGTGAAGCAGTACGTCGACGCCCAGGTTAAGACAGTGCGGGATGAGCTGGAGGCAGGACTCGCGGCCAAGGCTGCGCGGGGTGGCTCTGAGACCCAGCCGTTCAGCGCTCAGTCGCTTACGGTCGCCGGCAATGTGGAGGTGCGCGGCGCAAAGGTGATCAGGTTCTTCAACGGCCCCAGCGATGCCTTCACTGAGATCGGCAGTGGGGCGGCCAACAGTAAGGTAAGCAATTTCTGGATCCGCAACTCCGACGCGAACCACTACGGGCTCTTCTTTGATGGGAACAATGGCAGAGTTGGCATCGGCACAACGTCGCCTCAGCGTACACTCCATATCGAGGGCGGCGAGGTCCACTCTGGCGGCGAGGGCGCGGGCTACTCCTTTAGCAACCGCGGCTCCGCATTTGTCGATGTCCCTGGCTCCGGCGAGCGCTGGGTCTGGTACTCCAGCAATGGAGTTGCCCGCCTCTGGTCCGGCTCCGACAAGCTCTTTATCACCGCCGCGGGCAACGTCGGCATCGGCACAACGGCCCCGGCAGCAAAGCTGGACGTCAACGGAAACTTCAAGGTAAAGGGGTGGACGATCGACGAGGATGCCAACGGCAACATCATCTTCGCGCGCAATGGCGCCACGGTCTTTCAGCTGAAAACTGACGGCTCGATTATGTCGGGTGGGCGCTTGGTGCTCCGCGACCAGGACCCGGTCGTCATCCGTCAGGGCAGTGTTAGCGGGCCGGTGCTGAATGGCACCCGCGAGGGCGACTCGACGCGTCCGAGCGAGTTTCACCAATGGACGTACTGGCGCAAAGTTACCGACGGCGACTCGAATCTGTTTGTTTGCCGCCGCTAAGCTGCGACGCTCGTGCGGGCGCGAAGCCGCCGACAGAAAGGACGTTTTATGCGCGAACAGCTTGCCGCTCGCCTCGCCGCGCTCAAAGCTGAGTACGAGTCTGGAGAACGGATGCTCGCCGAGCTGGAGCAGAAGGAGCAGAGCCTGCGCCAGACGCTGCTGCGTATCAGCGGCGCGATCCAGGTGCTCGAGGAGGAGCTTGGCAGGGCCGAGGCGCCGCCCGCTGAAGCCGCGGCAAATGGCGCGGGGACGGTGCAAGCCTAATAGTGGGTCGGCGCAGGCAGCGCCTGCGTTCTTGGGCCCGCTCGGCAATGAGTCTCCTTAGTTGGCCCTTAATAGAGTGAGCGGCGCTGGCTTGTCCTTGCGATACAGCAAAGTCGAGCCAGCGCCTCGCTATGCACCAACTACCGTGACACGCGGTTCTTGTGATCAGGAAGCTCGCGCTACGGCCACGCCGCCGATGCGCGACCCTTGGCAGTTTGCCGCGTGGCACCTTCACCCGACCGTGGCCGCGCGCTGATTCCGCCGCTCCACGTCGACCCCTTTCGCCAGCAGCCACAGCGGGAACGCGACCTCTGCGACGGCGATGAGCAGCGCGAGCACGGCGGGGGTCGCATTGTAGGCGGGGATGAACAGCCGCGCGGCGCTGTCAACCAGATAGCCGCACCCGGCCAAGAGGAATAGCACGCCAAGCGGCCGGGGGACGTAGCGCGACACGATGATCAGGTAGCCCAGCACAAAGACGTGGGGGATCAAGAAGACGATCCCGACCGTGAAGCCGGCGCTATGGGCATCGAGAAACAGCTGGACGAGGGCGTCGCGCTGGCCGGCCGCGACGTTTGCCGGGCCGCCAACGCCGGGCAGCACGAGCAGCGCCAGGAACTGGTTGATCAGGTTCGCCCCGTGGATGGCGGTCATCGTGAGCCGGAACGCCGCCGCGACCAGCGCCAGGACGGCGCTCACCGGTGACATGAGACCCAAGAACTGGTCAAGCGGGAATGTTAGTCTCCTGGGTCTTGGCCTGAGTCTCGTACCAGACCTTCTTGAACATCAGTGGGGCGAGGTCTCCGAGGCTGCTGTGGGGGC
>Ga0164290_1000271_pt1 | contig 187842 bp, 183 predicted proteins | sample Micstemetagenome_FD_108782 | JGI IMG/M metagenome (GOLD analysis project Ga0164290, IMG submission 108782) | Contaminated culture microbial community from soil near Moab, Utah, USA - Microcoleus steenstrupii SON62 (Illumina Assembly) | ecosystem: Environmental > Terrestrial > Soil > Soil crust...
AGCCCGCACCGCCGGCGCCGCAATCCCCGGCCCCGCGTAGCGCGCCGCAAAATCACGCGCCACCTCCCAACGCTCCTCAGACCCCAATCCCGAATACAGCATCACTCCCAACAGATTCCGGTACGCGGTGGAGAATGTCGGGCGCAGTTCGACGGCCTGACGAAAATGATGCAGCGCCCGGTCGACCTCGCCATAGATCGGCAGCAGAAGTCCCAGATTGTTGTGCGCGTCCGCATTCGGTTGCAGGGTCGTGGCACGCTCGTAGGCGGCGCGAGCGTCGTCGTGCCTTCCCTCCATCTGCAGCACGACGCCAAGATTGTTCCAGGCGAGAGCGAAGCCCGGATCGTTGTCGATGGCGCGCCGATGCCAGGCGGCCGCCGCAACACGATCATTCAGGGCAAGGTAGGCATTGCCCAGATTGGTACAGGCATCGGCGCTGTTCGGATTGAGCTTCAGCACCGCGCTGAAGGCCGCGATCGCCTCGTCGATCTGGCCGACGGCCTGCAGTGCGTTGCCCATGTTGAGCAGGGTTTGCTCGGCGTTCGGCGCATGCTGCAGCGATCGCCGGTACGCCGCAATCGCCTCGGCGAACTGGCCGCGCTGCTGCAGCACGTTGCCAATCGCCTGATGAGCCTGCGCCAGCCCGGGTGCAAAACCGACCGCCCGATGAAGGGAGCCCAGCGCCTCGTCGAGACGGCCGGCGGCCTGCAGGGCAGTGCCGAGGTTGAGATGCGCCTCCGCCCAATCCGCCCGCAGCGCCACCGCCCGGCGGCAGCTCTCCACCGCCTGGTCGAGCGCCCCGCTCTCCCGCAGCAGGTTGCCCAGATTATTGTGCGCCTCCGCCAGATCCGGCGACAGACCCACCGCTCGCCGATAGCTCGCCAGCGCGCCGGCACTGTCGCCACGGCGCTGCAGCGCCACGCCCAGATTGTAGTGGTACGCCCCCACTTTCGGGTTCAGCGTCACCGCCCGGCTGATCCGCTCGACCGCGCCCTCGACATCACCGCGGCGCAGCAGCACCAGACCCAGGAATTGCTGCGCGTCGGCGTTGCGCGGCTCCCGGGTCAGCACCTCCTCGTAGATCCGCCCCGCCTCCTCCAGCCGACCGGCCTGGTGAAGCGCCAGCCCCTCCTGCAGCCGCTTCGACGCCTTGCTCATAGGCGCGCAACATCCGGCGCGGCGGATCGGTGCGGCAATACGTTCAGCCCATGGGTCATCGTTCGTGGCGTGATATTTTTCGCGTCGGTACAGCGGATTCGTGCCGAGTCGCCACCTCAACCGAGTCGCCGCATTGGTGCAAAAAGAGTACATGCTTCGCCGGACGAGAGCGATGCCGCACGCCGCGGCCCGGGAGCCCTTGCGATGAACAGGCCCGCCCCGACGCTCGCCGAACGCGCCCTGCGCCATCAGCAGGCCGGCGAGCATGTCCAGGCAAAGGTGATCTGGCGTCATGTGGCGGCGAGCGAACCTGGCAACGCCGTAGCCCGCTTCCATCTCGGTACCCTGATGGGCTCTCTCGGCGAGTACGCCGAGGCGGAAACCTGGCTGGCCGAGGCCGCCCGTCTCGCCCCGAGAGTGCCGGAGGTGCTGGGCAACCTCGGCTTCATGCGGCAGAAGCTTGGCCGTTTTGACGACGCGGCCGAATGCTATCGCCAGGCGTTGATGCTGCGCCCGGATCTGCCGCTGCTGCACAACAATCTGGGTGGGGCGCTCCAGGAACTGGGACGTGCCGAGGACGCGCTCGCCGCCTACCGGGCCGCCGATGCCGCGGGCGCGGATGCGGCGATGGCCGCCAATCTCCTGACCACGCTCAACCTCGTTCCCGGGACGCGGGCGCAATTCCTGGCGGCCGCGCGGGACTGGGCTCGGCGGTTCGCCGACCCGCTTACTCCGCCGCGCGTGGCGCACACACGCGGCACGCGCCTGCGTGTCGGCTACGTCGGCGCCGAGGGATTCTGCCGACACACTCTTGCTTTAACGTGGCTGCCGCTGTTTGAGGCGCACGACGCGAAACGCGTCGACGTGTTCGCCTATTCGGATCTGCCGGCGGAGCGAGAAGACGATGTCAGCCACCGCTTCCAGGCGCTCAGCACCTGGCGACGGAGCGCTGGCCTCGATCACGAACAACTGGCCAGCCTCATCCGCGACGATCGGATCGACGTGCTGGTGGACGGAATCGGCTTCGCCGCGGGCTCGCGCCTGCTTTCCTTCGCCCGGCGCCCGGCGCCCGTGCAGGTTCACTTTCCGCCCATGTCGACGACGGGAATGGTGGCGATGGACTACGTCGTGGGTGATGACGTGCTGATTCCGCCGGAGGCCGGTTCCGATTTCAGCGAGAAAGTATGGCGTCTGCCTTGTGCCTTTCTCTATGCACCCGCAGCCGTCCTGCCACCGCCGGGGCCGCCACCCGCAGAACGAAACGGCTATGTCACTTTCGGTAGCTTCAGCCGACCGGCCAAGATATCGGCCAGCACTCGGGCTGCCTGGGCGCGGATTCTGGCCGACCTGCCGACCGCCCGCCTGCGCATCAAAAGCGGCTCTCCGCTGACTGACAGCGCCATGGCGGCCATCCGTGACGACATTGCGCGGCCGGGCGTGGATCCGGGCCGGATCGACTTCCGCCACCGCGTCCCCGACGCCGAACACTACCGGGAACTCCTCGACATCGACATCGCGCTCGATACATTTCCCCATGGTGGCGTGCTCACAACCTGCGACGCGCTGATCACGGGGGTGCCGGTGGTGACACTGATGGGCAGTCGCGTGCTGGAGCGCTACGGCGCGTCTCTGCTGCAATCGGCCGGCTTCGCCGAGGGCGTCACGAGCGATGTCGGCCAATATGTCAGCCGTGCGCTGGCACTGGCCAGTGAGCCAGCCCGACTTACCGCGCTGCGGCAGACGCTTAGCGCGGCGATGCGCGCTTCACCAGTCTGCGACGCGCGGCATTTCGCGTCTACTCTTGAAGACGCGTATGACGGCATGTGGCAGGAACGGGCCGCACGCCCTGCCTTGGCCTAGACGAGCACGGTGATGCTGCGAGAGATCATTCTGCTGACCGGCGAACGGGAGGCTCCCCACCTCGGCGACTTCCTGCGCCGGCACAATCCCGCGCTGACGATCAGCCATGTGCAGACACGCGACGAACTGGTCGTGGCGCTGCATCCGCGCCGCGCCGGCGTGCGGCTGATTGCTTTCTGTTCCTCGGTCATTGTGCCGGGCGACCGGCTCGCGGAACTCGACGGCAGGGCCTACAACTTTCACCCGGGGCCCCCGAATTATCCCGGACGCCATCCAGCAAGCTTTGCCATCTATGATGGCGCCGCCCGTTTCGGAGCGACCGCGCATGAGATGCGGCCGCGCGTCGATTCCGGTCCGATCATCGGCGTCGAATGGTTCGACATGCCGCCCCAGCCTCGCCTTTCCGAGCTTGAACGCCTGGCATTCGAAGCCTGCATCCGCCTGTGGACCCGTCTGGGGCCGGCTTTGGCCACCCGGCCTGAAGGGCCCGCCGCGACCGAAGCCGCCTGGAGCGGCCGAAAGAGCAGCCAAGCCGATTTCGACCGGCTCTGTGCCCTGCCCCTGGATATCGGGGCCGAGGAATTCGACCGGCGAAAAAGGGCTTTTGCCCATGGCCTGACGGGGAAGTTAACCGTCGAAATCCACGGCCAACGCTTCCGGATAGACGATAAAACTCAATAAAATCAATACTAAGGAGCCATTTTGGCGCCTTAGACAGCTTTGTCGGCGTTATTTAGTAAAATTTAACGGATATTCTCGTAAGCTTCGCGGTACGGCAGAAGGGGCTTATCCCCAGGACCGGGGCCAAACGGCACCCGTCTTGCCGCCTAGAAGCAGGAGAATGAGCGATGACTTCGACCTCGATTAATACCAACGTCGGCGCGATGGTTGCGCTTCGCAACCTGTCTTTGACCAACGTCGGCCTCGACCAGACGCAGGACCGTGTTTCGACCGGTCTGCGCGTCGTGAGCCCCAAGGACGACGGTTCGAATTTCTCGATCGCCCAGGGTCTGCGCGCGGACCTCAAGGCCTTCGAAGCCGTTCAGCAGGCGCTGTCCTCGGGCCGTGGCGTCGTCGCCACCGCCATCGCCGGCGCGACCTCCATTTCCGACCTGCTCGGTGACATCAAGAAGAAGGTCATCGAGTCGTCGAACCCCGCCAACACCGCGGCGCAGCAGTCGATCCTCTCGGCCGACTTCAACTCCATGGTCGCGCAGCTCAACACCTTCGTGAGCCAGGCCGTGTACAACGGCCGTAACCTGCTCTCGTCGGGTTCCGAAAGCGTGTCGATCACTTCGACCATCACCGGCGGCCAGCTCACCATCAACAACGCTTCGGGCCTCGGCGGCGTCTCAACCGCCCTGTCCTCGGGTGTTGCCAACACGGCCGGCGCGCTCGCGCTGCTCACGGCGATCACCGCCCAGGAGCTGATCATCGGCCAGGCCCTCGGTTCGCTCGGCGCCAACGCCAAGGACATCGAGTTCCTCTCGACCTTCACCAAGACCCTCTCCGACGCCGTCACCGAAGGTCTCGGTGCCCTCGTCGACGCGGATCTCGCCAAGGAGAGCGCCAAGCTGCAGGCCCTGCAGGTCAAGCAGCAGCTCGGCATCCAGGCCCTGTCGATCGCCAACCAGCGTCCGCAGGCCCTGCTCTCGCTCTTCGGCGGCTAGTAGTTCTCCTCTCGGAGCCGCTGCTCGCGGCTCCATCGCTCTCTCCTTCTCTCCTGACTGGCGGTCGCGGCTTTTGCCTCGATCGCCATTTTTTTTGCCGAAACGGCAGGAAGATTTTTCCCAGAAGGCACCCCTTGAGGGTCAAATTTTCCAGTCAAGCCATAGCCTTAAATGATACACCCCAGAAATAATCGAATTAGAACAATCATTTAGATAAATTTTAGACATGGCATCCCGCTTGCTATGTCGAAGGGGACATACCCCGGGCCCATAGGGCTCGTTCCTCACCTCCTAGAAGCGGGAGACAGTCAATGACCTCGGTTAATACGAACGTCGGCGCGATGGTCGCGCTGCGCAACCTCCAGCTGACGAACACCGGCCTGGACCAGACGCAGGATCGCGTCTCCACCGGCTACAAGGTCATCGGCCCGAAGGACGACGCCTCAAACTTCTCCATCGCCCAGGGCCTGCGCGGTGACCTCAAGGCCTTCGACGCGGTCCAGCAGTCGCTCTCCTCGGGGCGTGGCGTCGTCGCCACCGCCATCGCCGGCGCGACCTCCATTTCCGATCTGCTCGCTGACGTGAAAAAGAAGGTCATCGAAGCATCGAATCCGGCGAACACCGCCTCACAGCAGTCGATCCTTTCGGCCGACTTCAACTCGATGATCTCGCAGTTGAACACCTTCGTGAGCCAGGCCGTGTACAACGGCCGTAACCTGCTCTCGTCGGGTTCCGAAAGCGTGTCGATCACCTCGACCATCACCGGCGGCCAGCTCACCATCAACAACGCTTCGGGCCTCGGCGGCGTCTCAACCGCCCTGTCCTCCGGTGTTGCCAACACGGCCGGCGCTCTCGCCCTGCTCACGGCGGTTACGGCGCAGGAGCTGATCATCGGCCAGGCTCTCGGCGCGCTCGGCGCCAGCGCCAAGAACATCGAGTTCCTCTCGACCTTCAGCAAGACCCTCTCCGACGCCGTCACCGAAGGTCTCGGTGCCCTCGTCGACGCGGATCTCGCCAAGGAAAGCGCCAAGCTGCAGGCCCTGCAGGTCAAGCAGCAGCTCGGCATCCAGTCTCTGTCGATCGCCAACCAGCGTCCGCAGGCCATCCTGTCGCTGTTCGGCGGCTAACCGGCACGCGCGCCGCCGACGCGGCGCGCGACCTGGGCTTCTCGCTTCGGAAACGGGGCCGCACGCGTTGCGGCCCCGTTTTTCGTTCCGCCCAGGGCGCTTCTGACAGGCCGGCAAAACCTTCCCCCCGCGAAAGCACCCGGCCATTTTTTCCCTATCTATCAGTGCCTTATAGAAGATTTAACCAATTAAAGTCTAATTATATCAGTAGTTTAATCAAATTATATCTATTGGCATCTCCCTTGCGTAACTCAGCCCACCGACAGGACCGCGAACCACAAAAACGCAGGACTGGACCCGGAATCGGAGACTGAGACATGACCTCGATCAACACCAACGTCGGCGCGCTGATCGCCCTCCGCAATCTCACGCTCACCAATACCGAGCTGGAGAAGGTGCAGGATCGCGTCTCGACCGGTTTCAAGGTTATCGGCCCGAAGGACGACGCCTCCAACTTCTCCATCGCCCAGGGCCTGCGCGCCGACCTCAAGGCCTTCGACGCCGTCCAGCAGTCGCTCTCCGCGGGCCGCGGCGTTGTCGCTGCCGCCATCGCCGGCGCCGAGAACCTCTCGAACCTTCTCGCCGAGATGAAGCAGAAGGTGATCCAGGCGGCGAACCCGGCCAACACGCCGAACCAGCAGTCGATCCTCTCGGCCGACTTCGACAACATGGTTCTGCAGCTCAACGCCTTCGTGAGCAACGCGGTCTACAACGGCCGAAACATCATCTCGAGCGGCTCTGGCAGCGTGTCGATCACCTCGACCATCACCGGCGGCCAGCTCACCATCAACAACGCTTCGACACTCGGCGGCGTCTCGACCGCGCTGTCGACCGGCGTGGCGACGACAGCAGGCGCGCTCGCGCTGCTCACGGCGGTCAATGCGCAGGAGCTGATCGTCGGCACCGCGCTGGGCACGCTCGGCGCCAACGCCAAGAACATCGACTTCCAGGCGACCTTCAGCCGCACGCTCTCCGACGCGGTGACGGAAGGTCTCGGTTCACTGGTCGACGCAGATCTCGCCAAGGAGAGCGCCAAACTCCAGGCCCTGCAGGTCAAGCAGCAGCTCGGCGTCCAGGCCCTGTCGATCGCCAACAAGCGGCCTGAAATCATCCTCGGCCTCTTCCGCGGCTGATTCGGGCCACCTCGACGTTAACCATAGCCGCCGACGGCGCTCTCGCGCTCGCCGCGGTGCTCGGCGTGCCCGTATGGTTAAATCTTTGCGCCTCAGACGGTTAGCGTACGGTCCCGGCGTCCCGCCGAGCCTCGGCTAAAATTTGCGGGAAAAACAAAGCGTTAACCTAATTCTTCCACCGCACGAAATTTGACAAAATCGATTTTCGGGCTATTATCCCGCGCATTCGAAACGGGCGGTCAGAACGAACGCTACGTCGATCAGACCAGAAGGTCTGAGCCAAACCTAGAATTAGGAGAACACCATGGGTTCGATTAACACCAACGTCGGTGCGCTTATTGCGCTCCGAAACTTGTCGTTGACTAACGTAGGCTTGGACGTCACGCAGGATCGCGTCTCGACCGGCTACAAGGTCATCGGTCCCAAAGACGACGGTTCGAATTTCTCGATCGCCCAGGGCCTCCGCTCAGAGCTCAAGGCCTTCGACGCCATCCAGCAGTCGCTTTCGTCGGGTCGCGGCATCGTCGCCGCCGCCATCGCCGGTGCGAACTCGGTCTCCGACCTGCTGGCCGACGTGAAGAAGAAGGTCATCGAGTCATCGAACCCCGCCAACACCGCGGCGCAGCAGTCGATCCTTTCGGCTGACTTCAACGCCATGGTCGCGCAGCTCAACACCTTCGTGAGCAACGCGGTCTACAACGGCCGTAACCTGGTCTCCGAAGGCTCCGGCAGTGTGTCGATCACCTCGACCATCACCGGCGGCCAGCTGACCATCAACAACGCTTCGGGCCTCGGCGGCGTCTCAACCGCCCTGTCCTCGGGTGTTGCCACGACGGCCGGCGCCCTTGCTCTGCTCACGGCGATCACCGCCCAGGAGCTGATCATCGGCCAGGCCCTCGGTTCGCTCGGCGCCAACGCCAGGGACATCGAGTTCCTCTCGACCTTCACCAAGACCCTCTCCGACGCAGTCACCGAAGGTCTCGGTGCCCTCGTCGACGCGGATCTCGCGAAGGAAAGCGCCAAGCTGCAGGCCCTGCAGGTCAAGCAGCAGCTCGGCATCCAGGCTCTGTCGATCGCCAACGCGCGGCCGCAGACCCTGCTCGCGCTGTTCGGCTAAGCGTTCAGTCAGTCATCGATCTCCGGGGCGCGGCGGTTTTCCGCCGCGCTTCTCTCCTCTCCTTCGCGGTCCGGGTGGCGACACCCGGACCCATTTTTTTGCGGGCGAACCGTGTATAGTCCCGGGCGAAGAGCGAGAAGCCCCGAGTCACAAGGAGCCAGCAATGTCCGCGGACCGAGAGAAGCCCCTGGCGGCGACCAATTACATCGTCGACGCCTACGAAAAGGCCATCGCGGAAGGCATTGAGCCCGAGACCGTGGCCACGGCCGCTCTCTCCACCGCCCTTGGGCTGATGGTTCAGATCCACGGCGAGGACGTCGTCGCCAAGATGCTGGAAGAAATGCCGGCCAAGGTCCGGGCCGGCCAGTTCACTCACAACTAGCCCCCACGACGGCAGATTTTACCGCTTCGTCCCGGCATGATTTGCCGCCAGTTGGCGGAGATGCCGGCCCCTGCCGGGTGCACCCGCTCCGAACCGGCCGCAGTTTTCTCGATATTACAAACCCTTAGATAACGACTCCGGGTCTGGCCTCAGCCTTGCTCATGTGGACGGGACGACAATCGTCCAACACAGGGCTGACGGCGTATGGACCTCTCAATCATCGATACCTTCGTCCGCACGGACACCGCATCCAAGGCGGCGTCGCGATCCTCGGACGATGCTCCCGAGTCCTTCGCCGACATCCTGGACTCGCGGCTGCGCCAGCCCGAGCCGACGCGCGAGCGTCCCCAGACTGCCGAAGCGCGCGAAGCCCCGGAAGTCAGGCCCGTCGAAGCGGCAGACACCCGGCCGCACGAGACGACGGGCGCCGCCAAGCCGCGATCGAAGCCCGAAGCGGATGAGCCGGTGGCAGATGCCGACGCGTCTGCCGAAGCCGCTGCCTCCCCCGATGCCGAAGAGACGACGACGCCGGCCAACAAGGCGCCCGCCAATGCCGCGCTGGTCGTCGAGCTCCTGAACGCCGGCTCCGAGACCCCGACGGATGGCCAGCCGACCGGCCTCGAAGTCGCGGCGACTGTGGTTGCCGCCGTCACGCCGGAACAGGCGGCTGCCAACGCCCTCTTGGCTCTGCTGACCGACGGCACCGCATCGCAGCCGGAAGCCGCCGCCGCTGCAGCCTCCGCCAACGCGGGCGCGGCAAAGTCGGCCGCTACGCCATCAACCACGCCTACTCCCGCGACCAATAATCCGGATTTCGCGGCCCAGCTGAATGCATCGGCATCGGAGACGCCCGCCGTCGCGCCGGCGCCGGTCGTCAAGACGCAGGAAGCTCCTGTCGTCACCGCTGAGCTCGCCGCTGCGACACCTGCGGCCGCCATCGCCGCCAGTGAGATGGTCAAGCAGCCGGAGGAAGCGTCCCCCCTGGGCCTGGCCCTTGACCTGCTGGAAGGCGAGGGAGAGGACACGCTTGCCACGGTGACGATGGGCAGTCCGACGCCGTCCAACGCGGCCCGTCCGTCGACGGCGCCGACGACAGCCCCCGGCTACGCCGCGCAGATCGCCTCGCAGGAGCCGGGAACCGACGCGACGCCGACGGTCACGCCCGATCTTTCGAAGGCCGCTTCCGTCACGGTCGATCCCGACAAGACGGCCCAGGCGTTGGATGTCACGGTTGACGCCGACAAGGCTCTTCTGGCATCCGCCACTGCCTCGACCGATACAATCATCGCTCCGTCGACGGCCGATCACTCCGTCAAGGCCGCCGCCCAGACCGAAGCGGCCGCCCAGCGCGGCCCGCGTCCGGCGGCGGTGCCGGTCGTCGAGCAGGTCGCCGTGCGCATCACCAAGGCGCTGGCTGACGGCATCGACCGCATCAACGTCAAGCTCAACCCGGCCGATCTCGGGCAGATCGACATCCGCATGGAGATCGGCCCCGATGGCAAGTTCAACGCCGTCTTCGCCGCCGACCGGCCTCAGACGGTCGAGCTCCTGCAGCGCGACGCCCGCGAACTGGCGCGCTCCCTTCAGGATGCCGGCCTGCGCGCCGATGCGGGCAGCCTGAGCTTCAATCTCCGCGGCCAGAACCAGGGCCAGCAGAACAGCGGCACGCTGTCGGCGTTCCACGACGGCGGCACCGCCGGCAATGGGGTCGAGACGCAGCTCGAAGGCCTGCCGATGGCGGCAAATATCTACAGCTCATCCAACGCGGCCAATGGCCGTGTCGATATCCGCGTCTAAGCGGCAAAAATAGACAGAAGGACCCTGACCCATGGTTGACATCGCCGCGACATCCGGCACGGGCGCGACCGAATACGGCAAGTCGGCGCAGTCCATGGCCGATTTCAGCAAGAACTTCGACTCGTTCCTGACGCTGCTCACGCAGCAGCTCAAGAACCAGGATCCGCTGAAGCCCATGGACGCGACGCAGTTCACCACCCAGCTCGTCCAGTTCACCAGCGTCGAGCAGTCGATCCGCCAGAACCAGAACCTCGAGAGCCTGCTCTCCCTGCAGCAGGAAGCGCAGTTCGGCCAGGCGACGAACTACATCGGCAAGATGATCGATCTCGAGGGCAGCGAGGTAAGCCTCACCAGCGAGGCGAACACGATCAGCTACAACGTGGCGAACGCCGCCAAGGCCGTGGTGATCACCATCACCGACAGCCAGAACAACGTCGTCCGCAACGTGTCGGTCGACGGCAAGGCGGGCACGCATGCCTACACATGGGACGGCAAGGCCGATTCCGGCCAGGCCGCGCCAGACGGCATCTACAACGTGAGCGTTGCGGGCGTCGACGCCAACAACAACCCGGTCACCGTGACCACGACCTCGAACACGGTCCGGGCCGGTTACAGCGCCGACATCGCCTACACGCTGAGCGCCGGCGCGCCGAAGGTAACGCTGACCATCAGCAACGCCGCCGGCAAGGCCGTGCGCACCGTCGAGGTGCCGAACAACATGGGCCCGCATTCCGTCACCTGGGATGGCCGCGACGACGCCAACAAGGTCCTGCCCAACGGCACGTACAGCATTGCCGTGACGGCGACGACCGCCGATGGCCAGCCGGCGCGCGACGTCTACGGCTCCCTGGTGCGGGTCACCACGGCTTCGTCCGGCATTGTGAGTGGCGTCACCATGAACAACGGCAAGATCGTTCTGTCCGTCGGGTCGCGCTCGGTCCCGCTGAGCGAGGTCACCTCGATCCGCAACCCGCCGACGACCAACTGAATTAGCTAGTCGCAGAAGGAGAAGAAACGATGAGTCTCACCGGTACGTTGCTCTCGGGAGTGGCCGGCCTCAAGGCGCAAACGAACGCCATGGCCATCCTCTCGGACAACATCTCCAACATCAACACCATTGGCTACAAGAAGTCGATCGCGACGTTCTCCACCCTGGTCGTGAACAGCGCGGCCTCGACGACCTATTCGCCCGGTGGTGTGAAATCTGGCCGCTTCGCCCTCGTCGACAACCAGGGCGTTCTGCAGGCCTCCAACCGTCCGCTCGACGTCGCCGTCTCCGGTAACGGTTTCTTCGCCGTAAACACGGACGGCAACGGCACGGGCGAAAACCTCTACACCCGCGCCGGCCAGTTCCACGAGGACAGCCAGGGCCGCCTGGTGAATTCGGCCGGCATGTTCCTGATGGGCTGGACTCTCGACCAGAACGGCGCCATCGCCAACGTCAACCAGATCGACGTCGCCTCGGTCGGCACCCTCAACGGTGTGGCGGTCGACACGACCGAAGTGTCGCTCGGCGCCAACATCGACTCGCAGGAAACGGTCACGGCCAACACGGTCGCCAACTTCGACTCGACCGCCCCAGCCTACGCTCTCGGCGACGTCGCCGACCAGCTCGCGACCAACACCGCGCCGGCGTTCCGGCGCGCCATCCAGGTGTTCGACTCGCTGGGTACGGCTCACAATTTGAACATCACCATGGAGAAGCTGACCGGCACCGACAACGCCTGGGGCTTCGTACTGCACGCTGAAACCCCGTCGGAAGTCGTAGATCTTCTCGGCTCGAGCACCGACAACGGCGTCCTCGGCTCCGGCGTGATGACCTTCAACGGTGACGGCAGCCTTGCTTCGGTGGACTCCAACGTGGGAATGGCTACGTCCTTCTACACCACGTCGACCGGCACCCCGCAAGCCATCACCATCGACTGGACGAACGGTGCGGCCGACAGCACGATCTCCTTCAACTTCGGCACCATAGGCCTGACCGACGGCATCACGCAGTTTGCCTCGGACTACAACGTGGCCTTCATCAACCAGAACGGCTCGGCGGTCGGCCTGCGGACCGGCGTCTCGATCGACAAGGACGGCTTCGTCGTCGCCTCGTTCTCCAACGGCGCGACACAGAAGATCTACCAGGTGCCGATCACCACCTTCGCCGACCCGACGCAGCTGCAGGCCCGCAACGGCAACGCCTTCGCCCAGACCGTACAGTCCGGCAGCTTCAACTGGCGTATCGCCAACACCGGCGGCGCAGGCCGCGTGGAGCCCTCATCGCTGGAAAGCTCAAACGCCGACCTCGGCGACGAGTTCTCAAGCATGATCGTCACGCAGCGCGCCTACTCGGCCAACGCCAAGACGATCTCGACCGCGGACGAAATGCTCGAAGAACTGCTGCGGATCAAGCGCTAACCCTCATGTGACCAGGCCCGCCGGGTAACGACCCGGCGGGACCGACCCGGGACAAGAAATCATGAGCACTGCACTTCAGGGAATCTTCAACAACGGCGTCGCCGGCATGCTTGCCTTCGAGCAGGGCATGGGCGCCATCAGCGACAACATCGCCAACCAGAACACCGTTGGCTACAAGCGTGTGGAGACTCTCTTCTCGACCGTCCTTGGCCAGGTGGATCGCTCGGTCAAGCACGGAGACAACGCCTCCGCGGTCCTCCAGGCGCGCAACGTCGCCGGCGTGAAGCCGGATACCCGCCAGCTGGTCGACGTCCAGGGCACCATCCTGGGCACCAACCGCCAGTACGACCTCGCCATCAGCGGCCAGGGCATGTTCATCTTCGGCAAGGGCACGATTACCGGTGGCGCCTTCACCTCCGAGGGATTCGTCTATTCGCGCGCCGGCGACCTTACCCCTTTCATCCCGTCGACCGTGGTCGACACCCTGGTTACGCCGGAGACCGCCGCTTACCTTACGAACAAGAACGGCAGTTTCCTCATGGCGCAGCCGATCACAGCGGCCGACCTGCTGGTGACTCCGCCGACGCCCATCGCGGACCTGAGCGAGCTCGAGCCGGTCCAGGTGAGCGACCAGGATGCGTTCGGCGGCCAGCCGACCGCAAGCGCGGCCCTAGCCGCCGTCATTCCCGCGGCCGGCGCGACGACGGTCAGCACGCCGCTGTTCTATGTCGACGCGAACGGCGATCAGCAGGCTCTGACCCTGGTCTTCTCCAATCCGGTCGTCGACAATCTGGCTGTTCCCCCGACCACGAGCTGGGATGTCTCAACGATCGACTCGCTCGATGTGACTCAGCCGACGTTCGCGACGCTGACCTTCGACGCCACCGGCCAGCTCGCGGCCGGAAGTACCCTGACGATCACCGATAACGGTAACACGTTCACGCTCGACATCGAGAACGTCGCCATGCTGGGCGATTCGACGAGCGGCACGACAGCGCAAGCGGTGCAGGTCAGCTACGAGCAGGACGGGATTCCCTCCGGCGCCTTCGAGGGGCTGACATTCCGCGAAGACGGCGTGATCTTCGGCCGGTACTCGGGCGGCGCGACCCAGCCCCTCTACCGCATCCCGCTGGCCAGCTTCTCGAACCCCAACGCGCTCGAGTCACTCGCCGGCAACGAATATCAGGCGACGTCGGAAGCCGGCGACCCGACGTTCCGCGTTTTCGGCGACCAATTCGCCAGTCTCGTTCTCAGCTCGGTCGAGAACTCGAACGTCGATCTCGCCGATTCTTTCAGCCAGATGATCATCGTTCAGAAGGCCTACAGCTCGGCCGCGACGGTCGTGCGCACGGCCGACGAGATGAGCGGCGTGGTGCGGGACCTGATGCGTTAACAAACCTTACCAAAAGCGCGTTCGGGGACGCGCCAAACTCCCCGGCCGATTTAGGGAATCTTTAAAGCGCAGCCATTACGATGTATCCCATGACACCCGATGGAAACACTGTCCGGCAGGCATCCAGCAGCGATGCGAAGGATGCGTTCTCGCGCTCCGAGACGCCCGCCCCGCTCGCCTCGCTGCCTCCGGCCAACACCAAGCGCTGGGTCATCCGCCGCAAGGCGGCCGTGGTTGCGGCGGTCCGCAGCGGCTTCCTCACCCTCGAGGACGCCTGCCAGCGCTACACGCTGTCCACGGAAGAGTTCCTGTCCTGGCAGCGTCTGATCGAGCGCCACGGGATGCGGGGGCTGCGCGCCACCCGCCTGCAGGACTACCGGGCCGGGCGGCCCCTCGAATCCACCTGATTTCGGCCGGTTTCCCGGCCTCCGCCGGGCAGATTTTTCCGCCCCACTCGGCAAATACTGCCGAGGCTTAACTCTTTGTTCACCCCTAGCGTTTTAAGATTATTTGCGTTGAATTTTCGACGTTAACCGTACGTCGCCAATTCGATGCGAGGAATCAACGCTAGGGTGGTTGGCTGTGGGCGATCTTCTGGAAAATTTGCGGCGTATGGGTCCGGTGCGCGTTGCCCTGCTGGGCGGCGTGGTGCTGGGCATGATCGCGTTCTTCTTCTTCATGTCGTCGCGCCTGGCGCAGCCTCCGATGGGACTGCTCTACGGTGACCTTGCCGCCCAGGACGCCGGCCAGATTGTCAGCCGCCTCGAGCAGCAGAACATCCCCCACGATGTCCGCGCCGGCGGCGGCCAGGTCTGGGTGCCGGCCGACCGCGTCCTCAAGCTGCGCATGACCTTTGCCGAGGCGGGCATCCCGCGCGGCGGGTCGGTGGGTTACGAGATCTTCGACAAGTCCGACCAGATCGGCGCGACGAACTTCGTCCAGAACCTGAACCTGGTCCGCGCGCTCGAAGGCGAGCTCGCCCGCACCGTGGCCGCCCTCGGCCCGATCGCGGCTGCCCGCGTCCACCTGGTCATGCCGCGCCGCGACCTGTTCACCCGCGAGAAACAGGAACCGACGGCCTCTGTAGTCATCAAGATGCGCGACGCCTCCACCCTGCCCCGCGCCCAGGTCCAGGCCATTCAGAACCTGGTCGCGGGCGCCGTTCCCGGCATGAAACCCACGCGCGTGTCGCTGATCGATGACAAGGGCACCCTGCTTGCCCGCGGCACGATCGACGAGAACGATCCGCAGTCCATGGCCGCCACCATGGAAGAGATGCGGCGCACCAACGAGCGCCGGCTTGCCCGCGTGGTCGAAGAGATGCTCGAGCGCATCGTCGGCCTGGGCAAGGTCCGGGCCGAGGTCAACGCCGACCTCGATTTTGACCGGGTGGTCACCAATACCGAGAGCTTCGATCCCGACGGCCAGGTCGTGCGCTCGACCCAGTCGGTCAGCGAGGCCAATGATTCCCAGGAAGCCGCCAACCAGTCGGTCACGGTCGCCAACAACTTGCCCGACGCCGACGGCGCCTCGGGCGCCGGCCGCAACGCGTCGCGCGCGACGCGGACCGAGGAAACGGTCAATTTCGAGATCACCAAGACGACGCGCAGCCACGTTCGCGAGTCCGGCGTCATCCGTCGCCTCTCCGTGGCCGTGATCGTCGACGGCACGACGACCACCAACGCCGACGGCACGCGGACCTACAACGCCCGCACCGCCGACGAGATGCAGCGCATCACCGCCGTGGTCCGCTCGTCCATCGGCATCAACGCACAGCGCGGCGACACGCTGGAAGTCGTGAACCTGCCCTTCGCTGCGGCCGATGTCGGCGACCAAATCCCGCAGGAGCCGGGCCTCTTCGACTTCGCCAAGCAGGACCTCTTCCGCATGGCCGAGATCCTGGTTCTGGCGATCGTCGCGATCCTCGTGATCCTTCTGGTCGGTCGCCCGGTGATCCGGCACATCTTCACCCCGCCAGAGGTCAAGGCGATCGAGGTCGAGGCCGCGAAGGCCAAAGCCCAGGCCGAACTCCAGGCCGCCCAGCCCGCCATCGCCGGCCCCGAGATCGACCCGCTCCTCGGCGTTCCCCGCCAGAATCAGGTCACCGCCGACGACCTCATCGACCTCGCCCGCGTGGAAGGCCGCGTGAAGGCCTCCTCGATGAAGAAGATCGGCGAAATCATCGAGAAGCACCCCGACGAGGCCGTCGCCATCCTGCGCACCTGGATGTACCAGGAAGGTTAAAGAGAGCTTGACCGGCCATGCGCGTGCGCGAAGACTATCGAACTCTAACCGGACCCGAGAAGGCGGCGATTCTCATGCTGTCGATCGGTGAAGACCAGGCCTCCCGTCTCTTCGTGCTGATGGATGACGAAGAGATCAGAGAGGTGTCGCAGACCATGACCGGTATGGGCACCGTGTCCGCCGCGGTTGTCGAGCGCCTGTTCGCCGAGTTCAGCGGCCATATGCCCGCCCCCGCCTCCCTCGCGGCGCCGGCCGCCCCGGGCGAGCGTCTGCTGGAGACCATGCTTGGCGATGGCGAAGCGAAGCCAACTGTCGCGGACGAATCGAAGCTGACCAGCTCCCTCCAGAACGAGCATCCGCAGACCGCCGCCGTCCTGCTCTCCAAGATCGAGCCCGAGCAGTCAGCCCGCATCCTCGGCCAGCTGCCCGAAGCGCTTGCCCAGGAAGTCATCATGCGCATGCTGCGCCTTGAGTCGGTGTCCGCGGCCAGCGGCGTCGAGCCGACCCCGCCTTCCCCGGACCGCACCGTTGACGACCGGTTCCTCCTGACACTGACGCAGGGCAACCGCGCCTCTGCCGGGCGCCTCGCGGCGGTGAGCTTCACCTTCGAGGATCTCGGCCGTCTCGGTCCGGGAAGTGTGCAGACCCTGCTCCGCCACGTGGATCGCGCGAAGCTCGCCCTGGCTCTCAAGGGGGCTTCCGAGCCGCTTCGTCATCTTTTCTACGCCAACCTGTCGGAGCGTGCCGGCAAGAAGTTGCGCGAGGACATCGTCGCTCTCGGCCCGGTCAAATTGCGCGAGGTGGATGAAGCCCAGCAGTATATGGTGACGTTGGCCACGGACCTGGATGCCCGGGACGAGATCGCCCTGGCCGAGAAGCGCAACGACGACGAGCTGATTTACTGAGACCCCCATGCCCTCGATCAGCAAATTCCTCTTCGACACCAGCTTTGACGGCCCCGGCGGCAAGCCCGCGGCCGCGGCGCCCAAGCCGATCAAGCGCAACTACACCGCCGCCGAGCTCGAGGCCGAAAAGGCCAAGGCCTTCGCCGAGGGGCACAACTCTGGTGCGGCCGAGGCGGCCAACGAAGCGGCCGCCCGCACCGCCGCCGCCGCCACGGCGATCGCCAAGCGTATCGCCGAGGTCCTGACCCAGCTCGACCGGCATCACGCCGAAAGCACCCAGACGGCCGTCGGCTCCGCCGTCGCCATGACACGCAAGCTGCTCCCCGCCCTGTCGCGCAGCGCTGCCGGCGGCGAGATCGAAGCCCTGATCCGGGATTGCCTCGGCCGCCTGCACAACGAGCCGAAGATCGTCATCCGCCTGCACCAGAGCATGGTCGATAGCTTTCGCGAGCGCATCGAAACCATGGCCAGCGATGCCGGCTTCTCCGGCCGCGTGGTCGTGGTCGCCGAGCCGAAGGTCGCCCCGGCGGATGCCCGGATCGAATGGGCCGACGGCGGCGTCGAGCGCAACACCGAGCAGGTCTGGCAGGAAATCGAAGCCATCATCGAACGATTTGTTTCCGGCGCCCAGTAAGCGGCGCCGCCATCCTTCACCCCCAGGAGCCCTCCCATGTCTGACAACATGAATCTCGGCGAGATCGACGGCCAGGGCGGCACGCCCGAAGTCGAAACCGGCAAGCCGATCAAGACCGCCAAGGAGCTCGAGGCGGTCTATGACATTCCCGTCCAGGTCTCGGCCGTGCTCGGCAAGGCGACCATGCAGGTCAGCCAGCTCCTCAAACTGGGCCGCGGCGCGGTCGTGGAGCTCGACCGCAAGGTCGGCGAGGCCATCGATATCTACGTCAACAACCGCCTCGTCGCCCGCGGCGAAGTCGTGGTCGTCGACGAGCGTCTCGGCGTGACCATGACCGAAATCGTGAAGGTCGACCGTACCTGATCGTGCCTACGGCGACGTAACGTCGTCGCCGCTGCCGCTTCAACCAAAACAGCACCCGGACTGACATCATGCGTTTGCTCATCATCAGCCCGATGACCGGACAGGTCTCGACCGCCGCCAAGATCGCCATGACGCGCGGCGCGAAAGTATCCCAGGTCGACGGCGTCGACGGCGCTCTCGCGGCGCTGCGTGCCGGCCAGGGCGCCGACCTCTGCATGGTCGATGTCGGGCTCGATATCGCCCGTCTCGTCACCTCGCTCAAGGGCGAACGCATTCATATCCCGGTCGTCGCCTGCGGCATCGGCACCGATACGGCCGCCGCGGTCCGCGCCATCAAGGCCGGCGCCAAGGAGTACATCCCGCTGCCGCCGGATGCGGCGCTGATCGCCGCCGTCATCGCCGCCGTGACCGAGGAAAGCAACGCCGTCATTCACAAGGACCCCGCCATGGCCGCAGCGCTTCGCCTGGCCGAGCAGGTCGCACCCAGCGAAGCCAGCGTGCTGATCACGGGCGAGTCCGGCACCGGCAAGGAAGTCGCCGCCCGCTATATCCATCGCAAGAGCCGGCGCTCGACCCAGCCGATGATCTCCGTCAACTGCGCCGCTATTCCCGAGAACCTCCTGGAATCGGAGCTGTTCGGTCATGAGAAAGGCGCCTTCACCGGCGCCGTCGCCCGGCGCGTCGGCAAGTTCGAGGAAGCCAATGGCGGCACCCTGCTGCTCGACGAAATCAGCGAAATGGACCTGCGCCTGCAGGCAAAGCTCCTGCGCGCCATCCAGGAGCGCGTGATCGACCGTGTCGGTGGCTCCTCGCCCATCAAGGTCGACATCCGCATCCTGGCCACCACGAACCGCGATCTCGAGGCCGACGTCCGCGCCGGCCGCTTCCGTGAGGATCTTTATTTCCGCCTCAACGTCATGACGCTGCGTCTGCCGGCGCTGCGCGAGCGCCCGCTGGACCTGCAGCCGCTGGCCGAGCATTTCATCAAGAAGTACGCCGAGGCCAACGGCGTGGCCGAGCGTCCGCTGGCGCCCGAGACAATCGTCAAGCTTCAGGCCCATGCCTGGCGCGGCAACGTCCGTGAGCTCGAGAACACGATGCACCGGGCCGTGCTTCTGGCCACCGGCGCCCAGATCGGCCCGGAAGCCATCCAGTTGTCCGGCGCCACATCCGATACGCCTGCCAGCCGCCCCACCGCGCAGGCGGCCGCTCCCGGCGCGTCGGGCGAGCGCACAGGCCTGGTCGGCAAGACCGTGGCCGATGTCGAGCGTGACCTCATCCTCGACACCCTCACCCACTGCCTCGGCAACCGGACCCACGCCGCGAACATCCTCGGCATCTCGATCCGTACGCTGCGCAACAAGCTGAAACTCTACAACGAGCAAGGCATGCCCGTGCCGCCGCCGGCTGCCGGCGAAGCGGAACGGCCGACGCTGTAAGCCCCGGAACCGACGCCGGACCCCACACCAATCATGGCCGAGACCACAGTCACCTCCCCCGCCGCCGGCGGGCCAGGCATCATCGACCGGATGCAGGATCTGCTGAAGCAGGGCGACATGGTCCTGGCGATCGGCGTGATCTCGATCCTGCTGGTCCTGATCCTGCCGGTCCCGGCCTGGCTGATCGACGGGTTGCTGGCGTTGTCGATCGCCTTCTCGATCCTGATCCTGCTCGTCTCCCTCTTCATTCAGAAGCCGCTGGATTTCAGCTCCTTCCCGACCGTCCTGCTGGTCTCGACCCTGCTGCGGCTGGCACTCAACCTCGCCTCGACCCGCCTCATCCTCAGCCACGGCAACGAGGGTTCGCACGCGGCCGGTCAGGTCATTCAGGCCTTCGGCAACCTTGTGGTCGGCGGCAACTTCATCATCGGCGTGATCGTCTTCGCTATCCTGGTGATCGTGAACTTCGTGGTCATCACCAAGGGTTCGGGCCGTATCGCCGAAGTCGCGGCGCGCTTCAGCCTCGACGCCATGCCCGGCAAGCAGATGGCGATCGACGCCGATCTCTCGGCCGGCCTGATCGACGAGGCCGCAGCCCGCAAGCGTCGCCAGGAGTTGGAGGACGAGAGCTCGTTCTTCGGGTCTATGGACGGTGCCTCGAAATTCGTCCGCGGTGATGCGGTTGCCGGCCTGCTGATCGTGTTCATCAACGTGATCGGCGGCATCATCATCGGCGCCCTGCAGCACAACATGACGATCCTGCAGGCGGCATCGAACTACACCCTGCTGACCGTCGGCGACGGCCTGGTCACCCAGATCCCCGCCCTCGTCGTCTCGGTCGCCGCCGGTATGCTCGTCTCCAAGGCGGGCATCGACGGCTCCACAGACAAGGCCCTCTTCGGCCAGCTGGGCGGGTATCCCAAGGCGCTGGGCATGGCGAGCGTGCTGCTCGGCCTGATGGCCGTCATGCCCGGCATCCCGATGATCCCGTTCATGGCGCTGGCAGCGCTGACCGGCAGTGCCGCCTACTTCATATCCTCGCAGCAGGTCACCAAGGAAGTCCAGCAGGCCGAGGCGGCTGCGCAGGCTTCTGCGGCCCCGGCACCAGCAGCCGACGAGCCGATCTCATCCGCCCTGCATATCGATGTGCTGCGCCTTGAGCTTGGCTACGGCCTCCTGCCGATGATCAACACCGAGAAGGGCCCGAAGGTCACCGACCAGATCAAGGCGCTGCGCCGTCAGATCGCGTCCGACATGGGCTTCGTCATGCCCAGCGTGCGCATCCAGGACAACATCCAGCTGCCGTCCAACCAGTACGTGCTGCGGGTGAAGGAAATCGTCGCCGGCCGCGGCGAGCTCCACCCCAACCAGCTGCTGGTCATGGATCCGCGCGGCGAGACGATTCAGCTGCCGGGCGAGATGACCAAGGAGCCGACCTTCGGCCTGCCCGCTATGTGGGTCGACGAATCGATGCGCGAGGAAGCCCTGTTCAAGGGCTACACCGTCGTCGATCCGCCGACGGTGATCACCACGCACCTGACCGAAGTCATCAAGGACAACATGCCCGAGATGCTGTCCTATAGCGAGACGCAGAAGCTGCTGGACGAGATCATGAAAACTCACCAGAAGCTGATCACCGATATCGTGCCGTCCCAGATCTCGATCGGCGGCATCCAGCGCGTCCTGCAGAACCTGCTGGGCGAGCGCGTGTCTATCCGCGACCTGCCGACGATCCTCGAGGCCGTCGCCGAGGCCGTCACCCACACCCGCAACCTCACGGCCATCACCGAGCACGTGCGCGCCCGCCTTGGCCGCCAGCTCTGCGACACCAATGCCGGCCCCGACGGCGTCATCCCGCTGGTCACGCTGTCGCCGGAGTGGGAGCAGGCGTTCTCGGAATCGATCGTCGGCCAGGGCGACGACCGTCAGCTGTCGATGGCCCCGACCCGTCTGCAGGACTTCATCGCCAAGGTCCGCCAGACCTTCGAACGCTTCGCCATGATGGGCGAGACGCCGGTGCTGCTGACCAGCCCGGTGATCCGTCCCTTCGTCCGGTCGATCGTCGAGCGTTTCCGTCCGGCCACGACCGTGATGTCGCAGAACGAGATATACTCGAAGGCGCGCATCAAGACGGTGGGTTCGATCTAGACGCGAAGCCCCGCGTAACCGCGCAGGAACGCCATGCGCCTGAAGGCCTTCACCGCAACGACCCTTGCCGAGGCGATGCAGCAGGCCCGGGACGCGCTGGGCGACAGCGCTACGATCATGCTGACCGAGAACAAGGGCGCCGGAGTGCGCGTCGTCGTGTCCTACGATCCCGACGCGCCGTCCGAGCCGGTGTCGCCCCCACCGGCTCCCGCGCCTCCCTCCCCGTCCCGCAAGCAGCGCGAATGGCTGATTGCCGATCCCGAGGCCGCCGCCACGTCCCCCCCTGCCGAGACACCCCGCGACGCCTCCTCCGACGAGCCGGCTCCCGGGGCGACGCTGGCCGAAATCTTCGACTATCACGGGCTGCCCGACGGGGTTCTGTCACGGCTCGGCCCGCTGGCGGCGGCGACCTCGCTCGCCGAGCGCCTGGAAGCCGCCTTCCGCTTCGCCGGGCCGGCGGATGCCAACCGGGCCAAGCCCCTCCTCCTCGCCGGCCCGCCGGGCTCGGGCAAGACCCTGGCTGCCGCGAAGCTGGCGGCCCGCGCGGTGCTCGCCCGCACGCCCGTGCGCCTGATCTCCGCCGACGCCGGCAGTGCCGGAGCCGTGGAACAGCTCTCGGCCTTTGCCCGGCCGCTCGGGATCACTGTCGAGCCCGCCGACGGGCCGGTCGGTCTTGCCGCTCTTCTCTCCAGCAAACCCGCCGCGCCCGACAGCCTGGTGATCATCGACACCCAGGGCGTCAACCCCTTCGCCCGCGCCGAGCTCGCCGCCCTCGGCGCGCAGATCGTCACTGTTCGCGCCGATCCGATCCTGGTGCTGCCGGCTGGCGGCGATCCACGAGAGTGCGTGGAGATGGCCGAGGCCTTCGGCCGCGTCGGCTGCACGCGGCTGCTGGCTACCCGCGTTGACGTCGCGCGACGGCTGGGCGGACTGCTGGCTGCGGCAAGCGCCGGCTTGGGTTTCACCGAAGCCGGTGACTCCCCGATCATCGCCAACGGCCTGCACGCTTTGACTCCGGAGTTGCTGTCTCGCCTGCTGATTGGCAGCCTAGCCACTGAAAGCTGAGGCGCGCGGTGACCATCATCCCGCCGTCATCGGTTACCGCGCCCGGCGCGCCCACGGCCGCCTCCGGCCAGCCGACGGCGGTGCTGACACAGCTGCCGGGCGCCCAACCGACACCGGGAACGGTCATCACGGGCACCGTGATAGGCCGCGACAACCACGGTCAGATGCTGCTGCAGACCGATGCCGGCGTCGTCGCCTTCAAGACCGCCGCGGCGCTGGCGGTCGGCTCCCAGGTGAGCCTGCAGATCCAGGCCGTCGGCAGCCAGATGCAGGCGGTGATCCTCTCGGCCCTCGCCGCCGGCAGCAAGACTCCGACCGGTACGACACCCGGACGAACGCCCACCGCGGGCGCCGCCGCGACCGCCGCGCCCGCGACGACCATCGCCACATCGGTCTCGACCGGTTCCGTGCTCACGGCGACCGTAATCGGCCCCTCCGGTGGGCCGGTGCCCGGCCCCGGCGGCAATCCCGCGCCGGCGCCTCAGGCTCCGACAGGAGGCGCGTCCAACGCCGCCCCTCAGGCCGCCCAGGCTGCTACAGGCCGCCCCGCATCCGGTGGTGCCCCTCCCGCATCAACCGCATCGACAAATCCAGCCTCGACACCGTCGGCTCTGGTGGCCCAGCAGGCGGCCACGCCGAGCGGCGCCGGCGTCTCAGCCGCCATCGCCCGCTACGCGGCGACGCCCGGCACGGCCACCGGCAGCCCCACGCCGCCTCCGGCTGGCTCGCCATCCACACCGGCGCCCGCCGGAACCCCGGCACCGAACGCGCCGCTGTACGGCACGTCCAGTGGCCAGACGCCCTTGCAGCCGGCGAGCATCGGCACGACCGTGCAGGTCAGGCTGGCAGGCAACCTCCCGGGCTCGCCGCCTGCCGGTTCGACGCCGGTAACCGGCACAGTTGTGGCACACACACCAAACGGCCAGACCCTGATCGACACGCCGGTCGGCCGGCTCACCGTCAACCTGCCGCAGGGGGCGGGTCATCAGTCACCCGGCACCCCGATCGCGCTCGAGATCGTCTCTGTCGGCAGCGGCACGGTAGCCCCCAGTTCCCTCGCGCTGGCGAGCAGCGCAGCCAAGGCGTTGCCCACGCTCGGCCAGGACTGGCCCACACTGAAGGCTGCGATGAATGCCCTGGCCGCAGCTGACCCCTCCTTTGCCCGCCAGATCATGGAAGTCGCCCTGCCGCGTCTCGGCACGCCGCGCTTCCTCAGCCAGCTTCTCGGGCAGCTGGTCACCGGCGGCGGCCCGGCGGATGCGCGCGCGCTGCTCGGCGAGACGGCGCACGCGCTGCTGACCCGCGCCGGCCATGGCGACCTCCTCGCCCGGCTCGACGCCGAGCTGCGCGAGATGAGCCGGCTCAACAGCACGCCCAGCGACTGGCGCGTCATCTTCCTGCCGATTGCCGATATGCACGAGCTGCGGCAGCTGCGCGTCTACACGCGAAAGAAGAAGGACAGCAAGGGCAAGGGGAAGGAGCGCAGCGGGCGCTTCATCGTCGAGGCCGAGTTCGAGGCGTACGGGCCGCTGCAGCTCGACGGCCTGGTCCAGAAGCCGCGCATCGACCTCATCGTGCGCAGCCATGTCGAATTCACGCCGAGCCTGCAGGCGGGCATCGCCGAGGTGTTCGGCCGGACCTGCGATGCCTCGGGCCTGATCGGCAAGATCTTCTTCCACGCCGCGCCGCAGTTCCCGGTCTCGCCGCTCGACGAGATCGCCCAGGCCGGGCCGGGACTCTCGGTCTAGAGCGTGTTCCGTTCAGATTGACTTGGTTACCTACCCCCCACCCTTCCCTCCCCCGCAAGGGGGGAGGGTTTCGGAGCGGCATCTATTTATTCACCCTCCCCCTTGACGGGGGAGGGTTGGGGTGGGGGTGCCCTGAACAAGCGTGGTGGCGATTCAACCAGGACGGAAACCGGTCTAGCGGCTCTTCGACAGCACGTAGTGCGTGGCTTTTTCCGTCGGCACGTATTCCGTCTGGCGATAGCCGAGCCGCGGCAGATCGAGGCCCGCGAAGAGAGGTTCACCCGAGCCCAGCAGGACGGGCGAAACGGCGACATGCATCTCGTCGATCAGACCCGCTTGCAGGTACTGCCGGATCGTCGCGGCACCGCCGCCGACGCGGATATCCTTCCCCTGCGCCACTTCGGTCGCCTGTTTCAGCGCCTCGTGGATGCCGCCGGTGACGAAATGGAAGGTCGTGCCGCCGGCCATGTCGATCGGCGCCTGCGCGTGATGGGTGAGAACGAAGACCGGCACGTGATAGGGCGGATTGTCGCCCCACCACCCCTTCCAGCCGTCATCGGGCCACTTCCCGCGGCTGGGCGTGAACATGTTGCGGCCCATGATCCAGGCCCCGACGTTGCGAAAGCCGCGCTGGGTGAAGTCGTCGTTGACGCCGGTTTCGCCACTGTCCTTCCCGTACATCTTCTGGAAGGTCCGCGTGGCAATCATCCAGCCGTGAAGGTTCTCGCCGCCGACGCCCAGAGGGGTTTTGAGAGTCTGGTCAGGACCGGCCCCGTAGCCGTCGAGCGAGATCGTGAACGCGTCTACGCGAAGCTTTGGCATGGGCGGCACTCCTCCAGCGAAGAGTAGCACGCTGCTCTTGGCAGTGCCCGATCAGCCCTCGGCGCGGCGATGCTGGTTGAGGCTGATCTCGTCGAGCTCGCCCTGCAGCCGCCGGTCGGCTTCCAGCTTTTCGCGCTTCTCGATTTCGGCCTGGGTGATCTCGTAGCGCTTGAGCTCCTGATAGGCCTGCGCCACTTCCTCGCGCTTGGCCTCGACACGCTGGTGCATAGCGGCAATCTCGCTCTGGAACATCTTACGGCGCTGATTCACGCCGCGCATGTAGCCGACGAAGGCGTACATGCCGCTTTCCGAGTCCCGGGCGAAGCTCTGCTCTTCGATCACGCTCGCCTCGAAGCGGCGGATGCGGTCATGCAGGGCATCCTGCTCGCGCTCGATATCCGCCAGCTCGCGGCGCTTGGCGTCGAGCTCCCAGCTGTGCAGGCGGATCAGCGCGGCCAGGCCCTTCATCGGCTAGCCCCTCGCCTCAGACCGGCGGCTGCATGCCGAGGATCTCCGCCAGCTGGCCGTAGCCGCTGGCGATATCGGAGCGCTCCGTCTTGCCCTGCGAGAGGAAACGCTCGAGGTCCGGATTGTAGTGGATCGCCTCGTCCACGCCGGGGTCGCTGCCGCGGCGATAGGCACCCAGGCGGATCATTTCCGCCATGTCGTCGTAGCGCGCGATCAGGGCGCGCGCCCGGCCGACCAGTTCATTTTCAGCCGGAGAATTACATCCCGGCATGGTTCGCGAGATGGAACGCAGGATGTTGAGAGCCGGATAGCGGCCCCGTTCGGCGATCGCCCGGTCCAGCATGATGTGGCCGTCGACGATCGAGCGCACCGCGTCGGCGATCGGCTCGTTGGTGTCGTCGCCCTCGACCAGCACGGTGAACAGGCCGGTGATGCTGCCCTTGCCCGTGCCGGGGCCGGCACGCTCCAGCAGGCGCGGCAGCTCGGCGAAGACGGATGGCGTGTAGCCCTTGCTGGCCGGCGGCTCACCGGCGGCGAGGCCGATCTCGCGCTGGGCCATGGCGAAGCGCGTCACGCTGTCCATCAGGCAGAGCACGTCCTTGCCCTGGTCGCGGAAGTACTCGCACACGCTCAAGGTCAGATAAGCGGCGTGATGGCGCATCAGCGGGGTCTCGTCGGAGGTCGAGACCACGACCACGCTGCGCGCCAGGCCCTCGGGCCCGAGATCGTCCTGGATGAACTCCTGCAGCTCGCGACCGCGCTCGCCGATCAGGCCGATCACGGTCACGTCGGCGGCGGTGTAGCGGGCCATCATCGACATCACGGTCGACTTGCCGACGCCGGAGCCGGCAAAGATGCCCATGCGCTGCCCGCGGCAGCAGGTGAGGAAGGTGTTGATGGCGCGGATGCCGAGATCGATCTTGCCGCGCACGCGCTCGCGCGCATGGGCCGGCGGTGGCGAGGCGCGCAGTGCGTAGGGCGTGGAGCCCATCGGCAGCGGACCCTTGCCGTCGACCGGTTCGCCCAGCGCGTTAACAACCCGGCCGAGCCAGCCGGCATGGGGGTAGTAATAGGTCTCCGACTCGGAGATCTCGGCCTGGCAGCCGACGCCGATGCCATCGAGCGTGCCGAAGGCCATCAGCAGGGCCCGATTCTCGCGGAATCCGACGACCTCGCAGGCCACGCGGCGGCCGTCACGCGCCACGAGCTGGACCCTTCCCCCCACCGAAAGTTGATTTTCGACCCCTCCGACCTCGACCAGCATGCCGAGAATCGCCGTCACCCGGCCGAAAAACCGGTAGGTGGGGAGGCGGTCGATGCTGGCGATCAGGGTGGACGCGTCCATGATTCTATTGATTCTTTTCCGGGTTGCGGGTCGGCGGTCGGGCGCGCGTGAGAAATTATGGACGAATTATGCTTAACGTCAGGTAAAGTTAACCATTAAGCAAGGTTGCTCCTCTACGCTTCTTAATGAAGGTAAACCTTACTGAAGTACCACGCCTTTAGTACTGCCCGCGACGGTTTCGCCAGTCAGTCTTTGTGCAGAATTGAGCGAGACTTTTAAGGGTCTGTCGAAGGTGATAAGGTAAATAGGTAAGAAGTTATCCACATATCCACAGGATAACCCGGGAGAGAGTAAATGCGCGTGCTAGTGGTCGAAGATGACTCGGCGACCGCGAAGAGCATCGAACTGATGCTCAAGTCCGAGGGCTTTATCTGCGATACGACGAGCCTCGGCGAAGACGGTCTCGAGATCGGCAAGCTGTACGATTACGACATCATCATCCTCGACCTCATGCTGCCGGACATGGATGGCTATGAGGTGCTGAAGCGCCTGCGCGCCGCGCGCATCAAGACCCCGATCCTGATCCTCTCGGGCCTCGCCGAGCTGGACAACAAGATCAAGGGTCTCGGCTTCGGCGCCGACGACTACCTGACCAAGCCCTTCGACAAGCGCGAGCTCGTCGCCCGCGTCCAGGCGATCATCCGCCGCTCCAAGGGCCATTCGCATTCGGTCATCAAGACCGGCAAGCTCATGGTCAATCTCGACACCCGCACCGTCGAGGCGAGCGGCCAGCCGCTGCACCTCACGGGCAAGGAGTACGGGATCCTCGAGCTCCTGAGCCTGCGCAAGGGCACGACGCTGACCAAGGAGATGTTCCTCAACCATCTCTACGGCGGCATGGACGAGCCCGAGCTCAAGATCATCGACGTCTTCGTCTGCAAGCTGCGCAAGAAGCTGGCGACGGCCTGCAGCGGCGAGAACTACATCGAGACGGTGTGGGGCCGCGGCTACGTGCTGCGCGATCCCTCCCCGGCCAAGGCCGGCGGCCGCACCGACAAGCAGGCGGCCAACGCCTGAGAACAGAAATCGGACTGGCAGAGATCAGGGCGGTGGCTTCGGCCACCGCCCTTTTCATTTGGGGCGGCGGTTGCCTGGGCGATTCACGATGAGAAAGATCCGCCGGCGATTTCCGTGCCGGTTCCAGGCATATGGGAACGCCCAGACGTTTCGCCTAGGGGCTCCGCAAATAAGGCACGAAACAGGCGATATTGAACACGTTGCACATAGAATTGGATACGGGAACGCAGCGCGATCAACCGGTTAGCCTGTGGACAAGCCGTCTGCCACAAAGAAGACAAAAATGGCAGATCAAGGCGTTAGCAACGCCGCGCTGCAGTGGCCCCGAGACGAACGATGCCCGCGGCACCCAGATGGATGCCTGCAACCTCACTCTCGACGGCCGCAGCGGCGAGGAATTTGACTGCGCGCAGGCCATCGACTCCCTGCCGGCCGTCAAGCACGCGATCAACGACGACCCCAGGGAGAAGCGCAACATCGGCAAGTTGTGGGAGGAAAAGAGCGGCAAGCGCGGCCTGTTCCTGATCGCCGAGAAGGCCGATTCAAAGGGCCGCAACACGCGGGCCCAGCTTGAAGCCAGGACCGGAAAATAGAGAACAGCCGGGGCAGCGCCTATCCCGCCTAGCCAGCTTTGACGCAAACCGCGGTGGAAGCGCGGGGCTGGAGTAGTCCCGAAGCGGTGACCGTACTCTAGCGGAAAGCTGTCACTCCGGCGAAGGCCGGGGGCCAGGCTCTCTGGAAATAAGGTGCGCGAAACGCGCAGTGTGTGCTGGATTCTAAGCGACAACGCCAAAGGCGTTGCGCGTAGGACCGGCGCTCGCCCTTGAAGGGCTCGCTGGTCCGGAACGACAGACGGATTGATTACGCCCCGACGGCGCGGGCGAAGGTGACCGGAGCCGCGGGCGCTGCCGCCTGCTGGCCGGTGAGCGCGTAGATGCCGCGATGGCCGGCCAGCGGCTCGAACTTGTCGCTGACGCCGAGCACCGTCTCGGCGCCGCCGAGATAGAGCAGGCCGTCGGGCGGCAGCAGCTTGCTGACGCGCTCGAGGATGGCGGTCTTGGCCTTCTGGTCGAAATAGATCAGCACGTTGCGGCAGAAGACGACATCGAACCCGCCGAGCGACGAGGGATCGGCCAGCAGGTTGAACTCCCTGTACTTCACCATATTGCGGATCTCGGGCACGAGCTGCCACTTGTCCCCGTCCTGCTTGAAGTACTTCACCAGGAGCTGGATGGGCAGGCCGCGCTGGACCTCGAACTGGGTGTAGATGCCGCTCTGGGCGCGGGCCAGGACCTCGCTTGAGATGTCGGTGCCGGTGATCTCGATCGTCCAGCCGGCGAGCTTCGGGCCCTGCTCCTTGAGGATCATGGCCAGCGAATAGGCCTCCTGGCCGGTCGAGCAGGCCGCACTCCAGATGCGGATGCGCCGGCTGCCGGCGCGCGACGCCAGCAGGCGCGGCAGCACCACGTCGCGGAACTGGTCGAACGGCTTGGTGTCGCGGAAGAAGAACGACTCGTTGGTCATCAGCGCGTCGGTGAAGTCGCGCAGCAGGTCGTTGCTCTTGCCCTGGCGCAGCGCCGTGGCCAGACCCTCCAGACCGCCGAGATTGTGCTTGCGGGCGACCGGCGTCAGCCGGCTCTCGATCAGGTAGGTCTTGTCCGGACCGAGGACGAGGCCAGTGCGATCGAGAATCAGCTTGCAGAAGTAGCTGAAATCTTCGGGCTTCATGCGCGCCCCCCGGCCGTCAGGCGGACGATATTCGGCGCAATGTCGGAGAGCGACAGGATGCCGCTGCAGATACCGGCGGCGGCGGCCGCTCCAGGCATGCCCCAGACCACGCTGGTCGGCTCGTCCTGCGCCAGCACCGTGCCCCCGGCGGCAACGATAGTTTGCCCGCCCTTGGCTCCGTCCGAGCCCATCCCGGTGAGGATCACCGTGAGGACGGCCGGCCCGTAGACCTGAGCGATGCTGCGCAGCATGGGGTCGACGGCCGGACGGCAGAAATTCTCCGGCGGGTCCTTGGAGAGGCGCAGCACGCGGTCGGTGCCGCTGGCTTCGACCCGCATGTGGAAGTCGCCCGGCGCCAGATAGATGTGCCCCGGCTTGATCGCCTCCCCGTCCACGGCCTCGGCGGCCGGCCGGTTGGCCACGCGCGACAGGTGCTGGGCCAGGATGGTGGTGAAGGTCGGCGGCATGTGCTGGGTGATGAGGATCGGCAGCTGCAGGCTGGCCGGCAGCGCGCCGAGCACGGTGAACAGCGCCTGCGGCCCGCCCGTGGAACTGCCGATGGCGATCACCGAGGGCGGCACGCGCGACGGCGTGCGCAGCACGATCGGCGCGGGTCCTGTCGGTGTCTTGCTGACCGGCGGCCGGAACGGCAGGTCGGTCTTGGCGGCGGGTCCTGCCGTGCCGAGGCTACGCTGGCGCGCGCCACGGCGGGCGCGACCGAGCGCCTTCACCTTGTCGACCAGCTCGCGTTTGAAATCGGCTGCCGCGTTGAGCTGGCTGGAGCTCGGCTTGGCGACATAGTCGGAAGCGCCCGCGGAGAGTGCCTTAAGGCTGATCTGGGCGTTCTTCTGGGTCAGGGTCGAGGCGACGATGACCTTTACATCGGGCGACGTCTTGAGCAGCTGGGGCAGCGCCGTCAGCCCGTCCATCACCGGCATCTCGATATCGAGCACGATGACATCGGTATCGGCACGGCTGAGCGAAGAGATCGCCATCTGACCGTTACCGACCGAGGCGACGACTGCGATGTCCGGATCGGCTTCGAGCGTACGCGTGAGCAGACCGCGGATGACTGCCGAATCGTCGACGATCATCACGCGGATGGGGTTCGCGACCGTAGCGCCCGAGGCGCTGGGTTGCGCGGCGACTTCAACCATGTGGATGCCGTCCGCGTCCTAGATGAGGCCGATTTGCGAGAACTTGGTCTCGATGATGTCGCTGTCGAACGGCTTCATGATGTACTCATTGGCGCCGGCCGAGATCGCCTCCTGGATGTGCGAGAGGTCGTTCTCCGTCGTGCAGAAGATCACGCGCGGCGCCGTACCGCCGTCCAGGGTGCGCAGCTTGCGCAGGAAGTCGATGCCGTTCATCACCGGCATGTTCCAGTCCAGCAGGATGGCGTCCGGCATGGACTTCTGACAGGCCTCGAGAGCGATCTGCCCGTCCGCGGCTTCCTCGATCTGGAAGTGCAGGCCCTCCAGGATGCGGCGGGCCACCATGCGGATGACCTTCGAATCGTCGACGATCAGACAACTCTTCATCGCTCGTCCCTCCGGGCCGCGTGTCGGCCGGCCCTGCTCCGTGTTCAGGCCGCCTCGGCGCGGCGCATGGTCAGAAGACGCGCCACCTCGAGAACGACCAGCAGCTTGCCCTGCAGGCGGTAGATGCCGCCCGAGACGTCGCGCCAGCGCGGGTCAAGGGTGGCGGGGTTACGCTCGTAGGCCTCGCTTGGCAGGCTCATGACCTCACCCACCGCGTCCACGATCAGACTGTAGAGCTCGCCCTTATGATCGACCACGACGCTCATGCCCGGACTGTCGGCGGCGCGCGCCTGCAGTCCAAGGCGGTTGCGCACGTCGATCGCCGTGACGATGCGGCCGCGCAGGTTGAGCGCACCGGCCACCTCACGCGGAGCCAGCGGGATGCGCGTGATGCGCTGCGGCCCCAGGACGTCCTGAACGGTCAGCACGGGGATGCCGAAGAGCTGGCCGGCGATCGTCATGGTGACGAAGTCGCTCGACCCGGCAGCAGCGGGGGTGCGGGCGGTTTCCATGGTCTGCTCCTTCGCGCTCATGCCGCACCTCGCAGCATGGCGGTGGTTTCCGACAGCGTGCGCAGCAGCGCATCGCGGTCGAGCTTGACGATGTAGTCGGTGAAGCCGACGCGGCGGCCGCGATCGATGTCGGCCGGCGCGGTACGCGAGGTCAGCGCAACCAGCGGCGTTTCCTGCCAGCGGCTGTTGCTGCGCACCGCTTCCGCGAACGCGAAGCCGTCCATGCCGGGCATCTCGATGTCGCTGACGATGACATCGAAATCCTTGCCCGCATCACAGAGGCCGAGAGCCTGGTCGGCGCTCTCCGCCGTCGTCACCTCGTAGCCGGCGGTCGACAGGAGCGGCGCCAGCAGGTTGCGGAAGAACGGGCTGTCGTCGACAAGCAGCAGCTTCTTGCCGGTATCGCGCACGGCAGCGCTGCCGCTGCTCTGACGATCCATGGCGCCGAACCAGTCGGGGAAGGCCTGGGTCAGGTAATGGCCCGTGTCGATGATGTCGGTCGACTTTCCGGCGATGATGGCGCTGCCGACAAAGCCCTTGCGGTCCGCAGCGAGCTCGATCTTCAGGTGATCCTCGACGATGTCGACGATCTCGTCGACCAGCAGGCCCATCGAGCGAACGCCGTCGGCGAACACGAGCACCGGCTGACGCCCTTCGCGCTTGATCTCGTAGCTCTGGTCGATGGTGATCAGGGGCATCAGGCGACCGCGATACTGGACCACCGGACGGCCGTCGCCGAACTCGATCGTCTTGGCGTCCACCTCCTCGAGGCGGGCGATGAGTGCCAGCGGCACGGCCTTGGGGGCCGAATCGCCGGTGCGGAAGACGAGCATGGTGACGCGCTCGTCGCCCTGGCCGGCCTGGGCGCCCTGCTCGGCCGCCACGGCGGCGTCGTGCGAGGAGGCCCCGCCCGACGCGGCGGCAATGCCGTTGGGATCGAGGATCATGATGACGCTTCCGTCACCGAGAATGGTGTTTCCGGCGAACATGCCGATGTCGCGCAGGATCGGCGCCACCGGCTTGACCACGATCTCCTCGGTGTCGAAGACCCGGTCGACCATGATGCCGAAGGTGTAGTTGCCCACCTGGGTCACGACGATGAAGGTCTCGGCCGAAGTGGCCTTGCGGGCCTCGTCGAGACGCAGCAGTCCGTGCAGGCTGACCAGCGGCAGGATGCGGTTACGCAGGCGAAGGAACGGCGCTTCGTTGATGTGCTCGATACGGCTCTCGGAGCCCGGGCCGGTACGCACCAGCTCGAGAACGCTGATCTGCGGGATGGCGAAACGCTCGCCCGAAGCCTCGACGATAAGCGCCGAGACGATCGCCAGCGTCAGCGGGATCTTGATGACGAAAGCCGTGCCCTTGCCGACCTGCGACTTGAGCTCGACCGTGCCGCCGATCTTCTCGATATTGGTGCGAACAACGTCCATGCCGACGCCGCGCCCCGAAACGCTGGTCACCTGCGCGGCGGTCGAGAAACCGGCCTTGAAGATGAACTGCATGACCTGCTGGTCGGGCATGGCCGCCATCTCGGCTTCGGTCGCCAGCTTGTTGGCGATGGCCTTGGCGCGGATCTTGTCGAGCGGCAGGCCTTTGCCGTCGTCGGAAATCTCGATGACGATGTGGCCGCCTTCGTGGAAGGCGTTGAGGGTGATGCGGCCGGTCTCGGACTTGCCGGCGGCCTTGCGGTCGGCGGGGATCTCCAGACCGTGGTCGGCACAGTTGCGCACGAGATGGGTCAGCGGATCCTTGATCAGCTCGAGGACCTGGCGGTCGAGCTCGGTCTCGGCACCCAGCATCTGCAGGTCGATTTTCTTGTTGAGCTCATGGCTCAGATCGCGCACGAGACGCGGCAGCTTCGCCCAGGCGTTGCCGATGGGCTGCATGCGCGTCTTCATGACGCCCTCCTGCAGCTCCGAGGTCACGTGGTTGAGGCGCTGCAGCGGCGACGCGAAATCGGTCTCCTTCTGCGAACGCATGATCTGCAGCAGCTGGTTGCGGGTGAGCACCAGCTCGCTGACCATGGTCATCAGGTTTTCGAGCACGTCGACGCCGACGCGGATGCTCTGCGAAGCGACGGCCGAGTCCTTGGTCTCGACGGCGGCGGCCGGTGCCGCCGCGGCGGCGGGAGCGGCGGGAGCGGCAGCGGCGACAGGAGCCGGCTCCTCGGCGACGATCTTGATATTGCCCGTCTCGGCGGCCGGTACGGGTGTGAATCCCATTTCATCCTCGACCGGAGCGGCAGCAGCCGGGTGCTCAGCGGCGGGAGCCGGAGCGGCAGCGGCAGGCGCCGGGTCAGCAACCGGGACGGCGGCATCGCCACCTTCGGCAAAAGCGTTGAGGCGCTTGATCAGGTCGCTGTCTTCGCCGGCGGGCTCGGATTCGGTCTGCTCCAGGACGGAGAGCAGGCCCTTGATACGGTCGAGCGATTCGAGGATCAGGCTGACGGCTGTCGGGGTAACGGCCAGTTCGCCGTCGCGGACCTTGCCGAGAACGTTCTCGCCGGCATGGGCGACCGATTCGAGCCGCGGCAGGCCGAGAAAGCCGCAGGTGCCCTTGATGGTGTGCACGATACGGAAGATGTTGCCGAGCAGCTGCGGATCGTTCGGGTTCTGCTCGAGCCGCACGAGCTCCTGATCGAGAAGCGAGAGGCTCTCGGAAGTCTCTGTCAGAAATTCGCGGAGAAGATCGTCCATGGCGGTCCCTTTGCTTCCTTGCAACCCGCAAATGCGGGCGAATTGACACGGTTGCCGTCCCGGTCGGCACCGTGCGCAAAACGTGACAGAGGAAGCTTAAGGAGGAGTGAAGGGTGCCCCTAGCGATACGCGCAGAATTCGTGACAAAACGCCTAAAATTGGCGATGTCAGGCCACGCACCAGGGCGTTGAAAACGCGCCCGAAAAACTAACGCGTGGCCGGCAGGCTGACCGAGAAATCGACGCGATCGGCGCCCGAATTGTGCATCAGCCGCGTCCCGGCACCCTCGGCAAGGCGGGCGGCGAGATAGGCCGGCACGGCCTTGGCGGTCAGATCCTTGATCACCGCCCCTGGACGCAGGGCAAGTTCGATATCGTCCGGGATGCGGGCGCCGGTGCCGAGAGCAATGGCGCTCACCGCCAGACCGGAACTGGTCTCGAATCGGACACGCACCGTGCCGCCGCGCGGCAGGGATTCCAGCGCGAGCAGCGTGAGATTCAGCGTGAGCTTCGCTCCCGGCCGGGTGGTTGCGGCCTCCAGCGCCTCATCCGGTGCCAGCCAGTCGAGCGTCACTCGACCTTCCTCGAACAGACCACTCGCGAGCCGGCGCGTTTCCGCCATCATGGCGCTCGCCGGCAGGGCATTGGCCGTTCCAAAAGCAATGCGGAACCACTGCAGCCGGCGTGACGCCTGTCGTGCCGAGGCGGCGATCAGGCTGGTGACTTCCGGATCCGGCCCCCCGCCCTCGCCGAGCAATTCGATGCCGTTGGCGACCGCGCCAATCGGTCCGACCAGGTCGTGGCACAAACGGGCGGCCATCAATTCGGCCAGCTGCAAATCCTGGGACATTATTCCCTCGTTCTCAACCCGACGCAGGGTTCGCCGACCCCGATCATAAGCGTGTAGATAGCATGTTCGCGCTGCTTGCACATGTAGCTAGAGGTTGCAGAATTACCAAATGATGCGGTGGCTTGTCTGTACGGTGGCGTTATTCCTGTTGCCCGAGCTGGCAGCGGCCCAAGGGACATCGTCTCCACTCCCGCCCGCATCCCTCGACCGGCTTCTTCTCGAAGCCGTCCGCGAAGGTCATGTGAACGCAACCGGGCAGCTCCTGGACCGGGGAGCCGACGCCAATGCCCGCGGCGAGACCGGACTCTCGGCCCTGATGAGCGCCAGCGCCGGCGGTCACGCTCTGATCGTGCGCCGATTGCTGGAGCACGGCGCTGACATCGCGGCGCGCGAGCCGCGTTACGGGGCCGATGCTCTCACCATCGCCGCCCGGCGCGGCCGGTTCGACATCGCGGTTGCCCTGCTGGAGCGCGGCGCCGACCCGAATACGGCCGAGACCCGTACCGGATTGACGGCCCTCGCGCTGGCCGCGGGTTCCGGCGGTGCCGAGCTGGTCGCCGAGTTCCTGGCGCGCGGTGCGAGCGTCACTGCGGCCTCGCAGGACGGCTTCACCGCGTTGATGGGAGGCGCCGTCAGCGGCAGTGACGCGGTCGTGCAACTGCTGCTGAACGCCCGTGCAGCCGTCAACGCCGCGCGGCAGGATGGCGCCACCGCCCTGTTCCTCGCGGCCGAGGCTGGACACGCGGTGATTGTGCGTCGGCTCGCGGACCACGGCGGCCGGGCTGACATCCCCACCACCGACGGCCTCACCCCCTTCGGACGTGCCGTGGCCCGAGGCGACGTCGTCACGGCAGCGGTGCTGATGGAGGCCGGAATCCCGCCCGACAGCCGGGAGCGTGGCGAGACGGGCCTGATGCGCGCCGTCAAGCGCGGGGACGAGCGCATGATCGACCTGTTGTTGACGGCCGGGGCAAACGTGAACGCGGTGAGCGAGCCGGACGGTCATACAGCGCTGATGCTGGCCGCCAATCGCGGCCTTGCTACCCTGGCCGAGCGATTGATCGCCGCTGGCGCGGATGTAAATATCCGGGCGCGCGATGGCTGGACGGCGGCCGCCGCGGCCGAGATGGCCGGCGAAAGCGAGCTGGCCGAAAGGCTACGGCGGGAAAGCCGGAGAGCCGCGCCATGATGGAGAGCCTGTTGAGCATCCGTACGGTCTGGACGGTCCTGGCAATGGTGGTCCTGCTGGCCAGCCCATGGCGCCCGGCCGGCGCCGCCGATGCGACCCGCGGTCAGGAGATCTACCGCAAATGCGCGAGCTGCCACACGATCGAGGCCAACGGGCGTAATCGCGCCGGTCCGCGCCTGCACGGCCTCTTCGGCCGGGTGGCCGGCAGCGTGGCGGATTATCGCTATTCCGAGGCCCTGAAGAGCTCGGGCATTATCTGGACCGACCAGACACTGGACGCCTATCTCAAGGATTCCGAGGCCTTCGTCCCCGGCACCAAGATGTATGGCGGCCTGTCCCAGGACCAGGATCGGGAGGATCTGATCGCCTATCTGAAGGGCGTCACGGCGGCGCCTTGAAGGGCCCGGATTTACCCCCAGAAATTCGACTGCAAAGGCTTGAAAAGCCGACAGAATCAGGTAAGCTTACAAGTACAGATTTCGCTTCTGGGAGGGAGCCAATGAAAGCCATTGTTCTCGGCATCGCGGCCACCGTCGTTCTTGCCGTCGTGGCCAGTGTTGCCCTCGAGCGCGCGCAGCAATCCTCGACCGAGCGCTACACCGCGCCGGCCAGCGTGCGGATCAGCCACGGCTCTTAAGCTCCCGCAGGCAAGACAGCACAAAGGCGCGGCCCCCGGGCCGCGCCTTTTGCTTTCGCAGGAAACGCAGATCGCCTAGGGCGCGATCTCGTTGCCCGACTCGATATCCCAGACCTTGATGACTTCGTCGTGGCCGCCGGACAGCGCGCGCCTGCCGTCGGGCGTGAAGGCCACGGTCCATACCGGCCGCTTGTGACCGCTGAACGAGCGGATCTCGGTCGCCGTCTCGACATCCCACAGCCGCACGCTGCGATCGCCGCCGCCCGACAGCGCTCGCTTCCCGTCGGGCGACAGGGCGACCGACGTCACGAATCCCGTATGCCCTTCGAGGGCCGCTTTCTCGCTACGCGTCTCCAGGTCCCAGACCCGCAGCGTGCCGTCGGTGCTGGCCGAGACCGCGCGCCTTCCGTCGCGGCTGACCGCAATGCTGTTGATGCTGTTGTTGTGGCCGGTGAGGTGCGCCAGCTCCTCCCCCTTGTCGACGTCCCACAGCTTCAGCGAATGGTCGTAGCTGCCCGAGAGCAGACGGCCATCCGGCAGGAACGCTACCGCCATGACGTTGGCCTGGTGACCTTCGAGCTTGCGGATCTCCTGACCCGTCGCGAGATCCCAGACCCGCACCGTACGATCCCAGCCGCCGGACGCCGCCCGTTTGCCGTCGCGCGTCACCGAGACGCTGGAGACGTTGTTGGCATGCCCGCTGAAGGTGCGGATGAGCGACCCGTCGGCGAGATTCCACAGCTTCAGCGTCGAATCCCAGCTGCCTGAGAGACCGGTCCGGCCGTCCGGGAGGAAAGCAATGCCGTTGACGCTGGCGCGATGGTCGTCGAAGACGCGCAGTTCCTTCTGGGTCGCGAGATCCCAGAGCCGGACGCTGTAATCCCAGCTCGCTGACAGCACGCTCGTGCCGTCAGGTGACACGGCGATGGCGTTGACGATCCCGCCATGGCCGGCCATCTCGGCGCGTACCGGCAGCGTGGCCGTTGCGGCCAGCAAGAACAAAAGACCCGCCGAAGCGGGTCTGAGGTGCGATCGAATACGAGAGAGTCTCGGCATCGAAAACGGCCCGAGCTTTACGCCCGGGCCGCCTGTCGTTTGGATCAATCGTCGCCGGCGCCGGCCTTGGTCTCGGCCGCCCAGACGCTGTGATGCTCCTTGGCCCAGCGCTCGTCGACCTGACCGGTGTACATGGCATCCCAGGCGCCTTCCATGCCCAGCGTGCCGATGTAGATGTGGCCGATGATCACCGCGATCAGGATCAGAGCGAAGATCGAGTGCAGCACGGCCATCAGCTGCTGCGTCTCCATCGCGCCGAACCAGAACGGGAACAGCAGGTAGAGACCCGACAGGCTGATGATGAAGCCCGCGATCATCACCGACCAGAAGACGACCTTCTGGCCGAAATTGAACTTCCTGGCCGGCGGATGCACGCCCTTCGCGAAGATTCCGCCGCCCTGCATGATCCACTGCCAGTCGTAGCGGTTCGGGAAGTTATGCCCGATCCAGATCACCAGCATGATCACGACGCCGAGCATGAACGGGAAGGCGGTGAAGTTGTGCAGCAGCTTGGCGAAGGCCGACCAGGACGCGAACGCCTCCGGCCCCAGCAGAGGCAGGAGAAGGTGGCGTCCGTAGGTTACGTTGAGACCGGTGATCGCCAGCGTGAGGAAGGCGCTCGCGGTCATCCAGTGGTTGAAGCGCTCAAACTCGTTGAAGCGCTCGATGGTGCGGCCGGACCGGCCGCCGTCGATCAGGATCGTGCCGCGGATGAGATAGAAGGCCGTCACCAGGGCGATCATCCCGAAGACCAGCCAGGCCCCCCAGGAACGGATGGTGCTGTTCATCGTGGCGCGCCAGTCGCGGCCCTGAGGCTGCACCAGCGTCGCCGCCTTGCGGTCGGGAATGGTGACGTTGCCCTGGACGCCCTGCAACGCGCGGAGCATGTCCGCTTCGGAGGGCGCCGTCAGGCCGGCCATCGGCCGCGCCGTCGGGTTGTTGTCGCCTCCCAGCGGCGCCTGCTGCGCCTGGGCCGAGACGGCGACACCGACCAGCAGCCCCGCCACGGCAATGGCGCGCAACACCCGGCCGAAGCTCGAAATGGTCTTCATGATGTTCGTCCTTCCGCTGGTGTTAGTAGCGCTGCGTGCCGAGACGCGAACCGAGCGCCCGCTGGGTGTCCGCGGCAGGAGTGCCGTCCATGACCGACCGCCCCAGATACGAGCCGCTCTTGCCCTCGCGCATGCCCTGCTCCCGGATCGAGAGCGCAACCGCCAGCACGGCAAAGAAAACAATGACGACCCAGCCGATCCACCGGCTACCCATGGTGTTCTCCATCGCAGAAACCCTCCTCAACGCTGCCCCGTGCGTTCCTGGCCTGGCCGTCATTGACCGCCGGACCATCGCCACTCGTGCTCCGAACGAAGCGGGCGGCAGGTCCGCCTGCCGCCCGTGTCGTCACCGCGTTACGACCGCGGCGGTTGACCGTACGCCGTGCTCCAGCCCCAAGCCCCCGAGCCGTAGCCGCGCTGCGCGGTACGCTCGCGGTAGATGCCGGCAATGACGTCGCCGTCACCGCCCAGCAGCGCCTTGGTGGCGCACATTTCCGCGCAGAGCGGCAGCTTGCCCTCGGCGATGCGGTTGCGGCCGTACTTGGCCAGCTCCGCCGGCGAGTGGTCGGCGTCCGGACCGCCGGCGCAGAAGGTGCACTTGTCCATCTTGCCGCGGCTGCCGAAATTGCCGGCCTGCGGATACTGAGGGGCTCCGAACGGGCAGGCGTAGAAGCAGTAGCCGCAGCCGATGCAGAGGGCCTTTGAGTGCAGGACCACGCCATCGGCCGTCTTGTAGAAGCAGTCGACCGGGCAGACCGCCATGCACGGCGCGTCGGTGCAGTGCATGCAGGCCATCGAGATCGAGCGCTCGCCGGGCTTGCCGTCATTGAGCGTGACGACACGGCGGCGGTTGATGCCCCACGGCACCTCGTGCTCGTTCTTGCAGGCCGTGACGCAGGCGTTGCACTCGATGCAGCGCTCGGCGTCGAGGAGGAACTTCATTCTGGCCATTGTCGTTTCTCCTTCGCCTTAGGCTTTTTCGATGCGGCAGAGCGAGGTTTTGGTCTCCTGCATCTGCGTCACCGGGTCATACCCGTAGGTCAAGGCGGTGTTCGCCGCCTCGCCGAGCACGATGGGATCTGTGCCCTGCGGGTAGCGGCTGCGCCGGTCCTGGCCCATCCAGTGGCCGGCGAAGTGGTACGGCATCCAGGCAACGCCCTTACCGACCCGGTCGGTCAGCATGGCCCGCACGCGGAGCCGCACCGGCTCCTTCGGGTCATCACCGTAGACGAGATCCTTGCTGTTCGGGCTGTAGACCCAGACGAACTCCCAGTTCTTGATGCCCTTGGCCGCCGCGTCCATCGGGTTGATCTCGATGAACATCTCCTGCTGCAGCTCGGCGAGCCACTTGTTGGAGCGGGTTTCGTCGCCACCGCCCTCGTATTCGACGAGGCGCCCCGAGGTTAGGACGGTCGGGTAGTCTTTGGAGAAATCGACGTCCTGGATCGACTTGTACTTGATCGGTACGCGCCAGTTCCGCCGGTCCGGATAGGTGGGGTACTTGGCGACCAGCTCGCGGTTCGGCGCATAGAGCGGCTCGCGGTGAGTTGGAACCGGGTCAGGGAAATTCCAGACGCTGGCCCGCGCCTTGCCGTTGCCGAACGGCGCGCAGCCGTGAGCGATGGCGACGCGGATGATGCCCGCCGAGAGGTCCGTCGACCAGGCGACCGCGTCGGGGTTCGCGCCGCCGATGCGCTCGATCGTCGTCCGCTCCTCGTCTGTGAGATCCTTGTCCCAGCCCAACTTCTTCAGCATGCCGTAGGTGAACTGCGGATGGCCGTCCTTGATTTCGGCGCCGACCGGATAGGATCCTTCGGCCAACAGCGGCACCTTGTTCGGGTCCTCGACGAAGAGCGCCCGGAAATTGAGACCGCCGTCCTTGACCGGCTTCGACGTGTCGTACAGCACGTGCGTTCCGGGATGCTTGTGCTCGGGCTTGCCCCAGCACGGCCAGGGCATGCCGTAGACCTCGCCGGCCACCGGTGTGCCCGCCTTGCCGAGCAGGCTCTTCGGATCGAAGTCCTGCAGATGGGTCATGTGCAGCTTGAGGCGTTCGGGCGACTGGCCCGAATAGCCGATGGTCAGCGTGCCCTTGTTGATCTCGCGCAGCACGTCCTCGGCCAGCACCTTGCCGTTCTCGACCTTGACGTTCTTGAACATCTGCTCGGCGAAGCCGAACTTCCTGGCGAAGAGGTACATGATGTCGAGGTCGGTCTTCGATTCGAAGATCGGATCGACGATCTTGTAGCCCCACTGCAGCGAACGGTTCGACGCGGTGCGCGAGCCATCCTGCTCCAGAGCCGAGCAGGCGGGCAGCAGGTAGATGCCGTCCCGGCGGTTTGACATGGCCGCGACCTGGATCGGGTGCGGATCGATGACGACCACCATGTCGATCTTGTCCAACGCCTTCATGACGTCGGGACCGCGCGTCTGCGTGTTGGCGCCGTGGCCCCAGTAGACCATCGCCTTCAGGTTGTTGGGCTGATCGAGGTTGTCCTTGCCGATCTTCTCGAGCACGCCGTCATGCCAGCGCGATTCGGGAATGCCGGGCGCCTCCATGAGGGCCTTCGACGCAAAACGGCCGAGCATGTAGTCGTAAGGCACGTCCCAGACGCGCGACCAATGACGCCAGGCGCCCTCGACCACGCCGTAATAGGCCGGCAGAGTCGACGGATCGACGCCCATGTCGGTGGCGCCCTGCACGTTGCAGTGGCCACGGTAGATGTTGGCGCCGCCGCCCGCCGTGCCGATCACGCCGTGAGCCAGGCCGAGGACGCAATAGGCACGCACGTTGGCCGTGCCGACCGTGTGCTGCGTGCCGCCCATGCACCAGATGATGGTAAAGGGCCGGTTGTTCGCCAGGGTCTGCGCCACGCGGCGGAGCTGGGCACCCGGCACGCCGGTGATGCGTTCGACCTCGGCCGGGTTGTACTTGGCGACTTCCTTGCGCACGTCGTCGAAGCCGTAGACGCGCTGCTGGATGTACTGCTTGTCCTCCCAGCCATTCTCCAGCGTATGCCAGAGGATGCCCCAGATCAGCGCGATGTCCGTGCCCGGGCGCATGCGGACATGCTCTGTCGAGTGCGCCGCGGTACGGGTGAAGCGCGGATCGCAGACGATGAACGGCGCGTTGTTGTTCTCCTTGCCGCGCAGCATGTGGATCAGCGACACCGGATGCGCCTCGGCGGGATTGCCGCCGATCAGGAACAGCGCGCGGCTGTTCTGGATGTCGTTGTAGGAATTGGTCATCGCGCCATAGCCCCAGGTCTGGGCGACGCCGGCGACCGTGGTCGAATGGCAGATGCGGGCCTGGTGGTCGACGTTGTTCGTGCCCCAGAAGGCGGCAAACTTGCGGAACCAGTAGGCGCCTTCGTTGGTGAACTTGGCGGAGCCGAGCCAGTAGACCGAATCCTGGCCGGCCGTCTCGCGGATCTTGAGCATGCGGTCGCCGACTTCGTTGATCGCCTGGTCCCAGCTCATCCGCTCCCAGCGGCCGTTGACCAGTTTCATCGGGTACTTGATGCGGCGCTCGCCGATGCAGACCTCGCGGATCGCCGCCCCCTTGGCGCAGTGTCCGCCGAGGTTGATCGGCGATTCGAAGGTCGGCTCCTGGCTGACCCACACGCCGTTGACGACTTCGGCGGTGACCGTGCAGCCCACCGAGCAGTGGGTGCAGGTGTTCTTGATCAGCTTCACGTCGCCGCTGGCCGCGCGCGGCGCCTGGGCGTCGGCCCGCTTCACCGTGCCGAGGGAGATGGTCGAGGCGGCGGCGACGGCGCCGGCGGCAAGACCGGAGCGGCGCAGGAAGGTGCGGCGATCAACGGCGCCGCCGGTGACACCGGCGAGCGCCTTGCTCAGGCGGGTGCCGGCGAGATGGCTGGATTTGCGCGTCAGCATTCTGGGTCTCCCGCCTTAGAACTTCGACAGTTCGTAGTAGCGCTTCACGTGATCGGTCTCGCGATAGCCCTGGCTCTGGGGCACCGCATCGGCAGCTTGGGCCGGCGCCGGTTCCGCGCCAAGGCCGGCGGCCACGCCGGCGGCGGCGCCGAGGCCTGCCGTTTTGAAGAACTCGCGCCGCGTCGGCGACTTCGGAGTTTTGTTGTCGGTCATCGTTCGGTTCTCCTCTGCGAGCTAGCGGTTGTGCCTCACGCCGCCTGGTCTTCGGCGACGAGGGCAAAGGCCTGGATTTCGATGTCGATGAACAGCCGGCCGAGCCTGGCGACCGGCATGTAGAACACGGCATTCTTGGCGGCTTCGAGGTCGGCGAAGAAACGCGGCGCCCAGGGGCCAAGGTGAGCGTCGAAGAAACGGCGCTGTTCACCGAGGCTGGCGGGCCTGTCAAAGGCGCCGGTGATCAGGCCGGCCATCATCTCGCAGAGCGAGCCGATGTGATCCTCGGGGTCGGGTACGCCGTCCGCACGAACGATGCCGAGCTTCGCCATATCGCCGCGCAGATTGGCCAGCGGCTTCGAATTCAGGAAACCGGTCAGGTAATAGGAGGCGTACGGCAGCACCTCGCCGCGTGCGACTCCGACAAACACATCCTGGTATTCGTCACGGAGGCGGCGGGAGTCCATTTTGCGGGCGGCAGCCCCCAGCGCGACAAGCGCCTGCCCGAGCTCGGTCTCATCGCCCGAGAACGCTGCAACCTTCGTCAGCAGTTCCGCATCGGGCGCAGACGTGAGCAACCGGCCCAGCAGCGCATAGAACTGCGCGCGGGTCTGGTCCTCTTCAGCGATCTGTTGCGTCGATCGATCTGGTTGCAAGGACGCCTCCCAACGTCCAAACACCGAGCCACCTGCTCTTCGTGGTCATACCGCAGCCTCTTGCGGGCCGTCCGTCAGCCCCTAATCACAGGGCTTCAGACCACGTTAACTGTAAGGAATTAGATGTTTTTTTAAGCAACCCGTCAAGCTGCTTAATATTTGATTCCAAAGAGAAATATGTAATGCATGCATATCTGTGCGCAAAAACGCACAGCGCGCGCAGAACGGCCCCACGCTTATCCCGAGCTTTGCTTACCGGTCTCTTCGGCCGCTCCTTTGTCCGACACTTCAACGGCCGGCGATTCGCCCGGCGGCTTGGCATCAGTAACCGCCTGCCTGGCGCGCTCCGCCGCCTCCCTGGCGGCCGCGGCGATGGCCTCAAGCGCGGGACTGACCAGCGGCTTGATCCCGTCATTGCCGGTGTAGTCCCAGGCATGAATGTCGAGCAGTTCCGGCACGGCCAAAGCCGGATCCGTCGACCACATGCGACGCAAGGCTTTCAGCCGCAGATCCTCAGGCACAGCCTTATGCATGAACATCGAGTAGTCGGAGTCCTTGCCGAGGCTTTCGATGGAGGGGAGCTTCGACAGATCGAAGCCTTCTTCGGGCTTCTGTTCGGGCTGCGGTTCGGTCTTCAGCTCCGCCCCCTTGACCGGCGACGCGGGTGTCTCGACCTCCTGCTTGCGGCGCGACCAACGCGCCAGGAAGCTCTCGTCCCCGCGGCTCACCGCAAGCTCCCGCTTTTCGGCTTGTCGCGGCCTCGCTTGCGCTTGCGGAACTGCTCCTCGACGTGGAACGCCGCGACATAAGCGTCAAGCCAGGCCCCAATCTCCGGCGGCATCGGCACCCGGTCGACCACGGCCTGTCCGCCCTCCATGTAGGCCTCGGCGTCGGCAGGCGAGGGCGAGACGAGCGCCACCGCCATACCCTGCGGCGCCGACGAGTCCTCGCGCAGCACGACATAGATTCCCGGCCGCTCGGCCTGGAGATTCATCCGGTATGACACCGTCTCGTTGGTGAACAATTCCATGGTGAAGACCCCGGCAAAGAATCGCGTCGCCCCCCCCTCCTCGCGCATCACGCTCCACGGCGCTAGCGGAGGAATGACCGTCAGCACTTCGACCGGCTGCCAGACGAAATCCTGCCAGACGCTCTTCGCCTTGCGCCGCTCGACGATAAGGCCGACATCGAGCGTCTCGTGGCGATCCATCGCCGGCGGTGCGGGCTCTTCACTCACGCAAGCAGTTTCTCCGCTTCAGCCAGGTCTTCCGGCCGGTTGGCGTTGAAGAACGGATCCAGCGGCGTCGCCGCGAACTCGACCGTCGCGAGCTTATAGCGCGCGGTCCAGCGATCGACCTTGTAAATCTGCTCCTCGACCAGCGCGCGGCGCAAGTCGTCGCGCAGGCTGACGCGCCACAGACCGAAGACCGGATGCGTCTGGCCGCCTGACGCCGCAACGGCGAGGTCGGCGCCCTCCGCCGCGACCGCGGCGACGAAGCGCTGCACCAGATCGAGCGGCAGAAATGGCGCATCGCCGGCGAAGCTCGCCACCCAGGGGCAGTGCGGCGCGTGGATTGCAGCCCAATCGAGCCCGGCCAGCACACCCCCGAGCGGCCCGACGAAGCCTTGGACGCTGTCCGCCACCACCGGCAGGTTGAACGCGGCAAAGCGCCCCGGGTCGCCGTTGGCATTGAGCGCCAGGACATCGACCTGCGACCGCGCCCGCTCGACAATGCGCGCCAGGATCGGCCGGCCGGCGAGCAACCGCAGGCATTTGTCGCCGCCGCCCATACGGCGCGACTGGCCTCCCGCAAGAATCACTCCGGCAACCTCGTCCATCGTCCCTCCTGCCATCCAAGATGGGGCAAATGCGACAAGCCGGCCAGTGAGTCGCCGTAACTCATCCTAGAGTCCTGAGATTCAAGCCCTTTACGGGATATTAACCATACTGCAATTAAGCTAGTTTGTTAGAATCTCTAAGTCGGTTCGGATTTCGCTACCGGACTAGGATCGCCAATGCGCCCTGTCATCCAGCGTCCCTGCCTGCCTCTCGTGATCGGCGCGCCGCGCAGCGGCTTCGTGCTGTGCCTGAGCGTGCTGCAGCACCTCGCCATGCTTTTTCCGCCCAAGGGCGACCTGCGGCAGGGCGTGCTCAATCTCTTCGTCAGCGGCCTCAACGACGTCATCGCCTCCGGCATACGCGGTGTCTTCGCGCGCCACGGCATGGCCGACAAGATGGTCTACAACGGCAACTTCCAGCAGCTGCGCGGCGGGCCCAGCTGGCTGCGCCGCGACGGGCTCCGCGCCTCGTTCCGCAAATACATCGGCATGGTCGGTGCGGGCGATCTGAGCCTGAACATCTCCCACCCGCGCCAGGTGCTCGACCAGGACCGCATCGTCAGCTCGCACACCGACCCGGCGCTGTGGGTCGAACTGCCGGAATACGCCGACTACGTGAAATTCTCCTCGATCCGCAATCCGCCGGGCATTCTCAACTCGGCCTGCTTCTCGTTGAACGCGCTGACCTCGGAATACATCCAGCGCTTCATGCCGCAGGAGAAGGACAACGACGAGATCCGCCAGGTACTCGGCATCTACAAGCTGACCGACCTCACCTTCTTCGAAGGCCTGGCCTCATTCCTCAAGACCTATTTCGACCAGTTCATGCCGGTGCGCGACAAGTTCCACATCATGCGCTGGGAAGACCTGATCACCGCCCCGATCCCGACCATCAAGGCGATGGGCCAGGCGATCAGCCTCGACGTTGCCGATCCGGTCTGCGCCGGAATCTGGGCGAAGCTCGATCACGTGAACCTGACAGGCCATCACAAGCACAACTATCGCGTCGGCAAGGGCATCGTCGGCGACTGGCAGCGCAGCCTGACCAACCATCACCTCGAGATCATCCGCAAGAAAGGACTCGAGCCGGCGATGAAAGAGTTCGGCTACGGGCCGATCGAATACCTGGATGAGTCGCAGTACACCGACTACCAGAAGGAGATCGACGACTGCATCCGCCGCGGCGAAGTGCGCGACCGCACCGCCGACCGCGATCTCTTCGGCTTCGCCTTCAACAAGAGCAACATCGACGCTTCCAAGTTCCAGTTCCGCCGCTTCCCCTGGAAGACGCACACGCAGCTCGAGCGTTCCTGCTTCGGCGACATCGCCATGGAGCAGGAGATCTGGGAAGTCGCGGAGGACACCACCGGCCGGGTCAACGCCGTGCTCGACGAGATCGTGCAGGGCGACTACCACATCGCCCGCACGGCGAACGCCGCGATCGACCAGCTGGAGAAGAAGTTCTCCGGAAGTTTCGCTGGCGCCGACAACAGCAACTTCACCCAGTCATTGCAATATGCAAGAGAGCTCACGCGGCATTACTTCATGCCGGTGCCCGTCCATTCATGAGATTGATGCAAGATGCGCAGACTTGAATTCGTCCCGCCCGCCGAAAATGCCTTTGTCGATGCTGTCGGCGCAGCACTACGCAACAGCGCCCGGCGGATCCTGCTTCCGGACACCGGTCCGCTGGCGAGCCAGGTCGCGTTGCGCCTGCGCGCCCAGATGCCGGATATCGCGATCGAGACGGCGCCCTCGGCAGGCGATCCCGCGCCGGTCGTCGTCCTTTGTGAGACCGATGGCGAGAACCTGACCGCCGCGCTCATGGAGCAGATGGACCGGTCCTCGGTTCAGGTGATCGCGCCCGTCACCGACTGGATCTGGAACCGGCGCTCGCTGTTTCTCATCTCGATTCCCAAATCCGGCACCCACCTGCTGATGGAACTCGCGGAGGCCTTTGGCTATCGCAGCGGCGAAGAGGCGCCGCCCGAGGCCGTTCCCGGCGCCTGGCACTATCTCGAGTTCACCAACTCCCACACCGCGGCCCCCGATTTCTTCATCGACACGGTGCGTCGCGCGCCGCACGGCAACCGTGCCCATTCCTTCACGCGCACGCCCTCGCTGTTCATCTACCGCAACCCGCTCGACATCGTGGCGTCCGAGGCGAACTACTACCAGGAAGACGGTGCCACCGTGTTCGCCGGCTATCTCGACGCGCTGAGCTACGAAGAGCGCCTGCTCCGCCTGATCAACGACCCGTGGCTGATGGGCTCGATCCGTGACCGCGTGGGCAAGTTCGCCGCCTGGCTCGATTTCGGCAGCGTCATCCCGGTCTCCTTTGAGGAGCTGGTCGGCCCGCAGGGCGGCGGCGACGCCGCGGTGCAGGCCGATCTCATCTGGTCGCTGATGCTGCGCTTGCACGTGCCCGGCAAGCCTGCGGACATCGCCACAAAGGTGTTCAACCCCAACAGCCCGACCTTCCGCTTCGGCAAGATCGGCGGCCACCAGAACCGTTTCAACGATGCGGCGTGGGAGAAATTCCGCGCCCTGCCCCAGGACTTCATGGAAGCCTACGGCTTTGCGCAGCGCCCGGCCTCAGGCCCCTGGCTGCCCAGCCGCGCCGACGAATTCCGCCGCCGCGCGCCGCGCTACAGCAAGATCGACATGGGAGCCACGCCGTTCCTGGTGCGCCAGAACTATCTCGGCCACAACATCCTCCGCTATCGCGGCCGCTTCTGGGCCATGCCGCACGGCTTTCCGTTCGGCGATCTGATGAAAGCGCCACCCGAGGCGTTCAAGATGATGCTCTCGGCCGAGGACCCCGCGACGCTCGAGTTCCTGGTGCAGAGCAAGCTGATCCTCAACTACAACCGCAACACGGCGTAAGCCGGCGCCCCTCGGAACGGATCCCACGTGTCGGCCCCCACAGGCGTCGCAGACACCGTACGGCTGGAGCATCTGCGCCAGCTCGAAGCGGAAAGCATCCACATCTTCCGCGAGGTCGCCGCCGAGTTCCGCCGGCCGGTGATGATGTATTCGATCGGCAAGGACAGCTCGGTCATGCTGCGCCTGGCGCAGAAGGCGTTCTTTCCTGGCCGCATCCCCTTCCCGCTGCTCCACGTCGACACCAAGTGGAAGTTCCGCGAGATGGTCGAGTTTCGCGACCGGCGGGCGCGCGAGGACGGGTTTGAGCTGCTCGTGCACACCAATGCCGAGGGCCTCGCTCAGGGGATCAACCCATTCGATCACGGCTCCTCCTACACCGATGTGATGAAGACACAGGCGCTCAAGCAGGCGCTCGGCCAGCACGGCTTCGACGCGGCGTTCGGCGGCGCCCGGCGTGACGAGGAGAAATCCCGCGCCAAGGAGCGCGTCTTCTCCTTCCGCACCCAGACTCATCAATGGGACCCGCGCAAGCAGCGGCCGGAGATCTGGAACCTCTACAACACGCGGGTGAACGCGGGCGAAAGCATCCGCGTCTTTCCGCTGTCGAACTGGACCGAGCTCGACGTCTGGCTCTACATCCACCTTGAGAAGATTCCCGTGGTCCCGCTTTACTTCGCCAGGGAGCGGCCGACCGTCGAGCGCGATGGCTCAATCTTCATGCTCGACGACGAACGGTTTCGGCTGAAGCCCGGCGAGCAGGCTCGCCCGCGCAAGGTGCGCTTCCGCACGCTGGGTTGCTATCCGCTCACCGCCGGCATCCTGTCGGACGCCGAGACCCTGCCGGAGATCATCGTCGAGACCATGGGCAGCACCTCCTCCGAGCGTCAGGGCCGGGTCATCGACCACGACCAGGCCGCGTCGATGGAGCGCAAGAAGCAGGAGGGCTATTTCTGATGCGCGCCGCCGAACAGGCCGCGCGCCGGCAGCTCGACGCGTTCCTGCAGCGCCAGGCCGAGAAGCCGTCGCTGCGCTTCGTCACCTGCGGCAGCGTTGACGACGGCAAGAGCACGCTGATGGGCCGCCTCCTGTTCGAGGCTGGCGCCCTGCTCGAAGACCAGGCGAAGACGGTCGAGCGCGATAGCCGCCGCTACGGCACCGCCGGCGACAACGTCGACTATGCGCTGCTCTTCGACGGGCTCGATGCCGAGCGCCAGCAAGGCATCACCATCGACGTCGCCTATCGCTATTTCTCCACGGATCGCCGCCGTTTCACCATCATCGACGCGCCCGGCCACGAGCAGTTCACCCGCAACATGGTGACCGGCGCCTCGAATGCCGACGCCGCCATCGTCCTGGTCGACGCCCGCAAGGGCATCCTGCCGCAGACCCGCCGGCACTCGCACATCGTCTCGCTGCTCGGCGTCCGTCACGTCGTCCTGGCCGTGAACAAGATGGACCAGGTCGAGTACGGTCAGCAGCGCTTCGAGACCATCGTCAGCGAGTATCGGGCCTTCGCCGCCAGGATCGGCCTCGACGCGTTCACGCCCATTCCGCTTTCCGCCCTGCGCGGCGACAACGTCGTGCGCCGCTCGCCGGCGATGCCCTGGTATCAGGGCCCCGCCCTTCTCGAATGGCTCGAAGCCGTACCGTCGACCCGCGCCGAGGGCGAGTCCCTTCGCATGTGGGTGCAGTGGGTGTCGCGCCCAGATCAGGATTTCCGCGGCCTTGCCGGCACTATTGCCCATGGCACCGTGCGGCCGGGCGACCGGGTGCGTATCCTTCCGTCTGGCAAGACCAGCGCCGTAGCCCGCATCGTCACAATGGATGGCGATCTCAAATCGGCATCGGCCGGCGACGCCGTCACGCTCACGCTGCGTGACGAGATCGACGCCAGCCGCGGCGAAGCCGTGGTCGCCGAGACCGATCCGCCCGAGCAGGCCGATCAGTTCCATGTCTCGCTGGTATGGATGAGCGAGGAGCCTCTGCTTCCCGGCCGCGGCTACCTGGTCAAGATCGGCAGCCGCACGGTCGTCGGCCAGGTCACCGATATCCGCTACCGCGTCAACGTCGACGACCTGTCGCATCTCGCTGCCAAGCGGCTGGAGCTCAATGAGATCGGTGTGGTCAATCTCAGCCTCGACCGGCCGGTGCCGTTCGAGGCGTACGCAAAATCGAAGGCTTTCGGCGGCTTCATCCTCATCGACCGGCTGAGCAACGCCACGGTCGGCTGCGGCATGATCGGCTACGCGCTCCGCCGCTCGGCCAATATCCAGTGGCAGCACATTGAGGTCGATCGGCAGGCCCGTGCCTCGCTGATGCGCCAGAAGCCCTGCGTGCTGTGGTTCACCGGCCTCTCGGGCTCCGGCAAGTCGACCCTCGCCAACCTGATCGAGAAGCGGCTGCACGCCGCCGGCAACCACACCTATCTGGTGGACGGCGACAACGTCCGTCACGGGCTGAACAAGGATCTGGGCTTCACCCCGGAAGACCGCGTCGAGAACGTCCGCCGCGTCGGCGAACTCGCCCGCCTGATGGCCGATGCCGGGCTGATCGTCCTCGTCTCGCTGATCTCACCCTTCCGCAACGAGCGCCAGATGGCGCGTGAGCGGCTGGACACGGGTGAGTTCCTCGAGGTCTTCGTCGACACGCCGCTGGAGGAATGCGAGCGGCGCGATCCCAAGGGCCTCTATCGCAAGGCGCGCGCCGGGGCGCTGAAGAACTTCACCGGCATCGACTCGCCCTACGAGGCGCCGCTCAACCCCGAGCTCGTCCTGAAGACGATGGATGCGTCGCCGGAGAAGCTCGTTGACCGCGTACTCGAGGAACTGCGCCAGCGGCGCATCATCTCGGCCTGAGCGTCAATCGCCGTCCACGCTTGCCTTGCGGCTGCGGCCCTCTTCGACCACGCTGCGCGCGTCCGCGTCGTAGACGATGCGCTCCGCGCCCGAGAGCACGATGAAGCGGCTGCCCTTGGCCCGACCGATCAGCGTCAGGTTCGCCTTGCGCGCCAGCTCCACGCCCCAGGCGGTGAAGCCCGAGCGCGAGACCAGGATCGGGATACGCATCTGCACCGTCTTGATCACCATCTCCGAGGTCAGCCGGCCGGTGGTGTAGAACAGCTTGCCCTCGGGCTTGATGCCCTCCATGAACATGTAGCCGGCGATCTTGTCGATGGCGTTGTGCCGGCCGACATCCTCCATGTAGACCAGCGGCCGATCCTCCTCGCAGAGCACGCAGCCGTGGATGGCACCGGCCTCAAGATAGAGGCTGGGGGCCGTATTGATCTTCTTGGTCAGCTTGTAGAGCCAGGAGGTCTTGAGCACCGCGTCCTTCGGCAGCGCAACGTCCTCGAACTTCTCCATCAAGTCGCCGAACACCGTGCCCTGGGCACAGCCCGAGGTCAGGGTCTTCTTCTTGAGCTTCTCCTCGAAATCGGTCTTGCGCTCGGTGCGCACCACCACCGTGTCGATCTCCATATCGACATCGATGCCGGTGATCGTGTCATCCGGCCGCAGCATGTTCTGGTTGATCAGGTAGCCGACTGCCAGATACTCGGGATAGTCGCCGATCGTCATCATGGTGACGATCTCCTGCCCGTTCAGGAACAGGGTCAGCGGGCGTTCGACCACGACTGAGGTCTCGATTCGCTCGCCCTTCTCGTCCTGGCCCGTGACGCGCTGCGTCAGCCGCGGATCGTCGGGCTTGGGGAGGACAGCGAATTCCTTCATGCGCCGACTATGGCGCCGCTAACCCGGCGGCACAAGCAAGGGCGGGCCCCGCTTCCGCTAGCGCTCAACCCCGATGCGCCTGCGCAAATACGCCGCTTGCCTGCACCGCCGGGAACGACTCCCGCCGGAAAACCGGACGACGCCTAACGGCGGCGGCGCGGCAGCTTGACCGGGCGCTCGCCGTAGAGGGCGAGCATCGGAACGTAAATCGCGAGGGCGACGGCCACGGCACCAAGGATTGGGTAGTACGACATGGGTGCGGTTCTAGCTCGTAAGAGGCCGACAGCCGGTGTGGTTACGCACCCGTTTTAGCCGGCAATGGTTAACACGGGTTTAAACCTGGAAATCGCTCATCTTTTTGTCACATGGAGCAACCCGATCCCAAAATTCGGAAATTGCCGTTTCTTCCGGAAATCGCTAGTGGTAATGATTTTTTGCAGCTTTATGCAGGAGTTTGCATTTGCAAGACATCGCCGCCGCGTTGGGAGCCGCGTTGCGGATGATCGGCGGGCTTGATCCAAGCCTGCTCGGCATCGTCGCACTCAGCATCAAGGTCAGCCTGGCCGCAGTCGCGGTCGCGACACTTCTTGGCCTGCCCTTGGGCGCCGTGGTGGCTCTGAGCCGCTTTCCCGGCCGTCGTGGCGTGATCATCGCTCTCAACGCCCTGATGGGCCTGCCGCCCGTGGTCGTCGGCCTGTTCGTCTATCTGATGCTCTCGCGCGCCGGACCGCTTGGCCCGCTCGGCCTGCTGTTCACACCGGGCGCCATGATCATCGCCCAGGCGATCCTGATCACGCCCATCGTCGCCGCCCTCGCACGCCAGGTCGTCGAAGACGCCTGGGCCGAGTACCAGGAGCAGCTGCGTTCGCTGGGCGCGCCGCCGCGCCGCGCCCTGTGGACCCTGCTCTGGGATACGCGCTTCTCGCTGGTCACCGTCGTCCTGGCCGGCTTCGGCCGGGCCGCCGCCGAAGTGGGCGCCGTTATCATGGTCGGTGGCAATATCGACGGCGTCACCCGGGTGATGACCACGGCCATCGCGCTGGAGACCAGCAAAGGCGACCTGCCGCTGGCGCTGGGCCTCGGCCTGATTCTGATGACCCTGGTGCTGGCGGCCAACACTGCCGCCTACGCGATCAAGGAGGCGGCCCAGCGCCGCTTCGGCTGATGCACGCCGGTGTCACCCTCCTTCCCCTCGTGCTCGATCGCGTCTCCTACGCGGTCAACGGAACGCCGTTGATCCGCGAGCTGAGCGTCACCCTGAGCGCCGGCTCGCGCACACTGATCCTCGGATCCAACGGGGCTGGCAAGAGCCTGACCCTGCGACTCTGCCACGGCTTGATCCAGCCGAGTTCAGGTAGCGTGCGCTGGACCGGGCCGTTCTCCGGCGACCCGATGCGCCGACAGGCCATGGTTTTCCAGCGGCCGGTGATGCTGCGCCGCTCGGCGCTGGCCAATGTCGCCTACGGCCTCAAGCTCGCTGGCATGGCGAAGCGCGAACGCGAGGAACGCGCGCGCCAGATGCTGGAACGCGTCGGCCTCGCGGCCCTGGCCGACCGACCGGCCCGTTCGATGTCCGGCGGCGAGCAGCAACGCGTCGCCCTTGCCCGCGCCTGGGCCCTGCAGCCCGAAGTGCTGTTCCTCGACGAGCCCACCGCCAGTCTCGATCCGGCGGCCTCGCGCGCTGTCGAGACGATCATCCGCGCCATCCACGAGGCCGGCACCAAGATCATCATGACCACCCACAATCTCGCGCAGGCACGCCGCCTGGCCGACGAGATCCTGTTCATCGACCGCGGGCGTCTCGTCGAGCGCACCGCAGCCCATCAATTCTTCCGTGCGCCGACAACGCCGGAAGCCACCGCTTTCTTGAGGGAGGAGTCACTATGAAGTTTACCCGTCGTTCGCTGCTTGCAGCCGTTGCCTTGGCTGCGGCTTTCACCTTGCCCGCCCAGGCGCAGGAGAGGTTCATCATCGTCTCGTCGACCACGTCGACCCAGGATTCCGGCTTGTTCGGCCACATCCTGCCGCTCTTCAAGGCGAAGACCGGCATCGACGTCCGCGTCGTGGCGCAGGGCACCGGACAGGCTCTCGACACCGGCCGCCGCGGCGACGCCGATGTCGTGTTCGTCCATGACAAGGCGGCCGAGGAGAAGTTCGTCACCGATGGCTTCAGCACCGAGCGACGCGAAGTCATGTACAACGATTTCGTCCTGATCGGACCGAAATCCGACCCGGCGAAGGTCGCCGGTTCCAAGGACATCTCGGCCTCGCTCAAGAAAATCGCCGACGCCAAGGCGCCCTTCGCCTCGCGTGGCGACAAGAGCGGCACGCACGCCGCCGAGCTGCGCCTGTGGCGTGTCGCCGGCGTCGATGTCGAGAAAGACAAGGGCACGTGGTACCGCGAGCTCGGCCAGGGCATGGGCCCGACCCTCAACACCGCCTCCGCCATGAACGGCTATGTCCTCGCGGACCGCGCCACCTGGCTGAACTTCAAGAACCGCGCCGACCTGACCATCGTGGTCGAGGGCGACCAGCGGCTGTTCAACCAGTACGGCATCATGCTGGTGAATCCGGCCAAGCACACGCACGTGAAGAAGGACATGGGCCAGGCCTTCGTCGACTGGATCACCTCGCCGGAAGGCCAGAAAGCCATCTCCGACTACAAGATCGGCGGCGAATCCCTGTTCTTCCCGAACTTCCGCAAGACCGGGACGTGAGGGCGCCATGAAGCGCTGGCTGCTGGCGGCGGTCTTCACCATGGCGGCTTCGTCGCTCCACGCCCAGGAGCCGGTCCGGCTCTACGCCGCCGGCAGCCTGCGCGCCGCCCTCACCGACGTAACCAACGCGTTCACTCAGGACCAGGGTCCGAAGGTCGCCGCGACCTTCGGCGCCTCCGGCCTGCTGCGCGAGCGTATCGAGAAGGGCGAACCGGCGGAGGTCTTCGCTTCCGCCGACATGCAGCACCCCACGACGCTGATGAAGTCCGGCAAGGCAGGGCCGGTGACACTGTTCGTGCGCAACCAGCTCTGTGCCCTCGTCCAACCGGGGCTCTCGGTGACATCGCCTACTCTCCTCGACCGCCTTCTGGACCCAACGGTGCGGGTCGGCACCTCCACACCGAAGAACGACCCCTCCGGCGACTACACGTGGGTGATGTTCGAGAAGGCCGAAAAGCTGAAGGCCGGCAGCTTCAAGACTCTTGACGCCAAGGCGCTCAAGCTCGTGGGGGCCGCGGACTCCCCGCAGCCTCCGGCTGGTCGTACCGCCTATGGCTGGCTGATGGCCGACAAGAAGGCCGATCTCTTCATCACCTACTGCACCAACGCGATCCTGGCAGCTGCGGAAGTGCAAGGCCTGCAGATCGTGCAAATCCCGGAGGCCCTCGCCGTCGGGGCGGATTACGGTCTGACCGTGCTGAAAGGGGCGCGTACGGACGCGAGCTTCCTGGCGCTGTATATTCTCTCTCCGGCCGGTCAGCAGATCCTGGCGCGTCACGGCTTCACCGCCGTGGCGTTGCCGATGCCCGGCAGCTAACCGTCGGAGATCAGAATGAAGCTCAGCGCGCGCAACGTCCTTAAAGGCAAGGTTACGTCGGTGGTCAAGGGCGCCACCACGGCGCATGTGAAGATCGATATCGGCGGCGGCGCCATCGTCACCGCCTCGATCACCAATGACGCTGCAAACGATCTCAAGCTCAAGAAAGGCGACAAGGCCTTCGCCATCATCAAGGCCTCGGACGTCATCGTCGGAAAATAGGATGCGGCTCTCCCGCCGCCGCCTTGTGGGTCTTGCCGGAACGGCGCTTGCGGCGCCGGCGCTGATCCGTCCGGCACGCGCCGCCCGCGTCTTCGTCGATTCCGCGGGACGGCGCGTCAACGTGCCCGACCGGGTCACCCGTGTGTTCGCCGCGGGCCCGCCGGCCACAATCCTGCTCTTCGCCCTGGCACCCGACACGCTGCTGGGCTGGAGCCGCACTTTCCATCCGGCCGAACGCGAGTTCGTGCCCGAGAAATACGCCGACCTGCCGGAGCTCGGACGCCTGACCGGCCGCGGCAACACGGCTAATGTCGAGATCATCCTGGCCGCGAAGCCTGACGTCATCTTCGATTACGGCACGGTCAACCCGACCTATGTCTCGCTGGCCGACCGGGTGCAGGAGCAGACCGGAGTTCCCTATGTTCTGATCGACGGCGCCTTCGGTGCGATGGAAGACGCTATCATACGCATGGGCGAGCTGCTGGCTAAGCCCGAGGCGGCTACCGAACTCGCCTCCTATGTGCGCAACACACTGACCACGATCGACAGGATGCTGGCGCGGCGGCCCGCGGGCCAGCGTCCGCGCGTCTACTACGCCCGCGGCCCCAAGGGCATTGACACCGCGCTGGGCGGCTCGATCACGGTCGAGAGCATCGAGCGCGTTGGCGCCATCAACGTCGCGGCCGAGGCGCTCGGCCGCGGCGGCACGGCCACCGTGTCGCTCGAGCAGATCCTCGCCTGGAACCCGGACACGATTGTCACCCTCGACGAGAACTTCCACCGCGCGGCGCAGACGGACCCGTCGTGGCGCGGTGTCGCGGCGGTCCGCCAGAACCGCATCTATCTCGCCCCTCGCCTGCCCTTCGGCTGGGTCGACTTCCCGCCCTCGATCAACCGCCTGATCGGGTTGCGGTGGCTGGCCCGGGTGCTGTATCCGGGCCTCTATGCCGGCGACCTGCCCCACGAGACGCGCGACTTCTATCGCCGCTTCTACCACCGCACGCCCGACGACGCGCAGATCGCGCGCCTGCTTGGCCCTGCCCTGTCGCGCGGCTGAACGTCCTCCCTCATGAACGCCCGCCGGCTTGTCCTCCTGCTGCCGGTGGCAGTGCTCGCCGTCGCTATCGTCGCCGCGTTCGCCATCGGCAAATATCCTGTGGCGCCGGCCGATGCGCTGGCCGTGCTGTGGGCCAAGCTGACCGGCGGCACCCACGGCGCCTCCGAGGCGGTTGAGACCGTGGTGATGCGCATCCGCGGACCCCGGATCGCCGCCGCCCTCCTGGTTGGCGCCGCCCTGGCGGCCGCCGGAGCCGCGTATCAGGGTCTGTTCCGCAATCCGCTGGTCTCGCCGGACATCCTCGGCGTCTCCTCGGGCGCAGCACTGGGCGCGGTGATCGGCATCTTCCTCTCCCTGCCGGTCATTGCCATTCAGGGCCTGTCCTTCGTCGGCGGTCTCGGTGCCGTTGCGGTGGTCTACGGCGTCGCCACGACCGTCCGCGGCCACGACCCAGTACTGGTGCTGGTGCTGGCCGGCGTCGCGATCGGCGCCCTGTTCGGCGCCGGCGTCGCCCTGCTCAAGTACATCGCCGACCCCTACAACCAGCTCCCCGCCATCACCTTCTGGCTGCTCGGCAGCCTGGCCGGCGCGGCACCCCGCGACCTGCAGACGGCCGCTCCGCTGGTGCTGGTCGGCCTGGTGCCTCTCGTGCTGCTGCGCTGGCGCATCAACCTGCTCTCGCTCGGCGACGAGGAAGCGCAGGCGCTCGGCGTGTCGACCGGCGCCACGCGCGCCGCGGTGATCGCCGCAGCGACCCTGATGACGGCCTCTGTCGTCTCTATCTCCGGCATCATCGGCTGGGTCGGGCTGCTGATTCCGCATTTCGCACGGCTGCTGGTCGGACCCGATTTCGGTCGTCTGCTGCCGGCTTCCGCCCTGCTCGGCGCCGGTTTCCTGCTGCTGGTCGACACGCTCGCCCGCATCGTCGCCTCGATCGAGGTGCCGCTGGGCGTACTCACCGCCCTCGTCGGCACACCGTTTTTCGTCTGGCTGCTCGCCACCGTTCGGCGAGGCTGGCAATGACCCTCGCCGCCGAAGCCCTCGCCTACGGCTATCCCGGCCGCACCATCGGCCGCGACGCCAGCTTCGCACTCGCCCCCGGCGAAGTGCTCTGCGTGCTCGGACCCAATGGCGGCGGAAAGACCACGCTCTTCCGCACCCTGCTCGGATTGCTGAGGCCGCATGCCGGTCGAGTCACCATCGACGGCGGCGACCTCCGCGATCTGTCGCGCCGCAACGTGGCCCAGCGCATCGGCTACGTGCCGCAGGCGCATAGCGGATATTTCCCTTTCACCGTCGCCGACGTTGTGCTCATGGGCCGCACCGCGCATATCGGCACGTTCTCGGCGCCCTCGCAGAAGGACCGGCAGCTGGCGCGCGAGATGCTCGGTACCCTGGGCATCGGTCACCTTTCAGAAGCGACCTACACACGCATCAGCGGCGGCGAACGCCAGCTGGTGCTGATCGCCCGCGCTCTTGCCCAGCAGGCCTCGCTGCTGATCATGGATGAGCCGACCGCCAGCCTCGATTTCGGCAACCAGGTCCGCGTGCTCGACGGCATCCGCCGGCTGGCGGCCAGCGGCATCGGTATCCTGTTCTCCACTCACGATCCCGACCATGCCTTCCTCTGCGCCGACAGGGTGGCCATCCTGCATGACGGCCGCATTGCCGCTTTCGGCACGCCGGCCGAGACGGTGACGCCGGAGAATCTGCGACTCGCTTACGGTGTCGAGGTCAGCATCCGCGAACTCGACGCCGCCGACGGCACGCGTCGAGTCTGCGTTCCATCCCTCAGCGGGTAGTCCGCCACCACGCCGCGGGGAACGGCCGACCAAAAATACGGGTGAATAGTGGCGCGGCGGTCGCTATGGTCTTGCCATGGAGATGAACGGCAAGACCGTCCTAGTCTGCGACTGCAACGGCACGATGTCGATCGACGGCAAGGCTCTGGCCAAGGCCTGCGGCGCCTCGCCCGGACTCGACGTCAACACCTTGCTTTGCCGCAGCCAGGTCTCGAATCTCGAGCGCGCGCTGCACGCCGGCCTGCCGGTGGTCGTGGCCTGCACCCAGGAAGCGCCGCTCTTCACCGAGATCCGCGCCGAGATCGGTGTCGATACCGACCTCACCTTCGTCAACATCCGCGAACACGCCGGCTGGTCGGACGAAGGCAATCGCGCGCTGCCGAAGATGGCGGCCCTGATCGCCGAGGCCGCGCTGGATATTCCACCCACCGGCGCGATTACCCTTAAATCGTCCGGCGTCACGCTCATCTACGGCCGCGACGATGCCGCCATCGAGGCCGCGGCCCAGATAGCTGACCGGCTCGACTGCACGGTACTGCTGACCAAGCCGGGCGATATCGTACCGCCGCGTCTCTCTGCTGTGCCGATCTTCCGCGGCACCGTGGCCGGCGTGAAAGGTCATCTTGGCGCCTTCGAGGTGGTGGTCAACGACTACGCGCCCTCGGTCCCGTCATCGCGCGGCAAATTGGCCTTTGAGAGGTCCCGCGATGGCGCCTCTTCGACCTGCGACCTCATCCTCGATCTCACCGGCAACCCGCCGCTCTTCTCGGCACACGAGAAACGCGACGGATACCTGCGCGCCGATCCCAAGGATCCCAAGGCGGTCCAGGAGGCCTTGTTCGAGCTGGTCGAGATGGCCGGCGAGTTCGAGAAGCCGTCCTATGTCATCTACGACTCCGGTCTCTGCGCTCATAGCCGCAGCAAGAAGACCGGCTGCACGCGCTGCCTCGACGTCTGTCCGACCGGCGCAATCACCCCGGCCGGCGACCATGTCGCCATAGACGCCTATGTCTGCGCCGGCTGCGGCAGCTGCGCCGCGGTCTGCCCGACAGGCGCCGCGACCTACGACCTGCCGCCGCGCGACGCGCTATTCGAGCGGCTGCGTACGGTGCTCAGCACCTATCACGCCGCCGGTGGCACCCATGCCGTGCTGCTGATCCATGACGGCAACCACGGCGAGGAAATGCTCTCGATCCTGGCGCGCCAGGGCAGTGGCCTGCCGGCCAATGTCATTCCCTTCCGCGTCAACTCCGTGAGCCAGGTCGGTTTCGACCTGTTTGCTGCGGCGCTGGGCCAGGGCGCCTCGCAGATCCGTCTGCTGGTCGATCCGCGCCATCGCGACGAACTGGCCGGCCTTGCTACCCAGGTTGGCCTCGCCGAGACCGCGATGAGCGGCCTCGGCTTCGGTGCCGGCCGGGTGACGGTGATCGACACCACCGATCCGGAAGCGGTTCAGAGTGAGCTCTACGGCGCTGCTCCGACCCCACCGGCCGCCGGTTCGTTCGTCACCCGCGGCAACAAGCGCGGCCTCACGCTGCTGGCACTGCGCCATCTCCGCGACGTGGCTCCCACGCCCATCGACACGCTGCCGATCGCCCCCGGCGCACCCTTCGGCACGCTCGAGGTCAATGTCGAGGGCTGCACGCTCTGCCTCTCCTGTGTGGGCGCTTGCCCGACCGGGGCGCTGATCGACAATCCCGACTGGCCGATGCTGCGCTTCACCGAGGACGCCTGCATCCAGTGCGGCCTGTGCAAGGCGACCTGCCCGGAGAAAGTCATTGGCCTCAAGCCGCGGCTCAACCTGACCGACGCGGCGAAATCGCCGGTGATCATCAAGGAAGAGGCGCCGGCGCACTGCATCCGCTGCGGCAAGGCCTTCGGCGTGCGCGGCGCCATCGAGAAAGTGGTCGAGAAGCTGGCAGGCAAACACTCGATGTTCCTCGACGGCGTCGCCGCCGAGCGCATCCGCATGTGCGAGGACTGCCGCCTGATCATCCAGTACGAGCGCGGCCAGGATCCGTTCACCGGCCCGCCCCGCCCGGTGCCGCGTACCACCGAGGACTATCTGCGCGAGCGCGACGCGCAGGAGGCTCGCGAGGCCTTTAACCCGAACTCCAAGCCACCCGAGCCGCCCAAGCTCAATTCCTAGCGGAAAACCGCCGCTATATCCCTACGAACACAACGGTTTTGAGGTACCCTTGGGGGGGTGATTTCCCCCCTTGGTCGGGCTATCTTTGACTTATGGCCCCGGAAGCCACCATAGCCGCCGCCGCCCCGCTGATCGACCCGTTCCAGCGGCGGGTGTCCTATCTGCGCGTCTCGGTAACGGACCGCTGCGATTTCCGCTGTGTCTACTGCATGTCGGAGGACATGACGTTTCTGCCAAAGGCAGACGTCCTCTCGCTGGAAGAGCTCGACCGCATATGTTCGGCCTTTGTCACCCTCGGCGTGCGCAAGCTGCGGCTGACCGGCGGCGAGCCGCTGGTCCGGCGCAATATCATGGCGCTGGTCCGCTCGCTCGGCCGGCACCTGAAGAGCGGCATGCTCGACGAGCTGACGCTCACCACCAACGGCAGCCAGCTGGCCAAGTACGCCGGCGAGCTGCGCGACGCCGGTGTGAAGCGCATCAATGTCTCGCTCGACACGCTCGATCCCGCGAAATTCACCGCCCTCACCCGCTGGGGCAAGCTCGACGTCGTGCTCGATGGACTCAAAGCCGCGCGTGAAGCGGGGCTTGCGGTCAAGATCAACGCCGTGGCGCTCAAGGGGGTCAACGAGGACGAGTTCGACAGGCTGATCGGCTGGTGCGGCGACGAAGGCCACGACCTGACCCTGATCGAGGTCATGCCGATGGGCGAGATCGGCGAGACCCGCCTCGACCAGTATCTGCCGCTCTCGCTGGTGCGCAGCCGGCTGGAGAAGCGCTGGACGCTCGAGGATACCGATTACCGGACCGGTGGGCCCTCGCGCTACGTGACCATCAGGGAAACCGGGCGCCGCCTCGGCTTCATTACCCCCCTTACGCACAATTTCTGCGAGCTGTGCAACCGCGTACGCCTGACCTGCACCGGCACGCTCTTCATGTGCCTTGGCCAGGACGACGCAGCCGATTTGCGCGCCCCGTTGCGGGCGAGCAGTGACGACGCGACGCTCCAGGCGGCGATCCGCGAGGCGATCGTCCGCAAGCCCAAGGGCCACGACTTCATCATCGACCGCCGGCACACGACGCCGGCCGTCGCGCGTCACATGAGCGTCACCGGCGGCTGAACCGTCGGCGGGGGATCCTTTCGTGCTGGACTGGTTCGTCGCGCACTGGGTCACCCTGGCCGTCGCCCTGCCGACTCTCGTCGTCGGCTACACGATCTTCGGCATCGCCGGCTTCGGCGCCGCCCTCATCGTGGCGCCGATCCTCGCCCACGTGATCCCGGTGGCCGATATCGTGCCGATGCTGGCCGTGCTCGATATGGTCGCGGCCTTCGTCGGCGGCTTCCGCCTGAGCGACAAGATCGCCCGGCGTGAGCTCGCCTGGCTCGCGCCCCTGATGGTCATCGGCAGCATCGTCGGTGTCCGGCTACTGCTCACCCTGCCGCCCCAGGTCATGATGGCGGCCTTGGGGGTCTTCTGTGTTGGCTACGCCCTCTACAGCTCCGTCTCGCCGGCGGCTCGCCGCCATATCAGCCAGCTCTGGGTCCTGCCTTTCGGGCTGGTCGGCGGCGTGTTCAGCTCGATGTTCGCCACCGGCGGCCCGATCTACGCCGCCTATCTGAGCCGCCGGGTCGACGACAAGGACTCGATCCGCGCCACGGTGACCACGCTGATCGGCCTGGCCACCGTGACCCGCGTCATCCTGTTCACGATCGCCGGCGTCTACACCGACCTGACACTACTCACCATGGCCGCGGCGCTGGCGCCGGCAATGGTGCTGGGCACCTGGCTCGGGCATTCGATCACCATGAAACTGTCGCGCGAGCAGTTCCTGCGCATGCTCTACGTCCTGATGATCGCCTCGGGTTCCTCCCTCATCATCCGCGCTTTGATGGCGTAGGGCTTCCGCCACCCTTCGGTACCGCTATACTCCCATCATGCCCCGTATCCACTTCGTTGCTGCCGAGACCCCTACCGCCGAGGCCGGCCGCCGGGCGCTGGCCAAACGCTATGGCCAAGTGTCGGCGGAGAATGCCGATGTCATCGTGGCTCTGGGGGGCGATGGCCTGATGCTCCAGACGCTCCATCGCTACATGGAGCACAACACCCCGATCTTCGGCATGCATCGCGGCAGCGTGGGCTTTCTGCTCAACGAGTACCGACCCACCGGCCTCACCCGCCGGCTGGAGCGTGCAGTGCGCGTGACTCTGCATCCGCTGCGCATGACCGTGACCGCCGGCAAAGGCAGGCCACGCAGCGCGCTGGCGATCAACGAGGTCTCGCTGCTGCGCCAGCAGCGCCAGGCGGCGAAACTCCGCATCCTGGTCGACGGTATAGAGCGTCTGCCCGAACTGATCTGCGACGGCGCCCTCGTTTCCACGCCCGCCGGCAGCACCGCCTACAACCTCTCGGCTCATGGGCCGATCATTCCACTCGGGGCCGATCTGCTGGCCTTGACCCCGATCAGCGCCTTCCGGCCGCATCGCTGGCGTGGCGCCTTGCTGCCGCGCACCGCGCGCGTCACCTTCGAGATCCTCGAACGCGACAAGCGGCCGGTCAGCGCCACCGCCGACCATCGCGAAATGCGTGATGTCTCCCGCGTGGAGGTTCAGGAGGACCGGAGTATCGGCCTCACCCTGCTTTTCGACCCCGAGCAGAACCTCGAGGAGCGCGTGCTGAAGGAGCAGTTCGCTCCCTAGCGTGCCTTGGCGCCAGCTGCGCCTGCACCTTCCTGGGCAACTTCGCCACGATCAGGTTGTGCGCTCGCGCGACGTAGGCCTTGAGCTGATCGGCTGGCAGACGATCGAGCCGGTCGAGCGCCACCCAGCCAGCGCGCGCCAGATACGGCGCCGGCACGATGCCGGGCTCGCGCGTCAGGATATGAAAGCTCTCCGGAGCGACCTTGAGCGACAGTCCACGACAGCGGCGCCCGGCCATACGGATGATGGCGAACATCCGGCCGCCAACCTTGAACACGTGACAGTCGCCCCACTGCACCGTCTCGGTCGCAGCCGGCAGGGTCAGGCAGAAGCGGCGCAGTTCGGCGGGACGCATCAACCCATCTGACCGCGCACCCAGCCGGCGAGATGGTCGATGAGCGCGGTCATCTCGCCCTTCAGCCTGGCGTAACCGGCGTTGGGCTCACGCGTCTTCTCGTCCATGTAGAGCGCCCGATTGAGCTCTATCTGCAGGCTGTGCCGGCGCGCGGACGGATTGGAATAGCGCCGCACCAGCTCAACGCCCTTGTAGGGATCGTTGATCGTCACCTGATAGCCGCGGGCCTTGAGCCACTCGAATATCGTACTGGTGAATTCCGCACCGCAGGTCGTGCCGTCGCGGTCGCCGAGCACGAAATCCGGCCGGCGCTTGGCCCCATCGGACGTCATGGTGCTGCCGACCGAACCCATGGAATGGCAGTCGAGATGCCAGACCGCGCCAAAGCGCTGGTAGGTCCGGTCGAGGGCCGCCTTCAGGGTAGCGTGATAAGGGCGGTAATAGGTGTCGATGCGCGCCTGAATCTCGGCCACCGTCAGCTTGCGGTCGTACATCGGCATATCGGGCTGCGCCAGACGTCGGATGAGCCCCATGCCGAGCCGGGTCTTCTCGCCCGGCCTGAGCTCGCACGGCCACGGGCCGGCAAGCAGCGTCGGATCGATATCCAGCTCGTCACGATTGACGTCGATGTAGCTGCGCGGAAACAGCGCTGCAATCAGGGTTGCCCCGCGCTCGGGTGCGGTGCCGAACAGATCATCGATATGGGTGTCCTCGCCGGTGCGCAGGATCGCCATCGGCGTCACACAGCCGAAATCCGCAGGGTAGTCGATTCCGCTGTGAGGACTGTCGAAAACCAGGGGAACAGGCGACCCTGCCGGGTCGTGCTGAACCAGAACCCGGGGCTGCTGAAACGGCTGGTTCATAACGCTCTATCTCTTACGGCTAGTCTCAAATGCAACCCCTTCGATACCGCATGCGAGCCCCCACTTCTTCACTGAGGCGCATCACAATACCCACGGCTGGCGTATGAGCGAAGCTTTTACCATCGGCGTCGAGGAAGAGTACTTCGTCACCAACCCGAAGACGAGAAACACGCTCCGCCGCATGCCGCCGCGCATGATGGCGCGCTGCCGTGAGCTGCTCGGCGACCGGGTGACGCACGAGATGCTCCAGTCACAGATCGAAATCGCCACCCCGGTCTGCCACAGCCTTGCCGAAGCCAGGGCGGAGTTGGAACGGCTGCGCCTGGGTGTCGTCCAGGCCGCCAAGGAGCATGGCCTGGCTATCGTTGCGGCCGGCACCCATCCGATGGCCGAGTGGCAAGAGCAGCGCCATACCGACAAACCGCGCTACGACCAGATCATGGACGATCTCGGCATGCTCGGGCATCGCAACCTGGTGTGCGGACTGCACGTCCATGTCGAGCTTCCGGATCCCGAGAGCCGCATCGACGTCATGACCCGCATGATGCCCTTCCTGCCTATCCTGCTGGCGCTCAGCACTTCCTCGCCGTTCTGGCGCAAGCAGCGCACCGGGCTCATGGGCTATCGCCTTGCCCACTACGACGAGCTGCCACGCACCGGCCTTCCGCCCCTGTTCGGCGGCCAGGACTATGAGCGCTATGTGGAGACCCTCGTGCAGGCCGGGATCATCCCGGATTCGAGCTACGTCTGGTGGGCCATCCGTCCATCGAAGCGTTTTCCGACTCTCGAATTGCGTGTGGCAGATTGCTGCACCTATCTCGATGATGCGGTGGCCATTGCCGCCCTCTATCGCTGCCTCGCCCGCGCTCTGTGGCGCCGGCCCGATCTCAACGCCGATGCGACTGCCGTGACGGCGCTGATCGCCAACGAGAACAAGTGGCGGGCCCAGCGTTACGGCATCGAAGGTGGCTTCGTCGACGAGAACGAACGGCGACTGATCCCCTTCTCCCAAGCGTTCGGCAATCTGCTGTCACTGATCGCCGAAGACGTCGCCCATTTCGGCTGCGAGGCGGAAATCGATGGGGCGCGGCGCATCCTCGCGCGGGGCACGAGTGCGAACCGCCAGCTGGCGGTCTATACCGAGGCCCGGCAGCGCGGCGAGACGCGGCTGCAGGCGGTCCATGCGGTCGTGGACTGGCTGATCGCGACGACACGAGCCCCGAAATCTACGACGTCTGCTCCTGTTTACGCTCAAGCGTCCTGAACTGGCGCCGCAGCAGCTTTTCAGCTTCGCGCCTGACCTTTGGATCAACGGCGGTGGGCCGCAGGTCGAGCCCACGGCCGAGCACCTTGGTGATTTCTTCCAGCGCCGTCACCCGCGCGATCCATTTCTTGTCGCTGTGGATCACAGACCAGGGCGCTGCCCTGGTGGACGTGCGATCGAACATATCGTGACAGGCTGTCACGTAGCCGCGGCGATGACGGTAGCTGCGCAGATCCGCCTCCGTCAGTTTCCAGCGCTTGTACGGCTCGCGGAAACGCTCGGCCAGGCGCCGCAGCTGTTCGCCGGCGCTGACATGCAGAAAAATCTTCACCAGCCGCACGCCGTCGTCGACCAGCATCTTCTCGAAGGCATTGATCTCCGCGTAGGCACGCTGCCACTGCGTGCGGGTGGCGAACCCTTCGACGCGTTCCACCAGCACGCGCCCGTACCAGGACCGATCAAAGATTGCGAGCGCGCCGGGCTCTGGCAGCTTGGTCCAGAAGCGATAGAGATAGTGCCGCCCCTGCTCTTCCTCCGTGGGTGGCCCGATGGGCCAGACCTGATACGACCGCGGGTCGAGCTTCTCGGTCAGGCGCCTGATCGTGCCGCCCTTTCCCGCCGCGTCCCAGCCTTCGAAGACGACGATGCCCCGGCGCCCGGCGCGGAGATGGGCCTGCTGAATCGACAGCATACGCAGCTGGAGGGACTCCAGCCGGCGCTCGTAGTCCTCACGATCATCATAAGGCGGCGGCGTCTTCAGCCGGTCGAGCCGAATACGAACCACGATCAGCCGTCGTTGAGGTGACAGGCCGAGCGGCGGCCGGGCGCGATTTCCTTAAGCACCGGTGCCTCGACCCGGCAGCGCTCCATGGCATGCGGGCAGCGCGGATGGAAATGGCAGCCTGAAGGCGGGTTGAGAGGCGAGGGAATTTCGCCCTTGATCGGCGCAAAGTCCCGACGCCGCGTATCGAGCCTCGGGATCTCGGCCAGCAGCGCCACCGTGTAGGGGTGATTCGGCTGTTCAAACAGCGCCTCTGCCGGCCCCTCCTCGACCACCCGACCGAGGTACATGATGGCCACACGGTCGGAGAGGTGGCGGACCACGCCCAGGTCGTGGCTGATGAAGAGATACGTGAGGTTGAACTCCTCGCGCAGCTTCATGAACAGGTTGAGCACCTGGGCCTGGATCGAGACGTCCAGCGCCGCCACGGCCTCGTCGCAGACGATAAACTCGGGCTTCACCGCCAGGGCGCGGGCGATACCGATACGCTGGCGCTGCCCTCCGGAGAACTGGTGCGGGTAGCGGCGTCGCAGGCTGGGGTCCAGGCCCACGCGCCGCATCGTGTCAGCGACATACCGGTCGAGTGCGTCGCGCTCAACGAGCCCGTGGTAGAGCGGAGCTTCCCCGATGATGTCGCGCACCCGCAGCCGCGGATTGAGGGAGGCAAAGGGGTCTTGGAAGATCATCTGGATGGCGAGGGTCGCCGCCCGTGCCTCCGCCCCATGCAGCGCCGTGGTATCCCTGCCACGATAGTGAACGCTGCCGGATGACGGCTTCAGGATGCCGGCCACAATGCGGCCCAAGGTGGACTTGCCGCAGCCGGACTCGCCGACCAGGCCGACGACCTCGCCCGGAAAGACCTTCAGGTCGACGGAATCGACGGCCCGCACCACCTCCTCGCGCAGGCCGGCACCCAGCCAGTTCGCCATCTTCGCCGCCGCGTCGAGTGACTTGACGAAGCGCCTGGATACCTGCCGCAGTTCGATCAGCGGGATCTCGGCCACTTCCGGTTCCGGTTCACGCTCCAGCGCCGCGCTCATGCCGCCACCGTCGAGAGCAGCGGGTGGAAGCAGCGCACACGCCGCCCCGACACCGGCACAGTAATCTCCGGGGTCTGTAGGCACACCTGATCGGCGCGCTCGCAGCGTAAACGAAAGGCGCAACCCGCTGGCAGGTTGAGAAGCGAGGGCGTCATCCCGGGGATCTGCCGCAAGGGCTGGCCGCGCGGGTTGGCGCTGGGCACCGACCGCAGAAGGCCATGTGTATAGGGATGCGTTGGCCGGTCGAGCACGTCGTCGACGCTTCCCTGCTCCACGATCCGGCCGGCGTACATGACGCAAACCTCGTCGGCGAGTGACGCCACAACAGAGAGATCATGCGTGATCCAGATCAACGCCGTACCGGTCTGGCGACAGAGTTTCTGCACCTCGAAGAGGATCTGGCCCTGGATCGTCACGTCGAGCGCCGTCGTCGGTTCGTCGGCGATGATCAGGTCGGGCTTGTTGAGCAGAGCGGTGGCGATGGCCACGCGCTGGCGCATGCCACCGGAGAACTGATGCGGATAGGCCTTGAGTCGCTCCTCCGGCGAGGGGATGCCGACCTGGGCCAGCGCGTCTCGGGCCCGGCCGCGCGCCTCGCTTTCGCCGATCCCCGGATGGTGGGCCTTCACCGCCTCGATCATCTGCGTGTCGATGCGCAGGACCGGGTTGAGGGTCATCATCGGGTCCTGGAAGATCATGGCGATGCGCGAGCCGCGCAGCGCGCGCATCTCCTTCTCCGGCAGGCCAACGAGATCGCGCCCCTGGAAGAGGATCCGCCCGCCATCGATCTGCCCCGGCGGGTCGACGAGACCCATGATGGAGAAGCCGGTGACCGACTTGCCAGAGCCGGACTCGCCGACCAGGCCGAGGATCTTGCCCCGTCCCACTTCGAAGCTGACGCCGTCTACGGCGCGCAGCGTCCCGCCCCGAGTATGAAACGCGGTGACGAGATTCTCGACGCGGAGCGTGGGATCGGCCACGGCGCAGCCTATTTCTGCAGCCGCGGATTGAGCACGTCGCGCAGCTGATCTCCCACCAGGTTGATGCTGACGATAGTGAGGAGCAGCGCCACGCCGGGGAAGAAGCTGATCCAGTACTTGCCCGACAGCAGATACTCAAAGCCGTTGGCGATGAGCAGGCCGAGCGAGGGCGAGGTGATGGGCAAGCCGATGCCCAGGAAAGACAGCGTCGCCTCGAGCGCGATGGCATGCGCCACCTGAACCGTGGCGACCACGATCAGCGGCGGCAGGCAGTTGGGCAGCAGGTGCCGCATCATAACTCGCCGATGACTCAGGCCAAGGCACAGCGCCGCCTCGATATATTCCTTGCGCCGCTCGACCAGCGCCGTACCGCGCACCGTCCGTGCGTAGTAGGCCCACTGCACCGTCACCAGAGCAGCAATGACCTTCCACGTACCCTCGCCCAGCACGGCGAGCAGGATCAGTGCCACGAGGATGGCCGGGAAGCTGAGCTGGATGTCGACCACCCGCATCAGGAAACCCTCGACGCGGCCGCCGGCATAGGCGGCACTGAGACCGACTACCAGGCCCAGCGCCAACGCCAGTACCGAGCTCATCACCCCGACGCCGAGCGAGATGCGCAGGCCGTAGAAGATGCCGGAGAGCATGTCCCGTCCCTGATCGTCCGAGCCGAGCCAGAAGGTGTAACCGGGGCCGGCCTTGGCACCTGGCTTCAGGTTGCCGTCCATGATGTCGAGCTGGTTGAGGTCGTATGGGTTCTGGGGCGAGATCAGGGGGGCCACCAGGGCGATGGCGACGATCGCCACCAGCAGGACGAGGCCGAACACCGCCAGCGGGCTGGCCAGAAAGTCGCCCACGAAGCGCCGCCACGGCGTCTCCACAGGGGCGACCGGCGCGCTCTCGATGACCTGGGTTGGCAGGATCGTGGCCATCCTAGCCCTTCGCTTCCGAGAGCCGGACGCGTGGATCGAGGATCGAGTAGAGGATGTCGACCGCCAGGTTGATGAAGACAAACATCGACACCGTCACGAGCAGGTAAGCGACGATCACCGGCCGGTCGAGATTGTTGATCGAATCGATGATCAGCTTGCCCATGCCCGGCCATGCAAAGACCGTCTCCGTCACCACCGAGAAGGCAATGAGGTTGCCGAGCTCAAGGCCGGTGACGGTAACCAGCGGGATGAGGATGTTCTTGAACACGTGGACAAAGACCACGCGCCGCGCGCTGAGCCCCTTGGCGCGCGCGAATTTCACGTAGTCCATCAGGAGATTCTCACGCATCCCGGCGCGCGCCAGGCGGCAGACCAGCGAAAGCTTGAGCAGCGCCAGGTTCACGGCCGGCAGCAGGACATGCGCCAGCCCGTCGAGGGTCACGAGGCTGGTGGTGATGCCGAAGATCGTGCCGGTATGGCCCCTGCCCGTCGACGGCAGCCAGCCGAGCTGGACGGCGAAGACCATGATCATCATCAGGCCGACCCAGAAGGTCGGCAGGCTGAAGCCCAGGATCGAGCCCGCCATGATCCCCTTGGAGATCGGCGAGTCCGGGCGATAGCCGGCGTACATGCCGAGCGGGATGCCGACGAACACGGCGATCACCAGAGCGGCGAAGGCCAGCTCCAGCGTTGCCGGCAGGCGCTGCATAATCAGCTGCAGGGCCGGCATGTTGAAGACGAAGGACTTGCCAAGATCGCCGCGGAACGCGCCCTCGAGGAAGTAGAGATACTGCTCCCACAGCGGCTTATCGAGGCCGAGCGCGGCGATCGCGCGGTCGCGTTCGATCTGGTCCGAATCGGGGGAGATCAGGATCGCCGTCGGATCACCGATGGCGAAGACACCGACGAAGACGAGCAGCGACATCACGGCCAGCACAACCGCGGTCTGCATCAGCCGCCGGATGATGAAGACGGTCATTCCGCCTCCGCGCGGCAGGCAGGGCGGCCCGCGCCCTTCAGCGTGGCCGCCCGCACCGTCGTTGTGGTCAGTTCGACCGCGATACCGACATCGCCAGCGTGTACTCGTCGGCACGCGGCTTGTAGGTAAGACCCTTACGCGTCGCCCAGACGTTGATCTGGTAGTGCAACGGGATCAGGCCGACATCGGCCATCGCCACCTCGGTTGCCTCCTGCAGCAGCTTGTCGCGCTTGGCATCGTCAACCGTGGCGAGCGCCTGGTTGGTCAGCTCATCCACCTTGGCGTTCGAGTAGCGGCCGCGGTTCGAGCCGCCCCGGCCCGGCCCGACGGTCATCAGGAGCGAGCGCAGCGGCGAAGAGGCCTCGCCCGTGCCTGCGCCCCAGCCGACCAGCATCAGGCTGTAGGCATAGTTCGGCGCGCTACCCTGCGAGGCGAACGTCGCCCACGGCAGGGTCACCACCTTGGTGTCGATGCCGATGCGGTTGAACATCGGTCCGACGGCCTGCAGCACCTTCTCGTCGTTCGGGTAGCGGTCGTTGGGCCCGTGGATGGTCAGGCCGAAGCCGTTGGGATAGCCGGCCTCGGTGAGCAGCTTCTTCGCCCCGTCCGGATCCATCGCGTCGGCCTTGAGCTTCGGGCTGGAGCCGAAGAAGCCCTCGGCCAGCACGCCTCCGGCGGGAATGGCGAGGCCTTCCATGATGCGCTCGCTGATCGCCGGCCGGTTGATCGCCTTCGACAGCGCCCGGCGGACCCGCGGGTCCTTGAGCGGGTTGTTGGGCAGCACCGCGCCGGCCTTGTCCGTGGCGAACGGCGTCTGGTCGCGGAAGCTGTCGACATGCAGGTAGATCACCCGGTTGCCGACGATCTGCGACAGGCTGACATTGGCGTTGGTCTTGAGCCGGGCAAAATCGGTCGCCGGCACCGCCTCGATCAGCTGCACGTCACCGGCGAGCAGCGCCGCGACCCGCGCGGAGTTGTTGGTGATCAGCTTCAGCGTCACCTTCGCCCACTCGGTCTTCTTGCCCCAGTACGCGTCGTTGCGCTGGCCGACGATGCGGTCACCCGGCACGTATTCCACGAACTTGAACGGCCCGGTGCCGAGCGCTGCCTTGCCGTTGTTGAAGTCGCCGGTTGGTGCCTGCTCGTTCTTCTTCGAGACGATGAAGATAGTCGACAGGTCGGTCGGCAGCAGCGGGTACGGAGCAGCCGTCTTGAAGCGGATCGTGTGCGGATCGACGATCTCGTGCGCCGTGATCGCCTGGGTATAGATGCGGAACGAGGACGGGCTGTTCGGGACCCAGGGCACGCGCTTCAGCGTCGCCACCACGTCGTCGGCAGTGAAGTCGCTGCCGTCGTGGAACTTCACGCCGCGGCGCAGCTTGAACTCCCAGGTCGTGTTGTCGAGCGCTTTCCACTCGGTCGCCAGGCCGGGCATGAGCTTCTGCTGCTCATCTTGGTCGATGAGCTTGTCGAAGAAATGCGTCGCCACGTTGCTATTCGGCGACAGGTTGTGGAAATGCGGATCGATCGAGGTGACGTTGGCGCCGAGGCCGATCGTCAAATCCTGCGCTGCCACCGGCAGGGCAATCGAAACCATTGCCGCGGCAAAAGCGCCCGCGAGCCCGCGCAGATAATTACGCTTCATGTCCTCCTCACGCCCCCTGTCTAAGCTGGCCGCGGGTTTAACCCGCTTTTCGGCCCCCGGGAGACCCTTAAGCCCCGATAGTTCCAGCCAAGATCGCAGAAGTAGGAGGCTTCGGCAAGCCGCCTGCCAGCGTAGGATTTCAGGCTCCTCAGGCCCTTGTTGCCCAGTCCGGTTCCCGCCAGCTGACCCCCTTGTCGAGCGGGAAAACCGGCCGGGGAAGGTTCCGGAACGGGATGCGAGCGAGCACCGGAGAGGTAAGCCCCGCGGTATCGACTTCGTAAACCTGCTCAGGCCTGAAGAACTCATCGAAACCAGCCCGGAAATGCCCCCGGGACTTGACCACCACGGTCCGGGCCTTGGCGATATCGAGGCCCAGGCATTCGAACTGGATCGGGTCGGCGCATTGCTTGCGCCGCGTCCCCACCACGACGGTCACTCCGCCAAGATCGAGGGCCGCCACCGGCCCCAGATCGATGGAGCGGCCGGCGTAGATGCCCCGGCGGCCGATGCGCTGGCCGTCGGACAGGGCTTGGACCGTCGCCTCGGCCTCGAAGCGCGCGGAGAACTCGGTCTCGCCGGTGCGGTTGAACACCGCGTGGAACTTCGCTCCCTTGCCGCGGCGATGGGCCTCGGCCGCCAGATCGGGATCGACGAACACACCGACCAGGACGCCCTGGGCGCCGGCCTTGTGCAGCGCGCCCAGCAGCCAGGTCGTGTTGCCGCGCCCGCCGCCGCCCGGATTGTCGCCGGCGTCGGAATAGATCACGGCGGGCAGCGACGGATCCTTGCCGGCCGCGACGGACAGGCGCACGGCCTCGTCAAGCGGCGTGAGTGTCTTGAGGAAACGCTGACGGTCGTTCCAGCCCCCGCGCGCCAGTTCGAGCGCCAGCGACTGGGCCTTCGCCGGGTCGCCGCGCGACGTGACGATGACCGCGATGCCGTTCTTCGGCGTGTCGGAAAAGACGAAACCGCCGACCACGGAGACGTTGAGAATGTCGGGGGTCATCCGCCGCTGCCCCTCGGCGATCATGTCGGCGTAGGGGCCTGCCGCCGTCAGCAAGGTGACGCTGGCCGGCGTGATCGGCAGGCGGATGAAGGCCGAGCGCGTCTTGCCACCTTTAAGCATCCAGTCCAGCGCTTCGGCCGCCTCGGCACCGCGTTCCGCCTGGTCGACATGCGGATTGGTGCGGTAGGAGATCAGCGCGTCGACACTGTCGACCATGCGCTCCGAGATATTGGCGTGCAGGTCGACGGTGGAAACGACGGGGATGCCCGGCCCGACCACCTCGCGCACCATGGCGTAAAGCGCGCCGTCGGGATCGTGCTCCTCGGTCGAGGTCATGGCGCCGTGATTGACGATGTAGACCGCGTCGAGCGGCGCCGCCGCCTTCAGCCGGGCCCGCATCTCGGTGATAGTTCGAGTGAAAAAGGCATGGTCGATCGGCCCGCCGGGCTCGGCGGCGGTGACGATCACCGGGACCGGTGTCCAGGGCCCGAAACCGTCCATGGTGCGCATGAAACCGGGAACCTCGAGCGGCATGGCCGGCGCGGGTTTGCGCGCCTCGGCCACCATGGCCTCACCCTCGAGGTAGCAGAGGGTCCGGAAATCGGCCTCGGTCGTCGTCGGGGCAAAAGCGTTGGTTTCGAGGATGATCCCGAGGAGGGCAATACGTCTGCCGGAGCGTGCGTTCATGGCATTCCCGTCATGCGAAACTGGGCTGGCCGATCAAGGATTTATCGGCCATAGTAGCGCTCCCCCGGATACTCCTCCACTCTGAACCGGTTATGCCAGCGCCCAGCCGCGCCTCCCTCGATATGATCCGAAAGCTGGTGGGGTTCGACACCACCAGCCGGATGTCGAACCTGCCACTCATCGAGTATGTGCGCGACTACCTGGGCAAGCTCGGCGTCGAATCCACGCTGGTCTTCGACGAGAGCGGCAAGAAGGCGAACCTCTTCGCCACGATCGGCCCCAAGGACAGGCCGGGCCTGATCCTCTCCGGCCATACCGACGTGGTGCCGATCGACGGCCAGGAATGGAGCACGGAACCGTTCAACGTCGTCGAGAAGGACGGCAAGCTCTTCGGGCGCGGCACCTGTGACATGAAGAGCTTCGTCGCCGTGGCCCTCGCCCTGGCGCCGGAATTCGTCAAGGCACCGCTCAAGACGCCAATCCATCTCGCGTTCTCCTACGACGAGGAGGTCGGCTGCATCGGCGTGCGTCGCCTGATCGCCGACCTCGACCGCAAGAACCTGCGGCCGCTCGCCTGCGTGGTCGGCGAGCCGACCTCGATGAAGGTCATCCGCGGCCACAAGGGCAAGCTGAGCTTCCGCGGACGGGTGCGCGGCTTCGAATGTCATTCCTCGCTGGCACCACGCGGCGTCAACTCGATCCAATATGCCGCCGAGGTGATCGGCTTCCTCACGCGCATGGGTCGCCGCTTCGCCAAGGAAGGCCCCTTCGACCGCGATTTCGACATCCCGCACACGACCGTGCACACCGGCATCATCCATGGCGGCACGGCGCTCAACATCGTGCCCAAGGATTGCTCCTTCGATTTCGAGTTCCGGCACCTGCCGGGCGAGGACCCACGCGCCCTTTTTACCGAGGTGAAGCGCTTCGCCGAGACCGAGCTCGAACCGGAGATGCGCAGGATCAACCCCGACACGGGGTTCAGCTGGCAGGAGATCTCGGGCTTCCCCGGCCTTGCCACCGACAGCGAGTCCGAGATCGTCCAGGCCGCGCGCACCGCTTCCGGCGACAACAGCCCGCCCGGCATGGTCGCCTTCGGCTGCGAGGGCGGGCTGTTCGAGCAGGCCGGCATCCCGACCGTCGTCTGCGGTCCCGGCGACATCGACCAGGCGCACAAGCCCAACGAATTCGTGGCCCTTGACCAGATCGCCCTCTGCGAGGTGTTCCTGCGGCGGATCGTCGAGCGCTACGGAGCGCGCGCGTGAGCAGTTCCCGCGTCAACACGGTCGTCTTCGATTTCGGCGGCGTGCTCGTCGACTGGAACCCGCGCTACATGTTCCGCAAGCTGTTCAACGGCGACGAGGCGGGCATGGAGACGTTCCTCTCCACCGTCTGCACCCCGGACTGGAACGAGCACCAGGACGCCGGCCGCTCCATCGCCGAGGCGGAGGCGGAGGCGATTGCCCGCCACCCTGACAAGGCCGGGTTTATCCGGGCCTATTACGGCCGCTTCGACGAGATGATGGCCGGCGCCATCGACGGTACGGTCGCCATCCTCGAGGAACTGCATGGCCGCGGGGTGCCGCTCTATGGCCTAACCAACTGGTCGGCTGAAACCTTCCCGCACGCGCTCAAGCGCTTTGCCTTCTTCCAGCGCTTTCGCGGCATCGTCGTGTCCGGCGAGATCAAGCTGAAGAAACCCGATCCACGGATCTTCGCGCATCTTGTTGCGACGCACCGGCTGACGCCCGCGGAAACGGTGTTCATCGACGACTCGCCCAAGAACGTCGATGCCGCAAAGGCCGCAGGTCTGCAGGCCCTGCATTTCACCCATCCCGAACGCCTGGCGGCCGATCTACGGTCGCTCGGCGTGCTTTAGTCGAACGGAGTACCGCGTCGTGTCCGAGCCGGTCGAGAAAGTCGAACTGAAAGCCCCCGATATCAGCGGCTACCGGAACGGAAATACCGCCGTCCAGTACGTCACCACCTTCGACAGCGCCGCCTCAGGCCCCCATGTGCTGCTTACCGCCGTGGTGCACGGCAACGAGCTCTGCGGCGCCATCGCCCTCGACTTCCTGTTCCGCGAGAAGATCCGGCCCAAGCGCGGCAAGCTGACCCTCGCCTTCTGCAACGTCGCCGCCTACCACCGCTTCGATCCGAACAGCCCCAGCGCGTCGCGCTTCGTCGACGAGGACTTCAATCGCGTCTGGTCGCCGGACAAGCTCGACGGCAGCAATCGCAGTGTCGAGCTCGAGCGCGCTCGCCAACTGCGGCCGATCGTCGACCAGGCCGATTTCCTGCTCGATATCCATTCGATGCAGAACGCCACGGCGCCGCTGATGATGTGCGGCCCTCTGGAAAAAGGCCGCCGCTTCGCCCGCGAGATCGGCATCCCCCCGACCATCGTCAGCGACGAAGGCCATGCCGCCGGAAGGCGCATGCGCGACTACGGCGGCTTCGGCGATGCCAACAGCCCGAAGAATGCCCTGCTCGTCGAATGCGGCCAGCACTGGGAGAAATCCAGCGAAGCCGTCGCCAAGGAGAGCGCTCTGCGCTTCCTCGTGGCGCTCGACCTCGTCGACCGCTCGATCCTCGGCAAATACGGCTATGGCGCGGCCGGCCCGCAGCAGGTGATCGAGGTCACCGACGCGGTGACCATCACCGCCGACCGGTTCACCTTCGCCAGCGACTATCGCGGGCTCGAGGTGCTGGCCAAGCGTGGCACCGTGCTCGGTCACGACGGCTCCAAGCCCGTGCTCACGCCGTACGATGATTGCGTGCTGATCATGCCCTCGCGCCGCCTGACCCGCGGCCAGACAGCCGTGCGGCTCGGCCGCTATGTGAACTAGGCGCGGCCGTCGTCCTGATGGCCAGCAACGAGCCTAACTCCAGCAGCGCTCCGCCAGCCCCCGCTCCTGCTCCGCCGCTCTGGCGGCGGCTCTGGCCGATTGCCCTCGCCCTGGGTGTCGGCACGATCGGGGGAGCCGTGTTCGACTGGCTGCGGCTGCCTCTGCCGTGGATGCTCGGCTCGATGTCGGCGGTGACGATCCTGGCTTTAGCCGGCGCACCGGTCCGCGTCCCACGCCCCTTGCGCAACGGCACCACGCCGGTGATTGGCGTCCTGCTCGGTAGCTCGTTCACCCCCGACGTGGTCGCCGGCATGGTCCAGTGGCCGCTCACCCTGCTGGGCATCGTGGTCTGGGTTCTGGTCTGCGGCGGCGGCGCCTATCTCTGGTTCCGCCATGTCGCCGGCTACGACGCGCCCACCGCCTATTTCAGCTCGATGCCGGGCGGCTTTATGGAGATGGTGCTGATCGCCGAGCGGCAAGGCGGTAACATGCATATCCTGCCGCTGATCCACGCCACGCGCGTGCTGATCGTCGTCTTCGCCATTCCCTTCTGGTACCGCTTCACCACCGACATCGGCTCCATGGCGCCGGTGCCCCGGGTGGGCCTGCTCGACGTGCGGCCGATGGACTACGCCCTGCTCATCTTCTGCGCCGTCGCCGGTGTCCTGCTCGCCCGCCGGCTCCGGATCCCGGCCGCCTTGCTCATCGGCCCGATGGTGTTCAGCGCCGCTCTCCACCTTGCGGACGTCACCAAGTCGGCGCCGCCGTTCCTGCTCGTGGCCATTGCCCAGATCGTGCTCGGCTCCATGGTCGGCACGCGCTTCGCCGGCGCCTCGTTATGGGCGCTACGCGCCGTCGCCGGCCATGCCGCCCTCATCGCCGTGTTCATGCTGGCGATGACCGTGCTGTTCGCCAACGTGCTGGCCGCGATCACCGGCTTCCCCTCGGCCGCGGTCGTGCTGGCCTTCGCGCCCGGCGGCCTTGCCGAAATGAGCCTCATCGCCCTCGGCCTGCATGTCGACGCAGCCTTCGTCGCCGGCCACCACGCCCTGCGTCTGGGTTTCGTCATCATGTCGGCCCTGCCGCTATTCCGCTTCGTCCAGCGGCATGACAAGCCTCGTAGCGATTGAGCCGGCATAGCTTGCTACCGCCCCTCTCCTTTAGCCTTAACCTTCCTTAACGCTTCCTTAACCAAGGCGGCGCGAGAATTATCCACAGGGGGAGACACTGGATCGGGGACGCCCATGGCTCTCGCTCCGCTTGAAGTCCTCATGTACGCGATGATCGTCGGCGGTAACCCCGCACCGACGGAATGCACCCTGCGTCCGGACGGGAAATCCGTCGTTTGCACCAACGGCGTGCTGGCGACTGAGGACAAGCAGTTCGGCCTCATCCTTCAGCACGGCAAGAAGGATCCCGTGACGTTCACCGGCACCAGCGATGGCCGGCTGATCTTTAGCAACGGTCTCCAGGGCCAGATGACCTCCGCCGGCTGGCTGAAATTCACCAACGGCGTCCAGGCCCGGCGCGACACCCGCGGACAGGGTTTCATGATCTCCGGCGGTTTCACCTGCGCGATGGCCAGCGAGACGAAAGCCGCCTGCAAGCTCCGCTAAGCCGGCACCACCGTGATCTGGTGTCGATAGAAGCCGAGACGCCCCGGTGCCGTCACGCCCAGAGCCGCAACACCGCGTTTGACCGTCGCCAGGAACGGCTTCTCGTCTCCCCAACCCTCGACGATCAGGATATGGCGAGGCACGGCGTTGCTGCCGCCCCGCGCCTTCTGCTCGGCCGTGCGCTCGCCGCTGGCCTCGCGGTCGGCGATCAGCAGATGCGTCCCGGCTATGCCTGGGGTCTTCAGGAGGCGCGATAGCCCGGCCTTGAGGCTGGCGACCACCGCCGCTTCTTCGGCATCCGCTACGTCGTAGCGCAAGGTTGCGACAAGGCCGCCCTGCGCCCCGCCTTCACTGGCCTCGACCCGGCAGATCGAGCGCGCCACCGAACGGAAATGCTTCACCGTCTCGATCGTCCAGGGCGTCGGATTGTTGAGCCGGGTGCGGTAGTCGTCGCCGCGCAGGATCGCGTCGCTGACCGCCTCGTAGAGGTTGAAGAATTCAAGATCGGCATCGATGGCGATGTAGCGGCGCCCGCGCCGGAAGCCCGGGATACCGAGGCGTTCCGGCATATGCTCCGTGCCGTGCCAGTCGTAGAACATGTCGCGCCCCTCCGGCGCGATGTCGTGCCAGATGGCGACGGCGCCAGTGCCCAATAGACTCATTGCAGAATCCCCTGCTCGCGGCAAATGCGGGCGATGGCGGCGCGCTCCTCGCCGGAGATGCCGAGCTGCGGTTCGCGGCAGGCCGCCGACGGGAAGAGGCCCTGAAGCTTGAGGACTTCCTTCATGCGCGGACGGAAGTCACGGATCGGTGGACGCCAGCAATAGCGCGCCAGCGGCCCCCATTTCTCCCAGATCGCCTTGGCCGAGGTCAGGTCGCCGCTTTGCACGCCGTCGTTCATGGCTACCAGCTCCCGCGTCGCCGTGCCGGCAAAACCAATCAGGGCGCCCGTGCAGCCCATGACCATCGCCTCGAAGATGAACGTGTCGCTGCCGGTGAGCACACCAATCGGCCTTGGCAGGTTTTTCGCCACTTCGACGGTCGACAGGGTCTGGGCGACATCGAACGAGGATTCCTTGATGGCGACGACCTCGGGGATCTCGGCGACGGCGCGCAGGATCTCCGGCGTGTAATCCGGTCCCCAGCCCTTGGGGAACTGGAAGCAGATGATCGGCTTGCGGGCCGCCTCGGCAATGGCGCGGTGATAGCGGGTGATCATCGGTTCCGGCACCGGCGTGCCGGAGAACGTGGGGAACGGCGGAAAAATCGGGAAACCGTCGACCCCCGCCCTCGCGTACTGCTCGGCCTTGGCCGCCGCCGCCCTGGTCGAACCGGCGACGATGCCGGACAGGAACGGCACTCGCCCGGCGATGGCCGAGCGGCAGACGCGGATGACCTCCAGCTGCTCCGCCTCGGTCAGGCCGATGACCTCCGAGGCGTCCATGTTCATGGCGATGGCGCCGGGCTTCTGGCCGGCCAGCCAGTCCATGTAGCGTTCGAGGGTGGGCCAGTCGATCTCGCCGCCTTCATGCATGGGCAGCAGGGGTGCGGCAATGACGCCAGTATAAGGCCGTTTGAGCAAGGCTCTCTCCGTCAGTACCGGATCACGCCGTGGCGCATGAAACACTCGGTGATCTGGTCGCAGTATTCGGTGAAGCGGCGGCTGGCCAGCACGTCCTTGTGGCGTGGTCGCTGCAGGTCGATGGGAATGATCTTGTCGATCCGGCCGGGCCGCGGCGTCATCATTACCACTCGGTCGGCCAGCGCCACCGCTTCCGATATGCCGTGAGTGATGAACAGCGTGGTCTGCCGGCGGTCGAGCCAGAGCTTTTCCAGGTCGATGCGCATCTGCTCGCGGGTCAGCGCGTCGAGCGCCCCGAACGGCTCATCCATCATGAGTAAAGGCGGATCGTGGATCAGGGCCCGCACGATAGCGGCGCGCTGACGCATGCCGCCCGAAAGCTCACGCGGCATACGGTCCTTAAACTCGCCCAGCCCGACCTTGCCGAGAAGCTCGAGGGCGCGGTCGCGATAGCCGCGCGGGTCGATCCCCCGAAGCTCGAGCTGCACCAGAACGTTGTCGAGCACGTTGCGCCAGTCGAGCAGCACCGGGCTCTGGAAGACGATGCCGAGATTGGTGTAGGGCCCCTGCACATTCTGGCCGTCGATCCGCACGCTGCCGCTGCTGCGCTGGATCAGCCCGGCGATGATCTTGAGGAGCGTGCTCTTGCCACAGCCGCTGGGCCCGACGATGGCCAGGAACTCGCTGCCGGCCACGGCGAGATCGACCCGATCCAGCGCGTGGGTCACCTGCCCCGCGCGCCGGAAGACCTGGCTGACACCGGCGATGTCGATCGGTGCCCGTGCCGGAATGGCGGCTTGCGCCGCCATCCCGGCATTCGGCACTTCGCTGAGACGGGCTGCCGTCACTGCGGCAGGAATTCGTTCGTGTGGAACGCCGTCCAGTCGTTCCTGGTCTCAAGCTCGCGATACTGCTTGAGCAGCGCGATGGTCTGCTCCCAGTCCTTCTGGGCGCCCATGCCGATCTTGCCCTTGGAGTTGGGCGAGTCGAGAAGCTCGATGTCGACGATCAGCTGGTCGAGAGTCGATTGCCGGTTGAGGTCGGGCTTCACCTTCATCGCCGCATCAACCGCCGCCCCCGGGTTCTTTTTCGACTCCTCCCACGAACGGACGGAGGCTTTGACGAAACGGCGAACCATGTCCGGCTTGGCCTTGATCGTGTCGGCCTTGGCCAGGATGGTCATGCCGACGATGTTGGCGCCGTGATCGGCATAGCGCAGGGCGTGCGGCTCGTGCCCCCGGTACTTGATCAGGAAGAACTGGTCGTCGGCGCCACCGAGCAGCGCGTCCGCCTTCTTCTCGAGTACCGCCACGACCTTCGCTGCCGGATCGACCTGCACGAACGAGATCTTCGACATGTCGAGCTTGTTGTGGGCGGCTAGCGCCCGGAAGAGCTGCCCCAGCGGGTCCCCCGGCGATACGGCCAGTGACTTGCCTTCGAGATCCTTGGGCGTGCGGATGCCGGTCGAGGCCAGCGAGACGACCGAGAAGCCGGTCGAATTGAGCAGCGACATGACCGATTTGATCTCGGCGCCCTTGGCCGCAAGGCTGATGACGCTCGAGGAATCGGCCATCCCGAACGTGTCGGAACCCGCGGCGACGACCTGCACGGTGTTAGCCGAACCGCGGCCCTCGTTGATCGTCAGGTCGATGCCCTCGGCTTTGAAGTAGCCCTGATCCTTGCCGTAGTAGTACGGCACGTGCAGGCCGCCCAGGTACCAGTTCAGGCGGAGCGAGACCGCCTCCTGGGCCATGACCGGTGTGGCGACGAGCGCGGCCAGGGCCGCAGCCAGCGCCAGTGCGTTGCGTTTCAGTGTCATCGTTACCTCCCTTTTCCATTTCGTGTTGTGCGTTGGATCAGATCCCGGTCACTCCGGCCGGCCGCTGCGACACGTGCCAGGGGATGACCAGACGTTCGACGAGCTCGACGAAATAGTAGACGGCAAGGCCTATGAGGCTGAGCAGCACGATGATGGCGAAGACCATCGGCGTCTCCAGCTGGCCGTTGTATTGCTGCAGCAGGTAGCCCAGACCGCGATCGGCGGCCACGAATTCGGCCACCACGGCGGCCGTGGCCGACAGCGCGGCCCCCACCTTGAGCCCGGTGAAGATGTCCGGCAGCGCCTGCGGCAGACGGATCTTCACGAACATGCGCCAGCCGCTGGCACCCGTGGTGTGGGCAAAGTCCATCACCTCCGGGTCGACCGATTTGAAGCCGGAGACGCTCGACACCACGATGGGGAAGAAGCAGAGCAGGAAGACGATCAGCAGCTTCGGTGTGAAGCCGAAGCCGAGCCAGATGATGAACAGCGGCGCGATGGCGATCTTCGGGATGATCTGCAGGAAGACCACCACTGGGTAGACCGATTCCTCGATGAAGCGCGAACGCGCCACGGCAAGGGCCAGCGGGATGCTGACGAACACGGCAAGCAGGTAGCCGCCGACGATCTCCTGCGTGGTGACGATGGCGCCCTGCATCACGATGTTCGAGCGCTTCATGAACTCGACCCACACCTTTGACGGTGGCGGCAGCAGGTACTCCTTCACCCCGAAGATCCACACGGCGTATTCCCAGAGCAGGAACAGCAGGGCGAAGACGATGAGCACGCCGGCACGCTTGCGCAGCCAGGCAACGAAGGCTGCGCCGACGGTCGGCGGCGGCAGAGGCTGCAGCGGGATCTCGGCGCTCACTTGGCCCTCACCTGCTTCGGGTCGGCGATGTCGGTGGTCGCGAACTCCGCCGGCATGTTGATCTCCAGCACCTCGAGATCGTCCGAGCGGCCCACCACGTTGTGCGCCACGCCGGCCGGCTGCGACAGGCAGTCACCCGCTCGCACCGTGACCTCGCCCTCATGGCCGGCGAAACGGAACTTGAGCCAGCCCCTGAGCACGTAGACGAAGTGCCCGTTCATGTCGTGCCAATGCCAGCCGGTCTCCTTGTCGAAGGGCATGAGGGCGCGGATGTGCTTGGCGCCGATGCGCCCGCCGGTCGCCCTGGCGAGGCCGAGGTCGCGATACTCGACATCGGCGCGCGGTCCGTCCTTGGTGAACTCGGCTTTGCCGAACTCGTTGAGCGCCAGGGCCGACAACGCCTCGGCCAGCGGCAAGGGGCCGCTGTAACGCGGGGCCGGATTAGACGACATGCTGAACCGCCTCCCGATGCTCAGTTTCGGTCAGCGGCCGGCGCACCGGCCAGATCGCCGCCAGCTCCGCCGCTGCCGCCGTCAGATGCCGCGCCAGAGCCGCGCGCTGGGCCGGCGTGAAGCGGCTGACCGGCCCCGCGGCGCTCAACGTCGCAACGGTTGTCGCGTCGACACGTACCGGCACCGCGACCGCTGCGGTCCCCGGTTCGCCTTCCTCGATGGCCACGCCGTAACCCCGGGCCCTTGTCTCCGCCAGCGCCCGGCGAAACTCCTTGAGCGTGCGCACGGCGTTGGGGCCGAAGCGCTCCGGCGTGCGAAAGCGCGTCGCCGAGACGATGCGCAACGCCTCGTCCTCCGGCAGCGTCGATAGCCACGCCTTGCCGGTGGCGGTGGCGTGCAGCACCACGTCGTAGCCGGTGTCGGGATCGTATTTGAGGCCGAAGCGAGCACCCTGCGCCTTGGCCACCCAGACCATGCCCTCGCCCTCGACGATGGCCACGCGCACCAGTTCGCCAGTGGTGACGGCCAGCCGGTCGAGCACCGGCTGGATCAGGTCCTTGAGCCCCGTGCCAGCGTAATGCCGCAGGCCAAGAAGCGTGAGTTTGAGGGTGAGCCCGTAGCGCGCCGAGGCGGCATCCTGGCGCACGAAGCCGCAATCGGAGAGCAGGCCGAGCAGCCGATGAGCGACACTCTTGGGAATCCGCAGCCGCGCGCCGATATCGGACAACGCCAGCCCCTCGGGGGCTTCGCTGAGAAGCTCCAGAATGTCGAGGCTGCGGCGGGTTGCCGATTGACTCACGAACGGCTCATAAAAACCGGAACTGCGTTCCGGAAATTACGTTTGCCTCCCGCCCCTGTCAACGGCTCCTGTTGATACAAGTCAATGCAGCGCCGCCATGCGGCCGTCACTGTAGCCGCAGAAGAGCGCTCATCGTGGCCACGGCTCCAATACTCGACATCCTGGTTCTTGCCCTTGTGCTGAGCGGCGCACCCGCGCCCATGGCGTGCGAGGTGCAGCGTGACAGCACGATCCGTTGCAGCAATGGAACGACGGCGACTTGGGATTCGCGGACCAACCTGATCTCAATCAACAGCATCCCGGTGACGCGGAAGGCCGATGGGCATTTCATCTTCGGCAATGGCATTTCCAGCGCCCGCAACTCCTTCGGCTGGACGCGCTTCACGAACGGCGTGATGATCCGCCGTGACTATCTCGGCGGGCACCCCGATGCCTATCTCGTGAACCCGGCACTGCTCTGTCAGGAGGTGACGCCGAGCAAAGCCGAATGCAGGCCGCGTTAGACCCTATACGCACTTCAAGGTGATGCCGCCGTCCACCGGCAGGTCGACGCCAGTGATGTACTTGGCCTCGTCCGATGCGAGGAACAGGGCGGCGTAGGCCACGTCCCAGGCATCGCCCATTCTTCCCGTCGGGCACTGGGCGTTGCGCTTCTCGATCATGGTCTGAACGCCGCCGGCGCCATAGGCGTTGGCCAGCGGCTCGACGATCATCGGCGTGTTCATCAATCCGGGCAGGATGGTGTTGCAGCGAATTCCTTTCGCCGCGTACTCCATGGCCACGGCCTTCGAGAACTGGCTCACCGCGCCCTTGCTGGCGTGATACGAGATATACGGCACGCCGAGCCAACGGATGCCGGCGATCGAGCCGATATTGACGATGGCTCCGCCTCGGCCGTCCTTGTCGAACTGTTTCGCCATCACCGGCAGCACGTGCTTGCAGGTGAGAAACATGCTCTTGAGGTTGACGTCGATCACCCGGTCCCAGTCGGCCTCGCTCTGCTCGACCGGACCGCCGACCGCGACGATGCCGACATTGTTGTGCAGGACGTCGATGCGGCCGAATTCGGCCAGACAGGCCTCGACCATCGCCTGGACATCCGCCGCCTTCGCCATGTCGCCGGCGTGAACGGCGCAGGTCCCGCCCTCGGCCTCGATGGTGGACCTGGTTTCCTGCGCCGCCTCGCGCTTGAGATCGACGGCCAAGACCTTTGCCCCCTCACGGGCAAAGACAGCCGCCGTCGCCTTGCCGTTGCCCCAGCCCGGGCCGCTCGAGCCGGCTCCCGTGACGATCGCAACCTTGCCTTCGAGACGCCCGGCCATGCTTCCTCGCGCGGTTCTCAGCCGATGAGCTTTGCCAACGCCTCGTCGGTCGGCAGCTCAAGCTTTTCCCCGGTAGCGCGGCGCTTGATCTCGACCTTGCCGGCTGCAACACCGCGCGGACCGATCACCGCCTGCCAGGGGAGGCCGATCAGATCCATGGTGGCGAACTTGGCGCCGGCACTCTCGCTGCGGTCGTCGTAGAGCACGGCCTTGCCGGCCTTCTGCAGCCTGGCATAGAACTCGCCGGCCGCCGCGTCGCACTTGGCGTCGCCCGAGCGCAGATTGACCAGCCCGATATCGAACGGCGCCACGCTGTCCGGCCAAATGATGCCGTTGGCATCGTGGCTCGCCTCGATGATGGCACCGACGAGTCGCGACACGCCGATGCCGTAGGAGCCCATCTCCAGCGTGATGGTCTCTCCGTTGGCGCCAGCGACCGTGGCCTTGAGCGGCGCCGAGTACTTGGTGCCGAAATAGAAGATATGGCCAACCTCGATGCCCCGGGCGCTCACCAGCCGGTCGCCGAGCTTCGCCCCCTGCTCCGCATCATGCTTCTCGTCGGTGGCGGCGTAGAAGCGGGTGCAGTCGTCGACCACCTTCTGCACCGCCGCCTGGTCGTCGTAGTCGACGCTGATATTGAGCAGATCGACGTCGAGGAAGGACTTGTCGACGAACACTGCGCTTTCGCCGGTATCCGCAAGAATCTGGAATTCGTGGCTGAGGTCTCCGCCGATCGGGCCCGTGTCGGCGCGCATCGGGATGGCCTTGAGGCCCATGCGCGCAAAAGTCCGCAGATAGGCAATGAACATCTTGTTGTAGGAATGACGCGCGGCCTTGGCGTCCAGATCGAAGGAGTAGTTGTCCTTCATCAGGAACTCACGCCCGCGCATCACGCCGAAGCGCGGCCGCACCTCGTCACGGAACTTCCACTGGATGTGATAGAGGTTCTTGGGCAGATCGCGGTAGCTCTTGACCGTGGCGCGCACGATCTCGGTGATCAGCTCCTCGTTGGTCGGCCCGTAGAGCATCTCGCGCTCGTGCCGGTCGGTGATGCGCAGCATCTCCTTGCCGTAATCGTCGTAGCGGCCCGACTCACGCCACAACTCGGCCGGCTGGATGGTCGGCATCAGCAGCTCCTGCGCGCCAGAGCGGTCCTGCTCCTCGCGTACGATCTGCTCGACCTTCTTGAGCACCCGGTGGCCCAGAGGCAGCCAGGAGTAGATGCCCGCCGACGACTGCCGGACCATGCCGGCACGCAGCATCAGCCGGTGGGAGACGATCTGCGCCTCGCTCGGATTTTCACGGAGCGTGGGCAGGAAATACTGGGAAAGCCGCATAGAACCTCGGGGCGCGTGGGCAGAAGCCGCGCGACTTTAGGCAATACCGGCCGTTATTGCAAAGCGCGGCCCGAACCGTCGCCGGGGCTATTTCAGATTGATCGTCCCGGTCATCGGCCGCCCCTGAGCAGGCTGCGCCTGGCGCTGCTTGCATAGATCGGCAAGCGCACTCTGCTCGCTGCCGCCGAGCGGCTGGCCGTTGTAGAGGACACGCCGGCCGCTGTCTTCGACCGTGATCTTGCCGATCTCAACCGAAGGGTCCAGGAGAGGCGAGTTGGATGGAATACCGTACTTCCCCGCTAGCGACGTCTTGAGATCGATGGTGAAACTCTGCGGCGGCTGTATCTGCGCGCCCGATGACGGCAAGTCCGCCGACGCTACCGGCCGGCCGCGCACATCGACACCCGGCTGATAGGCGACGCCCGCCGAGGCCGAATGCTCGACGAGTTGGCGGCAATCGCGATCGCTCACAGTCGCCTGCTGGGCCGCGGCCGGAGTCGCCATCATCGCCAGACCGGCAATTAATACGAAGCTGCGCATAGGTTGATTATACCCCAGCTTGGGAAAAAACGATTAACCGGGGAGCGGCATTCCCCTACCCTAAAGGGGAGGCGCCTCCGGGGCTCCCGAGTCCCGGATTCGGCATCAAAACGGGGGATGGCCATGAATCTGGAACGCTATTTCGAGCTCCGCGAGCACGGCACGACGGTGCGCACCGAGATCCTGGCCGGTGCCACGACGTTCCTGACGATGGCCTACATCATCTTCGTCAATCCCTCGATCCTGTCATCGTCGGGGATGGACAAGAACGCCGTCTTCGTCGCCACCTGCCTCGCGGCGGCGATCAGCACGGCGATCATGGCGCTCTACGCGCGCTACCCGATCGCGCTGGCGCCCGGCATGGGCCTCAACGCCTTCTTCGCCTTCGGCCTGGTCAAGGGCATGGGCCTGTCCTGGCAGGTGGCGCTGGGCTGCGTGTTCATCTCCGGCGTGATCAACATCATCCTCAGCCTTCTGCCGGTGCGCGAGTGGATCTTCGACTCGATCCCGCGCTCGCTGAAGATGGCGATATCGGCCGGCATCGGGTTCTTCCTCGCCATCATCGGCCTCGAGAATGCCGGCGTTGTCGTCGATCACCCGGCCACCCTGGTGACCTTGGGCAGCATGACCAAGCCCACGGTGGTCCTTGCCGTCTGCGGCTTCCTGCTGATGCTGGGCCTTGAGGCCCGCGGCATCGCCGGCTCGCTCATCATCGCCATCCTGGCGACCACCGTGGTCGGTGTGGCCTTGGGGCTTTCACCGGCCGGCGGCATCGTTTCGATGCCTCCCAGCCTGGCACCGACCTTCCTGCAACTCGATATCGCCGGTGCGCTCAACCTTGCCCTGTTCTCCGTGATTTTCGCCCTGGTCTTTGTCGATCTGTTCGACACCGCGGGAACGCTGGTCGGTGTCTCGCACCGGGCCGGGCTGCTAACGCCCGACGGCAAGCTGCCGCGCCTGAAGCAGTCGCTCCTCGCCGACTCGTCGGCCACGATGATCGGCGCCCTGCTGGGCACCTCGAACACCACCAGCTACATCGAGAGTGCCGCCGGCGTGAAGGCTGGTGGCCGCACCGGGCTCACCGCCCTTACGGTCGCCGTCCTGTTCCTGGCAGCCCTGTTCCTGGCGCCTCTGGCCGGGACGGTGCCGGCCTACGCCACGGCCCCCGCCCTGCTCTTTGTCGCCTGCATCATGGCGCGGGGTATCACCGAACTGGACTGGGAGGACGTCACCGAATTCGGGCCGGCCGTCCTGTGCATGGTGATCATGCCCCTGACCTACTCGATCGCTCACGGCATCGCCTTCGGCTTCATCGCCTACGCGGCCGCTAAGCTATTGAGCGGGCGATGGAATGAGCTGTCCTGGCCGGTCATCATCCTGGCCTTGGTGTTCCTCGCCAAATATGCCTTCGGGCTAGGCTGACCCCCGCCGAAATATCGTTCGTATGCCTATAATTTGGCGAGAACTTGCGTGACTCATAATGTCGTCGTGGCTATAGTTCCCCGCACAAAAATAACGTTTCAGGCGGCATAGCCGCACACGGGCCAAGTTTAGGGAGCTACGTCGCCAAAGCCGGACCGGGTCACCCGGGTCCGGCTTTGTGTTTTCTGGCCTCTAGCTTCCCGGCCCACCCTCCTCAGGCGGCCGCACCCGGGCGAACATCACCAACAGCCCCAGATCGTAAGCGATCTTCAGCCCCCCGGCGATGACCAGCGGCCAGCCGAACGGCGACAGGGTGAGCAGCCAGCCGCCGATGGCGGGCGCCAGCGCCGAGGCCAGGCTGCGCGGCACGCTGGTGAAGCTGGAGGCCGCCGGCCGCTCCGCGGGCGTCACGATCGCCATGACGTAGGAGGTGCGCGTCGGCACGTCCATCTGCGAGAGCAGGCTGCGCGCCACCAGGGCCGCCACCGCCCAGCCCGCATCCGGCGCAAACGGCGCCAGGATCAGCAGGACGTTGGCCGGCAGATGGCTGAACACCATGGTGTTGATCAGCCCGATGCGGCCCGCGATCCAGGTCGCCACGAAATAGGACGCCGCCGAGCACAGGCCGGTGGCGAAGAAGATCGCCCCGGTCTCGCTCGCCGACAGGCCGAAGCGGGCGAACAACCAGATGGCCACCAGCGTGTTCATGACGAACCCGCCGGCGAAGGCATCGACCGAGAACAGCGCCGCCAGACGCATGACGTGACGCCGCGACGGCCCCAGCGCGCCCCTGATGGCCACATCCCCCTGCCCCAGCGCCTCGCGCGGCAGGCCGCGATAGAGCAGCAGCACCACCAGCCCGACGGCGCCGTAGACCAGGAAATAGCCCTGGATGGCCTCGTGCCGGTCCAGCCAGGCCGGCAGATGATCGAGCACCCCGACCGACAGCGCGCCGAGGGCCGCCCCGCCGGTCCCCATGGCACTGTAGATGGCAAAAGACAGCGTGCGCCGCGCCGCCGGCACCAGGCGGGTGAGCAGGGAATGCTCGAGCGGCACGAAGACGCTGACGTCGCCCGAGGACGGGTTGAGGGTCCCGGCCGCCGCCACGATGAACAGCGGCACCAGGCTGTCGACCGTGCCGAAGACGAGGCCGGTCACCGCCATCAGCAGCGAGGCCCCCAGCAGCAGCGAGCGCAGAGCGTAACGGTAGGCATGGAGCCCGACGGCGACGGTCAGCGCCGCCGAGCCCAGCAGCGTCGCCGTCGCCAGGATACCGACCATCATGGCGTCGAAGCCGAGGCTGAACAGGTAGAGCGGCAGCACGATCGCCGTGAAGCCGTCGCAGAAGGCGCGCAAGCCCCGGCTGGCGTAGACCCGCCCCGCTCCCGCTTGTGCTGCCGGCGAAATCTCCCCCATCGCCGGCGCCCGTCAGTAGGTAAAGTTCTTCACCGCCATCCAGGGCGGCTTCAGCCGGGCGATCTTGCGCTGGATCGGGCAGTCGGCATGGTGCGCCCCGGGCAGATAGCCGGCGCTCATCAGGAATTCGCCGACGATCTCGCCGCCGGTGAACTTGAAGGTCTTCTTGAACAGCTTCACCCATTCCACCTTGGTGCGCGGGTGGTGCTCGGCAATCCAGGCGGCGAAGGAGCCGTGCTTCGCCGCCAGCGCCTCGATGCGCCTGGCGTTCTCGATGGCCGCGTCGACCTTTAGCCGATTGCGGATGATTCCAGGATCCGCCAGCAGCCGGGCCCGGTCCTTGGCGGTAAAACGCGCTACCTTGCCGATATCGAAGCCGCGGAACGCCTTGCGAAAGGTCTCGCGCTTCTGGAGCATGAGCAGCCAGCTCAGCCCCGCCTGATTGATCTCCAGCACCAGCCGCTCGAAGAGCTGGTTATCGTCGCTCAGCGGGAAGCCGTACTCGCGGTCGTGATAGGGACCGTGGAACTCGTGCCCCGGCGCGATATCGCAATAGGTGCTGGCCGCCCCGCCCATCCTAGCTCCGGAAAGAAAACAGATCGGACTGGATGACCCAGTACAGCGCAGCAAAGACGAAGCCGGCGATCACTGTGGTCACCGCGAATTTGAGCATCAGACGCGGCCGTGCCGGCGCGCTGGTCGCGTGGCCGGGCTCGGGGTTCTCCGCCGGATAAGCCCCCCACGGCAGGACCGTGAACAGCACGAGCCACCAGATAACGACGTAGACCGCAATGCCCGTCACCAGGGTCATGGCTCAGGCCTGCTCGAGTTCGACGAGCGTGCCGCAGAAATCCTTGGGGTGCAGGAAGAGCACCGGCTTGTCGTGCGCGCCGGTCCGAGGCTCGCCGTCACCCAGCACCCGCGCGCCTTCAGCCTTGAGCCTGTCGCGCGCCGCCAGGATGTCGTCCACCTCGTAACAGACATGGTGCATGCCACCCGAGGGATTCTGCTCCAGGAATTTGGCGATCGGCGACTTGTCACCCAACGGGTGCAGCAGCTCGATCTTGGTGTTGGGCAATTCGACGAACACGGTTGTGACGCCGTGCGCCGGCAGATCGATAGGGGCCGAGACCTTCGCCCCCAGCGTGTCGCGATAGACGGCCGAAGCCGCGCCGAGATCCGGCACGACGATGGCCACGTGGTTGAGGCGTCCGATCATGGAATGGTTTTAAACCCGCACGAGGTGAACGTCGACAATCGGCTTGCCGTCGCGGCGCTCGCGGATCACGTCGCGGATGGCCCGGCGGACGGCCTCCTCGAGCTTCTCGTCGGTGGCGTTCTTGCCGGCCCTTCCCGCCCCCTTCTCGATCGCCTCGACGATCTCCCGGGCGAAATCGAGATCGGCTTCGGGATCGAGCAGGCCGGGCGCCGAGATGCGCGGCGGAACGGCGACCCGCCCCTTCCGGTCGACGACCACGGTGGCCACCACCGCCCCGTTCCACATCAGCCGGGCGCGATGGCGCAGCACGGACCCGCCCAGCGGCAGCAGCCGATCGCCGTCCACCGCCAGCCGGCCGGTCGGAACCCGGTCCACGATCTCCGGCCCGTCCGGCGACAGCCGGATCATCGTGCCGTTCTCCGGCACCAGGGCGTGCGGCACCTGGCAGGCCTTGGCCAGCTGGGCATGGGCCTGCATGTGCAGGGATTCGCCGTGCACCGGGATGGCGATCCGCGGCCGTACCCACTGATACATGCGCGCCAGCTCGTCGCGGCAGGGGTGGCCGGAGACATGGATCTTGGGGTGGGTTTCGTCAGTGATCAGCGTCACCCCGAGATGGGCCAGCGAATTCTGCAGGCGCAACACGTTGCGCTCGTTGCCCGGGATGACGCGCGAGGAGAAGATGACCACGTCGTCCTTCTCCAGCACCACATGCGGATGCTCGTCGCGGGCGATGCGCGTCAGGGCGGCCCGTGGCTCACCCTGGCTCCCGGTGCAGATCATCACCAGCCGCTCGCGCGGGATGAAGCCGGCATCGCGCTCGTCGACGAACTCCGGCAGGCCGCGCAGGTAGCCGGTCTCCTTGGCCGTGTCGTGGATACGCCAGAGCGAGCGGCCGACCAGGGCACAGTCGCGGCCGTTGGCCTTGGCGGCCACGGCAATCGTTTCGAGCCGGGCGACATTGGAAGCGAAGCAGGCCACGGCAATGCGGCCGCTGTACTGGCGAAAGAGCGCCGTCAGGGCCTCACGCACCTCGGCTTCGGAGCCGGATTCGCCTTCCTTCAGGGCGTTGGTCGAATCTCCGACCATGGCTAGGACTCCGTCATCGCCGATGGTGCGCAGCCGCGCGTCGTTGGTGACATCGCCGACCAGCGGGTCGGGGTCGATCTTCCAGTCCCCGGTGTGGAACACCGTCCCGGCCGGCGTGCGGATCGCCAGTCCGTTGGGCTCGGGGATCGAATGGGTGAGCGTCACCATCTCCAGGTCGAAGGGGCCGACGCGGAAGCGGCTGCCCATCTCGACGATGTTGATTTCCACCTCGTCGGCGAAATCCGTCTCCGTCAGCTTGCGACGCAGGAAGGCGGCCGTGAAGGGCGTCGCCCAGATCGGGCAGCGCAGCTCCGGCCACAGGTACTGCACGGCGCCGAGATGGTCCTCGTGCGCGTGGGTCAGCACCAGGCCGATCAGCTTGTCCCGCCGCTCGACGATGAACTGCGGGTCGGGCATCAGCACCTCGACGCCCGGCACGCCGTCATCGGCGAAGGTGACGCCGAGATCGACCATCAGCCACTGGCCGCCGTATTCGTAGAGGTTAAGATTCATGCCGATCTCGCCCGACCCGCCGAGGGGCAGGAAATGCAGATCGGCTTTAGGCGGGCTCATCGGCGATTAAGATGGTAGATGTCGACGAGCCCCTTGAGCGTCAGATCGAGATCGACGTGCTGGATGCGGGGGCAGGAATCGGCGATCAGCGGCACCAGACCGCCGGTGCCGATCACGGTCATCGGCTTCCCCCATTCGGCCTCGATGCGCGACATGACGCCTTCGATCAGGCCGATATACCCCCAGAAGATGCCGGACTGCATGGCGCCGACCGTGGTACGGCCAACCACTTTCGCCGGGCGCTTGATCTCGATGCGCGGCAGCTTGGCCGCTCCCATGTACAGCGCCTCGAAAGCGAGATTGATGCCGGGCGAGATGGCGCCGCCACAGTAATTGCCGCCCTCGTCGATCACGTCGAAGGTCGTGGCCGTGCCGAGGTCGATGACCACGCCGGGCATCTTGTAGCGGCCGCGGGCCCCCGCGCAGTTGGCGATACGGTCGGCACCCGCCTCCTCCGGCCGGTCGAGGCGGATCTCGAAGCCGAACTTGACACCCGGCTCCCCGATGATAAGCGGCTCGGCCTTGAAGTAGCGCTGGCACAGCGACTTGAGATTGAAGGTCGTCTGCGGCACGACGTTGGAGAGCATCACGCCATCGATATCGGCGAAGCTCAGCCCCTCGAGCGCCATCAGATGCGTCAGCCAGACGGCGTATTCATCCGCCGTGCGGCGCGGGTCGGTCGAGATGCGCCAGGCCGCACGCTTGGTCTCCCCGGTGAAGACACCGAAGACGGTATTCGTATTGTTGGAGTTGATGACCAGCAGCACGGGGCCTCACGCGAAGAAAACGTCGCCGGCGGTGATCCGGCGCACCGGCCCGCCCTTCTCGGGCTCGAGCAGCAGGGCGCCGTCGGCGTCCAGATCGATGAATTTGCCTCGAAGCGTCTCCCGGGGCAACCGCACCCGGATCTTGCGGCCAATTCCCATCCCGCGCTCCTTCCACTCGGCCCGGACCGGGGGGAAGCCGTCCTCCATCCAGCGGTTTGCCCAGTCGAGGAAATAGAGCCCGAAGCGCCCCAGCAGGGCCTCGACGGTCACGTCGTCCGCCCCCTCGTAGCGCAGCGAGGTGGCGGGAAACTCCGAATCCTCGGGGTGGTGCTGCACGTTGACGCCGAGGCCGAGGACCATCCATTCCAGCGGGGCGCCCTCCTGCGGCTGCGTGCCGCTCTCAGTCTCGATCAGGATGCCCGCCACCTTGCGCTCGCCGAGCAGGACGTCGTTCGGCCATTTGTAGTTGATCGGGCAGAGCGGCGGCACGAGGCTGGCCAGCGCCGCACCCAAGCCGACGGCGGCGACAAAGCCGAGCTCCGCGGCGCGTTGCGGCGGGCATTCCGGCCGCAGGATGAGCGAGAGATAGAGGTTGCCGCGCGGCGAGGTCCAGGTCCGACCGCTCCGGCCGCGCCCGGCTTCCTGCTCGCGCGCCCAGACCAGGGTGCCGTCCTCGGCCCCTTCGCGGGCCAGGCGCCTGGCTTCGTCGTTGGTGCTGGTGACCTTGTCGAGCGTCACAAGCCGGTAAGCCGGCGGCAGGTTGACCTCGCCCGCCATGCCTATCTCCGGCTCAGTTGCCGAACAGCGCCGCCGCGGCAACCGCCGCGGCGCCCAGCAGAGGTGCCGGATAGACGAAGAACAGCAGCGTGAACAGGCTGGTTCCCGCCAGCACGACGCTCACGCCCGTGCCTATCGGCTTGTCGAAGGCCGGCGCCGGCTCGTCGAAATACATGAGCTTGACGATGCGCAGGTAGTAGAAGGCGCCCACCACGCTGGTCAGCACGCCGATCACCGCCAGCCAGTAGTAGCCCGCCGCGACCGCGGCGAGGAACACGTAGAGCTTGCTGAAGAACCCGGCGAGCGGCGGTATGCCCGACATCGAGAACATGCAGACCGCCAGGGCGGCGGCGACCATCGGCTGGCTGCGGGCCAGGCCGGAAAGGTCGCTGATGCGCTCGACCATCTTGCCGTCGCGCTTCATGCAGAGGATGACGGCGAAGGTGGCGACGTTCATGAAGATGTAGATGGCGATGTAGATCAGCACGCCGCGCACGCCGGTCTCGTCGCCGGGCGCCAGACCGACCAGCGCGTAGCCGATATGGCCGATCGAGCTGTAGGCCATCAGGCGCTTGATGTTGGTCTGGTTGATGGCGGCGAAGGCGCCGAGGCCCATCGACAGAACCGAGGTGATCCAGATGATCTGCCACCACTGCTCGGCCAGCGGGCCGAAGGGCTCGATCATCACGCGGACCAGCAGGGCCGTGGCCGCGACCTTCGGGGCGACCGAGAAGAAGGCCGTCACCGGCGTCGGCGAGCCCTCGTAAACGTCGGGCGTCCACATGTGGAACGGCGCGGCCGCGACCTTGAAGGCCAGGCCGGCGGCAATGAAAACGAGGCCGAAGATCAGGCCCAGCGCCGGCTCGGCCGCCTGGTCGGCGACGATTGCGGCAAGCCCCGGGAAGGTGGTGGTGCCGGCGAAGCCGTAAACCAGCGACACGCCGTAGAGCAGCATGCCCGAGGACAGGGCCCCCAGGACGAAGTACTTGAGGCCAGCCTCGGTCGACTGCAGGGAATCGCGGCGGAAGGCGGCCACGACGTAGAGCGACAGGCTCTGCAACTCGAGGCCGAGATAGAGCGAGATCAGGTCGTTGGCCGAGACCATCAGCATCATGCCGGTGGTGGCGAAGAGAATAAGCACCGCGTACTCGAAGCGGGCCATCTGCTCGCGCTCGTTATAGTCGATCGCCAGCACCAAGGTCAGGGCCGACCCCAACAGGATCAGCAGCTTGGCGAAGATCGAGAAGGCGTCGCTGACGAACATACCGGAGAAGATGACGGCCCGCTCGATCGGCTGCCCGGCGACCAGGAAGGCCGTGATCACGAGGACGGCGACCGATGCCCAAGAAAGAGTGCGCGCGTTCGCGGCGTGCGCCGGGCTCCAGGTCGCGGCCGCCTCGCGGCCGGCAGGTCCGCGGAAGACGCCGAGCAGCAGCAGCAGCATCCCGGAGCAGACCAGGAACAGCTCCGGCAGGATCGGCGCCAGATTGAGTCCGTTCTCGTTCATCGCGCCTTCTCCTGCCCTGCCGCGGCGGTGCGCACGGCAGCCGGCGGCGCATCAGCCGCGGTCTTGGCCGCGTGATAGCGCGCGGCGATCGGGCCGCTCGACGCCGCGAAGACGTCGAGGAACGGCTTGGGATAGATGCCCATCCACAGGACGAGCACGATCAGCGGCGCGAAGATCAGCTTCTCGCGCAGGTTAAGGTCGGTGATGTCCTTGAGATCCTCGCGCGTCAGCTCGCCGAAAACAACCCGGCGGTAGAGATAGAGCATGTAGGCGGCACCGAGGATGATGCCGGTGGTGGCGAACAGCGCCACCCAGGTGTTGGACTGATAGGCGCCGGCCAGGGCGAGGAACTCGCCGACGAAGCCGCTCGTGCCCGGCAGGCCGACCGAGGCCAGCATCATCACCATGAAGACGAAGGCGTAGACCGGCATGCGGTGGACGAGGCCGCCGTAGCGCGAGATCTCGCGCGTGTGCATGCGGTCGTAGATCACGCCGACGATAAGGAACAGGGCGCCCGAGACCACGCCGTGGCTCAGCATGGTGAAGAGCGCGCCCTCCACACCCTGCACCGTGCCGGTGAAGGTGCCGAGCGTGACGAAGCCCATATGCGCCACCGAGGAGTAGGCGATGAGCTTCTTCATGTCCTCCTGCACCAGCGCCACCAGCGAGGTGTAGATGATGGCGATGATGCTGAGCACGTAGACGTAGGGCGTGAAGAACACCGAGGCGTCGGGCAGCATCGGCACCGAGAAGCGCAGGAAGCCGTAAGCGCCCATCTTCAACAGCACGCCGGCCAGGATCACCGAGCCCGCCGTCGGCGCCTCGACATGGGCGTCGGGCAGCCAGGTGTGCACCGGCCACATCGGCACCTTGACGGCGAAGGAGGCGAAGAAGGCCAGCCAGAGCCAGAACTGCACCTCGGGCGCCAGATAGGTGTTGAGCAGCGCCGGGATGTCGGTCGTCTCGGTCTCGAAATACATGAACAGGATGGCGAGCAGCATCAGCACCGAGCCCGCCAGGGTGTAGAGGAAGAACTTGAAGGCCGAATAGACGCGCCGCTTGCCGCCCCAGATGCCGATGATCAGGAACATCGGGATCAGGGTGCCCTCGAAGAAGATGTAGAAGAGCACCATGTCGAGGGCGCAGAACATGCCGACCATCATCGTCTCGAGGACGAGGAAGGCGATCATGTACTCGCGCACCCGGTGCTCGATGGCCTCCCAGCTCGCCAGGATGCAGATCGGCGTCAGCACCGTCGACAGCAGCACGAAGAGCAGCGACACGCCGTCGACGCCCATCTTGTAGGTGATGCCGAAAGCCGGGATCCACTCGCGGACCTCGACGAACTGGAAGTCCGGCGTGCGCACGTCGAAATCGACCCAGAGGAAGATCGACAGCACGAAAGTGACGAGCGAGGTCCACAGCGCCGCGTGGCGAGCGTTGGCGGCAACCACCGCCTCGGGGCCGCGCACGGCCAGGATGAAGACGGCACCGACCAGCGGCAGGAAGGTGACGAGAGAAAGGAGCGGCCAGTTCGCCATGGTCATTGCGCCCCGCTCCGCGCCAGCAGGAACCAGGTCACCAGCACCACGACGCCGATCAGCATGGCGAAGGCGTAGTGGTAGACGTAGCCGGTCTGCAGCGCTGCCGCGCGCTGCGCCAGGCGCAGCGTCTTGTCGGCGATGTTGTCGGGCCCGAGCCCGTCGATGGTCGCCTCATCGCCCTTCTTCCAGAAGCTCCAGCCGAGCTTGAAGGACGGCCGCACGAAGATCGCGTCGTAGAGCTCGTCGAAATACCACTTGTTGAGCAGGAACCGGTACAGGCGCTGCCAGCGCGAAGCGATCTCGCCCGGGATCTGCGGGTTGCGGATATAGAGCCCGTAGGCGACGCCGATGCCGACCAGGCCGACGATGATGGGCAGGATCTTGACCCAGAACGGCACGTGGTGCGCCGCCTCGATCGAGTTGTGCTGCGGCAGGACGAGGATCGACTCCCGCCAGAACCCGGCCATGTTGTCGCCGACGAAGGAATTGTAGCCCACGAAGCCGGCGATGACCGCGCCGACCGCCAGGACGTAGAGCGGGATGAGCATGACCTGCGGCGATTCGTGGACATGCTCCATGGTGTGCTTGTCAGCCCGCGGCTTGCCGTGGAAGGTCATGAACAGCAGGCGCCAGGAGTAGAAGGCGGTCATGAACGCAGCGACGATGCCGAGCCAGAAGGCATACTGGCCGACCCCGCTATGCGCGCCGAACGCCGCCTCGAGGATGATGTCCTTGGAGAAGTAGCCGGCGAAGAACGGCACGCCGGCCAGCGCCAGGCTGCCGATCCACATCATGGCGTAGGTCACCTTGATGTGGCTGGCGAGGCCGCCCATCTTGCGCATGTCCTGCTCGCCGGACATGGCGTGGATCACCGAACCCGAGCTCAGGAACAGCAGCGCCTTGAAGAAGGCGTGGGTCATCAGGTGGAAGATCGCCGCCGCGTAGGCCGAGACGCCGCAGGCGAAGAACATGTAGCCGAGCTGCGAGCAGGTCGAATAGGCGATCACCCGCTTGATGTCGTTCTGCACCAGGCCGACCGAGGCGGCGAAGATCGCGGTCGAGGCGCCGATGACGCAGACCACGGCGAGCGCGTCGGGCGCGTATTCGAACATCGGCGACAGGCGGGCCACCATGAAGACGCCGGCGGTCACCATGGTCGCGGCGTGGATCAGCGCCGAAACCGGGGTCGGGCCTTCCATGGCGTCCGGCAGCCAGGTGTGCAGCGGCACCTGGGCGGATTTGCCCATGGCGCCGACGAAGAGCAGCAGGCAGAGCAGCGTCAGCGCGTCGAACTGCCAGGAGAGGAAGGTGACCTGCGTACCCACGAAAGTGGGGACTGCGGCGAAGACGTCGTCGAACACGACGGTCCCGAACAGGGCGAAGACGCCGAAGATGCCGAGCGCGAAGCCGAAATCGCCCACGCGGTTGACGATGAACGCCTTGATCGCCGCCGCGTTGGCCGAAGGCCGGTCGAACCAGAAGCCGATCAGCAGGTAGGAGCACACGCCCACCCCTTCCCAGCCGAAGAACATCTGCACGAAGTTGTCGGCCGTCACCAGCATCAGCATGCAGAAGGTGAACAGGCTGAGATAGGCCTGGAAGCGCGGCACGCTCGGATCGTCGTGCATGTAGCCGCAGGAGTAGACGTGGATAGCGGTCGAGCAGACCGTCACCACGAAGACCATGACCGCGGACAGCGTGTCGTACTTGAAGGCCCAGGAAGCCTGCAGCGCGCCCGAGGTGATGAACGGGAAGACCTCGACGGTCCGGCTGTGGCCGAGGATCGCCACCTGGTGGAAGATGACGATCGCCAGCAGGGCCGAGAGCCCCATGCAGATGCAGGTCGCGAGCTGGGCGGCGAGGTCGCGCCCGTGGCCCTTCGGCGCGAAGGTCAGGATCAGGCCGGCGAGGATGGCCCCGATCAGCGGCAGAACGACGGCGGCGGAATACATCGCCTCAGCCCTTCATCAGGTTGATGTCCTCAACCGCGATCGAGCCGCGGTTGCGGAAGTAGACGACCAGGATGGCCAGGCCGATCGCCGCCTCGGCGGCGGCCACGGTCAGCACCAGCAGCGCGAAGACCTGGCCGACGAGGTCGCCCAGATGCGCCGAGAAGGCGACGAAGTTGATGTTCACGGCGAGCAGCATGAGCTCAACCGACATCAGGATGACGATGACGTTCTTGCGGTTGAGGAACACGCCGAAGATGCCGAGCGTGAAGATGATCGCGGCAACGGTCAGGTAATGGGCGAGCGTGATCTGCAGCATCACACCCCTCCCCGCGTCGGGACCTTGACCACCTCGATCGACTGCTCGCGCGTGCGGTTGATCTGGCGGCTGACGTCCTGGCGGCGAACGCCTTCGCGCTCGCGCAGGGTAAGCACGATGGCGCCGACCATGGCGACCAGCAGGATCACGCCGGCCACCTGGAAGGCGTAGACGTAGTCGGTGTAGAGCACGAGGCCGAGCGCGTGGGTGTTGGTCATCTGTCCGGGATCGGGGATCGGCAGCTGGGCGGCCGAGGCCGCCTCCGGCGCGAAGCTCCAGGCGCTGACGATGAGGGCGAGCTCGCCGAGCAGGATCAGGCCGATCGTGCCGCCGATCGGCAGGTAGCGCAGGAAGCCCGAACGCAGCGCCGCGAAGTCGACGTCCAGCATCATGACGACGAAGAGGAAGAGCACCGCGACGGCGCCGACATAGACCACGACCAGGATCATTGCCAGGAACTCGGCACCCATCAGGACGAAGAGCCCGGCGGCGTTGAAGAAGCCGAGGATGAGGAAGAGCACCGAGTGCACGGGATTGCGCGCGGCAATGACCATCACCGCCGAGGCGATGAGTATCGCCGAGAACAGATAGAAGCAGAGGGCGTGGATCAGCACGGTCTTATCGTTCCCCTGTGTCCCCCGGACCGCATCAGCGGTACGGCGCGTCCGCCTTGAGGCTGGTGGCGATCTCGACTTCCCAACGGTCGCCGTTCGCCAGCAGCTTGTCCTTGTTGTACATGAGCTCCTCACGGGTCTCCGTGGAGAACTCGAAGTTCGGGCCTTCGACGATGGCGTCCACCGGGCAGGCTTCCTGGCAGAAGCCGCAGTAGATGCACTTCGTCATGTCGATGTCGTAGCGCGTGGTGCGGCGGCTGCCGTCGGTGCGCGGCTCGGCCTCGATGGTGATGGCCTGGGCCGGGCAGATCGCCTCGCAAAGCTTGCACGCGATGCAGCGCTCTTCGCCGTTCGGATAGCGGCGCAGCGCGTGCTCGCCGCGGAAGCGCGGGCTGATCGGCCCCTTCTCGAACGGGTAGTTGAGCGTGACCTTGGGCTTGAAGAAGTACTTGATGGTCAGCGCCATGCCCGAGACGATCTCGGACAGAAGCAGGGAGCGGGTGAAGGCCATGACGGTTCTCCCTTAGCCCCGGGGCACCGGCACCCAGCCGGTGTACATCAGCACACCGGCCGTCAGCACCACCCAGAGCAGCGAGAAAGGCAGAAAGACTTTCCAGCCGAGACGCATCAGCTGGTCGTAGCGGTAGCGCGGCAGCGTGGCGCGCACCCAGAGGAAGACGAAGAGGCAGAACGCCACCTTGCCGGCGAACCACAGCGGCCCGGGGATCCAGTTGAACGGCGCCATGTCGAAGGGCGGCAGCCAGCCTCCGAGGAAGAGGATGGTGGTCATGCCGCTCATCAGGATCATCGCGCCGTATTCGCCCAGGAAGAACAGGGCGAAGGACATCGACGAGTATTCGACAAAGTAGCCGGCGACGATCTCGGACTCGCCTTCCGGCAGGTCGAAGGGCGAGCGGTTGGTCTCGGCCAGGGCCGAGATGAAGAAGATGATGAACATCGGGAAGAGCGGGATGGCGAACCACACCGTCTTCTGGGCCAGCACGATCTGCGTCAGGTTGAGGGAGCCCACGCAGAGCAGCACGGTGATGATGACGAAGCCGATCGAGACCTCGTAGGAGACCATCTGCGCCGCCGAGCGCAGGGCACCGAGGAAGGCGTATTTCGAGTTCGATGCCCAGCCGGCCATGATGATGCCGTAGACGCCGAGCGAGGAGATGGCGAAGAGGTAGAGGATGCCGACATTGATGTCGGCGAGCACGACGCCCGCACCGAAGGGGATCACCGCCCAGGCGATCAGGCTGAGCAGGAAGGTGAGGATCGGCGCCAGCATGAAGACGATGCGGTTGGCACCGCTGGGGACGATGGTCTCCTTGAGGAACAGCTTGAGGCCGTCGGCGAAGGGCTGCAGCAGGCCAAAGGGGCCGACCACGTTGGGGCCCTTGCGCAGCTGCATGGCCGCGATGACCTTGCGCTCGGCCAGCGTCAGAAAAGCGATCGCCACCAGCAGCGGCACGACGACCGCCAGGATCTGGGCGACGATGATGGCGCCCGGCAGCGCGTAGCCGTAGACGAACTCACCCATGGGTGCCGGTCTTCCCTGCAGGGGCCGAAGCGGCGGCGCTGCACTTGGCCATGGTCTCGGAGCAGCGGCTGATCGGGTCGGTCATGTAGTAGTTGGTGATCGGGCTGACGAAGGAGGCGGTGGTGACCGCCCCGATCGTACCGAACGCGCCCCAGGCGGCGGGGGCCGGACTCTCGCCGACCTTGCCGAAGACCGGGTTCACCGCCACCAGGCGCTTGCGCACCTGGGCCAGCGTGTCATAGGGCAGCTTCCTGCCCAGCGTCTCGGAGAGCGCGCGGATGATCTTCCAGTCCTCGCGTGCCTCGCCGGGCGGGAAGACGGCCAGACGCGCCTGCTGCACGCGGCCTTCGGTGTTGACGTAGGTGCCGTTCTTCTCGGTGTAGGCGGCACCGGGCAGCACGACATCGGCGCGCATCGCGCCCTTGTCACCGTGATGGCCCTGGTAAATGACGAAGGCACTGCCGAGCTTGGAAGTGTCGATCTCGTCGGCACCCAGCAGATAGACCACCTCGATCTCGCCCTTGGCGGCGCCGTCGAGGATGCCAGCGACATCCCTGCCACCCTGCCCCGGCACGAAACCGAGATCGAGCCCGCCGACACGCGCCGCGGCGGTGTGCAGCACGTTGAAGCCGTTCCAGCCGTCCTTGACCAGACCGCAGCTGTCGGCGACCTGGCGCGCCAGCGCCAGCACCGCCGAGCCGTCCGAGCGTGCGAGGGCGCCCTGGCCGACGATGATCATCGGGTTCTTGGCCGCCTTGAGCGTTTCGGCGAAGGCGTGCTTGCCGCTGGCGACATCGGCCAGCGTCTGCGGCCCCGCACCCAGATAGTCGGCCTTGTAGGTCAGCTCGACCTGCGGGCCGATGATGGCGACCTTGAGCTTACCGGTCAGCCAGCGCTTGCGGATGCGCGCGTTGACGATCGAGGCTTCCCAGCGCGGGTTGGTGCCCACGAGGAGCAGCGCGTCGGCCTGCTCGATGCCCGCGATGGTCGAATTGAAGACGTAGGAGGCGCGGCTCGTCGCCTCGAGCTTCGCACCGTCCTGGCGGCAATCGATGCTGGTCGAGCCCAGCGCCGTCATCAGGTCCTTGAGCGCCACCATCGCCTCGGCGTCGGCGAGATCGCCGGCGATCGCCGCGATGCGGTTGCCCAGAACGCCGCGCAGACGCGCGCCGATGGCGACCAGCGCGTCCTGCCAGCTCGCCGGCTGCAGCCGGCCGTTGTGGCGCACGTAGGGCCGGTCGAGACGCTGGCGCTTCAGCCCGTCATAGGCGAAGCGCGTCTTGTCGGAGATCCACTCCTCGTTCACCGCCTCGTTGAGGCGCGGCAGGACGCGCAGCACTTCGGGCTGGCGCGCGTCGATGCGGATGTTGGAGCCGACGGCGTCGAGCACGTCGATGGTCTCGGTCTTGCGCAGCTCCCACGGCCGCGCCACGAAGGCGTAAGGCTTGGAGGTCAGCGCACCGACCGGGCAGAGATCGATGATGTTGCCCGAAAGCTCCGAGCTCAGCGCCTTCTCGACGTAGGTCGTGATCTCCATGTGCTCGCCGCGGAACGTGGCGCCGAGTTCCTCGACGCCCGCCACTTCCGTGCAGAAGCGGATGCAGCGCGTGCAGTGGATGCAGCGGTTCATCGAGGTCTTGACCAGCGGGCCGAGATCCTTGTCCGGCACGGCGCGCTTGTTCTCAAGGAACCGGCCGCGGTCCATGCCGTAGGCCATCGCCTGATCCTGCAGATCACACTCGCCGCCCTGGTCGCAGATCGGGCAGTCGAGCGGATGGTTGATCAGCAGGAATTCCATCACGCCCTTGCGGGCCTTCTTGGTGATGGCGGAATCGGTCTTCACCACCATGCCTTCGCCGGCCGGCATGGCGCAGGAGGCCTGGGGCTTGGGCGTCTTCTCGATCTCGACCAGGCACATGCGGCAATTGCCGGCGATCGACAGACGCTCGTGGAAGCAGAAACGCGGAATCTCGGCGCCCGCGGCCTCGCAGGCCTGTAGCACCGTGGCGCCGTTCGGAACCTCGACAACCTTGCCGTCGACCGTGAGCTTCGGCATCGCCCTACTCCGCAGCCTGGCGCAGGGCGCCCGACTTGTACGCCTTGATGCGCGCCTCCATCTCTGGCCGGAAATGCCGGATCAGGCCCTGCACCGGCCAGGCGGCGCCGTCGGCCAGCGCGCAGATGGTGTGGCCCTCGATCTCGCGGGTCACTTCCTCGAGCGTGTCGATCTCCTCGATCGAGGCGCGGCCCTGCACCATGCGCAGCATGACGCGCCAGACCCAGCCGAGGCCTTCGCGGCACGGCGTGCACTGGCCGCAGCTCTCGTGCTTGTAGAACTGCGACAGGCGGGCGATGGCGTAGATGATGTCCGTCGACTTATCCATGACGATCACGGCCGCGGTGCCGAGGCCGGTGCGCGCGTCGCGCAGCGCGTCGAAGTCCATCAGCACGGTGTCGCACACCGATTTCGGGATGCAGGGGGTCGACGAGCCACCGGGGATCACCGCCATCAGGTTGTCCCAGCCGCCGCGCACGCCACCGGCATGCTTCTCGATGAGCTCCTTGAGCGGGATGCTCATCGCCTCTTCGACGTTGCAGGGCTGGTTCACATGGCCCTGGATGCAGAAGATCTTGGTGCCGCTGTTCTTCGGGCGGCCGAAGCCGGCAAACCAGGTTGCGCCGCGGCGCAGGATGGTCGGCACCACGGCGATGGTCTCGACGTTGTTGACCGTGGTCGGGCAACCGTAGAGGCCGCAGGCCGCCGGGAACGGCGGCTTGAGGCGCGGCTGGCCCTTTTTGCCTTCCAGCGATTCAAGGAGAGCCGTCTCCTCGCCGCAGATATAGGCGCCGGCGCCGCGATGCAGATAGAGATCGAAATCATAACCCGAGCCACAGGCGTTCTTGCCGATCAGGCCGGCGGCATAGGCCTCGTCGATCGCGGCCTGCAGCACCTTCGCCTCGTTGACGAACTCGCCGCGGATATAGATGTAACCGGCATGGGCGCCAAGACCGACACCGGCGAGCAGGCAACCCTCGACCAGCGTGTGCGGGTCGTTGCGGATGATGTCGCGGTCCTTGCAGGTGCCCGGCTCGGACTCGTCGGCGTTGACCACGAGATAGCTCGGCCTTCCGTCGCCCGGCTTCTCCGGCGTCGCCTTGGGCATGAAGGACCACTTCATGCCGGTCGGGAAACCGGCGCCGCCGCGGCCACGCAGGCCGGAGCCCTTCATCTCTTCGACGATCCAGTCGCGGCCCTTGGCGATGATGTCCTTGGTGTTGTCCCAGTTGCCACGCTTGCGCGCAGCCGAGAGCTGCCACGGCTGCAGGCCGTAGAGATTCGTGAAGATGCGGTCTTTGTCCTGCAGCATCAGTCGTCTCCCGCCGCGGGAACCTGGGTGAGCGATGTCAGGCCGGAGGCCGGCCCGGAATGCTTGCGGCCGCCGAGCGAGCCGACCGGCGGCGGATTGCCGGCACGGCAGGCATCGATGAGCTTCGCCGTCGACTGCGCGTCGAGATCCTCGTAGACGTCGTCGTTGACCTGAATGACCGGCGCGTTGACGCAGCAGCCGAGGCACTCGACCTCACGCAGGCTGAACAGGCCGTCAGCCGTGCTCTCGCCCATGTGGATGCCGAGCTTGCTCTCGCAGGTCTTCACCACGTCATCCGAGCCACGCAGCCAGCACGGCGTGGTGGTGCAGACCTGGAAGAACCACTTGCCCACCGGCTGCAGGTTGAACATCGAGTAGAAGGTCGCGACCTCGTAGACGCGGATCGGCGCCATGTCGAGCAGGCCGGCGACATAGTCCATGGCGGCGCGCGGCAGCCAGTTGTCGTGCTGGCGCTGGGCAAGGTCGAGCAGCGGCAGCACGGCGCTCGCCTGGCGGCGGGCCGGATACCTGGCGATGACCTGCTTCGCCTTGGCGAGATTCGCATCGTTGAAGGCGAAGGTCGCCGGCTGCGGCACTGCGTTGGCGGAAGGCGCGCTCACCGGTCCACCTCTCCGAAGACGATATCCATCGAGCCGATGATCGCCACGACGTCGGCGAGCATGTGGCCCTTGGCCATGAAATCCATGGCCGCCATGAAGGCGAAGCCCGGCGCACGTATCTTGCAGCGGTACGGGCGGTTGGTGCCGTCGGACACGAGATAGACGGCGAACTCGCCCTTGGGCGCCTCGACGGCGGTGTAGGTCTCGCCCGGGGGCACGTGATAGCCCTCGGTGTAGAGCTTGAAGTGATGGATCAGCGCTTCCATCGAGCGCTTCATCTCGCCGCGCGGCGGCGGAGCGATCTTGCGATCGTTGACCTTCACCGGGCCGGACGGAAGCTGCTTCAGCACCTGATCCATGATGCGCAGGCTCTGGCGCATCTCTTCCATGCGGACCATGTAGCGGTCGAAGCAGTCGCCGTTCTTGCCGATGGGAATGTCGAAATCGTAATTCTCGTAGCCGTCGTAGGGCTGCGCCTTGCGCAGGTCCCAGGCGACGCCCGAGCCGCGCAGCATCGGACCCGAGAAGCCCCAATCCTGGGCTTCCGCGGCCGTGGCGATGCCGATATCGACCGTGCGCTGGCGGAAGATGCGGTTGTCGGTGAGCAGCCGCTCGATGTCGTCGACGATCTTGGGGAACGCCACGGCCCAGTCGCGGATGTCCTGCACCAGACCCGGCGGCAGGTCCTGCGACACACCACCCGGGCGGAAATAGGCGGCGTGCAGACGCGCGCCCGAGACGCGCTCGTAGAACTCCATCAGCTTCTCGCGCTCTTCGAAGGCCCAGAGCAGCGGCGTCATGGCGCCGACATCGAGCGCGAAAGTCGTGATGTTGAGCAGATGGTTGAGGATGCGGCCGATCTCGGCGTAGAGCACACGGATCGCCTGGCCACGAGCCGGAACCTCAAGGCCGAGCAGCTTTTCGACCGCCAGCGCGTAGGCGTGCTCCTGATTCATTGGCGCGACGTAGTCGAGCCGGTCGAAATACGGCACCGCCTGCAGGTAGGTCTTGTACTCGATCAGCTTCTCGGTGCCGCGATGCAGCAGGCCGATATGCGGATCGGCGCGCTCGACCACCTCGCCATCCATCTCAAGCACGAGACGCAGCACGCCGTGAGCCGCGGGATGCTGCGGCCCGAAATTCATGGTGAAATTCTTGAGCTGGACTTCGGCCATGATCGTTCAGGTTTTCGGCGCTGCAGCGGGGGGCGCTGCGGGTGGCGGTGATGCGGGGGCGGCGGCGGCCGGAGCAGCCGCCTTTTCGTCGCCCGGCAGAACGACCTGCGGCAGGTCCGGCGTCATGCCTTCCCAGGGCGAGAGGAAATCGAAGGTGCGGAAATCCTGGGTGAGCTTCACCGGCTCGTAGACGACGCGCTTCTGCTCGGTGTCGTAGCGCACCTCGACATAGCCGGTGAGCGGGAAATCCTTGCGCAGCGGATGCCCCTCGAAGCCGTAATCGGTGAGGATGCGGCGCAGGTCGGGGTGGTCCGAGAAGAACACGCCGTAGAGGTCCCAGGTCTCACGCTCATACCAGTTGGCGGAGCTGAAGATTCCGGTCACCGAGGGGACCGGCGTGGTCTCGTCGGTCATCACCTTCACGCGCACGCGGCGGTTATGCTTGACGCTGAGCAGGTTGTAGACGACCTCGAAACGCGTCTCGCGCTCCGGGTAGTCGGCGCCGCAGATATCGACCAGCACCTTGAACAGGGCGCCGGGATCGTCGCGCATCCAGGTCAGCACCTTGACGATGGCGCTCGGCCGCGCGGCGACGATCAGCTCGCCGAGCAGGATGTCGCAGCTCAGCACGTCCTGCGGCAGAGCCGCCATGGCGCGGTCGGCGAGTTCCTTGAGAGCGGTGAGCTCGGTGGCGGGAATTTTCATCGCGGGGTCGGCTAGCGCACGATCGAGGTCGTGCGGCGGATCTTCTTCTGGAGTTGCAGGATGCCGTAGAGCAGCGCCTCGGCCGTCGGCGGACAGCCGGGCACGTAGACGTCGACCGGAACGATGCGGTCGCAGCCTCGCACCACGGAGTATGAATAGTGATAGTAGCCGCCGCCGTTGGCGCAGGAGCCCATCGACAGCACCCAGCGCGGCTCGGCCATCTGGTCGTAGACCTTGCGCAGGGCCGGCGCCATCTTGTTGGTCAGCGTGCCGGCGACGATCATCACGTCGGACTGGCGCGGGCTCGGCCGGAAGACCATGCCGAAACGGTCGAGGTCATAGCGGCTGGCGGCGGTGTGCATCATCTCCACCGCGCAGCAGGCGAGACCGAAGGTCATCGGCCACAGGCTGCCGGTGCGCGCCCAGCCGACCAGCTTGTCGAGCTGCGCGACGACGAAGCCCTTGTCGGCCATCTCGTCGGTGACGACCTTGAGCAGCGCGTCCTGCTGGGCGCCGGGCGGCAGCGGAGCGGTTCCGGTCACTCCCATTCGAGCGCTCCCTTGCGCCATTCATAGGCGAAGCCGATGGTCAGCACGCCGAGGAACACGACCATCGACCAGAAGCCGAACAGGCCGATCTCGCCCAGGGTGATCGCCCAGGGAAAGAGGAACGCGACCTCGAGGTCGAAGATGATGAAAAGGATGGCGACGAGATAGAAGCGCACGTCGAACTTGCGCCGCGCGTCCTCGAAGGCCTCGAAGCCGCATTCGTAGGCCGAAAGCTTCTCGGAATCCGGCTTCTGCCGGCCGGCGATCAGCGAGGCGATCACCATGACCACCGACAGACCGGTGGCAATCCCCAGAAAGATGAGGATCGGCAGGTATTCCCGCAGCAGGCTGAGATGGCCTTCCATCGTGCTCCCAAGGGGGTTCCCGGTGACGCGATGCACCCGCCCGCGGCGTGGCGCCCGAATCGACCCCCGACTTACGTCACGGCCGGCAGTCTAACGACCGGCCAGAGACAAGAAAAGCAAAGGTTTAACAACGGTCCGCGGAGCGGGCCGCCCGATGCGCGGACTATCGCGCGGAAGCTGCCGCGGTGCAATATCGGGCGTGGTTAACGCCCGGCCGGAGCCGGTTTTAGGACCGATTTTCGCTGGAAAAGTGGCGCGAGAGACGGGACTTGAACCCGCGGCCTCCGGCGTGACAGGCCGGCGCTCTAACCAACTGAGCTACTCCCGCGCGATAGGGTGGCAGGGTGTACAGATGGGGGGCCGTCAGGTCAAGGAAAAGGCCCGCCACCGCTTGACCTTGGCCTTAGTCGCCGGCGGCGGCTGCCTTGCGCTCCGGGTAGAGGCTGAGGAGCCCCTCGCGGGTCGCCGGGGCGACCCCACGCTCGGTCACCAGGGCCGTCACCAGCCGCGCCGGCGTCACGTCGAAGCCGTAATTCGCCGCCTTGCTGCCGGGCGCGGTGATATCGACGCCCACAATACGGCCGTCCCCTGCCCGCCCGGTCATGCGCGTGACCTCGGCCGGGTCGCGCTCCTCGATCGGGATGTCGCGCACCCCGTCCTCGAGCGTCCAGTCGATCGTCGGCCCCGGCAGGGCCACGTAGAACGGCACGCCGTTATCCTTGGCCGCCAGCGCCTTCAGATAGGTGCCGATCTTGTTGCACACGTCGCCGGTCGCCGTGGTGCGGTCGGTCCCGACGATGCACAGGTCGACCTCGCCGTGCTGCATCAGATGCCCGCCAGCATTGTCGACGATCACCGTGTGCGGTACGCCGTGGCGGCCCAGCTCCCAGGCGGTCAGCGAGGCGCCCTGGTTGCGCGGCCGCGTCTCGTCGACCCAGACATGGATCGGCAGCCCGGCGTCATGCGCCATGTAGATGGGGGCGAGCGCCGTGCCCCAGTCCACCGTGGCCAGCCAGCCGGCGTTGCAGTGGGTGAGGATGTTGGTCACTGCACCCTTCGGCTTCTTGGCCGCGGCGGTACGGATCAGGCCGAGCCCGTGCTGGCCGATGGCATGATTGATGGCCACGTCCTCGTCGGCAATCTCCGCCGCGCGTCGCCAGGACGCCGCCATGCGCTCCGACGGGGCCAGGGCCTTCAGACGCTGGCGCATGTCGTCCAGCGCCCAGCGGAGGTTGATGGCGGTGGGACGCGTCTCCAGCAGGCGGTCATAGGCCTGGCCCAGCGCCGCGTCGGACGCACCGTCACGCATGGCCAAAGCGACGCCGTAGGCGGCGGTGGCACCGATCAGCGGCGCACCACGGACCTGCATGCTTTTGATGGCATGGGCGGCTTCACCCAGGGACGTCAGGCGTAGTGTGGCGAACTCGTGGGGCAGCCGTGTCTGGTCGATGATCTCGACCGATCTGCCGTCCTTGGCCACCCAGATCGTGCGGTAGGGAGTGCCGTCTACTTTCATCGCGCGTGCTGCCTCGAGTCTCGCCGGAAGGGAATGGGCCACCATAGAGGTGGGGGCCAAGCCCGGTCAAACCAGCCTCGGCGGTCGCACGGGCGGGTCCTGAAATCCGCGGGGCGCTGCGACGATCCGAGCGGCCACGCCGGAGTTTCGGCTAGCGAAAACTAGCCAAGCGGCGGATCAGGCCCTGTCCGCCGAGCGCTACACTTGTCGCCAAAAGACGCGGCGGCATGAACGCCGTGCCATCGATCAACTCGATCTCCGGGAGGCACGATGTTTACCTTTTCAGCCTGGAAGACCATCGGACTTGCCACGCTCGGGTCCGCTGCTCTTCTTCTGTCACTGGCCGGCACAACGGCCGCGCAGGAATACCCGACCAAGCCGATCAAGGTGATCGTGCCGTTTGCCGCCGGCGGCGGCACCGACGTGATCGCCCGCATCTGGGGCGACGTGATGAGCGCCCGCCTCAAGCAGCGCATGGTCATCGAGAACCAGGGCGGCGGCAACGGCGCGCCCGGCACCATGGCCGGCATCAAGTCGAACCCGGACGGCTACACGCTGGTCATGGGTGTCGCCTCCACCATGGCGATCAATCCGCACATGCTGAAAGGCATCGGCTACCAGGCCACCGACCTGCAGCCGGTCGCCATGCTGGCCTTCTCGCCCTGGCTGATGGCCGCCTCGGCCAAGGCGCCGTTCAAGACGACGCCGGAAATGATCGCCTATGCCAAGGCCAATCCCGGCCAGGTCACCATGGGATCGTGGACGGCGACGGGCGAGATCGGCCGCAAGGCGCTGGCGATGCGCGCCGGCGTCGACATCACCTCCGTGCCTTACGCCGGCTCGGCAGCGGCGATGACCGATCTCGTCGCCGGGCGGGCACATCTCGCGCTCCTCGACATCTCGGCGGCCCTGCCCTTCCTGCAGTCGGGCGACGTGCGGGCCCTGGCCATGACCAGCTCGCAGCGCACCAAGCTCCTTCCCGATGTGCCCTCGATCGCCGAGGCCGGCGTCAGGGACTACGAGGTGACGTCCTTCGTGGCGGTCTTCGCCCCGCTGCGCACGCCGAAGGACATCGTCGACAAGCTGAACCGGGAGACGAATGCCGCGCTCGCCACGCCCGAGGTGAGCAAGAAGTTCGTCGATCTCGGCGCCGAGATCCTGGCCTGGGACACGGCCAAGCTCGCCCAGTTCGTGGCCGACGAGAACCGGCGCTGGAGCGCCATGGTCAAAGAGACGGGCTCCGAGCCCAAGTAAGCGGACTGGCCGGGCGCGGATGGCTCAACGCTTCGAGCGGCCGCGCCCGGCCCGCGACGCACTCCACAGCGTCGTCTATCGCAACGACAGCGAGTTCTGCGGCTGGCCGTTCTATTGCGGCCTGTGGAAGCTGCCGGATGGCGACCTGCTCGTCGGCTTCAAGCGCATCCAGAACGCCTACGGCAGTGCGGGGGAAGTCAGCCACCTCAAGCTGACGGTCGGCCAGGGCGATCTCTACCTGATCCGCTCGAAAGACCACGGAAGAAGCTGGGATCCGGCGACCTTCCTGCACGTCTGGCGGCTGAGCACGACGAAGGACGAGATCGGCGCGCTTGGGCCGGAACATTACGGGCCGGAAGGCCCGCTCGACTTCACCGACCGCAACGTCCTGGTGATGTCGGGCACGACCCCGGCGTTTCTCAAGCCGGACAGCCGTTCCTGGCTGCGGGCCTCCGCCGATGGCGGCCGCACCTGGCGGCGGCCGATCCTGCTGCCGATGTGCGGCCTCGGCTCGCTCACCGGCCACGGCTCTCCCATGACGCGCAGCGACGGGGTGCAGCTGCTCGGCCTGTCGACCACCTCGCCCGACGGCTGGACGAACCGGCCGCTGGTCTATGCCAGCAGCGACGGCATCGAGTGGCGTTTCCTGTCCTTCGTCACGCCGGCGATCGAGGGCGGCTCGGCGGTCAGCGACCGCGCCGCCGGGCCGGTGTTCGGCGCCACGCGGCATTTCTACACAAGGCTCATCGAGCTCGCCGACGGCCGCATCCTCGCCTCGCTGCGCTTCCAGCGCGACGCACGCGACGTCATGTGGACGGATATCTTCTGCAGCGACGATGGCGGCCGGACCTGGGGCTTCCTGTCGCGGGTCAACGACTGGGGTGCGCCCGGCGACATCGTGCAGATGCGCGATGGCCGCGTCGCCTGTGTCTACGGCTATCGCGTCAACCCACCGGGCATCCGGGCCCGCATCAGCGAGGATGGCGGGCGCAGCTGGGGCTCGGAAATCGTCCTGCGCGACGACGGCGGCAGCTGGGACGTCGGCTATCCACGGGTCATCGAGCACGAGCCCGGAAAGCTGCTGACCGTCTATTATATCAACCGCCGCGACGACCCGATCCAGATGAACGGTGGCGTGCGGCACATCGCGCAGACCGTGTTCACGCCGGATTAGGCTCATGGCTCCTCGCATCGATATCGTCGGCGGCGCCATCTTTGTCGCGCTCGCACTCGGCTCGCTCTACCAGGCGGCCGATCTCGAGACCGGAACGCTGCGCAGCCTCGGGCCAGGAATGCTGCCGCTGGTTCTCGCGGCGATCCTGCTGGTCTGCGGTGCCGCCTTGCTGCTGACCGGCTTTCTGCAGAAGACGCCCGACTATCTCCACGCTCCACTGCGCGGCCCCTTGCTGGTCGGTCTCGCCATCCTGTTCTTCGCCGTGACGATCGAGGGGACCGAGCTCGGGCCGTTCTACATTCCCCGGCTGGGTCTGGCGATCGCCGGCCCGATCACGCTCATCCTCGCCGGCTACGGCTCGAGCGAAGCCGCGCTGCGCGAGCTGACGGCTGTCGGCTGCGGGCTGACGGCGTTCTGCATGGCCCTGTTCAACGACCTGCTGGGCATGGATATCCCGATCCTGCCGGCAGCGGTGAACGCGATCCTCGACGGCGTGCTGGGCCCTGACGGCGTCCTGCGCGCCGCCTACCTGCTGCTGGCCATCATCGCCGGCCTCACCGGCGTCTTCCGGCCGGCCCAGCCTGCCGATGCCTGATCTCGTCCAGAACCTGGCCCTGGGTTTCTCCGTCGCCTTCTCGGTGACCAATATCGCTCTTTGCCTGATCGGCTGTTTCGTCGGCACGCTGATCGGTGTCCTCCCCGGCATCGGGCCGCTCGCGACCATCGCCATCCTGCTGCCTATCACCTTCCACACAGAGCCCGTCGGCTCGCTGATCATGCTCGCCGGCATCTACTACGGCGCCCAGTACGGCGGCTCGACCACCGCCATCCTGGTGAACATGCCGGGCGAGGCGTCCTCGGTGATGACCACCCTCGACGGCCACGCCATGGCCAGGCAGGGCCTTGCCGGCAAGGCGCTGGGCATCGCCGCCATCGGCTCCTTCATCGCCGGAACCTTCGCCACGCTGGTCGTCGCGGCCCTGGCCATTCCGCTCGCCCGCTTCGCGCTGGGCTTCGGCCCGGGGGAGTATTTTGCCCTGATGCTGCTGGGGCTCGTGCTGGCGCTGGTGCTGGCCGGCGGCTCGCTGCTCAAGGCCTTCGCCATGCTGGTGCTCGGCGTCCTCATGGCGCTGGTCGGCGCCGACATGGTGACCGCGCAGGCCCGTCTGACCTTCGGCGTGCCGCAGCTCTATGACGGGTTCGACGTGGCGACCATCGCCATGGGCCTGTTCGGCATCGCCGAGGTGCTGCGCAACCTCGACAGCTCGGACCGGCGCCCGCTCGCCAGGACGACCATCGGCCGGCTATTGCCGGACTGGGCCGATATGCGCCAGTCGGGACCGGCGATCGCGCGCGGCTCGCTCATCGGCACCATTCTTGGCGTCCTGCCGGGCAACGGCGCCGTGCTGGCACCCTTCGCCGCCTATTCACTGGAGAAGGGTGTCGCGAAGCAGCCCGAACGCTTCGGTCAGGGCGCCATCGAGGGCGTGGCCAGCCCGGAAGCCGCCAACAACGCCGCGGCACAGACCACCTTCATTCCGCTGCTGACCCTGGGCATCCCGTCGACCGCCGCCATGGCGCTGATGGGCGGCGCCATGACCCTGCACGGCATCCTGCCGGGCCCGCGCGTGATCGGCACGCATCCCGATCTCTTCTGGGGCATGGTCACCTCGATGTGGATCGGCAACGCGATGCTGGTCATCATCAACCTGCCGCTGATCGGCATCTGGGTGCGCCTGCTGCACGTACCCTATCGCCTGCTCTTCCCGATGATCGTGCTGATCTGCTGCATCGGCATCTACTCGGTGAACTCGCATCCCGGCGACGTGATTCAGGTCGGGCTCTTTGGCCTGTTCGGCTATCTGTGCTGGAAGCTGAAGCTGGAGCCCGCCCCGCTGCTGCTCGGCTTCGTCCTCGGCCGTCTGCTCGAGGACAATCTGCGGCGCGGCCTGGTGCTGAGCCGCGGCAACGTCGTGGCCTTCCTCAGCCAGCCGACGACGCTCGTGCTGCTCTCGCTGGCGACCCTCGTGCTGGTCGCGGCCCTCCTGCCGCGCACCCGCACACGCCGCACGGAGCTGCTTGCCGACAAATAGTGAGGGGGTTGGCGTGCCAGCCGTAGCAAGCGGAACCGGTCCACCTTCACCCGCTGGGCTACGGCGGACAGCCCTCGCGCGCTTCGCTTGCGAAGGCTGGTGGGCGGTGAGGGTTTCGAACCCCCGACCCTCTCGGTGTAAACGAGATGCTCTACCGCTGAGCTAACCGCCCGCGGGACAGGTTATACCGCGCCCGTTTCAGCGATAGAACCGCCGATATGCGTCCTGGGTCAGGCCGGCGACGACCGACACAAGGTCCTCGCCGCCGGACAAGGGGACACCGGGAACGGCGGCGGCCACGGCCTCGCGCACGGCCGGCACCCGGCACGAGCCGCCGGTGAGGAACACCGCGTTGATCTTCTGCGGTGTCAGGCCGGAATCCGCCAGGCACTGCGCCACCGCCGCGTTCAGGCGGTCCGTCATGTCGGCGATGGCTTCGTCAAACAGCGTGCGCGTTGCCCGCGGCCGCAGCGCATCCTCGACGAAATCAAGGATCACCTCCGCCTGCTCCGCGTCCGACAGGGCGATCTTGGCATCCTCGACCGCAAAGCAGATGCGGTGGCCGAGGCGGTGCTCGACTGTCTTGAGCAGGCGCCCCACCTTCTCCGGCTGGATCGCGTTGCGCAACAGGTCGCGGATCTGGCGGACCGCCTGCGGCAGATAGAGCAGGTTCACCCGCGACCAGGTCGCGAGATCGTCATAAGGCCCGCGGGGCAGCGGCAGGTTCTTCTCGACCAGATAGCTTCCCAGGCCCAGAAACGGCATCACCCGTTTCAGGCTCAACGCCCGGTCGAAATCCGTGCCGCCGACCCGGATGCCGGCATTGGCGAGGATGTCCTGCCCTCGCTCCTGCAGCCTGCTGCGTGCCGGCCCCACGCGAACCACGGAGATGTCGGACGTACCACCGCCGATATCGGCGATAAGTACGACCTCTTCGCGGGTCACCGTCGCCTCGTATTGGTAGGCGGCGGCCACCGGCTCATAGACGAACACGATCTCTTTAAAGCCGGCGCGGTCGGCGATATCGCGCAGGATCGATTCTGCACGTCGGTCGGCCTCATCGTCACCGTCGACGAAATGCACCGGCCGGCCGTGGACGACCGTGTCGATCCCGGCGCCGAGAAAGGCTTCGGCCTTCAGCTTCAGATTGGCGACATAGAGCGCGATGACGTCGACGAACGCGATCTTGCGGCCGGCCAGAGCCGTCGTCTCGTCCATCAGCGGCGACGCCAGGATCGACTTCAGCGCCCGCATCAGGCGACCCTCAGAGCCGCCGACATAGGCGTCGATCGCCTCGCGCCCGAACAGCTCCGTGTCGTCGGTATCCGCCTCGAAAAACACGGCTGTCGGCATCAGCGTCGCGTCGCCCTCGACGGGGGCGAGACACACCTGCCCATCGCGGACGACGCCGATCGCCGAGTTCGAGGTTCCGAAATCCAAACCGCAGGCATTCATGCGAAACAGGTCACTCTTCACTCATTGCACAGGCGGCCTCTGCGTGGCGGCCAGAGACCGCTCCAGCGCCGGCCACGCGGCATCCGCAATCAGCGCAGCCCCACGGGCATTCGGGTGCCCGTCGGTCGAAAACCGATAGGCGTCCGGGTCGGCGCGCAGGACGGGCAGGACACGAGGCGCCAGATTCACAAAGCTGTCGCCCAGCGCCCGCCCGACATCCGGCAGCCATGCGATTCCCGCGGCCTCAAACCAGCCCGTCGTCAGGACCAGCAACGGGACATTCCGGCGCTCGCACCACTCCTTCAGATGGGTCATCAGGGCATGGGCGAGTTCCGAGCGGCGGTCGGATCCGGGCGAGAGCAGCGCCGATGATGAGGCGACCGTCGGCACCATAGCCGCACTCCGGCCACCGCTGCCCGGACCGCGCACGGCCGCGTTGCGCAGCAGCTGGGCGAGATGCGAATGCTCCAGCAACCAGTCGTAGCCGGGCACCCGATCGATCATCTGCTTTAGCCAGAGCCGCTCGCCGCTGAGGTCGTGCGCCACAACCCGGCCATCGGCCGCCAGGCTATAGAGCGGCTTGCGCAAGGCGCGATCGACGTCGTCGTAACTGACAAAGACGGCGACGAGCGCCGGCGCCACCCTTTCGCCGAAGGTCTCCAGATACGTCAGGTAGTCGGCCATGCCCCAGCCGGCGGTAGCAGCGTTCTGGAGCTGGTAGCGCCCTTTCCCGAAGCGTTCATCCACCCGCCCCTGAAGCCGGCCGATATAGCTGGCAGGCTCGTCCAGCAGCCAACCGAAGGTGAACGAATCCCCGAGCACCAGGACCGGATTTGCGCCGGGAGCCGGCGCTGCCCCCCGCTGATGCAATCCGTTGAAGCGGTAATGAACGATCACGTCACCCTGCTGGTGACGGGCGGTCGTATGCGGCTTGTTGACGACCAACCCGCGCGGGCCATAGGTCAACCAGCTGCCGCTGAGGTCCTGGGGCGCCACGAGGCGCAGCATCGCCTCACCGGCGGCCAACGACCCAACGAGCGGCGTCAGGACGAGAAGCAGATAAAACAGAGCCGCACGGCGGCGCGTCGCCACGAAACGCTCCCGATCCGTCTGGCGGCGCCGCCCGGGACGATGGCCCCGGTCAGTTCACCGCTTCCTTCAGGACCTTGCCGGCCTTGAACTTGGGCAGCTTGGTGGCCTTGATCGAGATCGTCTCGCCGGTGCGCGGGTCGCGGCCCTTGCTGGCCTTGCGGTTGCGCACATAGAAGGAACCGAAACCGACCAGGCGGACCTCGGTGCCCTTCTTCAGGGCCCGGGTGATGACGTCCATCATCACCTCCACCACCTCGACCGCCGCCGCCTTCGACATCGACGTCTTGGCCGCTACCGCCGCGGCCACATCGTATTTGTTCACGGACCCGACTCCTCCACCGTTCCGACACGGCGCCCCGATGCCCGATTCGTGCGCTGCCAAAACTGTCGGGCCCGCCCGGCGGCTTGTCAATCAAGGGGAGGAGCTATTCACAAAACAAAACACCCCCGGCCGTCAGGCCGGGGGTGTCCTTTGTCAGCTCGCGGCGCCTCAGTGGGTGACGACGCCGGCCTCTCCGTCGCGAGGCTTGCCCGGCACCGGATCGACCTCCGGCGGCTCGGTCCATTCGATGGCCACCGGCTTGCGGACCAGCGCCTTCTCGATCACCTCGTCCACCGTGGTGACGGGCACGATGGTCATGCCCTTCTTCACGTTGTCCGGGATGTCGGCGAGGTCCTTCTCGTTCTCCTTCGGAATCAGCACCGTCTTGAGGCCGCTGTGCAGGGCCGCCAGCAGCTTCTCCTTCAGGCCGCCGATCGGCAGCACACGGCCGCGCAGCGTGATCTCGCCGGTCATGGCGACGTCGCGGCGAACCGGGATGCCGGTCAGCGCCGAGACGATCGAGGTGATCATGCCTACACCGGCCGACGGGCCGTCCTTGGGCGTGGCGCCCTCGGGCACGTGGATGTGGATGTCCCGCCGCTCGAACACGGTCGGCTTGATGCCGAGCGTGACCGCGCGCGAGCGCACCAGGCTCTTCGCCGCCTGCACCGATTCCTGCATCACGTCGCCGAGCTTGCCGGTGATCTGCATCTTGCCCTTGCCGGGCAGGACGACGGCCTCGATCGACAGGATCTCGCCGCCGACCTCGGTCCAGGCCAGGCCGTTGGTGACGCCGACCAGGTCCTCGGTCTCCGTCTCGCCCCAGCGGAACTTGCGCACGCCGGCGTACTTGTCGAGGTTCTTGGGGGTGACCGAGACCTTCTTGTTGTCCTTGGTCACCAGTTCCTTGATCGCCTTGCGCGTGAGGTTGGCGATCTCGCGCTCGAGATTGCGCACGCCCGCCTCGCGCGAGTAGTAGCGGATGAGGTCGCGCAACGCGTCGTCGGAGATCGACCACTCGTCCTTCTTCAGGCCGTGCGATTCGATCTGCTTCGGGATCAGGTGCCGCTTGGCGATCTCGACCTTCTCGTCCTCGGTGTAGCCGGGGATGCGGATGATCTCCATGCGGTCGAGCAGCGGCTGCGGCATGCGCAGCGTGTTCGCCGTGGTGATGAACATCACGTCCGAGAGATCGTAATCGACCTCGAGGTAATGGTCGTTGAAGGTCGAGTTCTGCTCGGGATCGAGAACCTCGAGCAGCGCCGAAGTGGGATCGCCGCGCCAGTCCTGGCCGAGCTTGTCGATCTCGTCGAGCAGGAAGAGCGGGTTCGACGACTTCGCCTTCTTCATGCCCTGGATGACCTTGCCGGGCATCGAGCCGATATAGGTGCGGCGATGCCCGCGGACCTCCGCCTCGTCACGCACGCCGCCCAGCGACATGCGTACGAAGTTGCGGCCCGTGGCCTTGGCCACCGACTTGCCGAGCGAGGTCTTGCCGACGCCGGGCGGGCCGACGAGGCAGAGGATCGGTCCCTTGACCTTCGCCATGCGCTGCTGCACGGCGAGATACTCGAGGATGCGCTCCTTGACCTTCTCCAGGCCGAAATGGTCGCCGTTCAGCACCTTTTCGGCGAGCTTGATGTCACGCTTGATCTTGGTGCGCTTCTTCCATGGAATGTTCAGCAGCCAGTCGAGATAGTTGCGCACCACCGTCGCCTCGGCCGACATCGGGCTCATGGTCTTGAGCTTCTTGAGCTCGGCCATGGCCTTCTCGCGGGCCTCCTTCGACAGCTTGGTCTTCTTGATGCGCTCCTCGAGCTCGGACGACTCGTCCTTGCCCTCGTCGATCTCGCCGAGCTCCTTCTGGATCGCCTTGAGCTGCTCGTTGAGATAGTACTCGCGCTGCGTCTTCTCCATCTGCCGCTTGACGCGGCTGCGGATGCGCTTCTCCACCTGGAGAACGCCGATCTCGCTCTCCATGAAGCCGAAGATGCGCTCGAGCCTCTGGTTGACCGTCTCGGTCTCCAGCAGCTCCTGCTTCTCGGCGATCTTCAGCGCCAGGTGCGAGGCGACGGTGTCCGCGAGCTTCGCCGCGTCCTCGATCTGGTTGATCGAGACCAGCACTTCCGGCGGGATCTTGCGGTTGAGCTTGATGTACTGCTCGAACTGGCCGATCACGGCGCGGGTCAGCGCCTCGACCTCGCCCGTCTCGCCGGGCTTCTCGACGATCGGCTCGGCCCAGGCCTGGAAGAAGGCGGGATTGTCGGTGTAGCGCAGGATCTTGGCGCGGCTGCCGCCCTCGACCAGGACCTTGACGGTCTGGTCGGGCAGCTTGAGCAACTGCAGGACCGTGCCGACGGTACCGACGGTGTAGATGTCCTCCGCGGTCGGATCGTCCTGGCTCGCGTTCTTCTGCGTCACCAGGAGGATCTGCTTGTCGTCCTTCATCACGTCTTCGAGGGCGCGGACCGATTTCTCGCGGCCGACGAAGAGCGGCACGATCATGTGGGGGAAGACCACGATGTCGCGCAGGGGAAGAACTGGATAAAGCGTGCCGCGGGGTGCTTCAGTCATGGTGCCTCAGTTTCGGCTGTGAACCCGCCATGGAGGTCTGCCAGGGGACTGGCGGCGGGTAGCTGTCCCACCGCCGGCGTTCTGGAAGGACCGTTCGTGGCGGGAACAGAGCTAATGTGGCTCCACGCGACCCCCCCTTCAAGTGGTAGGGAACCGGCCGCGAGGGGGAGGACTATGCCGAGGAATTGCCCACAGAATCGCTGCGGCGATCGGCATAGATCTGGAGCGGCTTGGCGCGCCCTTCGACGACCTCCCTGTTGATGACCACTTCTTCCACCCCGTTCATCACGGGGAGGTCGAACATGGTGTCGAGGAGGATGCCCTCCATGATCGAGCGCAGGCCGCGCGCACCCGTCTTGCGGGCGATGGCCCGGCGGGCGACGGCCTTCAGCGCGTCGTCGGCGAAGCTCAGGCGCACGCCTTCCATCTCGAACAGCCGGGCGTACTGCTTGACCAGCGCGTTCTTGGGCTTGACCAGGATCTCGACCAGGGCCTCCTCGCTGAGGTCGCCGAGCGTGGCGACCACCGGCAGGCGGCCGATGAACTCGGGGATCAGGCCGAAGCGCAGCAGATCCTCCGGCTCCACGTCCTTGAGGATCGTGCCGGTCTGGCGATCGTCCTGGGCGCGCACGTCGGCGCCGAAGCCCATCACCGTACCGCGGGTGCGCTGGGAGATGATCTTCTCCAGGCCGGCAAAGGCGCCACCGACGATGAACAGGATGTTGGTCGTGTCGACCTGCAGGAACTCCTGCTGCGGATGCTTGCGGCCGCCCTGCGGGGGCACGGAGGCGATGGTGCCTTCCATGATCTTGAGCAGGGCCTGCTGCACGCCCTCGCCCGAGACGTCGCGGGTGATCGAGGGGTTCTCGGATTTGCGGCTGATCTTGTCGACCTCGTCGATGTAGACGATGCCGCGCTGGGCGCGCTCGACGTTGTAGTCGGCGGCCTGGAGCAGGCGCAGGATGATGTTCTCGACGTCCTCGCCGACATAGCCCGCCTCGGTGAGGGTCGTGGCGTCGGCCATGGTGAAAGGCACGTCGATGATGCGGGCCAGCGTCTGGGCGAGCAGCGTCTTGCCGCAGCCCGTCGGGCCGATGAGCATGATGTTCGACTTGGCGATCTCGACGTCGTTGTTCTTCGTGCCCAGCGTCAGGCGCTTGTAGTGGTTGTGCACGGCGACCGAGAGCACGCGCTTGGCGTGGTCCTGGCCGATGACGTAGTCGTCGAGAACGTTGCAGATGTCGCGGGGAGTGGGCACCCCGTCGCGCGACTTGACGAGGGTGGTCTTGTGCTCCTCGCGGATGATGTCCATGCAGAGTTCGACGCATTCATCGCAGATGAACACCGTCGGACCCGCAATCAGCTTGCGCACCTCGTGCTGGCTCTTGCCGCAAAACGAGCAGTACAGCGTGTTCTTGGAGTCACTCCCGCTCGACTTGGTCATAGTCGCTCCGTTGACAGCCGGACCCGCCTAAACAACGCGGAAACCGGCCTGATTCGTCATGTTAGCGGCAGGTCCGTGACGGCACAACGCCAAAACGCCTGCTGCCCCCCAGATGTCGGGGCTCTGCGGCATTCCAACCCTGCGGGTTGTGGGGGTTAGTGGGATCGAGACCCTGCCGCGGAGGCCCGGCCAACCGGGAACGGCCCTAATATAGTGCCGCCAAACGATAGTGCCATCGCCCGGGTCAAGGAAAGGTAAACCGGGCCCCTTCCGCGCCGCGCGGGGCCTCCGGCGGGGGTAAATTCACCCCGCCGTACCGCGAGGTTCGCCCGGTCGACCGCCTAGTCGGCCGCCTTGACGTCTTCCGGCCGCGGCGGCCGGCTGGTCACCACCTCGTCGATGATGCCGAACGCCTTGGCATCGTCGGGCGACATGAACTTGTCGCGCTCCAGGGCCTGCTCGACCTTCTCCAGCGGCTGGCCGGTGTGGTGGACGTAGATGTCGTTCAAGCGCTTGCGCAGACTGAGGATTTCGCGCGCCTGGATTTCGATATCGGTGGCCTGGCCCTGGGCGCCGCCGGAAGGCTGGTGGACCATGATGCGTGAATTGGGGAGCGAGAACCGCTTGCCCTTGGCGCCGGCGGCCAGCAGCAGCGAGCCCATCGAGGCGGCCTGGCCGATGCACACGGTGGCCACGTCGGGGCGGATGTACTGCATGGTGTCGTAGATCGCCAAGCCCGAGGTCACCACGCCGCCCGGCGAGTTGATGTAGAAGTTGATGTCCTTCTTCGGGTTCTCGGATTCGAGGAACAGCAGCTGGGCGCAGACCAGGCTGGCCACGGCGTCGTTGACCGGCCCCACCAGAAAGATGATCCGCTCCTTGAGCAGGCGCGAATAGATGTCGAAGGCGCGCTCGCCCCGCGCCGTCTGCTCGATCACCATCGGCACGAGGGTGTTCATCTGGGTGTCGATCCGGTCGCTCATGGGTCGTCCTCGTTCGTGGAACCGTCAGGCCTTCGCCTCGTCATCCTCGCGCATCAGCTCCTCGGGCGTCACGCTCTTCTCGGTGACCGTGGCCATCTCGAGGATGAAGTCGACAACCTTGTCCTCGAACAGCGGCGCGCGCAACTGGGCCAGCGCCTCCGGCTGACTGCGGTAGTACTCGATGATCTTGCGTTCCTGGCCGGGGTAGCGGCGCGCTTCCTCGATCAGCGAGCGGTTGACCTCCTCCTCGCTGACCTGGAGGTTGTTGACCCGGCCGACTTCCGAGAGCAGCAGGCCCAGGCGCACACGGCGCTCGGAGATGCCCTTGAAGTCCGCCTTGAGCTCGTCGTCGCTCTTGCCCTTGAGGGTCGGGTCGTCCTCGCCGCGCTTGCGCGATTCCTCGACGCTCTTCCAGATCTGGTCGAACTCGATGTCGACCATGCCCTGCGGCACGGCGAAGCTGTGCTTCTCGGCCAGCTTGTCGAGCAGCTGGCGCTTGACGCGGGAGCGCGTCGCGCGGGCGAACTCCTTGCCGATCTGCTCGCCCACCGCCTTGCGCAGGCTGCCCAGGTCCTCGAAGCCCATCTTCTTGGCCAGCGCCTCGTCGACCGAGAGCGGCTTCTTCGCGTGGATCTCCTTGATGGTGACCGTGAACACCGCCGGTTTGCCGGCGAGCTCGGTGTTGCCGTATTCCTTGGGGAAGGTGACGTTGATGTCGGTGGTCGTGCCGGGCTTGTGGCCGACCAGCTGGTCCTCGAAGCCGGCGATGAACTGGTTCGAGCCGAGCTCCAGCTTGTGGTCCTTGGCGGCACCGCCCTGGAATTCCTTCCCGTCCACCTTGCCGACGAAATCGATGAGCAGGATGTCGCCCTTGGCCGTGGCGCGGTCTTCGCTGACCTTCTCGGTCTCGCGGCTGGCCTCGGCCAGGCGCTCGATCGCCTTGGTGATCTCGGCGTCGCTCGCCTCGACCTTCAGCCGCTCGAGCGTCAGCTCCTTGAAGTCGATCGGCTTGATCTCGGGCAGCAGCTCGACCGCCATCTTGTATTCGAGATCCTTGCCCTCAGCGAACGAGGTGATCTCGATCTTCGGCTGCATGGCCGGACGCAGGCCGCGCTCGCCCATCGCCTGGTAAGAGGAGTCCGACACCGCGCGCTCGAGCACCTCGCCCATCACCGAATTGCCGAAGCGCTTGCGCAGCACCGGCATCGGCACCTTGCCCGGGCGGAAGCCCGGCAGCTTCATCGTGCGGCCCAGCTCCTCGAGCCGCAGATTGACCTTCGACTCGATGTCGCTGGACTGGATGGTGACCTTGAACTCGCGCTTCAGGCCATCGTTGCTGATTTCGGTGACTTGCATGGGACGACGGACGCTCTCAGGGAAAACAGAGGGATCGGCTAGCGGGCGCTGACGCGGGATCGGTTGGTGCGGGCGGAGGGACTTGAACCCACACGACTTTCGTCACCAGAACCTAAATCTGGCGTGTCTACCAGTTCCACCACGCCCGCGCCCGGACGCAGCTATGTAGAGGGTCGTCTTAGCCCCGTCAATAAAACCCAACCGGTCCCGTCATAATGGACATTCTGGACATCGATGGACATTCTGGATACGAAAATTATATTTTATTATCAATAGTATATAAGATATCCACAGCGCGTTTTGCGCGCCCTGAGGCAGATCCTTTTAATAAGATAGCAGCCTCCCTCAGGCCGCCGCCAGCACAGGCCCCCTCTCCTTCCCGCTTTGTGTCACAGCGGGCCACGCGAGGGCGATGACGAGGGCCTCGGGCTAACCAGGGCTCGCACTGGTCTTCAGCCGCGTGTACTCGCAGAGGTAACGGCCCTGCCGGATACCATCGTCTGGCAGCGACAGGCGCAGAGAGGCTTCCACCGCGTCCAAGGCGGCATCGGTGCAAGCCTCCACGAGGACAAACCAGGTCGGCGGCACCTCAATGTCCTTGCGGGTTCGGCTCTCTTCAGTGCGAACGATCGACAGGTCGGAATCTGCGCGACATAGGTGCGCCCCCGTAATCTGGGGCAGCTCGGCGATCTCAAGGAGTTTGTGCGTCAGCTTCGCCCTGACCTCGTCTGCCCGAGCGGCAGCGACATCGAACCTCACGGTCAGTAGCGTCCCTCCCGGGCCGTGCCCGAAGCTCGCCAGCACGCGCGCCAGAGCGCGAGACGTGTTCTGAAAATGCGCTGTAGCGCGCCGCGTCCATTCGGTGGGGTCGTTCAACCGGTCCGTGTAGTCGCGCCCCTGAAGAACCTGAAATGTATCAACCTCGTAAAGCGTGAAGTATTCAGGATGGGTTTGGGTATCCAATGCGCGATAGCGTCTCCCGCGGCGGAAACCCGGAGTACCGACCCGCTCGGGCATATGTTCGCGGATATGCCATTCGTAGAACTCACCACGACCTGCCGGGGCGATCCCATTCCAGATCGCGACCACGGCTTCACCCGCGAGCATGTTTAGTCCCTCTCCCATCGAATGGCGCTGGCTCGCCGACGGACAATTCCAGCATGACGTTGTCATCAACAGTCACCTTCGCCAGGCTCCCGGCGGAAACCTGGCGCACTCCGGTCCAGCTACCGGTGATCACCACGGCACCCGGCGCGATTGAATCGCCATCCCGTGCAAGGTACCTGGCCAGCGCGACAAGCGGTGCGATCGGATCACCGAGGGGGTGCGCGCCGCTGACGGTCTCGGCCTTCGGGCCCGCCAAGACCAGCGACATCGGCACAGAGGCGAGATCTCGCTCACGCCAATCCTGAAGCGCACGTCCAAGAATGATCCCGAAGTTGCCGAGATGATCAGCGAGCAGATCGAGGCGCGGAGAATCGAACCCCGTCTCGTAACGGCTGTCGAGAATCTCAAGGGCCGGCATGACCGCGTCAATGGCGGCCAGGGCAGTCTGAGCAGAGATGGTTTCACCTACGCCCGGGAAGGCGTGCTTCATCCGGAAAGCGAGTTCGGTCTCAATCCCTCGCGATGCCATTTGCGGCATAGAGATGTGAGCAGGACTCGCAAGGAGGCCATGGCTCAAGATTGGCGAGGCAATAACATCACCTGCAGGTGACAGGGCCACCTTCCACCCTGCGTGACGCGACTTTGTGAGACGCATCACCTCATCACGAGTTGAGGCAGCCTCCTTTTCGTCGCGTGGGCGCACGTCGTCGGTCAGTCGTGGGATCTTTCTCCCCGTGCGTCGAGCCTCCTCCAGTCTCGCTGCTACGATTCGAACTCGATCGTCCATCACGGCGCCTCTGCCAGCCGTCAGTTCCGAGGCGGGCACTCGAAAGTCCCGTAGTCGGCAGGCAGATTTATCTCGATAATTTCAAGATCGTCTGATTGGCCGACGACGTTATGCGGAACCCCGGCGGGCTGGCTGATGCACGAGCCTTCCTCGACCAAGACTTCGCCCTCGACACCCTCGTACCGGAACTTGAGCCATCCCTTCAGAACGTAAACAAAATGGCCCGTCATATCGTGCCAGTGCCACCCGGTTTCCTTGTCGAAAGGCTTGATGGCGCGGATGTGCTTGGCGTCGACACGCCCTGCGGTCGCCGCCGAGAGCCCGAGGTCGCGATACTCGACAAAGGAGCGAGGCCCTTCCCGGTGGAAAGACGCTTCAGTGAGCCGTGTCACCACGAGTTTGGTCTTGGCGTCTGCAAGCGATAACGGGCCGGGATATTGTGGCTCCTTCGCCATTCCGTCTCCTCCTTAGTTGGACGGCCCAGCTGGCCAGCCGATTTCCTGCATGTAGGTGATGCTGTGACCGAGCGCCCGATCCGGGTCGTCGTCCAGAATCTCAAGCACAGTCTCGTTGGCGTAACCAAGCGAGCGAAGCTCCTTGGCGATGTCGGGAAATTCTACCGTGCCCGTCCCTAGCGCCCCGTGACGGAACGTATCAAGCCCGGTGTCCGCCGCGTAGACGAGCCGCAGATGGTTTGCGGCGCAATTTAGGGCCCTATAAGGATCTTCGCGACCGAAGGCACCGTTGGCGAAATCGTAACCCAGACCAAGCGCAGTCCATCCATACTCGTCGAAAAAGGCAACGAGTTCGTCTGCGCGGTGGAGATAGCTCAAAGGGTGGTTCTTGACGATGAGTTGGACGCCCATTTGTTCGGCAATGGGAACGATCGCATCGAGCGACTGCCGGAACCAGTCGCGAAGATTCTGGGATGAAGCGGGAAGCACCGGATTATCCTTGCCGGGATTCACCACAACTCCCATAACGCCCCACTCTGCCGCGAGCCGGATGGTTCCCGCGATCACACGGCAGGAATGCTGGCGCATCTCCGGCACGCCCGATGACAGATTGATGTCGAGGTTGGGTTGGTTCAGCGTCAGGATCCGGAGTTCACGATCTTTTAGAAGCCGCGCAATGGCTCGGCGTTCCTTTGCATGATCATCCAGGCTCGGCCAGTAGTGGCCAGGAACAAGCATCAGCTCGACCGAGCGGTAGCCGCGCTCGGCAAGGTGATCGAGACAATGACGTGCCGTCAAACGCTGCGCATACGGATACGTGTTCACGGTGAATGTCGTGCTCACGAGAATGACCTTTCCGGCACGGCGTCCTCCTTCCGGCTGGTCTAGCAAGAAGGGGCGATTTTTTGCGGCGTGCCGCCTTGTCGCGCCGAAGCATAGGCCGCATCCATAACCCGCATCATGGCTTCCGCATCACGCAGACCTGCGATTGACGCTTTGCCGCCCCTGTACTCGGACAGCACCTGCTTTACGAAGATTGGATAGTAAACGTCAGTGTCGAGCCGCACCGAGCGTGATCGCGTTCCAGCCGAAAGGTCATTTCTGTCGCGATAGTCGACCCGGTCCGTTCCCGACCGGAGATAGTTCCGGCTGGACCCCAGAGTGAAGGAGAATTCCCGCTGCTCGTCCGGTGTGCTCGGAAAGCTATAGCCACTCTCCACGAGTCCGATCACGCCGTCCGCCGTCGTCAACGTGACGAGGGAATAGTCTTCCACGGCGCCCTTGTGCGTGCGTGCATGCATCTGCGCCGAGACGGTGGCCACCTCCTTTCCGGTGAGGAACCGGAACAGGTCGACGAAATGCGTCGCCACGTTGATGGTCGAGCCCCCGCCGGCGATCACCGGATCGAGCATCCATGGCGCGCCCGCCGCCACATACCGAGAAGGCTGGCCGACGATGAAGCGAAACTGCAGGTGATTGAAGTCCGCTGGCACCTGTCCTTCGATCTCGGTCACCGCGGCGAGGAAATCACTAATCCGGAAGATAAATGGTACCGCCACGTACACACCGGCAGCCTCGGCCTGCTGCCGCAGTCGCGTGACTTCGTCTGCGCGCACTCCGCAAGGCTTCTCCAGGGTGCACGGGATCTTTCGACGCACCAGTGCTTCGCCGATCTGAGCCATCTCGGAATGTCGGCCGAACGCGAATGCGAAGTCCACCTGCTCGCGATCGAGAAGCTGCTCGTACGATTCGTAGAGCCTGCAATTGAAGCGCGCCGCGATCTCCTTCCCTTTGGCGTTCTCCTTGTCCGAAATCGCCACGACCTCGATGCCGGGAGCCTCGAGAGCGGTGAGATAGAGGGGTATGTGCCAGTGGCTTGCTTCGATGATCGCTACTCTCATCATGGATTTCCTGAACTTCACTGGGCCTGAATGGCCGGTCGGGGAGAAATTGAGCCCATCACCGTGCGAGGATCAGGTTGGGCAGAAAGAGGACGAGAGACGGCGTCAGGATGGCGATGATCAGGCTGAGCAACAGCACACCCATCAAAGGAATAACCGGTGGCGTGACCTGCGCCATGCTGACTTTGGCGATCCCACAGGCGGTGAATAGCGGTGCTCCGGCCGGTGGCGATACCTGCGCGATGGCCATATTGATCGCGAACACGATGCCAAAGTGAATCGGATCAATGCCGAACTGGACGGCAATCGGAAGAAAGATCGGGACCGTGATCAGGATGGTCGGCGTTGGATCGAGGAAGGTGCCGATCGCCAGGAGGAACAGGTTCATGAGCAGGAAAACAACCAGAGGACTGTTAGTGCCGTTCAGCAGATATGCAGAAAAGGCCTCGGGCACTCTGTCGAGGGTTATGACCCAACTGAAGGCGAAGGACGTGAAGATCAGGAACATCACCAGCCCGGTGATCAGGCTCGTATGGATAGCGGATTCCAGAATTCCCTTGAGATCCAGCTCGCGATAAACGAATACGCCGATGAACGCGGCGTAAACCACCGCGACAGCACCCGCTTCTGTCGGCGTGAATACGCCGCCGACAATACCGGTCACAATGATCGCCGGAGTTATTGCGGGTATGATCGCATTGCCAATCGCTCGCAGCAGCCGACGCAGAGAGAAGGCGGATCCCGCCGCCAGCCCGCGGCGCAGAGCGTAGATGTAGCAGTAAACGCACAGCATCATTGCGATGAGGATGCCCGGGATCAGGCCGGACAACAGCAGTTTGGCGATCGATACGTTGGCCGTGAGCGCGAAGATGACCAGGGTGATGCTTGTCGGCATCAGCATGCCGATGGTGCCTGCTGTTGCAATGAGAGCGGCTGAGAACGCGCGGTCGTACCCCTGCTTGATCATGGGGGGAATGATCGCCGAGCCGACCGCCGCCGTGTCGGCGACGGCAGAACCGGACACGCTACCGAAGAGCGTCGCGGCCACGACCCCTGTCTGGGCGAGCGAGCCGCGAATGTGCCCGACGAGTGCGTGCGACAGATCGACCAGCCTGGACGTGATCCCGCCGCGGTTCATGAGATCGCCGGCTGCAATGAAGAGCGGGATGGCGAGCAGGGCGAAGGAGTCGACTGTCGCGATCATGCTTTGCGCCGCGGGCGACAGACTCGATCCCATAGCCAGCATCGCGACCATCGAACCTCCCAGAAGCGCCAGGGAGATGGGAACATCGATGATGATGAGCAGCAGGAACGCACCCAGGAGGATGGCGGAAATCATGTCTTATCTCTTTCCAACGCGCTTGTGGGCCATGGAGCCGCCAGGAGCAAGGCCGTCAGGGGCGCTCGTCCAATCGATCAGATCCGGCAGCGTCTGCATTCACTGGAGGCGCGCCGCGCAGCCGGTTGATCGTCTGAAAGCAAACGACCACAGCCATGAGAGCGGCGGTCAGGGGAAGCGCGATATAGGCATAGTAGACCGGCACACCGAGCGTCAGGGACGTCTGGAAGCTCAGGCGGTCGACGAGTTGCCAGCCGAACCAGACCAGCACGAGGAGAATGACCAGGACGATGAGATCACTGATGGTCTTGACGACCGTACGGGGAATACGTGGAAGCATCTCAACGAGGTTCGGAACGGAGTAGTGACGTCCACGCATGAGTGCGGCGAGTGCACCGAGATAGGACAGCCACAGGAACATGTACTGAGCGACTTCATCACTCCAGCGAAGCGGAGCGTGGAGAAAGTAACGCCCGATGACGTTGATGAAGACGATGAGGACGATCCCGATGAGGAGCGCTGCGCAGAGATACTCCAGCCCTCGGCTAATGAATGCGGATTTCGCCGGCATGAGACTCTCACCAGGTAGGGATATGGGGCCGTGGCTTTACAGCAGCCGCGAAGACCTTATGCCGCGTCGGCAATGCAACTCGGCCGCCGCCCGGGCGGCCGAGTCTGGTCATCTCGCCAGGTTCTACTTGGTGTCCCGGATGGCCTGCAGGAGGGCGGCGAAGCGGTCTCCGTGCTTAGCGTAAACGGGTTCTACGGCTTTACGGAACGCAGCTTCGTTGGACTCGACGATCGTCATGCCGCCCTTCCGGAGAGAAGCCATCAGAGCCTCGGAGACCTGCGAGTAAAGCGTGCCCGCCCAATTCTGGGTGTCACGGGCAGTCTCCGTGACGATATCCTTGTATTCCGCGGGCAGCGCATCGAACTTCGCCTTGCTCATGACAACCACGACCGGAGTGCGGAAGTGGTTGGTCACCGAGAAGTACTTGGCCGCCTCGTGATGTTTCGCGTACCAGATCGCGTCCGGCGCATTCTCGGCACCATCCACGACCCCCGACTTCAGCGCGAGGTACAGCTCACCGAAGCCCATCGGGGTGGCCGTGGCACCGAGCGCGTTGATCGTGTCGACCATGACGGGGCTCTGGATCGTCCGGATCTTCATCCCCTTCAAGTCGTCGGGCGTCCTGATCGGCTTGGAGGCGGTATAGAAGCTCCGGGTGCCCTGCTCCATCCAGAACAGGACCTTGACGCCTCGGGCTTCGAGTTTGGCCGCAAGCTCCTGGCCGATCTTCCCATTGATGACCGCCATCATGTGGTTCAGGTCGCGAAAGACATACGGCAGGTCGAGAACCCCAAACTCAGGCACCATGGCGGAGATGACGCCGGTCGACGACTTTGCGATGTCGAGATTGCCCAGCACGATGGCGTCAAGCATCTGCCGCTCGTTGCCGGCCTGCTCGGACGGGAATGTCTGGATCTGGAAGTTCTCGCCGGTGCGTTCGGCGATGCGATTGGCAAATCGCTCGATCGCACGGCCATGCGGATACTGCTTGACCGTGTTGTAGCCGGCTTTCAGCGTAACGGGACGCCCCTCGATCCAGGGCTGGGAGTCCCACTTGTCCTGAGCTGCCGCGGCTCCGATCGAGAATGCGAGGGCGCAAGCGACAGCCGCGCCCAATGACTTGATGCGAAAGTATCCCATGGTTTCCTCCAGCTTGATTTTGGTTGGATCGACAGGCGCATCAGCGATTGCTGACGCGCCGTAAAGGCTCTGCGTCGAGGAAGCGGCGGGCTGGCCAAATCTGTGATAGCTCGACCGCTGCGGCTCGAACGTCAGGGATGATCTCGGCAATGCGCGCCGGGGTCATCCGAACGACCGGACCGGCGACACTGACCGTCCCCACAGACCGTTTCTGCTTGTCCGCCGCGTTGAAAATTGGAACAGCGATGGCGGCGGTTCCGGCCGCCCCTTCCTCGATCGCGAGGCCGTAGCCGCGCTCTCGCGTCGCTCGCAGCTCTGCGCGCAATGAAGCCTCGTTTGTGATCAGCCGACGGTAAAATCGCGCCGGAACGCTGAAACCGCGTTCCATGACGATCTGCACGGCTTCATCTTCATCAAGGGTGGAAAGCCATGCCCGCCCTACCGCTGTGGCATGAAGCACTACCGCTTGGCCCATGTCGGGGTCATAGCGGAGCCCTGACAAAGCACCCTGAGTCTTTGCGATCCAAATGAGGGTGTCATCGTTCGCCACGACGAGGCGCACCAGCTCTTCGGTTTTAGCTGCCAGCCGATCAATAACAGGCTGACAAATCTCGGTAATTCCGATTTCAGCCAGGTAACGCAAGCCGATTGTCGTGGTCTTCAGGGTCAGCCGGTACCATTCACTGGCTGCGTCCTGCTCGACGAAGCCATTGCGGACGAGTGCACTCAGAGCTCGGTAGGCGGCGGCCTTCGGAATGGACTGTTGGCGGCAAATCTCCGTCAAGGACAGGCCGCCGCGATGGCCAGACAGCAGATCGAGGAGGTCAAGCACGCGGTCGATAAGCGGAGGGGATTCCATTAACGGGAGCGCCTTCAGTGAAACACTGTTTCACAGTAGACATCCCATAGTTGCCTTGTCAACGGCCGAGCAGGGCCGCCAGCGTACCGCTGAGTAGTCCGCCCGTTACCGGCCCAGCGGTGCAGGCAAAGCAATCCGAGGACGGTTTACGGGCCAATAATCGAGGTCGAGGAACCTCGCAGCATAGACGGCCTGCCCCTCGTGCATCGCGCGGCCGCTCTGAACACGACACCCTCGAGAGAGGGCGGCCTGGAGCAGCGGTGTCGGATCGGGCTGCGTGATTACGTCCACGACAATTGATCCCACGGGAAGCAGTGTTGGATCGACCGGGTATGCATCACCTGTTCGCATTCCGAGGGGGGTCGCATTGATGATGATGTCGTACCCCTTGGGATCCGAATTTCCAAAGCGCGTTTCACATGACGGGACCAACGCGCCCACCGCGTTTGCGAGAGCTTGGCCGCGTGCTTCATTTACTTCGAAGATGGTCAAGGCACTGGCCCCTGCTTCCGCCACTGCAAACGCAATTGCGCTTCCGGCTCCGCCCGCACCGATGAGAAGAACACGCCGGCCCCGCGGGTCATGGCCTTCCCACCGCATCCCCAAAACGCAACCCCAGCCGTCGAACATCGCGCCAGTCCAGCGCCCCTGGACATTCCGGACAACGTTGATGGCACCCACCGCACGAGCGCTCGGATGCAGTTCGTCGACAAACTCCATCATCCGGGTTTTATGCGGCATCGTCACGAGCAGGCCGTCGAGATTGGCCGCCCGCCGCATGCCTGCAACAAATGCATCGAAGCCATCGGCAGGAACCTGCATAGGAATGCAGATCGCATCTCGGCCTTGCGCGGCGAATAACGGATTGAAGAGTTGTGGTGACTTCGCGGCGTGGATTGGGTCCCCGACAAGCACCAACAATCTTGTCCGACCGGTAACCGCTGCCATCTGAGCTGCCGCGCCACTCATTGTTGATCCCGCAAAGCGAGCAAAGACTTAGTGCCGCCGTGCGTCGCGCACGTCATGCGCTCCTCCTGGTATCCGAATGTTGAGCCGCAACCGGATCGGAGAAACGCGTCTAGCAGTTCGGCAACCCGCTCGTCTACGGACTAGATCGTGAAGAGTGATGAAGATGGCGACCTAAACCTTTCCCGTCTCGCATGGCTAGAGCCGCAGGTCGAGAGCGATGACCGCCTGCTTCTTGCTGTCGTCATACTCGCGATGGTGGTCGTCCTGAGGGTATAAGCATTACCTCACCCTCCCACGATTTCGTCGTGGGCCCTCCCTATGCCGGCGCACGCGAAGCGCGTCGCCGTCGTGGCGGAGAGGGCTTCTACCCGCCAGTCAGCTCAGCGGATCAAGGCTCAGCGGCCGAGGCAGAGGGCCGCGGCGGCGTCGAGGATGGCCTCGGCGTCCAGCCCGTACTCCCGGTAGAGGTCGGGGATGTCTCCGGACTGGCCGAAGCGGTCGACACCCAGCGCCCGGATGCGGTGGCCGCGCACCGACCCCAGCCAGGACAGCGTCGCGGGGTGGCCGTCGATCACAGTAACCAGGCCGGCCCCCGGGGCCAGCGATCCCAGCAGGCGGGAAACATGCGAGCCGTGCGGATCCTCCTGCCAGCCGGCGTGCAGCCGGTCGGGCGAGGTGATGGCCAGCAGCCCCGCACCCGGGACATCCTCGAGGATCTGGCGATGCGCCTCGGCCGCCTCGGGGGCGAGCGCACCGACATAGGCGATGGCGAGGTCGGTGTCGGGCGAAGGCGGCTTCACCCAGTAACCGCCCTCGACAATCTCGGCCTTGCGCCTGGCATCGAGCCTGCGCTCCGGCTGCGACAGCGGCCGGGTCGAGAGGCGCAGGTAGACCGACCCGCCCTCCTCCGCCTGCATGTGGCCGAAACCCCATTCCATGATGGCGGAGAGCTCATCGATATAGGCCGGCTCGAAATAGGACAGGCCCGGCTGGCCGATGCCGATCAGCGGCGTGGCGATCGACTGGTGCGCCCCGCCCTCCGGCGCCAGCGTGATCCCGGCCGGCGTCGCCGCCAGCATGAAGCGCGAATCCTGGTAGCAGGCGTAGTTCAGCGCATCGAGACCGCGCTCGATGAACGGATCGTAGAGCGTGCCCACCGGCAGCAGCCGCGCGCCGAACAGCGGCCCGGCCAGTCCGGCAGCGGCCAGCATGAGAAAGAGGTTGTTCTCGGCGATGCCGAGCTCGACATGCTGACCGGAGGGACTCATCGCCCAGGTCTGGGCCGAGACCACCTTCTCCGCCTTGAACACGTCCGAGCGGTCGCGCCGGTCGAAGAGGCCGCGCCGGTTGACCCAGCCGCCGAGATTGGTCGAGACGGTGACGTCGGGCGAGGTGGTGACGATGCGCGCGGCGAGTTCGCTCGACCCGCCGGCGAGGTCGTAGAGGATGCGGCCGAAGCCCTCCTGCGTCGACATGCCCTTGCTGCCCGCCGCCGGCACCGGAAAATCGCCGGGCACCGGCACGGATTTCGGCGCGTAGCGGCGCGGGAACTGCCGGGCGAACGGCACGTCCTTGAGGAAGCGTTCGATCTCGGGCACGGCCAGGTCCATGCCGGCGAAGCGCTCCCACTCCTCGCCCGGCCTGACCCCCATGCCGTCGCGAAACGCGCTCATCTGCGCGTCGCTCATGATGCCGGCGTGGTTGTCCTTGTGCCCGGCGAAGGGCAGGCCGAAACCCTTGATGGTGTAGGCGATGAAGCAGGTCGGCGTATCGTCGGCCGCCGCGGCGTCGAACGCCTCGACGATGCTCTCGATGTCGTGGCCGGCGAGATTGGTCATCAGCCGGTGCAGCGCGTCATCGTCGTTGTAGCGCGCCAGCAGCTCGGCCACGCCCTGCTCCTGCCCGATCTCGGCACGCATGTGCTCGCGCCACGCCGCACCGCCCTTGTAGCAGAGGGCCGAATAGATGGCGTTGGGACACTCGTCGATCCAGCGACGCAGCGCCGCGCCGCCCGGCTGGCGGAAGGCCTCTTCCAGCAGCTTGCCGTATTTGAGCGTGACCACGCGCCAGCCCGTGCCCTCGAAGGCGCGCTCGATGGTCTGGAAGAGCTGGTCGGAGACGACGCTGTCGAGGCTCTGGCGGTTGTAGTCGATCACCCACCAGAGATCGCGCACGTCGTGCTTCCAGCCTTCGAGCATCGCCTCGAAGACGTTACCCTCGTCGAACTCGGCGTCGCCGACGATGGCGACCATGCGGCCGCGCTTCACCCCGGCGGGCGCCAGTTTCTTCAGCTGCACGTAATCCTGGACGATCGAGGCGAAGAGCGTCGAGGCCACACCCAGCCCGACCGAGCCCGTGGAGAAATCGACGTCGTCGACATCCTTGGTGCGCGAGGGATAGGACTGCGCCCCGCCCAGCGCCCGGAAGCGCTTGAGGTTCTCCACATTCTGCCGGCCGAGCAGGTACTGGATCGCATGAAAGACCGGGCTGGCGTGCGGCTTCACCGCCACACGGTCTTCCGAACGCAAGGCATGAAGGTAGAGAGCGGTGAGCAGCGTGACACTCGAGGCACTCGATGCCTGGTGCCCGCCGACCTTGAGCCCGTCGCGCCGCGGCCGCACCTGATTGGCGTGGTGGATCATCCAGCTCGAAAGCCAGAGGATCTTGCGCTCGAGAGCGCGCAGCATCTTGAGGTGGTGAGGATCGGGCGCGGTCGCCGCGGGGCGTCGCGCTGGATTGAGGGGGAGAATCCGGGCTTGGGCCATGCCGGAAGCCTATCGCAACAAAGCCGGAATGTTATTGCGATCTTTGCCGAATTATATACAGTTCAAGCAAATATCGACCCTTACAGACCAGATTAAGGGATGAATACTCCCTCTCTCGACGCGATCGATCGCCGCATCCTGCGCCACCTGCAGCAGAACGCCCGCATCTCCACGGCCGAACTGGCGGAGAAGGTCGGCCTCTCCGTGTCCCCGGCCTGGCGGCGGGTGAAGGCGTTGGAGGAGGCCGGGGTGATCACCGGCTACCAGGCCCAGGTCAATCCCGGCTCGGTCGGACTCTCGGTCAGCGTCTTCATCCACGTCTCGCTGGAGAAGCAGATCGAGAGCGCGCTGGAGGCCTTCGAGGCCGCAGTGCAGAAACGGCCGGAAGTCATGGAGTGCTACCTGATGACCGGCGACGCCGACTATCTTCTACGCGTGGTCGTGCCGGACCTCGCCGCCTACGAACGCTTCCTCATGGATCACCTGACGCGCATCCGCGGCATCGCCAGCATCAAATCGAGCTTCGCCCTGCGCCCGGTAAAGCACGGCAGCGAGCTGCCGTTGCCGGAAGACGACGAGGCATCAACGCCCGGCAAGCGCGGATCTCGCCGGACCGCATGAGCAGCGCGACCGATCAATGGACCGGACGCCTCGGCTTCGTGCTCGCGACGATCGGCTCGGCGGTGGGCCTCGGCAGCATCTGGAAATTCCCCTACGAGGTGGGCGAGAACGGCGGCGGCGGGTTCGTGCTGTTCTATCTGCTCGGCCTGGTCGTCATCGTCACGCCACTGATGCTCGCCGAGTTCGCCATTGGGCGATCCGGTCAGGCGGACGCGCGGGCCGCCCTGCAGGCCGTCGCGCGGACACATGGGGCCAGCCCGCGGTGGCAGCTGGTGGGCCTGCTTGGCGTCGTGGGATCGGCGCTCATTCTCAGCTTCTATTCGGTGATCGGCGGCTGGGCGCTGGCCTACGCCGTCGAAACGCTTTGGCAAGGACTTCCGGGCGGCGCAGCGGCGGCCCAGGCGCGCTTCGACGCGTTTCTCGCGTCGCCCCTGCAGATGACGGTCTATCACACGGCCTTCATGATCCTGACGGCCGGAATCGTCGGCAAGGGCATCGCCAACGGAATCGAGGCCGCCACCCGCATCCTGATGCCGGTTCTCGTCGTGCTCATGGTCCTGCTGGCCGGCTATTCCCTGATAGCCGGCGACGCCCGTGCGGCCTTCGTCTACCTCTTCTCGTTCGATCCGGAGCGGATGACGCCTGGCGTGATGCTCGAAGCCATCGGCCTGGGGTTTTTCTCCATCGGCGTCGGCATGGCGGTGATGATCACCTACGCCGCCTATGCGGGGCAGGAGATCAACCTGCGAAGCGCAGCCGTGATCGCCGTCGCGGGCGATACGGCCATCTCCTTCCTCGCCGGTCTTGCCATCTTTCCCATCGTCTTCGGCAATGGCCTCGATCCCGCAAGCGGCCCCGGGCTCATGTTCGTCACCTTGCCCGTCGCTTTCGCCGGCATGCCGGGCGGCGCACTGGTCGCCTTCGCCTTCTTCGTCCTTCTGGCGGTGGCCGCCCTCGCTTCGTCCATGTCCCTTCTCGAGATGCCGGTAGCCTTTGTCCGAAACAGCCTGGGCTGGCCGCGGCATCCGGCTGTCGCGGCAATGGCGGGCGCGATCTGGCTGGCGGGCCTCTTCTCCGTGTTCTCGTTCAACCTGTGGCGCGACTGGTTCCCACTCTCGCCGTATCCGATCTTTGCCTCCGCCACCTTCTTCGATCTCATCGACTACCTGACCTCGAACATTCTGCTGCCCGTCGGAGGGGTCATGCTGGCCTTGTTCGCCGGCTGGGTGTTGCCGGACCGTTTTCTCGCCGACGCGCTCGGCCTGGGAAAAGCGGCGAGCCTCCTGCTCCGCCTCGCCTTGCGCTACCTCGTACCGGCCGGAGTCATTGCGGCGGCCCTGCTGCCGTTCGCCTGAGGTTGGTAGCGTCTGCCGCGGGCATCCGCTCGCGCACGATCCGGGCTCGCCACCCGAGTGTGACGGCCGTCATAGCCCCGGCCTTGAACCCGAATAAGTTGTAGAGGACAATTCATGCCGCAACCTCGGGGGGTTCATGTTCTCACGGTTAACCATCGCCGTTCTGGTGCTGGGCATCCTGTGTCTCTGTGCCGCCGCCTTCGCGCAGGCGCCGCAGCGCGTGCCGCATATCAACGATGAGGGGCAGCGCTCCTATCGCTCCTATCTCGTTCAGGGGTTCCACCGCGTCTTCGCCATCAGCGAAGGCGGCGGGTATGGCAGCGGCTGGGGTTTTCGGGACATCGAGGAAGCCACGAAGACGGCGGTCGGGAACTGCCAGCGGCGCGATCCGAACGGAGCCTGCAAGCCCTATTCCGTGGACGGCTACGTCGTGTGGGGGAAGGACGCCAAGGATCTCCCGCGCTATGCCGACGCGCCGAAGTACGGGCGTTTCATTCCCAGCGACTTCGTCCCGGTCCGTGGCCCGCAGGCAGCGCCCGGCCTGGTGGTCTGGAGCCACGGCTATTTCCGCGGCATCGATGCCACCCAGGGCCAGCCGCACGGCTATGTCAGCCGCTTCCTGGCCAGCGGCTGGGATGTCTATCGCTACAATCGTGAATGGGTCGATCAGCTCTCGCAGGACATTCAGGGCATGATCGAGGGCGTCGCCGCGGCCAAGGCTGCCGGCTACAAGAAGGTCATCCTCGTGGGGCAGTCGCAGGGCGCCTGGATCTCCATGGAGGCCCTCGCCAAAGGCGTCCAGGCGGATGCCGTCATCTCGACCGCCATGGCCCGCCACGGCGAGCCGCCCAACCGGCAGGCGCGGCAGGATTTCATCCAGCTGATGCGGGACATCCGCTCGAAGAACAACAGCATCCCGGTGGTGGTGACCCTGTTCGCCAACGACGGCTACGATCCCGGCGGCCGCAACGTGGATGTGAAGGACATCCTCGGCCGATCGAACATGCCGCTCTATTTCATCGAGCACCCCGCCGATCTTCCGGGGCACGGGGCGGGATCCAACGCGAAATTCAACGACCGGTTCGGCGCCTGCATCTTCCGCTTCGCAACGTCGGACCCGCCGGCGGCCGGCGATTGCAAATAGACGCTACTTCAGCAGCGCCGCCACGGCCGACGAGGTGGCCACCTTGCCCTCGCCCTCGTAGGCCTCGTGGTTTTCCTCGATGTCGTCGAGCCGGTACTGGTAGTTGACCATCAGGCCAGCCGACTGCTTGAGGCCCTTCTTCGAGGTGTCGCCCAGCCAGTTGAGGCGCTCGACACGCGCCCCGTTGCCGAGGTGGAAATTGGCCACCGGATCGACCGCCTTGCCGTCCTCGCGCTTGGCCTCGACGAGATAGCGGGCGCAGAGCCGCTTGAGCGGCCCCTCGAGCGCCGCCGCGACCTCCGGCTTCTTGCTCCACCCGGCATCGCCGAGGATCTGCTTGAGGTCGCCCTTGCTGGCGTTGCCCTGGCCCAGCGCCGCCGCCAGCGACTTGCGCTCGTGCTTGCCGAGCACGCCCGGCAGGCCGGCGGCGAATTCCTGGTCGAGCCACTGGCAGAAACCGGGGATCGGCGACAGGGTGGCGAAGGTCTTGAGCGTGGGAAACTCCGCCGAGAGCTGATCGACGACGCGCTTGATCAGGAAGCCGCCGAAGCTGATTCCGGCGAGGCCGCGCTGCGCGTTGGAGATGGAATAGAAGATGGCGGTGTCGGCCGTGCGCGGATCGATGACCGGCGCCTTGACGTCGAGCAGCGCCTGCACGTCCGCGGCCATGCCGGTGACCATCGCCACCTCGACGAAGATCAGCGGCTCGCTCGGCATGCGCGGATGGAAGAAGGCGAAGCAGCGCCGGTCGGAATCGAGCCGGTTCTTGAGATCGGTCCAGCTGCGCACCTGGTGCACCGCCTCGTAGACGCTGAGCTTCTCCAGCAGTGCTGCCGGCGATTCCCAGGTGATACGCCGGAGCTCGAGGAAGCCGATATCGAACCACGCGGCGAGCAGGCCTTTGAGATCGGCCTCCAGCCCGGCGAGGCTGCGATCCTCGCGCCCGAAACGCAGCAGCTCGGCCCGCAGGTCGACGAGGAACTTCACGCCTTCCGGCAGAGCGTTGAACTGGGTGAGCAGCTTGAGGCGCGGCGCGGTCAGGGCGCTGCGCAGCTCGCGCTGCGCCTTGGCGCGCGCCCGGTCGTCCTTGGCCTGGATCAGCGCAGAGGCGGCGGCCGCCGCGGCCCCCTGATCGACGTCGAACTCCTCGGCGAGCAGCTTGAGGAAGCGCTTGCGCCCCTCGCCATCGAGCCCGAGATAGAGCCGGCCGAGCTCGGCGGCGCGGGCCCGGGTCGAGACCTCGCCGCCCTTGCCTTCCAGGCACTCGCGCATGCGCGCACGCACCTTGTCGAGATCGCTGGCCGGCAGGGCCGGCGCCACGGCGGCGCCGCCGATGGCGCCCATTGCGGTTTCGGAGATGTCGCGCCACGCGGTCTTGAGGTTGCGCAGCGTGCGGTCGAGGAAGCCGGCGGCGGCGGTGCGGGTCTCGGTCATGCGGGGATTGTCGCTTGGCGGCGCTCAGCCTGTAAAGACGCGGGCCTTCAGGCTACGCAGGACCGCCGGCAGCGTCTCGACCAGATCGTCGGCGATGAGGCCCGGCCCGAGACGCGACCCGGCATCCCCGTGCAGCCACACGGCGGCACAGGCCGCGTCGAACGCTTCCATGCCCTGGGCCATCAGGCCGGCCGCCAGGCCAGCGAGGACATCGCCCGCCCCGGCCGTCGCCAGCTCGGCCGGCGCGTTGGCGTTGATCGCCGCCCGCCCGTCCGGCGCCGCAATGACCGTGTCGTAGCCTTTGAGGATGACGATGGCGCCGCTCACCTTCGCCGCGGTGCGGGCCCGCGTCAGCTTGTCATGCGGATGCGCCCGGGCAAGGTCCGGAAACAGCCGCGCAAACTCACCTTCATGCGGGGTGAGGATCGCACGCCCGCTGGCCCGGCGGATGCCCCGGAAGAGATGTGCCGGGTCTTCGGCGAAAGCCGTCAGCGCGTCGGCGTCGAGCACGCACGCCTTGCCGGCGGTGAGCGCGGCGATGGTGCGCAGCCGGGTCGGCGTCCCCGCCCCGTTGCCCGGGCCGAGCAGCACGACATTGACCCGCTTGTCCACCAGCAACGCGGCAAAATCCCGGTCATCGTCGAGCGGCGCCAGGATCAGGCTGGCGGCCGCCTGGGCGTAGACCGGCAGCGCCGCCTGGGGCGCGGCGACGGTGACGAGCCCGGCGCCGACACGCAACGCCGCGCGCGCCGCCAATCTCCCGGCGCCGGTCATCCGGCCGCCGCCGACCACGACGGCGTGGCCGCGCGTGTATTTATGACCGGCCGGATTCGGCCAGGGGAAGCGCGCCTGCCAGGCAGCGGGATCGTTCTCTGTCAGCGTCGGCGCGAGCCCGGCGATCACCGCATCGGCAACGCCGATATCGGCAATGGTGATCTCGCCGCAGAGCAGGCGGCCCGGCAGCAGCAGATGCGCCGGCTTCTTGCGTACGAAGCTCACCGTTGCGACGCAGCGCGGCGCTCCGTCGTCGCCGCCCAGCACCTCCCCGCTATCGCCCGAGACGCCCGAAGGCACGTCGACGGCGATGCAATCCAGCCGGTTGGTATTGATGGCGGCCACCGCCTCGCGCGCGGCCCCGTCGAGCGGGCGGGTCAGCCCGGCACCGAACAGCGCGTCGATGACCACGGGCGAGTGGCCGAGGATTGCGGTCGACAACGGCTCGACCAGCCCGTTCCAGCGCGCGGCGTGGAGCGCGGCATCGCCCTTCAGCGCATCGCACGCGCCCAGCAGCGCCAGCCGGACGGGATGGCCGGCAGCCTGAAGGTGGCGGGCGGCAACGAACCCGTCGCCGCCGTTGTTCCCGGGCCCGCAGAGCACGGCCACCGGCCGTGCCGGAAAGCGCCGGTGCACCTCGTCGGCCACCGCGCGGCCGGCATTCTCCATGAGGCGTTCGCCCGGGATACCGGCGCGGATGGCGGCCTCGTCGGCGCGCCGCATCTCCGCGACGGTCAGGACGGCGAAGGAATCGTTCTCGGCCACGCGACTCTCATACAGCCGGGACAGGAGACGCGCTAGCGCACATGCTCGGCGAGGAAGGCTTTGATCCGCTTGAACGCTTCGGCATCGAAGATCGTGGCATGATCGGCGCTGAGCGGGAACCAGCCGCGCTTGGGCTCGGACGCCGCCTCGAACAGAGCCCGCCCGAAGGCGATGGGGACGACCTGATCGCGCTCGCCGTGCAGCACCAGCAGCGGCGCCTTGATCCGGGCAATGCGCGAGACGGCATCGAAGCGGTCCTTCACCAGCTGACGGGCCGGCACGTAGAAATAATGGTGCTGCGCCACGTCGGCGATGGAGGTGAAGGGCGCCTCAAGGATTACGGCGCCAACCGGCGCGCCGCGACCAGCCGTCTCGGCAGCCAGACGCACGGCAACCGCCGAGCCCAACGACTCTCCATAGAGAATCACACGCTGGGCCGCGACCGCCTGGGCACCGAGGAAGGCCAGCCCGGCCTCCGCGTCGGCGTGGAAGCCGTCTTCGCTGGGCGAACCCGGGTTTCCGCCGTAGCCGCGATACTCGACCAGCAGGATGCCGTAGCCCGCTTCACTCAGCGCCCTCGCCCGCTCGGCGCGATAGCCGATATGCCCGCCATTGCCGTGGACGTAGAGGACGGTCGGCCGGCCTTCCGGTGCCGGCACATGCCAGGCCAGCAGGCGGAGCCCATCGCCGGTCGTCAGCGTGACCTCGCTGAGCCCCGGCACCGCAGCCCGTGCCACGCTGGGGCGTGACCGATCCGGCAGGAACAGCAGGTCGCGCTGGAACAGGTAAAGCCCGCCGACCATGGCGCTGTAGAGCGCCGCCAGACCCGCGACGATGGCGATCATCGTGTCCACACCGGTTCCGTCACAAATTCACCACAGAAGGCCCGTCCAATGACAGAATCGTCATGATGCGTCGCCTGCTCCTCATCGTGCTGGTCCTTCTCGGCGTTGCCGGCTCGCCGCGGGCGGCGACCACCGACGTCGACCTGCAGCTCGTGCTGGCCATCGACTCCTCGTCGAGCGTCAGCATGGATGAATACTACCTCCAGCTCGAAGGCTACGCTGCCGCCTTCCGCCATCCGGAGTTGCTCAAGGCCATCGCCTCGGGCCCGCGGAAGGCCATCGCCGTGACGCTCTTCGAATGGTCGGGTCCGGGCCGGCAGGTGGTCAATTTCCCCTGGCGGCGCCTGAGCGAGGCCGGCGACCTCGACAGCTTCGCGGCCGAGCTCGCCCTGGCCCCCCGGCTCGTGCTCGGCGGCGAGACCGCGATCGGCGACGCCATCGACTTCGCGCTCGACCTCTTCGCGCGCAGCGAGTTCGAGGGCAGCCGCCGGGTGATCGACGTCTCGGGCGACGGCGTGAGCAACCGGGGCCGGCCGGTGACGGCGGCGCGCGACGACGCGCTCTTCCAGGGCGCGGTGATCAACGGACTCGCGGTCCTCAACGAGGAGCCGGAGGTCGAGGGCTTCTACCGGAATTTCGTGATCGGCGGGCCGGGCGCCTTCGTCATCGCCGCCCGCGACTACAGCGATTTCGCCGACGCCATCCTGCGCAAGCTCATCCGCGAGATCACGACGATCGCCGCGGCGCCGGCGCGCTGACCGGAACCTCGACCTCGAACGTCAGCTTCTCGAAATCGTCGATCAGCGCCTCGACGCGCACGGTCCATGTCCCGGCCAGCGGCAGCTCGATGCGGCCGAGCCGGTAGAGTCCGTCGCGCCCGCGGACCAGCGGCCGGACGATCGGCTCCACGCCGGCCGCGGGATGGGTGAAGGCAATCGTCGCCTCCTGCAGGACGACCAGGCTTCTCGACTCGTTGGTGAAACGCGCCACGGCCATGTTGGGCCCGCGTGCGGCCGGCACCAGGTCGAGCAGCAGGATGCGGTTGCGCTGGCTGATCCACACCGTATGCCCCCGGGCGGCGGCGGCTCCATGCCGGTGGTCCGTCATGCCCGGCGGCGGCGTGTGCGCGAGGATCGCCGTCAGCAGCAGCACCGTGGCGCCGAGGCCGATCTCCAGCTTCAGGTTGCGCGCCAGCTCCGCCGGCGCGTCACGCTCTCCGGCCGCGAGGGCCGGCGTGGTGCGCCAGCGATTGGCCGCGGCCACCACCAGCAACGCCGCCACGATCAGCAGCTTGATCAGCAGCAGCTGGCCGTAAGGCGTGCCGACGAGCATCCTGAGGTCCGCCACGCGCGACAGCGCCATGGCGACGCCGCTCGAGGCAAGAGCCAGCACCGCCGGCACGGCGAGGCCGGAGAAGCGCCGGGCCGCCGCCAGAGTCGCCGCGGGGTGCGCGGGAATCAACTGCAGCAAAGGCCAGAAGGCGCCCAGCCAGAACCCGGCCAGCAGCGCATGAGCGGCCGCGACGGCCTGCACCCAGCCCGGTCCGCTGGCGGCGTGGCCGGTGGCGCTGAGTCCCGCCAGGGCGATTGCGCCGCCCAGGGCTTCGACCCAGGCGCGCCAGCCGAACTGCACGGCGGCAACGATCAGACCGAGACCGGCCACGATCATGGCGCCGCTGACCGCAATCGACGTCTCGAGACCCAGACGCCAGGTCTGGACCTGGAACAGCGCCCCAGGCGGCAAGGCGCTCAACTGTCCGCCCTTGAGGCCAATCGCCGCGACCGCGGCGACCGCAGCAAGCGTGGCGGCCTGGCAGCGCCAGTGAGCGAAACCGGCGACATCAACCCGCAGTGGCCGCAGGACCAGAAAAGCGAAGAGTGCGCCTCCCGCCGCGAACATCAGCCCCGCGTAAAGCACGAAGCGGTTGACGATGAGCGCCACCGTCCACGCCGCCTCGCGACTTGCATCATCCGGGGTATACGCTCCCGGCGGCTCCCCCGCGCCGATGCTGAACACCGAGCCGCCGCCGATCGGATGGGAGTCGGCGGAGACCACGCGCCACGAGACGATGTAGCCGCCCGCCGGCAGCTCGGGCAGGTCGAGCCGCACCTCGTTGTTCTCGGCCCGCGGCAGGCCGGCCCCGCGATCGACGCCGGCCGCATCCAGCACGCGGATGGCGACCGGCGACACCGGCTCGTTGAAGCGCAGCACGATCTGCGACGGGCCACGCGGCAGCGACACGCCATCCGCCGGCTGGGTCTCCAGCAAAACGGCGTGCGCCCAGGCCGGTCCCCCGGCCAGGACGCACGCCACGATCAGCAGGACGTGCAGCACGGGACTGCGGCGTCCCTTACGGTGTCCGCGGCGTGAGCGTCAGCCGCGCCGCCGGCTCCTTGTAGTCGTCGAGCCTCTTGCCGGCCTCGGGGATCTCGATCCAGCGATGCACGCCCTTCTCGCAATCCTGCACGATCGGGAAGTAGATCACTCCGGGCTTGTTCGGCAGTTGCACGCGCATGACGAACTCGTCGTAGTGCTCGTCGGGCAGCTTGCCGCCGGCCCACGACACTTCCGTCACGCCCTCGGTGACCATGCGGCCGTGACCGGCGTCATACGGTTGCGGCAACTTGCCGACCGTGGTGGTCAGCTGCCAACCCGGCTTGGGTTGCGGCTTCACGGCGATGACCCCTTCCGGGATACGGATGCGGACACGGGTCGTGGGCGACCCTTCGCAGCCATGCGACACCCGGACGACCGCCTTGTAGGCGCTACCGGCCACCGCCTGCTGGGTTTCGAGAGTGACGTGGGCCGAGGCGGCTGCAGATGACAGAAGAACTGCCGCGAGCGCGGCGATGGAACGCGTTACAGACATGGGATAACCCCTGCTTGGAAGACTGACAAAAGCCCGACGCCGCTCAGGCGGACGGGACGCTATGAGAATGTCAGTTCTCGACAGGCGGAGCGCGCGGACGATGCGCGGCAACCACAAGCGCCGCGGGTTGCGCGTGCGACGGCGGGGGTTTAATGGCCGCCGGCGTCGAGGCCGGCGGAAAGACCAGAATGGGGGCGGGCGGCAGAAGCTTGCCGCCATCGGCGAGGATGCAGAACGGGCAGCGCATCCCGGCATGGCCGGGTACGGGATGGCTGGCATCCTTTTCGTCTTCGCGATCCGTATCGCCCGCCAGCGCGGGATCGCTGCAGGCCATCCCGGGGGCCGCGAATGCAGCCAGCGCTCCCGGGGAATGGTGCAGCCCCAGGGAAAGCGCGTTGATGAGCAGCGCCAGCACGGCGAGGCGCGTCATGAAGCGGCGCGACGGCATCAAACGTCGAAAGAAGGGAAACAGGAACATGGGATCGATCGGTTCGTTCGATCCTAGACCAAGACCAGCCCCGCAGCCACGCCCTTGATCGCTATGACACTTCGGGACTTCTGACCTTGCCGGTGGCGCGGGTTTCGGCCCCCTCGGCCATGCGATCCCACTGCTCGGCGATATCCAGGAGGTTGCAGCGGTCGAACGACCGGCGCATCGACCGGGCGATGGTGCGTATTTCCTCCGCCCGCAGCCGCCAGCGGCTTGCCTGATCCCGGGGGTCTTCAGCCATGCGCCGCACTCCTGATGTACGACAGCGTACAAAGCCTACGTTCGGGTCCCCGCCCCGACAAGAACGCCGACGGGGTAACGCAACGGAGGCGTGTGTTTTCCATCAAACACCGGCAGCCGGGCTGTGCGTTTACGCACGCCGCCCGCACCTCTTAAGCGCTACTGCCCCAGGAGAGATACCGCCGCTCTTTTGCCGGGCCCAAGCCTTTGTGGTTAGATCGGAATCGGCTGCGCCGCCCGCATCGAGGAGTCGGAATGAACGAAAGCGAATTCCCCCCCGAATTCGCCTCCGGCTGGAAGGATATTTCCCAGCAGGAGTTGGAAGAGGTCTTTCGTCTGCACAAGATGTTCCGCGAGGGCCGCCAGGGCGGCAAGCGCGCCACCCTCTCTTTCTACAATCTCTCGCATCGCGATCTTTCGGGGCAGGACCTCTCGGACGGCGATTTCAGCGGCTGCCGCATGCAGCACGCCAATCTGCGCAATACCCGCCTCGTGGCGGCGAACCTGTTCGCGGCCGACCTGCGGGCGAGCGATCTGACGGGCTCCAATCTCTCACGCGCCGATATGCGCGGCGCCTGCATCCGCGGCGCCATCCTCACCGATTGCGAGATGCAGGAATGCGACCTGCGCGCCGGCGTGATGCTCAAATCCGACCGGCGCGGCAATCTCGCCATGATGACCTTCGACATGAACGTCGCCGATCTGGGCAACGCCGTCATCCGTGGCGCCGACCTGACGAGCGCCAAGCTCTCCAACGCCTTCATCATGCAGTCGGACCTGACCGACGCCGTGCTGCGCAACGCGAAGCTGCAGAAAACCGATCTCAGCCAGTCAAACCTCACGGGCTCGATCCTCGAAGGCGCCGATCTCACGGAGGCCAACCTCAGCGGCGCCATCTTCCACGGCGCGATCCTTGCGCGCGCCATCATGCACGGCACCAAGCTGGACGGCGCCGACCTCGCCGGCGCCATGCTCGACGATCTCGACCGCACGCGCACCGATTTCAGCAAGGCGCAGCTGCCCAAGAGCCTCGACAGCCTTGGGGCTCCGCTGCGTGAGCTGCTGATCCAGCACGCGCAGTGGATCCATTCTTCCGGCAAGCAGGGCAAGCGTGCCGAATTGGCGCGCGTCGACCTTTCGAAACAGAACCTCGAAGGCGCCAATCTTTCGGCCGCCAGCATGGAGCTGGCGATCCTGCGCGGCGCCAGCCTGTCGAAGGCCAATCTGCTGATGGCCGATCTCAGCTATGCCGATCTGCGCGAGGCCGATCTCAGCTACGCCGACCTGCGCGGCGCCAGCCTGCGACGCGCCAACCTGACCAGCGCGCGTCTGACCGGCGCGCGCTGCGGCCCGGTCGACATCATGGGCTCCTCGACCCATCTCTGGCCGGCCAATTTCGAGCACGCGCGGCTCAACAACGCCAATCTCAGCGGTGTCGACCTGCGGCGTGCCAAGATGCCGGGCACCAATCTCACCAACGCCACGCTGACCGGCGCCGTGTTCAAATACGCCAATCTGCAGGACGCCATCTTCACCCGAGCGGACACGCGCGGCGCCGATTTCGAGGGCGCCGATATCCGCGGTGCCAAAGGTGTCGCGGATATCGAGGACGAGAACTAGTCTACGGGCCGAGGGCCGTCCCCATGTCGCAGGATCCCGACGACGCGATTGTCGCTGCCGTCACGGCCCCGGAACTCCACGCCCTGTACGCGCACTGGAAAAGCCGATGCCGCCACGGCCGGCTCCCGTCGCCTAGGCAGGTCGATCCTCTCGACCTGCCGCGGCTCATGGGCCTGCTCCTGACCCTCGACGTGCATCGCGATCCGCTGCGCTTCCTCTATCGCTACACCGGCGCGACGCTCGTCGCCCGAACCGGCCTGGAGGTCGTCGGCACCTTCGTCGACGAGCACCCTGACATGGCCTTCCGCCAGATCGCCCACGGTGTGCTGTCGGATGTCGTGGCCCTGGCGAGGCCCTATGCGACGGCGCGCGACATGCTCATCGACAACCGGCTGCGGCGTTACGACATGCTGGCGCTGCCACTGGCAGCCGATGGAGCAACCGTCGACCGCATCATTGTCGGCATGAAGCACTGGAATTAGGCCGCCGGCGGATTGACAGCCCCGCCCCGCGGGCCGCAAGCTTGTCCCAACAGCCGCCCAGCGGTGACACCGGACAGGGGAGTTCGACCATGAAGGCATCCATCGTGCCGGCCCTCGCGGCTGGTCTTGCGCTCACTCTCTCAGCCATGCCGGCAGAGGCCGGCAAGCGCGACAACACCCTGAAATTCGCCGCCGACCAGGTGCCGGAGAATATCGACGCCTATTTCAACAACGTGCGCATCGGCGTGATCATCGCGCACCATGTCTGGGACCATCTGGTCTCGCGCGACCCGAAGACCAACGAATACAAGCCATCGCTGGCCACCGCCTGGAAGTGGGTCGACCCGAAGACCCTGGAATTCGATCTGCGCCAGGGCGTGAAGTTCCACAACGGCGAGGCGTTCGACGCCGATGACGTGGTTTACACGCTCAACTACGTCTCCAATCCCGAGAACAAGGTCATCACCCAGACCAACGTCAACTGGATCGCCAAGGCGGAGAAGCTCGGTCCCTACAAGGTGCGGATCAACCTGAAGCAGCCCTTTCCCGCCGCGCTCGAGTATCTCGCCGGCCCGGTGGTGATGTACCCCAACGAGTACTACGAGAAGGTTGGGCCCAAGGGGATGAACGAGAAACCGGTGGGCACCGGCCCCTACAAGGTGACGGAGCACCAGCCCGGCCGCCTCGTGCGCTTCGAGCGCAACGCCGACTACTTCAAGGAAAGCCCGCGTCCGCAGCCGACCATCCAGAGGCTGGAGCTGCGCCTGATCCCCGACAACAACACGCAGGTCGCCGAGCTGATGTCCGGCGGGCTCGACTGGATCTTCAACGTCCCGCCCGACCAGGCGCGCCAGATGCGCAGCGTGCCGACCGTCAAGGTTGCCAGCGGCGAGACCATGCGCATCGTCTTTCTGAGCCTGGCCACGCGCGACAACGCCACGACACCGCAATTCAAGGATATCCGCGTACGCCAGGCCATTGCCCACGCCCTCGACCGTAATGCCATGCTCAATGCGGTGGTCGGCGAAGGGGCGCGCGTCCTCCACACACAATGCTTCCCGACCCAGTTCGGCTGTACCGATGAGGGAGCGCCGCGCTACGACTACAACCCTGCCAAGGCGAAGCAGCTACTGGCCGAGGCCGGCTTCCCGAACGGCTTCGAGGTTGACCTCTACGCCTACCGCGAGCGTCATCAGACCGAGGCGATGATCGGCTATCTGCGCGCCGTCGGCATTCGCGCCAATCTGCGCTTCATGCAATACGCCGCCATGCGCGACGCGCTGCGCGAGGGCAAGGCGACCTTTGCCCACCAGACCTGGGGTTCGTTCTCGGTCAACGACGTCTCAGCCAGCACGCCGGTCTACTTCAAATTCCTGGCGGATGACGTGACGCGTGACGCGCAGGTCCGTGACGATCTCGAGGTGGGCGACACGTCGGTCGACGCGAATGTGCGTAAGGCCGCCTACAAGAAGGCGCTGACCCGCATCGCCGAACAGTCCTTCTCCGTGCCGATGTACTCGCTCCCCGTCTACTACGCCTTCACGCCCGACCTCGACTTCGCCCCCTATCCGGACGAGCTGCCGCGCTTCTGGGAAGCGAAGTGGAAGTGACGGCGTAGGCCACCACCAAGGACCACGCCGCTAGCGTCCCAGCGCTTCGGCCTGCTTCACCTGGCGGGCCTGCGCCGCCAGGCGGATGGCGGCGTTGGCCGCGCCGAAGCCGCGATAGCCGCGGCGCTCGACGATCTCGAAGAAGAAGCGGTTGTCGAAGGTCTCGGTGTAGACCTGGAAATACTCGGCCCCGCCGTCCCGGTCATAAAGAATGCTGTTGGCCTTCAGCGTCTCGAGCAGGTCGGCCGGGATGTCGACCTTGGCTTCGAGGTCGTCGTAGTAGTTCTCGGGCACGGGCAGCAGCTTCACACCGCTCTGTCGCAGGCGCTTTGCCGTCTCCAGCAGATTGTCCGTGGCAAAGGCGATGTGCTGCACACCCGAACCGAACGCCTCCGAGAGAAAGCGCGATGCCAGCGTACGCTGGCTCTGCGAGGCGTTGAGCACCATCCGCAGCGAGCCGTCGAGCGACTGGATGACCTGGCTCTTCACCAGACCGCCGGGATCGAGAACTTCCTGCTCCGGTGCCTTCGCCACGTCGAGCAGCGAGTTGTAGAACAGCAGCCAGGTCAGCATCTCTTCGTAGTGCATCGACTGCGAGATGTGGTCGACGGCGGTCAGACCGACACCGCCGGTGTCCTTCTCGCCCGTCTTCTCGAAATCGATGTCCCAGAGCTTGGCCAGCGGGCTCTTGGCGTCGACGAAATAGACCAGGCTGCCCCCGAGGCCGCGCACCGCCGGGATATCGAGCTCGCCCGGGCCGACGGCCTGATGGAACGGCTGGTCGAGCAGGCGCTGCGCCCGGTCGATGGTCGCCGGTGCGTCGTCCACCCGCAGCGCCAGCGCACAGACCGAGGTTCCGTGCGTGTTGTTGAAGGAGTGCGCGAAGCCCTCCTTGTCGGTGTTCACCACGAGGTTGATGTCGCCCTGGCGCCAGTGGGTCACCGCCTTGGAGCGATGCACCCCGGCACGGCGAAAGCCGATACCGGCCAGCAGGGCCTCGAAGGACGGCGCAGTGGCCTCATCGAGCGCGAATTCGATGAACTCGGTGCCCAGGCATTTGGCCCGTGGCGGCACCTGCGGCTGGCCCGGCACCGGGATGCCGGTGCGGGCCTGCAGCTGGTCTAGCAGGTAGATCAGCGACCGGTTGCCGTCGACGGCGACGCTGCGCGCCGAACCGGCGCGGAACTGGTCGTTGAAGATCTCGAGCGACAGCGGGCCGTCGAAATCGGTCGCCTGCAGTGCCGTCATGAAATCGAGCAGCGGCAGGTCGCCTTGGCCGGGGAAGTTGCGGAAATGGCGGCTCCACGACAGGTAGTCCATGTCGAGCAGCGGGGCGTCGGCGACCTGGACGATGAAGATGCGGTCGCGCGGGATCGAGCGGATGGCGTCGAGCGGCGACTTTCGGACGAGCGCGTGAAAGCTGTCGAGCACCAGCCCGATGGCCTTGTGGTCGGCGCGGCGCACCGCCTCCCAGGCATCGCGGTAGTCGTTGATGTGGCGGCCCCAGGCCAGCGCCTCGAAGCCGACGCGGAAGCCGCGCTTGGCCGCGCGCTCGCCCAGCTCGCGCAGGTCGGCGGCCGCCCGGTCGATGCCGCCCAGCGATTCCGGCGAGACATTGGAGCAGATCAGCAGCAGGTCGCAGCCGAGCTCCTGCATCAGGTCGAACTTGCGCTCGGCCCGCTCGAAGACCCGGGGGCGGCGTGCCGGCGGCATGCCTTCGAAATCGCGGAAGGGCTGGAAGGCGACGATCTGCAGACCGAGATCGGCGCACATGCGGCGCACGTCGGCCGGGCCGCCGTTGAACGACAGCAGATCGTTCTCGAAGATCTCGACGCCGCTGAACTTCGCCGCCGCAATGGCGGCAAGCTTCTCGTCGAGGGTGCCGCTCAGGGATACCGTTGCGATGGATTTCTGCATGACGGTCTCCGATCGATGGGCTGTGAAGACTAGGGTGCCGCGCCCCCCAGCGCGGCAAACGTGGCGGCCAGGCGCGCTGGCTCGGCCGTGCGGCCAGTGAACAGGCGGAATGCCTCCACCGCCTGAAAGATAGCCATGCCGCTGCCGTCGAGGGTACGGCAGCCGAGGTCGCGCGCAACTTTCAGCAGCGCCGTCTCCAGCGGGAAATAGACGACATCGGCAACCCAGAGCTCCTTACGCAGCAGACCGCCGCTCAGCGGCAGGCCAGGATGCTTGGCCATGCCGACCGGCGTGGTGTTGACCAGCCCGTCCGCGCTGGCCATGGCCCGCGCGACATCGCCCGACGCCTCGACCCGGCCGGCGCCGAAACGCTGGGCCAGCGACTGCACCAGTGCCCTGGCTTTATCTGCTTCCGTGTCGATGACGGTCAATCGTCCGGCGCCCAGGGTCAGCAGAGCGTGCGCCACGGCGGCGCCGGCCCCGCCGGCGCCAAGCTGAACGACGCGGCCTTTCGGCGCTTCCGTCAGGCCCCGACGGAAGCTCTCCGCGAAGCCCCACCAGTCGGTGTTGTGGCCGATCCGCCTTCCATCGCGAAACACGATCGTATTTATGGCGCCGAGAGCCCGCGCATCCTCGGACAGATCGTCGAGCAAAGGGATGGCCGCCTGTTTGCAGGGATAGGTGATGTTGAGCCCGGCAAAACCGGCTCGCTGTGCGAGGGTCAGAAGCTCCGGCAGAGAGCCGGCCCCGACACCGAGAACGTCGAGGTCGATCAGCCGGTAGACCAGCTTGATGCCCTGCGCGGCGCCCTCGGCTTCGTGCATACGCGGCGTGCGGGAGAGCTGGATGCCGGCCCCGATCAGCCCCAGCAGGACCGAGGGCGCCGGCACGGGCGCGAAGACGGCGGCAGCATCGAGGACGCGTTCGATTGTGGTCATGTCAGCATGTCGATCAAGGCGCGCACGGCGACCGGATAGCCCCTGGCCCCCAGGCCGGCGATCACTGCGGTCACGCCCGCGGAGATACGGGAATGGCGGTGCGCCTCGTCACGCGCGTGGATGTTGGAGATGTGCAATTCGATGACCGGTCCCTTGAAGATCTTCAGCGCATCGAGCACGGCAATCGAGGTGAAGGACAGAGCCGCCGGGTTGATGATGATCCCCGCCCCGCCGTCGGTGGCCTCGTGGATCCACTCGACGATCTGACCCTCGTAGTTCGACTGCAGAAACTTGACCGGATGGCTGCCGGCCGCCTCGCGGCACATTGCCTCGATCTGGGCCAGCGTCGTGGTGCCGTATATCTCGGGCTCGCGCGTGCCAAGCCGGTTGAGGTTGGGACCGTTGAGGATGTAGAGCGGCTTCGTCATCTCAGTTCCAGTCTCATCACCCCTTGTAGCCCGACAGCCGGGGTATCCACAGCACGGTCTCGGGAACGTAGGTGATGAGCGCCAGCGCCGCGATCATCGCCCAGACGAAAGGCAGCGTATCGCGCGTCACCGCGGCGAAGGACGCGCCTGAGATACGAGAGACGATGAACAGGAGCAGGCCGTAAGGCGGGGTCACCAGGCCGATCATGATGTTGAAGACCACGACCACGCCGAAATGCACGAGGTCGATGCCCAGCGAGACGGCGGTGGGCACGAAGATCGGCACGATGACCAGTAGGATGGTGCTGCCTTCGAGCAGGCAGCCGAGGATCAGCAGGATGATGTTCACCGCGAACAGGAACATCGCCGGCGTCAGATCATAGGCGGCAAGCATCGTCTGCACAGCACGCGGAATATTCTCGATCGTCACCACGTAGTTGAAGGCCAGCGCGCCGGCGATCAGCATGCCGATCGAGGCGGTGGAGCGGGCGCTGCCCAGCACCGCGTCGTAGGTCTGGCGTGCCGTGATGCTGCGGTAGAGGAAGAGCGAGATGAGATAGGCGTAAGCCGCGGCGATGGCTGCCGCCTCGGTCGGCGTGGTGACGCCGATACGGATGCCGCCCAGCAGAATGACCGGCATCATCAGGGCCGGGAATGCCTCCATCGTCAGCCGCGGCCATTCGCGCAGCGGCACCTTCTCCTCGACCGGGAAGTTCCGCTTCGTCGCCTGGACCGCGATGACGCCCATCTGCGCCGCGGCCATGATCAGACCGGGGACGATGCCGCCGAGGAAGAGGTAGCCGATCGAGGCGTCGGAGACGAGCGCGTAGAGAACCATCGGGATCGACGGCGGAATGATTGGCCCGATCACCGCCGAGGCGGCGGTCACCGCCGCGGCGAAACTCACCGTGTAGCGGCCGTTGCGGGTCATCATGTCGATGATGACGCGGCCGGTCCCCGCCACATCGGCGATAGCCGAGCCCGAGATGCCGGCGAAGATCACGCTCTGCACGATGTTGACCTGCGCCATGCCGCCGCGGAAGCGGCCGACCAGTGCGTTGCAGAAGCGCAGCAGCCGGTCCGACATGCTGCCAATGCTCATCAGCTCGGCGGCAAACAGGAAGAGCGGCACCGCCAGCAGCACATAGCTGTTGTAGAGGCCATTCAGGAGCTGCTCGGCGGCCAGGCCCATGTCCTGCCCGGCGATGAACAGGTAGAAGATCGAGGCCGCGATCATGGCGTGGCCGATCGGCAGGCCGAGCAGCGACAGAGCCACGATCGCCCAGACAGTGAGCGCGAAGGGGCTGGTCAGGTTCATGAGCGCGTCGCCGTGTCCGGGGAATCGCCGGTGCCGCGCAGCGCCCGCCAGACCAGCCAGACATAGCGGACCAGCACGGCGACGGCGAAGATGACGTAGACCGAATAGGCCCAGTTCATGGGAATGCGCAGATAGGCGGTGCGCTCGACCTTCATGAAGGAGACGTATGAGTACACCGCCGGCAACGACATGCCGAAGAGAACCAGCAGCGCCAGGCCGCCGATCACGACCATGACCCGGCGCACCTGCGGCCGGACGCTGCCGTAGATGACGTCGAAGCGGATCTCCTCCTTCTCTCCCACGATGAAGGCCGCGCCGAAGAGAACACCCCACAGCCAGCAAAGGATAGTGAGCTCAAAAGCCCAGCCGGCGGGCCAGCTGAAGACGTAGCGGCAGACGATCTGCACCAGGAAGGCGATAAACATCGTTCCCAGCAGCAGGGCCGCGATGTTCTCCGCCCGCCGCCGCAACCACTGCCCGATAGTCGCTAGCGTTGTCATCGTCACGTGCGCGTCGCCCTAAAGAAAAGCCGGCCGGTCCCCCTGGAAACCGGCCGGCTCCAGCGGCGAAGGGCCGCCTCAGCGCACCGCGTTGATGCGCTCGAGCATGCCCTTCGGCCAGTCGGCCGCAAGGCTGGAGGCCAGATACTTCTTCTGCGCCGCCTCGCGGAACGCGTCAACGTTCGGCGAGTAGACCTCGAGGCCCTGCGATTTGAAGTAGTCGACCAGCTCCTTCTCCTGCTCCAGGTGCTTCTGCTGGCTCCAGCCGATGGCCTTGTCGACCGCCGCCTGGAAGGCCTGCTGCTGCGCCGCCGGCATGGCGTCCCAAATCTTGGTCGTCACCGAGAGCACGTCATAGCCGACCAGGTGGTTGGTCAGCACGAACTGCTTGGTCACCTCGTGGAACTTCGAGGTACGGCTGTTCGGCAGCGGGTTGTCCTGGCCGTCCACCGCACCCGATTGCAGCGCGGTGTAGAGTTCGGCGAACGCCACCGGCGTCGGGTTGGCACCCATTGCCTCGCCCAGCAGCTGCCAGGCTTCGCCCGGCGGCATGCGCAGCTTGATGCCCGCCATGTCGGCTGGCGTATTGATCTTCTTGGTCGAGCGCAGGTTGACCTGGCGGGTGCCGAAATAAACCGGGGCCAGGATGTGGATACCGAGCTGATCGCGCGCCATCTTCTTGAACTCGGCACCGACCGGGCTGGCAAAGGTCTTCTGCACGTGGTCGGCGTCGCGGAACAGGTAGGCCGCGGTCAGGATCGACCAGGCCGGGATCTGCTTGGAGATGTCCTGCGGCGCGATGTTGCCCATCTCGAGATTGCCACGCTGCATGGCCACGAGTTCGGTGCCCTGGCGGAAGAGCGTGGCGCCGAAGTGCGTCTCAACGTCGAAGCGGTCGCCAAGATCCTTGGCGAACATACGGAAGGCTTCGGCACGGATATCCTGATCCGTGAATACAGCGGCGACACGCAGCTTCGGCTTCGCCTGAGCAAGAACGGCGGGCGCCGACAGCAGGGCCGCGGAAGCGGCACCGGCAGCGAGCACGGAACGACGAGTGAATGAGCGCATGTTTCCTCCTCTGGCGTTTATGGGGGCGTTTGTTGGCGGCATAATGTACTAAATGGTTAGTTTGTCAATGCCTGGCATCGATCAGCCGGGCGAGACGCTGAAGCGCCAGCGGATATCCCTGCGTGCCAAAACCCGCGATGACGCCGGTGGCGGCCAGCGAAACATAGGAGTGGTGCCGGAACGCCTCACGCTTGTGCACATTGGAGATATGCACCTCGATAATCGGGAATTCGCAGGTGTTCAGCGCGTCAAGGATAGCCACTGACGTATGGGTGAAGGCCCCGGGATTGATGACGATGCCCCCGGCCCGCTCGCGCGATTCATGAATCCAGTTGATTAGCTCGAACTCTGCGTTGCTCTGGCGGAACTCGATTTCCAGCCGGTATTCCGCTGCGACGCGCTGGCATTCGCTCTCCACATCGGCGAGTGTTTCGTGTCCGTAAATTGCCGGCTGTCGCTTACCCAGCAGATTCAGGTTAGGGCCATTGAGGACATAGATAAGACGACTCACCGGGAGCATCCTGTTTCAAACAGACGTTGGGTGGCTTGATAGATTCGCGGCAAGCGGACTGCCGCTGGCCCAGCATTGTCCGTCGGAACCTCGACAGACAGCATCGTGTTGTCTGGCAGCGCTGAGAGCAGATCGAGCAGCGGCAATTCGCCCTCCCCCGGCGCCAAACGCTCTCCCCGCGCTTCCCGAATGATGGCTTCCGTCGAAGTTGGACGGATAGCCGGGGCATCGCAGAGCTGGGCGCTTCGGATCAGACCTGGCGGCGTATCGTGCACGTCGCTGGGCGAACCGCCGGTTCGTGACAGATGCAACGCATCGATGAGAACGCCGCCATTGGAGCGCCCGGCCGCTTTCACGACCTGAACCGCGTCAGGCAGGCTCGCGACCTTGCGCCAGGCCATGCATTCCAGGTCAACCCCCATACCGAAATGGGCAGCCAGATCACAAAGGGCCGCAAAACTGGCGATCAGCCGCGACCGCTCTGGATCATCGCCGCAGACACTCAGCCGTTTGGCACCTAGCGCGGCGGCCGCTTCGAACATCGGTGTTAGTGCGGTGGCGATAAAATTCTCGGCGATAACCACGAACTCGATGTCGTGGACCCCGATCCCCTCCCCATCAAGGCGCTGCCGCATCTCGCGCGAGGCACTGCTTCCGGCCGGCAGTTCGTAGAACGGCGCCCCCGGAAACGCGGGATGGAGCCGCAATCCGACGAACGCAAAGCCGCTCCTGGCGGCCAGCGTCACAAGGTCGAGTGGCGGCACCTCTATGGCCGTAAAATGCGCTATCCCCAGCGGCGGAGGCTTGACGATGTCCACAATCGTCTCAAGTGAAGGAGATGCCGATTGCGCCCAGCGGACCGTAATCGGCGTGAATAACGTCGCCGGCCGCGATCGATACCGGACGGGTGAACGAGCCCGCGAGAACGATCTGGCCCGGTTCGAGCCCGGCGCCGTGCGGCGCCAGCTTGTTGGCCAGCCAGGCAATCCCGGCCGCCGGGTGCCCCATGATCGCCGCCGAAACGCCCGATTCCTCGATGATGCCATTTTTCGACAAAGTGGCTCCGACCCAGCGAATATCGACATCCATCGGCCGTACGGTACGGCCGCCGACGACCATTGCCGCTGACGCGGCGTTGTCGGCAATCGTATCGACGATGGCGCGCGGCACCTCCGTCCGATAGTCAATGACCTCCAGTGCCGGCGTTACGAACTCGGTAGCACGCAGCACATCGTAGATCCGCGCGTTCGGGCCCCGAAGCGGGGCGCCCATAACGAAGGCGAGCTCGACCTCCAGGCGCGGCGCGATGAAACGATCAGCCGGAATCTGCGCTCCATCGTTGTAGAGCATGTCGTCCAGCAGATGGCCGTAGTCGGGCTCGGTGATCTTCGAGGCCATTTGCATGGCGCGCGAGGTCAGGCCGATCTTGTGGCCGATGATGCGCGCTCCGGCGGCGATCCGGCCTTCTGCCCAGTAACGCTGAACGACGTAGGAATCCTCGATTTCCATGTCAGGGAACGTCTTGCTGAGCTGCGGAATGACTTTGCGGTCGCGTTCGGCACGAAGAAGATCGGAGGCCGCGCGGCGACGGTCCTGCTCGTTCAGCATGCGATTCTCCTGTCCCTATTTGATAGGCGGCCGCGGCAAACGCGATTCGCCGGCGTCCATTACGAAGGTGTAGTCGAGCTGGTACCAGGGCGTTCCAGCGTCCTTTTCGGTCGGATGCATTTCGTCGTGCCGCACGTAGCGCCCAATCACCGCACGCGTCACGCCAAATTGAACGTCGCTTTCAAGCTTCGGATCGCTGCCGTCGTAGACCTGCGACACGAGCGTCTTGTAGCCAGGCTTGGCGATCAGGGCGTGCATGTGCGCCGGGCGGAAGGAATGGCGGCCCTGGGCTCGCAAGAGATCGCCCACAACGCCTTTTGTGGGCACGGAGTAACCGGCAGGCTTCACCGAGCGCAGCCAGAATCGTCCCTCGGCATCGGTGACGAACTGGCCGCGCAGATTCATGTCGACCTGCCTCTCGTCTTCATTCTCGTAGAGGCCGTCCGGTGAGGAATGCCAGATATCAACCTCGGCGCCTTCGATCGGCCTGCCCTGCCGGTCCTCGACACGCGCCCGCACGAACAGCGTGTCGCCCGGGGTGGGCGAGCGCACGATGGAATCGCCGTTCCTCATGCGCGGGCTGTGCATGCGCCAGAACGGGCCGAGCAGGTTTTGCGAGGTCTCCGGCTTTTCCGGGCTGGTGTTGCTGAGCAGGCAGACGAGTTGCGAGATGCCGAGCGATCCGGCCATCAGCACCATCTCGTTGTGGCTGTCAGTCGTCTGCTGGCCGATCTTCACGAGCAGCGCCGTCGCGGCCCGGAACTCGTCCTCGCTCAGCTTCACCTCGCGCACGAACTGGTGCAGATGCCGAACCAGCGAGGTGAGAATCTCGCGTAGACGCGGATCACCCGTCTTCTCCATGGCGGCGAGCACCGCCACCGTCAGGTCCTGGTCGTTGCTGACAATCACCCGTTTCCTCGTCCAACCCGCTTGCTGTAGGGGTTTTCTATAATGTACGAACTAGTACGTTTACTAGAGCACATGCCGCAGCGCCATGCAATCGCCCCCCCAAATGGTTACCGGCTCACGTAGCGCACGATCACATCGATGACCTGGGCGCGCCGTGAGGACAGCGCCCTGGGCGAGGCCATGTCGTGCTTGAAGATCGTGGAGAACGTAGACCGGTTGGCAATGTTGAAGTTGCTCAACGCGCTAATCGTCATGTGCAGGTCGATCGGGTCGAGATTGTCGCGGAAAACGCCCTCCTCCTGCCCACGGGCGATGATCCGGCGCAGAGCATCGATGGCAGTGACGTTCAGGCGCTGGATATTCTTCGAGCGCTTGATGTGAGCACCCTCGTGGATGTTCTCAATCATCACGAGCCGTATGAAATCGGGATGGCCCGTCTGGTAGTCGAAGGTAAAGCCAGCCAACTCGGCGATCGCCTCGAGCGGCGGCAGGTGATCGATATCGAGATTGCTCTCGATGCGGCGCATTCGGGTATACGCCTCCTCCAGGACCGCGACGTACAGTTTCTCCTTGCTGCCGAAATAATAATAGATCATCCGCTTGCTGGTTCTGGTCCGAGCGGCGATCTCGTCGACACGCGCCCCGCTGAGTCCGTTCTCGGCGAACTCGCGGGTTGCGACCTCGATGATGTCCTGCTTCGTCTTGTCGGGATCGTTTGTCCGCGACGGCGCGCTCGCCTTCCTCTTGCGAGGGGCATTCATGGGATCAGGGCCCTGTGCGGCATGCAGTGCTTTTGAGCGGAGCCGGGCGGGCTGTCAACCCGTTGCCCTCAACCCTCGCCGCACAGGAACCGCCCACCGGCTGGGGAAAGCCCTATCGAACGGCGTTGATGCGCTCGAGCATGCCCGGCGGCCAGTCCTTGGCGAGGCTGGAGGCGAGATATTTCTTCTGGGCTGCCTCGCGGAAGGCCGCCACGTTCGGCTCGTAAACCTGCAGCCCCTGTGACTTGAAGAAGTCGACCATCTCCTTCTCCTGCTCCACGTGCTTGGCGGTGTTCCAGTCCATCGCCTTCTCGATTGCGGCCTGGAAAGCCTGCTGCTGCGCGGGCGACATCGCATCCCAGATCTTCGTGGTGACGCTCAGCACGTTGTAGCCAACGACATGATTGGTCAGGATGAACTGCTTGGTCACCTCGTGGAACTTCATCGTACGGCTGGTTGCCAGCGGATTGTCCTGGCCGTCCACCGTGCCGGTTTGCAGGGCCGTGTAAAGTTCGGCAAAGGCGATCGGTGTCGGATTGCCGCCCATCGCCTCACCCAGAAGCTGCCAGGCCTCGCCCGGCGGCATGCGCAGCTTGGTGCCCGCCATGTCGGCCGGCGTGTTGATGCGCTTCGTCGAGCGCAGATTGACCTGGCGGGTGCCGAAATAGACCGGAGTCAGGATCTGCACACCGAGCTGGTCACGCGCCGTCTTCTTGAACTCCGCGCCGATGGGGCCGTCGAACATTTTCTTCACGTGCTCGGCATCGCGGAACAGATACGGCGCGGTCAGGATCGACCAGGCAGGGATCTGAATGGAAATGTCATGAGGAGCAAGGTTGCACATCTCGAGATTGCCGCGCTGCATGGCGACCAGCTCGGCGCCCTGCCGGAACAGCGTGCCCCCGAAAAAGAACTCGAAGTCGTACCGGTCGCCAAGCTCCTTGCCGAACATCTTGAAGGCCTCGGCGCGGATGTCCTGATCGGTGAACACCGCCGCGCAGCGCAGCTTGGGCTTCGCCTGCGCGAGCACGGCGGGCGCTGATGTCAGCGCCGCCGAAGCAACACCGGCGGCAAGAACGGAACGGCGTGAGAGCGGGCGCATGATTCCTCCCCTTGGCGTTATGAAAAGCCTTGCCGCCGATAATGTACCAACTAGTTAATTTGTCAACGTGCGCCGGCGCGCGGAGGCTGTCTCTCCAGGTTCTGTACTCATGAAAGGGGCGCCGGCAGTGCAGGCGCCCCTTGTAATAGCCAATTCGTCCACCATATTTGCAGGTTGGTTCTTTGACATGGTGAAGTCCTCACCGAAGTCCCGGCGGTGGGCCGCGCCGACGGGGCCAAAGAAGTGCATTTTATAAATGTCGGAAAACTGCGAAAAATCGTCGCCAGAGAAAAGTTAACGGCGCTTTTTCAAACCCTTGATCAGAAATGACGATTCAGGGCACGAGGCCCCGGACCCCGGCAAATTGTCTATTAACCTTTTGCCCGTTGGCCGCCTTTTGTCGTGGTCCTGCAGGGGTTTGCCGGACAAATTCCGGATCCGTCTGCTACCACGGCAAGTAAGCCCGTAAAATCGGGGATTGGCGCGAAAAACACCGCTTTCCGGGACCTGGAGGACGTCAATTGGCCTACGGCATGCGCCCCAAGGAGCGATGAGTCCGCTCCTGGTCCGCTTACTTGCGCACGAAATGGAGAACGGTATCGATGGCGGTCTGCCGGCGGGCCGCCAGGACAGCCGGTGAGCCGAGGTCGCGCTTGAAGATGATTGAGAACGTGTAGCGATTTGAGACATTGAACATGCAGAGCGCACTGATCGTCCAGTGAAGGTCGACAGGATCAATCCCGTCCCGGAACAGGCCGGCCTTGCGGCCGCGCTCGTAGAGGGCGCGCACCGACTGGATGGCCGGAATGTTGAGCTTCTGGATAATGGTCGACTGACCGATGAACTCGCCGCGATGCATGTTCTCGTTCATCACCAGCCGGCCGAAATCGGGATTGGCCAGGTGATAGTCGAAGGTCGAGCGGACGAGCTGGGCCAGCCCCTCCTCCGGCGACAGGTGGTCGACTTTGAGATCGCCCTCGATATTGCGGATGTGCCGGTACGCCTCCTCCAGCACGGCGAGGTAGAGTCCCTCCTTGCTGCCGAAATAGTAGTAGATCATCCGCTTGCTGGTCTTGGTGCGGGCAGAGATCTCGTCGACCCGCGCCCCGCTCAGCCCGTTCTCGGCGAACTCGTGCGTCGCCACCGCGACGATGTCGCGCTTGGTCCGTTCGGGATCGTTGGTGCGCTGCGGGACGCCCCGCTTCTTCTTGCGTGTCGTCATTTGATGGGTGGGCGCGGCAGACGTGATTCGCCGGAGTCCATGACAAACGTGTAGTCGAGCGTATACCACGGCGCGCCAGCGTCAGGCGCGGTCGGGTGCGGCTCCTCGTGGCGCGTGTAGCGCCCGATGACGGCTTTGGTCACGCCGAACTGCACGTCGCTCTCGATCCTGGGATCGCCGCTGTCATAGACCTGTGAAACCAGGGTCTTGTAGCCGGGCTTGGCGATCAGCGCGTGCATATGGGCCGGCCGGAAAGGATGGCGCCCCTGCGCGCGCAGCAGGTCGCCGACCACGCCCTTGTTCGGCACGGAGTAGCCGGCCGGCTTCACCGAGCGCAGCCAGAACCGGCCAGCGGCATCGGTGACGAACTGGCCGCGCAGGTTCATCGACACCTGTTTGGGATCCTCGTTCTCGTACAGGCCCTCGGGCGAGGAATGCCAGATATCGACCTCCGCCCCGGCGATCGGCTTGCCCTGCCGGTCCTCGACCCTCGCCGTGACGAACAGCGCATCGCCCGGTGTCGGGGAGCGCACGATCGAATCGCCGTTCTGCATGCGCGGCGTGTGCATGCGCCAGAACGGGCCCAGCAGGTTCTGCGTCGTCTCCGGCGCCGCCTCGCTGGTGTTGTTGAGCAGGCAGACGAGCTGTGAGACGCCGAGCGAGCCCGCCATCAGCACCATCTCGTTGTGGCTGTCGGTGGTCTGCTGGCCGATCCTGACCAGCAGTGCCGTGGCCGCGCGGAACTCATCCTCGGTCAGGCGCACCTCGCGCACGAAGGCGTGGAGATGACGGGCCAGCGCCACCATGATCTCGCGCAGGCGCGGATCGCTGGTCTTCTCCATGGCGGCGATGACCTCGGCGGTGAGGTCCTTGTCGTTCTTGACGATCATGGCGTTCAGCCCTTGCTGCGGATCTCGACGCCGGCCCAGTCCTCGACCACCCGGGCGATCTCGGTGAAGTCCGAATCCGGGCCGAGCTTCGCCTGGGTGATGGCGAGTATCTGGCGTACCGCCGCGCCCACGACCATGGGCACGCCGATAGCCTCGGCCTCGTCGACGCACATACGCACGTCCTTGTAGGACAGGCCGGTGGCGAAGCCCCAGTCGAAGGTGCCGGTCAGAATGGATTTTGGGAATTTGTCGAGGGTGGCGCTGTTGCGGCCGCTGCTGACGTTGATGATGTCGATCATCGTCTTCGCATCGATCCCGGCCTTGACCGCCATGGCCATGGCTTCCGAGGACACAGCGATGGCCGCCGCGCCCAGCAGGTTGTTCGCCAGCTTCGCCGACTGCCCAAGGCCCGGCTTCTCGCCGACGAAGAACAGCTTGCCGAAGGTTTTGAGGATCGGCTCGACCGCCGGATACGTCGCCTTCGGGCACGACACCATCACCGACAGCGTGCCGGCCCTGGCGCCAGCCACGCCGCCGCTCACCGGCGCGTCGACCCAGGCGACCTTGCGTGCGGTCAACCCGGCGGCGGTCGCGGCCGCCACCCGCGGCCCCGTCGTCGACAGATCGATGATCGTGCGGACGCTGTTGCCATGCACCAGCCCCTTGTCGCCCAGCACCACGTTCTGGACGATTTCGGGCATCGGCAGGCTCATCAGCACGGTCTGCGCGGCGCCAGCCACTTCGGCCGGTGAAGCCGCCGCCCGCACGCCCCGCGCCACCAGCGGCTCGAGTGCCTTGGCGTTGGTATCGAACACGCACAGCGTATGGCCGGCGTCGAGCAGGCGCGAAGCCATCGGTCCGCCCATACGACCCACCCCGACGAATCCCAGCGCCTGTCCTGCCATCGCTGCAACCCTCCCATGCTTTGCGCCCAGACTAGCAGAAAGGGCGCGAACCGCACTCGGCCGCTGGTCTATGATCCCACTCAAGAACACGCCGGGGAGGACATGGCCGCTCTGCCCACCTATGAGGTCTATGCGATCCGCTACGCCACGCGTAGCGGCACGCGCGCCGAGCATTTCATCGGCGGCGATCCGCACGACACGCCCATGCCCATGGACTATTTCATCTGGGTGATCGTCGGCGCCGGCCGCCATTACGTGGTCGACCTCGGTTACACCGCCGAAATGGCGACCCAGCGCAAGCGGCAGTTCCTGCGCTGCCCGGCCGATTCCCTGAGCCTTCTCGGGCTCAGCGCCGAGGCGACCGAGGACGTCATCCTCACCCATCTGCACTACGACCATGTCGGCAACGCGCATAAATTCCCCAAGGCGCGCTTCCATCTCCAGGACAAGGAGATGGCCTACGCCACCGGCCGGCACATGTGCTATCCGTTCTTCGGCGGCGGATTCGAGTGCGATGACGTTGTCGGCATGGTGCGGCTCAACTTCAAGGGCCGCGTCGAGTTTCACGACGGTGAAGCCGAGCTTGCGCCCGGGATCTCCCTGCATCACGTGGGCGGCCACACCGCCGGACTGCAGGTCGTGCGCGTGCACACGCAGCGCGGCTGGATGGTGCTGGCCTCCGACGCCAGCCACTACTACGAGCACTTCCAGAAGAACCGGGTGTTCACCATCGCCTACCGGCTCGACGACATGATCCAGGCCTATCGCCGGATCGAAAAGCTTGCCACCTCACCCGATCACATCATCCCCGGCCATGATCCGCTGGTGATGCAGCTCTATCCCGCGCCCAAACCGCCGCTCGAGGGCATCATCGCCCGCCTGGACGTCGCACCCCGCAAAGGAACCTCCTCGTAGTGACTGCCGACACCTCGTCCATCGAAACTCCCTATTCCTGGGTCCGCCTCGTCGTTTCGATCACGCTCAGCACCATCGGCTGCGTCGGCCTGTGGTCGCTGGTCGTGGCGCTACCGGCCGTGCAGGCGGATTTCGGCGTCGGGCGCGGTGGTGCGTCCCTGCCCTACACGCTGACCGCCATGGGCTTCATGGTCGGCGGCATCGCCGTCGGCCGGCTGGCTGACCGTTTCGGCATCCTGCCACCCTTCGTCGGCGGCACGATCCTGATGAGCTTCGGCTACATCGTCACCGCGTATGCGCCCAGCCTTACGGTCTTCGCCCTTCTATCCGGCGTGACCATCGGTCTTGGCAGCTCGGCGAGCTTCGCGCCGATCGTGGCGGATGTTTCCCTCTGGTTTGACCGCAATCGCGGCCTGGCCATGTCCTTCGCCGCTGGCGGCAGCTACGTCTCCGGCGTGTTCTGGCCGCCAATCCTCGAGCATTTCATCTCCAGCGTGGGCTGGCGGCAGACCCATATCGGTGTCGGCATCTTCTGCCTCGCCACGATGCTGCCGCTCGCGCTCGTGCTGCGCCGCCGTCCGGCCGCGCAGAAGCCGGCAGCCGAGGAAGCGCGGACCGACAACGCCAACCAGGCGATTGGTCTGCCACCCAACGTCACCCACGGCCTGCTGACCTTCGCCGGCCTGTGCTGCTGCGTCGCCATGTCGATGCCGCAGGTGCATCTCGTCGCCTGGTGCGTGGATCTCGGCTACGGCCCGGCCCGCGGCGCCGAGATGCTGTCGATGATGCTCGCCTTTGGCGTGGTCAGCCGTCTGATCTTCGGCTGGGTGCTCAACTGGATCGGCGGACTGCCGACGCTACTCCTGAGCTCGACACTCCAGGCCATCGCGCTGGCCCTCTATCTCCCATTCGACGGTCTGGTCTCGCTCTTCGTCATCTCGGCGGTGTTCGGGCTCGTGCAGGGCGGCATCGTGCCGAGCTACGCGGTGATCATCCGTGAACTTTTTCCGGCGAAAGAGGCGGGCTTCCGCGTCAGCCTGTCGATCTCCACCACGCTCGCCGGCATGGCGCTGGGCGGCTGGCTTTCCGGAGCGATCTACGACTGGACCGGCTCCTACTCGGCCGCGCTGGTCAACGGCATCGCCTGGAACCTGGTGAACATGGCCATCGCCTTCTGGCTGCTTCAGCGCATGCGTGGGCGGCGCGGCCCGACCCTCGCGTCGTCCACGGCTTAAGTGGTTGTCGGCGCGCGGTGAATTTTTCTGCCGCGAAGTCGTAAAATCTCTCAATTGCCGTCAGCGACAGCTACGCCATCTTCAGCGGCATGCGAACCACATTCCTCGCCCGCAACGACTGGACCAGTGTCTTTCTGCGCAGCGCCACCGCGGTGGTGGCGCTACTCGCCATGCTCTCTCTCGCCGGTATTCTCGGGTAGTCGTTCCTCAGGCCCGATCGATACGCGCCGCGTAGCAGCCGGCAGCGGCGAAGTGGGCATGGAGGTAGGAGGCGCACGGGTCGGCGAGCAGCCGCCGGATGACCGCTTCGAGCGCCCGGCCTTCGGTCAGCTCCCAGCCCACCATCATGGCGTTGGCATCGAAGGCCCGGACCGCCAGCAAACGCTTGCGCAACTGCTCGGGCACTTCATCCACCGCGTCATACCGCTCCTCGCCTTCCCTTACATAGATGGCAAAGCGCATGCGGTAGGGAGAGTCCACAGCATGGTGCTCGTAGTTGGCCAGGATCAGATGATCGCCCGGCTTCGAATCGGTGAGACTGACGCGACACGGGTAGCCGGGATCGCGGTCGTCGGCGATGCGGCGCACGGCACCGCGCACCGCGAGCTCCTCGTCAGACAAGGCGAACAGCGGCTGGAAGGTCTCGGCCGGCAGGCCGGTAATGCGAAAGAGCATGGTCGTCTCCGGGGTGGGCTGGCCTCACCCTGGCCCAGCCGTCCCGATGAAACGACCCGGTTCTTGCGGGCTTTTCTAGAAGGCTACGGCGCGGCGCGGACCGGCCGGCACATCGACCTCGACCGCCAGCAGATCTCCGGCGAATGGCTCGCGCGTCAGACGCTCGGCGCTGAGGAAACGGCGCTGCGAGGTGATGAACAGAGTGCGGCCGTCGCCGCCAAACATCGGCATGGTCGGCCGCGAGACCGGCAACTCCACCACGGTGTGCAGCGTGCCGTCAGCCAGGCGGCGTTCCAGCCGTCCACCCTCGATCACCGCGATCCACAGCGCGCCTTCGGCATCGACACAGACGCCGTCCGGCTTCTCCTCGCCCGTATATTTGACGAAGGCGCGTGGATTGCTGAATTCGCCGCGCCCGGGATCATAGTCATGCCCCTCGATGGTGCGTGACGGAGTATCAGCGAAGTAGAACGTCCGGCCGTCCGGCGAGAACGCCGTGGCGTTGGGAATTCCGATCTGCGGCTTGGCCACCCGCAGCCTCAGCCCCGGCGACAGGCAGTAGAGACTGCCGATCGGCTGCCCCGATCCGGTCTTGTCCATGGTGCCGAACCACAGCCGCCCGGCCGCATCGGCGCCGCCGTCGTTGATCCGGGTTCGCGTATCGTCGGCTTCGATGGCGATCAGCCGATTGCCGAGCCCTTTAGCGGGATCGAAGGGGTAGAGGCCGTCTTCCAGGCCGACGATCAGCCCGCCTGCCTGGCGCAGCGCCAGAAGGCCCGGCATGCTCGGCACGTTGTGCACCTCCTGCTTGCCGGTCTTCGGCGAAAAGCCGAGGAGGCGCTGGCCCTGCACGTCGATCCACCACAGCGTCCCGCTGCCCGCATCCCAGCACGGCACCTCGCCGGTCATGGCGTTCGCTTCGTGCACGGCACGGACAGCATCGCGGCGGATGACACGGGTCATGGTCTGGCGTTCTCCAGCGGAGCAGGAGTGATGAGTTTCCGGTGAAGCTTCTCGCCGCCCAGCCCGACGCCCAGGCCGGTGCCACGCGGCACCTCACTGCGGCCGCTATTCGGATCAGGCAGCCCACCCGTGACGAAATCGAAGAACAGCGGGCTTTCGCCGTACTGGAATTCGAGGAACGGAAACACTGGCAGATGCGCGCTCAGGTGCAGGCTGTGAGCGTGGGCAATCGGGCCGCTGGGGTTGTGCGGCGAGCAGGCCACGTTATGGCGCGCGGCGTCCTCGCCGATGCGCAGCAGCTCGCGCAAGCCCCCGGCGTACTTCACGTCCGGCATGATGACATCGTAAACGCCGGCCTCGAGGAACGGCCGGAAGCCGGCCTGGCCGATCATCATCTCGCAGCCGGCCAGCCGCACGCCCTTATCGTTGGCCTGGCTGCGCAAGCGGCGCAGCGCCGCAAAATGGGTCTCGTCCTCGGCGATCGGGCATTCCAGCCAGTAGAGCTTGAGCGGCTCGACCTCGCGCAGCACCTCGGCGGCTGCCGCCTCGTTCAGCCGCCAGTGGCAATCCACCATCAGCCGGACATCCGGCCCGATGGCGTCGCGAACCGCGGCGATACGCTCGATGCCCGGGCGCAGCCGCGCCGCATCGGCCGCGTCGGGCCGCGCCTCGTCGAAGGGCGCGATCTTCACCGCGTCGAAGCCGCGTCCGGCGACTTCGCGCGCCCGTGCCGCGAATCCGGCCGGACTGCGGTCGAGTGTGCCGCGATTGATATTGGCATAGAGACCGACCTCCGAGCGCTTCGGCGTGCCGAGCGCCGCCGTCAGGCCCTGCCCCTTCTCCTGCGCCAGTGCGTCCCAGAGTGCCTGATCGAGCGCGCTGACTGCCGCCGCCTCAGCCGTGTCGCGACCGCAGGTGCCGACGACACTCGAGACGTCGATGGGTGATGCCCAGCTCTTGCCGATGAGCGTCGGTGCAAAACGCGCCACATGATCGTGGACGGCAGACGCTTTTCCTTGCAGCGTCGCCTCGCCCCAACCGCTCAATCCCCCGGCCGTATCGACGCGCACGAAGGTCCACACGGTCTTGTCCGAGACCCGGGCCGACAGCGCTTCGACCTTGGTTACCGTCGCCATGGTCAGGCCGCCTCCAACTCGAACCCGGCAACCCGGCCGCGCAGCACCGGCTTGGCCTGCCACTGCTCGCGCAGATTGGCGGGCAGGTCGGGCCATTTTCGCTCGGGATCCGGCCAGGGGATCGCGCCGACCAGCGCCTGGGTGTAGGGATGTGTGGGCGCCTCGATGACCTCTTCGGGCCGTCCCGCCTCGACGATGCGCCCCTCATGAAGGACGAGAACATAATCGCTGACGTGATAGGCGGTCGCGAGGTCGTGCGTGATGTAGACGATCGAGATGCTGTGATCGTTCTTCAGAGCTTCGATGTTCTGCAGGATGGTCATGCGCAGCGAAGCGTCGACCATCGACACCGGCTCGTCCGCCACGATGAGCCGTGGCCGCAGCAGCAGCGCGCGCGCCACCATCAGTCGCTGCCTCTGGCCGCCCGAAAGCTCATGCGGGAAGCGGCCCAGCATCTCCGACGCCTGCAATCCGACCGACCGGCAGGCTTCCTCGATGCGCGCGCGGATCGCCTTGCGCTCGGTGGCGATGCCGAAGCGAACCAGCGGCTCGGCGAGCGTGTGGTCGATCTTGTAGAACGGGTTGAAGGAGCCGTAGGGGTCCTGGAAGATCGCCTGCACCTCGCGCCGGTAGCGCTGCGCCGCCTCGCCCGAGAGCGCGGCTACGGACGCCCCGCGATAGCGCACCTCGCCGGACGACGGCTTCTCCAGGCCCAGGATCATGCGAGCCAAAGTGGTCTTGCCGGACCCCGACTGGCCGACGACCGCGATGATCTGCGGCTTGTCGCTGGCCAGCCGGAAGCTGCAGGGCTGCAGTGCCGTCTTCTTCGTCCGGCCGAACAGGCCGCTGCCGAAGACCTTGCTCACGGATTCGAACGACAGGAGCGTCTCCCCCGCTCGCGCCGGCACACTGGCCGGTCTCCCGGCTCCTTCGGCGCGATTACCCAGGGTCGGCACGCTCTCGATCAGCATGCGCGAATAGGCGTGCTGAGGGCGGCGGAACAGGTTGCGGACCGGCGCGTCCTCGACGATCAGCCCGTCCTGCATGACGATGATGCGGTCGGCGACCTGCGCCATCAGGCCCATGTCGTGGCCGATCATGATCAGGCCGCAGCCGATCTCCTCCTGCACCCGGCACAGGGTCTTCATCACCTGGCGCTGGCTGATGACGTCGAGCGCGCTGGTCGGCTCGTCGGCGATGATGACACGCGGCTTCAGCGCCATGGCGATGGCGATACAGGCCCGCTGCTTCATGCCGCCCGACAGCTCGTGCGGGAACAGGTCGGCGACTCCGACCGGCAGGCCGACACTGGTCAGCACAGTCTCCACAAGGGCGATGCGCTCACCCTTGAGCAGCGCCACGTCATGGTCGATCACGCCATCCAGGATCTGGTCGCGGATGCGCAGCACTGGATTGAGCGCGTTCATCGCCCCTTGCGGGACGTAGGAGACCAGTTTGAGCCGGGCCTCGCGCACCTGCTCGCGTTTTAGAGCCAGGAGATCGGTGTCTCCAAGATTGGCCGTACCCCCGGCGATCCGACCAGGCGGGCGGATCATACGCATCAGCGCCAATGCCGCCGTCGTCTTGCCCGAGCCGGACTCGCCGACGAGGCCAACACGCTCTCCCGCCGCGACGTCGAAGCCGATGCCGCGCACCGCATGGATGATCCGGGTGCTGGTGAAGAAATCGACGGCGAGATCGCGGACACGCAGCAGAGACATCAGGCCCTCCGCCGCAGCCGCGGGTTCGCCAGCTCGTCCAGCCCTGCGTTGACCAGGTAGAGGCCGACGAACAGCACGATGAGGATCGTCACCGGCGGCAGGATCCACCACCACAACCCCTGCAGGAAGGCCGAGAAGGTCATGATCCAGAAGATGGTCATGCCCAGCGTGGGCTCGTTCTGCGGCCCCAGGCCCATTGCCTCGAGCCCGATGCCGGCGAGGATCGCCGCCGCCACGGCGGTGACGAAGGACGAGACCAGGAAGGGCAGCAGGTTGGGCGCGATCTCCAGAAAGATGATCTGCATCGGACCGGCCCCCGAAAGCTTCGCCATGTCGACGTAGCCGGAGGAGCGCATCACCAGCATCTGGCTGCGGATCTGGCGGGCGGGGCGCCGCCAGGCGAGAGCCGCGATGATCAGCGCCATGCCCATCGACGAAAGCCCGGTCTGCACCACCGCCGAGATCATCACCAGGAAGAGGATCGCCGGCACGGTGAGCAGCACGTCGACCGCCCAGGTGATCGCCTTGTCCGCCGTACCGCCGACATAGGCGCTGACGAAACCCAGTGCGCCGCCGGCCGCGATGCCCAGCGCCCCGGACACCACGCCCATGCGCAGGGTCAGCCAGGTCCCTTCGATCATCACCGCGATCAGGTTGCGGCCTTGCGCATCGGTACCCAGAGGATACGCCGCGCTCGGCGGGGATGACGGCGGCCCGGACAAAGGGGCGGCGGTCGCCACGTCGATGAACAGACGGCCAAGCCCCGAGAACAGAGCCAGGGCGCCGAGCAGCACCAGCCCGGCGATCAGCGCGGGGTTACGCGCGAGATAACGGCCGCTTTCGAGCAGCTTGCCGTGCCATGAGCCCCAGTCGGGCTCCTCGGCGATCTGGACGATGCGGTCGCTCATGCAGCCCTGCGCACGCGCGGGTCGAGCCACGGATAGATCAGATCGACTGCCAGCATCGACAGCGCGACCGTCATGGTCAGGATGAAGATGATCCCGTAGATCGTCGGGTAGTCGTAGAGCTTGATGGCGTCCAGCAGCAACGTGCCGAGCCCCGGATAGGTGAAGACGATTTCGACCAGCACCGCCCCGGTGACGATCTGGCCGAAATAGAGGGCGAGAGCCGTGACCTGCGGCAGGATCGCCGTGCGCATGCCGTAGCGGAAGAACAGGCGGCCCGGTTTCAGGCCCTTGGCCTCGGCGAAGGTCATGTAGTCCTCGCCCTCGACCGTCACCATCATGCCGCGCATGCCGATGGCCCAGGTGCCGATGGAGGCGAGGATGATGGAAAGAGCCGGCAGTGCGGAGTGGTAGAGAACCTCGAGCGCGAAATCCCACGACCAGTCCGGGATTGAGATGATGCCGTAGCCACCGGAGAGCGGGAACCAGCCGGTGCTGGCCGCGAGGAAATAGATGAGCACGAGGCCGATCAGATAGAACGGGATCGCCGAGAACACCATCATCAGCGGCGAGAGCACCTGCAGGAGGCGGGAATCGCGCTTCCACGCCGCGGCAGCACCCAGCAGCGTGCCGAGCACGAAGGCGATCAGCGTCGTGGTCAGCATCAGGCCAATGGTCCACGGCAGCGCCGCGCCGATCAGATCGGCCACCCGCGCCGGGTACTGGGTGATGGAACGGCCGAAATCGAGCGTAATGACGTCGCCGAAGTAGCTGAGGTATTGCTGCCAGAGCGGGCGGTCGAGGCCGAACTTGGCGCTGAACGCGTCGGCCATCTCCTGAATTCTAGAAGGATCCACGCCGGACGTGCCGGCGAGCTGGGTGAGCTTCTCGGCGATCGGATTCTTCGGCGAGATCCGCGGGATGAAGAAATTGATCGTGCCCGCGGCCCAGATGACCGCGCACAGCGTCAGGAACCGACGAGCAAAAAGACGGAGGTAGGCGTGCATGGAGAGAAGCGCGGCGCCGGAGCCTTTGCGCTCCGGCGCCACAAGTGCGTCGTTACGAGGCGGGCTTCAGTCTCGGCAGGACGTAGCCGAACGTACCCGAGGTGTACCAGAAGGACGGCTGCATGTAGGCGTTCTGCTCCGTCGGCCAGTTCACCCAGTACGTCTGGTTCATCGGGACGCGGTGATACCACTCGCTGATCGGCACCTCGACCGCCTCGCGCATCCAGATCTCCATGGCGCCCTTGACCAGCTCCATGTTGCGCGGATCGCTCGGCGACAGGCGGCCCATCTGGTCGACCAGCTTGTCGTAATCGGCATTCGACCAGCGCGCCGGGAACAGGGTCGGCCGGCCGACCTCGTAGGCGTTCTTGCTGTGATACATCTCCAGCGTCGCGTAGGGATCGCTGATCGAGCCGCGATGACCGAACAGCGTCAGGTCGTACTTGCCGTCGCGCATGATGGCGCGGCTCTCGGGTGTCGAGCGGAAGCTGGCGTCGATCCCGGCATTCTTGAGCTGCTGGGCGACGATCGGACCGACGGCGTTGAGGACCGGGATCGCCTCGATGATCGCCGCCAGGGGCTGCCCGTTCTTCTCCCAGATGCCACCGGCGTTCTTCCTGTAGCCGGCCTCGGTCATCAGGGCGTCGCCCTTGGCCTTGTCGAAGGTGCCGATGCCGTACTTGTCGGCCAGCGGCCGCACCGCATCGATGTAGGGCTTTAGTGAGCCGAAGCCCGGGAACGGATCGTGCTTGGGCTCGCTGGCGCCCGCATAAGCCACGTCGATCACCTGCTTGCGGTCGATGTAGTGGTTGATGGCGCGGCGCACCCGTATGTCAGCCCACTTGCCGCTCTTGTGGTTGAAGTAGAGCGAGGTTGGCCACCAATCCTTGGCTCCGTAGGGGGCGTTCTGGCCGGTGAAGGTGATGACCTTCGGGTTGCGGGATATGACCTGGCGAACCACCTCGGTGAGCTGGATGTCGTTGACGATGTCCACCTGGTTGGCGGTGATCAGCTGCGCCATGCGGTCGCGGTTGCCGCCGGGGATGGTGATGACCCGGTCCATCGCCGGCATGGGGGAAAGACCCGCCTTCGCCGCCCACCACTCCGGCAGCCGGTCCATGAAGATCTGGTTGTCGGTGAAGCGCGTCACCTTCCAGGGGCCGGTGGTGACCGGCCAGCCCTTCTCGAGATCGTAGAAGCGGAAGGCCGCGACGTCCTGGACGTCCTTCCAGATATGCGCCGGCAGCCATTGCAGGCCGATGTCGAAATAGTTGATCAGATACTTGAAGGCGAAGCGCGGATCGGACTGGCTGAGATCGATCTTCACCGTCAGCCGGTCGACCTTCGTCACGGCCTTGACCGTCTCGGCGACACCGACCGATTGCACGAGGTCCTTCTTGCCCTTGCCGTTGGCGATCAGCATCTCGAGCGTATAGACGACGTCATCGGCGCTGAACGGCTTGCCGTCGGTCCACGTGACACCGTCGCGCAGCTTCACGGTGAGCGAGGAGAAATCCGGCGCGTAATCCATGCTGGCCGCGAGCCAGGGGATCACCTCGTTGGTGTTCGAGTTGTAGTAGAAGAGCGGCTCGAACATGTTGAGGATCGAGTTGCGGAAATCCTCGTTGTTCAGCGAATAGGGATTCGCCAGGCCGACATTGCGATAGACCGGCGCCTCGACATTCGCCGCGACGATCAGCGTCTTGTTGCGGGCAACGTTGGGCGGATTGGTCTGGGCCAATGCGGGCGCCGCCAGCAGCAGCGCAATCGCGGTCGTCGATAGAAGATTGAAGCGGCGACGGTTCATCATGGTGTTCCCTCCTCCTTACGGCCGACCGGTGTTCATCCCGGTTCAGCCCCTGGTGCAATAGGTCAGTCCGCAGCCTCGGCGAGCGCGGCGGGTTTACGCGACATGCGGGCGATCAGCTCCTGCTTTGCCTTGGCGGCATGGGCCATCTCCAGACACGCGGCGGCATCGCCATCGCGCGCCGCGAAGGCCCGCAGCATCTGGTGATGGTCGGAGATCACGCCCGGCGCGCGCTCCTCGCCATAGCCGTAGAGATTCCAGAGCGCCGCAATCAGGCGCCAATGGCGATTGAGAATCTCGGTCGCCTCCGGGTTGGCCGCGGCCTCGTTGACCACGCTGTGGAACCGGCGGTTCGCGACCAGCGCCCCGTTGAAGTTGCGCGTCTCGACGCAGACCTCGAACTCACGCTCGATCGCTTCCATGGCGGCGATCTGCTCGGGCTTGATGCGCTCGGCCGCGCGGCGGGCCAGCATCGAGGCGATGGCCATGCGCAGATCGAAGATGTTGCGCACGAATTCGACATCGACGACCCGCACCCGGGCGCCGCGGTTGGGCGTCAGCACAACCAGGCCTTCCCCCTGGAGCTGGCGCAACGCCTCGCGGATCGGCATGTGGCCGGCTGAATAACGGGTGGCGAGCTGCTCGAGCGTCAGCCGGCTGCCGAAGGGCAGGACCCCCGCGACGATGTCATCGCGGATGTGGTCGCAGATCTCGATCGAGGCCGTCTTGGCGGTCGGCTGCATGACGGTCAACCTAGCCCAGGCCTCATATTTGATCAAATAATTTGTCTTTAGCGCCTTTTCTGCCCTATCTTCCGTCACTTAAGGAAGCATTTGATCAACTGTGAAGGCCCAGCATGAGCTCACCTTTCTCGATGGCCGGGCGGCGCGCCCTTATTACAGGGGCCAGCCTGAGCATCGGCCGTAGCCTGGCATTGGGCTTCGCCGAGCACGGCGCCGCTGTCGCCCTGCACTACTCCCGCGCCGCGGACGAGGCGTTCGGCCAGCCTGACGCCGCCCATAAGGCGCTGGCCGAGGTGAAGGCCCGCGGCGTTTCCGCCTGCCTGGTGGAGGCCGACCTCAGCCTCGAAGGTTCCGGCCGCGACACCGTGGAAAAGGCGGTCGCGGGGCTGGGGGGTGTCGACATCCTGGTCGTCTGCGCTTCGGTACAGACGCGCGCGCCGTTCCTCGAGGTGACCGGCGAGCAGATCGAGCGCCAGTTCCGCATCAATTTCCGCGCCACGGTCGAGCTGCTGCAGGCCGCCCTGCCGGCGATGAAGGAGCGCGGCTGGGGCCGGGTGCTCGCCCTGGGCAGCATCAACCAGACCAAGCCGGAGCCGGAGCTCTCCATCTACGCCGCGCTCAAGAGCGCGCAGCACAATCTCTGCATCAACCTGGCGCGCCAGTACGCGCCATTCAACGTGATGATCAACAACCTGTCGCCGGGCCTCGTCGAGACGGAACGCAACCGCTGGCGCCGCCAGGACGCCGGGGACTGGAAGAAGATCCAGGTCGCCGCCGCTCCCTTCCTTGCCCGGGCAGCACAGCCCGACGAGATGGTCGGGGCCGCGCTGCTGCTCTGCTCGGACGCGGCCAGCTACATCGCCGGCATCGACCTGATGGTCACCGGCGCCGCGCACCTGTCGCGCTGAGGGAGAAAACAATGCTTCGACGCCTCGCACTCACAGTTGCAGCGCTTGCCGTCACAGCGATACAGCCCGCCATCGCGGCCTGGCCGGAGCGGCCGGTGCAGATGATCGTGCCCTGGCCGGCCGGCGGCACCATCGATGTCATGGCGCGGCCGCTGGCCGAGCGCTTCAGCGAGATCTTCGGCCAGAGCTTCGTCGTCGTGCCGCGCGACGGCGCGGCGGGAGTCATCGGCACGACCGCCATCGCCAATGCCCGGCCGGATGGCTATACGCTTGGATTCAACACGACCGGCCCGCTGACCGTGCAGCCGCATTTGGTCAAGGACATCACTTACCGGCTCGATCAGTTCGCCATGATCTGCCAGGCCTTCACCGCACCTCTCGGCCTCGCGGTGGCGCCGACGAGCTCCTTCCGCACGCTCAAAAACGCAATCGACGCAGCGAAGGCGAAGCCCGGCCAGGTGAGCTACGGCATCCCCGGTGTCGGCACCGTGCTGCATCTGGCGACGGCGCAGCTCGGCAAGCTGGCCGGCGTCGACCTCCTGAGCGTACCCTACCGCGGCGACCCGGCGATCATCGTGGCTCTGAAATCCGGCGAAGTGCAGCTTGGCGCCCTCAACGCCGGCAACGCGCAGGCCCAGGGGCTGCGGGTCCTCACTCTTTATATGGATCAGCGGCTGCCGGAGATGCCGGATGTGCCGACGGCGAGTGAAGCCGGCTTTCCCGTCGTGGCCGAGACCTATGGCGGGCTGATGGCGCCCGCCAACACCCCACCCGATATCCTCAAGCGCCTGGAGACAGCCTGCGAGGAGTCGGTGAAGACGCCGCGCTACGAGCAGGTGCTGCGCTCCAGCCAGCAGGTCCAGGTATTCCGCCCGGCCTCCGCCTTCCACAACAAGGTGGCGAAGGACATCGCGGCGATGCGCGACATGGTCCTCAGCGCCGGTGTGGGCGCGAAGTAGTCAGCCGAAAATCGCCAGCGGCAGGAAAGCCGAGACCGTCACGTTGGGCAGATCGACGATATTGCTGATGCGCAGATCGACCGCCACGCTGCAGATGACATAGGCCTGCTCGCGGGTAAAGCCGCGCTCCTGCAGCAGGCGGATCATCTGGATCAGCGCGTTGCGTGCCGCGAGACTCAGGCTCTCCTCACCCTCCTGCGTGCCGTCGTCACGGATCGGCATGCCCATGGTGGCGATGAAATTCTTCGGCGCCGCCCACTCGGGCGCCGCGAAGTAGCCGGGATGGCTGAAATAGGGCCAGACCAGCCGGCGCCGCTCGGCCTCGCCGCGGTGCAGGTGGAAACGCACCGCAACCGTCGCCCCCATCTCGATGGCGGTGACGCAGCACTCGCCGTCACCCTGGGCGAAATGCCCGTCGCCCACCGAATAGAGCGCCCCGGGCGCGGCCACAGGAATGAACAGGTGCGACCCCCTGGTCAGCTGCTTGGCGTCGATATTGCCGCCGTTCTCGCGCGGCGGCATGGTGCGCAACCCATGTGTGGCAGCCGGCCCGCTGGGTGGTACGGCATCGAGCACATCCGGCATCTGCACTTCCCCGCCGCGCCGCTCGAGATCGGCCTCGCGCCTTGTCCACGCCTCAAGCTGGGCGTGGGAGGGCGCCAGTCCAGCCGTACCCATGAAGGAGCCTTCGGGCACGCGCACGCCCGGGATCTCCGCCGAGGTAGCCCAGCCATCCTTCATCGTCCAGTGAACGAGGAACGGATCGGGGAAGATGTCGCGCAGGAATCCGGCACGCTTGTGGAAGCGTGTCCAGCCGTAGTTCTCCGGCACGATGTCGAGATACTCGATCTCCAGCAGGTCGCCGGGCTTGGCCCCCTTGATGAAGACCGGGCCAGTCAGCGGGTGAGCGGATTTCTGGTCATGTGACACGAAATCAGCCACGGTCATGCCGAGTTTGATCTGGCCGTCACGCGCGTCGCGCGTCTCCAGCACGACCTCGTCACCCGGCTCGACCTCAAGGATCGCCGGAATATCGGGATGCCAGCGGTTATGGCCGGTATGCGCCTCGTGCTTGAGCCGCTTACCGCGGTCGATGCGGATGGACTTGGTCATATCGGCAAATCCTATCGCTATCCCGCCGCCCGCACAAAGGAGGCGTGACGCTGGAAGCGACCGCAGGGCGGCGCTAAAGTCGCCTCATGCTGACCTACGCCGCCAAGCGCCTCGGCCTTGCCCTGCTGGTGGCGCTCGCCGTCTCGGTGATCAGCTTCACCCTGCTGCGCGCCTCGAGCGATGTGGCGGCGGCAGTGGCCGGCGAGGCGGCGACCGCCGCCGACATCGAATTCATCCGCAAAGCCTACGGCTTCGACCGGCCGCTGATCGTCCAGTATTTCGACTGGCTCGGCCGCACGCTCACCGGCGATCTCGGCCAGTCGCTCTACTACAAGAAGGATGTCGCCGACATCGTCCTGTCGAAGCTGCCGGTGACCCTGGTGCTCGGCGCGATCTCTCTTCTCTTCGCCATCCTGCTATCGATCCCGCTCGGCGTACTCGCCGCGGTCTACCCCAACACCTGGATCGACCGTGTCTCGCTCTTCTTTGCCGTGATCGGCCAGGCGCTGCCCTCGTTCTGGTTCGCGCTGGTGCTGATCATGCTCTTCTCCCTCACCCTGCGATGGCTGCCGGTATCGGGCAGCGACACCTGGGCGCATTTCGTCATGCCAGCGATTGCGCTGGGTTACTACGCCGCGCCCGCCTTCATGCGTCTCACCCGGGCCGGCATGATGGAGGTCCTGTCTGCTGATTTCGTGCGCACGGCGCGGGCCAAGGGCCTGTCGCCGGCCTCGGTCGTGTTCAAGCACGCGCTGCGCAACGCCATCATCCCGGTCGTGGCGCTGGCCGCCGTGCAGCTCGGCTTCATGCTCGGCGGCTCGATCGTCATCGAGACCGTATTCGCCCTCGACGGGCTCGGCTATCTCGCCTGGCAGAGCATCCGGCACAACGATTTCCCGGTGACCCAGGCGATCGTGCTGCTGCTCTCCGTCCTCTACATCGCCCTCACCCTGCTGGCCGACCTGCTCAACGGCTGGCTCGACCCGCGCATCCGGGTGCGCTGATGGCCACGGTTCCGCTTTCGGAAGCCGGGGTTCTCGACGCGGCACTGACGCCGGGCCCAGGCGTTCTGCTTCGCCGGCGCGTCTTCGGCCACGCCAGCCTGATGATCGGGCTTGGCATCCTCGCCGCGATCTTCTTTCTCGCCTTCGCCGCGCCGCTGATCGCGCCGCACGATCCCTACGACCAGGACCTGGCGCGCCGGTTGATCCCGCCGATTTGGCACGATAAAGGCATCTGGACCCATCCGCTGGGCACCGACGGGCTGGGGCGTGACTATCTCAGCCGTCTGATCTACGGCTCGCAGATCTCGCTGCTCATCGGCTTCGCGGTGATGGCGATCTCCGGCGTGATCGGCCTGCTGCTCGGGATCAGCGCCGGCTATTTCGGCGGCCGGATCGACATGGCCGTGACCTTCATCGTCACCACCCGACTGTCGATGCCGGTGGTGCTGGTGGCACTGGCCGTCGTGGCCCTTTTCGGCGGCTCGCTCACCGTGGTCATCCTGGTGCTCGGCCTGCTGAAATGGGATCGCTTCGCCGTGGTCATCCGCGGCGCCACCATGCAGGTCCGCGCCCTCGACTACGTCGCCGCCGCCGAAGCGGCCGGGGCCTCAACCCTGCGCATCCTGTTCATCGAGATCCTGCCCAACATCATGAACCACCTGATCGTGGTGGCGACGCTGGAGATGGCCAGCGCCATCCTGCTCGAGGCAGCCCTATCCTTCCTCGGCCTCGGCGTGCAGCCGCCGCTGCCTTCCTGGGGACTGATGATCTCCGAGGCCAAGGCCTACATGTTCTTCTCCTTCTGGCTGATCGCCATTCCCGGTGTGGCGCTGTCGCTCCTGGTGCTCGCCATCAACCTGGTCGGCGACGGCATCCGCGACGTCACCGCGCCCGAGAACCGCGCGTGAGCGATCCGCTTCTCACCGTCGAAGGCCTGAGCGTCGACATCCCCGTGCCCGCCGGCACGCTGCGCGCGGTACGCGACGTGTCGTTCTCGGTGAAGCGCGGCGAGACGCTGTGCCTGGTCGGCGAGTCCGGCTGCGGCAAGTCGATGACGGCGCTGGCGCTCATGGACCTGCTGCCGCGGCGTGCCGTGCGCACCGGCCGCCTGCGCTTCGGCAGTCACGACCTGACGTGCCTCGATCGCGCAGCAATGAACGCGCTGCGCGGCGATCGCATGGCCATGATCTTCCAGGAACCGATGACGGCGCTCAACCCCGCCTACACGATCGGCAACCAGCTGGAAGAGGTCTATCGCCGCCACCGCAAGAGCTCCGTCGACGAAGCGCGGGCCCGCGCGGTTCATCTACTGGAAAAGGTGGGCATCGCCAACGCCGCGCGGCGCCTCGGCCAGTACCCGCACCAGCTCTCCGGCGGCCTGCGCCAGCGGGTGATGATCGCCATGGCGCTGATGTGCGGGCCGGACCTGCTGGTGGCCGACGAGCCGACCACCGCGCTCGACGTCACCATCCAGGCGCAGATCCTGCTACTCCTGCACTCGCTGCAGCGCGAGCTCGACATGGGCATGGTCCTGATCACCCACGATCTCGGCGTGGTGGCGCGCGTCGCCGACCGCGTGGCGGTCATGTACGCCGGCCAGATCGTGGAGACCGGCACCGCCGCAGAGATATTCGCGGCGCCGAAGCATCCCTACACGCGCGGCCTGCTCGCCTGCATCCCGATCCCAGGCCGAACTCGCCCCGGCGAAGAGCTCGGCGCCATTCCGGGCATCGTGCCCTCGCTGATCGGCAGGCTCACTGGCTGCTCGTTCCGCGAGCGCTGCGACAGCGCGCAAGCCCTGTGCGCCGCCGATCCGCCGGTGCGGAGCCTTTCGCCGTCACGCGACTATCGCTGCTTGCTGCCGTGAACGATATCCTGCTTGAAGCGAAAGGCGTCAGCCGCGACTTCGTCGTGAGCGGCGGACTTTTTCAGGGCAAACAGGTCCTTCGGGCCGTCGACACGCTCGATTTCTCGCTGCGCCGCGGCGAAGTGCTGGGGCTGGTCGGTGAATCCGGCTGCGGCAAATCCACTCTCGCCCGCATCCTGCTGGGCCTGCTCGCACCCAGTGCCGGCACGGTGACACTGTCGGGCGCCGAGATTCACAACCTCGACCGCAAGGCGGTGTCGCGGCGTGTGCAGCCGGTCTTCCAGGACCCCTACTCCTCGCTCAACCCGCGCAAGAGCATCGCCTCGATCATCGCCCTTCCTTTGCGCGTCCACGGTATCGGCGGCGAGAAGGACAAGGTTGTGGAGATGATGGAGTTGGTCGGCCTGCCGCCGCGCCTTGCCGACTCCTTTCCCGGCCAGCTCTCCGGCGGTCAGCGCCAGCGCGTGGCCATCGCCCGGGCGCTGATCATGCGGCCGGAGATCGTCATCTGCGACGAGCCGACCTCGGCGCTCGACGTCTCGGTACAGTCGCAGATCCTCAATCTTCTGCAGCGCCTGCGCCGCGAGCTTGGCCTGACCTATGTCTTCATCAGCCACAACCTCGCCGTGGTCGAGCACATCGCCACGCGTGTCGCAGTCATGTATCTCGGCCGCATCGTCGAGGAAGCCGATACGGCCACACTTTTCACCTCTCCCAGGCATCCTTACACGAAGGCGCTGCTCGCCTCGGTGCTGACGCCCGATCCTACGCTCGACATACCCGATACCGGCCTCGGGATCGCCTTCCCCAATCCGCTTGACCCGCCGCCGGGTTGCCGCTTCCATCCACGCTGCGCCGAGGCCATGCCGCGCTGTGCCACCAAGGCGCCCACGCCGCGCCACCGCGACGATACCCGCGTCGAGTGCCATCTGTACGAGGAGAGTGTGACGTGAGCCGCCAGAAAGCCATTGATCTTGCAACGAAGTATTTCGACGACGGCTCCTTCGTCGCTGACCTGGCCCGCCGGGTCGCCATCCCGACCGAGAGCCAGAACCCGGAACGTGCCGCCGCCCTGACCGAGTACACCGAGGGCGAGATGCGCACCACGCTCAGCAAGCTCGGCTTCACCTGCACCTCGATGAGCGAGCCACGCGGCAAAGGCCCCTTCCTCTACGCCGAGCGCATCGAGGACCCCCAGGCAACGACCGTCTTTTCCTACGGCCATGGCGACGTGATCCGCGGCCAGGAGAGCCAGTGGTCGCAGGGCCTGTCCCCGTGGCGGGTGACACCGGATGGCGATCGGCTCTATGGCCGCGGCACGGCCGACAACAAGGGCCAGCACACGATCAATATCGGGGCGCTCGAGGCGGTGCTCAAGGCACGCGGCAAGCTCGGCTTTAACGTCAAGCTACTGATCGAGACCGGCGAGGAGATGGGCTCGCCGGGCCTGCGCGAGGTCTGCGAGAAGAATGCCCAGCGCTTCAAGGCCGATGTGCTGATCGCCTCCGACGGTCCGCGCCTGCAGGCGCAGCGCCCGACTCTGTTTCTCGGTTCGCGCGGCGCGGTGCTGTTCGACCTTGTGGTCGACCTGCGCGACGGCGGCCATCATTCCGGCAACTGGGGCGGCCTGCTGGCCAATCCCGGCATCATCCTCGCCCATGCCCTGGCCTCGATCACCGGCCCGACGGGTCAGATCCGCATTGCGGACTGGGTGCCGAAAGAGCTGCCGGACTCGGTGCGCCGCGCTCTGGCGGACTGTGTAGTCGACGGCGGTCCGGGAGGCCCGACCGTCGACGAGCACTGGGGTGAGCCCGGCCTGTCGCCGGCCGAGCGCGTCTTCGGCTGGTGCAGCTTCGAGATCCTGGCCTTCAAAACCGGCAACCCGGATCAACCCGTCAACGCCATCCCTCCGAAAGCCTGGGCGCGCTGCCAGCTGCGCACCGTGGTCGGTCTCGACACGGGCGCCGATGCCGTGCTGGCCGCCTTGCGCCGCCACCTCGACCGCCACGGCTTCTCCATGGTCAAGACCGTGATGGGGCGCGACGATTTCTTCCGCGCTACACGCCTCGACCCCGATCATCCCTGGGTTCAATGGGCAGCACAATCTGTTGCCCAAACAACCGGCGCACGGCCGGCGATCCTGCCCAATCTCGGCGGCTCGCTGCCTAACGACATCTTCAGCGAGGTGCTCGGCCTGCCGACGGTCTGGGTGCCGCACTCGTACCCGTCCTGCTCGCAGCACGCCCCCAATGAGCACATGCTCGCCTCGGTGGCCCGGCAGGGCCTGCAGATGATGGCCGGCCTGTGGTGGGACCTCGGAGAGAAAGGTGTTCCGGGGCGCTAGGCCCGGGCCAGACGCATGCCCATTCCCGCCGAGCAGTTGCCTGCCCTGAAGCGTTTGCCGCTGCTGGCCGATGTGCCGGAGCGGATCCGATCCGCCCTGCTGCGCGGCGCACAGCTCCGGCATTTCGGAAGCGGCAGCATCCTGTTCCGGGAGGGGGATGCGCCGGACCATCTCTATCTGCCGCTCGACGCACGCGTCTGCCTCGAAGCCGATGACGGACACCAGCAGCACGTCATCGAGTTCGTGCCGCCGGGTCAGCCCTTCATCCTCGCCGCGGTCGCCCTCGACAAGCCGTTCCTGATGACGGCTGAGGTCGTGCAGCCCGGTATGATCCTGCTGATACCCGCTGCGGATTTCCGGCGCGGCATGGCGGCGAGTATCGCCCTCGCCCAGGCCGTCAACGAAAGCGCCTCGATCCAATGGCGCGCCCTCATCGGCCAGATCAAAAGCCTCAAGATGCAGACCGGCCCGCAGCGCCTGGCCGCCTTCCTCACGTCGCTGGTCGACGGCAAGAGCGACGAGGCGACGATCGACCTGCCTTGCGAGAGGCAGATCCTCGCCACCTGGCTGGGTATGGTTCCGGCGACGGCTTCCCGCGCCTTCCGCGAGCTCGGCCGGCTGGGCGTCGAAGGGCGCGGCCAGACCCTGCGGATCCGCTCCGTGCGACGCCTCGCCGACTACGCCAAGGGGCGCTAGGCGGCGCGGATGCCGGCGAGGAAACGGTCGATCTCGGCCCGCAGCGCCTCACCCTGCTGAGCAACCTCTTCGGCCGACGAGCGGACTTCCGTCGCGGCAGAGCCGGTGCTACCGGCCGCCTCGCTGACGGCGGCAATGTTGCTCGAGACTTCCGTCGTGCCGCGAGAGGCCTCCTGCACGTTGCGGGCAATCTCCTGCGTGGCAGCACCCTGCTCCTCGACCGCCGAGGCAATGGTCGTGGCGATCTCGTTCACGCGGCCAATGGTCTGCGAGATGCCGCGGATGGCGGACACGGCCCCGCCTGTCGCCTGCTGGATGGCGGCGACCTGGGCAGCAATGTCCTCCGTGGCCTTGGCCGTCTGGTTGGCCAGAGACTTGACCTCCGAGGCGACAACAGCGAAGCCCTTGCCGGCCTCGCCGGCGCGCGCCGCCTCGATGGTGGCGTTGAGCGCCAGCAGGTTCGTCTGGCCGGCGATGTCGTTGATCAGCTTGACCACGTCGCCGATCTTCTGCGCCGTCGCGTTCAGCTGCTGCATCTGCTCGTCGGTCTTGCTCGCGTCGTTGACGGCCTGCCCTGCGATGCGGGTCGATTCCGCCACCTGGCGGCCGATCTCCGCCACCGAGGACGATAGCTCTTCGGTGGCGCTGGCCACGGTCTGTACGTTCGTCGAGGCCTGCTCCGACGCCGCGGCCACGGCCGTGGCTTTGCGGGTGGTCTCCTCCGCCGTGCCGCTCATAGTCTGCGCGGTCGCTGAGAGATGGCCGGACGACGAGCCAAGCTTGCCCAGCGCGGCGCCCACCGAGGCATCAAATGCGGCGATCAGGGACTCGATTGCCTGCTGGCGCTTCTCCTTGCGATCCTGCTCGTTGCGCTGCTCGGCAGCGAGACTCTCGGCCCGCAGCATGTTGTCCTTGAACACCTGAACGGCCGAGGCCATCGCCCCGATCTCGTCATGACGCCCGGTGCCGGGAATCTCGACCGCCGCCTCGCCGGAGGCCAGGCGTGACATGGCACCCGTCATACCGGCGATCGGCTGCGTGATACTCCGCACGATGATAAAGCCCAGCACCGCCGTAAACCCGATCAGGGCACAAGCCGCGGCCAAAGACACCCAGAACGCCGTTTCTGCTGCGCCGCGCACCGCCGCGGCAAGTGCCAGCAAATTCCCGGCAAGATGATCCTCGACGTTCTTCATCATGTCGATGCGCGCCGTGGTCATGCGGAACCAGTAGGCGCCGTCCACATTGCCCAGCGGATGCCCGGCCGGCGTCTCGATCGCGATCTTGCGCATACGCTCGACTTCGGCGACAGGCTCGCCGGTCACTGTCCGTGCGAGGAAATCCTGCTCGGCGCGCGTCGAATAGGAACGGAAGAGGCGAAAATAAGTGTCCTGGTCACTGACCACCCCGATCAGGCGACGATGCTGGACGGCTTCGAAGCTGCCGGCGGCAAAGCCGGGGGCGCCGGTGGCCCGCTCCTGTCCGGCGCGCTCCTTGGCCTGCATGAAGCTGACATAGGCCGAGAGAGAACGGGCCACCTCGTCATTGTTCACAAGTTTGGCGATTTCGAGACCTACATCCAACAGACGCAGGATGGTCGTCGTGAAGTACAGATTCGAATCCGGGGCTGGGATCTTCAGGCCGCTGATGTCCTGCCGCATGCTCTCGAGCCGGTCGACCCGGCTGCGGGCATCACTGAGGATATCGGAGAGGTCACCGCCGGCGGCACGCGCATCGAACTGCGCCAAAGCATCGGTGAGCTTCTTGCGCTGCACGTCGGTCAGTTGGCGCTGCTCCGGAAGTTCGCGCACCAGCTGCTGTCCCCGGCTGCCGATGAAGACCGCCGAAGCGCCGCGTTCGCGCTGCATGTCGTGAACCAGGCCACTGATGTTCGTGGCCAGCGCGGCAAGAGAAACGAGGCGCTGCATGTCAGTGACGGTCGCGCGCTTGTCGAGCACGATGACCGCGGCCGCCAGAGCCAATCCCAGGGACGGCACCAACAACGCCAGCACGATGCGCTGCATGATCCGCAGACGACTGAACAATCGACCCATCACTCATTCTCCCATCAGGCCAGCCGCCGAGAGCGTCGCGGCAACGCCTATAAGAGTAGTCATAAAAGCTTATAGGCTGGTTAAGTCGCGGATTTTCTCTATATTTTTAACAATTCCGAAGTTGATATTTATCAATTCAAATCCCCATACGGGCACGCCACCGGTGCATGGCCAGCCGTGTCGAAACGCGGTACCCCTCAGGCCGTCAGGTCAAAGGAGAAGTCGAGCATGCGTGCGGAGTGTCTGGAAACCAGGGAGATCCACCGCGACGAATGGACGCGTCTGCGCCACGACATCGTGCGCTGGGAGAATGGCAAGCAGGCGCTGTTCAGTGTCATCGAGCGCAAGGAAGGGGCGGTGGTTCTGCCGATTCACGAGGACGGCCACGTCACCCTGGTGCGCGAGTTCAAGTACGCACTGGGACAGTATTCCCTTGAGGCTGTCGCCGGTGGCATCGAGGACGGTGAGGCCCCGCTTGCGGCGGCACAACGCGAGCTAGCCGAGGAAGTCGGCCTCATCGCAACCACCTGGACGCCGCTTGGAGTCGTGAACCCCCTGACCACGGCGGTGCGCGCACCGTCCTACCTGTTCCTCGCGCACGGCCTATCGCCCTGCCCGACCAACCCGGACGAAACCGAGTTCCTGGAGCGGGTCGAGATGTCACTGGCCGAGGCGCTGCGGCTGGTCGAGAACGGCGGGATCACTAACGCCTCGACCTGCGTCGCGGTTCTTCGCGCCGCGCGCGCAGCTGGCATCTAGCGGCTGGCCTAGGGTCAGAACCCAATAAAAGTGTTGAGGCGTGAATCGGTTGATGATTCTTTGAATCCCTCTCTCGTATCGAGTCGGAGGGACGATGAGAAGCAACCTGTTCTGGCTCAGCGACCCGCAAT